>Ga0209922_100067_pt1 | contig 377239 bp, 339 predicted proteins | sample ThiBiot_500_biof_FD_183946 | JGI IMG/M metagenome (GOLD analysis project Ga0209922, IMG submission 183946) | Wastewater bioreactor microbial communities from Cape Town, South Africa - Thiocy_expt_500_biof (SPAdes) | ecosystem: Engineered > Bioreactor > Thiocyanate-remediating >... | reverse complement strand
GACGCGGCGCAGAGCCCCAGGTCTCCACCACCGTCGCCAGCGCAACGCCCTGCCCGGCCTCGAGCCACTCCTGCGCCGCTCGCAGAATGTCCTCGTCTCGCTCCAGCATCGTCGATCTCTCACGCCGGTTTCGGCGATCCATGCGTCCACCGTCTTGTTTGCAGGACGCAGCAGCGATCTTAGTCCCCTCCCACTTCGGGGCAACATGGCATCGCCGCCGCTCTCGAAATGCGCGGGTCAACGAAAACGGCCTCGCCGCAAGATCGAAAATCATCGGGATCATCCGCATACCGCAAAAATATTGCAGCCTCGAAGCCTTGGCGGGCCGCGACGAACCGGCGACAATGCGATTCCCGCAAGCACGCACTGGAGCGACCGCATGCCGATGATCGATGCCGACGGCTGCCTGATCAATGTTTCCGTCGAAGGCCGCGACGGCGGACCGACGCTGGTGCTGTCGAATTCGCTGGGATGCGCGCTGCAGATGTGGGAGCCGCAGATGAGCACGCTGACCAAGCTGTTTCGCGTGATCCGCTACGATCGGCGCGGCCATGGCAAGTCCGACGTGCCGCGCGGTCCGTATTCGATAGAACAATTCTCGCGATCCTCGACGATCTCAATATCGAGAAGACGCATTGGTGCGGCATCTCGATGGGCGGCGCGGTCGGACAATGGCTGGCGGCGCATGCGCCGGAGCGGATCGACCGCCTGGTGCTCGCCAACACCACGAGCTACACCGCCGATCCGACCAACATGAACAACCGCATCAAGGCGGTGGCCGAAGGCGGCCTCGCCGCCGTCGCCGACGGCGTGATGGTGTCATGGTTCACCGCGGACTTCCGCGAACGCGCGCCGCAGATCGTCGCCGGTATCAAGGACATGCTGCTCGCGACTCCGGTGGAGGGCTATCTCGCCTGCTGCGAAACCATGAGCCGGCTGGACCAGCGCGATCTGCTGCCGCGCATCAAGGCGAAAACCCTGGTGATCGCCGGACGCCACGACGGCTCGACGCCGATCGAGGCGAGCGTTTTCATTCGCGGGCAAATTCCGGGCGCGAGCATGACCATTCTCGATGCCTCGCACATCTCCAACATCGAGCAGCCGCACGACTTCACCGACGCGCTGGCCGGTTTTCTGACGCAGCGCTGAGCGCGATATTCTTAGCCGTCAGGAGTGCGAGAGCGTCCGGCGCAGCGCCGTGTCGATATCGGCGGGCGCGGCCTGCTCGCCCCGGCGGGGCGCATCGATCACCAGAACGATCGCCGCGCCGATCAGCGCCAGCGTCTCGCTGGCGTGAAGCCGCAACGCTTCCAGTTCACCGACCGTGGAGGCCGCAAGCAGGCTGCCCATGCTGATGATGCCGCCGAGCAGCAGCGCGAAGCCGAGCGCCTCGTCGCAGCTCGCCTTGCGCCGCGCCGCCTCGCGCATCATCAACGTCAGAAACACCAGGAAGAACGCGACGACGACGAACTTGCCGAGCGCCAGCAGCCAGGCAAAGCGCACCGTCTGCAGCACCGTCGAACTCAGATGATCGCTGATGAACATGCCGGGCGCGATATTGGCGCGATCGAACAGGCCGCTGACCGGGGAGATCCAGATCTTCAGCGCCGCGATGGTCCATGCCGGAATGAAATAGGATGCGACCAGCACGCCATTGAATGTGCCGAGCCGCCAGTTCGTCGCCATTCCTGTTTCCTGCCCTGTCCCGGCGGCGAGAATCCGCCGAAGTCGGACGAGGTAAGCCGCGCCCCTTCGGGACGGCAATCGAAAGGATTTGTTAACCTTAACGACCGGGGAGTTATCCCCCGGTCGTCCCCAGAAATCACCAGGTGAAGGCCGCCCGCGCGTAATAAAGGCTGTTCGACGGCTCCACTGTGACCACCTGCGTGAGCACGGTGCCGGCCATATTCGTGGTCGTGATCACGCGGCGGTCGGTCGGGCGCAGAAGATTCAGCGCGCCGAACGATATCGTGAAATCCTTGCGCAGCATCACGCGGACCGACACATCGAACCTGTTCAGCGCGTTGAACTCGGTGCGCTGGTTCTGGAATATCGTCGGGCTGGCGGCGGTCGGCTGCAGGATGTTCTGCGAATACGCGTAAGTGCGGTTGTAGTTGACGCCAAACGTGGTCTTCCAGGACTCCACAAAATAATCGAGACCGAGATTGGTCACGAGGTCCGGCTGCTCGGCAAAGCGGCGCTGCTGGCCGGTCAGCTTATCGGTCAGTTCGGTGTGCACCGCGACCGCATTTCCCCACACCGTCAGATGCGGCATGTTGACGAAAGTCAGCGGCACGCGCGCCTCGACCTCCGCACCCATCATTCTGCCCTCGCCGGCATTGTTGAGTGTCGAAACCCAGCGGCTCGATCCGGCATCGAACGACAGCGTGCGTTCGAGCTTGTCGTCGAACTGACGGCCGAAAAGATTGGCCGACAGAATGCCGGACTTGCCGTCGAGGAATTTGTCGAACCCGACATCGACGCCCCAGATATGCTCCGGCTTGGCATCGGGATTGCCGCGGGTGTCGGGCCGGATCGGCGTGCCGTTATCTTGCGAAAGCGTCGGGGTGAGATCGCGAAGGTCCGGACGGCGTATGGTGCGGGCGACACCCAGTCGCAGATCGAGATCGGGGACGACCGAGTAGCGATACTGAAGCGACGGATTGGCGACGACCGCGTCGTTCGAGCGTTCAAGGCCGAGATTGTCGGTGGTCCGCGTCTGGCTGCCTTCCACCCGCACGCCGAGGGTGAGCTGGTCCGGGCCGAACACCGATGTGCGATCACTGAGATAGCCGTAGATGATATCTTCGCCCACCCGATACCTGCGCGTGGGATCGGCCGTCGCCGCGCCGCTTCCGAAAGTCCGCATCCGGGATTCGTCTTCGGTCCGGCTCAGCAGGATCGCGCCGACACCGGCTTCGAGCACGTGGGAGTCGAACGATCCGGTGAACACCGTTCCGGGCGCGACGCGGTCCAGGGCGATCGGCGAAAGGCGCCGTTCGATCTGGTCGAGCGCGCCGGCAGCATTATAGCGCGTGGCGTCGCGCGTCGTATCCTCGCGCGCCTTCTGATAGTCGACGAACGTCTTCAGCGTGGTCGCCTTGTCGAAGGTGTGCAGCCACTCGAAATACGTCCCGATGTTCTCGCGATCACGATTGCGGATTTCGTTCGTGGTGCGGTTGAACGCGGTCTGCGCGTTGTTCAGGCGCCGATCGGTCTGATCGCGCAATTCATGCGTCTTGAAGTAGGACGGCGAGAACGTGAACGTGTTGTTCTCGTCGGTCTTGTACTCAAAGCGCGATGTAAACGTCGTCTCGTCGAACCTGCGCTGCTGCCGCTGGATCGTTCCGCCATCGCCAAGGGCGGCGGCGCCGATATTGTTGTACGTGTTGTTGCTTTCCTCCAGAAGCCGCCGCTGCTGGCCGCCGCCGATGAAATAATTGAAGTTGCCGTATTGTCCGCCGCTCCAGGCGGACACGTCGCCCGTCGGACCGTTATGGCCGAGATAGCCCCCGCCCACGCTGATGCCGCCGCCCGGCTTGCCGGACTGACGCTTGGTAATGATGTTGACCGTGCCGGCCGCGCCGGCCGAATTCATGCTTGCGAGCGGCGAGCGGATGATCTCGATACGATCGATCAGCACAGCCGGAATGCGATCGACCTCGACGCTGCGGGTGGAATCGCCGTCGAGCAGCGGGCGGCCGTCGAGGAGAACCTGGGTGTATTCGCGCGGAATGCCACGCAATTTGATCTCGCGCGAGCGGTTGACTGCCGAGAAGGTGACACCCGGCAGGCGGCGGATGGCGTCGCCCACGCTCATATCGTTGAACTGGTTGAGTTGCTCGCCCTCGATCACAACCTTTGCGTTCGGCGATTCACTGCGATCGGTGAAGGCGGCCTTCACCGAATTGGTGATCTGATCCGCCTCGACAGTGATCTGCGGCAGCGCCTCGAGCGTCTGCGCATTGCCGTCCGTGGCCACCGCGAAGGCAAGCGCCACCGTTGCGGCGGCTTGCGCCGCACGCTTCGAATTTCTGTTCATATGATTTTCCCAGCCCCGATCAACGATCGGTTCCCGGGGTAGATAAATCGCTTGTGCCAGACAAGACGATGGAGCTTCGAAGACCTCTAAGGGTCCGCGCGGATCGTAAAAAGCCGCGAAAAATCGCGGCATCTGCAGTCGCGCGTCAAATTGACACACATTTTGATCCGCATCAAAAATCCGACCGGCCGCAATTGCCGGTTGCAAAAGATTTTCAATATTCCCGCCGCCAGCCGCCCCACGGCGGACTCGCCAGGCTCGTCACGGCCGCTTCCGGGCAAAGAAAATCCCGCCTTGCGACGGGATTTCCAGTTTTGTGGATAAATCTGGCCGACCAGCTTCAGTGTCCGCCCTTCTGGCTGCCCTGACGGCCCTGGTCCTGCTGCTGCTGCTGGCCCGGCTTCTGACCGCCGCCCTGCTGCTGACCACCGCCCTGCTGCTGTTGCTGCTGACCGGGCTTCTGGCCCTGCTGACCCTGCTGGTTCTGGTTCTGATTCTGATTCATCGTGAAGCCTCCTGTTGAACGGCCCATCAACAGGACCGCTCCTGTCACGTTCCGGAGGAGACCAAAAAAACCAGCCATGGCGAGCGCCGGTTCCAGCCGGAACACGCCTTTGCACGACATCACCGTGCATAGCTGCGACAGAGTCTTGCCACGCTGTTGCCGCACCCGGTTCCCGCTGTTAAAAACCGCGTCAGACCAACGTCTTGAGACCAACGTCTTGGCTGCCGAAGCCGGGCGACGTGAAACCCCGACAGGTGCAACGCGGCAGTCGATGGATTATTTCGCGCAGCAATTGATCAACGGCCTCGTGCTCGGCTCGATCTATGGCCTGATCGCCATCGGCTACACCATGGTCTACGGCATCGTCGGCATGATCAATTTCGCCCATGGCGACATCTTCATGATCGGCGGCTTCATCGCGCTGATCTCCTTCCTGATCCTGGTGGCGATGGGCATGACCGCGGTGCCGCTGATCCTGCTGCTGGTGCTGCTGGTCGCGATGGCGACCACGGCGCTTTATGGCTGGACCGTTGAGCGCATCGCCTATCGGCCGCTGCGGCAATCCTTCCGCCTCGCGCCGATGCTGTCGGCGATCGGGATGTCCTTCGTACTGTCGAATTTCGCGCAAGTGGCGCAAGGCGCGCGCGTCAAGCCGGTGCCGCCGATCATCACCGGCGGCTACACGCTGTTCGAGCAAGACGGCTTCGTGGTCCGGCTCTCCAACATCCAGATCATCATCGTCGTCACCACCGTGGTGCTGCTCGCGGTGTTTTCCTGGCTGGTGGCACGCACGCGGCTCGGCCGCGACATGCGCGCCTGCGAGCAGGACCAGACCATGGCGGCGCTGCTCGGCGTCGATGTCGATCGCACCATCTCGATGACTTTCGTGATCGGCGCCGCGCTCGCCGCCGTCGCCGGCATGATGTACCTGCTCTATTACGGCGTGGTCGATTTCTTCATGGGCTTCCTCGCCGGCATCAAGGCCTTCACCGCCGCGGTGCTCGGCGGCATCGGCTCGCTGCCCGGCGCGATGCTCGGCGGCATCGCCATCGGCCTGATCGAGACATTCTGGTCGGCCTACTTCTCAACGGAGTACAAGGACGTCGCCGCCTTCTCGATCCTGATCATCGTGCTGATCTTCCTGCCGACCGGGCTGCTCGGTCGTCCCGAAGTCGAAAAAGTCTGAGAGCGCGGCGTGCCTGCGATCACTACGCCCCCGTCACGTCGCGACAAGCCGGCCGCCGTGCATGGCGTCGCTTTCATCCTGAAGAAGGCAACGCTGAGCGCGCTGGTGGCGCTGGTGCTGTTCTCGCTGATGATCGGCGTCCGCACCGAGGCCGGCCCAACGGGCCAGTTGATCTTCTGGACGCGGTTCGGCGACCTCGCGATGATGGTTGCGGCCGTGTTCGGCGGCAGCATCCTTGTCGAACTGCTGCGGCAAGCAATCGCAAAACGTCGCGGCGCGCCGCTGATCTCCGAACAGGCGCAGGCAAAATTCACCGGCCTCGGCCGCTTCCTCGGCCCGGCGCTGCTGGTGTTCACCTTCCTCGTGCCGGTGCTGTTCTATGATCAGCGCTACATACTCGACCTCGGCATTCTGGTGCTGACCTATGTGATGCTGGGCTGGGGCCTCAACATCGTGGTCGGCCTCGCCGGCCTGCTCGATCTCGGCTATGTCGCCTTCTACGCGGTCGGCGCCTATTCCTACGCGCTGCTCGCCACCACATTCGGGCTGTCGTTCTGGATCTGCCTGCCGCTGGCGGGAATCCTCGCCGCGTTCTGGGGCATGCTGCTCGGCTTTCCGGTGCTGCGTCTCAAGGGCGATTATCTTGCCATCGTCACGCTTGCGTTCGGCGAGATCATCCGCCTCGTGCTGCTGAACTGGCAGCATGTCACCGGTGGGCCGAACGGCATTTCAGGCGTGCCGCGTCCCTCCTTCTTCGGCATTCCGCTGACGCCGGCCGATGACGGCCTTGCCGCGCGGCTCGGCATCGAGTTCTCCTCGACCCACCGCGTCGTGTTCCTGTTCTACATCATCCTTGCGCTCGCTCTGCTCACCAACTGGGTGACGATCCGACTGCGCCGCCTGCCGATCGGCCGGGCGTGGGAAGCGCTGCGCGAAGACGAGATCGCCTGCCGTTCGCTCGGCATCAACACCACCAAGACCAAGCTCACTGCGTTCGCGACCGGCGCGATGTTCGGCGGTTTCGCCGGCGCGTTCTTCGCCACCCGTCAGGGCTTCATCAGCCCCGAATCCTTCACCTTCCAGGAATCCGCGCTGGTGCTCGCCATCGTCGTGCTCGGCGGCATGGGCTCGCAGCTCGGCATCGCGCTGGCCGCGCTCGCCATGATCGGCGGCTTCGAACTGTTCCGCGGCTTCGAGGAATTCCGAATGCTGGTGTTCGGCGCGGCGATGGTGCTGCTGATGATCTGGCGGCCGCGCGGCCTTGTCGGCCATCGCGAACCGTCGATATTCCTGCAGACCAAAACCGCGATCTCCTCCTCTTTGGTCAAGGAGGGGCACGGATGACGTCCGCGGCGGCCGACATTCTCGAGGTGATGCACCTGTCGATGCGCTTCGGCGGCATCGTCGCGATCAACGACCTGTCGTTCAGCGTGAAGCGCGGCGACATCACCGCGCTGATCGGTCCCAACGGCGCCGGCAAGACCACGGTGTTCAACTGCATCACCGGATTCTACAAGCCAACCACCGGCATGTTGCGCCTGACGCACGGCGACGGCCGTGAGTTCCTGCTGGAGCGCCTGTTCGATTATCGCGTTTCCAAAAACGCGAAGGTCGCGCGCACCTTCCAGAACATCCGCCTCTTCGCCGGCATGACCGCGCTCGAAAACCTGATGGTGGCGCAGCACAATCCCTTGATGCGCGCGTCCGGCTATACCTTGCTCGGCCTGATCGGCGCGCCGGGGTTTCGCAATGCCGAGAACGACGCGATCGAGCGCGCGAAATACTGGCTCGACCGCATCGGACTCGCCGCGCGCGCCGACGAGGCCGCAGGCAACCTGCCCTATGGCGATCAGCGCCGGCTGGAGATCGCGCGCGCGATGTGCTCGGAGCCGGCGCTGCTGTGTCTCGACGAGCCCGCCGCCGGCCTCAACGCCCGCGAAGGCGAGGATCTCAGCAAGCTTCTGCTGACGATCCGCAAGGATCACGGCACCTCGGTGCTGCTGATCGAGCACGACATGTCGGTGGTGATGGAAATTTCCGACCGCATCGTCGTGCTCGACTACGGCGTCAAGATCGCCGAGGGCACGCCGCGCGAAATCCGCGACGATCCCAAGGTGATCGCCGCCTATCTCGGCGCCGACGAGGAAGCCGCCATCGCCGTGATGGAGCTCGACGCATGAGCACGTCGGCGCATCCACTGCTCTCCATCCGCGGCCTGCGCGCCGCCTATGGTCACATCGAGGCGCTCAAGGGCATCGACCTCGATGTCGCTGCCGGCGAGATCGTGGCGCTGATCGGCGCCAACGGCGCCGGCAAATCGACCCTGATGATGACGGTGTTCGGCCGGCCGCGTGCGCGCGCCGGCGAAATCCGTTTCGACGGACAGGACATCACACATACACCGACCCATCGCATCGCGCATCTGCGCATCGCGCAATCCCCGGAGGGCCGCCGCATCTTTCCGCGCATGAGCGTCGCCGAGAATTTGCGCATGGGCGCGGATGCCGCGCAGGCCAGCGAAAGCGAGCGCAGCGCCGATCTCGATCGCGTCCTCGCGTTGTTTCCGCGGCTCAAGGAGCGGCTGAACCAGCGCGGCGGCACGCTGTCCGGCGGCGAACAGCAGATGCTCGCGATCGGGCGCGCGCTGATGAGCCGTCCCCGCCTTCTGATGCTGGACGAACCTTCGCTCGGCCTCGCCCCGCTGATCGCGCGGCAGATCTTCGATGCCATCCGCACGCTGAACCGGCAGGACGGCCTCACGGTGCTGATCGTGGAGCAGAACGCCAACCACGCGCTCAAGCTCGCCCACCGCGGCTACGTCATGGTCAACGGCCTGATCACGCTGAGCGGCAACGGCGCCGAACTCCTGGAGCGTCCGGAAATCCGCGCGGCCTATCTCGAAGGCGGGCGGCACTGATGATTGATTTCTACGCCAACGAGAGCCTGCTGCAGGCCGCCTTCATCACCCTGGTGCTGGGCGGCGGCGGCGCGCTGCTTGCCGGGCGCGCCATCGCCGCGACCTGGCGCAACATTTCCACGGCGGCGCTCGCGGCGATTCCGATGGCGATGGCGGTGCGCTTCGTGCACTTCGCGCTGTTCGACGAGACATTGCTCGCGCCTAAGCCGTTTGCGCTCGAGTTTGCGATCCTGCTGCTGATTTCCTTGCTGTCATTTCGCCGCACCCGCGCGGTGCAGATGGTCAAACAGTATTACTGGCTCTACCGCCCGCGTGGCCCGTTCGGCTGGCAGCCGCGACAGGATGCGCCTCTCGATCCGCCTCGGAGCTAAAATTTGCCGGTGACTTGAGCAGCAAATCATCCGACAATGTCCGCGACACATCATCCGCAACTCCCTTGAGGGATAGTCCATGACGAAATTCCGCATCGCCGGCCTGGCTCTTGTTGCCTCGATGGCCCTGTCGTCCGCCGCCTTCGCCCAGGATATTCGCGTTGCCGTCGCCGGCCCCATGACCGGCGGCGAATCCGCCTTCGGCCGCCAGTTGAAGAACGGCGCGGAACTCGCGGTCGCCGACCTCAACGCCGCCGGCGGCGTGCTCGGCAAGAAGCTTGCCCTGCAGATCGGCGACGATGCCTGCGATCCGAAGCAGGCGCGCTCGGTCGCCGAAAAGCTCGCCAACGACAAGGTGGTGTTCGTCGCCGGACATTTCTGTTCGTCGTCCTCGATCCCGGCATCCGAAGCCTACAATGAAGGCAATGTGCTGCAGATCAGCCCCGGCTCCACCAACCCGCTGCTCACCGAGCGCAAGCTGTGGAACGTGCTGCGCGTCTGCGGCCGCGACGATCAGCAGGGCGTGGTCGCCGCGCAGTACATCCTGAAGAATTATGCCGGCAAGAACGTCGCGATCCTCAACGACAAGACCACTTACGGCAAGGGCCTCGCCGACGAGACCAAGAAGGCGCTGAACGCCGCCGGTTTCAAGGAGAAGATGTTCGAGTCCTACAACAAGGGTGACAAGGACTTCAATTCGATTGTCTCGCGGCTGAAGCGCGACAACATCGATCTCGTCTATCTCGGCGGCTATCATCAGGAAGCCGGCCTGATCCTGCGCCAGATGCGCGATCAGGGCCTCAAGACCGTGCTGATGGCGGGCGACGCGCTGAACGATCGCGAATTCGCCTCCATCACCGGCCCGCAGGCGGAAGGCACGCTGTTCACCTTCGGCCCCGATCCGCGCAAGAAGGCGACCGCCAAGGCGCTGGTCGAGAAGTTCAAAGCCAAGGGCATCGATCCGGAAGGCTACACGCTCTACACCTACGCCGCCTTCCAGGTGTGGTCGCAGGCCGCAACCAAGATCAATTCAACCGACCCGAAGAAGGTCGCAAGCGCGATCAAGGCCGGCGAATGGGACACCGTGCTCGGCAAGCTGTCCTTTGACGCCAAGGGCGACATCAAGCTGATCGACTACGTCGTCTACAAATGGGACGACAAGGGCAACTACGCCGAGCTCGGCTCAGCCCAGTAAATCAAACACACGAACGCTGTCTTCCCGCGCCTGCCGCGAGGGAGGACAGCGGCCTGGAGTCTGTTTCAACTGCGTCGAAACAGACTCGTCGCTTATCTTTGTCTGAGCATTATCTTTTCCGAAAAACAGTTCCCGCCTTTCGGGATCATGCCCTAGCCGAAATTCTGCAACGCCGGGAATGTTTCCAGCAGCCAGATGCTGAAGGTCGAGACCGCGCCGGTGAGAAAGCCGACACCGACCAGGATCATCAGCACGCCCATCACCCGCTCCACCGTTGCGAGATGCCGCTTCATGCGCGCGAGCACGGACGAGAACTGCTCGACCAGGAAGGCCGCGATTAGAAACGGGATGCCGAGGCCGGCGGAATAAACCGCGAGCAGGCCCGCCCCCTTGGTCACCGTCGCCTCCGACGCCGCCACCGACAGAATCGCCGCGAGAATGGGGCCGATGCACGGCGTCCAGCCGAACGCAAAGGCGAGGCCCATCACATAGGCGCCCCACAGGCCGACCGGCTTTGCGACGGACAGCCGTCCTTCGCGCATCAGAAACCCGATCCGCGTCAGGCCGAGAAAATGCAGCCCCATCACGATGATCACGAGACCGGCAATGATCGACAGTTGGGCCGACCAGGCCCGGATCAATCCGCCGACAAAGCTCGCGCTGGCGCCCAGCGCCACGAACACGGTGGAAAATCCCAGCACGAACAGCAGCGCCGACAGCATCACCGCGCGGCGCGAGACCGCGGGCCGCGCGTCATTGGCCACATGCTCGATGGTCGCGCCGGTGAGATAGACCAGATAGGCCGGCACCAGCGGCAGCACGCAGGGCGACAGGAAACTGATGAGACCGGCGAACAGGGCGGCGGGGATTGAAATATCGTGGATCATGGCAGCTAGATGCCCTCACCCCGGACGTCAACGCAAGAGCGATATCCGTCGCTTCGCCAGCTTGTGAACACGGCCCACGACAAATGGCGGCGAGCGTTGACCGCAAGACGGGAGTGCGGTTCTCTGCCGTCTGGAGGGCTTTCATGAAAAATTGTCTGACCGATATTCCCGGCGTGCGCGTCGGCCATGCCGATGACGCCGCTCTGGCGTCCGGCGTCACGGCGATCGTGTTCGATGAGCCGGCGGTGATGGCGATGGACGTGCGCGGCGGCGGCCCCGGCATCCGCGAAGGCGCGCTGCTCGATCTTGCCAACACCGTGGAGCGGGTCGACGCGCTGGCGCTGTCGGGCGGATCGGCCTTCGGTCTCGAAGCCGGCGGCGGCGTCCAAGCGTGGCTTGCCGGGCACGGGCGCGGCTTTGCGGTGGGCGATGCGCTGATTCCGATCGTGCCGGGCGCGGTGGTGTTCGATCTCATCAATGGCGGCAACAAGAAATGGGGCCGCATCGCGCCCTATCTCGAGCTTGGCTATCAGGCCGCAAGTGCCGCCGGCGGCACCTTCGCACAGGGCAGCGTCGGCGCGGGCCTTGGCGCAACCACTTCGACGCTGAAAGCCGGTGTCGGCTCCGCCTCGGCGGTGACGAAGGACGGCATCACCGTCGCCGCGCTTGCGGTGGTCAATGCGGTCGGCACCGTCACCATCGGCGAGGGGCCGCATTTCTGGGCTGCGCCGTTCGAGCAGAACGGCGAATTCGGCGGCCGCGGCTGGCCGGCTGAATTCACGCCCGACATGCTGGCGGCCCGCCTCAAAGGCGCGCCCGACACCACCTCGATCGAGAACACGACCATCGCCATCGTGGTCACCGATGCGATCCTCACCAAGCCGCAGGCCAAGCGACTCGCCGTGATCGCGCAAACCGGATTCGCGCGGGCGATCTATCCGGTGCACGCCCCGCTCGATGGCGACGTGGTGTTCGCGGCGGCGACCTGCACCAAGCCGATCGAGCCGCTGATCGGCCTGACCGAGCTCGGCATGGTGGCGGCCAACACCATGTCGCGGGCGATCGCGCGCGGCGTCTATGAGGCGACCGCCCTGCCCTTCCCCGGCGCGCTGCCGGCGTGGAAAGACAAATTCGGCTGAAAGCCGGCGAGTGAACCTGATGGCGTCCGGCGCGTTGTGATGCAAATCAAAACGCCGGATGTCCATGATGCCGTCCACCGCCATTCGCAGCCTCTGTTATGACGCCACCGCGCGCGAGTTATGGGTGATGTTCACCACCGGGCGGCGCTATGTCTATTCCGATGTTCCGCCGGAAGTCTATCGCGCCTTTTTCAGCGCCACCTCGCGCGGCACGTTCTTCAATCAGGAAATCCGCGATCGTTATCCCTATCGCGAACTCACCTCGCGCCCGCGCAAGGCGAGCTAGAGCACGGTAGACATGTGCCGCAAAGCATCAATGACCGCCGTCAAATCCCGTAGGATTTAAGGTTAGCTTTGCCTTTCGATTGGCAGGGCCTTCGTTCGCGACTCATTCTCCGCCCATGCGCAACTTCGCGCAGGTAACAGTGGAGAAACATCATGAAAAAGATTCTGTGTCTCGCAGTTCTCGCCACCGCCTTTGCAAGCGCTCCGGCGCTCGCCAAGACGCAGGGCGTCGGCATTGCGGCGAACGTTCTCACCGGCAAGGGCGGTGTGCTCGGGCTTCTGAACGGACGCAGCGCACTTGCGATCAACACCGCCGTCACCACCGGCAAGGGCGGCGTTCTCGGCGCCGTGCTCGGCCGGGGCGGCATTCTCGGCGGCAGCCATGGCGGCGGCTGCGGCTGCGGTTACTGAACGACGACGCGGGCGGGGTCATCCCCCGTCCGCGGCGACCTTTGTCGCCTTGCCGCCGACCTTCGGCACGGGCTTGGCCGCGCCGGCGAACGGCGTGAAACGCTTGGTCAGCGACGACATCACGATGATGGCGCTCGCCTTCTCGCCCGAAATCAACGTGCCCCGCGCGCGCGTCACATCGAAACCGAACGCATAGCCATGACCGAAATCATGCGACAGACCGACGCCATAGGTCACCGTCTGTGCGGAGAACGGTGAATCGAGATATTGCGTCGAGACGTATCCGGCGGCTGCGTTCAACGTCAGGTTCGGCGCGGCCTGCCATGAAATCTTTCCGGTCAACATCCGGTCCAGCGTGATCGGCGAGATCGGAAACGTCGTCTCGTTGGCGCGGCGCGAGGCAGTCAGATCGATCGTGAACGGCTTCAGCCGCCATGTCAGGCTGGCGTCGTACAGATAGGCGCTGACATTGCTGAAATCCACGTCATGCCATGTGCCGCGAAGATGGGAGATCGAACCGGCCAGCATGATGTTGTCATCGCTGTAACGCGCGAACACGAAAGGCTGGATGCGTTCGTTGTCGCGGCGATAGCCGAAATCGTCGAGTTCCTGCGCATAGCGCCGCACCGACAGATTGACCGACGCGCCGATCTCGAACTTGTCCCGCGCGAAGGCAATGCCGGGGATCACCGTACCCCGCAGATAGACGTGCGGATTGGGCAGGAAATCCTGAAAGAAAGCATTGGTCTGGTTCAGGCTGGAATGAGCTCCCTCAACGGTGGCGAACAGCTTGATGGAGCCGAATTTCGCCTCACCCTTCACCGCCTGGATCGCATCCGTCGCACGCAGATTGTAGGTGCTGATGTCGGACAGCGTCGTCACCGCGCTGACGCCGGCCTGATCGTCGCCAAGCAGGCCCCGCAGGATCACCTTGCCATTGCTCGCCGGCGGCGCGAGCGGATTGAAATACTGCGTGCGACTGGCCTCCGCCGCCGCGCCGAAGCTGTAACCTTCTTCCTTGGTGCCGGCCGCGAGCGCGAGGTCGGTGGCGACAAAGGCCGAGCCGCCGATGCCCGCTCCGTTGGAGAATTGCGGGTTGGTATCGTAGCCGCCGCGCAGGCGCAGCGAGGCTGCGAAATCATCGGCGGCGCCGGCGGGACAAGCTAAGAGAAAAAGCAGGCTCGCGCAGACGCAAACTCTCGGAAACGACATGCAACCTCCGCAACACGCGCGTCGGTGCCATTACCTGCCGTTGTCGTTAGCGAGACATGAAGAACGCCCGATGTTGCGTATTGCTACGCAAGCACCGGGCGTGATGTTACCGCGTGTGTGTGAGGGCGGGCATCAAACCTTGAGAGAGACCGATTGCTGCGCGGCCGTCGTCAAGGCCTGCGCCTGCTTCTGAATCAGTTGCTCGACCAGATTGTAGGACGAGGTCGCGCTGCTCGCGGCGCCTGCATTGGTCGATCCGCCGCTGCTTGCGGCTGGCGACGTCATCGTGATCTTGGTGCCGTCGGCATAGGTCAGCGTTGTCGTCGTCGAGCCGTCGCTGTTGGTGGCGGACGTGCTGCTCGCTCCGCTGAGCGCCTGCATCAATGCGTCGTCACCGCCGCTGCCGGACTTTCCGCCCGCGCCATGCGCGTGATGATGGCCGCCACTTTTCGGCTTGAGCGCCGCGGCCAGTTCGTTCGGGCTGACCGAGCCGTCGCCATCGGTATCGAGTTTCGCGAAGACGTTGTCGGCCGCCGCGGTATTGGTACCGCCGGCGCCGAGCTTGTCCTCGAATTCGGCCTTGGAGATCGAACCGTCGCCGTTGCCGTCGATCTGGGCGAACAGATCCTTGAGTGCATCGGCGCGTGTCATCGACGCGGAGGACTGGTTCGAATCCAGCGACGCCAGCAACGCGTTGAACGTGTCGGACGACAGCCGGCCGCCCTGGCTGGAATTGCCTGACGGCTGGGTAGACGTCGACGAACCCGATGACAACAGGCTGAACGGATCGGATGACTGCTTCACGCCGGTCTTGGCCGACGATCCCAATGAGGATGTCAGCGACGACAACAGGTCGATGGCTCCCACAGCCGCGGCGCCGATAGGCAGGAACATGGCGAGACTCCCACACGCCGCGCAGAGCACGGCCCAACTTCCCCTCTACACCCAGCAAATGCCGTGCCGCCGCGAAAACCCTGAAAAACAGGCGTTTCATGAGGTTCTCCTGCCATCGCCGATGGGCAAATCCTGCCGATCCCGGCAGAAGCTGCCGGGTCGCGCGCACCTTCCCCGGCGGACGGAGCACCCGCATTTGTGCGGGACAATGCTGTTTGCGGTTTTGCGCGCGATGCGCGGGCATGTTACCCGAAGCATCCGGAAACCAGCTCAAGCCGCAGGAAGCGCATGTCCCAGCCGTTTGCACCGCGTCCCCTTGTCATCGCGCCGTCGATCCTGGCCTCCGATTTCGCCCGGCTCGGCGAGGAAGTCCGGGCCGTGGACGCGGCGGGCGCCGACTGGATGCATCTCGACGTGATGGACGGCCATTTCGTGCCGAACATTTCCTATGGCCCGGACGTCATCAAGGCGATGCGGCCTTATTCCAAGAAGATCTTCGACGCCCATCTGATGATCGCGCCGTGCGATCCCTATCTCGAAGCCTTCGCCAAGGCCGGCTGCGATCACATCACGGTGCATGCCGAGGCAGGCCCGCATCTGCACCGCTCGCTGCAGGCGATCCGCGCGCTCGGCAAGAAAGCCGGCGTCTCGCTCAATCCGGCCACGCCCGCGAACGTCATCGAATACGTGATCGACCAGATCGACCTCGTGCTGGTGATGTCGGTCAATCCCGGTTTCGGCGGCCAGTCCTTCATTCCCGCCGTGCTGGAGAAGATCTCGCAGGTCCGCGCGATGTGCGCCGGACGTCCCATCGACATCGAGGTCGATGGCGGCGTGACCGCGGACAACGCCGCGGCGATCGCCGCCGCCGGCGCCAACGCGCTGGTCGCCGGCTCGGCCGTATTCAAGGGCGGCACGATGGACAGCTACAAGGCGAACATCTCCGCCATTCGCAACGCCGCGGCCGCTGCGCGCGGCGAAGCGATCTAGTCCGGACTCGCCGCCGCCGCCTCCTCCGCCACGAGGCTGGCATCGATGGCGACGCGCGAAGGACGGATGACGGTCACCGAACAGGTGGCCTCGGCGGCGACCTTGGCCGAGACGCTTCCGAGCAGCGAGCGCCGCAGCGAATGCTGCCGCGCCCCGATCAGGATATGATCCACCCGGTTGATCTTGGCGAATTCGAGAATGGCGTCCGCCGGATCGAACGCCTCCAGCACATGCGTCGACAACCTCTGCTCGTCGAGCTTGAGCGGTGCCGCCCAGTGCGCAAGGGTCACCAGACGGTCGATGTGCTTGTTGTTGCCCTGCTCGTCGAGCGTCTTGTCGATCGCCACGCGCGCCAGTTTCAGGATATTGACGCAGGCGAGCCGCGCCGCAGGGACGGTCGCCAGAATCCGCTGCACCGCGATCCTGATCGCATCGTCGAGTTCGCTGGAGTCTTGCGTGACATCGAGCGCCACCATGACGATGGGCGCGGAGGCGAGCTGACGCGCGAGCTCCGACTTCTCGCTGAGCCGAGTCAATGGCGGATTGAAGCGACGCCGAAGCACCGTATACAGCGAATCCCGCTGCAGCTTTTCGGAGCGCGCCGTCAGCGTCACCTGCTCCGGATGAGACAGATCGAAGGCAAGCTGCGCCGCCGTGGGGTATCGCTTCGCCGGATCGATCTCCAGACAACGCAACACGATCTCCTGCATCCAGGGCGGATAATCGGCCCTGATCTTGCGCGGCGGCACCGGATCGCGCCACAGCCGGCGCCGGATCGCATGCAGCGTCTCGCCTTCGCCGAACGGTCGTTCGCCGGTCGTCAGAAAATAGAGCATCACGCCCAGTGAAAACAGGTCGCTGCGCGGATCGTCCCGCACCCCGAGCAGGCGTTCCGGCGCCATGTAAGGCGCCGTTCCGTAAGGCAGGCGGAATTCGGCCTGAAGCAGATCGGGCAACTGGGCGTGATGGGACAAACCGAAATCGATCAGCACCGCCTCGCCGGTCGGGCGAAACATGATGCTGCTCGGCTTGATGTCGTGATGGATGACGCTCTGGCGATGCAAATCCTCCAGCGCGATCGCGACACGCTCGCAGATAGTCGCGGCCTCCTCATAGCCCAGCGGCAGATCGGCGATGCGCTTGTAAAGCGTGTCGCCGGGAATGCGCTCCATCGCCACGTAAGGCTGGCGGGAGAAGTCGCCCGTGCCGTAACACGCCGGCACATGATCGCCGGACAGCCTCGGCAAGATCATCTGCTCCATCTCGAAGCTGACGATCATTGCGGGGTCGTCGCCTTCCGAGATTTTCGGAATCTTGACGAGGATCGGCCGGTCGATGCCGGGATGCGTCGCGCTCCACAGCGTCGCCATTCCGCCGTGATGTACGCATTTGTCGAGCGTGAAACCCTCGATCACCGCCCCGCCTTCGATCGAATACTTCACCATCGGAAGTTTCCCCGGAAACTATTTTCCCAAATAGAGACGGTCGGCGAACCAGCTCGGCAGGCCGTTGTCGCGGATGCGCGCCGCCGCGGCGTCGATATCGTATGGCACGCGGCAGAAAGTGATCTCCTGCCGCACGGTATCGAACATCGCGAAGGACGCCGCAGCGATGCCGTCCCGCGGCTGGCCGACCGATCCGAGCACCACGAGCCACCTGCGGCCGGTCAGTAGCTGCACCGGAATCTCCTTGGTCGGCACGAAAGCCGTCATTTTGCCGACGGCCGACATCGAATAGAGCGCCGGGCGATGCACATGACCGCAAATCGTCACCCGCGCATCGGTCGCCGCAAGGCTGCGCGCCGCATCATCCGCCGACCGCACATAGTGCCAGGCAGCCGGATCGCTCGCCTCGGCGTGGACATAGAGTGCACCTTCCTCGATATGGGTCAGAGGAAGCCGGTCCAGAAAATCCTGCCGGTCGGCGGTCAGCCGTTCGCGCGTCCATGCGATGACGATCTGCGCGGCATCGTTCATGGTCTCGCTGGGATGCCGCACGGCCCGGTCGTGATTGCCGAGGATGGCGCTCGCGCCCTTGGCGACAAGATCGGACACCACATCGACCGCCCATTCGGGATCGGCGCCGTAGCCGACATAATCGCCAAGCAGGATGATGCGCTCCGCATGCCGCGCGCGCGCCGCCGCGAGAACGGCCTCGAAAGCCGGACGATTGGCGTGGATGTCCGAAAAGATCGCGACCCGCATGGCCCCGTCCCCCTCATTCGCCATGCGAGGCCGGTCGAAGCCACCACGGACCCATGAATTCCAGCCGCCAGCGTATGATATGTAAAGTTAAAGCGCGAACCTTGATCACGGACAAGGCGGACCGGCCGGGACATGGCCCGCGGCGCCACCAAAGGGTGGTTTCACGGCAGGCGATCTGGTAAAGCGCCCCATCCTGCCAACATCGCGAGCCCGACATGATCCCCCGCTATTCCCGCCCCGAAATGACGTCCATCTGGGAGCCGCAGACGCGGTTTCAGATCTGGTTCGAGATCGAAGCCCATGCCGCCGACGCGCTGGCCGATCTTGGCGTCATTCCGAAGGACGCCGCCAAGACCATCTGGGCCAAGGCCAAGGGCGTCACCTTCGATGTCGCGCGGATCGACGAGATCGAGCGCGAGACCAAGCACGACGTCATCGCCTTCCTGACCCATCTGGCCGAAATCGTCGGCCCCGAGGCGCGCTTCGTGCATCAGGGCATGACCTCCTCCGACGTGCTCGACACCTGCCTTAATGTGCAATTGTCCCGCGCCGCCGACCTGCTGCTCGCCGACATCGACCGGGTGCTGGCTGCGCTCAAGACCCGCGCCTTCGAGCACAAGATGACGCCGGTGATCGGCCGTTCGCACGGCATCCATGCCGAGCCGGTCACGTTCGGCCTCAAGCTCGCTTACGCCTATGCCGAATTTACCCGCGCCCGCGAGCGCCTTGTCGCCGCGCGCAAGGAGATCGCGACCTGCGCCATTTCCGGCGCGGTCGGCACCTTCGCGCAGATCGACCCGCGGGTGGAAGCCCATGTCGCCAAGGCGATGGGGCTAAGCGTTGAACCGATTTCGACCCAGGTGATCCCGCGCGACCGCCACGCGATGTTCTTCGCCACCCTCGGCGTCATCGCCGCTTCGGTGGAGCGGCTCGCCATCGAAATCCGCCACATGCAGCGCACCGAAGTGCTCGAGGCCGAGGAGTTCTTCTCCGAGGGTCAGAAGGGTTCGTCGGCCATGCCGCACAAGCGCAACCCGGTGCTGACCGAGAACCTCACCGGCCTGTCGCGCATGGTGCGCGCCTACGTCACCCCGGCGCTGGAGAATGTCGCGCTGTGGCACGAGCGCGATATCTCGCACTCCTCCGCCGAGCGGATGATGGCGCCGGACGCCACGGTGACGCTGGACTTCGCGCTGAACCGTCTGGCCGGCGTGATCGAGAAGCTGCTGGTCTATCCGCAGAACATGCAGAAGAACCTCGACCGCCTCGGCGGCCTGGTGCATTCGCAGCGCGTGCTGATCGCGCTGACGCAGAAGGGCGCCTCGCGCGAGGACGCCTACAAACTCGTCCAGCGCAACGCGATGCCGGTCTGGCGCGGCGAAGGCGACTTCCAGTCGCTTCTGAAGAAGGACGCCGAGGTGAAGAAATATCTGTCGGACAAGGAGATCGAGGAGCAATTCGATCTCGCGTATCACCTCAAGCATGTCGACACGATCTTCGCGCGGGTGTTCGACGCCGCCCGATAACGCATTGGTCCGACTCATGATCCCGTCCTGCGAGGCGTTCGACTTCCTGCTGCTGCCGGGCCTTGGCAATTCCGGCGTCGATCACTGGCAATCGTACTGGTCGATGGCGTTTCCCAACGCCTCGCGCGTGCTGCAGAACGACTGGGACACCCCGCAATTGCCGGACTGGCTGGCGCGGCTCGACAACGCCGTCGCGCAGGGAACGCGGCCCGCGGTCCTGATCGCGCACAGCCTCGGCGTCGCCCTCGCGGTGCACTGGCTGGCGACGCGCCCGCCCGGCCGGGTCAAGGGCGCGCTACTGGTAGCGCCGTCCGATGTTGAATCGGCCGACCACACACCGGACGAGATCCGCAATTTCGCACCGCTGCCGCGCGCGGCCCTTCCGGTGCCGTCGATCGTGATCGCCAGCAGCGACGATCCTTATGTGACACCTGCGCGTGCCAATGCCTTCGCCGCGAGCTGGGAATCCGGCTTCTGCGATGTCGGCGAACTCGGCCATCTCAACGGCGCATCCCGCCTCGGGCTGTGGCCGCAGGGGCTGGTGCTGCTCGGGCGGCTGCTCGCGCGCGAATAACGGTCCGTCGGCAAACCGTGACGCTTCAAAGCACGACTAGAACGTTTCTCCGGGAGCGGATTCTTTCTTGAACACTGCCTTGACACTATGGAGTTGGCCGTTGGGGCCCGGCACCATCATCAGCATCAGAAGCTTGTCATCGAGAAACCCAAGATTGAGGTGGAAGGCTCTTCCTCCATAGCTGCCGCCGACATTCGGCTCCCAATGCCCCTTGCCAGCAGCGTAGTCCTTTCCCTGAAAGCTCGGTCGGATAACGGCCGACCAGCCATTGCTGGCCGTCACAGTGAAATCCCGCCCATCACTTGCAACGACGATCTTGCAATGCACACATCTTCCGGCACTGGAGGCAACCTGGTGCCACTCACCGGGCAATGATTGCAAGGAGCCGGGCTCAGCCTGCACCACAGAACACCAGATCGAACCGATCGTGGCGAGGAGAAGAGATGCCAAGCAACGCATAACTTATGCCCCGTGCATGTTCAGGTATTGCTGAGGCGCAAGCCGAACCTCGGAAGGCGTCAGCATCCATCCGTGTTTACGGAAGTGTCTGCTGTTAAACGGTTAAACACACTCATCGCTTTGTCCGTATCTGGCTGAAAGCTCCCTTCGCCAATGCGGCCAGCATCGGGTAGTCGCAATCGAGAAGCGGGCGCGGGAAGAGGCTATCCTCGCGCCTTCCCGTCGATCATCCGCTCCAGCACGCCATCGTTCTTGATGAAACGATGATAGAGCGCGGCCGCGACATGCAGCACGATCAGCGCCAGCAACGCATAGGCGAGATAAATGTGCCAGTTCTCGTAGAAACGCGAGGCGGCCCGGTTCTCGGTGGTGAATTGCGGTATCCGGAACAGGCCGAACCAGTCGGCGTAAGTCGGCTTGTGCGCGCCGGAATGGGCCCAGCCAAGCATCGCGACCACGATGGTCAGCAGATAAAGCAGGCCCTGGTTGGCGTGGGCCAGCACCCGCTCCCATTTCGGCGTTCCGGTGGGCAGCGCGGGCTTGGGATTGACCATCACCCAGATCATCCGCAACACCATCAGCAGCAGCACGAGATAGCCGATATCGGCGTGGAGCGAGCGATGAAAGAACCGGTCCGCGCGGGCGGGAACATGATTCATCCACCAGCCATAGGCCAGCATGCCCAGGATGGCGAGGCCCAGCAGCCAGTGCAGCGCGCGCGACACCGCGCCCCATGACCGTTCCGTGTTCTTCAGCATGATCTTGTCCGGGTGTTTGACAGTCTCCGGCCCCGAAAAGCCACAGAAGACGAAGGCCAGCAAGGAAATCCTGTCCAGAGCCGCCTTGGTATCGCTCCAATCGGCCTTATAGCTGGCATGCGCGGCGCCGCTTCCTTGCATCCGGGCTGCAAGATATTGCTAACCGGCTGTCAACTATACTCGCCACGTGCCCCACGAACCCGCCATTCTCGTCTTTGATTCCGGCCTCGGCGGCCTCACGGTGCTGCGCGAAATCGTCAAGGCGCGCCCCGACGCCGCCTATACCTACGTCGCCGACGACGCGTTCTTTCCCTACGGGCAGCACACCGAGGGCGAGATCATCGCGCGGGTGGTGCCGCTGATCGGCGAATTGATCGCGGCCCATAAACCCGACCTCGCCGTGATCGCCTGCAATACCGCCTCCACGCTGGTGATGACCCATCTGCGCGAGGCCTATGCCATTCCATTTATCGGCACCGTCCCGGCCATCAAGCCCGCCTGCGCCGCGTCGAGGACCAAGCGGGTCTCGGTGCTCGGCACCCGCGGCACCGTGAGGCGCGAATACACCAGGGCCCTGATCCGCGATTTCGCCGGCGACTGCGAAACCACGCTGGTCGGCTCCGAACATCTCGCCGCGCTGGCCGAAGCGGCGCTGCGCGGCGAGAGTGTCAGCGACGCGGCGATCGCAGCCGAGATCGCGCCCTGCTTTACGGGCGGCGGCGATGCCGCGACCCGCACCGACACGGTGGTACTGGCCTGCACACATTACCCGCTGCTGCTGGAGCAGATCCGGCGGCTGGCCCCCTGGCCGGTAGACTGGATCGACCCCGCCCCCGCCATCGCCCGGCGCGTGGTGGACCTCGCGGGTCCGAAGGCCGCCGACATCAGCCCGGTCCCGGCACGGATGATCTTCACCTCGGGCAAGGCTGCCTCGGACCTGAACGGAACGCTCAAGCCGTTCTTCGGCGTGGCCGCGCTGACGCCGGCCTGAGCAAGCCTTTCAGATTACTGGCGATTTGGCTGCCGGACGAGGCGCGGCCGAGCCCGCCCCAAGGGTGCAAAAATCCGACCGAAAAGCCCCGATCTGTTTGACATATCGGCGCTATTTCCCTATCAACAGCCTCGTTCGCGGGCCGCTTCGGCCCGCGATGTGTTTCGCGACCCGCGGCCCCTCCCATCAAGCTTATGGGATGGACCTGTCAGCATCGGGATTTTCCCGCTGCGAAGGAGGGCGCGTTTCCTCAAAACTCGAACCAAAACGCCATCGCAGTCGCGATGGCTATGCACAACGAGGACGCGATGACTAAGCGCAGTGAGGCGAAGTATAAAATCGATCGCCGTATGGGCCAGAACATCTGGGGCCGCCCGAAGAGCCCCGTCAACAAGCGTGAATACGGCCCGGGCCAGCACGGCCAGCGCCGCAAGGGCAAGCTCTCCGACTTCGGCACGCAGCTCCGCGCCAAGCAGAAGCTCAAGGGCTATTACGCCAACATCTCCGAGCGTCAGTTCTACGCCGTCTACGTCGAGGCGACCCGTCTCAAGGGCGACTCCGGCGAAAATCTGATCGGCCTGCTCGAGCGCCGCCTCGACACGGTGGTCTATCGCGCCAAGTTCGTGCCGACCATGTTCGCCGCGCGCCAGTTCATCAACCACGGCCACGTCAAGGTGAACGGCAAGCGCGTCAACATCGCCAGCTACAAGGTGAAGGTCGGCGACGTCATCGAGGTCAAGGACGCCTCCAAGCAGCTCGCTCTGGTGCTCGAAGCCAACCAGCTCCCCGAGCGCGACACGCCGGACTTCCTCGAAGTCGATCACGGCAAGCAGACCGCGAAGTTCGTCCGCGTGCCGGGCCTGTCGGAAGTGCCGTTCCCGGTGCAGATGGAACCGCACCTGATCATCGAATTCTATTCGCGCTGATTTTTCAGTATATCAGACAGCAAAGCCGCCCCTCGGGGCGGCTTTTTTGTTTGTCGGGCCGATGATACCCCGACCGCGCCAAAAACAACGGCCGGCACCGCCCCCTGGCGATGCCGGCCGTTTGATTCAAAGAACAGATGTTGAGCGCCGCGGCAGCTTAGCCGGCGGCGTGCTGAACCTGAATGCCGTTGTCGGTCATGAGCTTCTGCAACTCACCAGCCTGGAACATCTCGCGTACGATGTCGCAACCGCCGATGAACTCGCCCTTGACGTAGAGCTGCGGAATGGTCGGCCAATTGGAATATTGCTTGATGCCGTCGCGCAGTTCGGCCGACTCCAGCACGTTCAGGCCTTTATATGGCACGCCGATATGGTCGAGAATCTGGACCACCTGGCCGGAAAAGCCGCACTGCGGAAATTGCGGGCTGCCCTTCATGAACAGCACGACGTCGTTGGACTTCACTTCCGATTCGATGAATTGCTGGATGCTCATAGTCTTGTCCTTTAAGGCCTCGTCCTGGGCGGCAGGGCGGCAATGATCCGCGCTCGGGCGGCCGCTTCGGGCATATATGTATCCGTAAACAGTTCCGCATCCCAATCAATTCAATTCCACATCCGGCGGCTTTTTGACCGCATTTTCCCGGTTTCGGGTCGATTCCGGCCCGTTCCTGAAGCGTCCGGCGACGCTCAACCGGATTGATCTAAATCTTCCGCTCGCGCCGAGCACTTGGGACCCAGATTCTCCGGAACGGTTGCGCCGCAGAACCGTTGTCCTTCGAAACCGGAGAGTAGAGTTCTGTGACGAAACCAGCGGCCGTACCGGCAGGCCCCCTGTCCAAATTCCCAGCATCGCAAACAGGCTCGTCCGATGCCCTGCTCGCGGCCTATCGGCGCGTGCGCGAGGAAACCGAGCGGCGTGCGGCTCCGCTATCGCCGGAAGATCAGGTGATCCAGTCGATGCCGGACGCAAGCCCGGCGAAATGGCACCGCGCCCACACCACATGGTTTTTCGAACAGTTCGTGCTCGGCGAACATGTCGAGGGCTACAAGCCGTTTCATCCCGACTACGCCTATCTGTTCAATTCGTATTACGTCAGTGCCGGACCGCGGCACGCCCGCGCGCAACGCGGCCACCTCACCCGCCCCGGCGCCGAGGACGTCACCGCCTATCGCCGCGCAGTCGATGCGGCGATGACGACCTTTCTACAAACGGCGTCGGAGGAAAAGCTGCGCGCCATCGCGCCGCTGATGGAGGTCGGCTTCAATCACGAGCAGCAGCATCAGGAATTGATGCTGACCGACATCCTGCACGCCTTCGCGCAGAATCCGATTCCGCCGGCCTACGATGCGGCATGGCACTGGCCGCCGGCGCACCGCTCCGGCGATGCGTGGGCGACGCTGACCGAAGGCATCCATACCATCGGGCATCAGGACGACAGCTTTCATTTCGATAACGAGAAGCCCGCGCACCGCGCACTGGTCGGGCCCGTGAAGCTCGCACGCAATCTCGTCACCAACGCCGAATGGTTCGCCTTCATGAATGACGGCGGCTATCGCAAGCCGACGCTGTGGCTGATGGACGGATTCGCAGCCGTCGAGCGAGAAGGCTGGGACGCGCCGGGCCACTGGCGCAACATCGACGGCGAATGGCACATCATGACGCTCGCCGGCCTCGTGCCGGCGGAGCCGGACGCGCCGGTCTGTCACGTCAGCTACTACGAGGCCGATGCGTTCGCGCGCTGGAGCGGCAAGCATCTGCCGACCGAAATGGAATGGGAAGTCGCCGCGCGCGCCGGCCTGCTCAACGATGCATTCGGCATCGTCTGGCAATGGACACGCAGCGCCTACGCGCCCTATCCCGGCTATCGCGCGATCGAAGGCGCGCTCGGCGAATACAACGGCAAGTTCATGGTCAATCAGTACGTGCTGCGCGGCTCGTCGCTGGCGACGCCCGAGGATCATAGCCGCGTCACCTACCGCAACTTCTTCTATCCGCATCACCGCTGGCAGTTCACCGGATTGCGGCTGGCGGATTACCTCGCCTGATGCGGGGTGGACCCAACATTAACTCAGTATGAACTCAACATGGACTCCACATGAACATTCATGTTGCCTCGCGGCCCGCCAAATCCCGACCGGAAGATGCGCGCGACGCCTTCGCCGCCGACGTGATCGCAGGACTGACGCGCCATCCCCGGCAACTGCCGCCGAAATATTTCTATGACGAGACCGGCTCGCGGCTGTTCGAACAGATCACCCGCCTGCCCGAATATTATCCGACCCGCACCGAGCTCGGCATCCTGCGCGATCACGGCCAGGAGATCGCGCGGATCATGCCGCCGCATGCCGCGCTGATCGAATTCGGCGCCGGCGCCACGACCAAGGCGCGGCTGCTGCTCGCGCGGTGCAAGATCGGCGCTTACGTGCCGGTGGATATTTCCGGCGCATTCCTCAACGGCCAGGCGGCCGCGCTGCGCGCCGATTTTCCGGACCTCGCGGTGCATCCCGTGGTGGCCGACTTCACCGCGCCGTTCAACCTGCCGCGCGCCGTGCAAGACATGCCGAAAGTCGGGTTCTTTCCGGGCTCGACGATCGGCAATTTCGAACCGCACGAGGCTAGCGCCTTCCTGCGCGGCGCCCGCGACATTCTCGGGGAAGGCGCGACCCTGATCGTCGGCGTAGACCTTGAAAAGGACGAGCACGTCCTGCGCGCGGCGTACAACGACGAAGCCGGCGTCACCGCAAAATTCAATCTCAATCTGCTTCGGCGCATCAATCGCGAACTGGACGGCGATTTCGACGTGGCGGCTTTCGCCCATCACGCGGTCTACAATCGCGAGCAGTACCGTATCGAGATGCATCTGGTCAGCCGCACAGCGCGGACGGTGCAGATTATGGGACGCGGCATCGCCTTTCGCGCCGGCGACAGCATCCACACCGAGAGCAGCTATAAGTACAGCGTCGAACGCTTCCAGGCGCTGGCGCGCGGCGCGGGCTGGATCCCCGGCACGACGTGGACCGACCCCGACGGGATGTTTTCGGTGCATGCACTGCTGGCCCGGAAATAGCGCGCAGACCTTACGCCGACGCGGCGGCCTCGCCCCGCAGCGAGATCGCCTCCCACACCGCGACGATCAGCATGACCGCGGTGGTCGTCGCCGACAGCGATAGCGGAGACAGATGTTGCGCGAAGGGAATGAGCAACAGCAACAGTCCGATGCCGACCAGATGCGACAATTGCAGATGCCCGCGAATGCTGCGCTTGAACAGAATGGTGCCGATCAGAAACAGCAGCGGCCCGCCGATCATGCCGATGACCGCCTTGCCATCGGCATGGCCCTGCGGATGCGCCAGCAACAGTTCATCGCCCACCGCCGAGACCACGATGCCGGCGACGATCGGCAGATGCAGATAGGTGTAGGACAGACGCGCCAGACGGCCGGCGTCCTTCGCGTGCGAGATTTGTTCGGAGCCGGCTTCGGCGCCGATGTGGAAATACACCCACCACATCGCGATGCTGCCGAGCAGCGCCACGACAAAGGCTGCGATCGTGGTCGTATTCCACTCGGTTTCGGCGAAGGTCGCGCCGGTGACCACGACGGATTCGCCGAGCGCTATGATGATGAAGAGCGCGCAGCGCTCCGCCATGTGGCCGCCTTCGACGTCCCAGTCCCGCGTCGAGGATGCGCCGAGACCCGGCACGGCGAAGCGCATCGCGGGGCCGGCATATTCGATCAGCAATGCGGCGATCCACAGCACGGGCCGCATGTTGCCTTCGGACAGGCCGCCGGCGATCCAGAACACGCCGCTGCCTGTCATCCACACCGCGATGCGCCACAGGTTCATCCGCAGCGCCGGCTCCGAGGCCGGGATCGACAGCGCCGAGAACACCGAGCGGCCGACCTGCATGCCGACGAAAGCAAGCGCGAAGGCAAGACCGCGGGTGTCGAAGGCTTTCGGAATCGAGGTCGAGAGCACGAGGCCCGCGATCATCAGCGCGAACAGCATCACCCGGATCGGGGTGCGGTCCGGATCGAGCCAGTTGGTGATCCAGGATGTGTAGATCCAGACCCACCAGACCGCGAAAAACAAAATCGCGGTCTGCAACACGCCAAGCGGCGTGAAGTGGGCCAGCATAGTGTGGGAAAGCTGGGTGATCGCGAAGACGAAGACGAGATCGAAGAACAGCTCGGCATAGGTGACGCGGTGATGCTGATGCGGGGCGCGCTCCCGCAACAGCGCTTTCTCATTCTGGCGCGTCACCGGGCCGATCCGGCGCTCAGGCGTCGGGCACGCCGGTCTGCAACGCCAGCGCGTGCAACACGCCGCCCATCTGGCCCTTCAGCGACTGATACACGATCTGGTGCTGCTGGACGCGCGACTTGCCACGGAAGGATTCCGAAATCACCGTTGCGGCGTAATGGTTGCCGTCACCCGCCAGATCGCGGATTTCGACGCTCGCGTCCGGAATTCCCTCCTTGATGAGGGTTTCGATCTCCCGGGCGTCCATGGGCATTTGCGGTCTCCTTTCGGCAAGGCCATCGGCTCTAAAAAGCTCTGCATTTGTAGCAGATTCTGCCAGCCGCCGCATCCATCGCCAACGGCCGCCCCGCCGCATTCTCCCGCCTCTATCGCATGGCAAAACGGCCATCGGCGATCAAAATCCCCGGAGCCGCCCCGAGATGTCCGCACGTAACGACGCCCTCGACCGGACACGGACCGCCATGACCGTTCTCGTGGTCATCCACCACGCGGTGATCCCCTACACCTAATTACGGCAAGGCCGACCCCGACACCTGGATCGGCTTCGACGGCGTCATCCTTGCGACCGACAGCTTCTTCATGGCGCTGTTCTTCTTCCTGTCGGGATTATTCGTCTGGCCGAGCCTGCAACGCCGCACGCCGGCCGAATTCCTGCGCGAACGCCTGCTGCGGCTGGGGCTGCCCTTCGCGGTGGCGGCGCTCTTTCTGATGCCGCTCGCCTACTACGCCATGGAGACCGGCAAACCCGGCGCCAGCCTCGTTTCCTATTGGTGGACGACCGTGACGGCCGGGCCATGGCCGAGCGGCCCGGTGTGGTTCGTCTGGGTGCTGCTGGCCTTCGATCTGCTCGCCGCCTTGCTCTATCGCCTCGCGCCGAACGCGCTGGAGCCGGTCAACCGGCTCTCGCGGATCGGTTTTGCACGGCCGGCGCTGGTGTTCGCGGCGTTCCTCGCCGTGACCGCGGCGGCCTATGTGCCGATGCGGCTCGCCTTCGGCCCAGCCCGATGGTTCGGGCTCGGCCCCTTCACCGTGCAGGCCAGCCGGATTTTTCTCTACCTGGGCTATTTCCTGTTCGGCGCGGGGATCGGCCTCGCGCAAATCCGCCGCGGCGTTCTTTCGCCCGGCGGACAGCTTGCAAAACACTGGCCGCGCTGGGCGGCGCTGGCGCTGATCGCCTACGGCCTGCTGGCCGTGCTGGCTTATGACCGCCGCGCGGCGATGCCCAATCCGGACGTGCTGCCGCTATGGTCGCAGATCGCCTATAGCCTCGCTTTCGTGCTGTTCAGCGCGGCGATGGCCTTCGCCATTCTCGCCTGGTTCATCAGCTTCGACCGTCCCGGCAGCGGACTGCTCGACGCCATGCGCCCCGCCGCCTATGGCATCTTCCTTGTCCACTACGTGCCGGTGCTGTGGTTGCAGCATTGGCTGCTGCCGGTGGAAATGTCGCCCTTCGCCAAGGCCGGCATCGCCTTCGCCGGCGGCCTCGGCGCAAGCTGGGCCGCCACGCTGTTGCTGCTGCGAATTCCCGGCGCGAAGCGGGTGCTTTAGGCCTTGCCGTTCATGTAGTCCGGCAGCCAGCTTTCGAAGCCCGCCTTCAGCGTCTCGATCGCAACCGGCGTCTCGCCCTCGATGACGATCTCGCGCCCGCCGGTCTTGCCGATCTCGACGCAAGGCACGCCGACCGCCTTGAGCTTGCTCATGACCGTGAGCAGATGCTCGACCGGCACGGTGACGATGTAGCGCGCCTGATCCTCGCCGAACCACCAGGCGTGCGGCAGGGTCTGCTCCGGCGCGGCGTCGAGCATGGCGCCGATGCCGCTGGCCATCGCCATTTCGGCCAGCGCCACCAGCAGCCCGCCATCGGAGAGATCATGCACGGCGGTCGCGGTGCCGCTCTTGATCATGCCGCGCACCACGTCGCCGTTGCGCTTCTCGGCGGCAAGATCGACCGGCGGCGGAGCGCCCTCCTCGCGGCCGCAGATGTCGCGCAGATAGACCGACTGGCCGAGCCAGCCCTGCGTGTCGCCGATCAGGAGGATCGCCTCGTCCGCGGCCTTGAACGCCAGCGTCGCCGATTTCTTGAAATCGTCGAGCAGGCCGACACCGCCGATCGAGGGCGTCGGCAGGATGCCGCGGCCGTTGGTCTCGTTGTAGAGCGAGACGTTGCCGGACACGATCGGGAAATCCAGCGCAATGCAGGCGTCCGAAATACCCTTCAGGCAGCCGACCAGTTGCCCCATGATCTCGGGGCGCTCGGGATTGCCGAAATTGAGATTGTCGGTGATGGCGAGCGGCTTGCCGCCGACCGCGGTGATGTTGCGCCAGGCTTCCGCCACCGCCTGCTTGCCGCCCTCGAACGGATCGGCCTCGCAATAGCGCGGCGTCACATCCACTGTCAGCGCAAGGCCCTTCGGACCGTCCTGCACGCGCACCACGGCGGCGTCGCCGCCCGGCCGTTGCAGCGTGTTGCCGCCGATGACGTGGTCGTACTGCTCCCACACCCAGCGCTTCGAGCACAGTTCGGGCGTGGCCAGAAGACGCTTCAGCGCCTCCGTGGTCGACACCGGCGGCTTGATCTCGCGCGCATGGATCACGGCAGGCTGCGGCGTCTCGACATGCGGACGGTCGTAGACCGGCGCCTCGTCGCCCAGCTCCTTGATCGGAAGGTCGGCCATCACGTCGCCGCCATGCTTGACCACGAAGCGCTTGCTCGGCGTGGTGTAGCCCACCACCGCGAAATCGAGACCCCACTTCCTGAAGATCGCCTCGGCTTCCTGTTCCTTCTCGGGTTTCAGCACCATGAGCATGCGCTCCTGGCTTTCCGAGAGCATCATTTCGTAGGCGCTCATGCCGGTCTCGCGGGTCGGCACGCTGTCGAGATCGAGATCGACGCCGAGATCGCCCTTGGCGCCCATCTCCACCGCCGAGCAGGTCAGGCCCGCCGCGCCCATGTCCTGGATCGCGATGACGCAGCCCGCTTCCATGATTTCGAGACAGGCTTCCAGCAGGAGCTTTTCGGCGAAGGGATCGCCGACCTGCACGGTCGGGCGCTTCTCGTCGCTGTCGTCGTCGAATTCAGCGGAAGCCATGGTCGCGCCGTGGATGCCATCGCGGCCTGTTTTCGAGCCGAGATAGACGATCGGCATGTTCACGCCAGAAGCCGCCGCATAGAAGATCTTGTCGGTCTCGGCGAGGCCCACCGCCATCGCGTTGACGAGGTTGTTGCCGTCGTAGCGGGTGTGGAAGCGCATCTGCCCGCCCACCGTCGGCACGCCGAACGAATTGCCGTAGCCGCCGACGCCCGCGACCACGCCGGAGACGAGGTGGCGCGTCTTGGGATGCTCGGGTGCGCCGAAGCTCAGCGCATTGAGGCAGGCGATCGGGCGCGCGCCCATGGTGAAGACGTCGCGCAGGATGCCGCCGACGCCGGTGGTCGCGCCCTGATACGGCTCGATGTAGCTCGGGTGGTTGTGGCTCTCCATCTTGAAGACCACGGCAAGACCGTCGCCGATGTCGATGACGCCGGCGTTCTCGCCCGGCCCCTGGATCACCCACGGCGCCTTGGTCGGCAGGCCGCGCAGATGGATGCGCGAGGATTTGTACGAGCAATGCTCGTTCCACATCGCCGAGAAGATGCCGAGTTCGGTGAAGGTCGGCTCGCGGCCGATCAGTTCGAGGATGCGCTGATACTCGTCCGGCTTGAGGCCATGGGCGGCGATCAGTTCGGGCGTGATGGCAGGTTCGTTACGCAAGAGTTTGGTCACGCCGCGCGCTCCAGATGGGCGGCAAGGCCGGCGAACAGGCCGCGGCCGTCGGTGCAGCCCATGATCTCTTCGACATGGTTTTCGGGATGCGGCATCATGCCGAGCACGTTGCCCTTGTCATTGACGATGCCGGCGATCGAGGCGGCGGCGCCGTTGATGTTGTGGGTGTCGCCGACCTCGCCGGCCGGCGAGCAATAGCGATAGAGCACGCGGCCCTCGCCTTCGAGACGGCGGATGGTGTCCTCGTCGGCGGCGTAGTTGCCCTCGCCATGGGCGACCGGCACGCGGATCACCTGCCCGGCATTGTAGCCGCGGGTGAACGGCGTATCGGAACGCTCGACCCGCAGATGCACGTCGCGGCAGATGAATTTCAGCTTCGCATTGCGCATCAGCACGCCCGGCAGCAGACCTGACTCGCACAGGATCTGGAAACCGTTGCAGACGCCGAGCACGAGGCCGCCCTTAGCGGCATGGGCGCGCACCGCATCCATCACCGGCGCGCGCGCGGCGATGGCGCCGCAGCGCAGATAGTCGCCATAGGAGAAGCCGCCGGGAATGACGACGAGATCGGTGCCTTTCGGCAGTTCGGTCTCGGCATGCCAGACCATCGCGGGTTCGGTGCCGGAGACGAGCTTCAAGGTGCGCGCCATGTCGCGCTCACGGTTGATGCCCGGGAAAACGAGGACGGCAGCTTTCATCGTTCGATCTAGCTCAGGACTTCGACGCGGTAGTTCTCGATCACGGTGTTGGCGAGCAGCCTGTCGGCCGCGGCCTTGAGCGCGGCTTCGGCCTTGGCCTTGTCGGCGCCCTCGACCTCGATGTCGAATACCTTGCCCTGCCGCACGCTGGCGATGCCGTCGACGCCGAGCGACTTCAACGCCCCCTCGATGGCCTTGCCCTGCGGATCAAGAATGCCGTTCTTCAGCGTGACAGTGACGCGAGCTTTCATCTGTAAAATCTGCCCTCTTTTCCCTCATCCTTCGAGACGCGCGCAAGAGCGCTCCTCAGGATGAGGACCTCATGGTGAGGAGCATCGCGCAGCGATGCGTCTCGAACCATGAGAGATAATTCAGCTCTTCACCAGCACCGGGCCCGAGCCCGCCGGCCGTTCGTTCTCGATCAGGATGCCGAGACGCTTGGCGACCTCGGTGTAGGCCTCGAGCAGGCCGCCGAGATCGCGGCGGAAGCGGTCCTTATCCATCTTCTCGTTCGACTTGATGTCCCACAGACGGCACGAGTCCGGAGAGATTTCGTCGGCAACGACGATGCGCATCATCTCGTTCTCGAACAGGCGGCCGCACTCCATCTTGAAGTCGACCAGGCGGATGCCGACTCCGAGGAACAGGCCCGACAGGAAGTCGTTGACGCGGATGGCGAGCGCCATGATGTCATCGATTTCCTGCGGCGTGGCCCAGCCGAACGCGGTGATGTGCTCTTCGGACACCATCGGATCGCCAAGCTGGTCGTTCTTGTAATAGAATTCGATGATCGAGCGCGGAAGCTGGGTGCCTTCCTCAATGCCGAGGCGCTGCGACAGCGAGCCGGCGGCGACGTTGCGCACGACGACTTCCAGCGGCACGATCTCGACCTCGCGGATCAACTGCTCGCGCATGTTGAGGCGCTTGATGAAATGCGTCGGCACGCCGATGTCGTTCAGATGCTGAAAGATGTATTCCGAGATCCGGTTGTTGAGGACACCCTTGCCCTCGATGATCTGGTGTTTCTTGGCATTGAACGCGGTGGCGTCGTCCTTGAAATGCTGGATCAGTGTGCCGGGTTCGGGTCCTTCGTACAGAACCTTGCCCTTGCCTTCATAAATACGACGCCGACGGCTCATGGGGATGTACCGTGTGTTGTTGAAATCCATGGAATGGAACGCTCCGGGTTACGCGATCCCGCGACGGAGCTGCCGCGAAGCCCAAAAAACGCGAAACAAATCGCGAACCTAGACTCGCAGGCAACCTAACCGATTGAGCCAGCCGATACAATGTAACCCCGGGGGTTTTACCACCTTGTTTGGTGCCCGGCCTGCGACCTTTGGGATATTGCACCGCCGGAACGGGGGCCTATATCGAGAGGCCAGCCACAAGGCTGTCCAGGGTCCCATTTTCAACTGACGGAATAGATATATGTCCTCTTTCGACAAGCGCGAGGAAGGTTTCGAAAAGAAGTTTGCTCTCGACGAGGAACAGAAATTCAAGGCGGAGGCCCGCCGCAACAAGCTTCTGGGACTATGGGCCGCCGAACGGCTCGGCAAATCGGGCGACGAAGCCGCCGCCTACGCCAAGGAGGTGGTGGCCGCCGATTTCGAGGAAAGCGGCGATCGCGACGTGTTGAACAAGGTCGCCGGGGATCTCGCCGAAAAGGGCGTCACCCAGCAGCAGGTCCGGGTCAAGATGGACGAGTTGATGGCCACCGCCATCCAGCAGGTCAAGGCGGGGACGTAATGCCGGCCCCCATTTTGAGACCTCACTCAAAATGGGATCCGTGCAATCAGCGCATTCATTGGAACCTGTCATGCCCGGCCTTGTGCCGGGCATCCACGTTTTCTTCCTCTGCCAGGTGAGACGTGGATGGCCGGGTCAAGCTCGGCCATGACGACAGAGGGCCGTATGGTTCGAGACGCGGCCTGCGGCCGCTCCTCACCATGAGGAACGACCTCACTCCTCCTTCAACCCGTATTCCATGTTGTTGCCGGTCGCGCCGTAATATTTGTACGGCAGGAACTTGCCCGACATGGTGATCTTGACGCGGTCGCCCTTCGGGTTGGCCAGACGCTCCAACGCCATGTCGAAATCGATCGCCGACATGATGCCGTCGCCGAACTCCTCCTCAATCAGCGCCTTCCACGCCGGACCGTTGACCATCACGAGTTCGTATAGGCGATAGATCAGCGGATCGGTCGGCGGCATGGTCACGCCCTCACCGCGCATCGGCACCTCGTTGATCATCGCCTGCTCCACCTTCGACAGGCCGAACAGCCTGGCCGCGTTCTCCGCCTGCGGTTTGGTCAGTTTCATCTGGCCGAGGATCGCGCTGACGATCAGCACTTCGGAATGACCGCCGATCTCGGCGCAGATGTGTTTCCAGCTCCAGCCGTTCTCGCGCTTGATATCAAGCAGCTTTTCGGTGAGGTCGGATCGTTTCATGGTGGCTCCTGTGATGTTGACGTCTATCAGGAGCACATCGCGGCTCCTGTGACGTTGACATCAGTCAGGAGTAACAGCCGTGCCAGCCGGTTCGAGCGGCAACGAGCGCGACCTTGAAGCGAGAAATACCGCACGGCGCCAGCCGTTTGCGCAGCCGGCGTCGTGAAATGGGATATCAGGCAAAAACAAACGCCGCGCGAAAGGTGTCACGCGGCGTCTCGTTCGCCGATCCGGCAAGTCCTTTCAGCGCATAAGGCCTATTTCAGCGCGTCGGCCACTTTGGCGATGCCCGCATTGACGCAGGCTTCGTCCTTGTCGCCTCCGGGCGCGCCCGAAGCGCCGGCCGCTCCGATCACTTCATTGCCGGCCTTGATCGGCACGCCGCCCGCCGCATAGACGGTGTTCGGGATCTGGCGCAGATAGGCCATCTTCGGATCCTCGGTCTGTTTCGCGAACTCGCCCGAGGTCATGCCGCGCGTGCGCGCGGTGTAGGCCTTGAGGCGGCTGTATTCCATGGTGTGCGGATTGGTGCCGTCACCGCGGATCTGCCCGGCGACATTGCCGGCCTTGTCGATGATGGTGACCGAGACCTTGTAGCCGTTGGCTTTGCACTGATCGATCGTGCCCTGCATGATCGCCATCGCCATGGCCATCGAGACGTTCTTCTCGACCTGCGGCGCCTGCGCGGACACCGGACCGGCCGCAAGCACCGACGCCATCAGCACACCAAACCCAAATGAACGCATGGAAAGCCTCCCCTTATTTCTGATTTCGTTTTTGGTTCAGTTTTCAAGCAACACTTCGCCGCGGCGCTTTATTCCGCCACCCGGGATAATTCGCGAGAACCGCCCCTGGCGCAGGGATGACACACGCAGTCATGCCAAAGCGCAAGGGCTCCGCTTGCGGGGCCAGCGGGGCTATGTTGCAGTGGGAATCAATCAACCCTCCCGCAGCGCCGGTCGGACCTGCCGCGGCGATCAGCAGGCGACCCGCCCCCGTATGTCCGCGACCATCTTCATCATCGTTCTCGGAGCCGCCATTGCCGGGTTCGTGCAGGGACTGTCCGGCTTCACCTTCGGCCTCGTCGCCACCTCGATCTGGATCTGGGTGGTCGAGCCGCAACTGATCGCGCCGATGGTGGTATTCGGCGCGATGACGGGGCAGTTACTCGCCGTCTTCACGGTGCGGCGCGGCTTCAACTGGAAGCTGTTCTGGCCCTATCTCGCCGGCGGCTTTGCCGGAATTCCCATTGGCGTCGCCATCCTGCCCCATCTCGACATGCATCTGTTCAAGACCATGCTGGGCGCGCTGCTCGCGATCTGGTGCCCGGTCATGCTGTTGTCCTCGCGCCTGCCGCCGGTCCGGGTCGGCGGCGCCCTGCTCAACGGGGTGATCGGCGTGACCGGTGGCATCATGAGCGGGTTCGGCGGCTTTTCCGGCGTGATCCCGACGCTGTGGTGCACGCTGCGGCGCTACGACAAGGACGTCCAGCGCTCGATCATCCAGAACTTCAATCTGGCGATCCTGACCACCACCATGGCGGGCTACATCGCCTCCGGCATCGTCACGGTGAAGCTGCTGCCGACCTTCGGCCTCATCCTGCCGGCGATGCTGATCCCGACGCTGCTCGGCACCCGCGTCTATATCGGCATCAGCGAGACCGCGTTCCGACAGATCGTGCTCAGCCTGCTGACGCTCTCGGGCGTCGCCATGCTGGTGTCATCGGTGCCGCATCTGTTCGGCCGCATCTGAAGCGCGCGGACCGCCGGCTACGGCGCGGCGATCGCATCCAGCGCCGCGCCGAGATCGCGCTCGACCGCGGCGGCGGACAACTCCACCACCCGGTAGCCGCGCTCGCGCAGCCATTCGCCGCGACGGGCGCGGTCGCGCGCCACCACTTCGGTCTCGCCGTCATGGACCACCTCCACCGCGACGCGGCGGATGAAGGAGACGAAATCGGGGATGTGCCGTCCCACCGGGGTCTGGCGCTTGAACTGGGCGGCGAAACGCCGGTCGGTGGTCAGCGCCTTCCACAGGATGCGCTCGGCGTCGGTCGGATTGCGCCGCAGCAGCCGGGCGAGGCCACGCACGCTGCCGCCGCTGTCCTGTCCGCCGTGGCCGTCGCCATGCTCGGCGAGCAGCGTGCGCAGCCGCTCGGCGCCGTCGCTGTCGAGCACCCCGCCCTTGGCCGGGCCCTTGCGGCCCTCGGCGATCGCCATCACCACGCCGTGCAGCGTGTGCATGTCCTGCTTGGTCGGCTCCATCCGGGTGAAGATGTTGCGCAGATTGACCAGCATGGTGTCGCGCTTCTCCACCGGACGCAAAAACTCCACCTTGTCGAGCTCGGCGACCAGATTGTCGAAGAACGCCTGCATCTGGTGGCTGGAGGCGCGCTCGGAGCGTTCGGGCATGGCAAACGGCAGCGCGCCGCCGGTGGCCTGCTTGAACCACTCATAGCCGGTCAGCAGCACCGCCTGCGCCAGATTGAGCGAGGCGAAGGCCGGATTGACCGGAAAAGTGATGATCCGGCCGGCGAGCGACACTTCCTCGTTGGTGAGGCCCCAGCGCTCGCGGCCGAACAGGATCGCGGCGGTGCCGCCCTGCCCGATCTCTCGGATGATCTCGCCGGCCGCCGCCTCCGGCCCGACCACGGGCTTGGCCTGGTCATGGGCGCGCGCGGTGGTGGCGAACAGCAGCGAGCAGTCGGCCACCGCCGCCTCGACGCTGTCGAACAGTTCCACCGCATCGAGAATGTGATCGGCCCCGGCCGCCGCGCGCTGCGCCGCCATGTTCGGCCAACCGTCGCGCGGCTTCACCAGCCGCAGCCGCCGCAGGCCGAAATTGCCCATGGCGCGGGCGGCCATGCCGATGTTCTCGCCGAGCTGCGGCTCCACCAGGACCACGACGGGTCCATCGGGCTGGGTGGGCGTTTTGGTCTTGTCGGTGCCCGACATCGGCTCACTTTCTGAATCAACGGCTGAAGGGTGTGAATCACCCATCGAAGACCTTGATTCAAGAGGCGAGGTTTTGTGCCGGCCGCCGAGGCGGTTGATTCAAAAGCCCAGCCTTCCGATTCAGCGCCTGAAGACACTGAATCAAGCCGCGAGCGCGTTGATTCAACCGCTTAAGAGTTTGAATCAAGTCGTGAAGAATTTGATTCAAGCCGCGGGACAGCGTTCTGAAAAAATCTCCCACGAAAATTAAATTCAACAATAAAACAAACAAGTTACGACATCGTATTGAATCGAAGGATTCCGCGTCTGGCATCGCGCCCGACGCAGCTGCCGCCAAGGCCGGTCTTGCATCGCTCTACTGCTTTGGGCTGCCTTCCGCGCTTCATGGCGCGGTGCTATAGCCGCCGGCGAATATCGTTCCCGCCGCAATTCCCCTCTCAAAAGGCACGATCCGCATGGCAAAAATCAAGGTAGCGAACCCCGTTGTCGAACTCGATGGCGACGAGATGACCCGGATCATCTGGCAGTACATCAAGGACAAGCTGATCCATCCATTCCTTGACGTGAACCTCGAATATTACGACCTCGGGATGGAGCACCGCGACGCGACCAACGATCAGGTGACCATCGACGCCGCCAACGCCATCAAGAAGCACGGCGTCGGCGTCAAATGCGCGACCATCACCCCGGACGAGGCGCGGGTGAAGGAATTCGGCCTCAAGGAGATGTGGAAGTCGCCGAACGGCACCATCCGCAACATCCTCGGCGGCGTGATCTTCCGCGAGCCGATCATCTGCAAGAACGTGCCGCGCCTGGTCCCCGGCTGGACCAAGCCGATCATCATCGGCCGCCATGCCTATGGCGACCAGTATCGCGCGACCGATTTCAAGTTCCCGACCGCCGGCACGCTGACCATGAAGTTCGTCGGCGAGGACGGCAAGGTGATCGAGAAGGAAGTGTTCCGCGCACCGGGCTCCGGCGTCGCGATGGGCATGTACAACCTCGACGACTCGATCAAGGACTTCGCCCGCGCCTCGTTCAACTACGGCCTGTCGCGCGGCTACCCGGTCTACCTGTCGACCAAGAACACCATCCTCAAGGTCTATGACGGCCGCTTCAAGGACATCTTCCAGGAGATCTACGATTCCGAATTCAAGAAGGAATTCGAGGCCAAGAAGCTGACCTACGAACACCGCCTGATCGACGACATGGTGGCCTCGGCGCTGAAATGGTCCGGCGGCTATGTCTGGGCCTGCAAGAACTACGACGGCGACGTGCAATCCGACACCGTGGCGCAGGGCTACGGCTCGCTTGGCCTGATGACCTCGGTGCTGCTGACGCCGGACGGCAAGACGGTGGAGGCCGAAGCCGCCCACGGCACCGTGACCCGCCACTACCGCGAGCACCAGAAGGGCAACGAGACCTCGACCAACTCGATCGCCTCGATCTTCGCCTGGACGCAGGGCCTCGCCCACCGCGCCAAGCTCGACAACAACGAGGAACTGGCGAAGTTCGCCAAGACGCTGGAGCGGGTCTGCGTCGAGACGGTGGAAGCCGGCTACATGACCAAGGACCTCGCGCTGCTGGTCGGCGCCGAACAGCGCTGGCTCTCGACCACCGGCTTCCTCGACAAGGTGGCGGAGAACCTGACCAAGGCGATGGCGACGACGTAAGCCTCGCAAAACCCCTTAAAACAAAGGCGCGGATGACCTCCGCGCCTTTTTTGTTGCCCAGAGGCTGTCTGGTTCTGATGGAATCATCCGGCCGTCATGCCCGGGCTTGTCCCGGGCATCCACATCTTCCCTTGGAGATCATCAAGACGTGGATGGCCGGAATAAATCCGGCCATGACGACTTTTAGCATTACTGAGATTCTTGATCCGTACAGCCCTCAACCATCGTCATTGCGAGGCGCGATAGCGACGAAGCAATCCAGTTCTGAACTCAACCCTCATCCTGAGGAGCGGCGATTTCGCCGCATCTCGAAGGATGAGGCCCTCACGGTTAAGGCCTCATGGTTCGAGACGTCGCTTCGCTCCTCCTCACCATGAGGGGCTGGCACTAGGACGCCAGCGGCTGCGCGCCCATGCATATCTGCGCGACCATCGCCTTGGCGATCTCGTGCTCGCCCATGATCACCGAATTGGCGCCATGGTGCTTGAGGTGGGCGATCTCCTCCTCCGAATGCGCCCGCGCGATGATCGGCACGCTGGTGCTGATCGCGCGCGCCTTGGCGACGATCTGCCCCCCCTCGAAGGCATCGGGAATCGCCACCAGGAGGCCGCGCGCGGCGGCGAGATTGGCCGCCTGCAGCATGCCCTGCGCCGCGGCATTGCCGGTGATGACGTCGACGCTCTCCTGCCGCAGCCGCTCGATGGTGCCGGGATTGTCCTCAATCACCAGCAGCGGAACGTTGCCGGCCCGCAGCGCCCGGCCGACCACGCTGCCGACCCGGCCATAGCCGACCAGCACCACATGGTTGGTGAGGGGGGAGACCGGCAGTTCGACGCGCGGCGCGGGCTTCTCGTCCGGCGGCGCTTTCGGCGCGCCCTCCTTGTCCGCCAGCACGCGGTCGAGCAGCGCGAACCACAGCGGATTGAGCATGATGGTGATGATCGAGCCGGCCAGCACCAGATCGCGGCCGCGCTCGCTCATCAGCGACAGGCTGACGCCGAGCGCGATGAGGATGAAGGAGAACTCACCGATCTGCGCCAGACTCGCCGAGATCGTCAGCGCGGTCGAGTTGGAATAGCCGAACACCCGCACGATAGCGTAGGCCGCCAGCGATTTGCCGAACAGGATGATGAACAGCGTCGCCAGCAGCGGCAGCGGCTCCTTGATGATGATCGAGGGATCGAACAGCATGCCGACCGAGACGAAGAACAGCACCGCGAACGCATCGCGCAGCGGCAGCGTCTCGCTGGCGGCGCGCTGGCTGAGCTCGGATTCGCTGAGGATCATGCCGGCGAAGAACGCGCCCAGCGCGAACGAGACGTCGAACAGGATCGCCGCGCCGAACGCGACGCCGAGCGAGATCGCGAACACCGCGAGGCGGAACAGTTCGCGCGACCCGGTATGGGCGACGTAGTGCAGCAGCCAGGGAATGACGCGGCGACCGACCACCAGCATCAGCACCACGAAAGTCGCGACCTTGCCGAGCGTCATCGCCAGCGGCCAGGCCAGCGCCGACACATCGAGACCGCCGGCTGTCTCCCCGTTCATCAGGCCCGCCAGCGGCGGCAGCATTACCAGCGTCAGGACGCAGAAGATATCCTCGACGATCAGCCAGCCGACCGCGATGCGGCCGCGCTCGGTGTCGATCAGCCGCCGCTCCTGCATGGCGCGCAGCAGCACCACCGTGGAAGCGGTGGAGAGCGCAATGCCGAACATGATGCCCTTGCCGGTGCTCCAGCCCAGCGTCCACCCGAGCGCCCAGCCCATCACCGTCGCCGCCGTGATCTGCACCACGGCGCCGGGCAAGGCGATGGCGCGCACCGACCACAAATCCTTCAGCGAGAAATGCAGACCGACGCCGAACATCAGGAGGATGATGCCGATTTCGGCGAGCTCGTTCGCGATGTTCTGGTCCGCGACATAACCGGGGGTGAACGGCCCCATCACCACGCCGGCAAGCAAATATCCGACCAGCGGAGAAACACGGACTCGCTGGACCAGCGCGCCGAGAATAAAAGCCAGCACAAGACCGACGACGATCGTTGATATCAAAGGGGTATTATGATTCATGCGGCATTTTGTTGCATTCGCGAACAAGATGCCAGCGCGTTGTCCGGCTACCCATCGCCGCAGTCCGGGATGGCCGCCATGCGCTCATGAGGCACGGCGAATCCGTCTGGTAGGCCCGCAGGTTGATGTGCCTCAACCCGTTCTCGCCTGGACGGCGTCATGATAATATCAGATGAATTACAGAAAATTGATCGATTGGAGGCCTCTCGTGATCAAGGATATCACCCTCAAGCTCGAAAACGACCCGGCTCGCGACCGCTCTCTCAACTATGCCATATCGGTGGCGCAGGCCTGCGGCGCGCATGTGACCGGCATGGCGTTCTGCGACCCGGTCGGTTTCGCGCAATATCCGATCCCGTCGATGCCCGCATCAGTGCTTTCCAACATCACCGCCGAGAAGGCGCGCGAAGCCAGCGCCGCCATCGCGCGGTTCGAGGAAGCGGCCAAGAGCCACAAGATTTCCTTCGACCATGAAGTCGTCATGCACCGCCTGCCGCGTTCGGCGGGAGCCTTCGCCGTCAAGGCGCGCCGCTCCGACCTCAGCATCATCCAGCAGACCGAAAAACAGGACGACGACAACGAGGCGATGATCGAAGCGGTCCTGTTCGATTCGGGACGGCCGGTACTGATCGTGCCCTACATCCAGACCGACCCGTTCAAGCTCGATCACGTGGTGTGCTGCTGGGACGGCAGTTTCACCGCGGCGCGCGCGGTGAACGATGCCCGGCCGTTGCTGAAGCGGGCCAAGAAGGTCGAGATCCTGATCGTCGCCAACGAAAAGACCGAGGACTCGCGCCATCAGGCCAGCGGCGAGGGCATCGTCGCCCATCTTGCCCGCCACGACATCAACGCAACGCTGAAAACGCTGCAGGCGCCCGATGTCGATGTCGGCAACTCAATCCTGTCGTACATTGCCGACCAGGGCGCGGATATCATGGTGATCGGCGGCTACGGCCACTCGCGCCTGCGCGAATTCGTGCTCGGCGGCGTGACCCGCACCATCCTCGAATCCATGACCGCGCCGGTGTTCATGTCGCATTGAGGCGGATGACAGCGCCGGCCTCGTGTTTCGAGACCGCGCTTGCTCCTCTTCACCACGAGATTCGGATCCTCATCCTGAGGAGCATTGCGCAGCAATGCGTCTCGAAGGATGAGGCCCGGAATATTACGGCCTCATCCTTCGAGACGCGGCAAAATTGCCGCTCCTCAGGATGAGGGTCGAGTCCGGCACTGGATTGCTTCGTCGGCTTTGCCTCCTCGCAATGACGAGGATGGAAGGGGCCTGATCGCCTCAAGGCGGATTCGGATATGGACGCTACGCCCCATCGCCCTTACGTCCCGACCATCCACGTTTTTCAGGGTTGAAATGCCGTGAAGACGTGGATGCCCGGCACAAAGGCCGGGCATGACGGAATAAGCCAATGCGGCCGCCTTACGCCCCCATCGCCTTTTCGATCGCGGCGATCGCGGCATCGGCCTGCGCGCCGTTCGGCCCGCCCGCCTGCGCCATGTCCGGCCGGCCGCCGCCACCCTTGCCGCCCAGCGTCTCCGACGCCACCCGCACGAGATCGACCGCCGAGAAGCGCGAAGTGAGGTCCGGCGTGACGCCGACCACCACGCCGGCCTTGCCATCCTCGGTGACGCCGACGATGGCGACCACGCCCTGCCCGACCTTCTTCTTGGCGTCGTCGGCCAGGCTCTTGAGATCCTTCATCTCGATGCCCTGGACGGCGCGGCCGAAGAACTTCACCCCGGCCACCATGCGGGTCTCGGCGCCATTGGCGGCACCACCCGCCGACGCACCGCCGCCCATCGCCAGCTTCTTGCGCGCGTCGGACAGATCGCGCTCCAGCTTCTTGCGCTCCTCGAGCAGCGCGGCGACGCGCGCCGGCATGTCCTCGAGCGTGGTCTTGAGTTCGGACGCCGCGGTCTTGGCGACCTGAATGCTGTGATTGGCGGCCTGCCGCGCGGTGCGGCCGGTCAGCGCCTCGATGCGGCGGATGCCGGAGGCCACCGCGCTTTCATTGACCACCGAGATCAGGCCGATATCGCCGGTGCGCTTCACATGGGTGCCGCCGCACAGTTCGACCGACCAGCCGAGCGCGTTGCCAGTACCCTTGCCCATGGATACGACGCGCACCTCGTCGCCATACTTCTCGCCGAACAGGGCGCGCGCCCCGGATTCGCGCGCATCGTCCACCCCCATCACGCGGGTGACGACCTCGCCGTTCTCCAGCACGATGTCGTTGGCGATGTCCTCGATGCGCTGCAATTCCTCCGGCGTGATCGGCTTGGTGTGCGCGAAATCGAAGCGCAGGCGCTCCGGCGCGACCAGCGAGCCACGCTGGGCAATGTGATTGCCGAGCACGAGGCGCAGCGCCTCGTGCAACAGATGGGTCGCCGAATGGTTGGCGCGGATCGCGCCGCGCCGGGCGCGATCGACTTCGAGTTGCAGCGGCAGGCCGGTCTTGAGCGTGCCCTCCTCCACCGTGCCGAGATGGACGAACAGATCGCCCGCCTTCTTCTGGGTGTCGGTGACGCGGAAACGCACGCCCTCGCCGGTCAGCACGCCGATATCGCCGACCTGGCCGCCGGATTCGCCGTAAAACGGCGTCTGGTTCATCACCACCGCGCCGGTCTCGCCGGCCTTCAGCGTCTCGACGCTCTCGCCGTCCCTGACCAGCGCCGCCACGACGCCTTCGGCGACTTCGGTCTCGTAGCCGAGGAATTCGGTCGCGCCGAGCTGCTCGCGCAGCGGAAACCAGACCTTCTCCGCCGCGATGTCACCCGAGCCGGCCCATGCGGCGCGCGCCTTGGCGCGCTGCTGGTCCATCGCGTCGGTGAAGGACGCGATATCGACGCCGATGCCGCGCGTGCGCAGCGCATCCTGGGTGAGGTCGAGCGGAAAGCCATAGGTGTCGTACAGCGTGAACGCGGTCTCGCCGTCGAACATGTCGCCTTTCTTGAGATCGCGGCTCTTGTCGTCGAGGATCGACAGGCCCTTGGCCAGCGTCTTGCGGAAGCGGGTTTCCTCCAGCTTCAGCGTTTCCTCGATCAGCTTCTCGGCGCGCACCAGTTCCGGATAGGCCTGACCCATCTCGCGCACCAGCGCCCAGACGAGGCGATACATCAAGGGGTCCCTGGCGCCGAGCAACTGCGCATGGCGCATGGCGCGGCGCATGATCCGGCGCAGCACGTAGCCGCGTCCCTCGTTGGACGGCAGCACGCCGTCGGCGATCAGGAACGACGAAGCGCGCAGGTGATCGGCGATCACACGCAGCGAGGCCTGCATCGGGCCGTGCGGATCGGCGCCGGTGAGTTCGGAGGCGGCGCGGATCAGCGCAACGAACAGGTCGATCTCATAATTGTCGTGCTTGCCCTGCAGCACCGCGGCGATGCGCTCCAGCCCCATGCCGGTGTCGATCGAGGGATGCGGCAGCGGATTGCGCACGCCGCCCGCGACCTGCTCGAACTGCATGAACACGAGATTCCATATCTCGATGAAGCGGTCGCCGTCCTCGTCCGCCGAGCCGGGAGGCCCGCCGGGAATCTTGTCGCCGTGATCGAAGAAGATTTCCGAACATGGACCGCACGGGCCGGTATCGCCCATCTGCCAGAAATTGTCCGAGGTCGCGATGCGGATGATCCGGGATTCCGGCAGGCCGGCGATCTTCTTCCACAGGTTGAAGGCCTCGTCGTCCTCCGAGAACACGGTGACCAGAAGCCGCTCCTTGGGCAGCGCGAATTCCTTGGTGATCAGGTTCCAGGCGAGCTCGATCGCGCGATCCTTGAAGTAATCGCCGAACGAGAAATTGCCGAGCATCTCGAAGAAGGTGTGGTGGCGCGCGGTGTAGCCGACATTGTCGAGGTCGTTATGCTTGCCGCCGGCGCGGACGCACTTCTGCGAGGTGGTGGCGCGCTGATAGGGGCGCCTCTCAAGACCCGTGAACACGTTCTTGAACTGCACCATGCCCGCATTGGTGAACATCAAGGTCGGGTCGTTGCGCGGCACCAGCGGCGAGGACGCCACCTTCTCGTGGCCGTTTTTCGCGAAATAATCCAGAAACCCCGACCTGATCTCGTTAACGCCGCTCATAACCGTCCAATCGCGCTTTGCTCGAATCCGCCGCTCCCGATGAGGGATCACGCGGCCCTGTTCCACGCCGCTTTTAGACGGGGCCCGAGAGCCTGTCCACAAAGCGGCATCCACGAAGCGGATTTAGGATCAGACGGTTGCGAGCGCACGACCCCCGATCGTCTAAATTCCGGTCGCGTTGACAGCCCCAGAATCCCGTGTTTTGCTTCGCACACGACGTCACGTCGGAAGAGACCGGCCCAGCCGGCGCCGAAGGAGCAACCGCCCCGGAAACTCTCAGGCAAAAGGACCGCGTGACGGATCAAATCTGGAAAGAGATACGGCCGGGCCGACCGGCGCGGTATCCGCCGACGGGATAATACTCTCAGGCAAAAAGACAGGTGGGGCTTCTCAAGGCTGGCAGAACCTTTGGATTCAAAGGTTCCCGCGGCCGTCAGGAGCCTCGATATGCCTGCGCACGCCCATGATGCCCCTGCCCTCGACCCGTTGAAGCGCGTGCCGCTGCATGCGCTGCACCTTGTCCGTGGCGGCAAGATGGTGCCGTTCGCCGGCTACGAGATGCCGGTGCAATATGCCGCAGGCGTGCTCAAGGAGCATCTGCACACTCGCGCGGCCGCCGGCCTGTTCGACGTCTCGCATATGGGCCAGATCGCGCTGCGGCCGAAATCCGGACAGGTCGCGGACGCCGCCAGCGCGCTGGAGCGTCTCGTTCCGCAGGACATCGGCAGCATTGCGCCCGGCCGCCAGCGCTATGCGCTGTTCACCAACGCGGCGGGCGGCATTCTCGACGACCTGATGGTGGCGAATTTCGGCGATCACCTGTTTCTGGTGGTCAATGCCGCCTGCAAGGACGCCGACGAGGCGCATCTGCGCGCGCATCTTTCCGACGCTTGCACGGTCGAGCCGCTGACCGACCGCGCGCTGGTGGCGCTGCAAGGCCCCAAGGCCGCCGCCGTGCTGGCGAAGCACGCCCCGGATGTGGCGGCGATGCGTTTCATGGATGCCGGGCCGCGCCGCATTCTCGATGCCGACTGTTTCGTCTCGCGCTCCGGCTACACCGGCGAGGACGGTTTCGAGATTTCGATTCCGGCGGCCGATGCCGAGCGCGTCGTTACCACGCTGCTGGCGGATGCCGACGTGCTGCCGATCGGGCTCGGCGCGCGCGACAGCCTGCGGCTGGAAGCCGGGCTCTGCCTTTATGGCCATGACATCGACACCGCGACGACGCCGGTGGAAGCGGCGCTGGAATGGGCGGTGCAGAAAAGCCGCCGCAGCGGCGGCGCCAAGGCCGGCGGGTTTCCCGGCGCGGATGTGATCCTGCCGCAGTTCGAAAACGGCGCAGCGCGCCGCCGCGTCGGCCTGAAAGCCGAGGGCCGCGCGCCGGTGCGCGAGGGCGCACCGCTGTTTGCCGACGCGACCGCGACCGACCGGATCGGCACCGTGACCTCGGGCGGCTTCGGCCCCAGCGTCAATGGACCGGTGGCGATGGGCTATGTGCCGACCGCGCTGTCCGCCATCGACACACTCGTATTCGCGGAGGTGCGCGGCCAGCGCCTGCCGCTGCGCGTGGCCAAACTGCCGTTCGTCGCTCCCACCTATCAACGCTGAGGATTTTTCATGACCACTTTGTTCACCGACGACCATGAATGGCTGCAGATCGACGGCGATGTCGCCACCATCGGCATCACCGACTTCGCCCAGACCCAGCTCGGCGACGTGGTGTTCGTCGAACTGCCCAAGGTCGGCCGCGCGCTGAAAAAGGCGGAAGCCGCCGCGACCGTCGAGAGCGTCAAGGCGGCGTCCGATGTCTACGCGCCGATCACCGGCGAGGTCGTCGCCGTCAACGACGCGGTGGTCGCCGATCCTTCGCTGGTGAACTCCGATCCCGGCAACGGCGCGTGGTTCTTCAAGCTGAAGATCGCCGACACGAGCGAGCTCGACGGCCTGATGGATGAAGCCGCCTACAAGGCGCATACGGCGTGAGGCACACGTGAATCATAGGCAGACAAAAATCATCGTCATGGCCGGGCTTGTCCCGGCCATCCACGCCCTGATTGTTTGCCGCGCGAAAGAAGGAAGACGTGTATGCCCGGCACAAGGCCGGGCATGACGAAAACACACAACATTGCGCTTCAAGGATAAACTCATGACCGCGCATCGGTCCTCGAACGAACCCGCCACCGACTTCGCGCGCCGGCATATCGGCCCCTCGCCGCGCGACATCGCCGCGATGCTGGAAAGCGTCGGCGCGCCCAGCATCGACGCGCTGATCGGCGAGACGCTGCCGGCCTCGATCCGGCAGGCGAAGCCGCTCGATCTCGGCCCGGCGCTGAGCGAGACCGAGGCGCTGGCGCATATGCGCGAACTTGCCGCGCGCAACAGCGTGTTCACCTCGCTGATCGGTCAGGGCTATTCCGGCACCATTCTGCCGACCGTCATCCAGCGCAACATTCTGGAGAATCCAGCCTGGTACACCGCCTACACGCCGTATCAGCCCGAGATCAGCCAGGGCCGGCTGGAGGCGCTGTTCAATTTCCAGACCATGATCTGCGATCTGACCGGCCTCGATGTCGCCAACGCCTCGCTGCTCGACGAGGCGACCGCGGCGGCGGAAGCGATGGCGCTGGCGCATCGCTCCGCGCAGGTGAAGACGAACGCGTTCTTCGTCGATCAGGCGGTGCATCCGCAGACGCTGGCGGTGCTGCGCACCCGCGCCGAGCCGCTCGGCTGGACGCTGATCGTCGGCGATCCGGCGCACGATCTCGACAAGGCCGAGGTGTTCGGCGCGCTGTTTCAATATCCAGGCACAGACGGCGCGGTGCGCGACCCTCGCGCCGCGATCGCCGCACTCCATGATAAAGGCAGCATCGCGATCATCGCCGCCGACCTGCTGGCGCTGACGTTGCTGGCCTCGCCCGGTGAACTCGGCGCCGACATCGCGATCGGCTCGGCGCAGCGCTTCGGCGTGCCGATGGGCTATGGCGGACCGCACGCCGCCTACATGGCGGTGAAGGATGCGCTCAAGCGCACCATGCCCGGCCGTCTCGTCGGCCTGTCGGTCGATGCGCGCGGCGCGCCGGCCTATCGCCTCGCGCTGCAGACCCGCGAGCAACACATCCGCCGCGAGAAGGCGACCTCCAACATCTGCACCGCGCAGGTGCTGCTGGCGGTGATGGCCTCGATGTATGCGGTCTATCACGGGCCCGAGGGGCTGACGCAGATCGCGCGCACCGTGCATCGCCGCACGGCGGCGCTGGCGGCGGGCCTGCGCAAGCTCGGCTTTGTCCCGACGAACGAAACCTTCTTCGACACCGTCACGGTGCAGGTGAACGCCGCGCGGCAGAACGAGATCGTGGCGCGGGCGCTGGCGGAGAAGATCAATCTGCGCGGCGGCGACGGCACGCTGTCGATCGCGCTCGACGAGACCACCACGCCCGCCATCGTCGAGGCGGTGTGGCGCGCCTTCGGCGGCAACCTCGCCTATGACGCAATCGAGCCGCAGGCGCGCGAGGCGCTGCCGCCAGAACTGGTGCGGAACAGCGCGTTCCTCACCCATCCGGTGTTCCACGCCCATCGTTCCGAGACCGAACTCTTGCGCTACATGCGCAAGCTCGCGGACCGCGACCTCGCGCTCGACCGCGCGATGATCCCGCTCGGCTCCTGCACCATGAAGCTCAACGCCACCACCGAGATGATGCCGGTGACCTGGCCGGAATTCGGCGCGCTGCATCCGTTCGTGCCCAAGGAGCAGTCCGCCGGCTATCACGCGCTGTTCAAGCGGCTGGAGGAGATGCTGATCGCCATCACCGGCTATGACGCGATCTCGCTGCAGCCGAACTCCGGCGCGCAGGGCGAATATGCCGGCCTGCTCGCGATCCGCGCCTATCACGCCTCGCGCGGCGAGCCGCAGCGCACGGTCTGCCTGATCCCTTCTTCCGCGCATGGCACCAATCCGGCCTCCGCCAGCATGGCGGGCATGGAGGTCGTGGTGGTGGCGTGCGACGCGCACGGCAACGTCGATGTGGAAGATCTGCGCAAGAAAGCCGAACAGCACGCGGGCAAGCTCGCGGCGGTGATGATCACCTATCCCTCGACGCATGGCGTGTTCGAGGAGCACATCCGCGAGATCTGCGACATCGTGCATCGGCATGGCGGGCAGGTCTATCTCGACGGCGCCAACCTCAACGCGCAGGTCGGGTTGTCGCGGCCCGGCGATTACGGCGCCGATGTCAGCCACCTCAATCTGCACAAGACGTTCTGCATTCCGCATGGCGGCGGCGGCCCCGGCATGGGTCCGATCGGCGTGCGCAAGCATCTCGCGCCGTTCCTGCCCGGACACATCGCGCGCGATGGCGGCGCGGCCCCGGTCGGCGCGGTCAGCGCCGCGCCCCATGGTTCGGCGTCGATCCTGGTCATCTCCTATCTCTACATCCTGATGATGGGCGGCGAAGGGCTCACGCGCGCGACGCAGATCGCGATCCTCAACGCCAATTATATCGCGCAGCGGCTCGACCCGCATTTTCCGGTGCTGTATCGCAACGAGCGCGGCCGTGTCGCGCATGAATGCATCGTCGATCCGCGCCCCTTGAAGACCTCGTGCGGCGTCACCGTGGACGACATCGCCAAGCGGCTGATCGATTACGGCTTCCACGCGCCGACCATGAGCTTCCCGGTGCCGGGCACGCTGATGATCGAGCCGACCGAATCCGAGGCGAAGGCCGAACTCGACCGGTTCTGCGAGGCGATGATCGCGATCCGCCGCGAGATCGCCGAGGTGGAGGCGAGCCGCTGGCCGATCGAGGCCTCGCCGCTGCGCAACGCGCCGCACACCGTGCACGACATCGCCGACGACGGCTGGCAGCGCCCCTATTCGCGCGCGGACGGCTGCTTCCCCGCCGGCACCTCGCGCAACGACAAATACTGGTCGCCGGTCGGCCGCGTCGACAATGTCTATGGCGACCGCAATCTGGTCTGCTCCTGCCCGCCGGTGTCGGACTACGCGCAGGCGGCGGAGTAGCCGCGATGGAGTGAGACCGATCAATTGCGCCGCCATTGCGAGCCAACGGCTCCGGCCAACAGCGCGTTGACGACGCGCTATGGCGCGGCCCGATGACAGGCTCCGCGAAGCAATCCAGCTTTGAAAGCCGCAGCAAAAGCGGCAGCACTGGATTGCTTCGTCGCGGACGCTCCCCGCAATGACGGAGCGCGACCTCACGACAAAGCGTCAGGCTGCAAGCCCTACACCCGTCATGGCCGGGCTTCACCCAGCCATCCACGACCTTGCATCTCGACAGCGCATGGAACGTCGGAATGAGTGAAGACGTGGATGGCCGGAATAAATCCGGCCATGACGGCTGTCATAAAGCGGTGCATGGAGAATCGCGCGGCCGAACAGTCCCCAAAAACAAAACGGGCGCTGGGGATGTCGGCAACTCAACATCCACAACGCCCGTTCTCTTCCGAAGGCGCGGTCTGATCCAGAAGGATTCCCGTTCTTCCGGGACCGCACCGAAACTCAAGTCACGACGAACTCAAGCCTCGGAAGTCATCAATCTTCCGCCGGCTCCTCGCCTTCGGCATCGCTCTCGGGCGTGCCGGCCAGGATCTGCTCGGCAAGCAGGCCGGAACTCTGCCGGATCGCAGCTTCGATCTTGGCGGTGAGATCGGGATTGGCCTTGAGGAAGGTCTTGGCGTTCTCGCGGCCCTGACCGAGGCGCTGGCTGTCATAGGAGAACCAGGCGCCGGATTTCTCGACAATGCCGGCCTTGACGCCGAGATCGAGGATCTCGCCCATCTTGGAGACGCCCTCGCCATACATGATGTCGAATTCGACCTGCTTGAACGGCGGGGCCAGCTTGTTCTTCACCACCTTGACGCGGGTGGAGTTGCCGATCACCTCGTCGCGCTCCTTGATCGCGCCGATACGGCGGATGTCGAGACGGACCGAAGCATAGAATTTCAGCGCGTTGCCGCCGGTGGTGGTCTCGGGCGAGCCATACATCACACCGATCTTCATGCGGATCTGGTTGATGAAGATCACCATGGTGTGGGACTTGTTGATCGAAGCGGTCAGCTTGCGCAGCGCCTGGCTCATCAGACGCGCCTGCAGACCGGGCAGCGCATCGCCCATCTCGCCCTCGAGTTCGGCGCGCGGCACCAGCGCCGCCACCGAGTCGACGATCAGCACATCGACCGCGCCGGAGCGCACCAGCGTGTCGGCGATCTCAAGCGCCTGCTCGCCGTGGTCGGGCTGGGAAATCAAGAGGTCGTCGACATTGACGCCGAGCTTGCGGGCATAGACCGGATCGAGCGCGTGTTCGGCATCGATGAAGGCGCAGATGCCGCCCTTCTTCTGCGCCTCGGCGACGCAATGCAGCGCCAGCGTGGTCTTGCCGGAGGATTCCGGACCGTAAATCTCGACCACCCGCCCCTTGGGCAGGCCACCGACGCCGAGCGCGATATCGAGGCCGAGCGAGCCGGACGGGATGACCTCGACGTCCATCGAACGGTCGTTCTTGCCCAGCCGCATCACGGAGCCCTTGCCGAACTGGCGCTCGATCTGGGAGAGCGCGGCCGACAGAGCCTTGGTCTTGTCCATGGAAGTTCCTTCGACGATACGCAGGGCAGCGGGTGCCATTGGTCATGCTCCTTATGAACGGGATTCGCCGGCCGGCAAACAGGCTTCCCAGAGGCGGCGGACCGGAATCGCGAAGGACATCCGATGGCAGTAATGTACCCTATTTGTTCCTTGTTCGCAATATGTTCTTTTTGGAGCTGTGCGTACCGTCCGTATTCAACCTCGGATATTCGAAGTTGATTTCGGAGGCACCCGGCCACATTTGTAAACAGCTCGGATCCGACCGGGCAGTCAGGCGGTGCAATGCTTAAGATGGTTCTTTCATCTGCCGCCCTGCTCCAACCCTTGTTCAGCGCAGATACCGCTGAGCCCCAGGACCGACCGGTCAGCAATAGTCGGCATCGCAACGATGGCAGGGTTATCAACCGCCGCTATACAAGCCTGAACAAAAAGGCCGCCCCGTGGGCGGCCTCTGTTGTTCTCAAGCTCCTCGACCTACATTTCCCCCACCTGAAAACCAGGTGACGCCGGCTCGTCGCCTCCGGCGCGGATGAGCAAATCCGCGGGTGTCCCCCGGGCGACAAGCCGGCGTCGTTGCGCACGGGCCGGTCCAGGGACCTGCGCGCAACAGGAAAAGCTCAGGACCGGGGCAGCGCCCGGATGATCGAGTCCGACTTGGTGACGAAGCCGAAGCCCTTCTTGACGTTGAACAGCGTCGCCGCCGTGCAGTAGTCCGGCGAGGTTGTGGCGCAGCAGTCCTCCACCATGACGCAGCCATAGCCGAGGAAATTGGCGTCGGTCAGCGAGTGCAGCACGCACTGGTCGGTGTTCACGCCGGCGAACAGGATGGTCCTGGTGCCGAGGTTGCGCAGGATGCTGTCGAGCGGCGTGTCCCAGAAGCCGCTCATGCGGTACTTGTCGACGCAGATGTCCTCCGGCAGCGGCTTGAGCTCGTCGACCACCGCGGCGGCCCAGCTATCCTTCTCCAGCACCTTGTGACCGCCCACCGGCAGCGGCTCGCCCAGGCCGATACCGACGCCGGTCCGCTTGTAGAGGTGGATCTGGTTCGGCGGCATGTTCATCAGGTCGGGCCGGTTGCCCCAGTTCACCCAGATCACCGGCACGCCCGCTTTGCGCAGGCCGGGCAGCAGCTTGCGCAGCGGCTCGATCGGCGCGCGCCCCGGCGTGAAGTCGACCCCGAGATGATGGACCCAGCCATCCTTGGCGCAAAAATCATTCTGCATGTCGATGACCACGATCGCCGTGCGATTGAGGTCCATCGTCACCGACTGATGCTCGGCATCGACGGTGATGGGCCGCGACGGCGGCGGTTCCATCGCCATGTTCACGTTGCCATCGCTGACCAGCCATTTGTAGCCGCCGGTGCCGAGAGGCCTGACCTCGTCCTGCGCCTTCTCCGAAATTTTAGCGTTTGTCGCCATGGACCTTCCCCTTCAATGGACTTGTGACGGTGAGAACCGCGCGGGCATCACGACGCCCCGCGCGCAAACGGTATGGTCAGCGCCGCCGGCTGGCGACTCTTGCCGACGAAGCCGGCGATCGCGATCAACGCCAGAAGATACGGCAGCAGCAGCAGCAGGGCGACGGGAACGTCGAGCTGCAGCGCCGGCACCAGGAACTGCAGCGCAGTGGCGAAGCCGAACAGCAGGCACGCGCCGAGCGTGCGCCACGGCGTCCAGCCGCCGAAGATCACCGCGGTGATGGCCAGATAGCCCGCGCCCTTGGTCATGTTCTCGGTGAAGGTGTTGCTGTCGGCGATCGACAGGAACGCGCCACCAAGCCCCGCCAGCGCGCCGGCATAGAGCACCCCGAGATAACGCGTGCGGGCGACATTGATGCCGGCCTTGTCGGCCGAGCGCGGATCCTCGCCGACCGCGCGCACCGCGAGGCCGAACGAGGTGTATTTCAGCAGCGCCCAGGTCACCCCGACCATGAAGATGGCGAGATAAGCGAGCCAGGTCTGGTGCGACAGCGCCGGGCCGATCACCGGAATGGACGTGAGCCACGACCAGTTGAGCTGGGTGAAGCCGGGAATGGCGTCGCGCGACAGCGGCCCGAAAATCTCCCGGTAGAGGAAGGTCGTCGCACCGAGCGCCAGAATGTTGAAGCCGATGCCGACCACGAGCTGGTTGGCGCGCAACGTCACGCTCAGGATGGCCTGCACATAAGCCACCGACACCGCGGCAATGACACCGGCCGCAAGTCCGGCCATCGGCGATCCGGTTGCCCAGGACGCCGCTGCCGCGGTGAAGGCGGAGGTCAGCATCATGCCGTCGAGGCTGAGGTTGAGAACGCCGGCCCGCTCACTGAGCATTTCGCCGGCGCCGGCGAAGATCAGGGGCACAGCGAGGCGCAGGCCCGATCCGATGAAAACTGCGAGTTGTTCCTCGATCATGAGTTCGGCTTTCTATTCATAAGAATGGCGGATCCGGCGATGGCGATCACGATCAGACCCTGACAGATCAAGACCACTGCCGATGGAATATGAGCGGTGATTTCCATGTTGATGCTGCCCGAACGCAGGAAGCCGAACAGCAGCGCGCCAATCACCACACCCACGGCCGAGCCGCGCGACAACAGACCGACGACCAGGCCGTCGAAGCCGTATCCGGAGGAGAAGTCACTGGTCAGGTAATATTGCTGACCAAGGATCATGATCGCGCCGCCGAGGCCGCCAAGCGCGCCGGAAACGCCCATGGCGAGAATGATCAGCCAGCTCGCCCGCAGACCGGCGCGACGCGAGGCCATCTCGTTGAGACCGACCGCGCGCAGCTTGAGACCCAGCGCGGTGTGACGCAGCACGAACCAAACCACGATCACGGCGACGATCGCGAGCGGCAGACCGATGTGCAGCGGCGACGAGCCGTCCGCCGGGAACAGCAGCGGCAGTTTGGTCGCATCCGGGATCTCGGGGGATTCCGGCAGCGAGGAGACGTCGCTGATCGGCTTGCGCAGCAGATGGAACGACTCCACCGACCAATACACCAAAGGCAGCGCGATGAAGGACAGCAGCAGCGTGCTGATGACTTCGTTGGTGTTGCGCTTGGCCTTCAGCACGCCGGCGAGCGCGCCCCAGCAGCCGCCGGCGAGCGCGCCGACGAACAGCGGGACAATGAAGGCGAGACCGAACGGCAAGGACCCCGCCCCGTGCAGCGCCATGGCGGTGGCGAACATGCCACCGATGGCGATCTGGCCTTCGCCGCCGACGTTGGTGAGGTTGGCCCGGTTCGCGAAGATGAAGCCGAGGCCGACCAGGCCGAGGCTGATGGCGCGGTTGAGCGAGGAGCCGATGTTGAAGCTGCTGCCCGCCATGCCGTCCCAGAACGCCTCGACCGCTTCCGAAACCGATCCGCCGGTGATGGCGATGATCAACAGGCCGATCAGCAGCGCGCCGATCGTGGCGACAACCGGAACCACGACCTGCAACGGGATCGCCCCTTTCAATCCATCCGGCCAGCTCAGGCTCGAGGATTTCACTGCAAATTCCGACTTAGACATGTTCATGTCCCGACATCATCGCCCCAATTGACTCTCGGCTGAATGAATCCGACGACAGCTCGCCGACAAGCTTGCCGCGGTAAATGACGGCGATGCGATCCGACACAGCGATCAGTTCTTCAAGCTCGCTGGAAATCAGGAGCACGCCCAGTCCGCTCTCGCTCGCCGCGCGGATCCGGCTGTAGACGGCCTCGATGGCACCGACATCCAGACCTCGCGTCGGCTGCGCCGCGAGCAGGAAGATCAGAGGATCGAGCGTCAGCTCGCGGGCCAGCACGGCCTTCTGCTGATTGCCGCCGGACAATCCCGACATCGGAATCTCCGGGCCGCTCGCGCGCACGTCGAACTCGCGCATCAGCTCGCGGGCCGCCAGGCGCATCGCCGGACGATTGACGAAACCGAATTTGGTGAATTGCGAGATCGAGCCGAGGAACAGGTTCTCCTCGACCGACATCTCCTTGATGCAGGCCACCGCATGACGGTCTTCCGGCACGATGCCGACGCCGGCCGCGGTGATCTCCTCCGGCGAGCAGCCGTCGAGGTTCTTGCCGCCGGCCGAAATCGAGCCGGACGCCTGCTGCAAGAGCCCCGCGAGAATGAGACCAAGCTCGGTCTGGCCGTTGCCTTCGACGCCGGCGATGCCGACGATCTCGCCGGGCATCACCTTGAGGTTGATGTCGTCGATACGAGTGACGCCGTCCAGATCGTTATAGGTCAGATGTGACAACTGCAACGCCGGCTCGACGGTGCGGTCCTGCGACAGCATGGAAACGACCTTGCTGTCAGCTTCGTTCTGGTTCTCGATGCCGATCGTGGCGGCGAGAACCGATCCGGGCGAACGCACGTCGCGTCCGACCATCGAGCGGACCAGCGACTGCATGTCCGCCCCTTCCATCTTCACCGTCTCGACGACCTTGCCCTGACGCAAGACCGTGGTGCGGTCGGCAATGCGCTTGATCTCGCCGAGCTTGTGGGTGACGAGGAGCACTGCCTTGCCGCGATCCACCAACTGGCGGCAGATCGCAAGCAATGCATCGATTTCGTCGGGCTGCAGCACGGCTGTCGGTTCATCCAGAACCAACAGCCGTGGATCGCCCAGCAGGCACTTGATGATCTCGACGCGCTGGCGCTCGCCGACCGACAAATCCTCGATGCGTACGTGCGGATCGATCCGCAGGTCGTACTCGGCCGCAAGCTCCGCCATGCGATCGATCACGATGCGCGGCTCCAGCTTCGGGCCGGAACGGCCCAACATGAGGTTCTCCGCCACCGTCATGTTCGGCACCAGGCTGAAATGCTGGTGCACCATGACGATGCCTTTTTGGAGAGCCTCGGCCGGCCCCGCCGGGTGGAACGTCTCTCCCGCAAGGGAGATGACGCCCGCATCCGGCTTGTGCACACCGAAAATCAGATTGCAGAGAGTCGACTTGCCGGCACCGTTTTCACCGAGAAGGCAGTGGACCTCCCCGCTCTCGACTGTGAGGCTCACATTGTCGAGAGCGGTGAACGAACCAAACCTTTTCGTCAGGCCGGACAGCTCCAGAAGCGCCATTTGATCAGCCCACCCGAACCTTGATCTTGCCGGACAACAGGTCTTCTTCCAGCTCCTTGATCTTCGACTTGATTTCCGGAGTCTCGCCGGTGCAGACGCTGATGCCGGCCGAACGCGGACCCATCACCAGACCGAACGGCTTGTATTCGGGGTGCCAGGTGCCAGCGACCATCTGGTCGATCGCGTACTCGTACATGTAACCGATGCCGCTGGTGGTGTAGGCGATGTAGAGCGGGTTCTTCTCACCGCAATAATTGGTGTAGCTGCCAATCATCTTGGTGCCCTTCTCACGCGCCGCCTGCTCCATGCCGCGCACGCCGAGATTGAGGATGTTGTAGTGAACGTCCGCGCCCTGCGCGATCGCCGCCAGGGTCGCTTCCTTCGCCTTCGCCACGTCGTCGAAATCGCCGGTGTAGCTCTCGATGCACTTGACGTCGGGCTTGACGTTCTTGGCGCCGTTGCAGAATTCCTTGCCGGTGTTCACGATCGCCGGGATTTCAAGGCCGCCGACATAGCTGACCGCGCCGTTCTTCGACATCATCGCGGCAACCGCGCCGGCGATGTAACCGATCTGGGCCTGCAGCACGTCGTACTGCGCCACGTTCTCGGTCGGCTGACCGGTCGGGCCGACGATCGAGAACTTCACTTTCGGAAAGCGCTTGGCGACCTTGAGCACCGAAGCCTGGGTCTGACCGGCGCCGCCGATCACGAGGTCGTTCTTCATCGCAAGCGTCACGAGCGCCTGCTCCATATCGGCGAACTTCACGTTCTCGATATAGGTGACCTTGATCTTCTTGCCGTAGCGCTTCTCGGCTTCCTTCATGCCGTTGTAGCCGGATTCCATCCAGCCGTGGTCCGCCTTCGAACCCGGAATGAGAATGCCGATCTTGATGGGCTCATCCGCAGCCTTGGCGAGAGTGAATGCACTCGCTCCGGCAATCAACGCGGCCGACAACACGCCAGCCTGCAGAACACGACGACGATTCTGAGTCATACAAAAATCCCCCTGTTACGTTTCCTTGATCTGCGACAGCCAACTCGTTCGTCGTTCGGCATTTCGACTTATGTCGATTGTGGCGCACATCTCACAGGTCGATCTAAAAACAAACTCGTTCGATTGCCTACGCGCGCAGCCGTATAGACCGAATTCACATCGTGAATGTTTTTTGAAAAACGCCGCGAAAAACAGCGTTTTGCGGCGGCGCGACAATTGGCTGCATGAAAATCGGCGGGGCATAGCTCTGGTATGCCAGAGGCGCGGCAGTGCGAACGCTCTGCACTGTCGCGGGCAGCAGCCCTCCGTTTCGCAAGCGACTCGCGCTTGCACGCAACCCTTCGTCGCAACACCGGGATGTCCGCCCCCTCGTCGCCACGGGCCGTCCAAACAAAAAGGCGCCCCGAAGGGCGCCTTCCTGCTGACAGCAATGTGTCGTTGCGCTTAGGACTTCGCTGCGCCGTCAGCCAGAGCCTGCACGGCTTCGGTGAAGCACTTCATCGGAGCCTTGACGATGCCGGCGCCGATAATGCCCTTGCCGGCTTCCTTATGCGCGGTCGCGGTGTTGATGACCGGCCGCATGCCTTCGTCGACCACCTTGCGGACGTCGATACCGACCGGCGCGCCGATGAAGTCGAGCGCCGGCAGCGTGAAGCCGGGATTGCGTCCGACCGTGATGAACGCCATCTCGCGCGAATAACGCAGCGCGTCCTGCGGCGTGCCGCCGACGAACTGCACCATCGCCGGAGCGGCAGCCATGGCGAACGCGCCGAGGCCCGAGGTTTCGGTGATGGCGCTGTCGCCGATATCCGGATTGGCATCGGCTTCGCTGAAGCCCGGCAGGAACAGACCGACCGGCACGTCCGCCTTGCCAACGAACCAGCTTCCGCCAAGACCGCTGACCCGGATACCGACATTGACGCCGTTGCGGGCCATGGCGGTGACGATACTGCTGTGCGGCACGCCATGGGCTGCGTCCATGGTGGATTTGCACGCGGCCATCGACAGGCTGAGGAAGAACATGTCGTCCGCGCCGACAATCTTGACCACGTCCTGGACGATGTCCTTGGGCGTATTGGAGCCGAGCAGCGATTCCATCACCGCGCGCAGCAGCAGCAGGGTCGCCGCCGTGTTGCGGTTATGGACGTCGTCGCCCATGTGCAGCGCCTGCCCCATGATCTGCTTCAGCGGCAGGCCGCCCTCGATCCCGGCGACCGCGGTCTTGAGCGCAGGCGCCAGCACGTTCTCGATCCACTTCAGGCCGGCGATCACTTCGGGCGCGAAGGCGCCGAAGCGAAGGGTTTTCGCGCCGCCCGATTCCATCATCGGCGCGTAGCCGAAAGTACCGCCCGTCTTGTTCTCCACGACGAACAGCGGCATCGACGGCGAGATGATACCGCTCATCGGGCCGACCGCGCCGAACTCATGGCACGGCGCAAAGCGGATAGCGCCGCTGCCGGCGAGCTTCTCCGCCGCCTCCTGGGTGTCGGCCCATTTCTCGTAGAGAATGGCGCCGATCACGCCGCCGCGCATCGGGCCGCACATGTCGTCCCAGGCGATCGGCGGACCGGCGTGCAGCAGCGTGCGACCCATATCCGGCCACACCTCGGAGGCGTGCAGAACCACGTCCACCCACACGGGTTGCGCGGTGAGGATCCGCTGCAACGCCTCCTCGTTCGCGCGATCGACCAGCGAGCCGAACGCCTCCGGATCGTCCTTGTCGCCGACGATCTGCGCAAGGCTCCAGGCCACATCCGGATTGCCGTCGCCGACCGGCTGCCACTGCAGCCGCACCAGAGGAGCCTTGGCGCTTTCGATGCCCTTGTCGAGATCGGACGCGCCGAGGCTGATGACGGAGGTTTTACGGTCAAGAAGAGAATACGCCATGGTCATTACCGGCCCTTACCCTGTTGCGCGCGACGATCCGGAGCAGCCCCGCTCGAGGCCATCCGGGTGGCGAGATCCGCTGCGATGGTCGCCGCATCGGTGCTTCCCGAGGCGAAGATCACGCCCTCCTTGGCGAGAGCCTCGGTCTGCGAAACCAGATTCTGCGGATCCTCGTCGGTGCCGCAGATGAAGCAGATGACCGGCAGTTCGCGGCCGTCCTGCGTGGCGGTGGCCTTCGCCGCGCGAATGGCCGGCGCCAGAACGCTCGCCGGATTTTCGTGGCTGCCATAGCCGAGCACCACATCGAGCACGATGCAGGCAACATCGGGATCCCTGGCTTCGCGCTGCAGACGGTCGATACGCACGCCATAGTCGATCATCGGATGCGGCCGGCCAACCGTGAACTCGTCACTGCCGAGATCGATCGCGGTATGCTCGACGCTCGTGTTCTCGTCCTTGAGCTTGAGGTCATAGTTGAGCGGGACGTTGGAATGGGCGCTGATGCCGTGGCGTTGCCAGATGACCTGCGCCTCCGAGCAGAACGTGCCGCCCGAATAAAGACCGCGAATGAAGCGCTGCGACGGCTTCAGCCCGGCGGAGATCGCGTCGACCGTCGCGCCGGCGTGCGAAACCTCGCCGGCCACCTTGGTGCCCTTGGCGAGCGAGACGGCCTTGGCGGCCGCCTCCTGCAATGTCGCGACGCAATGGACGTTATCGCCAGACGCGGCGGGATTGCCGCCGAGGAAGCAGACCACCACCGGCTTTTTCAGCGACGCGGCCTTGGCCAGCACGCGCTGCTGCACAGCCGGCGCGGGCGGCTTGGAGATGATCGCGATCACCTTGGTGGCCTTGTCGGCAGCCAGCAGATCGAGTCCCTGCAACATCGTTGCGCCACCGATGTCGTCATACACATCGCGGCTGCCGGTTCCGATGGCATGGGAAAGCCCCTCGCCGAGGCGATGGACCTGACACATGATCTCTTGCAGGCCGGTGCCGGACGCGCCGACCAGACCCACGCCGCCGCGCCGCACCACATTGGCGAAGCCGAGCGGCACACCGTTGATCACCGCCGTACCGCAGTCCGGTCCCATGACGAGAAGGTTCTTGCGCTGCGCGACCTTCTTGAGTTCGCGCTCCTGCTCGATCGGCACGTTATCGCTGAACAGGAGAACGCTGAGACCCTGCCGCAACGCCTTCATCGCTTCGGCCGCGGCATAGGAGCCCGGCACCGAAATCAACGCCAGATCGGCCTCTTCGGCGCGCGAGACGCCGACCGCGATCGAGCGCGGCGGCAATTCGGCAGCCTGTTCGGACGAGCCCGCCTTGGGCTCCTCGCCCGCGATCAGCGAATGAATTTCACGCTCGGCCGCGGCGATCGTTTCATCCGCACCGTCCTCCACGACGATCATGATGTCACTGGGCTGCGCCGCATCCAACTCCGGCCGCATGAGCTTGGCCTGCGCCAGAAACTCCTTGTTCGCCTTGGTCCCCATCAACAGCGTTGTGCGCTGCACGGACGTCCGCGAGACGACAAGCTGCGAAATCCTCATCAATGAAACGGAGTCTTTATAGACATTGGCCTTGATGCTGCACTTAACTTTCATCGATCACCCCATATGAGAAAGTCGCGCACGACATCACGGCGGTGAAACGAAATCGCCGTCGCCAAGGCATCATCGTCGCTTGATCAGATCACGCGTGTCGTAATCTGCGCGATGTCATTGCAATGCCGTACCCTCATTGATTAGAGAATGAGGTCACGATGTTGTCTAATACCATTTCTCCATGTAGCGTATTCGTCGCATGAATATAAATTCGCTGGATCTCAACCTTCTCGTGGCGTTCGTCGCCATCGATCGCGAGCGCAACATCACGCTCGCCGCCGATCGCGTGGGCTTGAGTCAACCGGCGCTGAGCAACGCGCTGGCGCGGCTGCGCAAGATTCTGAACGACCCGTTGTTCGTGCGTACCGTGCGCGGCATGGAACCAACGCCTTACGCCGCATCGATCGCGGAGCCGATCCGCAAGGCTTGCGAACTGATCGACGGCGCGCTGAAGATCGACGCCAGCTTCGACGCCGCGCGTTCGTCCCGTACCTTCTCGGTCTTCATGACGGATATCGGCGAGGCCGTGATGATGCCGCGCCTGCTGCGCCATCTACAGACCATCGCGCCGAATGTCGGCATCAACATCGAGTCGATTCCACGTCGCGGCATTCAGGAATCGATGATCTCCGGTGATGTCGATCTGGCTGTCGGCCTGTTCGAAGGATTGTCCGGCGGATTCTTCGAGCAGCTTCTCTATCGCGACGAATTCGTTTGTATCGCGAACACCGAACATCCCACGGTGAAGGACACGCTGTCTCTCCAGCAATTCTCAACCCTGCCGCACGTGGTGGTGTCATCGAGCGGCACCGCGCACGAGGTCGGGATCGAACGGACGATCGCCAAGCAGCGCATCAAGCGCCCGGTGGCCATGACGGTCTCCCACTTCCTGACCTTGCCGGTGGTGATCTCCCAGACCGACACGATCGGGACCGTGCCGCGCAATCTCGCGCTGTCTTTCACCAACCCGACCAACATCAAGTTGCTCAAACCGCCGCTCAAGCTGCCGACGATCGACATCAAGCAGCATTGGCACGAGCGCTATCATTACGACCCCGCCAACAGGTGGTTGCGAGGCGTCTTTCTCGAACTGTTCCTCGGTCGCAAGCCGCCGAAGACTTAGCGCGCCACATCAAGAAGTAAACATTTACTTTTTCGAATATGCGGCGCCGGACCGTCAGGCGCGCCGGAGCCCGGCTCGCGACCTGCGCGGCGCGGGCATGGTGTCGTACAAATAATTGCAGAAATAATGGCGGCCTGCGTCACGCAGCACGATATCGCGGACACCCGGCAGGCGGCCACAACGAGAACTCTGTTCTGTCATAAGGAAAGACAAACCCGCATCGCACGGGCCACGCGGCGAGCGCGTTATTTCAGGGCGGTGGCGGCCCTTCCGAGCACTGTACTGATGGAGGTGCCGACCCCCTGAATAGCAGCCACAATGGCCAGGGCGATGCCGCCCAGGACCAGCCCATATTCGACCGCGGTCGCGCCGGACTGATTAGCCAGAAAGCGCAGGACGGACTGCTTCAAGTGGGCCTCCGAAATTTGATGAACCGCCAAGCCGGTTCATCACTATAACCTATCGCGCGAACACTAACGCGATACCAATGAACGTCCTGAACGATCCATGAAAACCGATCGATAAACACCTATGGCATCGGTATCGGCGAAATGAGTGGAGCGGGTCGGGCCGTCAGCGTGGCGCGCCCTGCGCCGGATAAACCTTGACGACCGCGAACGCGCCGTCCGCCTGCCTCGCCAGATCGCAGCCATAGACCTGTTCGCGTCGCGTGCCGTCGGCATCCGCAGTGCTGAAGGCAACCGTCACCGTCATGCTGTCATGCCCTGCGCTCGAGGCGTGCGAGCGCACGGCGAATGACGGCCCGGCCCCGATGGACGATTGGATAGCACGATCGCAGGCCGCCTCGCTGGCTGTCGGCTGAAAGTAGACGTAGTAGCCGAACACAACGATCGCGAACGCGACGATGACCGAACCGACGAACCGCGCCATCAGCGCGCGACGCCCTTTGGCTTGGCGCTCTTGGCCGCAGGCTCGGTGCGGACATCCGCCCACGGATCGTTACTGGCCTTCGGAACAACGATCTTCCTCTGCGCCTCTTTAGCGGCGCGCTCAAGGGCCTGACTGCGTTCTTTCTCTTCGGGAGACATCTGTTTTTCCGCGCCGAGCTGAAAGCCTGGAGTGAACTGCGCGCGTGCCGGCACCGTCGCGAGCACGAACAGCGCCGCCGCGCCCGTCAGACCGACAAATCGCAAAATTCTTCCACTCATTCCGCCAAACTCCCGTTCAGATGCACCGGATTTATAGCAAAACCGAACCGCCCACTCCAAGCGGCAAGACCGCCGGAACCGCACCGCGTCGGCGCAAATCCCGTCCGTCAATGCCGCGCTCCGCGACATCTCCAGCCGGCCGGCCGGCATGGTTAAGCAACATCTAACCGGGTCCTGCGGATTTGCAGACAAACTCCAAGCGATTTTTGAAATCTCTCCGCTAGGTTCCGGCCATCGACGGATGATGCGGGATGTTTTCCCCGCACGACATGATGGGGATCAGGGACGTGCTCGAAGCCGTCAAAACCGCAGGAGGCGCGAATGGACATCGCGCCATCGGCGAGGCGCAGGCGTCATTGCCGCCGCGCGCCGCAACCGATCATGCGCCTGCGCGGCCGCAAATGCTCCGCGATGTTCCGCCGGAGTCCTGGCGGTCCCTCGCCGCCCGCGCCGCCGAGCCGAACGGCTACAATCTGCCGGACTGGGCGCTGGCGGTGGATGCCTTCTCACGCGGACGGACCGGAAATCGCGCGCTCACCGCCTGGAACGACAACGGGACCCTGATCGGCCTGATGCCCACGGTGTCGGCATGGCGCGCCTACGGATTGCCGTTGCCCGCGCTCGTCACCGCCGACGTCTATCCGCCGCTCGGCACGGTGCTGCTCGACCGCGACAAGGCCGATGAAGCCGCCGGCCGCCTGATGCGGCAGGCGCGTGCCGCCGGCGCGCGCGCGCTGATCCTGCGCGATACCCCGCTCGACGGCCCGGTGACGGCGGCCTTCACACGCGCGATGGCATGGGATGGTTTGCGCCCGCGCGTTCTGCATTCCCACGCACGCGCGTTGCTCGACGCCACGCGCGACGCCGAAGAACTTCTGCGCGAGGCGCTCGGCGCCAAGAAACTCAAGGAACTGCGGCGCCAGCGCAACCGCCTCGCCGATACCGGCGATGTGACGTTCACCATCGCCGCGACGCCCGAGAACATCGCCCCCGCCCTCGAAGTGTTCCTGCAACTGGAGGCCAGCGGCTGGAAGGCCCGGCGCGGCACCGCGCTGATCCAGGACGAAGCTCATCTCGCCTTCATCCGCCGCGCGGTGCACGACATGGCGGCGCGCGGTGAATGCGAAGTGATTTCGCTCTATGCCGGCGAGACGCCGGTCGCGGCCGCGATCGTACTGCGCCACCTCGACCGCGCCTTCTATTTCAAGCTCGGCGTCGACGAGCGCTTCGCCAAATGCTCGCCCGGCGTGCTGCTGACGCTCGAACTCACCCGCCACATGTGCGCGGACGAGCGCATCGCCAGCGTGGATTCCACCGCGATGCCCGGCCATCCGATGATCGACCCGATCTGGCGGGACCGTTTGCCGATCGGCGACGTGCTGATTCCGCTGCGGCGGCGCGACCCGCTGGTCGGCGCGATCCGTCTTGCCCTCAACCTGCGCCGGCAGATTCGCGAGCCGGCGCGCCGCATCGTTCACACCATCAGAAAAGTCCGGGAGAAGCACTCATGAATGCCGCCTCGCAATTCGCACCTGTCATCACCGCCGACAGGGATGCCTTGACCAAGGACTTTCCGCTGCGTCCGTTCGCGATCCGGCACATGCTGTCCGGCCATCCGCTGCTGACGCTGCCGCGCATCGCGCAGCTTGCCGCCGAACTGCCGCGCGACCTGATCGAATACAATTCCGGCGCGGCCCAGATCAGCCAGGATCCCGACAAGGTGAAAAGCGTCGATCTCGATCCGGTCGAGGTGGTGAAGCGCATCGAAACCGCTGGCGCCTGGATGGTGCTCAAGCGCATCGAGAAATCCCCCGAATATCGCGCCATCGTCGAGGACACGCTGCTCTCGGTCGCCCGCGCCCGCGGCTTCAGCAGCCTCGAAGACGCCGGATTCTCCCAGATCGAGGGCTTCCTGTTCGTGTCGTCGCCGAACTCCACCACGCCGTTCCACATGGATGCCGAGGACAATTTCTTCGTCCAGATTCACGGTGAGAAATTCTTCCGCATCTACGACAACCAGGACGGCGGCATCGCCGACGCGGCGCAGGTCGAATACTCGACCACTCGCCATCGCAACGTGAAATACGACGAGAGCTTCCGGCCGCGCGCGGTGGAATTCCACATGTTCGACGGCGACGGCTGCTACGTGCCCTATCAGTGGCCGCATTGGGTGCGCACCGCGGGCTCCTATTCGATCTCGATGGCGATCACCTGGAAGACGCCGGAAGTGAAGCGGCTCAACGACCTGCATGTCGTCAACGCCATGTTGCGCAGCCTCAAGCTGCCGCAGGCGGCGCCCGGTCTGCATCCGGCATGGGACGGCGTCAAGCTCGCCGCATTCCGCGCCACCCGCGGCATCGTCGAACCGCTGCGTTCCTCGCAAACCATGCGCCGCGTTCTGCGACGCATCGCGCTCGGCAAGAACGCGAACTACTATCTCAAGAAGGCGTGAGGCTTCCCGAACGGATTTGGCTTAGACGGAATCAGCAACTCGTCATGCCCGGCTTTATGCCGGGCATGTTCGTTTAACCCGTCATTGCGAGGAGCGAAGCGACGAAGCAATCCAGTCGATGTCTGTGGCACAAAAAGTCTGGATTGCTTCGCTGCGCTCGCAATGACGAGCCGCTCGCTTAATGTCCGGCAGCGCGATCAGGCCGAAAGGCTGTCCATCTTCGCCGCGACCTGACGGATCGCCTCCGCGAATTGCGCGGGATCCTGCGCGCCGGAGACCGCATAGGTCCGCGCCAGCACATAAGTCGGCACGCCGGTGATGCCCATGTCGGAAGCTTCCTTCGCCTGCGCGGACACCACATCGACGTCCTCGTCGCCGGCAAGACGCACGCGAATGCGATCGGCATCGAGCCCGACAGCGGCGGCGGCCTGCACCAGGACCTCGGTGTCGGTCAGATCGCCGCCTTCGCGGAAATAGAGATCCATCAGCCGCTGCTTCATCGCGGCAGCCTTGCCCTCCTCATCCGCCCAATGGATCAGGCGATGGCAATCGAGCGTGTTGGGCTGGCGCTTCATCATGTCCGAATTGTATTGCAGCCCTTCGGCCGCGGCCGCCTGCGCCACGCGCCCGGCGATATTCTTATAGGCCTCGACCGAGCCGAACTTGGTGGTGAGATACTGTTCGCGCGACATGCCCTCGCGCGGCACCCACGGATTGAGGAAGAACGGCCGCCAGTGCACCTCGACCGGAACATCCGGCACCAGCGCCAGCGCGGATTCCAGCCGGCGCTTGCCGATGTAGCACCATGGGCAGACCACGTCGGAGACGACATCGATCTGCAGCGGTGTGGCATTGCTCATGAGACAGCCTCGCGGGGTTTTCCGTCAGATAGGCGCGACGGCGGCTTCCGGCAAGGCGGTCTTCCCAGCAGGCCCCTCAGGAGGCGCGACTCTTGCGGGCCCGGCTTTTCGCGCCGGCAGAGGTCGCGACCGACGGGATGCGGCGGGCCTTGGTCTTGGTGACCTGACCGCTGCCACGCGCATGGGCCGCAGCACCCCGCGCAGTCACGCCTTTGGCGGATGTCGTCTTGCCTTTGGCAACGGACTTGGCGGTGGACTGGGCAGCAGAGGCTTTCTTCGCGACCTTGACCGCCTTCGCTGTCTTGCCTGCGTCCCTGGCGGCCTTCTTCTCGGCCTTCAGTTTCAGCCGCTGCTTCTCGGCCCGCGCTTCGGCGCGCAGCTTCTTGCGCTTCTTCTCGCAGGAATCGCACTTGCAGCCGATTGGCTTCAGGAAAATCTTGAAGTAGTCGGTGCCGTAATCGTAGTTGATCTCATCGCCTGGCTCGATGGGCTTGATGGCGCGGATGATGACGCGGCGCTCGCGCGAATTGACGTCGGATTCCGCGTTCGGCCGGCAGGAATGATTGATATAGCGGGCGATGTTGCGGCGGACCGAACCGTCGATGGTCCAGCGATTGTTGATCTCAAACAGGTACTTGTTCTCGACCTCGTCGTCCTCCTTTTTCCGGGAGTCCAGAAGCGGGCCGACATAGCGGATGATCTTGGTGCCCTTCTCGATCCGCTTGGTGGCGAACAGGCCGAGCCCGGTCTTGGAGCGTCCGATCCGATAAGGCTTCTTCGAGGAAATGACTGGCATGGCTCACTGACTGTGAAATCGAAAACAGCGCCGTATTAAAGCGATTCCGCAACGAATGTCTTACGTTTCCCGGCCGATGACAACGCGGGCCGCGCGTCATCCCCATCAAAACCGCGATTTGCGGCCCTGGATCCATCCGGACACGGCGGTTTCCGCAAAAAGACGGCCAAGTTCCCGGCCAGCCGTTCACTCCGCCGGCTGCGGCGCCGAGGCCCGGCCCCGCAATGTGACAAAGCCGAGCAGCAATGCGCCGCAGGCGCAGAGCGCGATGATCGTTACCATCGGCAGCGCGGTGCCGTCGAAAAACAGGCTGGCGATCGCGATCACCGCGCCGCCCGCAATCATCTGCAGCGTGCCGCCCAGCGCCGAGGCGATGCCGGCGATCGGGCCGTGATCGTCCAGCGCCAGCACCATGGTCGAGGGGACGACAAGGCCGAGGAACGCAAAACTCACGAACAGCAGGACCATCAGCACCGCGAGATTGTCGACGCCCGCCGCCGTGACCGCGAAATTGACCAGCGCGAGCAGCGTGTAGCAAACCACCGCGGCCATCACCATGCGCGCGATGCCGAAACGCGCACCGAGGCTGGCGGCAAACTGCGATGCCCCGATGAAGCCGATGGCGTTCACCGAAAAGGCGAGACTGTATTGCATCGGCGTCAGGCCGAAATGGCCGATATAGATGAACGATGACGAGGCCAGGAACGCGAAAAAACTCGCCATGCCGAGGCCGCCGATGAAGGTCAGGCCCAGAAACCGCGGATGGGTCAGCAGATAGCGGAAGCCGCCGGCCACATCGGCCGCGCTGACCGGCATGCGGTCGTCCCGCTGCCGCGTCTCGGGCAGGCAGATCACGGTCATGACAAGACCGGCAATCGCGGCGATGGTGACGCCGACGAACACCGCGCGCCAGCCGAACGGCACGATCAGCGCGCTGCCGATCAACGGCGCCAGGATCGGACACACGCTGAACACCAGCATGACCAGCGACATCAGGCGCGTCGCCTCGATGCCGGTATGCAGATCGCGGATGATCGCGCGCGGAATCACCATCATCGCCGCCGCGCCGACGCCCTGCACCACCCGCAGCGCGATCAGCCAATGGATATTCGGCGCCAGCGCGCAGCCGATCGACGCGAGAATGAACAGAACAAGACCGAAATACAGCGGCGGCTTGCGCCCGGCCATGTCGGAGAGCGGGCCATAGACAAGCTGACAGACGCCGAATGCGATGAAGAACGCCATCAGCGTCATCTGGGTCGCGGCGGTGGAGGCGTTCAAATCGCTCGCGATCGACGGCAGCGCCGGAAGATACATGTCGATCGCGAACGGGCCGACCGCCGTCAACAGACCGAGCACGATGGCGTTTCTGGCATAGCTTCTCGACGACACGATCACAATTCCATATTTGTCCGAACAAAGGGCGCGCCTTGTAACACATCCCTTCGAGAGGCCAAGGCGCGATCGCGTGATCGCGATCTATTGTCCGTCATAGGCCCTTTGCAGCGCCGCGATATCTATCCTGGTCATCTGCATCATCGCGGCCATGACGCGGTCGGTCGCCTTCTGATCGCCCGACAGCAGTTCCGGCAGCACCTTGGGCGCCACCTGCCAGGCGACGCCGTATTTGTCGGTGAGCCAGCCGCACGGCATGGTCTGGCCGCCAGCGGAGAGTTTCTCCCAGCGCTCGTCCAGCTCCGCCTGAGTTGCGCAGATCGTCACCAGCGAGGTCGCGAGCGAGAACGGAAATTGCGGGTTGCCGTTCAGCGCCAGCACAAGCTGGCCGTCCAGCATCGCGGTGACCGAAATCACCGCGCCTTTGGGAAACGGACCGGCCTCGTTCACCCGCGTCACCTGCTGGATCTGCGAGTTCGGAAGGATGGAAACGTAATGATTCAGCGCCTCCTCGGCTTCCGACTTGAACCACAGGCAGGGAAACAGATTGAACATCACAAACTCCAAGAGGCGTTGGTGGCCGACATCCGCGCGGCATAGTCCTCGAAGCGGTCGAAAGTCCCGGTCCAGCCCAGACCATGGCCATCGCGATCGGCAACCGAATGGAATCCGGTCTGGCGCAATGTCACCAGCGTGCCTTCCCCGGTCTCCTCGAACGTAATCTCCACCATCATGTCCACGCTGGGAAATTCGACGTATTTGTTGTTGTCCCAGGTGAAGGTGAACACCAGCCGCTGCGGCGGCACGATCTCCTTGAACACGCCATGCTGCCAGAGCGGCGAGCCGTCCTCCGCCGATTGCAGGCAATGCCGCCACTCGCCGCCGACGCGCAGGTCCATGTGCATCTCGATGGCGGGGCACATCGGCGGCCCCCACCAGTGCTTCGCATGATCGGGATCGGTCCATGCCTTCCAGACCAGATCGCGCGGCGCCTTGAAGGTGCGAGAGACGACCAGTTCCTGCTCGGCTGCAGGTAACGGGCTCGCGGATGCTGAGATATGTCGGAGCATGAAACGACTCTGTTTATGGCGATTACATTTTCTTTTCGCAGTTCACCATCCACGGTGTACCGAATTTATCGACCAGCGCACCGAAACGCAGAGCCCAGAACGTCTCCGCTATCGGCATGTTGATGGACTGTGCGCCGTCGGACAAATTCTTGAAAATACGATCGGCCTCTTCGGGCGTGTCGACGGTTAGATTGATGTCGTAGCCCTGTGGTTTGTTGTAACGGCCACCCATGGCGTCGGACGCCATGATGATCTGGCCATCGATCGACATGCGGGCATGCATGACCTTGTCCATGGCGTCGGCCGGCACCGGGCTGTCCCCGCCGGGCATATCCTTGAAATGCATCATCGCCTCGATTTTCGCGCCAAGCGCCTTCTCGTAGAATTTGAAAGCCTGTTCGCAAACGCCATCGAAAAACAGATAGGGAGCGATCTTCATGGATGTATCCTCCGGGTATGATTGATTGTGATTGATCGCACTGTGCAGGCGCGTTGCGTCACTTTTGTGTCGCGAGATAATCGTCGAGCTGATCGAAGGTGCCTCCGAAGCCCTGCTGCATCGAGCCGAACATGCCCTCGAAGAAAGCACATTCCTCGGCGGTCGCGCGGATCGGCCGGCCCCGCAATTCGATCCGCGTCTTGCCGCCCTCATCGTGAAACGTCACCACGTTGCGGATTTCCCTGGGCCAGCTTTCGCTGAACGGCGCACGGGCAATGTCGCCAGCTTCATCCGAAAACGAATTAACGAACACGATGCGCTCGGGTTTCACCACGTCCTCGTAGTGGAAGACGCCCCACCATTTGCAGCCTTCCTGCATCTCCATCGAGTAGTGAAACGTGCCGCCCGCACGGACATCGAGTTCCTCGACCTCGATGACGCAGCCTTTCGGCCCCCACCATTTTGCGAGGGCCTCGCGCTCCGTCCAGGCACGCCACACGATGTCACGTGGCGCATTGAAGGTGCGTGAGATGGTGAATTCCTGAGCGGTTATTTCATTTGCAGCCATTCTTGCGTCCCTTCTTTTTCGGTGCTTTCGGTCCGTCCGGCGCGGCGTCGCCCGACTGCAGCCGTTCCAGATAGGCATCGAGGCGATCGAAACTCGCCTCCCAGAATTTGCGGTAGAAATCGATCCAATTCGCCGCTTCCTTTAGCGGCGCGGCCTCCAGCTTGCACGGCCGCCACTGCGCGTTGCGTCCGCGTGTAATCAAACCCGCCCCCTCCAGCACCTTGAGATGCTTGGAGACGGCGGGAAGACTCATCTCGAACGGCGCGGCCAGTTCGTTGACCGAGGTTTCGCCAAGCGCGAGCCGCGCCAGGATCGCCCGCCTTGTCGGGTCGGCCAGCGCCGAAAACGTGCTGGAAAGCCTGTCCATTCCGGGTTTCTCTTGTATTTAACCTATAAGTTAAATATCGTATGAACATCGTCGCGTCAAGGGTTATTGAGATCAGCACGGCCCGCCGTTGCATCGCCCGCGAACGGCCAGTGATTTGTCAGGAGCAGCGCTTCATCATGACCATCATCATCACCGCCTTTGAACGCTCACCGGATGGAGGCAAAGGGCTGGCGCGCGACACGCGCGTTCGCTGGGCGCTTGAGGAGGTGAACCAGCCTTACGAGGTTCGCGCCGTTTCGTTCCGCGCGATGAAGGAACCCGCGCATCTGGCGCTGCATCCGTTCGGTCAGATTCCGACCTACGAGAACGGCGATCTCGCCCTGTTCGAAACCGGATCGATCGTCTTTCACATCGCGCAGCGCCACGCCGGCCTGCTGCCGGATGATGCCAATGCGCGAGCGCGCGCGATCACGTGGATGTTTGCCGCGCTCAACACCGTGGAGCCGCCGATTCTCGAACTCGTCACCGCCAAAATCCTGGAAGGCGACAAGTCATGGAGCGAGGAGCGCATGCCCTTGAAGGCAGATCGCATCCGCGACAGGCTGAAACAACTCTCTGTTCGTCTGGGCGATGCCGAATGGCTCGACGGCGCGTTCAGTGCCGGCGACCTGATGATGGTGTCGGTGCTGCTGAGGCTGAAAGCGTCCGGTATTCTCGACGAATTTCGGAATCTGAGCGCCTACGTTGCCCGCGGCAAGGCGCGGCCCGCCTACAAGCGGGCCTTCGACGCTCAATTGGCGCTCAACAACGGCAAACCCGCTCCGTAACGCCTAGCCCAGATTCAGTTCCTTGAAGAAGTCGTTGCCCTTGTCGTCGACGACGATGAAGGCCGGAAAATCCACCACCTCGATGCGCCAGATCGCCTCCATGCCGAGTTCGGGATATTCCACGACCTCGACCTTCTTGATGCAGTGCTCGGCAAGATTCGCCGCCGAGCCGCCGACTGAACCCAAATAGAAGCCACCGTATTTCTTGCAGGCTTCGCGCACCGCCGGCGCGCGATTGCCCTTCGCCAGCATCACCATCGAACCGCCGGCCGCCTGAAACTGATCGACGAACGAATCCATCCGCCCCGCCGTGGTCGGGCCGAACGAGCCCGAGGCGTAGCCCGCCGGCGTCTTCGCCGGACCCGCGTAATAGATCGGATGGTTCTTGAAATAATCCGGCAGCGGCTCGCCCTTCTCCAGCCGCTCGCGCAGCTTGGCATGGGCGGCGTCGCGCGCCACGATCATGGTGCCGTTCAGCGACAGCCGGGTCTTGATCGGGTATTGCGACAGCGTCGCGAGAATCTCTTTCATCGGCCTGTCGAGATCGATCCTGACCACCTCGCCGCCGAGATGGCCTTCCACCGCCGGCAGATACTGCGCCGGATTGTGTTCGAGTTCCTCGAGATAGATGCCGTCCATGGTGATCTTGCCGAGCACCTGACGGTCGGCGGCGCAGGACACGCCCAGCCCGATCGGCAGCGACGCGCCGTGCCGCGGCAGGCGGATCACGCGAACATCGTGACAGAAATATTTGCCGCCGAACTGCGCGCCGACGCCGAGCGACTGCGTCATCTTGTGGATGTCCTGCTCCATCTCCAGATCGCGGAAGGCGTGGCCGTCCTCGCTGCCGGTGGTCGGCAACGCATCGAGATAGCGCGCGGAGGCCAGCTTCACCGTCTTCATGGTCAGTTCGGCCGAGGTGCCGCCGATGACGATGGCCAGGTGATACGGCGGACATGCCGCGGTACCAAGAGTCAGCACCTTCTCCTTGAGGAAGGCGTGCAGGCGCTCCCTGGTCAACAGCGAGGGCGTCCCCTGAAACAGGAAGCTCTTGTTGGCCGAGCCGCCGCCCTTGGCCATGAACATGAACTTGTAAGCGTCCTCGCCCTCGGCGTAGATCTCGCACTGCGCCGGCATGTTGTTGCGGGTGTTCTTCTCCTCGAACATCGACAGCGGCGCGACCTGCGAATAGCGCAAATTGCGTTTGAGATACGCATCGCGCGCGCCTTCGCTGAGCGCCGCCTCGTCGTCGCCCTCGGTCAATACGCGCGAGCCCTTCTTGCCCATGATGATCGCCGTGCCGGTGTCCTGGCACATCGGCAGCACGCCGCCGGCGGCGATGTTGGCATTTTTCAGAAAATCGAACGCAACGAACTTGTCATTGTCGCTGGCCTCCGGATCGTCGAGGATCTTGCGCAATTGCGCGAGATGGCCCGGCCGCAGGTAATGGTTGATGTCGACGAAGGCGGCTTCCGCCAACGTGCGCAGCGCATCGCGCGACACCACCAGCATCTCCTTGCCCAGCACGGTCTCAACCCGAACGCCGTCCGACGAGATTTTCTTGTAAGGGGTCTCGTCCTTGCCGAGCGGAAACAGCGGCGTATGCCGATACGGCGGCAACGCCTGCGGCGAAGGAATGCTGGTCGGAGCGTTCATGGCATATCCCCTTGCGGTGGCGCGCGGACGCGCCTTGCGGTCTGGGCGCGCGCAAGCGCGCCCTGGAGCCGTTCTAATCTGTTTTCGGATAAAGGAAAGGCGTCGAAAGTCGTGCCATGCGCCTGCGACAGAGTGAGCCACGCGCGGGAATGGCTGCAAGCGTGACGTGAGCGCCAGCCCGCCCCTGCCGCTCGAGACGACAAGCACCAAATCCGGCTTGCGCAAAATCAAGGCGCGCGGTTCAATGCATGGGGGATTTCATGGCACATGCTTTTCCGCATTCGCTCGTTTTGTCTTCGGCCCTGATCGCGGCGCTCGGCCTGTCGATCGTGCCGGCTCGCGCCGATCGCTGCGACGAGCAGGCGCGCGAGCTTGCGGGCCGCATCGAAGGCCTGAAAGTCGGACGCGCCGCGGGCGGCATCATCTATCTGCAACATCCGTTGGCGACGCAGGCCTCGCTCGGCTGCTCCAGCCGCAACCGGCAGGCGGATTTCTTCGCCGCCTCCCCCGCGCGCAAGCCGCCGGCGGCCTTTGTCGAGATGGTCGCCACCGCCGCCGCGGTGATCTTCACCATTCCGCGCAAGGATGCGCTGCGCGGCGCCAACCGCTGTTTCGAACGGATCGGCATTCTGCGCGGCAAGGACATCAAGACGCGCTACCGCAAGCTCGATATCCAGTGTCAGGCGAGCAAGAGCGGTTCCAGCATCACGATCTCGCGGGAAAAAGACCAGTAAGGTTACGGAAGCCACCGCCTTCGCAGGCCGAGCGATCATCGCCGCCGGCGGTGCGGCCGGCCATCGCGGACGCACGGCACGTGTTCCGGTTTGCCGGCATCAAGCGCGCCTCCCCAGAATCGGCCCACGCCATTCGCGCCTGCGAAACACATTTCCGTGCGGCAGGAACACGCCGGTCCGCTCCTCATTGATCAGACGGGTTTCAAATTAACGGAGAGCTCTCATGCGAAAGCTCATGATCGCAACATGCTGCGCGGCTCTGATGGCGGCGGTGTCCGCCGGAACCGTCAGCGCGCAAACCACCAGTCCCTCGGGACAGAACACGATGAAGACCGACAGCACGGCGAACACGCACAGTCAGGTGCACAAAAAGAAGACAGCGAAGAAAACCAACAAGACCAAGAAAATGCATTCCAGCATGCGCAGGTCGAACAGCGGAACGGTCGGTATGAGCCCTCCTCCGGCTCGTGAACGGCTGAACCGTAGCGGTCCCGCGCCGAGCGTGTTCGAGCCCGCCAACAGAGGCCCGCAATGGACCGCACCGGACGTTCCGGGTGCTCCCGCCATGCCGGGATCGTACTGAAGCGGCAGCTCGACCGGCCGCCGTTAAGGCAAATGCGGACCAACGGTCCGGCGCGCGTGGATTAAAGTGTGATCGAAAAGGGAGGATGGCGGCGATTGCGCCCCCACCCCCACATCCTGCGCGACGAATCCAACGATCGACGGCGTGATATCCCCTGCCGTGTCGGACGGACTTATGTCGCAGAGCACGCCTTCACATAGACCCGGCGCTGCGCGCCGCGCATCTTCTGGTCGATCGCCTGCTTCAGGCAATCGACGCGGGCCTGCGCCACGCAGAGTTGCATTTGATCCCGCGCGTCGCGATGCTTGAGATGCTTCGATGCCACCAGCTGGCGGCAGGCCTCGCGCTTGCCGACGCGCGTGGCCGGTTTGGATGCGGCGCGCGTGCCGTCGGTGGGCACGGCGTAAGCGAGCTTGGTCTGATTAATGGAAGCTGTGGTTTCCGAAACCGCGGGCAGCGGGCCCGTCTGGGCGATCGCGGCATAGATCGCGGTTGCAAACAGCGCGGCATAGATCACGGGGGTGATGAAGCGCATCGCTCCTCCGGCGTTCAAATGTCAGGCGATTCAGCCAACCAACAGACACAATGAGTCATCAATGCGGCCAAGGCAAGGCCGCAGCACGGACGGCAGGACACCTGTTCCGCCAAACCGGGCCGCGTTCCGCCAAGCTGAACCGCCCCTATTTATCCAGCGCCGGATAGTGACGGAAAATACCGTCGGTGTTGAAGGGAATGCGGCGCTCGCTGGCGAGATAGGCCGCAATCCTGGGCCGCGCCGCGACGCGCGCATGCAGATCTAGCAAACGCGGCGTCCTGCGCTCGAACCGCTTCATACGATGCGGGAAGGCGTAGCGCAGCCCCTCGACGATCTGAAACAGCGACAGGTCGGCATAGGTGACACGCCGTCCCGTGAGATAAGGGCCCTGGCGCGCGATCCTGTCCTCAAAATAGCCGAGGAATTTCGGCACGCGCGATGTCCAGAATTCGCCGGCGCGGGTCCGCGCCTGCGGGCGCTGATCTTCATAATACAGCGTCGGCCCGAGCGGATGATGGGTGTCGTGAATCTCGACCACGAGATCGGCGATGGTGAGTTGCAACTGGTGAACCCACAGCCGCCCCGCTTCCGCCTTCGGCGCAAGGCCGTGCCGTGCGCCAAGATAGAGTAGGATATTGGCGACCTGCGCGATCACGAGACTGCCGGCTTTCAGAAACGGAGGCGCGAAAGGCGGCGTGTCCAGACGCCGGCTTGTCATCATCGCCATCATCCGGGCCTCGCCGGCGCCGCGCCGCGCGACATCGAGATAGTCGGCGTCCGCTTCTTCCAGCGTGAGCCGGACATATTCGCCCCGCCCCTGAATGGTCGGCCAGTAATAAAGCTCATAGCGCATCATCGGGGTCCCGCCGCAAACACAGCCAACGGATGCCGCGCGGAACGGTTCCATGACTGCATCGCCGTTGCTCAAACGCCATGGCTCAAACGAAAAGCGCCGCATCGATGATGCGGCGCTTCGATCTGTCGATTGGAACGGGCGTCAGGCCTGCTGGATCGCCGACAGTTCCCAGTCCGCGCCGGGGCGACGGGCGAAAGTCCACACCTCGGTGACCTCCTCCGGGGTCTCGCCGCCTTCGACCAGACGACCGGTCGCGCGATCGAGCGTCTTGTCGACCAGCCGGAAACGCAGGCCGAGCGTGGCGTAATCGGTCGGCCCCTCGCGCCAGGCTTCCGCAAGGTCGCCTTGCAAGAGCTTGACGTCCGACACCTTGTTGACGACGCCGCGTCCTTTGTTCTCCGCGAGATCCTCGCTGAAGTACGACACCATTTCCGGCGTCGCCAGCGTGTGGAGCTTCTCCACGTCCTCGTTCGACCACGCGGCCTGGATTTCGCCGAGCCGGCGCTCGAAGGTGTCGTAGTCGGCCGGCGTGATCTGCAGCGGCGGCGTGTTGGCGCCAAAGCCGAAGCCGAACCCGCTGCGCGCGTTCATCTGCGCAGTCTGAGCCTGCTGCGCGCCGGCATCAGGCATCGCGTTGGCGTAAGCCGGCGCGTTGCGACGCCGCCACCAGTTCATGGCGAACCGCACCACCAGATAGATCAGGCCGAGCTGCAGTACGAGACCAAGGATCGACGACAGGCCGCCAAGGCCGCTGAACAGGCCGCCGCCGAACAGCATGCCGAACAGACCGGCGCCGAGGAAGCCGGCGGCAAGACCACCGAGCAGCCCCGGACGACTGAACATGCCGCCCTTGGCCGCCGCGCCGGCGCTGGCCGCGCCTGCCGCCGCGCCCGGCTGGGTGATGCTGCGCTGAACCGGGGCCGCCGCATTCGGAGCCGTCGTCGTCGTCGGAGGCGCCGAATAGGTCCGCGCGCCGCGCGAGCCCATGCTGCGGCCGCCGCCGCCGCGGGCGTCAGCCGACGAGATCACCGTCATCGCCAGCGGAAGCGCCAGCGCGAGCGTGACAATGAAAATCTTGACCAAAGCGCGCATGCGCCGCGGAAACGTCATTCGAGTATTCCTCCATCCCCGCCATGGGGAAGCCGTGCCAACATGGTCACTGTTCGGCGAAAGGAAAAGCCTCGATCGCGTCAAAAAGCTGCGGCCCACAGTCGCGGCAGCCGCCATCAAACCGACAGGATCAGGAAACAGTCATGGTTTCCTTCACGGTTGCGACCAATTGGCTCAGCGTGAAGGGCTTGGGCAGGAATGCGAACTGCTCGCCAGCCGGCAGACTCTTCTCGAATGCGTCTTCCGCATAGCCCGAGACGAAGATGATCCTGAGATCCGGATTGCTCTTGCGCATCTGCGTCAGCATGGTGGGACCGTCCATCTCCGGCATCACCACGTCGGAGACCACGAGATCGATCTGGCCGTTTTCCTGTTCCATCAGTTCCAGGGCCTCGATGCCGTTGGCAGCCTCGATCACGGTATAGCCGCGCGAGCGCAGGCCGCGCGCGTTGAGCGAGCGCAACCCGTCCTCGTCTTCCACGAGGAGAATGGTGCCCTGCCCGGTGAGGTCCGGCGCCTTCGTCTTGGCGGCGGCAAGCGGCGGCGCGTCGGGCGTGACAGGAACATCCGCCACGGCCTGCTTTTCGACGACATGGCGCGGTAGGAAGATGCTGAAGGTCGTGCCGTTGCCGGGCGCTGAATCGACATAGACGAAGCCGCCGGTCTGCTTGACGATGCCGTACACCGTCGACAGGCCAAGGCCGGTGCCCTTGCCGACTTCCTTGGTGGAGAAGAACGGTTCGAAAATCTTGTCCACGATCTCCGGCGGAATGCCGGTGCCGGTGTCGCCGACCTCGATCCGCACATAGTCGGCGGCGGGCATGCCCTTGTGCTGCAGCCGCGCGATCTCCGCCGCCGAAACGTTTCCGGTCTTCACCGTCAGCCTGCCGCCATCGGGCATGGCGTCGCGCGCGTTGACCGCGAGATTGACGATGACCTGCTCGAGTTGCGACAGGTCGGCCTTCACCGGCCACAGGTCGCGGCCGTGCAGCACCTCGGGCTTGATCTTCTCGCCGAGCAGGCGCTTGAGCAGCACCGCGATGTCGGAGAGCACCTCGCCGATATCGAGCACCTGCGGGCGCAGCGTCTGCTTGCGCGAGAACGCCAGCAACTGCCGCACCAGCGCCGCCGCGCGGTTGGCGTTCTGCTTGATCTGCATGATGTCGGCGAAGGACGGATCGGTCGGCTTGTGGGCGTTGAGCAGGAAGTCGTTCGCCATCATGATGGCGGACAGCACGTTGTTGAAGTCGTGCGCGATGCCGCCGGCAAGCTGCCCCACCGCCTGCATCTTCTGCGATTGCGCGATCTGGTTCTCCAGCGTGCGCTGGTCGGTGATCTCCAGGAGATAGACGATCGCGGCTTCCGCATCGCGCTCGTCATGCTCGACCGAGGTGACGAAGAACTGACCCCAGCGTTCCTTCGGCCCGTCCAGCAGCACCTCGACCGGCGGAATATCGCCATGCCCCTCGGCGGCGCGGTTGATGACCGAGGTGAGTTCGCCGCGCTCGCGCTCGGCAACCACGGCGAAGATCGACTTGTTGGCGCCGGCCGCCGGCGACAGGCCTTGCGTCAGCTTGGCGAAGCGCGCATTGGCGCGGACGATCTGGCCGGATTTGTCCACCGTCGCGATCGCCATCGGCGTGTGGTCGAAGAAGCGCATGAAGCGCACCTCGGCGGCGCGCTGCGGATCGGCGCCCTCGTCGCGGGCGCGGTTGATGACCAGCGTGCGCGAGGCGCCCGGCACGCCGTCGGCGCCGAACGCCAGCTTGTGATAGAGCCGCACCGGCACGGTCTTGCCGCTGCGCATCCGCAGATCGAGATCGAACACCTCGGTCTTGACCTCGCCGGGCTCGGGCGTGATCGAGGCGAGCAACGCCGCGCCGTCGCCGGACACCACATCGGCGATCTTGAGACCGCCGGAGCCGATCTCCGCCAGATCGTAGTCGAGCCAGTTGGCGAGCGTCGCGTTGACATAAACGAGCTCGCCGCCGGGTGTGGCGGAGAAGAAACCGCACGGGGCGTGGTCGAGATATTCGATGGCGTGCTGCAGTTCCTGGAACACGTCCTCTTGGCGCTCGCGGTCGCGGGTGATGTCGGCGAGCGACCACACCGCATATTTGGTCTCGCGCCGGGTGAGCCCCAAAGGACGCACCCGCATCCGCAGCCAGCGCCCCTGCCCTTCGTCGGCGGAGGCGACGCGAACCTCCTCCTGCTGCCGCTTGCCCTCGCGCGCGGCCTTGAGCAGGCGGAACACGGCTTCGGACACATCCGGATCGCCGATGAACACCCGCTCCACCGGTCGCACGTCATGGGCGCTGGTCGCGCCGGTCAGCGCCAGATAGGCGGTGTTGGCATAGACGATGTGGCCATGCGGATCGGTGACGGCGATGCCGTCGAAGGCATGATCGGCGATCGGGCGCATGATCGGGTTTTCCGCCGCACGATCGGCAAAGCGGACGATGCCGGCGGCGAATGCGAACAGCGTGAACAGGCCGACCATCGCCAGAAGCGCCAGCAGCGCCATGATATAAGGCTGGGCCTGGGCGCGGCCGAGAGTCATGAAGCCGACCGCCGCCGCGATCACCGCGCCCGCCACCAGCAGGATCAGCAAAATGCTGCCGCCGCGCCGCCCGGCCTCGTGGGCGCCCGCGGGCATGACGTTCGGGCCAGGGTCTCGATCGGCTGTCATGGTCCGTATGACCGGTAAGAGCTGTTCTTTCGCACGCCGCCCCTCAGTGCCTGAATCGGGCATTGCAAGGCAAGCGCCATCGCATTGTCATCCCGCCTCGTCAGAGCCGCCCCGACAGGTTGCGCCTCAGCCGCATCACGTAGCCGATGACTTCGGCGACCGCGTGGTAGTGCTCGACCGGGATCTCGTCGTCGATCTCCACCGTGGCATGAAGCGCGCGGGCCAGCGGCACGTTCTCGACAATCGGAATGTCGTTGGCGCCCGCCACTTCCCTGATCTTGAAAGCAATCGCATCGACGCCCTTGGCGACGCAGATCGGGGCCGGCATGCCGCGCTCGTATTTGAGCGCCACCGCGTAGTGGGTCGGGTTGGTGATGACCACCGAGGCGGTGGGAACCGCGGCCATCATGCGCTTGCGCATGCGGGCGTGTCGCAGCTGGCGGATACGGCCCTTGATATGAGGATCGCCTTCCGACTGCTTGTACTCCTCTTTGATCTCCTGCAGCGACATCTTCTGCCGCTCGAACCACTGGCGGTACTGGAACAGGTAATCCAGCGCGGCCACCAGCGCGAGCATGGCGACGGCGGCGGTCATCAGTTGCAGCGAGAGGCCGCGGGTGATTCCCATGATCGCGGCCGGATCGGTCCGGACGATGGCGTCGAGCCTGTCGCGCTCCGGCCACAGCACGGCGGTCATCACCGCGCCGAGCGCGATCACCTTGAATAGGCCCTTGGCGAAATTGGCCGCCGCCTGCTTGCCGAACAGCCGCTTGGCGCCGGACATCGGCGAAATCTTGGAGAACTTCGGCGTCAGCGGATCGGTCGACCACACCGGGCGATGCTGGATCAGGTGACTGCCGACCGCCGCGATCAACAACAACAGCAACGGCACGCCGAGCGCGGTCAGCAGCAGCCATTCCAGCCGGCTCGCCAGCGAAAGGATACCCGGCCCGTCCACCCGGATCTGGTGCGCGTTCATCAGAAGGTTGCGCATCGGAACTTCGATGGCGGTCCCGACCGATCCGGAAAACGACGACAGCACGAGGGTCGCGCCCGCGATCACGAACCAGGTGTTGACCTCCTGACTCTTGGCGACGTCGCCCCGGTCATGGGCGTCGTCGAGCCGTTTTTGGGTTGGGTCCTGTGTTTTGTCTTCGCTGTCCTCGGCCATCGCTATCCTCCGCCCTGCGGCGCGAGTTCCAGGAAGACGCCGCCGAAATAATCGACGAACAGTCCCATCATGGTGACGAGGATGATGGCGAGGATGACGAAGCCGATCAGGATCGAGAGCGGCACGCCGACGAAATAGACCTGCATCTGCGGCATCAGGCGGGCCAGAATGCCGAGGCCGAGATTGAACACGAGGCCGAACACGATGAACGGCGCGGCAAGCTGGATGCCGATCTTGAAGGCCATGGTGAAGGCGCGCGTCGCCAGCGAGGCGACATCGCCGCTCGGCATCAGCGCGCCCGGCGCGAAGATCGTGAAGCTGTCGTTGAGCGCCGCGATCATCAGATAATGCATGTTGGTCGCGAACAGCAGCGTCAGGCCGAGAACGGTGAGGAAGTTGCCGATCAGCGCGCCTTGCTGGCCCTGCGTCGGATCGACCGCGGTCACGAAACCGAGGCCGAGTTGCTGGGCGATCACCGAGCCCGCCACCGAAAGCGCGGCCAGCGTCATGCGCGCGGTCGCCCCGAGCACGACGCCGATGATGATCTCATGGACCAGCATCACCAGCAGCGGCGCCATCGAGGTCATGTCGATATGATAGGCGCTGCGATGCAGCGGCAGCAGGATCAGCGTGAGCAGCAGCGCGATGCCGAGCCGGACCCGGACCGGCACGCTGGCCTCGCCGAAGCCCGGCAACAGCATCACCATCGCACCGATGCGGGCGAACACCAGCATGAAGGTGGCGGCAAGTGCAGGCAGAAGCGAGATGTCGATGCGCATGTCCGCTTCGGAGTGTGGCTCAGCCGCCGATGATTCGCGACGATATCCTCATCATATGACCGTGCAGTGCGTCCGCCATGAAAGGCAGCGCCAGCAGCAATGTCACGAAGATGGCGAGAATCTTCGGCACGAACACCAGCGTCTGTTCCTGAATCTGCGTCAGCGCCTGGATCAGCGAGATCACCACGCCGACCACGAGACCGATCACCAGCATCGGCGAAGCAACCACCACGATGGTCCAGATCGAATCGCGCGCCACTTCCAGAACCTCGGGACCCGTCATTGTCTTTCCCCTGCCCGCAGGCCCTTCGCATGAATGAAAAACGGAAAGCCGCCTCAGATCGGCATCCGCATGATGTCTTCGTAAGCCTGGATCACCTTGTCGCGCACCGAGACCAGCGTCGAGACGGCGACATCGGTCTCCGCCACCGCCGTGACCACGTCCATGACGTTGGCCTTGCCAGAGGCCGCGGCGACGGTCTGGGCGTCCGACTTGCGGCCCGCTTCCATCACGCTGCCGAGCGTGTCCTTGAGCACGGCGCTGAACGAGGGACCGTTGCTGTCGCCGGTCTTGCCGAGGCTGCCCGCGGCGCCTCCGGCCGAATCCATGATCTTCGACAGGCTGGCATAGGCGTTTGCGGCGACTGAGGGCGTAGCCATCGATCATATCTCCTGTTCAGGCCTTGAGGATATCCAGCGTGCGCTGGATCATCCTTCGCGTGGCACTGATGATGTTGAGGTTGGCTTCGTAAGACCGCTGTGCCTCGCGCATGTCGGTCATCTCGACCAGCGAATTCACGTTCGGGTACTTCACGTTGCCGGATGAGTCGGCCGCCGGGTTGCCCGGCTCGTACTTGACCCGGAACTCCGAGGTGTCGGGCTTGATGCGGCCGAGCGAAACCACCTGCGCATCGAGGGTGCGGTCGAGGCTGGAGGAGAATGTCGGCACCTTGCGGCGGTAGGGATCGCCGCCCGCCGTTTTCGCGGTGGACTCGGCGTTGGCGATGTTCTCGGAGATCACCCGCATGCGGCCGGCCTGGGCGCGCAGACCGGAGGTCGCGATGCTCATCGATTTCAGGAAATCCATTCCATCGGCCATGGCCGTCTCTCCCTAGCCTGACGTGCCGTCAGCGTTTGCCAATCGCGGTCTTGAGCAGGCCGAGACTGCGGCTGTAGAGCGAAGTGGCGGCGGCATAGTCCATCTGGTTCGCCGACACCTTGAGCATTTCATCTTCGAGATTGACCGAATTGCCCGCCGGCCGGGTCTCGTAACCGCCGCGAGAGTGCGAGGCGAAGCTCTCGCTGACGCCCGTGGCCTGGATGTGGGCGGCGCTGGTGCGCGTCATCGCCAGCGATTCGCGCGCCGTGCCGGAGGCACCTCGCGCATCGAATTTCGGCTCGACCAGATCGCGCGGCTTGAATCCGGGCGTGTCGGAGTTCGACACGTTCTCGGCCAGAACGCGTTGCCGCTCCTGATGCCACTGCATCTTGGTGCGGAGCATCGACAACATCGGAAAATCGCTGATCGCCATGGCCGGTCCCGGCTCCTGATGCTCCGGCGCAGCGCCGCAGCTAGGCAGAATTTGCCGGGCGTATGGTTAACAACTGGTTAAGAAATGCCGTCGGCGCGTCGATGACGGGCGACGACAACCACCTTCTGGAGACGAGGCAGCCGGCCGGCCGCATCACGGGTGCATTTTTACCGCGGAAGACCACCTTCGAGGCTGCAAGTCCTTGAAGTTCCAGCCCAAGAAGGCGTTTGGGCCGGAGCGATTCATGGTCTATGAAGAGCCGCGGCGGGTTTTTTCCGCGCTCGCGGGCCGAGTAAGTCGCGAAATCTTATGCTGTTTTCGTTGCGCGTTGTATCGTGGCAATGAGCGATTCTGGACAATGCGAAACCAACGCGCCGTCCGACGGGGAATACTATCATGTCGCAAATCCTCTGGATTTTCATTGCCATCCTGATCGTGCTGGCGCTGATCGGTGCCGTCGCCTGGCTGGTTCGCCGGTTCAGCGGCGGAAGCATCGGATCGGGTGGCGCACGGGGACGGATGCCGCGTCTTGCGGTGATCGACGCTGCCGCCGTCGACGGCCGCCGCCGCCTCGTGCTCGTGCGCCGCGACAACGTCGAGCATCTGCTGATGATCGGCGGTCCGACCGACGTCGTGGTCGAACTCAATATCATGCGGAACGCCGCCCCGGCGCCGCAACGCGCGCCCGCGGGCACCGAACTGCCCGCCCAGATCTCGCCGCTGCCCGATGCCGCCGATAACTGGACCGACAACGACACCGTCCGGCCGGCTGCTTTCGAACTCCCCGAACCTGCGCTGGAGCGGCCGACCCGCCCGGCCTTTGGCAGCGAACCACGCCGCGCACCCGCACCGCATGCCGAACGCAGCCGCGGCGACGATTTTGGCCGCCTCGTTCCGGAGCCGCCGGCACGTCCGGAGCCGATGCCGCGCACCGAACCGATGATCCGCCCCGAGCGCAGCGACACGCTTCGCCCGCGCAGCGAACGCCCCGAACCGGCGATGCCGCGTGTCCCGCGTCCGTCCGATCTTCCTTCGCGGGGTCCGGCAGCGCGTCCGTCCGCCCGCCCGAGCGACCCGCGTCCCAGCGATGCCGGCTCGATCTCGGCCGCCGATCAGAACCTCGCCGAGATGGCGCAACGGCTTGAAGCCGCGCTGCGCCGCCCGGGCGAGCGCAGCGAAGCCGCTACCGCACGCAACGTCTCGGTCGATCCGATGGACCGGGTGGGCGCTCCCCCCGTCGCGCCGGAAGCGCCCGTCGCCCGTCCCGCGCCTCGCGTCGAGCCGACGCTGCCGGCCGAGCCCGCCAGCGCTGCTCCGCCGGCCGCCGCGACGCCAGCGCCACCGGCGCCGGCCGCCAAAGGCGCTTTCGAGAGCCTCGAGGACGAAATGGCGAGCCTGCTCGGCCGACCCAAAAACCCATCGTGAGGCTGACGAAACACCCGCGTAGAGTTTTCTTTTTTCTGACATTGGTCGCGGCAGGGACGTTCGCCGGCTCTGCCCTCGCGCAAGACATCAGCATCAATCTCGGCCAGGGCAATGGCGGAGTAACCGAGCGCGCGATCCAGTTGATTGCGCTGCTGACGGTGCTCTCGATCGCGCCGTCGATTCTGATCATGATGACGTCGTTCACGCGCATCGTGGTCGTGCTCTCGCTGCTGCGCACCGCGCTCGGCACCGCCACCGCACCGCCGAACTCCGTGATCATCGCGCTCGCGCTGTTTCTCACCGCGTTCGTGATGGGGCCGGTGCTGCAGAAGTCCTATGACGACGGCATCCGCCCGCTGGTCGCCAACCAGATCAGCGTCGAGGACGCGATGCAGCGCGGCGTCGCCCCCTTGCGCGGCTTCATGCAGAAGAACGTGCGCGAGAAAGACCTCAAGCTGTTCATGGATCTGTCCGGCGAGCCGCCCGCTGCGACCCCCGAGGACATGTCGCTGCGGATTCTGATCCCGGCCTTCATGATCTCGGAGCTGAAGCGCGCCTTCGAGATCGGCTTCCTGTTGTTCCTGCCCTTCCTGATCATCGACCTCGTGGTGGCCTCGGTGCTGATGTCGATGGGCATGATGATGCTGCCCCCGGTCGTGGTGTCGCTGCCGTTCAAGCTGATCTTTTTCGTGCTGGTGGACGGCTGGTCGCTGGTGGCCGGCAGCCTGGTACAAAGCTACGGCGGCGGATGACGTTTTCCGTCATTGCGAGCGAAGCGGCGCAATCCATTCTCAGGAGACGCAAGACTGGATTGCTTCGTCGCGAGTGCTCCTCGCAATGACGATGCAACATCCGTTATCGCGCGGCTGACATCTTCCTGTGCCCGACGATCGCCGGCAGCGCGCCGGTCGGCTCCGGATCGGCCTTGAGCTCCGGCGACAGCTTGGCCCGCGCCATCGCGTCGGGGAAACGCGCGCGCATGTCGCGCAGGAAGCCATCGAGCGTATCGATGGTCGCGGCCATCTTCGCGATCTTGGCAAAATCGGCGCTGCCCGCGCTCGCCGGTTTGCCTGCGATGGCGAACGCGGACCGATCGGCCTCGGTATCGTTCATCTTCGGGCCGTATTTCTCACGGAAGCGCGCGAGCCCGATCGCATCCTCCGCCAGCGCATAGCCGATGGTGGCGCGGATGATGTCGCTCTTTTCAAGCTCGGTCAGCGGCTGGAAATTCTTCCAGCGCTCGCCGTAGAGAAGCTCGATCTGCTCGGACGCCTCGCGCCAGCGTCGCGAGGCCCAGTAGATATCCGAACGCAGCCGCGAGGCCTCGCGGCCCGCGATGTTGGAAATGATATCGAGAGCGAGATCGTGACGGCCGATATCGCTCTGCGCCCGCGCCTCGAGCAGCAGGCGCTGCTGGCGGACTTCGCCGGCGAGATCCGCGATCCGGGTCGAGCGCAGCGCCGCGATCGCCCGCTCCGGCTTGCGGTTCATCAGATAGATCGTCGCAAGGCGCGCGGCGACCTGGGCCCGCGCCGCGCCTTCCAGCCGGTGATCGACCTGATATTGCAGCAGCTCGCCCGCCTGATCGAGCAGATCGACCGCAACCAGCCGATCGGCGAGACGCCGGATCATCTCGTCGCCGCGCCGTCCGATCGGCGTGAGATCGCGATACTCGTAGAACATCGCCAGCGCCTCGACCGGCGGCAGATCGTCGCCGCGCGAGGTGAGATAAAGCTGGGAGAACAGCGCGGACGCCTCCTCGAGAGCGGCGCGCGTCGCGGGCCCGTTCGGCTGCAGGTTGGTCGCCTTGATCGCGGCGGCGAACGCCTCGTTGTAGCGGCCCTTCTCGGCATAGAGGCGCGACAGCATCTGCAAGGTCCGGGCCTCGATGCGATCACCACGCCAGGTCACCGACAGGATTTCGAGCTCGCTCAGCGCCTCGTCCTGACCGATCTCGTCGTTCTTCTGGCGTAGCGCGATTTCGGCAAGCGTCGCCTCGGCCGCGGCCGCACGATCGGTCGAGGTCATCGCGGCGCGATAGGCAGCGAGCGCATCCTTCTCCCGCCCCAGCGCTTCGGCGAGTCTGCCGTTGAGCAGCGCGATCCTCGCTTCCAGTTCGGGCGGAATGCCGATGGTGGCAAGATCATTGGCCCGCGCCGTCGCGGTGGAATAGTCCTTCACCTCGAGCGCCGAGCGCATCGCCTCGATCAGCAACAGACGCTGCAAATCAAGCGGCAGCGCCATCATCGCGAATTCGGCGTTCTTGAATCTCTCGCGCGCCTCGACCCACTTGCCGAGCCGCGCATTGACGAACGCCTTCCAGAGCTGGGAATCGAAATTGTTGCCGACGGCGGGGTTCTCCAGATCCTTCATCGCCCGCTCCGGCCTGCCCGCCAGCGTATTCACCACCGCGCGCAGGATCAGCGCGGGGCCGGCGATATCCTCCGCTTTCTGGTCCTTCATCCCAAGATGAAGAATGCCGTTCGCCTCCGGATAGAAACCGCGCGCGACGTAGAACCGCGCCGCGGCCATATGCGCCGGCAGCACGGCGTCGCCCGTCGCCAGCGAAGCCGTCCGCATCAGCTCATCGAGCCGCTGGTTGAAGTTCTCGTCCTGGTTCTTTTTCCATTCCTTGATGTCGAACACCGGGCCGGTCATCGCCGCCACGCGCTCGGGCGAGCCGTTGATCGCCGAGAGCGTCAGCCCGCCGGTCCGGCCGAGCACGACCTTGTCGGGCAAAACCCGAATCGACAGATCGTCGGCGTTGGGCTGGATCACCACACCGTGAATCGACGCCAGCAGTGCGAATTCGACGAAGCTCTGGCGACGGATCAAGCCCTGCGCCGGCAGCCTCGCGGTGACGATGGTGAGCGTATCGCCGGCATCCGGATCGGCCAGACGCAGCATCGGGCCGGGCTGCTCCAATGCCACGCTGACATTGGCCTGCGCGGGATCGGCGATGTTGCGCGTCACGGTCAGCGGGCGCGGCGGAAATTCCTCCGCGTTGGCGAGCGACAGCACCATCGCCTCATCGTTGCCGCCGAGCGAGGCGAGCTGCGGGCGGTTCAGCTTAATGCGGATCGCATGTCCCTGCGGCAGATCCACGACACGCGCATTGGCGATCAGCGGTCCGCCCTCGCGTTCGATGGCGCTGACGTCGATCGCCTTGTCGCCTGCGATCACCAGCCAGACGGCGTCAGAACGGCGAAACAGCGCAGCCGGGGTCGGCGCGCCGAATGGAAACGTGATCTTGAAATCGTCCGTGGTTCGCCGCGCGGTGGCCACGACCGCCCCCGGCGGCGCGGTGGATGGCAGCGATGCCGCGGCAGGTGGATCGTGCGCCGCCGAGACGATCGGCGCGGATGGTGGAATTGTCGGTGCCGGCGTCGCCTGCGCATGCGGGGCGGACGGCTTTGCTTCGCTCTTCGGCTGGGTCGCCGGTGCAGCCTTGTCCTCTGTGGCCGCCGGCGCAGTCTCGGCGGCAGGACGCGGCGCCTCGACTTTCGCCGCTGTCGTGGCGGGGGGCGCGATGGCCGGCGCAGGCGTAGCGGCCTCTGCGGGTTTGTCGGTGGGCTTGTCGGCCGGGCCATCCGGCTTGGCGGACGGGGTTTCGACCTTCGGACTTGTCGCCTCGGCCTTGGCCTCGGTTTTGGCGGGCTGATCCTTCGCAGCCGCCGGCTTCAGGATCTCCGGCAAGGAGGTCGCCTTCTTGTCCTCGAAGCCGATATCGACGATGTAATTACGATCCTCGCGGAAGGCATGGACATCCACCTCGCCGATCAGCGCGATATCCACCGCGGATGTATCGTCGGTGATCTTCTGGGTGATCGACTTCACGTTGGCAGGCGCGGACACCTTGGCGTCGGCCAGATCGAAGGTCAGCGCCGACGTGAACGACAGCATGAACTTGTCGGCCGACAGCGAGGATGACACGCCGACACCGTTCGGAAGCTCGAACACGAAGCGCACGAAGGTCGGCTGCACCGAGGTGCGGACCCGCACCGGCGGCTTCTTGGTGATCTCCTCGGCCATCTTCTGCAAACGCAGCGCCCGCTCCGCCGCCATCGCGCGCTCGGCAAGCTCGCGCACCACCTCCGCCGGCAGCGGCGGTGGCAGGCCGGTCCACTTCTCCGGCAACAGATCGATGAAAATCCGCTCGCCGGCGGTCATGGTGTTGACGCGCACCTTCTGCGCCAGCGCGAGGCGGATCGCCATTCCGTCCGGATCGCGCCGCACCGAGCCGACATAGGTTGGCGCCCCTTCGGACAGTCTGTCGACCGGTATATCGACCGGCCTGGTGAAGCGGACGACGAGAATCGTGCCCGCCAGCGTCACCTCGGTCGGCACCTCTTCGCCAAACTGCAGCAGCAGGCGGGCATAGCCGGCCGGTGTGGTCAGGGAGGCCTCGCCCCTCGCCGGCTGGGCTTGCGCGGGCGACAGCAAAGCCAGCACGCACGCAAGCGCTGCCGCCGGCAGGATGCGGCGCACACCGGCCACGCGCCATCGTCCGGCAGCCTTTGCCAGACGCACAGCGGTGTCTCGAACGGCAGCCTTGCCGGCCATGAAAGGTCTCTTGCTCTGGGTCGGCCGGCTCCGCGGCGAAATCCGTATCGTCAGTCTAAAAGCCGGCGTTTAACGCTCCGATAACCCAACGCCTTGGATTTTTCCGGCACGCCGCCATGGCGGACGGGCGCGTTCGGAATCATGCCTGAATTGGGCATGGGCCGGGTTAAGGAATGATTAACCATGATCGCCCGCCTCGCCTCAGGGCGACACCGCGGGAGCCGGGGCATGGTGATTGCCGTGCCACGCCGACAGCCGTTCCATGATGATGGCGGCTTCGGCGCGCATCACCTCGACCACTTCCTTCTGCCGCGTCTCGTCGAGACGGCTGGAAATCGCCGCGACGCTGAGGGCCAGATCCGGCAAATCGGGTCGGCCCTCGCCCAGCGTAATGCCGACACCGCTGACGCCTTCGACAATGTCGTTGCGGTTCAGCGCATAGCCGATGGTGCGGGCCCGCTTCACCATGCCGCGCAAGCGCAACACATCGATCGATCCATACCGCGCGAGCCGCTGCGCATTCGCGCTCACGATCATATCGACTTCCGGATCGCTCAGCTTCGCCAGCAGAGCCAGCCCGCCCGCTGTCGAGCCAAGCGCGCGGCGCGCGCCGATTTCGACGGTGAGCGCACGGATCGGATACGAGCCCTCGAACCGGTCGATGCACACAGAGTCGAAAGCACTGCGCATGGTCAGGAACGCGGTGTCGCCGGTCTGGGCTGCGATCCGCTCCAGCGACGGCGCACAGATGCCGCGCACGTCGAAATCGGGCGACGCGGCCAGCCCCAGTTCAAACAGCGCACGGCCAAGGAAATAGCGCCGTGTCGAGACCGCCTGCCGCACGAAGCCTTCGTGCATCAAGCCCTGCAATAGCCTGCGGACCGTGGGCCGCTCCAGCCCCGTTGCCGTCACCACTTCCGACAGCCGCAATCCGACCGAATTGCGCGTCGCCAGAACGCGCAGCAATGCCGCCATCCGGCTGACGCTTTGCGTGCCGGGCACACCTCCGACCGGGGACGGCAGATAACCATTGGAGTCCATATAACAGACCTGTATTTGGGAGGCTCTTGATGATCCAGCTTTATAGCGTCGATACTGGTCGTCATACTCCTCTCTTACAAGCATAAAAGTCCAATATATGGACGATCTGCCGCCTTGGCGCGGCCACTTGAGCAGGACAGGCAGCACATGACGCTGAAGCATCTGAACTACGACGTCGCGGTGATTGGTGGAGGCGCAGCCGGTATCGGCGCGGCCATCGCGGCGGCGAAATCCGGGGCACGCACCATTCTGGTGGAAGCCGGCCCGATCTTCGGCGGCGAACTGCTCAGCGGCATGTCGATCGACGGTGTGCTCAACGGCCGCGGCGAATGGGTGGTGCGCGGCGTCGCCGATGAGATTTTCGAGGAATGCCGCAAGATGGACGGCTTCATCGGCCCGCTGCATGATTACCGGTTGATCTGCTACGTCTGCGTCGATCCCGAAATCATGAAGATTGCAGTGATGCGCGTGCTGGAGCGCCACGGCGTCACCCCCGCCCTCTACACCCAGCTCACCGACGTGGTCTGCGACAACGGCACGGTCAAATCGGCGATCCTGGTCCACAAGAACACCCGCACGGCGCTGTCGGCGAAGTATTTCATCGATGCCTCCGGCGACGGCGACCTCGCCTTCCTCGCCGGCGCGCCGACCGAGTTCTCCGACGAGAGCGGCGAGTTGCAGCCGCTGTCCCTGATGTTCCGCATGTCGGGCGTCGAGAACGAGCCGCTGCTGCGTTTCGTGCGCGACAACGCGCCCTCGCTGGCAGTCGGTGAGAGCGAGGCGGTCCGCGCCGGCCGCACCGACGAACAACTGGCGCAGGCGATCCACGATCAGGGCGAGCCGACCATCTTCTTCCGCGGCAACGGACCGTTCCTCGGCGGCGCGATCCAGCGCGGCGAGATGGCGCCCACCGCCCTCATCATGATCATGCCGACCTCGAAGGCGCGCAAGGAAGTCTGCGTCAACGCCACGCGCATCGCCGAGAACATCAGCGGCCTCGACGCGCTCGGCGTCAGTGGCGCGGTGTCGCGCCTGATGGAGCAGGTCTGGAACACCGCCGAATTCCTCAAGGCTCACTGTCCGGGCTTCGAGAATGCGGTGTTCGCCGGCATGGCGCCGCGCGTCGGCATCCGCGAGACCCGCCGCGTGATGGGCGAATACGTCCTCAGCGGCGACGAGGCCGCCAAAGGCGTCAAGCAGCGCGACGTCATCACCAAGGGCGCACACCACATCGACATCCATCAGGACGGCACGCGCCAGGTCCGCATTCCGATCGCCGATGGCGGCTCCTATGATATTCCGTTCGGCTGCCTGATCCCGCGCAACGTCAAGAACGTTCTCACCGCGGGCCGCTGCATCTCCACCGACCGTATCGCCAACGGCACCACCCGCATGATGGGTCAGTGCCTCGGTACCGGCCACGCGGCAGGCACCGCGGCGGCGATGTGCATCGCCAAAGGACACGAGGACATTCGTCAGCTTCCGGTGAAAGACCTGCAGGCGAAGCTGCGCGACCAGGGCGCAGTGCTCGACGGCACGTACTAAGCCCAGCGCAACCCGATTTGGAGAGGACAACAAATGAAAAACATCACGGCATGGATTTTCCGCGCAGTTCTGATGTTCACCGCAGTGCTCTGGGGCCATGCGGCGACCGCGCAGTCCTATCCGACCGGCCCGATCAAGATCATCGTGCCGTTCGCCGCCGGTGGCTCCAACGACGCGATGGCCCGCCTCGTCGCCCGTGAATTGTCGCAGCGCTGGGGACCGGAAAACGTGGTCGAGAACATCACCGGCGCAGGCGGCAATGTCGGCGCGGCCGCCGCCGCGCGCGCCACACCTGACGGTTACACGCTGATCGCGGGATCGATCGGCACCCACGCGGTCAATCAGTTCCTCTATCCGAAGATGCCCTACGACACGATGAAGGGTTTCGTGCCGCTGACGCTGATCGCCGAAGTCGGGCTTCTTGTCGTGGTGCATCCCAGCCTGCCGATCAAATCGATTGACGACCTGATCAGCTACGCCAAGGCGCATCCTGACGAACTCAACTACGCTTCGGGTGGTGTCGGAGCCTCGCAGCACCTTGCCACCGAACTGTTCATGCACATGACCGGGACAAAGATGACCCATGTGCCCTATCGCGGCAGCGCCGGCTCGGTCTCCGACCTGCTCAGCGGCCGCGTCCAGTTGATGTTCGCCGACATGCCGCTGGTGCTGCCGCATGTTCAGGCGGGCACGCTTCGCGCGATCGCCTTTGCCGGCGAGCGCCGTTCCGCCGCGATGCCGGACGTTCCGACTGTGGCTGAAAGCGGCGTGAAGGGATACCGCGCGACGGCCTGGTACGGCCTGTTCGCTCCCGCCGGCACGCCGGAGCCCATCACCACCAAGCTGAACCAGACGGTGACCGAGATCCTGCGCACGCAGGAGGTCAAGAACTATCTGCTCAAGCTCGGCGCCGAGCCCCGTCCGATGAGCATCGCTGAATTCACCGAATTCCAGAAAAGCGAAGCGGAACGCTGGGGCGCACTGATCAAGAGCATCGGCCTGACGCTCTGAAGAGTCGCACCAAGAACGACGAACATTCCCCTCTACAAGACTGCGCGCCGGATCGCTCCGGCGCGTTTTTTATGGGCGAAGGACGTCGATCAATTGGTGCGGGTTGGTTGCGGCCGGCCCTCGATCTTGGGCAGGTCCGAAGCCAGGGTCTTGTCCGCGCCGGCGCGCCGCGCCATTTCGACGGTCAGCCGTTCGGCGGCTTCCGGCTGCATCTGTCCCATGATGTCGGACATCTTGCGTGGCGCGATCTGCGAGGCGAGCTCGAACAGCACCGAGATTTCCAGCCGGTCGAACACTTTGGCGGCGTCCTTCGGCTTCATGTTCTCGTACATGGTGACGAGACCCTTGAGGCGAGCCGCATCGGCGTCGTTCTTCTGCTGATTGGCGGCGCCGATCCGCGACTCGGCCGCCTTCATTTCCTCGATGCGACCCTCGATCCGCTTCTCGGCCGACTTGATCAGGTTCTCGCGGATATCGATCTCGCGGGCGCGCGCCTCGATCTCCTGCCGGCGCGCCTGCAGGCTCTCGAGCACTGCGCGCTCCGAAGCGGTGATCGGCCGCGACGGATCGGGGTAAAGCACCTTTTCATCCGGCGAACGCACCGCTTCCGGCGCTGCGGCTGCCGGCTTTTCCTCTTTCTTCTCCTCCTTCTTGGCGCTGACCGAGCCGGTGATATCGCCGGGATCGACCGCCTGGCGGCGGCCGGTCGGGAAGTTCAGCGTCGCCTCCGCCCAGGATTTCTCGGTCCGGGGCATCTGATCGCCCAGAATATATCCGCCTTCCAGCAGCAGGCCCGCCACCTTGAGCACGACCAGACAGGTGATCGCGATCAGCAGCGTCGGAATGACCCGGAATTCGCGGACGAATTTCTTCATGCGGCGATGCCTGCTCGCCGACGCTCGGAAAAGGCCTGCGCCGCCGCGACGATCGACTTCGGATCGCGCGTCCCATAGGGGGTCGCCGGCTCCTGATTGGCACGCGCCGCGATGGCGATGTCGCAAAGCCGCTTGAGGATGTCGCTGCCGAGCGCGATCTGTCTGCCGAGGGTCTCCGACAATTCGGAAGCCGTCGTGAGCTGGCCGCCGAGATTTTCGTCGCACTCGCGCACCGTCACCTTGAGGCCGCCGATGGCGCGCTCGGCGATCTCGGTGGCAGTGATCAGTTCGGAGATCGTGGCCTTGAGCGACTGCTCATCGGCCTTGAGGACCTTGAGGCGCTTGTTGAGCAGCCGGCAATAGCCGATGGTCAGCAGCAGCAGGACGGCGACCAGACCTTCAATCATCAGTCCGAAAGAGTGGCTCATTGTGCCTCCATCATCTTTGTTTGTTCGTCGGCCTTTTCGAACATGGCGTAGGTGGTGTGCGGTTTGCGCAACGGCTTGGTGACGCGAATGGCAACCTTGTCGCCGACCCGCCCCATCCGGCCCTCGCTTAAAGTGACGTCGCCGCAGCGCACCGACACCAGCGCGTCGGGGCGGATGTCGAGCGGCAGGGTGTCGCCGACCTTGAGGCTCATCAACTGCTTGAGCGGCATATCGGCTTCATAGAGCACCGCATCGACGGCGATTTCGGCCTGCACGATCTCGGTGGCGAAATGGCCTTCCCAGATCGGGTCACGGCCGAACTTTTCGCCCATGAACATCTGCAGCAGCACGCCGCGGATCGGCTCGATCGTCGCGTAGGGCAGCAGAAGCTCGACATTGCCGCCGCGATCTTCCATGTCGATGCGCAGGCGCACCAGGATCGCGGCATTGGCGGGACGGCTGATCGCGGCAAAGCGCGGATTGGTCTCCAGCCGGTCGATGGTAAAGGTCACCGGCGACAGCGGACGGAACGCCTGCTCGGCATCGGCCAGCACCACTTCGACGAGGCGCTTGACGAGATTGGTCTCGATCGTGGTGTAGGGCCGGCCTTCGATGCGCAGCGAGGTCTGGCCGCGCCGCCCGCCGAGCAGCACGTCGATCATCGAATAGATCAGGCTGGAATCGACCGTGAACAGCCCGAAATTCTGCCACTCCTCGGCCTTGAACACCGTCAGCACGCAGGGCAGCGGGATCGAATTCAGATAATCGGCAAAGCGCACCGAGGTAATGCGGTCGAGCGAGACTTCGACGTTGTCGGAGGTGAAATTGCGCAGGCTCGTCGTCATCAACCGCACCAGGCGGTCGAAGATGATTTCGAGCATCGGCAGACGCTCGTAGGACACCATCGCCGAGTCGATGATAGCGCGAATACCGGAATGATCCTCGAGATGGACTTCGCCGTCGCTGAAGCCGAGCAGGTTGTCGATTTCTTCCTGCGACAGCACCCGCTCACCGTTGGCCTTGGCCGAGGCGAGACCGCGGCTGCCATCGTCCACCATGGCGGCCCACTGCTCGGCCATGGTTTCGGTGAGTTCATTACTGGCGGCTTCGGCTGCCGCCTCTTCGGGATCCTCGGAGTCGAGCGCGCCCTCCCATTGGGCGGCCAGTGCATCCTGATCGACGTCATCACCGGGTGTCATGTTCTCAAATTCCGTCCGTCACTGGATGACGATTTCCTTGAACAGGACTGCGTTGATCTGACTCGGCGAGATCGCCGCGTTGACCCGCCGCGTCAGTTCTTCGCGCAGCCGGAACAGGCCGATCGAGCCGTTGAGATCGCTCGGCCGCAATTCGCGCAGATAAGTCTGAAACAGATCGGTGACGCGCGGCATCGTCGGCTGGATCTGCGCCATCAGCGGCGCGTCCTTGACCTCAAGCACGACCTTGACCTTGAGATACGCCACCCGCTCGCCGGGCAGATGCGCAAGGTTCACGAGCAACTCGGGCACGTCGAGGAACACCGGTGGCTTCGGTGGCGCCGCCTCGGCGTGCTTTTCATCGCCATGGCCGCTCATGAAGAAAAACCAGCCGCCGCCCGCCGCGGTCAGCAGCAGCACCGCGGACGCCGCGATGATAATGAGCTTGCGCTTGCTCTTCGGCGCCTGCGCAACGGCGCCGTCTTCTGCCTGATCCTCGTCCGCCATTGTCCCCGCCCGCCGGCTTTCCCACCGGGCTCGATGTGCCGAACTGGCTGAATACGCGAGACAAAGGCCACCGGCGCCCGAGCGCCCTCTTGCACCGACGCTAGGTCGCAATGGTTAACGGAACCTTTCTTTCCGCCTCCTCATGGGAAAATTTTGCCGGGTCGATATGGTCAACAAGACCTTATTGCCGCCCCCGCCAGCACCCCGAAAACCATTTAAGATATTGAAATTAAAATACTTTGTAAGTTGGCACGGCGTTCGCATTAACCATGACGAACCGCCGGTTTGGGAGAGCCAGGCGGTTTAACGAACCGCAATCGGCTTTGGGAGAGGCAGGTCGCGGTTCTTCAAGGGGAGAACTGCGATGGAGAATACTCTTCTCGTCGCGCTGTCGCGCCAGATGGTGCTTGAACGGCAAATGGACGTCGTCGCCAACAACGTGGCGAACGCGAACACGAACGGCTTCAAGGCCGACAAGTCGTTGTTCGAGGAATTCCTGCGCTCGGGCGCCCACGAGGACAATTTCGTGGGCAACGACCGGCGCGTCAGCTTTGTCAACGACCGCGCCACCATCCGCGATTTCGCGTCCGGCCCGAACCTGCAGACCGGCAACCCGCTCGACGTCGCCGTCAACGGCAACGGCTTCCTCGTGGTGCAGACCCCGGCCGGCGAACGCTACACCCGCGACGGCGCGCTGCAGATCAACGCGCAGGGCCAGCTCGTCACCAATGGCGGCAATCTGGTGCTTGGCACCAACGGGCCGATCACCTTCCAGGCGACCGACCGCGACATCAACGTCTCGGCCGACGGCACCATCACGGTCCGCGAAGGCACCGTGACCCAGGTCGACTCGATCCGCGGCAAGCTTCGCCTCGTCACCTTCAACAACCCGCAGCAGCTCGTGAAGGAAGGCGCCAATCTGTTTACGGCGCCGGCCGGCGTCGCCGCGCAGCCCGACACCCTCTCGCGCGTCAATCAGGGCTTCGTCGAGAAGTCGAACGTCAACGTGGTCACCGAGATGACCCGTCTGATGGAAATCACGCGGACCTATCAGTCCGTCGCCTCGCTGATGCAGCAGCAGAACGACCTGCGCAAGAGCGCCATTCAAATGCTGGCCGACGTGCCGGCCTGAGGAGACTAGACCATGCGCGCCCTTTATACCGCAGCAACCGGAATGGCCGCCCAGGAACTGAACGTCCAGGTCATTTCCAACAACATCGCGAACCTGCGCACCACCGGCTACAAGAAGCAGCGCGCGCAGTTCCAGGACCTGATCTACGAGCACGTCAAGCGCGTCGGCGCGCAGGCCTCGGATCAGGGCACCGTTCTGCCGGTCGGCATCGATATCGGCGGCGGCGTCAAGACCGTCGGCACGCCGCGTTTGATGACGCAAGGCACGCTGTCCCCGACCGGCGGCGATCTCGACATCGCCATTCGCGGCGAAGGCTATTTCAAGATCCAGTTGCCGGACGGCACCTACGCCTATACCCGCGACGGCTCATTCACCACCGACGGCACCGGCCGCGTCGTCAACGCGCAGGGCAATCCGGTGCAGCCTACCATCACGATTCCGCAGAACTCGTCCGGCCTCACCATCAACCAGCAGGGCCAGGTTTCGGTGACCACGCCGGGTTCGACCACACCGACCGTGGTCGGACAGATCGGCCTCACCCGCTTCATCAACAAGGCCGGCCTGCAATCGATCGGCGACAACCTGTTTACCGACACGCCGGCATCGGGGCCGCCGCAGGACGGCCTCGCCAACAATGACGGCTTCGGCGACATGCAGCAGGGCAACCTCGAACAGGCCAACGTCGAAGTGGTCTCCGAGATCTCCGACCTGATCGCCGCGCAGCGCGCCTACGAAATGAACGCCAAGGTGGTCAGCGCCGCCGACCAGATGATGCAATCGACCACGGGCATGTTCCGCTGACGCGCGACACAATCATGAGAACGACGATGACCATGCGCCCCCTCTTCCTTGCGATCGCCCTCCTCGCCGGCTGCGTCCCGGCGCTGGCGCAGTCCGAACAGGACGCTGCGAAAGCGCCGGTGCTGCGCGCCCATGTCATCGTCACCAGCGAGGTGGTGCGGATCGGCGACCTGATCGACAATGCCGGCCCGGCCGCGCAGATCGCGGTCTACCGCGCGCCCGATCTCGGCACCACCGGCTCGCTGCGCACCGCACAGGTGCTCGACACCCTGCGCGCGCATCAGATCATCGGCGTCGACACCCACGATGTCCGCGAAGTCTCCGTCACCCGCTCGGCGCGGACGCTGTCGGAAAAGGACGTCCAGCAGCAGATCGCCAAGGCGCTGGAGCAGCGCAACGGTCTCGGCAACGCCGAGAACCTGTCGGTGACGTTCGACCGCGAACTCGGCGACCTGCAACTCGATGCGTCGAACAGTGGCGATCTGCGCGCCAGCGTGGTCCGCTACGACCCGCGCAACGGCCGCTTCGATATCATGTTCGAGGTCGCCAATGAACTCGGCTCCGCGCCGACCAGGCTTCGCTTCACCGGAATTGCGGTCGAGACCGTGGAAGCGGCGGTGCTGACCCGCAGTATCGAGCGCGGCGACGTGCTGAAGGCGTCCGATGTCGTTGTCGAGCGCAGGCCGAAGGCGGAAACCGGAAACGAAGCTATCCTGCGCAGCCGCGCGCTCGGCATGCAGGCTCGCCGCTCGCTACGCATGGGCCACGCGATCAAGATCAGCGATCTCGGCAAGGCTGACCTCGTCACACGGGATCAGAGCGTGACCCTGATCTACGAAGCGCCCGGAATCTATCTGACGGGCCGCGGCAAGGCGCTCGAGAACGGCACCGAAGGCGACACCGTCAACATCCTCAACCTGCAATCCAAACGCACCGTTCAAGCCGTCGTGGTCGGACCGGGACAGGTGGCCGTCACCGCGGTGACGCCGCGCGCCACCATCACCGCAGCGCTTGCCAGAAATGCCGCCTCTACCGACACCCTGTCCGCGAAAACCGAGTAATGTCCATGTATCAGGTTCGTTCCCTTCATCGTGTCGCTCTCGTCTGTGGCCTGATCGCCATCGGATGCGGCGCCAGCGGATGCTCCTCGATCGAACGTCTGGCGGCGATCGGCGAACAGCCCAAGCTGTCGTCCATCGAGAACCCAACCGCGCAAGCCGGTTACAAGCCGGTCTCGATGCCGATGCCGGCGCCGCAGGCGGCGTCCTACAATCCGAATTCGTTGTGGCGGAACGGCTCGCGCGCCTTCTTCAAGGACCAGCGCGCGCATCAAATCGGTGACATCCTCACGGTCACCGTCAACATCACCGACAAGGCCAACATCGCCAATGAAACGCAGCGCAGCCGCTCCAACAGCGAAAACTCGGGCGTCACCAGTTTCTTTGGCATCAACAAGATTCCCGGTACCAATGCCGCGATCCCGCCCGGCCGGATGCTGACGGCGGATTCCACCGCATCGAGCGACGGCAAGGGTTCGGTGAATCGTCAGGAAGCGCTGCAAACCACCGTCGCCGCCGTCGTCACGCAACTCCTGCCGAACGGCAATCTGGTGGTCGAAGGCAAACAGGAAATCCGCGTCAACTACGAGGTGCGCGAACTGATCGTCGCCGGCATCGTCCGTCCCGAGGACATCCAGAGCGACAACACCATCGACTCCACCAAGATCGCGCAAGCCCGCATCGCCTATGGCGGGCGCGGTCAGATCACCGACGTGCAGCAGGCCCGCTACGGCCAGCAGGTCATGGATGTGCTGCTGCCCTTCTAAGGACCTTGCCTCGACCTGTCTTCTTCACGCGACCGGCTTTTGGCTCGCTTGAAAACGCTTAACTCCCCTGCGCGGCGCTCCCGCGTCGCGCATCTCCCGAGCTCCCACGCCGATCCGCGAACCTAGGCGCGGCCAGGCGTCACGATGCGGCCTTCGTCAGCTCCCCTGACGAAGGCCGCAATCGTTTGATGGGTGTGATCAGCGGGAATTGTCTTGCCGGGATTTGTGGAGGTTCGTCGTTTGACGATCGGCCCACATCAAGGTCCCGGCGAAAATCAGTATGAGTACGGTAACACCAAGACTTACAAGTATCGCATCTGTCGGCATGTAGCCCTCCCCCAGTATGGGACGATGCTATAGACGAGGCCGGCGACACTCTTTGACAGAAATCAAATGGCGGGGCTCGGTCGGGAATCGAGCGCCCATCAGCCAAGCCGTTCGGCAACCATGCGCCCAATGGCGGCGAATACCTGTTCGTGCTGCGCCGCGTTCGGTTTGCCGCCCTGGGTGTAGACGGCGACGATGATCGGCGTGTCCGGCTTAGGCCAGACCACCGCGATATCGCTGACCGCATCCTTGCCATTGTTGCCGGTCTTGTCACCGATCCGCCAATGTCGCGGCAGGCCGCCGCGCAGACGCTTGGCGCCGGTCTTGCAGTTGACCATCCATTCCGTCAGTTGCCGGCGCGAGGCCGGCGAAAGCGTGTCGCCGAGCACGAGACGCTTGAGATTGCCGGCCATCGCCGCCGGCGTCGTGGTATCGTGCGGATCGCCCGGCGGCGAATTGTTGAGTTCGGGTTCGTTATGATCGAGACGCGAGATCGTGTCTCCGAGGGAGCGCCAGAAATCGGTCAGCGCGGCGGGACCGCCGAGATGCGCCAACAACAGATTGGCGCAGGTATTGTCGCTCAATTCCACCGCGCCCTGGCACATCTGCCCAAGCGACATGCGAGCTTTGGCCAGATTCTCCCTGGCGACCGGCGCGTAGCCGAGAAGATCTTTTTCGCCGTAACTTAATGCCTGATCGAGACGGTCCACGCCGCGGTCCACTCGCGCGAGCACGCAGGCCGCAAGCGAGGCCTTGAATGTGCTGCACATCACAAAGCGCTCGTCAGCACGCCAGCCCAGCGTCTTGCCGGAGGCGACATTCTCGGCATGAAGGCCGATCTTGCCGCCGCTGTCGCGCTCATAGGCTTTGAGAATGGAAAGCGACTCGTCGGCCGCAGCCGGCCACAACGCCAGACCGGGAACGGCGGCGAGCAAGGTGCGTCGACTGATGATCATGAGACGTCCTGAAGCTGAGGCGTCGCCCAGCTTCAGCATCATTACGCCAGGACGATGGCTGTCCGGCTATTCGTCGCGATAGACCTTTTCGCGCTTCTCGTGGCGTTCCTGCGCCTCGACCGACAGCGTTGCGATCGGCCGGGCCTCGAGCCGCTTCAGCGAAATCGGCTCGCCGGTTTCCTCGCAATAGCCGTAGGTGTTGTCTTCGATGCGCTGGATCGCCGCGTCGATCTTGGAAATCAGCTTGCGCTGACGATCGCGCGCGCGCAGTTCGATAGCGCGGTCGGTTTCCGACGAGGCACGATCGGCCAGATCGGGATGATTGACGTTTTCCTCCTGGAGCTGCTGAAGCGTCATCTTCGCCTCGCGCAGGATCTCGTCTTTCCAGGCAAGCAGCTTTTCACGAAAGTATTCGCGCTGCCGCTCGTTCATGAACGGCTCTTTCTCGGAAGGCCGGTAGTTTTTGGTCTTTTCCAAACCCAGTCTCTCGTCCGTGCAAGGCGGCGGAAACGGCCCCGCCGCGCGCCGCTTATATAGCGGTGGCGCATGACAAACAATATCGGCAAGAGGTCGGATCGGGCCCTCCACAGAGGGTTTCAGGATGGAACTCTGGCACCTTGGATGCCAGAAAAAACGCTATTTTTTGAAGCGTTTGGCTTGTGCCGCTATTGGCCGGCCTTGGCCAGCTCGACTTCGACGCGCAGCTCGATTTCCGACAGCACCTGATCGAGGCCCTGATCGCCCGAGGTGGATTTGAGATCGGCCGCCGCGGCCCGCAGGCGGGCCACCGTCGAGGAATCGAGCGAACCGGACAACAGACCGATTTTCATTTCGTCGAGCAGATCGAGCGCGTTGCGCCCGCGCGCCACCGAGCGCTTGCGCCTTTCAGTGCTGTCCTCGACGCCCTGCATCGCCAGCAAAGCGTCGATGCCGCCGGCCGCGCGCGGCGCCTGAGCCGGACGGCTCTCCACCGTGGTCGCGATCTCCCCCAGCGAGAAGCCGCTCGAGGTCGAACGGCGGGTCGCCGAGGACGGCGATCCGAGGGTGGTACCATTGGGTCCGTAAATGCGCATCATGGCCTCGCGGCTGCATCCGGATTGCTGTGATCATTCAGCCGGCCGTCACCCGGCCGGTTCCGGGACGGCAACCTGCGGAACAACCTCGGTCTTTATGGTTAACAGCGGGTAAACAGCCCGGCAAAATCTGCCGGATACGGCAAGTTCGCCGTGGCCACACCGCTGGCACCGCATCGTCAATTTGAATAAATATCAATATATTCAACAAGATATAAAATTTCCCCGATTGGCACGCCGCTCGCATGGTTAAGGAAGGCCAAATTCCGTGGGGAGCACGGAATCAGCCTTTCAAACCTCGGCGGGGAGCAGAGGATGTTTCGGGTAATTCGGGGAATCGCGCTTGCGATGGTCGCGCTGACGATATCGGCGGCGACAGCGAACGCGACCTCGCGGATCAAGGATCTCGCCAATATCGAGGGCGTGCGCCAGAACCAGTTGATCGGCTACGGCCTTGTGGTCGGCCTCAACGGCACTGGCGACACGCTCAACAATATTCCTTTCACCAAGCAGTCGCTGCAGGCGATGCTGGAACGCATGGGCGTCAACATCCGCGGCGCCACCATCCGCACCGGCAACGTCGCCGCGGTGATGGTGACCGGGAACCTGCCGGCTTTCGCCACTCAGGGCACCCGGATGGACGTCACGGTGTCCGCGCTCGGCGACGCCAAGAGCCTGCAGGGCGGCACCCTGCTCGTCACCCCCCTGCTCGGCGCCGACGGCAACGTCTATGCGGTGGCGCAAGGCTCGCTCGCGATCGGCGGCTTCCAGGCCGAGGGCGAAGCCGCCAAGGTGACCCGCGGCGTACCGACCAACGGCCGCATCGCCAATGGCGCGCTGGTGGAGCGCGAAATCGAGTTCGCGCTGAACCGCCTGCCCAACGTCCGTCTCGCGCTGCGCAACGGCGACTTCACCACCGCCAAGCGGATCGCCGCGGCGGTCAACGACTTCCTCGGGGCCAAAACCGCCGAGCCGGTCGATCCCTCGACCGTGCAGCTCAGCATTCCCGCCGAATTCAAGGGCAATGTGGTGGCCCTGCTCACCGAGATCGAGCAGTTGCAGGTCGAACCGGATCTCGCCGCCAAGATCATCATCGACGAGCGCTCGGGCATCATCGTCATGGGGCGCGACGTTCGGGTCAACACGGTCGCGGTCGCGCAAGGCAACCTCACCGTCACGATCTCGGAAAGCCCGCAGGTCAGCCAGCCCGCGCCGTTCTCGCAAGGGCGGACCGTGGTGACGCCGAATACCCGCGTCGGCGTGACGGAAGACGGCAAGAAACTCGCACTGGTCAAGGACGGCGTCTCGCTGCAGCAGCTTGTCGACGGCCTCAACGGCCTCGGCATCGGTCCGCGCGACCTGATCGGCATTCTGCAGGCGATCAAGGCCGCGGGCGCGATCCAGGCCGATATCGAGGTGATGTGATGAGCGTCTCGGCCTACACCGCACTGTCGAAAACCGCCGCGCCGATCATCAACGGCCGCCGCGACATCCAGCTCGCCGACGCGCTGACCAAGGTCTCGCCGCAGGCTCAGGCCAAGGCCAAAGCCAAGGCCGAGGACTTCGAGGCCGTTTTCCTCAACTCGATGTTCTCGCAGATGATGAGCGGCGTGAAAGGCGACGGTCCGTTCGGCGACACGCCGAGCACCGGCATCTGGCGTTCGATGATGACGGAAGAATATTCAAAGTCGTTCGCGAAGGCCGGCGGCGTCGGCATCTCCAACGACGTGTTTCGTACCCTGATCCTGCAACAGGCCAACCGCGCCAGCCACTGATCGATCCGGAGCACAGACCATGCCCGCATTATCGTCCCCTCCCGCTCCGGCGCCAGCTCCCTCCGTATCCACGCCGGCCGATGCGCGTCGCCTCGCCGCGGGCATGATCGAGGTGATGAGCGCGCTTCTCGCCATCGTCGAGCAGGAAACCGAGCTCGTCCGCGCCGGCAAGGTCCGCGAGGCGATGGATCTGGAGCCGCGCAAGAGCGAGGCATCGCGCCAATACGTCCAGGCGCTGACCGAACTCGGCAACAGCCGGGATTATCTGACGCGCTCCACGCCCGAACTGCTGACCACGCTGCACCGTCATCACGACACCTTCCGCGCCATGCTGCAGGTCAACCTCACCGTGCTGGCGACGGCGCATGCCGTCTCGGAGGGAATTGTGCGCGGCGTCTCCAACGAGGTGCAGCGACGCAACCTGCCTCAGGGCTACACCGCCGGCGGACACCGCACCGCACCGACCCCGCGCCAGGCCGCGCCTCTCTCCGTCAGCCGCGTGCTCTAGCAAAGCCAGCGACCGCGCACGCCGGCTCTCGCACACGCCGGCGATCCGCCTCATATCCGCGCGCAGCCCCGTGCGGATTTGATTCAAATTGCACCATCGCCGTCAGGATGAAATTCACGGGAGCGCACTAGCGTCTTCTCCGGAGGGTTGGGATTTGACTCAACGCAAGCCAGGAGGCTGCCATGAGTGCGGATTTCAGCATCAGGCCGGTGGGGGCATCGGTCGCAATACAGGCACCAGGGCCGGCACCCGACGCAGCCAAAAGCGCGGTGCCGACCGAACTGCCGCCCGACAAGGCCGTCAGCGCTGCGGCAGCCTTGCCGCGGGCGGCCAATCAGATTCCAGCCGGCAGTAGCGACCTGTCGCACCAGGTGATGATCGACCGCGCCGCCGCGGAGATCGTCTATCGCGTGGTCGACAACCGCACCAGCCTTGTGGTCCGCCAGTTTCCCGACGACGCCAAGCTGCGCGCCCGCGCCTATCTGCGCGCGCAGGACGAGGCGAGGCAGGAGCGCACGGCGGCACGCACCGACCGCACAGCCTGATTTCGGCGGTTAGTTCTGTTGGGCGTAGGCGGTCTCGAGTGACTGCGCGCCCGTTGCCGGGTTCGTCATCACGGTCTTGATCTGCCCCAAGCCGGCGCGCGTCAACGTGAACTTCGAGTCGCCGAACTTGAAGGAATTGTCCTTGATCAGGACATCCTGATATCTGACGGTCGAGCCGCTCTGGTAGCGCACCTTGGCGCGGAAGCCGACGACGTTCGAAACCTGGATCGTGAACTTGTCGCCATTGGCATAGGCCCCTTTCCAGGAGCCCTCATAGCTCGGCGCGTCCACGGGAACATACGGCGTGTTCGAGCGGCTGACATTGGCGCCGACCGTGACATAGTTCGATGCGATGATGCTGTAGAGATCGCCCATGTCGCCGCCCGTCCGAACGATCAGGCCCGGCCTGACAGCCCGGCCGCAAGATTGCAGTTGATCTCGATGAGTGGCTTGAGCAGCTCCGGCTTCGGATTGAGCTGCATTTCCATGGTCTGGGTCATGACGAAGGTGCCGATATTCGCAATATTCTGACGGACCTCGACGCTCTGCGGGTTCTCGTCGCTGGTCACCGCGCTAAGCAGGATCGACCAGAGCTTGCGGTTGAATAGCAGAGCCGCGTCGATATCGGTGTCGCCCTTGTCCCAGTTGCTCATCGCATTCTGGAGCTTGTTGGCTGCCTTCAACAAAGCCTGCGCTTCGATCTCACGGGGGGAAGACGTAGTCTGGGCAGTGCGAGCGTAGGCCTGAGCGGCATTCGACATGTGTAACCCCGGTCTTGAGACGGTTTCTCTCCGCCATTCTTAAAGGTACGCTTTTAAAATATCATTACTGGCAACACGTACATCGCCCGCCTAAATGAAACGGCGGTTTTATCCGCCGTCTCCGTTTCGTCCGAAATCGCCGATCTTAACGCAGGAGCTGGAGTACGCTCTGCTGCGACTGGTTGGCGAGTGCCAGCGCGGAGACCGCGATCGACTGGCGGGTCGACAGCGCCTGGCTGTTCGCCGCTTCCTCGTTGGTGTCGGCGATGGTCAGGTTGGTCGATCCAGTCTGCAGCACGTTGATGAGCTGCTTGGAAAAGTCCTGGCGGATCTGCACGATCGACAAGTTGGAGCCGAGGGTCGATGCCTGCGAACGCAGGAAGCTGCCCGCGAAATTCAGCGCGTCGAGCACCTTGTTGGTCGCGACGTTGTCGATGAAGTCGGTGCCCTGGGTCAACGTCCCCAGACCGAGGCCCGCCGGATCGAGATTGATGCCGGTGATGTTCAGCGTCGACTTGCCGGTCTCGTTGAACACCAGCTTGAGCTGGTCGCCGTTGAGCAGGTTGACGCCGTTGAAGGAAGCGTCCTGCGAGGTCGTTTTGATCTGCGCGATGACGTTGTTGTACTGGGCGACAAGGCCCGCGCGCGTCGACTGCGACGTCGAATCCTCGGTCGGCGACTGAACCGTCGCATTCTTGAACATGCCGGTGGTCGCAGTCGTTGCCGTGCCGGTCGCCACGGCGAGCGTCGCGGACGCCGCATCATTGATGGTGGTCAGCGTGATCGAGCCGGTCGAGTCGATGCTCGCCTGAAGGTTGCTCGGAAGCAGCGCCGCGTTCAACTGGTTGATGTTCGACACCTCATTGCTGCCGGTGCCGAAGGTCACGGTCGTGGTGGGGCCCCCCGCCAGGCCGACGGTCAGCGTCTGCCCTGCCCGCGAGGACGTCGGAGCATAGGTGTTGTCGGCCAGACCCAGCTTGGAGAGAACGCTGGCGGTGCCGCCGAACGAGATGCTGCCGGTGACGTTGCTCACGGCGTTGCTGACGGTGAGCTGGTTGCCGGTGATGCTCGATGTGCCGCCGGTGATGCTGTCGATCGCCGACAGAACCGTCGCGACCGTGCCGCCTGACGAACTCGACAGGCTGATGGTGACGTTGCCCGAAGCGTCGGCCGTGGACGCCGGATCGCCCGCCGCGCCGGTCACGAACGAAATGCTCTTGCCGTTGACCGTGAAAGAACTGCCGTCGGCGAAACCGGCCGCCGCGAGCGTGGTCGCCGATGCGAGACCGGCGGTCACCGTACCCGTCGCGGTCGCGGCGACGTCGGGCGTTCCCAGGAGGTTGGCGCCGGTCGCGCCGGGGATCGGATCGCCGCTGGCGCGCGATTTGACGTAACCCACGTTGGTCTGCAGCGCCTGATTGGCGATCGATTTCGCACTGTCGATCAGCTTCTGCAGCGAGGTGATGCCGGTGTTGGCGGCCTGCAGCACCTGCACGCCGTTGCCGATGCTGTCGAGCAGGTTGCTGATGTCGCTGGCACGTGCATCGAGCGAGGACGCGGTGAAGAAGTTGGTCGGATTGTCGAGCGCGGTATTGACCTTTTTGCCGGTCGCCAAGCGATTCTGGGTCGTGGCCAACAAATCCGCGGTCGATTGCAACGACAGCAGGTTCTGGCGAACTGACGCCGTAAGAACGATATCGGACATGTGAGTACCTTCCTTAGAATATGCGAAACCGGCTACTGGACGGCACCGTGGACAGACGACACGACCGTCTTTCCCAGAATTCTTAGGGGGTACGATTTAAATTATGGTTAAAGAGCACTTAAATTTGTTGCTTTATGAAATATGAACGGCGGGGCCGTCGCGTCCTCCCCCGCCCGTCCGGGCGGCAACACTCTGAAAACAAACAAAAACGGCGGGGTTTCCCCCGCCGTTTCCGTCTTTTGCGATGTAGCCGAGATCAGCGCAGGAGCTGAAGAACGCTCTGCTGCGACTGGTTGGCGAGGGCGAGCGCGGAGACCGCGATCGACTGGCGGGTCGACAGCGCCTGGCTGTTCGCCGCTTCCTCGTTGGTGTCGGCCAGCGTCAGGTTGGAGGAGCCGGTCTGCAGCACGTTGATCAGGTTCTTGTTGAAGTCCTGACGGATCTGCACCATCGACAGGTTCGAACCGAAGGCCGAAGCCTGCGAACGCAGCGTGCTCGAGGCGTTGTTCAGCGCTGACAGCACCTTGTTGGTCGAGGAGTTGTCGACGAAGTCCGTGCCGGCGGCCAGCGTCCCCAGACCCAGGCCGGCCGGATCGAAGGTCACGCCGGTGATGTTCAGCGTGGACTTGCCGGTTTCGTTGAACACCAGCTTGAGCTGGTCGCCGTTCAGCAGGTTGGTGCCGTTGAACGAGGAGTCCTGCGCCGTCGTCTTGATCTGATCGATGATCTGATTGTACTGGTTGATCAGGTTGGCGCGGGTGTTCTGCGAGTTGACATCCGCAACCGCGGCATTGACGCCGACGGTGGTCGCGTCAGCAGCCGCCACGGCGATTTCCACCGTGTTCGCCGTGCTGAAGTTCGCGGTCGCCGTGGTCGCCGCGGTGATCGTCTGGCTGGCCGAGTCGTTGGTCGAGGTGAAGGTCAGGCCGCCGGAAGAATCCAGCGCTGCGGTGAGCGAGATGCCACCATCGGAGAGCGCCTTGTTGACGTCGGCCAGCGACTTCGACGTGCCGGCGGTGCCGTCGCCGATCGTGATGGTGACAGCGGCCTTGCCAGCCATGCTGAAGGTGAACGCAGCACCGTCGAGCTTGCTGCCGGTGGCGCCGCCGCCTCCGCTGAGGTCATCCGCCGTCGCGGTGCCCGTGCCGGCGCCAGCGCCGGAGAACGTCACGTTGGCCTTGCTGCTGTATCCCGCAGTGGTCTGCAGCGCCTGGTTGGCGATCGACTTGGCGCTGTCGACCAGCTTCTGCAGCGAGGTGATGCCGGTGTTGGCAGCCTGCAGAACCTGCACGCCGTTGCCGATGCCATCGAGCAGGTTGTTGATGTCGCTGGCGCGAGAGTCGAGGCCAGCGGCGGTGAAGAAGTTGGTCGGGTTGTCGAGCGCCGAGTTGACCTTCTTGCCGGTGGCAAGACGGGTCTGCGTGGTCGACAGGAGGTCGGCGGTCGACTGAAGCGACAGCAGGTTCTGGCGGACCGAAGACGTGAGAACGATATCAGACATTGGCTTTACCTTTCTGGTGAGAGCACGTCGTGTGTGAGCGTGACGCCACCTTCACTGGTGACGATGGCCGGACATTGGGACGAACGCTCTAAGAAGGTATGAATCGGTTCGTATAGGTTTTTTGCATCTGCCCGCGCTCCCGAAACACCGCGACCGCGGCGATTCCATTGAAAACGCTCGATATTTTCCAAGCATGATGGAACCGCGAAGGCGCGGCGCGTTTACCTCTCTTTAACCACGATGGGAAAGGATCACTGTGCGGACGACGAGGCGTCGTCAAATCCGGGAACAACAACCACATCAAATCCGGGGACAACAGACATGGCCTTGAAAGTCGAACTCAAGCCGCACGAGAAAATCATCATCGGCTCGTGCGTCATTACCAATACCGAACAGCGCGCCAAAATCCTGATCGAGGGCGAGCGCATTCCGATCCTGCGCGAGAAAGACATTCTGACGCCCGCTACCGCCGACACCCCGGCGAAGCTGCTCTATCTGGCGGTGCAGTTGATGTACGTCACCCAGGACCCGCAGGAGCACCACGCGATTTATTTCGACCTGGTGCGCGATCTTCTGATCGCGATGCCGAGCTCGGCTGTGGCGATCCAGGAGATCAATAACCACATCTTAAACGGTGACTATTATAAAGCGCTCAAGGAATCGAAGAGGCTGATCACTCACGAGAGCGAACTCATCGCGCTTGCGAAGGAGGAGATCAACGGCACGACCTCCGGCTCCCTTCGAGGGGCCGCGTAACACGCGACACACCGCACACGCACCGAAGACAGACGAACGGGCTCCCAGAAGGGAGCTTTTTCGTTTCCGGGTGCTTTTGCAGATCGCGACCGGGCGGACGCAGTGTCCGCCCGCCTGATTATCACGACAGGAATTTCACCAGGCTGAGCTGATAGAGCGAGGACGTGGTCTGATAGGCCGCCTGAAGGCTGGTCTGCAGCGCAAGAATCTTGGACGCCACCTCTTCGTCCGAAACGCCCTCGATCGAATCCAGCATGGTCTTCGCTATCGAGGTGGTCTGCGTCTGCCGCGTGGTGGCGGCTTTCACCGCCGTCTGCGCGCCCGCGAAGTCCGCCTGGATATCCTGGATCGACTGCACGCCCGGCTTCACCGCCAGCGCATCGCCGACGCGCTGGTTGAGCGCGGTCATCTGGGAATTGGCATAGCTGTCATTGACCGTCGTCACGGCCGCGTAAGTCGCCATCACCTGCAGCGCGCTGCGCAGCGCATCTTCATTGGCGCGCGCGCCGTATTGAACCGTGATCGACTGATCGATGCCGACGACCGCCGTGCCGCGCGCCGAATCCGTTCCGCTCTCGCCGGTATACCAGGTCACCGTGTCGGCGGAGCCGTTGCGCAGTCCGGTCGCATCGGCAAAACCTGTCGCCGGAGCACCGGTGTACACGCGCTGCGGCGGATCGTCGAAGAAATTGTCCGATGCGGCCATCGCCGACGCCGCAACGAGCGGGCCCCTCACCAGATTCTGGATCGACTTGTCGAGCGAGGTCTTGATCCCGGCGGCGGTCGCATCCGGATCGGCGCCGATCGTGAAGCTGCCGTCGGGCGCCGGAGAATCCGTCGTCGCTGTCAACTGGATCGATTCCGACGTCCCGTCCGGAAGACTGAAGGTGAAGGTCACCTTGTCGCCGACGTTGGCGTTTGTGGTCAGGTTCACAGCCATCGCCGAAGGCGGCGAAGGCGAGACTGGCGGCGGATTCGGCGGCTGCGTCACCGACGCGCCGGCAATCGTCGTCGAGATCGATGCGAGCTTGAGACCGAAGATGGACCCCGTTGCATCCTCGTTGACCGAGACCGATGGTCCGCTCTGCGTGGTCTGCAATCGGCCCATATAGCCGGTGCCCTGATCGGCCATCCGGCGTTCATCGATCACCTGCTTGAGACCGGCCAGCGCCGTCGTGCCGTTGAGAATCTCGTCGGCCGAGGCCGTCGACGGCGTATCGGTGGCGCGCCCCGAAAACAGATAGCGGTCGCCCGATTGCGAATTGAGCAGCGCCACCGCTTGCGTGAAATTGGCATAGGCGGTCTGCTGCCCCGCCGTCTGCCCGCTGTTGTCCAGCGTCAGCGAGGATCCGCTCGCGGCGGTCTTGGTCGAGGACGCGGCGTCCGCGATTCCCTGCAGGGCCAGATTGACCACGTTGATCCGCGTATTGACGTTGGTCGCGGTGTTGGCGTAGCCGGCCAGCATGGAAATCTGCGAACGCAGCCCGGTGGCCACGCTGCTGTCGATGCCGAGACCGGAATAGGTGGTCGATTTCTTGCCGCTCGCCAGTTGCTGCGAGAGCCCGTCGAGCTGGCTCCTCAGGTTGAGGATAGAGGTTCCGATATAGGATGTCCGTCCGCTCACGCCATCGATGGTCATGACAATCTACCTCAAACTGACTGTAGGAGCGCAGCAAACATGCTGTTGGCCGTCGACATCACGCGCGCATTGGCGGAATAGGCGTTTTGCAGCGCCAGAAGATGCGCCATCTCCTCGTCGATGTTCACGCCCGACGATGTGTTCATCTTGTTCTGCAACGTCGCGAGCACGACGTCCTGCCCGTCCGAAAGCTGCTTGGCGGCACTCGCCGCCTGGCCCTGCGCGGTGGTGAATTGCTGGATGAAGCTGAGCAGCGAGCCTTTGAAAGGCGTCGCCGTCGAACCGATGCCGGTCTGCGGCGAATAATAAGACGAACCCTTGGTCATCTGCGACAGGATGAAATCCGAGCGCGTGGTATCACCGGACGGCGTCGCCGGCGACGTGCTGTAAACGATCAGCCGCGACGGATCGGCGAGCAGGTCGCTGTTCACCGTGATCCGGCCCGCAAGGCCCACCTGCTGCGATCCATTGGACGAGAACGCGCCGGTGTAAAGCGCGCCGCCATCCTTGAACAACGCAAGTTGCGGACTGCCGCTGGTCAGCGAGTCGACAGTGGTCGTCATTGAGCCTGAGCGGATGGTCGCAAGGCCACCGCCATCGTCGAGAGCAGTCAGCGACGAACCGGAGCCCGAGAAGTGCAGATTGGAGCCGCTCAGCAGCGGATTCGAATTCAGTTGCGCAGCGACGCCGGCGAGCCCACCGGAAAAATCCACGCCGATCACAACGTCATTCGGATCGATGGTGTCGGTGTTCTTCAACGGCAGCGCCGAAGGATCGTTCACCATCACGATCGACAGATTGCGGGTCTGACCGCTGAGATTGTCGGTATAGGTCAGATGGATGACGTTGCCGTTCTGCGGCTGCGCCGGGGAGAAATCGAAACTGTATCCGTTCTGGCTGCCCAAGTTCGCCGGCGTGCCGTCGGTGGTCTTGTCGGACAGCGAGGACGCCAGCGAAGCCGCCAACTGATCGACCTGAGCCTGGGCCTGAACCAGCGTCTTGTCGCGCAGTTCGAGATAACCCGCGATCGCGCCCGAGCGGATCGAGTTGGTCGCGATCATGTCGATCGAGCCGCCTTGCGGAAACGACAGCGTGATGGTGCCGAGATTGCTCTTGGCCGGATCGGCGTTCCACGTCGTGTTCGGCGTCACGGTGCCCTGCTGATTGAACGACAGGGACGCAGCCTGGCCGGCGCCGACCAGTTGCACGCCGGAATTGGTGAGGATGCTGATCTGGTTGGAATCCCCCTGGACGACGCGAACGTCCATAAGCTGCGAAAGCTGGGTAACATACTGATCGCGCTGATCCATCAGCGAGGCGGACGCGGCATCATTGCCGGAGACGCCCATCAACTGCTTGTTGATCGCCGCGATCTGTTGCATCGCGTTGTTGGCGGCCTGCACCGAGTTGCTGATCGCGGATTCCGCGTCGCTGCGCAGACTCTGGATGCCCTGGGACGTCGAATTGAGCTGCTGGCTCAGCGCCTGCGCTGCATTGATCACCACGTTGCGCGCAGACGGCGAGTCGGGGCTGGTGGAGAGCGACTGCAGCGCGTTGGTGAAATCGTTGAAGACCGATTCGATGGTGGTGCCCGAACTCGGGTCGCCATACACGCCCTGCAGTCTCTGCAGCATGCCGGAGCGGGCGCTGGCGTAAGCCGCGCCCGATGTCTCCGTCAGAACCTGGCGCTGGATATACTGGTCAAGCTCGCGATTGACGCCGGTCACCAGCACGCTGGTCGCGCCGGCCGACGTCGTCTGCACCTGCGTGGTGGCCTTGCGGATGTAGCCGGGCGTCTCCGCGTTGGCGACGTTCGACGACACCAGGGACAGCGCGGCCTGATTGGCCCGCAAACCGGCCATCGCGATCGAAAGAGCTTGGCTCAGACCCATAACACACTGTCCATCTCAAATCGGATCATCGGCGCGCTGACGGATCAGCGCAGCACGTTGAGCAGATCCTGCGCCATCTGGTTAGCCGTGGTGATGACCTTGGTATTGGCCGAATAGGCCTGCTGGGTGACGATCAGCTTGGTAAATTCGTCGGCGATATCGCTGTTCGAGCCTTCGAGGGAGGAACCCACGATCTTGCCGCCCTTGCCGAACAGCGCACCGCCCGATTCATCGGTCGCCTCGAACGCGCCGCCGTCGATGCGCTTGAGGAAGTTCGGACCGTTGAACGTCGCAAGCACGATCTGGGCGAGATCGATATTGCGGCCGTTCGAATAGTTGCCGACCACGCGGCCGTTGGTGCTGATCGACACGGTCTGCAATTGTCCGGCCGGGAAACCGTCCTGACGGATGTCGTTGACCTGGACGTTGCCGTTAGCGTCGGCGAACTGGGTCACACCGCTGGCGCCGAAATTAACGGTCACGTTGCCGAGCGGCACGCCGCCGATGGTCGGGTTGTTCAGCGTCACCGACGGAACGGCCGGGCTCATCTGGCCGTTCGCACCGAAGGTGAAATCAGTACCGACATTCTGCCACGCCACGTCAGAACCGGTCGCGTTCGGATTGACCTGATAGAATAGATTCCACTTGTCGACATGGCCCGCGCCGAGCGTCGCGCTGTCCACCTTCGCCCAGCGGAATTGCAGGCTGACGGGCGAGCCCGACACGTCGTAGGCGGTAGTCGCACCGCCCGAGACCGATTGGGCGATGAAGTTCTGCAGGTCGGAGCCGATCACGGTGCCGGTGCCCGCGGTGCCGCCGCCGATCCGGTTGGCCGTGGCCGGGGTCGACAGGCCGAGAGCGGCGAACGCGCCGGCATTCGAGGTCGTGATCGACAGGTCGTTGGCGAGGCCCGTATTCAGGGTCACGACGCCGGTCGCAGAAACGCTGGACGGGGTCGTGGTGTTGCCGTTGGCGGCGTCGATCTTGCTCAGCAAGTTTGCGATCGTCGAGTCGACCGGAATATGCGTGGCGTCATCAAGACCACCCGACGCCGTGAAGGTGATCGTGGTGGCGGGCGAGCCCGCAATGGTGATGGTATCGCCAGCCGCAAAGTTTGTGATGATCGAATCGGTATTGGCGCCACCGGAAAGGAGCGACGCGCCGCTGATCGGCGTCGGCGTCGTCAGTTTGCTGCTGACCGCCGTGCCCGAGGTCGAGTTGTTGAAATACGGCGCCGGCGGGGTGCCGACCGTGCGCGGGTTCGCGGTGAAGTCCGCCGGATTGATCAGTTCCGAACCCGGCACCGAGGTGTCGTGCTTGGTGGTGAGCGGATAGCTTGCGAGGTTGGCGCGATAGGTCACCGCCGTCGTCGGCTGCGCCGGCAGGAAGTCGCTGCCGAAGCGCAGCACCTGCGGCACGCTGCCGGTGACGTTGCCCGTGGTCGGGTCGATCGGGATGCCTTCGAGATAGTAGCCGGCGCCGTTGACGAGATAGCCGTTCTTGTCGAGCGTGAAGTCGCCGCGGCGGGTATAGCGATCGACACCGTCAAACACCGGGTTGTTGTCGGTGAAGCTGCCCGGCTTCTGCACGGCGAAGAAACCGTCGCCATTGATGGCCATATAGGTGGAAACCGCGGCGCTCTGCACGTCGCCCTGCACCGTGTTGGTCTCACGCGATGCGCTGGTGACGCTCCCGGCGAGCTGCTGGGTGACGCCGGTGTCGGGAATGAGATCGAGGAAGCTGGTGTCGATCCGCTTGAACGCCGTGGTCTGCGAGTTGGCGATGTTGCCGGAGATGTTTTCCAGCGCATACGACTGCGCACGCAAGCCTGCGACGGACGTTGTGAGAGCCCCAAAGATACCCATTACATAATCTCCAGCTTCAAATCGGGCGGCCTCCCATGGCCGCATCTCGAAGGCGGAGTCGCAAACCTTGTGCCAGAGTCGAAAGTGCTGGAAATACAACGCACTAAATAAAACGCCCCGGTACCAGGACCGGGGCGCAATTGCCTAGCGCGGCAAGAATTGCCGCAACGGTCAGGACGGCGCGGGGTTCGCCGGTTCGAACCTGAGGGCAAGGCCATCCATGCAGTAGCGCAGGCCGGTCGGCTTGGGCCCGTCCTCGAAAACGTGGCCGAGATGACCGCCGCAGCGGCGGCAGTGCACCTCGGTACGGGCGAATCCAAGAGTGCGATCGACGCTGGTGCCGATGGCGTCCGGCAGGTGGTCATAGAAGCTCGGCCAGCCGGTGCCGCTCTCGAACTTGGTGTCGGATGAATACAGCGGCAGGTCGCAACCGGCACAGGAGAAGATTCCCTTGCGGTGCTCGTTGTTGAGCGGGCTCGAATACGGCCGCTCGGTGCCGTGCTCGCGCAGGATGTAATATTGTTCGGGGGTGAGAGCGCGCTTCCACTCTTCCGGCGTCTTCTCGATCTCGAACTTGCCGGCGGCCTGAACCGGGCCTGAGAAGCCGAGCCATTTCCAGGCGGCGATCAGGCCCAGTCCCGCGACAGAAGAAAGAAGCATTCGACGATCCGGCATGACAGGCTCCGTGCGATCAGAACTCAAGGGTCGCAACAATGTACGCTGCGCCCCCGCCCGCCGTTACGCGGCCCCGTCCCGCGCCGCTCACGATTTCGCGACTGCCGTCAGAGCGCGGTCAGAGCGAATCCTGCCGCGAGGAGCGCTGTAACGCGGAGCTTCGTCGCATCATCTCCGCCGAGCGGACCTTGATCGCGGCAAGCCGCCGTGCACGGGCCATCTCGCGATCCCGCTCCCGCACCGCGGCCCGCTCCCGCAGCCGCGAGAATGTCCCCGCCAGCGCCGCCGTCTGGCGCGACAGGACATTGGCGGCATGGCCGACCGCGCGGCCGGCAGTCCCGCCGGTCCAGACCAGTTCGAACGGTGAAAACAGCCGCCAGCGGTCGTCCCGCTCCAGGATGGCCTTCGCGATCAGTTCGCCGGCAGCCGCCGTGGTGTTGAGGCCCTGCCGCCCGAACCCGCTGGCGACCCACAGTCCCGGCCGCAACTGGCCGATCTGCGGCATGCCGTGAACGGTCCGGCCGAACGCGGCGCTCCACACATTCTCGATTCCGACATCGGCAAGCTGCGGAAAAACGGTCCGGATCCGACGCCGGATCGCCTTGCCGAATTTCTCCGGATTGGCCTGCCATGTCGTCTCCGGGCTCGACCACATCAATCGGTTGTCGCCAACGATCCGGAAATGATCGATGCCGTTATCGTCGGACACCGAGCCTCTAAACCCGATCACCTCATCGAGCCGGTCGCCGAGCGGCGCCGTGAGCGCCGCATAACGCCAGACCGGCAGAAGCGTGCCGGCAAGACGCAGCGCCGGCGCACCGATGTGAAGATTGCCGGCAAGCACGACATGCGACGCGCGCAATCGCGCCGAGGGCGTCACGATCCGTTTGCGGATTCCGCCATGGTCGATGCTGACCACCGGCGTGTCTTCAAAGATGCGGACGCCGGCCTGCTCGGCCAGCCGCGCGAGACCATCGAGGTAGCACCGGGGATCGAGCTGAAACGCGCCCGGGAAATGAAGCGCATGGAAATAGCGGTCGGTCTTGAGCGTGTCGCGGACGCGCTCGACCTGCCAGCCTTCGACATCCGCGCCGAAATTCTCGCTCAGCGTCTGCAGCCGGCCGATCAATCGATCGCCGGCATCCACCGTCGAAACATCGAGCGCGCCACCCGCCCTCACCGTTTGCGGACAGGCTTCGACGGCTGTCGCGCGCACGTAGTCGGCGCCCTGTTGCGACAGCGCCCATAACTCGCTCGTATCCTCGACGCCGACCCGCGCGATCAGTTCCTCGACGGCAACGGCATAACCCGGCATCACCGCGCCGAGATTGTGACCGGACGCATTCCAGCCGACATGGCGGCCCTCGAGCACCACGACGCTGGTGCCGTTGCGCGCCAGTTCGCGCGCCACTGTGAGGCCCGCGAGCCCGGCCCCCACCACGCAGACCTCGGTGTCGGTATCGACTCCGAGACGGGGCCGATCGAGTTGCAACGCTTCGCCGGTCTCGGAGGGCGGTTCCGTGCCTGCTGGGGCCTGATCTGTCGCAGATGTGATCATGGGATTTTTCTTAGACGATCCCTATGATGCTTGTCACTTGCGTTGTGGTAGCTTCTGGGCGGCCGCGCGAGGGCCCACCCGTTCACAAGCATGCGAGGATACATGCGACGTCTGATTCTCCTGCGCCACGCCAAGACCGAACGAGACGCTCCCTCCGGAGAAGATCATGACCGCCGCCTCGACCAGCGCGGCGAGACCGACAGTCGGGACATGGCGGTCTGGCTGACCGCCAATGGATACCGCCCCGACCTCGCTTTGGTTTCGACCGCCGTGCGCGCGCGGCAAACCTGGGATCTGCTCGCGCCGCACATGCCGGATACCCGCGTCGACTATCGCAATGCGCTTTACAATGCCGATGCGCTGGATATCCAGCATCTCATTCGCGATCTGGAGACCGATCTGGCGGTGCTGATGGTGGTCGCGCATAATCCCGGCCTGCACGAACTGGCATGGCGGCTGATCGGCCATGGCGACCAGCGCGAGCGCGACGAACTCGCCCACAATCTTCCAACCGCCGGGACGGTGATCATCGATTTCTCCGGCCCCTGGCGCAAAATCGGCCCGCATAGCGGAACGCTGAAGGTTTTCGCCAGCCCGAAACGTCTGCGGCTGTTGTCGGACGCACGCGGCTAGGCCTCGCCTTGCCCCCGCACATCGCGCTATCCTACAAGCTCGGTCTTACAAGGCTCCGGATCAACCGGCGCAGCCCCGCCACCACCCTCAAGCCCACACGCGTCTCATGGCCGAAACGAGCTATTTTCCACGACATCTCATTCTGACCGGCGCAGCCATCTTCGGCATGCTGCTGGCCCTCGGGGTGCACATCCTCGGCCAGCGTTTCGGCCTTGATCTTGGAGCGCTGTGGGCCTCCGACAGCGGCCGCCTCATCCCGGCAACCGCCGCGGTCGCCTGGTGGCTGATCGCGGCCGTCGGCCTTATCGGCGGCTATATCACTGCCGCGCTCCTGCGCAGCGCCATATCGGGACATCTGCCGCGTCGCATGCGGCAGGCGCTGATCGCCGGCGGCCTGTTGCTGCTGGCCGCCGCCGGACAAGCTGCATCCGGCCCCAGCGCCATCCCGACCATTTCCGGCTTGCTGGCCGGAATAGCGGCGCTCGTGCTCGGCGCGCTGATGGCGTTTTGCGGCGCCTATTTCGCGCTGGAGCGCGCATAACAAGAAAGCCGCCCGGGCGGCGCCCGCGCGGCTTTCCGGTCTGCAATTGTTAGATCAGCTTGCGGCTTTCAGATTGATCTTCGACTCGGCAAGCTGCGTCAGCTTCTGGTCGGTCGCACGCTCCTCGTCCAGCGTCTTCTGCAGGAGCGAGGCGCAGTCGTTGCGGCCGAGCTGCTTGGCCCATGCCACCAGCGTGCCGTAGCGCGTCATCTCGTAATGCTCGACGGCCTGCGCCGCGTTGATCAAGGCCGCGTCGAGCACCTGCTTGTCCGCCACCTCGCCGGACACCTCGTCGGCTTCCTCGATGATGCCGTCGATCGCCGGGCAGTCGACCGCCTTCACCTCCGCCCCGTGCATCTTGAAGACCTGCTCAAGGCGCGCGACATGACCTTCGGTCTCCTTGAGATGCGTCAAAAAGCCCTGCTTGAGCTGGCTGCTGGTAGCCTTGTCGGCCATTTTCGGAAGTGCTTTCACAAGCTGCTTCTCGGCGTAATAGATATCCTGAAGTTGATGGACGAACAGATCGTTCAGTGTCTTGATGTCTTTTGTGAAGAGTCCCATCGCACCATTTCCTTCCGTTTCCCTGTCTGAAGGAACGGCGCCACATGTCCAAGCAACAGTGGCCGACCGTTCCTGTGGTGCCGGGGTAACCTGAAGCCGCTTCGCATGTTTCACGGCGCCGTAGAATTTTTTGACGGTAAAAATATCGGTTTTCGCGAATCCGCCCTGCAACCATTCCGAACGGAATGTCCGGCCAGCGGACATGACAAACCTGCAACACTCCGTCCCGAACACGTCATCCGGCGGTCACAAGCCATGCATGAATGTCGGACGTGAACGCAAAAATGACCTGTTTTTCCGTCATCCGATTTGCCATATGGACGATCAGCCGCTTGCGCTTCATGCACCCCAATCGGCTCAGGGTCGGGATCGCCGTGCCGGGAGGATGAATGCAAGGTCGTTGGAGCGCGCTGCGGCGCGTCTTTCATGAATGGATCGGATGGAAGCGGCTCGGCATCATTGCCAGCCTTGCCATCGTGACGATCGCGATCATGCATCTCGTCAACACCCTCAAGGGTGTCGACACCGGCATGGTCCTGACGGCGCTCGAGAACAAGTCGCACGGCCAGATCGCGCTGGCGGCGCTCTGCGTGCTCTGCGCGTTCTTCACTCTTACGTTCTATGACCTGTTCGCGCTGCGCACGATCGGCAAGATGCACGTTCCCTATCGGATCGCCGCGCTGTCGAGCTTTGCCAGTTATTCGATCGGCCACAATATCGGCGCCACGGTTTTCACCGGCGGCGCGATCCGCTTCCGCATCTATTCGGACTGGAATCTGTCGGCCATCGACGTCGCGAAAATCTGCTTCATCTCCGGCCTCACCTTCTGGCTCGGCAACACCTTCGTTCTCGGCATCGGCATGATCTGGCACCCGGCCGCCGCCAGCGCCATCGATCTTCTTCCCGAAAGCGTCAATCAACTGATCGGTCTCGGCATCCTCGCCGGAATCGCCGGCTACCTGACATGGATCGCGCTGGGGCGAAATCGCCGCGAACTCGGCAAGGACGGCTGGAAAGTGGTGCTGCCCGCCGCGCCGCTGACGCTACTGCAGATCCTGATCGGCGTGGTCGATCTCGGCTTCTGCGCGCTGGCGATGTATCTGCTGATCCCGGACCAGCCCTATATCGACTTCGTATCGATGTCGGTGGTTTTCATTCTGGCGACGCTGCTCGGCTTTGCCAGCCACGCGCCGGGAAGCCTCGGCGTCTTCGACGCCGCGATGCTGATCGGCCTCAAGGAACTGGGTCGCGAGGAATTGCTGGCATCGCTGCTGGTGTTCCGGATTCTCTATTTCCTCATCCCGTTCGCGCTCGCCATCACCGTGATGGGATCGCGCGAAGTCTGGCTGAGCGTGATCCTGCCCTGGCAGCGGCGCAAGGCCGGCGGGCTCAGTCCCGCGCGCGCCACCGTCTCGCATCCGACCAAGCCGCAACCGCCGCACGGCTGACATCATGCCGGCCCGCGGGCCATTCCCGCCGCCCGGCCTGTTGCGCCCGATCTCGCCGCACCCAATTTTCGCCGTACCCTTGGGGTTCAAACGGACATGATCAGATTCCGGCACCTTGTCTTTTTTGCTTTATCCGTTGCGGCGCTTTCGGCCTTCTCTCCTGCATTCGCACAGGACGCCCCTGCGGCGAACGGCATGCAGATTTCCTGGGAGGTCCGCAACCGCTTTCGGCTTTTCCGCGAGGAGCGCGATTTCCTGCTCCACACCGAAGGCCTTGCCGGGCGCAGTATTCTGGCGACCGAACAAGCCCTCGAGCTGCAAAGCGACGGGCGAGGCTGGGCGCGAAACACGGTCGGCCGGTTGTGCATCGATCCGTCCGGGCGCGTGCAGGAGCCCTGCACCCGCGACAACGTCAAGGAAAGCTATCTGACGCCAGCCGATCATCCGGTCACCATCCGCCTCACCGGCACGATTCCGGTCGGCGCGATTTGCGCATGGACGGTCGATGACGGCGAAGGCCCGCCGCGACAGCTGACGCTCGATTGCAACGAGGTGATCAATCTGCGCGCGCGCTATGGCCGCGTCACCGCGGTCGGCGTCGACGTCGCGAGCGGCAGCGAAGCGCCGCAGCACCTGACCGAAAGCATCCAGGTCCGCGATATCTTCATCGCCGGCCTCGGCGACTCCATCGCCTCCGGCGAAGGCAATCCCGACCGCCCGGTCGCACTGGCCGATGTCGGGTTCTGCTTCCGCTCCTATCTCGGCGGCTCGACGGGCCAGTATTTCCGGCCGAGCCGCGCCAAATACAAGGGATCGCGCGCCTGCGAAGCACCCGACACTTCGGCGAACGCGCTGCTCGCGTGGCAGCGGCTCGGCGCGCAATGGTTCAACCCCGCCTGCCACCGCTCGCTCTACAGCTATCAGACCCAGGCCGCCCTCGCGCTCGCCATCCAGTACACCCATATCGCGGTCACCTATCTGCCGCTCGCCTGTTCGGGCGCGACGATCAACGAAGGCCTGCTTGGCTCGCTGCGCGCGCGCGAATGTCTCGTGACCAAGACCGGGATGAACTGCGAGGGCACGGTCGGCGCGCAGGTCGCCGAACTGCGCGAGGCGGTCTCCGCCGCGAAACGCCGCCAGCCGGGTCGTCAGCTCGATCTCATCCTGTTGTCAGTCGGCGCCAACGACATCAATTTCTCCGGCCTTGTTGCCGATGTCATCGTCGAAAACGGCACCGAGCGCGCGCTATTCCGGCGCACTGGCGTGCTGGGCTCGGTCGAGGATTCACGCGCATCCTTGACGCGCGACCTGCCGCAACGCTTCCGCCGCCTGCGCGAGGCGTTGAAGCCGCTGGTGGGCGGCGACCTCTCCCATGTGGTGTTCGTGTCGTATGGCAATCCGGCGCTGGTGAATGGCGGCGTGTGTCCCGGTGGACGGGCCGGGTTCGACATCCATCCCTCGTTCAACGCCGACCCGGAACGGCTCGGCGCCACCACCAGTTTCGTGCAGAACGAATTCCTGCCGATGATCCGGAATCTCGCACAATGCACCGGCGGCGTGCTGTGCAGCGGCGGCCGCGACATCATGACGTTCGTCGACCGTCATCAGGAAGCCTTCCAGAATCACGGCTTCTGCGCACGCGCGAGCAGCGATCCGCGGTTCGACCAGCAATGCTTCCTGACGAACGGCAACAGCTTCAAGGACGACATCGTGGAGGCCGCCAACAATCCGCTGACCTGCGGACAGGGCGCCAGCGACTTCCGCGCCTACCTGCCGCGCGCGCGCTGGATCCGCGACGCCAATGACAGCTACTTCACCGCGATGACCTATCCGCTGGCGGCGAAATCATCGACGCAGCCTTCCGACATCCACGACGCCACATGGGGCGTGCTGTCGGCGGTCTATGGCGGCGCCATCCATCCTACCGCCGAAGGTCACGCCGCGATGGCCGACGCCGCATTGCCGGCGATGGCCGCCGTGCTCGGACTCGGCGCGCCGGAAACCGAAATCGTCAGCGAGCCGATCGCACCGATCCCGTCCGGCTCCCGCTAGGGGCGCTCGGCTAGCCCAACATGACTAACGGTTTATTAAATTTGCTGCGACATACTGTCTCAGCGAAAGGAGAGAGGCATGACCTCTATTGCAGCGACTTCGTCAAACCACATCTCACCTCGCCAACGTCTTCAGAACGAATTGTTGTCCGAAGTGTCCTCCGGGACGGTCTCGTCCACGGATCAATCCGCCTTGTCCTCCGCACTCGACGATATCGACTCGTCGCTCGGCGCGGACCGATCGGCGGGCCAATCATCCGGCTCCCAGCCGGGCGATCTCAAGTCGAAGATCGACGATCTGATCTCTGGCGAAGTCAGCAGCGGAAAGCTGACCAGCGATCAGGCCACCGAGCTTCAGAACATTTTCAAGAATGCTTTCGCCAACGGCCCCGATGGCGCAGGCGGTCCGGGTGGTCCCGGCGGTCCTCCGCCCGGCCCTCCCCCAGGCGGCGACAGCCAGTCGTCGAACGCGACGGATTCGTCCGGGAGCAGCAACAGCACATCGCAGCTTTTGCAGGACTTCCTCAAAATGCTTCAGGACACACAATCGTCGAGCTATTCGGCGAGCGGCACGACAGCAACGTCGTCGCTGTCGTCCATGCTTCTCGACTATAGCGCCTGAGGAAGAACCGGCCTCCAGAACAGGGGCCGACTGTCCCGGCGCGCATCCCCCCATAAAGCCCGTCTGCCGTCCGGTCTCCCTCAAGAGACCGCCAGACCGTCAGTTGACGCCGAGCTTCTTCTGCAGGCTCGACGACGAGGTGGTGTACTGGAACACCAGACGCTTCTCCGGATAGACGTAGCGATGCGCCTTCTGGGCCATCAGCGCGCCTTCGTGGAAGCCGGACAGGATCAGCTTGAGCTTGCCGGGATAGGTGTTGATGTCGCCGATGGCGAAGATGCCGGGCACATCGGTCTCGAACGCCGACGTCTCCACCGGAATGAGATTGTTCTCGAGCTTCACGCCCCAGTCGGCGATCGGGCCGATCTTCATGGTCAGGCCGAAGAACGGCAGCATGGTGTTGCAATCGACCTTGAAGGTCGCGCCGTCACTGCCCTTGACCAGAGCGCCGGACAGCACGCCGTTGCTTCCCTCAAGGCCGGTGACCTGACCGATCTTCAAATCCATCTTGCCGGACGCGACCAGCTCGCGCATCTGCTCGACGCTGTGCGGCGCGGCGCGGAAATCGTCGCGACGATGCAGCAGCGTGACACGGCGCGCCAGCGGCTGCAGGTTGAGCGTCCAGTCCAGCGCGGAGTCGCCGCCGCCGACGATCAGCAGGTCCTTGTCGCGGAACTGCTCCATCTTGCGCACGGCATAGAAGACCGAGGTGCCTTCATAGGCTTCGATGCCCGGCACCGGCGGCCGCTTGGGCTGGAACGATCCGCCGCCCGCCGAAATGACGACCACTTTGGTCTCGAACACCTGGCCGGCGTCGGTGGTGACACGAAACAGAGGATCGCCGATCTTCTCGATGGATTGCACCATCTCGTTGAGATGAAAAGTCGGGTTGAACGGACGGATCTGCTCCATCAGCGCATCGGTGAGGCCCTGCCCCGTCACCATCGGAATGCCCGGAATGTCGTAGATCGGCTTTTCCGGATAGAGCTCCGCGCACTGGCCGCCCAGCTTGTCGAGAATATCGACAAGATGCACCTTCATATCGAGCAGACCCAGTTCAAAAACCGCAAACAGGCCGCACGGGCCCGCGCCAATGATCAGCACATCGGTCTTGATCGCTTCGCTCATGGAATATTCTTCGTCGTTAGGAGGGGGAAACGACAGAAACGTCGTCTTTCGGCGGCTTGTCTAGCCAAGGACGGTGACGGGGGAAAGTGATAAATTCCGCTCCGCAACAGGGCAACAAGTTATTGTTTATCTAGAGCTTTTTTAAAAACCGGCAGCACGGTGGGGGCTCAGGCTGCCTCTTGAGGGCTCAAAACGCGGTGTTTCGGGCCAAACGGCAAAGGCCAAGTGCGCCTCGGATACGCTTCAGGCCTGGCGCTCCGGCGTGGTCACCACCAGACCGTCCAGATCGTCGGTGACCTTGATCTGGCACGACAGGCGCGAATTGGGCCGCACGTCATAGCCGAAATCCAGCATGTCCTCTTCCATCGGGGTCGGAGCGCCGACCTTCTCCCGCCACGCTTCATCGACATACACGTGGCAGGTCGCGCAGGCGCAGGCGCCGCCGCATTCGGCCTCGATGCCCGGCACCGCATTACGAATGGCCGCTTCCATCACGGTCGCGCCGGCGTCGACATCGACAGTGCGCGTGGTGCCTGCGTGATCGATGAAATTGATTTTGACCATGATAGCTCGTGCTGCCGGACAGTGAATGTTGGCAGTCGTATACCGGCTTGGTCAGTCCCGCGCCAGTATTAAAGGCAGCGAAAATGGCCTGAAATCAGTGGTGAATCTCACCAAGAAGGATATCCACGGCATCGCGCGCATCGGCCACCGCATGGGTCAGTGCGCGCACCGCATCCGCGATGCCGGACTGCTGGCGCAACGCGCCCTCGAGCGCATGAGCGGCATCGCCAACCGCGAAGGCGCCGATGGCACGCGCCGAGCCTTTCAATGTATGCGCCAACTGGGTGGCGTCGGCCGGCAATGCGACGAGCCGGGCGAGCATCTGTCCGGACTGCGCCTTGAACATCGTCAGAACCTCGCGCTCCAGATCCCGCTCCCCCAGCGTCATGCGGCGCAGATGCGCGACATCGATGGGGAACTGATCCGGGGCCAGAGGCGGAGACGGCATCCAGGGAACCTGTGTGAGATACGGCAGCATCGACTTTCCCGCCTGATGGAAGCGTGTTCGTCGAAGCCAAGCACAATGATCGTTAACGAAACCTTTCGGGCGCTCGCCGCGATTTTGCCACGATTTGGCCACCTCGCCAACACGATGCGTCGGCTTCGGCCCGGTATCTGCCGGCGACTGCGTGGCCACGGCCTGCAGTCGTTAACGATGATTAAAATGTTCTTAACGCCAACCATTTCATTCGAACGATTGAGCCAATAGGATGTTCGCGGAAATAGGGGACAAGCCGGCATCGCGGCCATCATGAGCCGTAAAGTCACGGATCAGGGGCGTCGAGGCGTGGGCACACGCGCCATGCCGCCCTCCCCGAATGCGTAAACAAGGGCGTAGCGTTACATGGCGAAGAATCCGAAGGTCAAAGACCCAACCGAAGTTGCCCTCTCGGCGATCCAGGAAGCGCTCAACATCTCCGATACGTCCGGAAACGAAAGTCAGGCTGCCGAGCCCGGGCACCGTGACACACTGCGCGCGCCTGCCGAGGATTTCGGAGAGGTTCGTGCCCCGCGCGGCGCCGCCAATGACGATCGCGAGGCGATCGGCGCAATCCTGCAAGCCATCCAGAACGGCCGCCCCCGTCGCAGCGCCTATCTTGTCGCGGCGATTTTCTCGACCCTGTGGATCGCGGCAGCCGCCCTGCTCGGTTTTGCCTTCCTGCCGACGCTTGAGACCATGGTGGGCTCGAACGGCGGCGCGCTGGCGCTGGTCGGTCTCGCCTGCGCCTTCATCGCTCCCCTCGTACTGTTCTACTTCATGGCCAGCATCGCCTGGCGCGGACAGGACCTCAGCCTGATCGCGCAGTCGATGGCGCAAATGGCGGTGCGGTTCTCCGAACCCGAGCACGTCGCCAACGACGCGATCGTTACCGTCGGTCAGGCGATCCGCCGCGAAGTCGCCGCCATGGGCGACGGCGTGGAGCGCGCGATCGCCCGCGCCGGCGAACTCGAAATCCTCGTCACCAACGAAGTCGCCGCGCTGGAGCGCGCCTACAGCGACAACGAGGTGCGCATCCGGGCGCTGCTCCAGGACATCTCCGTGCAGCGCGACAACCTCGTCGGCCAGGCCGAGCAGGTCCGCAACGCCATTTCCGGCGTGCAGATCGACCTGCGCCAGGACATCGCCCTGATCAGCGACGCCATCGCGGCGCGTGTCGACGAAGTCGCTCTCAATATCACCCAGACCCTCGAAGATCGCAGCGAACATATCACCAGCGCGCTCAGCGCGTCCGGTGACAGCATGATTGTCGCCCTCGGCGAGCGCGGCGGCGACCTGCTCGACCGCCTCGAGGAGGCATCGAGCCAGACATCGCAGGCCATTCAGGAAGCCAGCGAGCGCCTGTCCACCAGCCTCGACTTCAAGACCGGCCACGTCCATGAGGAATTCGCCGATCTTGCCGAACGCGTCCACGAGATGCTGAACGAGCGCATCGAGCGCATCACCGCCGCCTTCGCTCAGAAGTCGACCGAAATCATCGACGGCATCGTCGACCGCACCGAAACAGTCCACGACTCGCTCAAGAACTCGGGCGACTCGCTGCTCAGCGAGATGGACCTGCGCGCGGCGGACCTCGTCACCCGGATCGACGAGGTCGGCAGCCGCCTTGCCGACCACATGCTGACCAGCGGCGAAAAGGCCAGCGAAGCGATGGACGTCACCGTCAATTCGCTGGTGGAGAAGGTCGTCAGCCAGACCGAGACCTCGCATGAGACCCTCACCGCGCAGATCAGCGCCTTCGAAGGGCTGATCCGCGAGCAAGGCACCGAACTTGCGGAGAAGTTCGCCCGCGACAGCGGCACCCTGGGCGCGCTGATCACGCGGCACGTCGCCGAATTCGACCGCACCGTGAAAACCTTCGGCGGCGAAATCGTCGAGCGCATGGGCCAGCACACCCAGAACATCGCCGACAATCTGAAAACCTATGTCGACACCTTCGACGGCCGCGTCACCGCCTATGGCGAACAGATTCACAGCGGCGTCGACCAGCGTCTCGCCGCGTTCCAGTCGGCCATCGACTCGCGCGTCACCTCGCTCGACGTCACACTCGACACCAAGATCAAGACGTTCGACGAGACCATCGAAGGCCACCTCAAGTCGCTGGGCCAGTCGTTCGAGGGCCGCGCCGCCGCGGTGACCGATTTGATCGACAGCCGCAGCACGGCCCTGAACAACACTATCGAAACCCGCTTCATGGAGATGCAGAAGGGCATCGAGACCCATGCGGGCTCCGTGGCGACCGATATCGAAGCGCGCGTCAGCCGCTTCGAGAATCTGCTCGACATCCGCGTCGACGCCGCCGCAAGCCGCCTCGAGGCAAGCAGCCAGCGGGCCAGCGAGACCCTGCTGACGCGCACCGATGAACTGACCCAGGGCATCAAGACCCGTGTCGAGGATTCGGAGCGGATGCTGACCACCCTCGTCTCCGAGACCACCGACGTGATCCAGAGCGGCGCACGTACCGCGCAGCAGTCGCTGCTCTCGCTGTCCGGCGAGGTCGGCGCCCACCTTCGCTCCATCGCGACCGACGTCGAGCGCGGCCTGCAGAACAGCGCCCGGGAGACCGAAACCGCTCTCATCCTCGCGTCCAACAATGCCGCGGCGCAGATCAAGTCGAACGCAGCCGAAATCGAGCGCACCATTGCCGCATCGACCGAGAGCTTCGGCAACGCGCTCGGCGGCAAGGTCGACGAGATCACCGGCGGCGTGCAGCAGCAGACCGACCGTCTCGTGCGGATCATCGACGAAAAGCGCTCGCCGCTGGTCGATGCCATTTCCGGCACCGGCGAACGGCTGGTCGCCGCCTTGGACGACAAGAGCAGCTATCTCGTCACCGTGTTTGCCGAGAAGGGCGAACTGCTCTCCTCCGCGCTCAGCGAGAAGAGCACCGAGCTCGCCAACACGCTCAGCGCACAGAGCGATCACCTGATCAATGCGCTGGATGGCCGTGGCAACCAGTTGGTGGTGGCTCTGACCGACAAGAGCGCCCAGATGGTGTCCACGATCAACGACAAGAGCACCCAGGCCGTCTCCGCGCTCAGCAACAAGAGCGCCGAAATGGTCGCCGCCCTCAGCGAACAGAGCGCGCAGGCTGTCTCCGCTCTCAGCGACAAGAGCGCCGAGATGGTCGCTGCCCTCAACGAGAAGAGCACGCAGGCCGTCTCCGCTCTCAGCGTCAAGAGCGCCGAGATGGTCATCACCCTCAACGACAAGAGCACGCAGGCCGTCTCCGCTCTCAACGACACGAGCAGCGAAATGGTCGCCGCGCTCAACGACAAGAGCACGCATGCCGTTTCCGCGCTCCGCGACAAGAGCGTGGAGCTGGTCGGCACGCTCGGCGCGCAGAGCGATGCATTCATCAACGCGCTGGATGGCCGCTCCAACCAGTTCATCATCGCTCTCAACGACAAGAGCACGCAGGTCGTCGCGGCGCTCGGCGACAAGGGCAACGAGCTGGTCTCGGTCATCAACGGCGCCACGCAGAACGCGCTCAAGGCGATCGAAACCCAGAGTGGCGATTTCACCATCGCGATGATGAACAATTCCTCGCACATCGCGCACCAGATCACCACCGCCAGCGAGACCGCCACCAGCGCCCTGAACAAGTCGCTGAAGGATGTCGAGCAGACCACGCATGCGGCCATCGAGCAGTCGCGTCAGGTCGCCAGCGCGGCAGTCACGGAAATGCAGGAAACCAGCAAGATCCTGCGCACCGACACCGTGGCGCTGTTCGAGCGCCTGCGCGAAGGCAACATCCTGCTTCAGGAGGTGCTGACCGGCGCCCACGACAACCTGAACTCGCTCGAGCGGGCTCTGGTGACGCGCGTCGCCGACTTCGTCTCGACCCTGAACGACGTCACCACCCGCAACGGCGCATCCACGACCGCGCTCGAGGAACAGCTCAAGCTGTTCACCGACACCACCAAGGGCGCGCTCGACGGCCTCACCACGCTGTCCGGCCAGTTCGAAACCCATGGCCGCGTGCTATCCGACGCCGTCAAGCTGGTGGACGAGAGCAACGAGCGTGCCGACCAGACCGTGACCCAGCGCAACGCCCTGCTGGAATCGCTGATCACCACCCTCGATACCCGCACCGTCGATCTCGACGACCGTCTGCGCCGCTTCACCAGCCTGCTGGATGAATCACTCGACGCCGCCGAGGCTCGCGCCCGCGACATCGCCCGCGTGGTCGCCGAAAGCGCCAGCACCTCGTCGTCGGCGGTCGGTCGTCAGTTCGAGGCGGTCCGCATCGCGGTCGAGGACGAGCGCCGTCAGACCCTGGAAGCCATGGCCGAGATTTACGACCAGGGTACCCAGGAAGCCGGCTCGATGTTCCAGCAGGCTGCCGACAAGTTCGCCGGCATCGTGCAGAGCATGAAACAGATGGCCAGCGAGCTGCATCACGAACTCGACGCCACTCGCGCCGACCTGCGCCGCGGCGTGCTCGAAATGCCGCAGGAAGCGGCCGAAAGCACCGCGCAGATGCGCAAGGTCATCGTCGATCAGATCGAGGCTCTGGCCGAGCTCAACCGCATCGTGGCCCGCCACGGCCGCGGCCTCGACGTTGCCTCCAACACCCGCACCACGCAGCGCGACGAGGAGGTCGCGATGGCGGTAGCCGGTGCTCGTGTCGAGACCGCACGCCCTGCTCCGCGTTCGCGCGATGCCAGCGCGTCGAGCCTGCCGCCGCCGGATATCGGCATGACGGGCCCGCGCCGCGCCGAGGCGCCGCCGGTCAGCCCGGCGGACTCCGACCAGAGCCGCGACGGCTGGCTGTCCGACCTGCTGAACCGTGCGGATACCGACACCGATCCGCGCCTTCGCCAGCCGCAGCCCCGCGCGGCGGGTAATCCGCTGGAAGCGCTGTCGCTCGACATCAACCGGCTGCTGGATCGCGAACTCGCGGCGGAAATGTGGGATCGCTATCAGCGCGGCGAGCGCAAGGCTTTCAGCAAGCGTCTCTACACCCCCGCCGGCCAGAAGGCGTTCGACGAGGTGACACGCAAGTATCGCTCCGACCGCGGCTTCAAGCAGACCGTCGACCGCTATATCAACGAGTTCGAGCGTCTGCTGGATGACGTGTCGCGCGACGAGCGCGGTCCCGCTTTGCTGCGCAACCACCTGATCTCGGAGACCGGGCTGGTCTACACCCTGCTCGCTCATGCGGCGGGACGGCTCGGCTAAGGCCGTCACAAAAATAGATCATAAAGCGGGGGCGGCAACGCCCCCGCTTTTCATTTGGCGCGACACTTTCGGTTGGGGACAACGCTTGTGATCGAGAGGAAGGCTCAGGCGGTCTCGGCAGGCATGTTCGCGAGCCCGATCAGCGCCGGCGATTCCTCGAGGATCAGATAGGTCGGAATGCGCCGCAGAAAGTCGCGGAAGCGGCCTTTGCTCTCGAAGCGTTCGCGGAAGCCGGAGGTGGCGAACGCTTCCCTGAAGCGCAACACGATGCCGCCCGCGATATAGATTCCGCCGGTGGCGCCGATGCTCAGCGCCAGATCGCCGGCGACCGTCCCCAGCATCTCGCAGAAATGCCCGAACGCGCGCACGCAGGCCGGGTCCGTGCCCTGGACGGCACGGTCAGTGACGTCCGCCGGCGACAGCGGCTGCGGCGCGATACGCTCGATCGTGCAGACCGCCTGATAGAGGTTGACCAGGCCGGCACCCGAGAGCGCGCGCTCAGCCGAGACATGATCCCAGCGCGTACGCAGGATCGCGGCGATCTCGTCTTCTTCCGGGGTCGCGGTCGGCAGCGTGACATGACCGCCCTCTCCAGGCACCAACACCCACTTGCCTGAGGCCGGCACCAGCGAGCCGACACCAAGGCCGGTGCCCGGACCGACTACGCCGATCGGCCCGCGAACCTGCGGACATGCCGGTCCGATCAGAACGCGGTCGGCAGCCGGCAGATAAGGCACCGCCATCGCCGCCGCCGCGAAATCGTTGAGAACCCGCAGCGCCGTCAGCCCCAGCGCCTGCTTCAGCTCCGCGATCGAGAACGACCAGCCGAGATTGGTCAGCGTGACCCGATCGCCCAGCACGGGTCCTGCGACATCGATCACGGCCTCGGATGGCCGCAGATGGGCCGGCAGCTTGGCGAGATAGGCCGCAATGGCGTCGTGCAGCGAGGCGAACCTGCGGACCTCGACATGCTCCAGCGCGCTGTAGCCGCCGTTCTGCGCGATGGCGAACCGCGCATTGGTGCCGCCGATGTCTGCGATCAACCGCAAGGTTTCAGGGCTCAGCGACGGGCCCGCGCCCGCGCATCGGCAGGATTGCCGGCACCCGGCGCCACCGGCTGCTGCGGCCGGGAATCGGTGTTGCTGGCGCCGAACAGCACGCGGGTCGGGTTGCGGTCGAAATTGTTCACGGCGCGGCTGATGTCGCCGAGCGTGCGGCGGCTATCGGAAATCAGCGTGCGGCCATCGGAGAGCAGCACCGCGGTACGCTTGTCGAGATTCTCGGCCAGTTCGCGGAACGACTTCGCGGCCTTCTGCAGTTCGCCCTCGGTGCCGTCCTTGGCGCCCATCAGCGACTCTACGCCGGTCATGATGTTGTCGATGCGGCTGGAGTTGTTGGCCAGGCTCTTGGAGAACGCCTCGAGATTGGTGATGCTGGCGTGCAGCGCTTCCTGATTGTCGTTCACCAGACGGTTGACGTTCTGCAAGGTGGCGCGAACGGCCTCGCCGATATCCTGAATGGCATTGGGATCGGCGATCAGGGTCGGCACGCCGTCCTCGGCGGGCGGCACGCCGGGCGCCTCCGCCGAACCGCCTTTCAGCGATACCGACGAGACGCCGGTAAGGCCGGCGAATTCCAGACCCACCACCGTGTCCTTGCGGATCGGAGCGCTCTTGTCGACGGCGGCCAGCACCACGACGCGCTTGGGATCGTCGAGTTTCACCGATGTCACCTCGCCGATCTTGATGCCGTTGAAGTTGACGTTGCCGCCGGTGCGCAGGCCGGACGCCGCGCCCTCGAAGACGATCCGGATCGGAGTGCGCTGCGCGACCGCGCCGAGGTTCTGGAACCAGAACACAAAGCCGAATGCGGCGGCGATCACCGCCAGGGTGAACGAGCCGATCAGCAGGTAATTCGCCCGCGTTTCCATACTCAATACTCCGAATTACGCTACGACCGCACGTGCACGCTTGCCATGAAAATAGGCCTGCAGCCACGGATGCTGCGAGGCCAGCATATCGTTCATGGTCCCCACCAGCAGAACCTTGCGATCGCCCAGAACTGCGATGCGATTACAGGCGGTTTTAAGGCTGTCGAGGTCATGAGTTACCATAAAAACGGTCAGGCCCAAAGTACGCTGCAAGGTCATGACCAGTTCGTCGAAATCGCCGGCGCTGATCGGATCGAGGCCGGATGTCGGCTCGTCGAGGAACACGATCTCCGGATCGAGCGCGAGCGCCCGCGCCAGCGCCACGCGCTTGATCATGCCGCCCGACAGTTCCGAGGGGAAACGGTCCGCGACCTCCGGCTTGAGGCCGACCATCGCCAGCTTGGCGATCGCGATCTCGTCGAGCAGCCGCTCGGACACCTTCATGAACTCGCGGACCGGGAACTGGATGTTCTGACGCACGGTCAGCGAGGAGAATAGCGCGCCGTGCTGGAACAGCACGCCCCAGCGCCGTTCCACCGCCCGGCGCTGTTCCTCGCTCGCCTCGTTCATGTTGACGCCGAACACCTCGATGGTGCCGCTGCGCTTCGGCATCAGACCGATGATGGTGCGGGTCAGCACCGACTTGCCCGCGCCCGACGCGCCGACAAAGCCGAGGATCTCGCCGCGCTTCACATCGAGATCGAGATTCTCGAGGATCAGGCGATCCTCGAAGCCGACCGTGAGATCGCGCACGCGGATGATCGGATCGTTGATGGTGTCCGGCATCGCCGCGCCTACATGTCGATGGTTGCGAAGAAGATCGCGAACAGGCCGTCCATCACGATCACGAAGAAGATCGACTTCACCACCGACGCGGTGGTGTGACGGCCGAGAGATTCGGCGCTGCCCTTCACCGCCGCGCCCTCGACGCAGGCGACGACGCCGATCATCATCGCCATGAACGGCGCCTTGATGAGACCGACCGCGAAGTGGCTGAGCGAGATCGCTTCCTTGAGGCGCGCCAGGAAAGCATCCGGCTGCACGCCACCATAGCCCCAGGCGACCAGGCAGCCGCCATAGAGCGCGGACATCGCACCGAGAAACGCCAGCACCGGCATCGCGATGATCAGCGCGACGATGCGCGGCAGGATCAGCACTTCGGTCGGATCGAACCCCATGGTGCGTAGCGCGTCGACTTCCTCGCGCATCCGCATCGAGCCGAGTTCGGCGGTGTAGGCGCTGCCGGAACGGCCCGCGACCATGATCGCGACCAGCAGCACGCCAAGTTCGCGCAGCACCAGCACGCCGAGCATGTCGACCACGAACACGTCGGCGCCGAATTTGCGAAAATGGAAGATGCCCTGCTGGGCGATGATGCAGCCGATCAGGAAGGTGATCAGCAGCACGATCGGCACCGCGCGCCAGCACACCTGTTCGAGGTGATTGACGGTCGATGTGAGGCGGAAGGAACGCGGATGGATCAGGACATGGCCCATCGCATAGAGGATGGAGCCCGCCATGTTGAGCAGGCCGAGCAGCGTGCCACCGATCTCCACCACGCTGCGGCCGACGGCTTCCACCGCTCGCACGATGCTCAGCGGCTCCTTCTTGCGGAAGTCGCCCTCCTTGACCCGCTGAACCTCCTCAACGAGGCTGGCATAGTCCGCCGACAGCCCCGCGATCCGCGGCGAGACATCGCCTCGAGTCAGATTGCGGCGCATCCGCTCGATCAGCCACGCACCGAACGTATCCAGCCGCGCCACCTGCGAGACATCGATGATGATGCCGCCCTCGGCGCCCTGCCGCTCCGCGCGCATCACGATCTTCTCCAGATCGGGCGCGTGATGCACGGTCCATTCACCGGCGGCGCGCAGCGACACGCCGGTGCCAAGCGGCATCTGCTCCAATGTCGGATTGCCGTTCACAAGGTGCTCTCGCATCACGTTCGTTCCAGATCGCACGCAATCCGGCCTGAAGTTCTAGAAGCTGTACGGAGAGATAACTAAGAGCCATAATTGGCGCGAATGAGCAAGCCCGCACACGAAAAAACATCGATCCGCGAATGACTTCCAGCCCTCTCACGCTCCGGTCGGCCACTGAACGATGGCCGATTGCGGGCGAATTCACGATCAGTCGTGGCAGCAAGACGGAAGCCGTCGTCATTGTGGCCGAACTGTGCAGCGGCGACATCGTCGGCCGCGGTGAGTGCGTGCCCTATCCGCGCTATGGCGAGACGCCGGAGGCGACTCTCGCCGCGATCCGCGCCATGGGCGATCGACTCGCCGCCGGCCTGACACGACAGGAACTGCAAAGCGTTATGCCGCCCGGCGCGGCGCGCAACGCCATCGATTGCGCCCTGTGGGACTTTGAGGCCAAGCGAACCGGCCGGCCGGCCTGGCGCCTGGTCGGCCAGCGGCCCCCTCGTCCTCTGACGACCGCCTATACGATTTCCCTCGGCACGCCGGAGAGCATGGCCGCCGCCGCCAGCAAGGCCAGCACGCGCTCCCTGCTCAAGATCAAGCTCGGCGGCGACGGCGATCCGGCACGGATTACCGCGATCCGGCAAGCGGTGCCTCACGCTATCTTGATCGTCGATGCCAACGAGGCGTGGACCGAGGCCGACCTCGAACGCAATCTGGAGGCCTGCGCGGCGGCCGGCGTGACGCTGGTGGAACAACCGCTTCCGGCCGAACGCGACGCGGCGCTGGCGAAAATCCAGCGGCCCATCGCTGTCTGTGCCGACGAGAGCGTCCACGACCGCGCCTCGCTGGACGGTTTGCGCGAGCGCTATGACGCCATCAACATCAAGCTCGACAAGACCGGCGGCCTCACCGAGGCGCTGGCGATGAGCGAGGCGGCGCGCAAGTTCGGCTTTCAGATCATGGTCGGCTGCATGGTCGCGACCTCGCTCGCGATGGCGCCCGCGATGCTGGTGGCGCTGGACGCCAGCGTGGTCGATCTCGACGGCCCGCTGTTGCTGGCGCGGGATCGCGACCATGGCCTGCGCTATGAGGGCAGCACGGTCTATCCGCCTGACACGGCATTGTGGGGCTGAGGCCGCTCAGGCGGCCACCACACCCGCTTTGTCGAGACCGGGCCGCGCCGCCATCACCGTCAGCAGCCCGGCCAGCGCCATCGCCGCCATGAGATAATAGATGCCCTGCCCGGCCTGCTCATAGATCGCCCCGCACAGGATCATCGCGGCGCTGGTGGCAATCCCGATCGCGGCGACGAGATAGCCCTGCGCGCTGGCCAGCACATGATGCGGCACGCATCGCACCATCAGGCCGACCGTTCCGAGATGGGTCATGGCGAACGACATGCCGTGCATCAATTGCACCACGACGAGCGTGCCGAGCGGCGGCTCCTGCGCCGTGATCAGCCAGCGCAGCATGGCCCCGGCCGATCCGATCAGCACCAGCAGCGCCGGCGAGCACCTGAACCGGGGCGAGAGCGCAAACACCGCGATTTCCGCCAGCACGCCAAGCGACCATAGCATCGCGATGGAAAGGCCGCCGAGCCCCGCGTTCTGCCAGGTGATCGAGGCGAAGCCGTAATAGGCGGAGTGGCTACCCTGCACCAGCGCGGCGCTGGCGATGATGGCGAGAAACAGCGGCTGGCGCAGCAGCGTGTTGGCGCGGATCGGCGCGGATGACGTGGCGCCAGAGGGCGGCAGCGGCAGCAGCCCGAAACTGACACCGGCGCTGACGGCGGCAACCGCGACGATCGCCCAGATCAGCTCAGGCGCGGCGATCCGGTCGGCGAGCCAGCCGCAGCCCAGCGCCGTCACCACGAAAGCCGCCGATCCCCACAGCCGCAGCAGCCCGTAAACGCGGTGATCGGCGAGCCCCTTGAGCGTGTAGCCATCCGTCAACGGGGTCAGCGGCGTCCAGACGCAGGCGATCGGGATGAAGACGATCAGGATCGCGAGCGGATGCCGCAGCAGGCCGACACAGCCAAAGCCCAGCGCCGTCAGACATGCCAGCAGGATCATGGTGCCGCGCAGTGCCTGCCGGCGCTCGGCAAACGCGGTGACGAACGGCAGGACCGTGAAGCGGGTCAGCGCCGGCACCGCGTTGATGATCCCGATCCAGAACGCATCGATGCCGATCGCCTTCAGCCAGACCGGAAAGAACGGCAGCGAGACGCCGATAATCCCAAGCGTGCTGGCGTAAAATAGCCCGACGCGCACTGCGAATCGGCGGCCGGGCGATTGCGCGGCAGCGGGGATATGTGATCCGATGGCCATGAATTCAGGTGCGATTCGCGAAAGCGCGTGTGCCGATGGTCTAGCCCGTCCGGGCCCCGGAGGATATCGCTTTCGCAATCGGACGGCTTGGTCTCGGCGCGCCGGGCCGTTGCGTCAGGAACGAGAGCGACAGGGTCACATGGCTGAAGAGGCCTTTGCATTATCGCCGATCTCCGCGCGCAGCACCTCACCGACTGACGCCGATTACGAAGCGATTCGCGAAGCGTTCATGGAGACCTCGCGGGGGCGCTGGTTTCTCAACGAATACGCCAAGCGCAACCGCAACGCCGACACCGCGATGGTGCTGGACGCCGTGGCGCGGATCGAACAGAGCCTCGCCGCCACAAGGGCGGCAACCGCCGAGCCCGAGCCGCAAGGCCCCTCGGCTGAAGAACTTTTCGCGCAGGTCGAGACCATCCTGCGCGAGGCGAGGACCTCGATCGTCGCCATTCTCGGCGAGCCGGTGGAAATCGAAGGACTGACCCCGTTCCGCCGCAGCGCCCGCATCATCCAGGAAATCGCCTGGGGACTGCGGGAGTCCGGTGCGGACGTGCGGATCTGCGATCTGCTCGACGGTCAGGTCCGCGGCATCAATGCGGCCTCGGACGCGCTTTCCGACAGCGGGCGCGATGCGGTGCTGCAGCAGATCGATGTCGCGATCCTCAGGGTGAGGCAGCTTCTCGACGACGAGAGCATCGCCGAAACCGAGGCTGAGCAGCCAGACATCGCCGCGACAGACGACCTGCGCGTTCCGGAAGACCAGCTCGACGCCGAACCGCCGGTGGTCGCGGCCGAACTGCCTGCCGCGGCGGTCGAAGCAGCAAGCATCGCGGCAATCGATGCCGAAACTCCTGACGCGCAGATCGTGGCTGCCGCCGAGACCGCAACCATCGACGATGCGATGGCGCTGGATGCCGGCGCCATCGAGATCGATGTGGCCGAGCCGGACATCCCCGTCGAGATCGACGCGGAGATCGTGCCGACCATGGCATTCGCGGACGCTCTGCCGGACACCTTGCCCGCAGCCGAGTCGATCGCTCCGGTCGCGGACACCGCGCCAGCCGGAATGCTTCAGGGCCTGCCCCCAGAGCAGGACGCGCTCACCGTGGAGCAGGCCGAGGCCATGCTGGTGGCGGTCAATGTCGAGGCATCACTTGGCGAGCACCTGATCGCGCAGGGCATCGTGGCACAGGCCAAAGTCGCGCCCGATCTGCTGGCGCCGATCCGGCGCATGAGCCAGGCCGAGAAGATCGCGTTCTTCAGCTAACCGGCGTTATCGCTGAAGCTGCGCTATTGCCGGATCAGCCGCGCGTACAGCTCCGCATCGACATTGCCGCCCGACAACACGATGACGACGGTCTTGCCCCGCGCGTCCATGCGGCCGGCCAGCAGCGCCGCAAGCGCCACCGCGCCGCCCGGTTCGACCACCAGCTTCAATTCCCGAAAAGCAAACGCCACCGCCTCCGCGACCTCGGCATCGGACGCCGTGACACCGCCCGCGACCAGTCTCTGGTTGATTGCAAACGTCAGTTCGCCCGGGATCGATGCCATCAAGGCATCGCAGATGGTGCGTCCTTCCGCATGGTGCGGCTGGCGGCGGCCGCTGTTAAGCGAGCGGGCGTGATCGTCGAAGCCTTCCGGCTCCGCTGTCAGCAAGCCTGTCTGCGGAAATCTGTGTTTGATCGCCAGCGCGATGCCGGCCATCAGACCACCGCCCGAGGCCGGCGCGGCGACCAGATCGGACGTCACGCCGAGATGCATCAGACCTTCGGCGATTTCGAGTCCGACCGTGCCCTGCCCCGCGATCACCTTGGGATCGTCGAACGGCGGCACCAGAACCGCGCCGCGCTGGCCGGCGATTGCACGCGCGATCTGTTCGCGATCCTCGGTGTCGCGATCATACAGCACCACCTCGGCACCATAGCTTTTGGTGCGCTCACGCTTGGAGACGGGCGCGTCGGATGGCATCACGATAACCGCCGGCATGTTCAGAAGCTGTGCCGCCGCCGCGACGCCCTGCGCATGATTGCCGGACGAAAACGCCACCACCCCGGCCGCGCGCTGGCTTTCCGGGATCGACGACAATTTGTTGAACGCGCCGCGAAACTTGAACGATCCGGTCCGTTGCAGCACCTCTGGCTTGAGGAATACCCGCGCGCCGGTTCGCTCATCGAGCGCAGGCGATGACAGCATGCGCGTTCGCACCGCCACCGGAGCAAGGGTCCGGGCCGCAGCCTCGATGTCGGCGAATGTCGGGAGAACGGGATCGGTCATCGCAAACTTGTATCGCGGCCCGCGCGGCGCAATCAAGCCACGATATTTTCTCTCACGCGGCTGTGCATGAGGCGCCCGGCAACCGATCCGGTTTGGCGCTGTGCATCATTGCGTACATGCGCCACATTCTTGATGAAGGCACGCGCCGATGCGTCCCAGGTCTGCGTCAACGCGAAGGCGCGGCACGCCTCGGGCGAGATATCGCGTGCCGCAAGGCACGCGGCCCGTAAATCCTCGCTGAGCACGCCGACCGGCGCATCGCCGATCACATCGCGCGGACCGCAGACCGGAAACGCCGCGACCGGCAGGCCGCTCGCCAGCGCCTCCAGGAGCACAAGGCCGAAGGTATCGGTGCGGCTCGGAAACACGAACACATCGGCCGAGGCGTAAATCTCCGCCAGCCGCTCGCCCTGCATCGCACCGAGAAACACCGCATCACGGTATTTCCTTTCCAGTGCAGCGCGATCCGGACCGTCCCCGACAATCAGCTTGGTGCCGGGCAGATCGAGATCGAGAAACGCCTCGAGATTCTTTTCCACCGCGACGCGCCCGACCGACAGAAAGACCAGGCGCGGCAGAGCGAGATCGAAATCGCGCGGCTGGAACAGGTTCGCATCCACTCCCCGCGGCCACAACGCGACATTGCCGAAACCGCGCTCCCGCAATTCATCGGCCAGCGCCGGGGTTGCCGCCATCACCGCATGGCTCGGCGCATGAAACCGGCGCAGCGCGGCCCAGACCCAGGATTCCGGGATCGGCGAGCGCGCGGCGATGTATTCGGGAAAACGGGTGTGGAAGCTGGTGGTGAACGGCAGCCGGTGTTTCAGACAATATCGCCGCACCAGAATGCCGATCGGACCTTCGGTCGCGATGTGGATATTGTCCGGTCTGGCCTGCGCGATCAGCCGCGCGATCCTGGCAGGCCCCGGAATCGCGACCCGCAGATCGGGATAACTCGGCAGGGCTACGGTGGCGAAGGATTGCGGATTCAGAAAACTGATATCGACGCCGAGCGCAGCGGCGGCTTCCGCCATCATGGTCAGCGTGCGAACCACGCCGTTGACTTGCGGATGCCAGGCGTCGGTCGCAATCAGGATACGCATCAGGCGGCCTGGGCTGTGGTCAGCGCCGGTGAAGATGCCGGCTGCCGGATCTGCGCGGTCCAGGTCAGAATCTCGAAACGACCGTCATGATGCTCGACCAGCGCGGTGCAACTCTCGACCCAGTCGCCGCAGTTCATGTAACGGATGCCATCGTAGTCGCGGATCATCGCATAATGGATGTGGCCGCAGATCACCCCGTCGGCTTCGTGACGCCGCGCCTCGGCCGCCAGCGTCTGCTCGAACGCGCCGATATAATTGACGGCATTCTTCACTTTCAGCTTGGCCCATTGCGACAGCGACCAATAGGGCGAACCGAACATGTGGCGGAACGCATTGACCAGCCGGTTCATCTGAATCGCGAGGTCGTAAGCCCTGTCACCGAGATGGGCGAGCCAACGCGCGTTCTGCACCACGAGGTCGAACATATCGCCGTGAATGACCAGATAGCGTTTGCCATCGAGCCCCTGATGGATTGCCCGCTCGGCAACCTCGATGCCGCCAAAATGCGTACCGTAGTAGGAGCGCAGGAACTCGTCATGATTGCCGGGGATATAGAGCACCCGCGCACCCTTGCGCACCCGGCGCAGCATCTTCTGGACGAAATCATTGTGGGATTGCGGCCAGTGCCAGTGCGATTTCAGCGCCCAGCCATCGATGATGTCACCGACGAGATAGATCGTATCGGCATCATGGACGCGGAGGAAATCCAGCAGCCGTTCCGCCTGGGATCCTCGCGCCCCGAGATGCACGTCGGAGATGAACAATGTACGAAAGTGCCGCTCCTGGCTTTCATCGTTCATAACGGGTCTTTCCATGAGCAAGCAGCTAGCAGAAATCTGTGACAGCCCGATGACGGCAAACGTCCGCAGGCCGCGTGATCACGCCGCAGCGGATACGCCGGTCCGCTCGAAACAGACCAGCGTGTAAAGACCGAACGGCGCGATCTTGCGCCGCTCGACCAGAATGGCGTTCTCGCTGGACTGCGCCCAGGCCTGCAGCCGGGCGAAAGGGAATTCGGGGCGCAGGCCAAGCGCGCGGGTGCGCTGCGCCGCCCAGCGCTCCACCACCGCGGCGACACCAACTTCCGAATACAGATGATTGACGAGAATGATGCGGCCGCCCGGCTTCACCACCCGCGCGCATTCGCAGAGCACCTGCTCGGGCTGCGCCACCAGCGTGATGACGAATTGCGCGACCACGCAATCGAACGTCGCATCGTCGAACGTCATGCGATGCGCATCCATCTGATGCACCGCCTTGACGAACGGATAGCGCCCGCTCGCCATCTTCGCGCGCGCCTTCTCCAGCATCGGCGCGCTCATATCGATGCCGGTGATCTGCGTACCATGATCGTAGTCGTCGAACGAAAGTCCGGTGCCGACGCCGACCTCGAGAATTCTTCCGCCGATGGCCCGCGCCGCCTGCGCCGCCGCGCGGCGACCCGGCACCATGATCGGCCCGCACACCGCATCGTAGATCGGTGCCCAGCGGGCATAGGCGGTTTCAACGATGTTCGCTTCAAGGTCGAGGCTCATACTGCGCAATCCGGCAAGCGATCCGAGGAATCAGATCCGTTGGTCCTGATTGCGGATAGCAGCGCCATGCGACAGTGGCGCGACAGAGCGTCGCGCCCGCGCTCCGTGCGGAAGCCTCAGTAGAAAGCGTGGAAGTGATGGATCGGGCCGTGCTGATGACCGACCTGCAAACGGTCGGCGGCCGCGATCGCGGCGCTGACGAAATCCTTGGCGTGCTGAACCGCATCGGTGAGCGTCTCGCCCTTGGCAAGACCGGCGGCAATCGCGGACGACAGCGAACAGCCGGTGCCGTGCGTGTTCCGGGTTGCCACCCGCTTCGCGGCGAACCGGACAACATCGCTTTCCGTGATGAGGTAATCGATGCTCTCGGGGCCCTCGCCATGACCGCCCTTGATCAGAACGGCCGGCACGCCCAGACGCAGGATACGCCGGCCTTGATCGACGATGGCGCTTTCGGTCGTGGCCAGCGGCGCGCCGAGCAGTTCCGCCGCCTCCGGCAGGTTCGGCGTCGCGATGCTGGCCAGCGGGATCAACCGGGTCCGCAGCGCATCCACCGCCTCCGCAGCCAGCAGGCGCGCGCCCGAGGTCGCGATCATCACCGGATCGAGCACGACATTCCTCGCGTGCCAATGCGTCAGCCGGTCGGCAATCGCTCCGATCACGCGGTCCGAACCCACCATGCCGATCTTCACCGCCGCGACGTCGAGATCGCTCAGCACGGCATCGATCTGCGCGGCGACGAATTCCGCCGGCGCTTCATGAATGCCGGTGACGCCTTGCGTGTTCTGCGCGGTCAACGCCGCAATCGCCGACGCGCCATAAACGCCAAGCGCACTGAACGTCTTGAGGTCAGCCTGAATGCCTGCTCCACCGGAGGAATCGGAGCCTGCAATGGTGAGCGCAATCGGGATTTTCTTGGTCATCTGACAATATCCGCCGCGCCCGAACTGGCGCGCCGGATTGTCGTAGCCCGCCAGTCCACGGCCAGCAAGCGGCCCGCGCGCGACCCTTGCCAGGCCACCGGGATTTGGGCTCTATAGCCATGAAAAAATTGACCTGGAGCAGATACCGATGGTCCCGTTCTTCGTTCAGATCAAATGCAAGATGGGCCAGTCCTATGCCGTCGCGGACGCCCTTTCCGAAGCCGAGATCGCCTCGGAAATCTATTCCACGGCCGGCGACTATGATCTGCTGGTGAAGTTCTATGTCGAGCGCGACGTCGACATCGGGCACTTCGTCAACGAGAAGGTCCAGTCGATTCCGGGCGTTCAGGACACCTATACGATTATCACATTCAAGGCCTTTTGAGATCGGCGGCTGACTTTCAGGACTTTTTCGGGCGCGGCGGACCATCCACCGGCGGCAGGGATTTCAGATAGGCCGCCATGGCGGCGCGATCCTCATCGCTGAGTTGCGAGGTGTTCTTGATGACGGCCACCATCGAGCCGCCGGCGGTGTCGCCGTCCGGCAATTCTCCGGTCTTGAGGAAATAGGCAAGGTCCTTCTCCGACCAGTCCTTCAGCCCCTTCTGGGTGATGTTGGGCACCCAGCCGCGCCCCTCCGGATTCGGACCGCCAGCGAAACGCTGGGCGCGAACGAGGCCGCCCAGCATGTTGCGCGGGCTGTGACATTCGGCGCAATGCCCCCAGCCGTTGACGAGATAGGCGCCGCGATTCCACTGCGCCGACTGCGACGGATCCGGCTTAAACGCCTCCTGGTTCAGAAACAGCCATTTCCAGCCACCGACCAGACGGCGGATATAGAAGGGAAACGTCAGCTCATGATTCTTGTCCCTGCTGGACACCGGCGAAGAGATCGCGCGCATCGTCGAGTCTGGCGTTGCGATACGAGCCGTAGGGAAACGACGGAAAATAATGCGTTCCGTCCGGTGAGGTGCCTTCGATGACGGCATTGACGAAATCCGCCTCGCTCCATTTGCCGATGCCGTCCGCCGGATCGGGCGAAATATTCGGTGCGTAGAACGTACCGAACGGAGAATGAAGCGCGAGCCCCCCGCCCAGCACCGTGCGCGGCTGCCCGGCGCTCGCGTGACATGACGCGCACCCGCCAGCATTGAAAACCGTCTCGCCATTGGCAAGGTTCGGAGTATAGGCCGGCAAGGCGTGCGCCGAGACGACGGCAGGCGCGGTCACGATCCAGAACACTGCGGCGCCCGCAACAAAAGCCACGGCAGCGAACAAAACAAATTTCCGCATCAGCCCATTCCCGGATCCGGCCTCACGCGCTCTGACATCACCCTTGCGACACGTCTCATCGTGCGGGCGCTCGAAGCGAAAGGGCCGACGCATTCCGGCGTCTGCCCTTTCGCCTCCAAACCTCGCTCAGACTGGATCAACCGTTCTTGATCCGGAAGGTTTCGTGACAACCCGAGCATTGCTTGCCGATCGCCGGCAGGCTCGCTTTCAGCGTATCGATATCCTTGATCTTGCCCTTGGCTTCGCCCACCGCCTTGCCGAAATTGGCGATATGGGCATCGAACTCGGCCTTCTCGTCCCAGATCTTCGGCGACGGGCTGTAATCGCCATCCGGCTTGGCGTTCTTCAGGCTGACGGGATACAGCGTCGGCAGTTTCTTGACGGTCTCCTCGAGTTGCGCCAGCGCGTCATTTACCGCTGCCTGATCGTAAGGTTTCTCTCCCTTCACCATCGGCGACAGCACGGCGCCCATCACCTTGCCATTTGCTTTCATGACGGTGCGGCCCTGATTGGCGTCCTGGGCGGCGACAACGCCAGCTCCCAGCAATACGGCGGCGGCGACGGTAAAAATGCGAATCATCAGAAATCTCCAGGCGGGATACGGATTAGAACGACTCCAGAAGTCGATCATCGCAAACTTGGTGATGCAACTTGGAAATTTCGTGTCGCACCGGGAATTTTCGATGGACGGTCTTGTTGCGCGGGGTCGAATGGCCGCCACATCAGAGCGATAGCGCATGCCTGTACCGGATTGAGACCAAATGTCGCGCTGAAATGAAATGATGTTACGGCCGGACCAGGGAGCGCAACCACGCGCTGCCGAACATCAGAACGACCGACGTGCCGTAAACCACGGCGCCCGCCACGATCAGAATGCAGAGCTGCGCCACATCGCCTAGCGCGGCCGTGCCGGCGAAAACGACATCGATCTTGTAGACCGCAGCCCACAGCGCGACCGCCAGCGCGACGCCGCACACGGTGAATTTCTTCAGCGACAACACCAATGCGCGATCGAATTCGAGAAAGCCGCGCCGGACGGCAAACACCAGCACCAGCACCAGATTGACCCAGGCCCCCACCGCCGTGGCAAGCGCGAGACCGACTTGCGCCAGCGAACCGACCAGCGCCACCTTCAACGCCACGTTGACAGCAACGCCGGTGAGCGCCGCTTTCACCGGCGTCGCCGTATCCTTGCGGGCATAGAATGTCGCGACCGCGCTGCGGATCAGCACGAAAGGAATGAGACCGACCGCATAGGCGGCAAGCGTCGTGGCCGCCGTGTGCGCATCGGCCGCCGTGAAAGCGCCGCGCTCGAACATCGCCCGCATGATGACATCGGGGACCACGAGAAACGCCGCCACGCAGGGAACGGAAAACAGCAGCGTGAATTCGAAAGCACGTCGCTGCGCCGCCATCGCCCCTTCATGATCGCCGGCAGTGATCCGGCGCGACATGTCCGGCAACAGCACGGTGCCGATTGCAATGCCGATCACCCCGATTGGCAATTGGTTGAGCCGGTCGGCATAATACAGCGCCGACAGCGCGCCGGAGGCGAGGAATGTTGCGATGATGGTATCGGCGAACAGCGCGACCTGCGTGCCCATCGAGCCGAGCGTGGCGGGACCGAGCGCACGGAAGAAACCGCGCACGTCCTCGTCGAGCTTGAGCGCGGTGAATTTCGGCAGCACGCCCGTCTTGCCGGCATCGCCCGCCAAAAGGAAAAACTGCAGGAAGCCGGAGATCAGAACGCCCCACGCCGCAGCGTGTCCGGCAGTCGGGAAGAACGCCGCGAGCGCGAGCGTCGCCATCATCGACAGGTTGAGGAAGATCGAGGCGGCGGCCGCGCTGGCGAAGCGCTGCATCACATTGAGGATGCCGCCATAGAGCGTCACCAGCGTGATCAGCAGCAAATAGGGAAACGTGATCCGCGTCAGCTCGATCGCAAGCTCACGCTGAGACGGATCGTCGGAAAAGCCGGGGGCAAGCAGCGAAATGGCCTGCGGCATGAACACCCACGCCACCACCAGCAGGACAAGCTGGGTGCTGAACAGCAGCGTGAAAATGCGGTTGGCGAACAGATGCGCCGCCAGCGAGCCGCCGCGCTCCTGCACATGGGCATAGGCGGGAATGAAGGCGGCGTTGAACGCGCCCTCGGCGAAGATCGCCCGGAAATGGTTGGGCAGCCGCAACGCAACGAAAAATGCGTCCGCCACCGGACCCGCGCCAAGGATGGCCGCCAGCATGATGTCGCGAGCAAACCCCGTCACACGCGACAGAAGGGTATAGCCGCCGACGGTGAAAATACGACCGAGCATCAGTCGCTTCTACAGCATCGGGCAGCGACGCAAAACGCCGAACTCAGGCGGCGAGCGCGTCGCGCACAGCCTTGATGACACGGTCCTGGGCGGCTTCCTCCAGATAAGGATGCATCGGCAGGCTGATGACGTCCTCAGACAGCCGCTCGCTGACCGGCAGGCCGCCGTCCGCCACCGGAAAGTGGCGGTAAGCCGTCTGCTGGTGCATGGACTTCGGATAATAGATCGCCGTCGGAATGCCCCTACTCTTGAGCGCATCGGCGAAGGCGGCACGGTCGGCTCCGCCCGGCAGACGGATGGTATATTGCGCCCAGGTCGAGACATTGCCCTCGGATACCACCGGCACCTTGACCACATCGCCAAGGCCGTCGGCATAGCGCTGCGCCACCTTGTTGCGCGCGGCAATCTCGTCCGGGAAAATCTTCAGCTTTTCGATCAGGACCGCCGCCTGCACGGTATCGAGACGCCCCGTCAGGCCAAGCCGGACATTGTCGTATTTCTCGGTGCCCTGCCCGTGCACGCGCACGCTGCGCAGCGCCTCGGCAAGATCGGCGTCGTCGGTGAAGATCGCACCGCCGTCGCCATAGCAGCCGAGCGGCTTGGCCGGGAAAAAGCTGGTGGCGGTAGCAAGCCCGAAGGTGCCGAGCCGCTTGCCCTTGTAGGTCGCGCCAAAGCTTTGCGCCGCGTCGTCCAGTACGAACAGGCCCTCGGCCTGCGCAACCGCCGCGACCGCATCGTGATCCGCGGCCTGGCCGAACAGATCGACCGGGATGATGGCCTTGACGTTCAGACCCAGCCGCCTGGCGGTGGCGATGCCGCGTTTCAGCGACTCGATATCGATATTGAAGGTCGTCTCGTCGACATCGACGAACACCGGCGTCGCGCCGGCCAGCGCCACCACCTCGCCGGTGGCGCAGAAGGTAAAGGTCGGGCAGATCACGGCATCGCCCGGGCCGATGTTCTTCGCCATCAGCACCATCAGCAGGGCGTCGGTGCCGCTGGCGCAGGCCACGACATGCTTGGCACCGCTGAATGCCGCAAGGTCAGCTTCCAGTTGCGTGACTTCAGGTCCGTTGATGAACTGACAATGGGTCAGAACGCGGCCGACCGCCTCGTCGATCGCGGTGCCGAGCCGGCGGCGCTGCGCGCCGATGTCGATGAAAGCCACGGGATCCGGACGCATATGCTGATTCATGAAACCTTGCCAAAATCTGCTGAAGGAAACGCTAGGCGCAAGCGTCAGCTTGCGACTGCGCGGGGACCGGGATGATGCGGCGCAGCGACCGCGCCGGCAGGCGCATCGAGGCACTTGATCGCAATCTCGAGGCTGGCGACGCCCTCCTCGCCGGTCACCGCCGGAACGCTGCCGTTGCGCACGGCATGAAGGAATGCCTGCAACTCGGCGCGCAGCGGCTCATCGTGACCGACCGGCAGATGCCGCATCGAGTAGCTGCCGTCAGGCTGGAAGCCGAAACACTCGGTGACCTGACGGGTGAGCAGATCGCCCTGCAGGTATTTCTGGCGCGTCGCCACGGTGACGTTGCGCGCCTTGAACGGCGTCAGCCAGTTGGTGTTGATGTGAGCGAGCACGCCCGAGGCGGTGCGGAACTGAAGCAGCGCGATATCCTCGCGCTCGGCCACCGCGCTCGCAAGCTGCGGCTGCACATCGACGATGTCGGATTCGGTGAACCAGCGGATCAGGTCGATGTCGTGAACCGCAAGGTCGATGACAACGCCAACATTCGACATACGCGGCGGGAACGGCCCGACGCGGGTGATGCCGATGGAGAGAATTTCCTCGCCCTTGATCGCCTGCTTGATCGCGGCCACCGCCGGATTGAAGCGTTCGACATGACCGACCATCAGCGTGACGCCCGCGTTGCGGGCGGCCGCGACGATCTCATGACCTTCCTTGCCGGTGGTGGCGATGGGCTTCTCCACCAGCACATGGGTCTTGCGCGCGATGCAGGCCAGCGACACGTCGCGATGCAGATGAGTCGGCGCCGCGATGGTCACGGCATCGACGCCGGCATCGAGCAACTCGTCGACGGTGGCGAAGGTCGGGCAATCGGCCATGTTCGTCACGCGGGTGCGATTGGCCGCCAGCGGCTCGGCCACACCGACAAGCGTGACGCCGGGCAATCCGGCCAGCACGCGGGCATGGTTGCTGCCCATCACGCCGGCACCGATCACACCGACGCGCAGTTGACCGTCCGCGCCCGCCCCGGCCGGTGCTTTATTCGCCGCGCTCATCCATAACCCCTTGATTTATCTGGCGCCCACAAACATCCCCAATGCGGGCTGGTGATGCTCTAGCACGCCGACACATGTGTGGCGAACAAGCGAAATCACATTTCCGAACACGTTTTGATTCAGAAAATTACGTTCCAAGATGTTGAAGCAGCAGGATTATCGACAAACGAGGCCCAGCAGGCGGCCTTATTGCCGCCGATAGTCGTCCTCGACGCGGATGATGTCATCCTCGCCAAGATAGCTTCCGGTCTGCACCTCGATCAGCTGGAGTGGAATCTTGCCCGGATTCTCCAGCCGGTGCATGGCGCCGATCGGGATGTAGATCGACTCGTTCTCATGCACGATCTTCTGCGTGTCGTTCACCGTGACGAGCGCGGCGCCGCGCACCACGACCCAATGCTCTGACCGATGGTGATGCTTCTGCAGCGACAGACGTCCGCCCGGCTTCACGACGATCCGCTTGACCTGATGACGGTCGCCGGAATCGAGCGACTGATAGGAGCCCCATGGCCGGTGCACCTTGAGATGATTCTCGGTGACATGCGGCGCGGCTGTCTTCAACCTCGCCACCAGCCGCTTGAGCGCACCCGGCTCCTTCTGCCGCGACACCAGCACGGCGTCCTCGGTCGCGATCACGACGAGATCGTCGACGCCTTCCAGCGCCACCAGCGCCCTGTCGGTGGATACATTGCAATTGCTGGCATTCTCGAAAACGGCATGGCCCTGCGCCGCGTTGCCCCGCGCGTCCTTTGCGGACAATTCCCAGACCGCGTGCCATGAGCCGACATCCGACCAGCCATAGGCAACCGGAATCACCGCGGCCTTCGCGGTTTTTTCCATCACGGCATAGTCGATCGAAATCGCCGCAGCCTTTTCGAACGCCTCGGGCTGTAGGGTGACGAATCCCAGGTCGCGTCCCGCGCCGATCACCGCATCGCGCACGACCTCGACACTCGCGGCATCGACGCGGGCATACTCGTCGATCAGCGTCAGTGCGCTGAACATGAAGTTGCCGCTGTTCCAGAGATAGCCTTCGGCAACATAGGTCGCCGCAGTCGCCGCGTCGGGCTTCTCGACAAAGCGGGCGACAGTCGAAACTTCGCCCGAAATGGGATTGCCCGGACGGATATAGCCGTATTCCGTGGATGGCGATTCAGGCCGAACACCAAAGGTGACGATATGGCCGCCCTGCGCCGCGCCGAGCGCGTTGCGGCACGCCACGACAAAACTGGCCGTATCCCGAACCACATGATCGGCGGCGAGCGCCAGCACCACCGCCTCGGGGCGTCGGGCCGCGGCAAACACAGCCCCCGCGGCGATCGCAGGGCCGGAATCCCGCCGCAGCGGCTCCAGCAGAATATCGGCTTCAACGCCGATCTCGGCGAGTTGCTCCAGCACCATGAAGCGATAGGCCGCGTTGGTGATGACGATGGGCCGATCGAACAGCGCGGGATCGCTTACCCGTTTCACCGTCTCCTGAAAAGTCGATTGCGCACCAAACAACGGCATGAACTGCTTGGGTCGGCTTTCGCGTGACGCCGGCCACAGCCGCGTCCCCGCCCCGCCGCACATGATCAGTGGAATGATACGCTCAGCCATTTTTCTTGAAACCCAATTCCCTAGAGCTTGTGATAATCGCGGAACCACGCCGCAAATTTTGCGACCCCGTCCTGCAAGGACGTCGAGGGTCTGAATCCGACTTCCTGCGTCAAATCATCGATATCCGCGTAGGTTGCATAAACATCGCCCGGCTGCATCGGCAACATCGTCGTCCTGGCCGGACCGAAATGCTTCTCCAGTTCGGCGACAAGATCCATCAAACGCTCCGGCCGGTTGTTGCCGATATTGAAGATCCGCCACGGCGCCGCGCTCCTCGACGGGTCCGGCTTCTCGGACGACCAGTTCTTGTCGCCCGTGGGAACGTGATCGATCAGGCGAATGACCGCCTGCGTGATATCATCGATATAGGTGAAATCGCGCTGCATATCGCCGTTGTTGAACAGCTTGATCGGCTGCCCTTCCACGATCGCCTTGGCGAAAAGAAACATCGCCATGTCCGGGCGACCCCAAGGTCCATACACCGTAAAGAAACGCAATCCGGTCGTCGGCAATCCGTAGAGATGGCTGTAGGAGTGCGCCATCAGTTCGTTCGCCTTCTTGGTGGCGGCGTACAGGCTGATGGGATGATCGACATTGTCGTGGACCGAGAACGGCAACTTAGTGTTGGCGCCATAGACGGAAGACGAAGAGGCATAGATCAGATGCTGGCAATCATTGTGGCGGCAGCCTTCCAGCACGTTGGCGAAACCTTCCAGATTGGCGTCGATATAAGCCGGCGCATTCTCCAGCGAATAACGCACGCCCGCCTGAGCGGCGAGATGGATCACGACCGGAAAGCGATGTTCGGCAAACAACATCTGGGTGAAGCCGCGATCGGCTAGATCGATCTTGGAAAAAATGAAATTGCGATGTTGTTTCAGAAGGGAGAGCCGCGCCTCTTTCAGCTTAGGATCGTAGTAGGCATTCAGGCTGTCCAGCCCCACGACGGAATGCCCTGCCTGCAGCAGATGTTGCGCGACATGGAAGCCGATAAAACCGGCAGCGCCCGTGACCAACACCCTGTGCTTCGACATTTTGACCCAATTTCCGCGACCGCGCCGATCCGCCCTGTTTAGCCGCCGCGCCACACCGCCCGCAATAGTCCCTCCGGTCAAGGGCCTGCTTTCCTATTGCCAGACGGCCCCTAAAGCCATACCAAGACGGACGAAATCCGAACCGGAGGCTCTGCCTCGGTGCCGCTTCGGCGATAACCCCGAATATCAACCGAGCACGATCCGGCATGCGCCCGCTTCTCGTTCTTGCCGTCCGCATCATCGTCTCGCTCGGTCTGCTGTATCTGGCGCTGCGCGGCATCCATCTCAGCGCAATTCAGGAACGCTTGAGCGGTATCGACGTGAGCTGGATGGCGCTCGCGGTGCTGGCCACGCTGGTGCAGATCGCCCTCGGCGCGCTACGCTGGCGGGAGATCACCGAGCGCTGCGATGCCCCTCTCTCCGATCTGCAGGCGGTCCGCTTCTGCATGATCGGCGCATTCTTCAACCAGACCCTGCCCTCGACCATCGGCGGCGACGCCATGCGGCTCTGGCTGGTGGGACGGACCGGCGCGGGCTGGCGCGCCGCCACCTATTCGGTCCTGGTCGATCGGGCGATCGGCCTGATCGCACTGGCGATCATCATCGTGCTCAGCCTGCCCTGGAGCTACAGCCTGATCGGCGATCCCAATGGGCGCTTCGCGCTCGTGCTGGTTGATATGGCGGCGATCTGTGCCGGTCTCGGCTTTTTGCTGTTCGGCCGTCTGTCCTGGCGCTGGCTGACACATTGGTGGCCGACCCGCCACATCCATGCCTGCGCCGTCATCGCCAATCGCGTGCTGTTCGACCGCCGCTCGGGTCCGAAAATCGCGGTGCTGTCGCTGCTCGTCCACGTTCTTGCCGTGGTGATCGCCTGGTGCTGCGTCCGGGCTATCGCGGCTCCCGCCGATTTCGAGCAGCTCTTCATGCTGATTCCGCCGATCATGCTGATCACCATGCTGCCGATCTCGATCGCCGGCTGGGGCGTGCGCGAAGCCACGATGATGGTCGCGTTCGGCTATGCGGGGCTGGTCCCCGCCGACGGCACCGTGGTCTCGCTGCTGTTCGGCGCGGCCTATTTCATTGTCGGAGCCATCGGCGGTCTGGTCTGGATTCTGAGCGCGGAAAAGGGTTCCAAGATTCCGGCGGTGGTGCCGGACATCGACTAGCCACTCGGAATTAGATCGCCTTGATCTTGAAGAAGGCGAACACCACCATTTTCAGCAGCATGACGCCATGGCGGAAACGCGAGATTTGCGTTTCACCGTACGAACGCGCTGCATAGCGGATCGGCAGATCGATCGATTTCAGATTGAGCTTCGAGGCGCCGAAGATCAGATCGAAGTCGCCGAACGGATCGAAATCGCCGAAATAGGCCTTGCCCTCACGCAGGCGATAATAGTCGCTGCGCCGCATCACCTTGGTGCCGCACAGCGTATCGGTGTAGCGCTGATTCAGCAGCCACGAGAACAGATACGAAAACGTCTTGTTGGCGATCAGATTGAGGAAACGCATGGCGTCGTCCTCAAGCGGATAAACCAGCCGCGAGCCGTTGACGAACTCGCCCTTGCCGGACCGGATCGCGTCCCAGAATTTCGGCAGTTGCTCCGGCGGCATGGTGAGATCGGCATCGAGGATCATCAGGACGTCGCCGCGCGCGACGTCATAGGCGGTAAACACCGCATCGGCCTTGCCCTTGCCAGGCTGGCGCATCGCCTTGATGTCCTTGTCCGGATAGGCCGCCTTGACCCGCTCGATCTCGTCGAACGTGCCGTCCTTGCTGTGACCTTCGATGAAGATGATTTCGATGTCGTCGCAAAACTGCGGCAGGCGCTGAATCGCCGGCTCGATGTTGCCGCGTTCGTTACGCGCGGGAATCACCACCGTGGCAGACTTCAGTCCATCATCCGCAGCCCGCATCGAGCGGCAGACCACATAGTGCCGCAACGCAAGCTGGCGGATGCCCGGCAGAATGCTGACGAAGCGATTGAGGATACGGCCAAGGCCGAGCAGCGAAACCGGCATCAGAAGGCGGCGCTCGGTCTTGACCGGATCGAAATCCGCCAGCAGCGCCAAATTTGCGACATCGTCGGGAGCCAGCACGTTCTGCGCTGGATAAGGCATCCGCTGCCCCATCCATTCGGCAAGGCGCAGGACCGGCTGCCACAGATGGGAGAAGTAGCCAATCACAAGCCGCGTCTGCCGGGTGCAAAGCGGATGCAACCGTTCAAGGAACTTCTGGCAATCCTCGATCGAGCCCAGCGTATCCTGAACCAGAATGTAATCGAACGGCCCGCCAAGAGCCGCGATGGCAGCCGCATCCTCACAGTCGCCGACATGAAAGGTCAATGAAGGATGCAGCCGGCCCGCCTGCTCGATCATGGTCGGGCTGAGATCAAGCCCTACACCGTAGGACGGCGAGAGCGCTGCCAGCGTATCCCCAGTCCCGCAGCCAATCTCCAGAACGCGCGCGCCGGCAGGGATCAGGAAGCGCAGATAGATCTCGTCCTCACGGTGAAAGAACGCGGATTTCTGCCGCCAGGCCTCGCGCGAGGCGGCATACTTTTCCGAGTGGTTGAGGATTTCGGCCTTGCGGTCTGAAACAAGCATCGCGTCAGGGGCGTACGGGAAACAGAAGTCCCAAAGGAAATATCGGGGTCCGTTCCTTAGCCAATATCCCCCTCGGCGTCGATCACTATTGAGGGATTTATCGGACGCCCGGCGTTGGCGTCGGACCGGCGACTGGGCTAAAAAGCGCCCCCATGGACACCCGGCCCACCACCCCGCCGTCTCTTTCGGAGGCAAGACCCGAACAGCGCCGCGATGCGCTGACCCGCCTGACGCCGTTCGGATGGAGCGGCGGCCTTGTCTTTATCGTGACGGTGCTCGCCGCTTCGTTTTTCCTGTTCGGCTATTTCTCGATCTACTGGCGCACCGCCGATATGGACTTCATGGTGGTCTACAACGCGCTGGTGATGAACGACGGCAAGCCACAGTGGTTCTTCGACCACACCGGCTATTTTACCATTCTTGCCGTCAAGACCTGGTTCCAGTTGCTGCATAGTCTCGGGCTACTGAAGGCCTACTCGCTGCCAGCCATCCCGCCGGCAAGCGATGTCGCGGCGTTCGATGCCGCCATGACCAGCGCTGTCCGGGCAGGACGCGTGGCGGCGTGGCTGATCGCCACCGGCTTCATCCTGACTTTCGCCATCCTGATGCGCACCATCGTCCGCGACTGGCGGGTCGCGCTGCTGGCGACTTTCGCCTTTGCCTTTTCCGGCGGCGTCGCGATGCATCTTAGGATCATGCGAACCGAAATGATTGCAGCTTGTCTCGGCATCTTCGCGCTGATGATCCTGATCGCATCGGCCAGACGCGGCTTCGCTTCGCGGCCGCTCGCCCTCGGTCTAGCTGCCCTGCTCTGCATACTTGGCCTGGACAACAAGGTTCAGTTGGTTTTGCTGATTGCGGCCTTTCCAATACTGACGTTGGCCTTCGGTTCGGCGAGGAGCACAAGTACAGGTTTCTGGAAAAACACCGGCGCATCGTGGTTCGTTGCGGCGGTTGCCGGCGGCATCGCACTTCTGCTGGCGATAAAAGCTATACCGTTGATCGCGACCGGCCTCGGCATGGCCTCTTCCATGGGGCTGCGCCCCCTGATCGCCGGAACATTCGGTCTCTATCAGGCTGCCCTCATCATCTTTATTCTCGCCTGCGTAATTGCTTTCAGCGTGATCTGGAAGATCAGCGCCAGCGAAACGCTCGCATCGATCTTCGCGATGATCGCAGGCGCGGCCCTCGGCCTGCTGGCGCTCAACATCGAGTACAACGTCCATAATGTTGTCGCTGTGATCAATCCGGTCGAGAAGATGCTGTCCTTCGCTGGCATCCCCGAGTCGGGCGGCGGGCTCTCCTCGGCGATCCATCTGCTGCTGTCCAACATCGGCGGCATGCTGATGCGTTACACCTATGTGCTGCGCACCTCGCCACGCCCGTCGGTGTTTCTGATCTGGGTCATCGTTCCGGGGATCATCTATGCCTGGCGTAAAGGCGAGCATCAGACTGCGCTTCAGGCTGCGCTACTTATGCTCGCCGCGCTCGGCATCGACACTATCGGCAATCAGCGCGGACTTGGCTTGCAGGTCGCTTACTTCGTCTTCACCGATCCCTTGATCATCATCGCGGGCGCGCTGCTGCTCGACCGCATGACCGACGTGCGATTCATGAGATGGAGCTATCCCATCGGCCTAGCGCTGGTCGTCGTCCATGTCGGCTTCAGCCAGGGCGAGCCGGTCAAACGAGCATTCAGCCGCAGCGGACCAGAAATCGTATGCACATGGAATGTCGAGCACATGCCGCTGCTTCCCGTTCCCTGGTGCAAGGAACGCCCCCCGGCATCGACACTATGATGCCGGCCGCACCCTCCCGCACCACGTCAGTCGACGGCAGATCTTCCACGGCAGCAGCATGACATCTTTCTCCGATCAATCACGCTCTCTTGAAAACTGGTCGCGGGCTTCGCAGAGCCAACCGGCGGAGCGTTCGCGACTGCCGCTGCTGATCGCAATTCTAGCTGCCCTGACCATCGCGCGCCTGATCGGTCTGCATTTCTCGGTGGTCGATCTGTTCTTCGACGAAGCGCAATACTGGTGGTGGGGACACGATCTCGCCTTCGGTTATTTCTCCAAACCACCGTTCCTCGCGTGGACCATCGCGGCGGCGCGGCAGGTCTGCGGCGATGCCGAATGGTGCGTGCGCGCGCCCGCGCCACTTTTCTATTTCGCCACCAGCATGGTCATCTATTTCGTCACGCGCCGGCTTTACGACGAGGCCACCGGGTTCTGGGCCGCTGTTTTGATGGCGCTGACGACCGGCGTCGTCTTCTCCACCCGCGTCATCTCGACCGATGTCCCGCTGCTGTTCTTCTGGTCACTGGCGCTGCTGGCCTATGTGCACCTTGCGACCGCGCCGCAAAAGCGATGGGCCGTGGTTCTCGGCATCTCGATCGGCCTCGGCCTGCTGTCGAAATACGCCATGATCTATTTCGTTCCGGGCGCACTTCTGGCGGCGCTCCTGAGCCAACGCGCACGCAATGTGCTGAAGGGGCCTCACTTCTGGGCCGGACTGTTCATCGCGGCGCTGGTGATTCTTCCGAACATCATCTGGAACTACGCGCATTCGTTCATGACCTTCAAGCACACCGGAGGTCTTGTCCTGGGCGAGCAGTTTCACCTCAACTTCATCCGGGTCCTGGAATTCTTTGGCGCGCAATTCGGCGTGTTCGGCCCTGTGGTGTTCGCGGTCATGATCATCGCCGTCTTCAAGCTCCGATCGCCCGATATCATCGAGCAGGATCGGGTGATGATCGCGTTTTACATTTTCCCGGTGACGCTGATCCTGATCATCGCCATCGGCGCTCATGCCTACGCCAACTGGGCCGCCACCTCGATCGTCTCCGGAGTGGTACTGACGGCGGCGCTGCTGGTTCGGCAAAAGAAGATGGTCTGGCTATGGGTCAGCATCGCGCTCGGCCTCGTGATGCAGATCACCCTTCTGTTCACCGATCCGATCGCCCCGAAGATCTCGGTGCCGTTCCTCAAAGCGCCCAATCCCTACAACCGCACGCTGGCGTGGCGCGCCTATGGTGAACGGGTGGGACAGCTTGCCGAGGAGATCGGCGCGCCGACCATTGCCAACGACTTCCGCGGTCAGGTTTCGGCGCTGCGTTATTACTGGCGCGACAAGCCCGCCGAAATCCTGTCATGGGGAACGACCGACAGCCCTAATTTCGACGTGGTTCATCCGCTGACGCAATCGGCCAAGGAGCCGATCCTGTTCGTGACCTCCTGCCCCGATGAAAAACGGATAAAGAAATTCTACGCAGACGTTCGTCCGCTCGGACAATATCAGGTCACGGTTGGAACGACGACTCGCGCCTTTTCTGCGTTCCGCCTCGCGCAAAGCCGGGGACCGATCGGCGTTCTGGAACAATGCAAATACTGACCCGCGATCAACCTGCGGAATCCGCCTGCCTGGGGCGCCGGCTCAGACGATTCCAGAAGCTGGCAAAAAGCTCCGCCGGTTTGGCTGGCGCATCGATCACCACCGCTCCGGCGATCAGCTTGAGACAAACCGCGGCGATGACAGCAAGCAGAACGTACTGCAGATAGATCGCCGCTGGCATGGTCGGCGCGACGGCCGAGCAGGCAAAGCCGCCGATCCTGACCGCAAGAACGGCAAGAATCAGTGAAACTATCGCAAAGCTCCGCCCCTGACGCGTAGTTCGCGGAAGGCCGAGAAACGCAAATCCCATCAGCGCAAAGACAAAAGCATAAAGCGGCGCGACGATGCGGTTGTGCAGCTCCACACGCATCTGGCCGCGCGTGCTGCGAAAATGCGGATCGCCCGGAGCCGGCGAAATCAGCTCGCTGGTGAATTGCTCGCTCGCTGTGTAGGACACATCGCCGCCGGAATTGGAGAACTGCGACAAATCGAAAGCGTAGCTCTTGAACGCCACGATAGCGGGATCGCGCTTGCCGGCCTCAAGACGCTGCAAATTGCCGTCTTCCAGAATCAGGAACGTGCCGTTCGCGGTTTTTCGCACCGTGCCATGATCGGCTGAAATATCGATCCGCTCGGCGGGATTGCGCTGATCGTCAACGAACACGCCGACCAGCACGCCGCCCGGCCTGCGCTCGCGGACACGAAGCGTCAGCTTGCCAAGCTCGATGAACTGACCCGGCTGCACCACATTGGCCAGCACGTCGGCGCTGATCTGGGCGCGCCACTGCCGCAGACTACGCAGGCTTTCCGGCGCAAGATACAGCGACAGAAACGCCAGCAGAATGCTTACAATGGCGGCGGCATACAGGAACGGGCGCAGCAGCCGCAGCGGAGACATGCCGGCTGCATTCATCACGATAATTTCGGAGTCCGTCGCCAGCTTGTTCAAGGTATGCGCCACCGCGATCACGAAGGCGATCGGCGCGATCAGCAAAGCCAGAAGCGGAATGGCGAGACTGGAGATGCCAAGAAAGATAAGAATGGTCTGTCCCTGGCTTGTCATCAGATCGATGCCGCGCAGCGCCTGGGTGATCCAGATCACCCCGGTGAGCGACAACAGAACCAGCAGGAAGGCATGCAGCACCGTACGCACGACATAGGCGCCGAATACGCCCATGCCGCCGAATACCATTGCGCCAAGCCTGTTCAGGAGCGACCGAATGCCAAACCTCGCCTGATCGGAAACCCGCCGCAGCACGATGGCGACACTGGCCATCGCACCGGATCACATCTACTCATGCCGGTTGAAGTATTTAAAGCCGTGCTTCTTCACCAGTTCGTCGCGCTGCGCAGATTTCAGGTCTTCCGCCATCATCTCGGAGACGAGTTCGGCGAAAGTGATGCGCGGCGACCAGCCCAGTTTCTGTCGTGCCTTGCTTGCATCGCCAAGCAGGGTTTCGACTTCCGTCGGGCGGAAGTAGCGCGGATCAACCTCGACGATGCACTTGTCCGTCGCCACGTCAAAGCCCTTCTCGTCCACCCCGGTTCCTTCCCAGCGGATGGAGATCCCGATCTCTTTCGCCGCAACCTCGACGAATTCGCGAACCGAATGCTGCTCGCCGGTGGCGATCACATAATCTTCGGGCTTGTCTTGCTGCAACATCAGCCACTGCATCTCGACATAGTCCCGCGCATGCCCCCAATCGCGTAGCGCGTTGAGGTTTCCGAGATAGAGACGCTCCTGCAGGCCAAGCTTGATGCGGGCAAGCGCGCGCGTGATCTTGCGCGTGACGAACGTCTCACCCCGGATCGGCGATTCGTGATTGAACAGGATGCCGTTACAGGCATACATGCCATAGGCCTCACGATAATTCACCGTGATCCAGTAGGCGTAGAGCTTGGCGACCGCGTAAGGCGAGCGCGGATAGAAAGGCGTCGTCTCCTTTTGCGGGATCTCCTGCACCAAGCCATAGAGCTCCGACGTGGAGGCCTGATAAAACCGGGTCTTCTTTTCAAGCCCAAGAATGCGGATCGCCTCAAGCACCCGCAAGGCGCCGAGCGCATCGGAGTTTGCCGTGTATTCCGGCTCCTCGAAGGACACCGCGACGTGGCTCTGGGCCGCAAGATTGTAAATCTCGTCCGGCTGGACCTCCTGTACGATCCGAATGAGGCTTGACGAATCCGTCAGGTCGCCGTGATGCAGCGTAAAATCCAGACCTTGATCGTGGGGATCATGATAAAGATGATCGATACGGTCCGTATTGATCAGCGACGTCCGACGCTTGATCCCATGAACCGAATATCCTTTATCCAGCAGCAATTCGGCAAGGTATGCTCCATCCTGGCCGGTGATGCCGGTAATCAACGCCGTTTTCCGAGTCATTCTTCGATCCACATAAAAATCAGCTAAGTCCATATTCACCAATATGGATTTTATGTCTACCGTATGAAGCGCGCCATGCAATCAGGGCGATGACGGCCTGAATTCCGGCACGGCATCCTTCAGAACAGCGACGATCACATTTTTGTCGGTGTGCGCAAAAGCCGCATCAAGTTGCGTCAGCCATTCCTGCAACTTTTCCAGCGGCGGTTCATTCGGGCGCGCTGCCACGACACCGGCGATTCCGATGTCCGATGTCGGCTCCTCCTCGGCAAACAGGATTTCGTTGAGGCGCTCGCCAGGCCGAATGCCTGTGAACACGATATCGATATCGTAGCCTGGTTGCAGGCCGGACAAGGAGATCATCCGCTCGGCGAGATCGACGATCTTCACCGGCTGCCCCATGTTGAGAACATAGACCGATACGTCACCTTGCTGCGCACTGACGGCATGCGTCGCCGCCGTGACCACCAGGTCGCACGCCTCCCGAATGGTCATGAAGTAACGCACCATATCCGGATGCGTCACCGTGATGGGACCGCCCGCCTCGATCTGTGCCTTGAATTTCGGCACCACTGACCCGTTGGAAGCCAGCACGTTGCCGAACCTGACCGAAATCAGACGCATCGGCATCTTGCCATTGGTCCTGCCGGTCAAATCGCGGTCGAGCGCCTGACAATACATCTCCGCGAAACGCTTGGTCAGGCCCAACATCGAGACCGGCTCGATCGCCTTGTCGGTCGAGATCATCACCATCGCGCCGGCGCCGGACGCAACGGCGGCATCCGCAACATTGATAGAGCCGAAAATGTTGGTCTTGATGCCCTCGCTCCAGTCGCGCTCGAGAATCGGCACATGCTTGAGCGCGGCGGCATGAAACACGATATCCGGCTTGAACTCCTTCATCAGAGAGTGAATGCGTTCGCGATCGCGGACATCGGCAATCCGCCCCTCGATGCGCCCTGCATCGAACTTTTCCGCCAGACGCTCCATCACGGCATGAAGCGCAGGCTCGGAGTTCTCGATGATCAGGAGCCGCGTCGCACCGAATGTCATGGCGCGATCGCAAATTTCCGAACCGATCGAGCCGCCGCCGCCCGTCACCACGACGGATTTTCCGCGCACGAAGTTTTCAAGACGCCGGTAGTCGATCTTCACACTCGGCCGCAACAGCAGATCCTCGACAGCGACCGGCGTCAGTTGTGGAATTTCACCAGCGCCTTCGAGCGTCGGCAGCCGGCTGACCGTCAGACCGAGTTTACGAGCCCGAGCCAGCACCGTTTCAGGATGGGCCTCCGGCTCGAACGAGGTCGGCAACATGACGATCCGGCTAATGGGCTTTTCACGCCGGGAAAAATCTCCGACCACGTCCGTCAGATCTTCGATGCCGCCAAGAACGGGCACACCCCGAATAAACTGCCCACGGTCGGATTTTGCAGGCGAGAGAATACCTGCCGAAGATATCCGCTTGACCGCGCCATTTTCGATCGCACGGATCAAAACCTCCGCGTCGACCGCACGTCCCAGCAACAGCGCAGGAGCAGAAGCACTCTCACGAGCTTTATTGCGAAGCCGTGTAAAATGAAAATAACGATAGGCGAGACGAGATCCGCTAAAGAAAAAAATCTGCAGAAACCAATAAATGATGATCGTCGTCTTGCCGAAGAAGAATCCGCCATAGACGTTCGGAGCGATCAGCACATAGTCAATCACCAAAAGCGCGACTGCGAGAATTGTCGATATCCGCAGGATATTGAGCAGATCAGGGATCGAAATAAAGCGCCACTTGGTGGTGGTCAGCCGAGACAGATAGCAGACGACGATGCTGAACAGCACAAAATACGGCAGGATGCGCAGCAGCATCGGCAAGCGCTCTGCGAACCCGCCATCCTCGAACCGAAGATAGAAACTCGCCAGCACCGCAGCCGCCGTGACCAGCGCATCGTGGAGCATGATCAGGTAATTGCGCGGGGTCAGGCTCGTGAATTTAAACACTTGAAACGTACCGATCCTGATGCAGGCGAATACACGCGGCCGGCATGCCACCTGCAAGCTTCATCATGTTTTTTGCTCTCTGGCCCGGGCAACCAGCGAAGTCGTGGAATGACCCGGCATCAAATCGACCAGAATAACCTCGCCGCCATTTGCCGTCACGATATCATGGCCGACCACCTGCTCGCGGGTGTAGTCTCCGCCCTTCACCAAGACGCTCGGCTTGATCTGTGCGATCAGCGCCAGCGGCGTGTCGTCGTCGAAAATCGCCACGGCATCGACGGCCTCAAGGGCGGCGAGCACCTCGGCGCGTGCGCGTTCGCCCTGCACCGGGCGATCGGCGCCTTTCAGGCGCCTGACCGATGCATCGCTGTTCAAGCCGACGACAAGACGATCGCAGGCCGCACGCGCCTGCGTGACGACACGAACATGCCCCGGATGCAGAATGTCGAAACAGCCATTGGTGAAACCGACGCGCAGACCCTGCCGCCGCCAATCCTCGAGCCGGTTCTCCAGGTCCTGCCAGCCGGTTGCGATCTTTTCCTCCGCCGCCAGCGAGGCGTGCGGCAGGATTTTCCGGCGCAGCTCCGCCTGCGTCACGGTTGCGGTCCCGTGTTTGCCGACCGCAACGGCTGCCGCGGCGGCCGCCATGCGCACCGCCGTCTCCGGATCGACGCCGCTTGCCAGCGTCACCGCAAGGGTCGCGACAACCGTATCGCCGGCTCCCGAAACATCGCGCACCTTCGCGGGGAACGCCGGCACATGCAGGGAATCTCCGTTGCGGGCGACCAGCGTCATGCCATGCTCGCTCTGCGTCACCAATAGAAACTCGCAATCCGCCAGTTGCATCACGTCCTGCGCAGCAAGGCCGATCTCGGCTTGTGTTTTCGCCTGGCTCCGCGTCGCTTCGACGAATTCCTTGCGGTTCGGCGTCAACATCGTCGCGCCGTGATAGATCGAGAAATTCGCGCTCTTGGGGTCGACGATGACGCGCTTGCCACCCGCCCGCGCCATCTCGATCACGCGACGGATGACGTGCGTGGTGAGCACGCCCTTGGCGTAATCGGACAGCAGGACGATGTCGGCTCGTGGCAACGCCGCCGAAACGGCTTCGAGCAACTGCGTCTCGATTCCCGACGCCACCGGCGCGGCCACTTCCCAGTCGGCGCGCAGCATATGGGTCGAGAAATGCTCGGAGACGAAGCGCAATTTCCGCGTCGTTTGCCGCGAGCCATCGACCACCAGCAACGGCTCGATCAGCGGTTCGCGGCCGAGTTCGTCCTTCAGGGTCCGGCCCGCCTCGTCGTCACCGATCAATCCGACAAAGATGCATTTCGCGCCGAGCGCGGCGATGTTGCGCGCGACATTGCCGGCGCCACCGACATTGACCTCGCTGCGCTGAACGGCAATGACCGGCGCAGGCGCCTCGGGCGAAATGCGCGAGACTTCGCCATAGACGAACTCATCAAGCATCAGATCGCCGACGCAAAGGACGCTCTGGCGACGGATCGCCTCCGATAGCGCGTTGAAATCCAGCATCAAATGCCTGTTGTCCGTTGCACGGTCAGCGGTAGTGATCCGCCTGATCGAGAAAGCCCTTGACGTAAGCGGTGACCGCCTCTTCAAGCGGCGTGAAGCCGCCATTGTATCCAGCCTGATGCAGGCGCGCAGTATCCGCCTGGGTAAAATATTGATAGCTGCCGCGAATCTGCTCCGGCATATCGATGTATTCGATATTCGGCCGAGTGCCGAGCGCGGCATAAGCCGCCACCATCATGTCCTTGAAGCTGCGCGCGTGGCCGGTGCCGACATTAAAGATTCCGCTGACCGAGGGCGTTGCCAGCAGCCACGCGATGACGCGGATCACATCGTCGATATAGATGAAATCGCGGCGCTGATCTCCATCGGCGATGCCTTCACGGTGCGACTTGAAGAGCTGGATGGTCTGCCCGGCTTTGATCTCATCAAAGCGCTTGGTCAGCACGCTCATCATCGGACCCTTGTGATATTCGTTCGGCCCGAACACGTTGAAGAACTTCAGTCCCGCCCATTGCGGCGGCAGCTTTTCGCCCTTGGCTACGCGCGCCGCGACCGCCATGTCGAACAGATGCTTGCTCCAGCCGTAGAGATTCATCGGGCGGAGTTTTGTCAGCTCGTCCAGCGTCTGCGTGTCGCGAAAACCCTGCGCGCCGTCGCCATAGGTCGCCGCCGACGAAGCATAGATGAACGGGGTGTGGTTGATCGTGCACCAGTCAAGCAACCGCATGGAAAGGCGGAAGTTGGTCTCAATCACGAGATCGCCATCGGTCGCGGTGGTTTCCGAGATCGCGCCAAGATGGATGACGGCGTCGAGATTGCGCGTCGCAAGCCAGGACATCAGTTCGCCCGGCGGCACCACATCGGCCAATTGGCGCTTGGCGAGGTTGCGCCACTTGCCTTCGCTGCCAAGAAAATCGCACACGACGACATCCGCGCGGCCGGCCTCATTCAGCGCGGCTACGACATTCGATCCGATGAAACCGGCTCCGCCGGTTACCAGCAGCATGTGGCCTTCCCGCTTGTTGATACGCGGTCACCTTTGCCCCAGACCGGGCGGCCAAGCAACGCCAAGAAAGATTTTTTGGTGAACATCGCGGGCCAAATTTCCTGATTTATCAGGCTCCCCGAACCCGCTATCAGGAAGTCCGGCAGGGCCTCCTTCAGACCCGGGACAACACTTTTATAAAATGAACCTCCAATCACTTCATGATAGCGGCGTGCCGGCGGATCCAGCCGATACCCGCCCGATTCTCATTATTCCCTATATGTGGATCGGCGATTTCGTGCGCGGGCATACCGTGGTCCAGGTCCTGAAGGAGCGTTGGCCGAACCGGCCGGTCGATCTTCTGGTGACCAGCCTGTGCCGGCCGCTGATCGACTACATGCCGGGAGTCCGGCAGGGCATCGTCTGGGATTTGCCGCGCGGTCGGCTCGCGCTGGCCCAGCAGCAGGCCCTGGCCCGGCAATTGCGCGCGCAGAATTACGGCACCGCGCTGGTGATGCCGCGAACCTGGAAAGCGGCCATCGCGCCGACACTGGCCGGCATCCCGGAGCGGGTCGGCTTTGTCGGCGAGGCGCGGTTCGGCCTGATCAACCGATGGCGCTGGGGCGAGCGGGCGATGCCGCGCTTCATCGACAAGAACGCATCGCTGGCACTGCCTGCCGACGCGCCCTTGCCGAAAGAATGGCCGGCGCCGCAGCTCGTGGTGCCGCCGGCCGAGATCGCGGCGTGGCGGGCCACACAGGGGCTCGGCGAGACGGCCGCCGTCGCGCTGGCGCCGGGTTCGGTCGGCTCGTCCAAGCGCTGGGTGGCCTATCCCAAGGCCGCGCGGATGCTGGCTGACAAGGGGCTGGACGTCTGGGTGATCGGCGGTCCCGGCGAGAAAGCGATCGCAACCGAGATCGTTCAGGCCGGCGGCCCGCGCGTGCGCGATCTCACCGGCACCGATCTGCGCAACGGCATTCTGGCGATGGCCGCGGCGAAACTGGCGATTTCCAACGATTCCGGCCTGATGCACATCGCCGCCGCGGTCGGCACGCCGACCATGGGCATCTTCGGACCGACCAGCCCGTATCATTGGGGGCCGCTCAACGGGCTTGCCGCGGTGATGCTCCAGACCCAGATGCCGCTGCCCTGTCAGCCGTGTCACAGACCGGTGTGCCGGATGAACAACCACCAGTGCATGAAGCTGATCACCGCCGAGGATGTCGTCACCACCGCCGAGGCGATCCTGACCGAAGGCCGGCAGAACGTCCCGGTTCTGGAGCATTAACCCAGTATTAAAACCACATTACCTGTAACATCCCGTCTCACGCCGCCGCGTGCGAGCTTGCACCGCCCCCGCCTTCTGCCTACCACTAGCTCCCGCCCTCGAACCGACATGTCCGCCGTGCCCGCAGACCGCATCGCCGCCCATTTCGAGACCTCCCTCACCGCCCTGACCGAGGCGGTGCGCAGCGCCGAGCTTGCCGCCGCCGCGCGCACCATCGCGGGCGCCATCACCGAGGCGCTCGCCGGCGGACACAAACTGCTGCTGATCGGCAATGGCGGCAGCGCGGCGGACGCCCAGCACATCGCCGCCGAGATCGTCGGCCGCTACAAGCAGGAACGCCCGGCCTGGCCTGCGATCGCGCTGACCACCGACACCTCGGCGCTGACCGCGATCGGCAACGACTACGGTTTCGAACAGGTGTTCGCGCGGCAATTGCAGGGCCTCGGCCGGCGCGGCGACGTGCTGATCGCGCTCTCCACCTCCGGCCGCTCGCCGAACATTCTCGCCGCGCTCAAGACAGCGCGCGAGATGGGCATCGTCGCCATCGGCTTCACCGGCCGCAAGGGCGCGAGCCTTGGCACGATCTGCGATCATGTCCTGATCGCGCCGAGCGAAGACACCGCGCTGATCCAGCAGATCCACATGATGGCTGCGCACGCGATCTGCGACGAGGTCGAACAGGCGATGACGGCGCGAGCGCCAAAGACATGACCCGCGTCAGACACCCCGCCGCATTCCTCGACCGCGACGGCGTGCTCAACCATGACGACGCCTATATCGGTACACGCGAGCGCATCCGCTGGATGCCCAATGTCGCGCCGGCGATCCGCCGCCTCAACGAGGCCGGCTACTACGTCTTCGTCTTCACCAACCAGTCCGGCGTCGCCCGCGGCATGTTCACCGAGGAGGACGTCCGCGCGCTGCATGGCTGGATGGTCGACGAGCTTGCGTCGCAGGGCGCGCGCATCGACGATATCCGCTACTGCCCGTACCATCCCGACGGCACCATCGCGAAATTTTCGCGGGAGCATCACTGGCGCAAGCCGGCGCCGGGCATGATCGTCGACCTGATGCAGCACTGGCCGGTCGATGCTACCCGCAGCTTCGTGATCGGCGACAAAAAACGCGATCTCGACGCCGGCCTTGCCGCGAACATCCAGGGCTTTCTGTTTCCGGGCGGCGATCTCGACGCCTTCGTCGAAGGCGTGCTGGCACGAATGGCGAGATAACGCCGATCCGTTTGAACTGGGAAACCGCACTCAAGGCGGATGCTGTCGAACTTCCTCTCCCGTGGGGAGTGGGTTGGGGTGAGGGCGTAAAATCCATCGAGAGGCCATACCCCCTCACCCGATGCACTTCGTGCATCGACCTCTCCCCATGGGAGAGGTGAAGAAGACGTCCATCGAAGCCAAGCTGAGAGCTCTAAAAAAACAGCTATTCCGACCGGCTGCGCAATTTCACGACATTGCCGGCATCGCGATCCACCGCAGCCGGTGCGTTCGGCGGCACCAGATTCGCGCCCTCCGAATACAGCAGCACCTGATTGCGCCCGGCCCGCTTGGCTTCATACAGCGCCATGTCGGCCTCACTCAGCAGCAATGTCAGGTCCGACTTGCCCGGCGTCGCACAGGCGATACCGGCGCTGACCGTCGAGGTGAAATTGCCGGCGGCCGACATGAAACGCTGCGCGGCGACGCTTTCACGCACGCGCTCGGCGACATGAATCGCCACCTGCGGGGTGGCATCGCGCAACACCACGGCGAATTCCTCTCCGCCGAGGCGTGCAGCAAGATCACCCTCCCGGATATTGGCCGACACGATGCGGCTGAACATCTGCAGCACGGTGTCACCCGCCTGATGGCCGTGAACGTCATTGACCCGCTTGAAATGATCGAGATCGAAAATGATCACCGCCAGCGGGCCCGAAAGCTGCTGGGTGCGTTCGAAGATCGCACGGCGGTTGAACAGCCCGGTCAGCGAATCGGTTTCCGCCTCATGTTTGTGAAGCCGCGTCTGTCGCACCTGATTGAGGCCCAGCGACAGCGCGCCCATGCCGCCGATGCTGGTCAGGCACATCGCAAGATTGATGTTCTCGGCCCATCCCGTCGGGGCATGGTTCATCACCCAGTTGCCATCATACACCAGAACGAGCGCGCACAGCGCGAACGACAGAGCCGTGAGAATATAAAGAGTCGACAGCAACAGGATCAGCGTCGGCGCTTCCGCCCGATAGCGCCAGTAATCCCATCCGGTCACCGACATCAGAACCGCGCAGCCGACATTGAGTGCGATATACGAGATTCCGTCGTAACCGAGCAGCATGGGGATCGCCATCGCCGCGATCGACACCACCGCCGCGACCGCCATCATCGGGATCGGCAGCTTGCCGGTGCGGAACTGCCTTCCCGCCCCCATGAAGAATGTCAGGCCGAGCAGAAGCGCGGAAAACGCGACCGCGCCCATGTGGGGAGAAAAATTCTCGACGAAATCGCGATAGACGAACAGGCTCGCCACCAGAAAGGAAACGCCGATACCCCAACTCACCAGCACGCGATCGGCACGGGACACCGACCAGCTCACAAAAAAGGTGAACGCCAGTCCCATGCTGCAGAAACCCAGGGCAATCAGAAGCGAATTGTAGTCAAGCACGATGATTCCAATGCACGGGACATTCTGGATTTCAGAATGACAGAAACCGATGCGCACCATCGCGGTAGCGGATTAAGGGAGCCTTTAATCCACACCCGGCTTGGCCGGAGGCCTAACAAAGGTTGAACATCGTCGCTTAATTTTGAGACAACCATTCGTCTGCCACGATCGCAGTCTCATGGTTCGAGACGCGCGTAAAATTTTGGCGGTCGTCCCGGCGCAGGCCGGGACCCATCATCCCTGTCGACGTTGTGGAAATATTCCTTCGGCGTTTTTCTTGAGAAGCCGGTGGCAATGGGTCCCAGCCTGCGCCGGGACGACCCAATATCGAGGCTCAATCAGTTTCGTCGTCATTGCGAGCCAACGGGTTCGCACGAAGTGCGGCCCGAGGACAGGCTCCGCGAAGCAATCCAGGGATGGATCTATTCCTCATCCTGAGGAGCGCGCTCTTGCGCGCGCGTCTCGAAGGATGAGGCCTCGCAAGCGCGTTCACGCGCATCTTTCGACGCGCTATGGTTCGGGACGTCGCTTCGCTCCTCCTCACCATGAGGGGCAGCTTGCTTCGTCGCTGACACTCCTCGCAATGATGCGGAAGGTGTCGCCGGCATTTGTCCCGACCGCATAATCTGCTAGATCGGCATCACCAACGAGACAAAGGTGACTGCATGACAATCGCGGTGATGGGGGCCGGCGCGGTCGGCTGCTACTTCGGCGGCCTGCTCGCGCGCGCAGGGCATGAAGTGACGCTGATCGCGCGGCCCGCCCATGTCGAAGCCGTCGCGAAACAGCGCGGGCTGAAATTCGAGAGCGCGCGCTTCAATGGCATCATCCCGGTTCAGGCCACCGCCGATCCCTCCGGCGTCGCGGGCGCGGACATTGTGCTGTTCTGCGTCAAATCCGCCGACACCGAGACCGCGGGCCGGCAGATCGCGCCGCATCTGAAAGCCGGCGCCACGGTGATCTGCCTGCAGAACGGCGTCGACAATGCCGAGCGGCTGCAGGCGGTCATTGCGCAGACCGTGCTGCCGGCGGCGGTCTATGTCGCCGCCGAGATGGCCGGGCCCGGCCATATCCTGCATCATGGCCGCGGCGACCTGATCATCGGCACATCGGCCGCAAGCGAGCGCATCGCCAAAGCTTTCAACGACGCGGAAATTCCCACCAAGGTGTCGGAGACCGTGAGCGCCGTGCTGTGGGAGAAGCTGATCATCAACTGCGCCTACAACGCGCTGTCGGCGACCGGCCACCTGCCCTACGGCCGTCTGGTCGAGGTGCCGGGCGCGCGCGAGGTGATGCGCAACGCAATCGACGAATGCGTCGCGGTGGCGACGAAACTCGATATCGCCATTCCGGCCGATATCCACGCTCGCGCGCTGGCGCTGGTGGAGGTGATGCCGAAGCAGTATTCGTCCACCGCGCAGGATCTGGCGCGCGGCAAGCCGACCGAGATCGACTATCTCAACGGCTATGTGGTGAAAAAGGGACGCGAGGTCGGCGTGCCGACGCCGACCAATCTGGCGCTGCAGGTCGCGGTGAAGCTGCGCGAGGCCGGGCGGGAGAATCGCGACGCCTGATTGCGCGCCGGTTCCGGCTTGCGGATCTTGCTTCCGGATTTTCACGGCCCTGTCGGTCGAACGCCCTTCCGTTGCCGCGCGCCATGGCCTATGCACTGCCGCAACCTCTTCCCTCATTTGTGACGTCATGATCCGCCTCGATAACATCAGCAAGCAGAACGGCCACCAGATCCTGTTCATCGAAGCCTCCGCCGCGCTTCTCAAGGGCGAGAAGATCGGCCTTGTGGGGCCGAACGGCGCCGGCAAGACCACCTTGTTCCGCATGATCAGCGGACAGGACCTGCCGGATGAGGGACAGGTGTCGGTCGATCGCGGCGTGACCATCGGCTATTTCAGCCAGGATGTCGGCGAGATGGCGGGCCGCAGCGCGGTCGCCGAGGTGATGGACGGCGCGGGGCCGGTCAGCGAAGTCGCCGCCGAGCTGCGCGAGCTGGAAGCCGCGATGGTCGATCCCGCGCGCGGCGACGAGATGGAACAGATTCTGGAGCGCTACGGCGAGGTGCAGGCGCGCTTTCAGGATCTCGACGGCTACGCGCTCGACGCGCGGGCGCGCGAGGTGCTCGCCGGTCTCGGCTTCAGTCAGGAGATGATGGAAGGCGATGTCGGCAAACTGTCCGGCGGCTGGAAGATGCGCGTCGCGCTCGGGCGTATTCTGTTGATGCGGCCCGAAGTGATGCTGCTCGACGAGCCGAGCAACCATCTCGATCTCGAAAGCCTGATCTGGCTGGAATCGTTCCTCAAGGGCTATGACGGCGCGCTCTTGATGACCTCGCACGACCGCGAGTTCATGAACCGCATCGTCGGCAAGATCATCGAGATCGACGGCGGATCGCTCACCACCTATTCCGGCGATTACGAATTCTACGAGCAGCAGCGCGCGCTGAACGAAAAGCAGCAGCAGGCGCAGTTCGAACGTCAGCAGGCGATGCTGGCGAAGGAAATCAAGTTCATCGAGCGCTTCAAGGCGCGCGCCTCGCACGCCGCGCAGGTGCAGAGCCGGGTCAAGAAGCTGGAGAAGATCGAGCGGGTCGAGCCGCCGCGCCGCCGCCAGAGCATCGCCTTCGAGTTCATGCCGGCGCCGCGCTCCGGCGAGGACGTCGCCAGTCTCAAGAACGTGCACAAGGGCTACGGCAGCCGCAGCATCTATCAGGGGCTGGACTTCATGGTCCGCCGCAAGGAGCGCTGGTGCGTGATGGGCATCAACGGCGCGGGCAAATCCACCCTGCTCAAGCTGGTGGCGGGCGCGGCCGAGCCGGATCGGGGCACGGTCGGGATCGGCGGCAGCGTCAGGATGGGCTATTTCGCCCAGCACGCGATGGACCTGCTCGACGGCGAGCGCACCGTGTTCGAGGAACTCGAATACGCCTTCCCGCAAGCTGGGCAAGGCTCGCTGCGCGCGCTGGCCGGCTGCTTCGGTTTTTCCGGCGACGATGTCGAGAAGCGCTGCCGCGTGCTGTCGGGCGGCGAAAAGGCGCGGCTCGTGATGGCGAAGATGCTGTACGACCCGCCGAACTTCCTGGTGCTGGACGAGCCGACCAACCATCTCGACATGGCGACCAAGGAGATGCTGATTGCCGCGCTGTCGGATTTCGAGGGCACCATGCTGTTCGTCTCGCACGACCGGCATTTCCTCGCCGCACTCTCCAACCGCGTGCTGGAGCTGACGCCGGACGGCATCCATCAATATGGCGGCGGCTACACCGAATATGTCGCGCGCACCGGACAGGAAGCGCCGGGACTGCGGAGCTAGGGAGTTTTAGCGGCCGATGCGCTCCCTCTCCCCTGCGGGGAGAGGGCCGGGGTAAGGGGATTTCAATCTCTCGATGGATCGTACGCCCTCACCCGCCGCGCCACGCGCGCAAACGCGCTTAAGGCGCGTCGACCTCTCCCCTCGGAAGAGGTGAAGAAAGCAAGAGCACGCAGTCCCTTCCGCCAACACAAGCCAAACATAACGCGCCGCCCCGGATGAGGCGGCGCGTTATGGCTTTTAGACAAGCCGGGCCATGATGGATGCGAAATTGAATCACGTCATTGCGAGGAGTACCCGGATCGACGCTTCGCGCCGTCCGGGCACAAGCTCTAGCGACGAAGCCCCCCACCCCAACCCTCCCCCGCTTGCGGGGGAGGGTTGGGGTGGGGGTCTGGATTGCTTCGCTGCGCTCGCAATGACGGTGTGGGTGTCCCGGCCTGCGCCGGGACGACAACGAGACATCGAATCTCAGTTCCTCATGTCTCAATCCAGCGGTTCGGCCGGCGCTTCCTCCGGGAAGGTCGGATAGATGCCGCGCACCCGGCCCATCTGCTTGGTGAGCGCCAGCACGGCGTCGATATGCGGCGTTTCGACTTCGGTGAGGCGGCCAAGCTCCTGCACCGAGGTCAGCAGCGCATCGAGCTCGATCGGGCGGTTCTTGTCGACATCCTGCAGCATCGAGGTGCGGTGCGCGCCGACACGGGCCGCGCCGTTGATGCGCTTTTCGATATCGACGCGGAAGTGCACGCCGATGCGCCGCGCGATCCGCTCGGCCTCCTCCATCATGTGACGCGCCAGCAGCCGAGTCTCCGGATCGGTGGCGACGACATCGAGCGTCGCATGGGTCAGCGCCGAAATCGGATTGAAGCAGAGGTTGCCCCACAGCTTCAGCCAGATGTCGTTGCGGATCTCCGGCAGGATCGGCGCCTTGAGACCCGAATCCTCGAACAGCTTGGAGAGCTTCTGCACGCGCTCGGTGATCTCGCGGGTCGGCTCGCCAAGACCGAACTTGTCGCCCGAGACATGCTTGATGACGCCCGGCGCCTCGATCTCGGCGGCGGGATAGACCGTGCAGCCGATCACGCGCTCCGGTCCGATCACGTTCCACTGCCGGCCGCCCGGATCGACGCTCTCGACGCGGCGGTTGGCGTACTGGCCGTCGAATCCGTAGAAGTACCACCATGGCAGGCCGTTCTGCGCGGTGACGACCGCCGTGTTCGGCCCCAAGAGCGGCTTCATCTGCTCGGCGACTTCCCACGCCTGATGCGCCTTCAGCGCGCTGATGACGTAATCCTGAGGACCGAGCTCCCTGGGATCGGAGGTGGCGGTCATCTTCGCCAACTTCTCCTCGCCATTGATGTGCAGCTTGAGCCCGTTGTTGCGGATCGCCTCCAGATGCGCGCCGCGCGCGATCAGGGACACGTCCGCGCCCGCGAGCTTCATCAAAACGCCGATATAACCGCCAATGGCGCCCGCGCCGTAAATACAGACTTTCATCGCTCTCTTTTCCGAATGTCAGAAGGGAATGTCCGTTGGGCTACGCCCAGCATCCGCAAATCAATCTACACGCCACCCCCGCTCCGTAAACATCGCGGCTGTCGGGTAAGTCCAGTATGTGTGTGTCTTTGTCACAAATGGCATGTATCAGTGTGACAAGTCGGCGCGCCTGTGTTTCGCGGCCTTTGGCACCGGATTTTCGCCCATCGCCTCCACGCGGCGGGCCGCAGGTCGAGCGCCGGGATGGCGCGGGGATGGACAGGATCTTGCCCTGCTCCTCCCGTCTCCGCGATCGCCACGAAACGACGCCGGATCGCGCGATCAGCCGGTCTCAAGATCGCCGAGACGAACAGCGGCACGATGCCGTCCGGACGCGGCCGCCGACGATCGCTTCGATCGGGGACGTGACGGTTGACAGGAACGTGATGTCGCAGCTTCGGCCGACCGCGCGGCCGCCTGAAAAATGCGCGGTCCGGGGACCTGATTTAATTTAATTAAACCATCGACTTCCCGGCCAACCCATAAATTGGTGCCTCACCATTAATCAGACGCCCGTAACCGCATACCCCGAAAAGCTGACTCTCGCAGCGCGCGAATACCGCCCTATCCTGCGCCGTTCCGTCACGCGGCACGGCCGTCGCGAGCGCGGATGCGAGCTCCGCAGAGCCATTCCCTGCGAGGTTCAAAGCTCGATCGAGGCAGTCTCCGTGAGGACGGTGAAACGCCCGCTCTGGATTGGCAATCGACGGGAGTTGCAAATGGCACTCAAAAGATTCAACCGACCGATACTGATAAAGTTAAATGATATTATCACAATGGGGACCGAGATTTCGGACCGAAGTCTCGCCGATCAGTATGCGACGCTGTGCCACCTGCGAAAAGCGGTCCGGAGAGCCGAAGTCCAGGCCGTCAAACGCGCTAGAAGAGATTCCCGGCCGCAATGAGCCCGCCATTAAGACGGGATTTTTCCGTCTGCCGATGATGATAACAAGAAGCGCGACATAGGTGAGCGCAACGATTTCGCTGCATGCCCCACGGCGCGTCAGATCAGGCCGGAATTTGAGTTGAACCAACAAACCGACTTCCGCGCTCGCGCGACCTTCGCGATCGTGCGACTTTGCTGCGATTTTCATAGGCTTCGCGCAATATGCTACGAACAGGCGAGAATGCGCACGCTTGCGCATGGGCGCGTTCATGCCGGCCGCTCGCGACCCGCGACCCGAACCTGCGGCCTCACCATTTGAGATCGGAAAACCGGGTCAGAAGGGCCGCCCTGATGAACTTGAGATGGGCGATATTGCCCGTGAGTTCATCGAGCCTGCGCCGCCCCTTCTGAATTTCCGCTTCGCACTGATCCAGCAGGCGGGTGTCAGCGTCATCCCGCGTGAGATATTCGTCCGGCGCATTGCCTGACAGCGCCACCGCGCGCGTCACCGCGCTATCCAGCCTGCGCACGAGGCCCGCACGCTCCGTGCGGGCCGACTCCAACGAGCGCTCGACCATCCGGGCAATCGATGCCACGCGCGCGCGATCATTTTCCGCATCCCGCTCAATCGAGCGCGCATTGAAGAATTGATCGGCTCTGGCTCGAAGAAAGAAGTGGAACATGCGCCAGCCTCCACTCAGGGACATCGGCTATGCATCACGGCACCGGGACCGCGCGCGGCGGCGCGCCGTCCCTGCTCATTTCTATTTCGACCGCGAAATTAAATAATTGTTACGGCGATTTAAATTAACCATTTAATTTGATTAAATTCAAGCGACATCGTTCATTCCGCCGATGTGCCGGCCGGTCGGTGCGTGCCCGGTTTCCCCGGACGGATCGGCGCCGATCCGCGGGCCGAGGGCGCGCGATGCCGGTGTCCCGTCAACCCCTCAGACGATTAAGCCCCTGAGCGACGAGAATGCCGGCGACCCCTCCCGCCAGCTTGACGAGCAGGTCGGAAAGCCGGCCGTGGCGCTCGGGCGTGATCAACTGGGCCAGTTCGAGAACGCAGGCGCTGCACAGCACGAGAGCGACGACGAGAGCTCGCCGCCTCGGATAGGCCAGCCCGAAAAACAAGCCGGTCAGCGCGAACGCGGTCATGCGTTCAAGGCCCGCTGGCGCAACCTGAGGCCGCAGCCCGGCCGGCGACAATGTGGCGAAAACGATAAAGGCGAGACTGAGCCAGGCTGCTATGGCGAAGATCTTGCGCAACATGCATCACAGCCGGCTTTGAACTTCAAAAACAACATCGCGATCCCGCATAAAGTCTACGTGGCTCCCGCCTTGCGGGGCAAGTCGCAATGTCGCGCGTTGGCTGTCAGCCGCAAAATGATATGGTCGGCCTGCGTGGAATTCCAACGACGACCACAGCTGCCGGAGCGAACAATGGCGCGGGCCGCAGCCGGTCTTCGTGCGGGCGGCACCGGAGGTTCAATCCGCCGGCGTTGGCGGTTGCCTTGAAATAGAGCCGGGTTCGAGATCGTGTGGAAACTCCCCTCTCTGCAAAGCGACCGACAACGCCCGCAAGTGCCGGAGGGAGTTCGCGTCTATGCCGTCGGCGACATCCATGGCCGGGCCGATCTTCTGGCGCCGGTACTCCTGCAAATCGAGATCGACATCGCGCTTCATCCGGTGCGCCGGCCGCTTGTGGTTTTCCTCGGCGACTACATCGACCGCGGTCCGGACTCGAAGGAGGTGCTCGATCTTCTGATCGCCGCCGGCCACGCGGCGGAGACGGTTTTTCTCAAAGGCAATCACGAGACGTTCCTGCTCGATTTTCTCAAGGACCCCACGCTGCTCGAGCGCTGGCGGCAATTTGGCGGTCTGGAGACCCTCGTCTCCTACGGACTCCAGCCGCCGATCCATCCCTCGCTGGATGACCGGATCGCGCTTGCGCGCACTCTTGCCGGTGCCCTGCCGCCCTCCCACCGCCGGTTTCTCGAAGACCTCAAGACCACGTTCGTGTGCGGAGATTTTCTTTTCGTCCATGCCGGACTGCGCCCGCTGGTTCCGATCGAGCAGCAGGCGGAAGAGGATCTGCTCTGGATCCGCGACGACTTTCTGCATTGGGACAAGGCGTTCGACAAAGTCGTCGTCCACGGACACACGCCCGTCCTCGAGCCGGACATCCGGTTCAACCGGATCAATATCGACACCGGAGCCTTTGCCACCGGCCGGCTGAGCTGTTTGACGATCGAGGCCGCCGAGATCGGGGTGCTTGCCGACGCGCGGCACTGGCTCGGCGCATTGCCGGATATCGCGGCAGCGCCCGGCGAGCCGCTGCAAGACCCGCAGACCATCGCCGCCATCCACGCCAGACGGCTCAAGGAGAACCCGCGCCTTTATGATGCGAATACGCTGGCGCGGCTTGATCCGCGGCAATGCCCCGCGCCGTCCTGATTGTTGCGCGCGCGCCGATCGCCGACCGACGATCGCGCCGGATCGCCTGCTATTTTTCCTTGAAGGCGCGCGCGGCCTGATCGCGCAGAGGCTTCATCAGATAGGACAGCGCCGTTCGGCTGCCCATCTGGATAAAGGCGTCCGCCGGCATGCCGGGAATGAGCTTGACGTCACCCAGACGCTCGATCTCCTTCGGCTTCAGCGCAATGCGGGTCAAGTAATAGCTTCCCCCGGTGCGCTGGTCCTGGGTGAGATCCGGTGACACCATGCTGACCTCGCCCGCGATTTCGGGCGTCACGCGCTGGTTGAACGCCGACAGACGCAGGATCACCGACTGTCCGACATGGACATGATCGATATCCTGCGGCATGAGCTTGGCCTCCACCGCCAGCGTATCGGTATCCGGCACGATCAGCATGATCTGCTCGCCCGGCGAGATCACGCCGCCGACGGTATGCACCGAGAGCTGGTGGACCACGCCGTTCTGCGGCGCGCGGATATCGATGCGCTGCAACTGATCGACCGCGGCGACCTTGCGCTCGGCCATCTCCGAAATCTTCGAGCGCACCTCGACCAGATCCTTGCCGACCTCGCTGCGCAGATCCTGATCGACCTGGATGATCTGAAGCTGGATCTCGGCCGTCTTGCCCTTGGCCTGGGCGATCATGCCGGACAACTGGCTGCGCTCGCCCTCGATGCGGGCCGTGTCGCGCTCGAGCGCCGTCAGGCGGCTGATCGGCACGAGATTCTTCTGCCAGAGGGTCTGCACGCCCTCGAGCTCGCGCTGGACGAACTCGACTTCCTTCTTCTTGGCGTCGAGCTGACCCTGATAACCTTTGATCTCCTCCTGCAACTGCACGCTGCGCTCCTTGAGCTGCGACTTCTGCCCTTCGCGCGCCTGCCGGCGCAGGTCGAACAGATTCCGCTCCGCCGTGATGGCGCGCGCGGCGCCGGTGGCCGGATCGCGGGCACGCTCCAGCAGGGACGCCGGAAACGCGATGTCCTGCATATTGTCGCGTTCGGATTCAAGGCGCGCCTGACGGGCCAGCAACTCGTCGACGCTCTTGGTGATGATCGACGCCGCCGCCTTGGTCTGGGTTTCGTCGAGACGAAGCAGAATGTCGCCCGCGCGCACCCGGGCGCCGTCGCGCACGCGCAACTCGCTGACCACACCGCCGGTCGGGTGCTGCACCTTCTTGACGCTGGAATCGACCACCAGAACGCCCGGCGCCACCACGGCGCTCGAAATCTCGGCGGTCGTCGCCCAGCCGCCGATTCCGAACGTCACCAGCACGACGAGAATCATACCCGCCAGCAGATAGCGCTGGATCGAATGCTGCGCCGAATCCAGAATCCTGCTCATCGAATCCGTCCGCCCCCGGCCGCCATTCTGAGCGGCACCGGCGTCGCTCCGCGCAACACCGTGTTGAGCACGTCATCCCTTTCGCCGAACGCCTTCGCGGTCCCATCCGCGATCACCAGAACATGGTCGACGCCCTCCAGCGATTTCGGCCGGTGGGTGACGATGACGACGATCCCGCCGCGGCGACGCACGTTGAGGATGGCCTGCGTCAGAGCCGCCTCGCCCTCCGAATCGAGATTCGAACTCGGCTCGTCGAGCACCACCAGAAACGGATCGCCATAAAACGCGCGCGCGAGCGCGATCCGCTGACGTTGTCCTGCGGACAGCGCCATGCCGCCTTCGCCGATCCGCGTGCCATAGCCGTCCGGGAACGACAGAATGAGCTCGTGAACGCCGGCCGCGCGGGCGGCGCCCAGCACCGCGCCTGCCGTCGCCTTCGGATCGAAGCGCGCGATATTGGCCGCGATGCTGCCGTCGAACAGTTCGACATCCTGCGGCAGATAGCCCAGATGCCGGCCGAGCGCCTCGGGCGACCACTGATCGAGCGCGGCGCTGTCGATCCTGATCTTGCCGTGCAACTGGGGCCAGACGCCCACCAAAGCGCGCGCCAGCGACGACTTGCCCGACCCGCTCGGTCCGATGATTCCCAGCCCCTGACCGCTCGAAAGCGCGAACGAGACATCATGCAGCACCGGACGCTCGGCGCCGGGCGGCATCACATGAATCCGCTCGACGCTCAACGACCGCTCCGGCGCCGGCAACTCCATCGGGTCGTCTTCCTTCGGCAGGAGCGTCAGAAGCTGGTCGAGCCGCCGTCCCGCCTGCCGCGCGCTCACGAAGCCCTTCCAGTTCGCGATCGCCATCTCCACCGGAGCAAGCGCGCGCGCGGTCAGGATCGAGCTTGCGATAATGATGCCCGCGGTCGATTCCTGATGGATGACGAGATAGGCGCCGACGGCGAGAACGCCGGACTGCAGGATCATGCGGAAGACCTTCGACATTCCGCCGAGACCGCTCGCCGCGTCGCTGGCGGCCTCGTTGGCGGCCATATAGCTCATGTTGACCTGATGCCAGCGCTCCGCGACACGCTGCCCCATGCCCATGGCGCGCACGACTTCCGCGTTGCGCCGCCCCTCGGCGGCCAGCGCGTTGCGCGAGACCGCAAATCCCGCGGACGCCTTGGTCGCTCCCTTGGTTCGAACCTCGGCCAGCATGGTGAATAGGACGAGCACGCAGGCGCCCGCCAGCGCCACCACTCCGATCCAGAAATGGAAATAGAAGCAGATGCCGAGATAGAGCGGCATCCACGGCAGATCGAACAGCGCGGTCGGACCGCCGCTGGACAGAAAGCCGCGCAACTGATCGATATCGCGAAGCGGCTGCAAGCCGTCGCCGTCGCCGCGGGCCTTCAGCGGCAGGCGCACGATGGCGTCATAGACCCTGGGGCCCAGGGTTTCCTCAAGGTAACGCCCGATCCGCCCGCTGATGCGGGTGCGGACCAGATCAAGCGCGCCCTGAAAGGCGTACAGAACGGTCGCCAGCAACAGCAGCGCGATCAGCGTCGACACGCTGCGGCTCGGCAACACGCGGTCGTAGACCTGCAGCATGAAGAAGGAGCCGGTCAACATCAGGATGTTGCTCAGGCCTCCGAACACCGCCAACCCCCAGAATGCGTGACGGCAGGACTCCAGAAAATCGCCGATCTCGGATTTCTCCCCGGCATAGGCCGCAACGGCGCTTCGCCGCCGGGAGGAAAACACCAGCGGCCTGATCTGCTCGATCGCCCTTCGTGCGCCGTGACGGACGCGGGACACAGCCTCGCCGCCACGGACCGCCGCGTCGCGCAGCATGCGCGATTTTGCCCGGAACGCCGCGGTTCGCGACGACCACCATGACCCGTCCACGGATGCGGTGGGTCGCGCGGCCTTCGGCCCGCCAGCCGGAGGCGCGATCATTCGCGCCGACCGTTTGCTGGTCGAACAATTGCTGTTGGGCGAGGAGAACGAATCCCGCCAGCCGACGTCTGCCATAGAATTATCCCGCGATGTCGTAATCCCCGATCCCGAATGCGCCCGGGGGCTGCCATGCAGCCGCCCCCGGGCGTCGCTTGTGTTATGAACGCGCTACGCCAGTGAAGTCCGACAAGATCACACGAAGTGGAAGTCGGCCTTGTCGAGCGCCGCCAGCTTGGTGTCCTTCAGCGTCAGCGTATTGCCGCCCCCGGCATTGATGACGACATCGTGCCCGCTTTGCGCCGCGTGGGCCAAAACGTCCGCGAAATTGTCGAATACGCTCTTGCTGAACTGCACCACGTCGTGGCCGCACCCGCTTGCCCTGAAGTCGTTGATGGTGTCGGCACCGAAGTTGGAGGTAAAGACGAACGTGTCATGCCCGCCATTGCCCTTGAACAACTCGTTGGCCGAGGTGCTCTTGAGCACATCATTCGAATTCGTGCCGAGCACCGCATTGCCGGGGACCGAGCTTGTATTGCCGGCCTTGTCGGTGACCGTCGCCGTGAAGCTGTGCACCCCGTCGGAAACCGCCGACGGCGTCTTGTAACTCCAGCTCCCGTCGCTCCCAGCCTTGACGCTTCCGATCGGCTTGGCGCCGTCATTGTCGTAGATCGAGATCTGGCTGTGCGGATCGGCAGTCCCCTTGAAGGTCACCGTGTCGTTCCAGTTCTGGACGACCTTGGTGAATTCAGCGGACGGCGACGGCGTGGCCGTATGCGTATCGATTTTCACATCGAACGCGGACGAGGCACCGCTGGTGTTCCCCGCGGCATCCATCGCCTTGGTCGTGAAGCTGTGACTGCCGTCCGACAAAGAGTCGGCGACATAGGTCCAGGCTCCCTTCTCGTTCGCCGTGGCGGTGCCGATCTGGGTCTTGCCGTCGAACACATGCACCGTGGAATTGGCCTCGGCCGTGCCGGCCAGGGTCACGTGATCGGTGCTGGCGGCTGCGTCACCCGAAGCGATCTTCGGCGCAACCGGCGCTGTGGTGTCGATCTTGACGGCGAGAGTCGCCGACGCCGCGCTGGTCTGGCCCGCCGAGTCGGTAACCTTGGCGGCGAGATTGTGCGCGCCGTCCGCCAGCTTGGCCGTGGTGAAGCTCCACGCGCCGCTGCCGTTCGTGGTCGCGGTCCCGATCTGGGTCGTGCCGTCGAACACCTTCACCGTGGCGTTGGCCGCCGCGGTGCCCTTCAGGGTCAGGGTGTTGTCGCTGGTGATGTTGTCGCCCGCCACGCCGGTGTCGTTCGAGAACGACGAGATTTTCGGCGCATCCGGTGCATTCGGGCGCGCCGAGGGAACGTTCACGCCAAGCCCCGAGGAGGCTGCGCTGACGTTGCCGGCCGCATCGGTGGCTTTCGCCGTGAGCGTATGACTGCCGCTCGTCAGCGTGTTCGTAGTCAGGCTCCACCCGCCATTGCCATTGGCGGTCGCGGTGCCGATCTGGGTCTTGCCGTCGAACACCTGCACCGTCGAATTGGCCTCGGCGGTACCGGTCACGGTGACCGCACTTCCTTTCGCCGCCGCAACGGCGGTCGTGGACGTCATCGTCGGCGCATTCGGCGCGGTGGTGTCGATCTTGACGGCGAGAGTCGCCGACGCCGTGCTGGTCTGGCCCGATGCATCGGTGGCCTTGGCGGTGAGATTGTGCGCGCCGTCCGCCAGCTTGGCCGTGGTGTAGCTCCACGCGCCGCTGCTATTGGCGGTCGCGGTCCCGAGCTGGGTCGCACCGTCGAACACCTTCACCGTGGCGTTGGCCGCCGCGGTGCCCTTAAGAGTCAGGGTGTTGTCATTGGTGATGCCGTCACCCGCCACGCCGCTGTCGTTCGAGAACGACGAGATTTTCGGCGCGCTCGGCGCCGGTGTCGAGGACGGGATATTGGCGACGACAGCCGCGGAAGCCGCACTGACGTTGCCGGCCGCATCGGTGGCTTTCGCCGTTAGCGTGTGATTGCCGCTCGTCAGCGCGCCGGTGGTCAGGCTCCACGCTCCGCTGCTATTGGCGGTCGCGGTGCCCACCTGGGCCTTGCCGTCGAACACCTGCACCGTGGAATTGGCCTCGGCGGTGCCGGTCACGGTGACGCTGCCGTTCGCGTTGCCGGTCGGCGTCGCGACGGTCGGCGCATTCGGCGCGGCGGTGTCGATCTTGACCGCAAGAGCCGCCGACGCCGCGCTGGTCTGACCCGACGCATCGGTGGCCTTGGCGGTGAGATTGTGTGCGCCGTCCGCCAGCTTGGCCGTGGTGAAGCTCCACGCACCGCTGCTGCTCGCGGTCGCGGTCCCGATCTGGGTCGCGCCGTCGAACACCTTCACCGTGGCGTTGGCGGCCGCGGTGCCGGTCAGCGTCAAGGTGTTGTCGCTGGTGATGTGATCGCCGGCGACACCGGTATCGTTCGAGAACGAGGCAATGGTCGGCGCCCCCGGCGCGGGACCGTTGATGACCGGATCGAGCGGCAGCGATTTGACGCTGGTGTTGCCGGCGACATCGGTCGCGGTCGCGATCAGATCGTGGGATCCGGTCGAAAGCGCCGATGTCGTGACGCTCCAGGTGCCATCCGCTTTCGTCGTCGTCGTCCCGACCAGGGTCAGGCCGTCATAGACCTTCACGGTGCTGTTGGCTTCCGCGGTGCCGTTGAGCAGCACCTGATTGCCGTTGACGATCGAGTCGCCGACTTCCACGGGAGCAGCCGGCGCGGTGGTGTCGATCTTGACGGCGAGAGTCGCCGACGCCGCGCTGGTCTGGCCCGACGCATCGGTGACCTTGGCGGTGAGATTATGCGCGCCGTCCGCCAGCGCCGAGGTGGTGAAGCTCCACGCGCCGCTGCTATTGGCGGTCGCGGTCCCGATCTGGGTCGCGCCGTCGAACACCTTCACCGTGCCGTTCGCCGCCGCGGTGCCGGTCAGCGTCAGGGTGTTGTCGTTGGTGATGTTGTCACCGACCACGCCGCTGTCGTTCGAGAACGACGATATTTTCGGCGCGCTTGGCGCCTGCGAGGCGGGAGGGACAGCCGGTGCGTTGGAATCCTGCAGGACCGCGCCGGTCTTCATATTGACGTTGTGGACGTAGATCGACTTGGCATTGCCGTCGTCCGGTCCCGAGTTGGGATAGACGAAGCCGAAGCCCTGCGGATCATAATAATTGTCGTGCACCGTGACGGAGGTCTTGATCGAGCTGTTGTCGACCGACACGAAATAGCTCGCGCTGCCGAGCATCGTGTTGTGACCGATCTCGCCGCCGGCGACGTATTCCGTCATCAGGCCTTGAGTGGTCCCGCCACTCTGCGTCGTGGTGTTGTAGTTGATGGACACATTGAACGGGCCGCCGGCAAGCTGGGTGTAGTCGCCGTGCGCGCCGGACGCCATTCCGCCGTTCTGGATGAGATTGTTCTGAATGACGACGGTGGAATTGGCGCCGCCATCGATCTGCTGGATCATGTCGCCGCCGGCATTCTTGAGCCAGGAATCCTCGACGGTGAAGCCATTGCCGCGATACGAAATCAGGCCACCCCAGCCGGGATCCTTCCCTGCGCCGTCGATGGTGCAATAGGAGACGGTCATATTGGAGGCCGCCGCGGTCGAAATGATCGGCGCCAGATTGTTCGACCCGATCAGGAAGTTCGAATTCGTGATCGTGGTGTTCGCGGCCTGAACCGAGACCTGCCAGCCGCCGTTGAGCGAGAAGTCATAGCCGTCGAGCGTGACGTTGCTGCCCGTGACGGTGACAACCTTGGTGGTCGAATTGACGGTCACTCCCGCCATCGAAATCGTTGCCGGATTCTTGAGCGCCAATCCCTCTGGCACACCTACATGATAATCCACCCCGGCGACGTTCCACGCAGGCCGGTTCGCACCGTAACTATCCAACAGGTTCGGATATTGCGGCGAGCCAGCCGATGCATTCGCGGAACCATCATTAACAGCCATCTAGTGTCTCCACTGTAATTTCAACCAAGTTCCCCCAAGGGAACGCTCTCGATTTCGGATTATTTTCGAGTGACATCCCCAACATGCGACACGGGCGTGAAGCATGAGGGCAAGTAGTGGTCGACGGCCGGAGGCAATTTTAAGACAACTTAACGGCCCGGCTAAGGTGATTTTTAAATGTCGCCGCCAAACTATTCCCGCGGGAATATTATGTGGTGCAATAACCCCTTAGAGGGCTTGGACATTCATATTATGTGTTGGCCGCGCCACACCTTGAAAAAATACCGAAAGATTTTTGGTGACAATCAGCGGCGATTTCCGCAGCGCAGGTTGCAGTCAGGCCGCGATTCCCGCGAATAACCCGGCCGACAAGATAAACACAGTTATCTGTCACAAACTCGCGGTCGAATAACACGTAAAACCGGCAGATCGGTTTCTTCACGATCGAAAACAAAATAACCGAAGCTGTCGCCGAGCGGTTTACTTGAGATATTTTCGTCGATGATGAGCCTGCTTGCACTTCGAAGCGGCCGGTTATTTCAAATCCGACAATAACACACCGCGATATCTTGATTATACCGACCCCGGCGTCGGCGCGGGAAATTCAGGCGATTCGGCGCGGTGATTCGGTGCTCAGCTTCCGCGACGCTCCGTCGGAGCCGGGAGAGCCCATGGGTCCGAATTCGACAGGTCCGAATTCGGCGAGTCGGCATTGTGCAAACCGAGCGCAACATCCGGCCGGCCGGTTTTGCCCTTCACGCCATCCAGCAATCCGGCGAGCGCGACCCTCGCGGCGCCCGGCGATCCCTTGATGAGATAGCGCAAGGCAAACAGCAGGCCGACCGCGAAATGGCAGACCCAGCGCCAGCCTGCGAAACGGCGGGCATAAAGGATGCCATTGCGGGCCGAGAGATAGACCGACAGATGCGAGCGTTTCGCCGGATCGACCGCCGAGCCGATGGCGGTGCCGCCGATATGGCGAATGACCGCTTTGCCGGCAAAACCGATCCGGTGCCGTCCGCGGCGGCATCCCCAATCCAGATCCTCGATATAAAGAAAGTAATCCTCGGCCATGAGGCCGACATCCTCGACGAAAGCGCGCGTGACAAGAACGCACGCGCCGCTGACCGCATCGATACTGGCCAGCAGCTTGCCGGACGGCTCGCTGCCCGCCGGAGCGTTACGCCCTACGGCCACCACGCGGCCTGTCCAACGCGACCAGCGCAGCCCGTAATTGATCACTCTGTCCGGCACGTCGTCGAACACCAGCGTTCCGCCGATCATGCCGAACCCTTCGGTGGACCTGGCCATCAGCTCCGACAGACACTCCTGATCGATTTCCGTATCGGGATTGAGAACGAGCACGGCGTCCCAGCCCGGAGCATCGCGCAATCGCGCGAGCCACGCATTGACGCCGCCGCCGTAACCCAGATTGTCGATCGCCAGTCCCAGACGGACGACATTATTCCCTCCGCCGTCAAGCCGGCATGTCACGACCTCGGCAAGCCGCCCGGCCGGCATGTCCAGCGCATCCGCCGCTCCGGCGATCCGTCGCAGCGCCCCGCCGGGGCCGGCGAGCACATCTTGCAATCGCGCAAAGGCTGCGCGGCCGCCATTCTCGCAAACGAAGACCTCGAAATCCGTCCAGCGCGATCGCGCCAACGATTTCAGACAGCGCTCGACATCGGAAGGATTGCGGTATGCAACGATCAGCACCGCCAGTTTTGCGCAATCAGCAGTCATGGCCGAGACAATCCATCATCTGCTGCCGGCGCCGGCGCGCGACGGCATCCCAGACAAACTCTCCGGCGCGCTCGGCCGCGGCGCGCGACATGGTCCGTCGATAGTCGGCGTCCTGCGCCAGCATGCGCAGCGCCGCGATCCAGCCATCGGCGTCATAGGGATCGAGCACCAGACCCTCGTGGCCGTGACGCACAATCCGGCCCGCGCCCATATTCGTCGTCACCACCGGCAGACCGAATCCGCAGGCTTCGTACGTCACCAGCGGACTGCCCTCCTCCAGCGAGGGGAACACGAAGATGTCGGCGGCGCGGTAAACCGATCCGATGTCCGAAAAATAATCGAGCACGGTCACATCGTTCCTGCCGAGCAGGTCGGCACACTTCTCCTTGATGACCGGCTCCATCTCTCCGGCGAGAATGAGACGTCCCTTCACCCCGCTTCGCGCCCAGTAATCGAGCAGCAGATGAGCGCCCTTGCGGACGCAGATCGCGCCGACGAAAACCGCGGTGATGCCCTCGTTCGCCGCAAATCGCTTGCCGGCTCCGGAAAAGCGCGCCGGATCCCAGCCGTAGGTTGCCGGCAGCAGCTTGCGGGACGGCACGCCGTTCTCCAGCAGCGACGCCTCGACCGCCGGACCGGGACAGAAAATGTGATCGACCATTTCCGCTATCCGGGTTTCGCGATCGACCGTCCGCCCGGTGATGCCGTGTCCGGGCGCGGTCCCGAACCGCTCATAGGCCTGATCGAGAATCCTTTTGGCGGTGCCGGTGTGGCAATTGAACTGCTCGCGAAAAATCGTGACGCCGCGTCGCTTCAATTCCCGAACGGTCTCGACGCTGGCGTCGGGCCACAGATAGGCGGCGGATCGTCGTGACCGAAAGCGGTCGATACAGGCCAGAAACGTCTCTTCCATGCCGTGCCCCGCCAGCGCCTGAACCCAGCGATACGGCACATATCGCGCCCAAGCCGGCAGAACCTCGACCACGTCCACCGAGGGCAATTGCAACCGGCTGCGGGACGTGACGATGGCGACGTTGAAATCCTGTCCGGCCATGCCGCTGGCAAGCGAGCCGCATGTATAGCCGACGCCCTTTCCATTGAGCGGCAACGGCATCAACACACCAAGCGAAACACCCATAGACAACCCCGCACGCCGATCGCCGACCGACCGCGAGATATCCTCGCCGGACATGCCCGGTTCCACCGAACCACCGTTTCGCGCAACAGTCTCTTTTGCCTGCGGCATCGCCATCATCGTTCGCTCTGGGCAGCTCTTGCGCGCCACGTCCGCTTCACGCCCGCCAGCCAGGGCGTCCATCGCAGCACGTCCTTGGCCGAGCGGTTCAGCACGCCGACACAAGAGCGCAACGCGTTGACCCATACGGCCTTTGGTTTGGGAGCAAAGATGTAGACGGCCGATTCCTGCCAATGACGATTGGCCAGCCTCTCCTTGTAGGAGGTATCGCCGATTCCGAAATCGATCAGCCGGACCGGATCGCCGGACTGCCCGTCATTCAGACCCTCGATCACTTTCAAAATCAGGTACATGCCCGGCGCATATTTCGCGTAGGCGGAATCGAAGCAAAGATACTCGCTGAGAAAGACCTGATCGCGGAGCGATCCGATCCAGAACGCGCAGGGCCGGCCGTCGAGATAGAGAATATATCCGCGCATCCAGCCTTTGCCGGCTTCGAAGCCAAGGCGGGCGCGAACGATCGGCGTGTCCGAGAAACCTACATTCAGGCCGCGCTGATAGGATTTCGCGGCGATGATCTCCGCATCCCGCACCAGAGCGTCGATATCGGCAGCGGCGCTGAAGCACGCGATCCTGATATCGGCGAACGCCTCGGCCAGATGTCGCGCCCGCTTGCGCTGCTGATAGCGCTCGTTCTGCGACAGGCTGGCGACAAACGAGCCGGGGGCGCCGGACAGATCGCGCACCCGGCGCGCCTGCGGATCGATGCAGTGATCCGCGCACCAGCGGTATGGAAGGGCTGTGGCCGCCTGCACCAGCGGAGAGTGAATATCCGGGCAATGCAGCGACGCCGCGTCCGCCTCACCATTGGCGAGCGATTCGAGAATGCTGCCGATCAGCAGTTTCGAGGTGACCGCGTCGATATCTCCCAGCCAGCCGCCATGCACGACCTGCAGGATGCGCAGCGTCGGGACCGGCAGCGCAAGGTAGCCCAGCCTGACAGGGACATGCCCGGTCTCCAATCGGGCCGCGAGCAGGGCTTTGGGAGACTCCCCTTCATAGAGCACGACGACATGAGGCCGCTCGGCCCGATAAATCCCGACAATGAACAGAAAGAAATCGAGATCGGCGTCCCGGCAAGAACCGCACGCATTCCAGAAGTCGCGAAGCTCTGCGATCTGCGGATCGGCCTTAAGAATTCTGATCCGGTAAGGCGCTGTCATCTGATTCATGGCATCGACTCGATGTGCAATTCGTACCCGCATTAAAAAGACTGCATCAAAGCGCTTTTCGTTCGAAGCTCACGGCAACCTGCATGCTTTCGTGCGCCAGTCGCGCGCCAATCGCTATTCCCGGGCGCTCCACCCCGCGATAGAGCAATTCGGACAGCAGGATCGTGAGCGGAACCGTGAGGATCAGGAGACCGAGAAACGCGGGCGCGGTCGAAAACAGATGCAGCCAGATCCAGTAGCTGATCGAAATCACCGGCAAATGGCACAGATAGGTCGAGAACGAACGTGACCCGAAATAGACCGCGGCCCGGCTCTCCAGCGCGCCCCGGTAAATGCGCGCGAAGTGACTCATCGCAACCGACGGATGCAACGTCACTCCCGCGACGATCACCGCCCATATCAGGAAGGGCACGCTTCCCCCGTCGAGCAAAGGCAGCAGCACGATGACCACCGCAAGAACAGCCGAAGGATGCCGAAGCCGCCCCGCGATGGACGGATAGGACAACCGGCTCGCGATGCCGACCGCGAAATAACCCGCCGTCGCCGGCAGGAAGCCCGGCTGATCGAAACTCCCGAACAAGCGATGCCGGCAGGCGATCTCGACCACCGCGATCGCCGCGGCGACACAGATCATGGCGCGCGGCGACCGCGCCGCGGCGATGACGGCGGGCGCGACAAGATAGAACTGCCATTCCAGCGACAGGCTCCAGGCCGGCATGTTGAAGGCATATTGGGAGAAAGGCAGCATCGTGTCGTTGATCGCGCCGTGAAGCATCGTCGTGTGGGCGAGAACATGCCGCAGAAGGAAATCATGATTGGACCGTGCAATGTCGGCCAGCAGCATGGTGAACTGCGGATCGCCGGCCTCCGGAATCCGGGACAGCAAACTCACCTGCAGGTCGCTGGTGAAAAAGCCGATGATGCAGGTCACGGCGAACAGCGGAAATATCCGCATCAGGCGGCGCAGCAGATAGACGCCGTAGGGCTCGGGCTTCTCGACCACGAGGTGGGTGATCACGAAGCCGGAGATGATCAGGAAAACGAGGACCGCAGGCAGGCCCGCCCCTTTCAGGAGAGCGCCGAAATCCCGTGCGCGCAAATTCGAGAAGTAGGCCAGATGGGACAGAACCACCGACCACGCCAGCCAGCCCCGCAGCCCCTCGATCGCGCCGAATTTCATCATCGTCCGAAACCTCCCTTGTCCATTCGACCTCGAATGGAACCTTGCGAGCGGACTTGATCTGGCGGGCCGGCGTCCGGGGCCCACGCCGGTCGGAGATTTAATATTATTAAACTATTTAATCTTTTAAATATATAATCCAGTGATAAAATGGCTCGTCACGCAATAAACCGATCAACTTCCTGCCAGATCCCTTCCGTGAGGCCCTCCGTGGCGATACCGCGAGCCCGATCAGATTGCTGGCACATCTCCCCGGTTTCGAGCCGCCAGGCGGCGCCCCCGCGAGTCGTTCGGGGACCGGCATGAAGGATCTCAAGCAGAAGACCATTCGAAGCGGCCTCGCCAAGCTTTGCAGCCAGAGCGCGGATTTTGTGCTCCGCATCGCCTCGCTGGTCATCATGGCGCGCCTTCTGGAGCCGAAGGACTTCGGATTGATCGCGATGGTCACCGCGGTCACGGGATTTTACGGGCTGTTCACCTCCGCCGGCCTCTCGGCAGCCACGATCCAGGCGCCGACCGTCAGCAACGAGCAGCTTTCCACCCTGTTCTGGATCAACATCGCGGTCGGAGCCGTGCTGGCGCTTTTATGCGTGCTGACGGCGCCGGTCATCGTCAGATTCTATCACGAGCCGCGCCTGTTCTGGGTGACCGTGGCGGTCGCCGCCGGCTTCATCATCAACGCCGCGACGGTCCAGCACTCGGCGCTTCTGCAGCGCCAGTTGCGCTATGTCACCCTCGCCGTCATCGAAACGCTGTCGCAGCTCGTCAGCTTCACCGTCGGCATCGTCATGGCCCTCAAGGGCTTCGGATACTGGGCGCTGGTCGGCACCGCGATCACCACCCCGGCCTGCTTCATCGTCTGCCTGTGGGCCGTCACGCAATGGATTCCGGACCTGCCGCGACGAAGCGTCGGGATCGGCGCCATGCTTCGCTTCGGCGGCACGCTGACGTTGAACAGCGTTGTGGTCTACATCGCATACAATCTGGAAAAGGTGCTGCTCGGACGCTTCTGGGGCGCCGATGTCCTCGGCATCTACGGCCGAGCCTATCAGCTCATCAATGTTCCGACCGACAACCTCAATTCGGCGGTCGGCGGCGTGACCTTCTCCGCGCTGTCGCGGCTCCAGAACGACCCCGCCCGCTTCAGGAGCTATTTTCTGAAAGCGTACGCGCTGGTCAACTCGCTGACCCTTCCCATCACGCTATTCAGCGCACTGTTCGGCGACCTCATCATCTCGGTGTGTCTCGGGCCGAAGTGGATGGCGGCGGTTCCGATCTTCCGCCTCCTCGCGCCGACCGTGATGGTGTTCGGCATCATCAATCCGCTCGGCTGGCTGCTTCTGGCCCTCGGGCTCTATGGGCGAAGCTTCCAGATCGCGCTGGTGATCGCTCCCCTTGTCATCACCGCCTATCTGATCGGACTGCCCTACGGCCCGACCGGCGTCGCGATGGCCTATTCGAGCGCGATGGCCCTCTGGCTGGTGCCGCATATTTTGTGGTGCACCTACCGAACGGTCATTTCCCCACGGGATGTGCTGTCGATACTCAGCAAGCCGCTGGTGTCCGCCCTGGTGGCCGCAGCCTTCGCATTCCTTGTCCAGCGCTACATCGGCGAGTTGCTGTCTCCGCTGCCGAGGCTTTTGCTCACCGCCGTCACCATGGGCGTCACTTACGTTCTGATGCTGCTGTTCGTGATGGGCCAGAACGCCCTCTATCTGGACATCCTGAACGGGATCAGAAGCTCTCCGCGCCTCGACGTGACCGAAGCCGAAGGGAGATCCGTTTAATGGGCGCCGGCCGCCAACCAACCGTCAGCGGCCGGAATTGTCACCGCGTTCACAACGAGTGATGGTGCGAACATGACATTACGGGCTGGCGACTGGATCGAGGTTCGAAGCAAGGACGAAATTCTGGGAACGCTCGACAACAACGGACGACTGCAGGAACTCCCCTTCATGCCGCAGATGTTCCAGTATTGCGGCAAGCGATTCAAAGTCTTCAAGCGCGCGCACAAGACCTGCGACACCGTCAATCCGGTCGCCGGGCGCCGGCTCGCCGATGCGGTGCATCTGAACCTGCGCTGCGACGGTCAGGCCTATGGCGGCTGCCAGGCCGCGTGCCTGCTGTTCTGGAAGGAGGCATGGCTCAAGCCGGTCGAAGCGACGGACGCCATCACCGCCTCCTCGCCCGGCGATGACTCCTTCGCGGATGAAGCGCCGCCCGTCACAGGCGGATGCACCGAGCAGGACGTATGGCGGGCGACATCCGGCATCGATCAGCAGCAGGGCGGCGTTCAACGATACTTCTGCCAGGCCACCCAGTTGCCGAGCTTCACCACGCGCCTTCCGTGGTGGGACGTCCGGCAGTATGTGGAAGACTTCACGTCCGGAAACGTGCGGCTGGGCAGGATGTTCGCCGGTTTCAGCTACCTCGGCAGCTATCACCTCGCTCTGGCGAAAAGGAACAGGCTGGGTCGTCCGGCGCGCTGGCTCTATGACCGGTTTCAAAAGCTGCGGGGCGGCGTGCCCTATCCGCGAAGAACCGGCACCGTTCCTCCCGGCGAGCCGACCCCGATCGCCACGCTGGACCTGCAACCCGGCGAACTGGTGCGGGTGAAATCCTATCCGGAGATTCTCGCAACCCTCGACGGCATGAAAAACCGGGGCATGTTTTTCGACGCCGAGCTGGTGCCGTTCTGCGGCGGCGTCTATCGGGTGCAGGCGCGGATAACACGGTTTATCAACGAGAAGACCGGGACGATGGCGACGATGAAGACGCCCGCCGTCATTCTGGAAGGCGTGTGGTGCCAGTCGCGCTACAGCAACTGCCGAATGTTCTGCCCGCGAGGCATTTACTCCTGGTGGCGGGAGGTGTGGCTGGAAAGAGTCTCCGAGAATTCATCCGGCCTGGAGCGGCCGCGCGATCGCACGCCCATCGCGCATGACGACATACCTGTTGCAGCACGACTCGTCACAGAGCCGAACGCTGCGGCGCGAACCTTCGCATCAGGTTCCTGAATGAACCGAGAAGGTGAACCGCGCCGCCGGGAAGGAAAATATACGCCAACGGTCTGGCCAGGCCGGCAAGATCGAACAGCCTGACGAAAACCAGCTCCCGGCGCCAATGCCAGAGCTCGGGCGCCACGTCCGCGAACGTGGCACCCGCCCTGCGGCGCGAGCCGAAAAGAAAGATCGCGCACAACGCGAAATAGCGCTTGGCCTGCTGCTGAAGATCGCGTCGCTGCTTTTGATCGCCGATCGAGCGGTCCGCCCCATCCAGGATCAGTTCGACGACTTTCCGGACGTCCTGCAATATGACGTCAATCGCAAGGCCGGATGTCACCGTCTCGTCATGCGATGAATGCGTGCCGCACCGCTCGTTCACAAGGCCCGCTTTGCCTGCAAGCAACAGCGGGACCCAGACGGCCTTGTCGACGGTGTGAGGTCCCCAGTCGCCGGGGAAACCGCCTTTGGCACGCAGCGCTTCGGTGCGAAGCATGATCGTGCACATCGGCGCGAAGATCAAACCGTTCAGCACGTCCTTGAGAATATCGATCCCGTCGCACACCCCGGTTTGCAGTCTGCGATTGACGACAGCCGGTAGCCGGTAACCGCTCGCATATGAAATATCGCTCAAGGCGATCACGATCGGAACGCCCGGCCGCCGCCCGGCCACGTCGACGCAGCGATCCAGCAGCCATGGCGCGACAAGGTCGTCATCCGAAACGAAGACGATATACTCGCCCTTGGCCTGCGCCAGACAGGCGTTCCAGTTCGGAATGAGACCGATATTGCTGGCCTGCCTGACCACGCGCAGCCTGCGGTCGTCGAACGTCTCCAGCACCTCTTCGGTTTCATCGGTCGAGGCGTTGTTCGACACCAGAACTTCCATGCGCTGATAAGTCTGCGCAAGAGCCGCGGCCACGCAGCGTTTCAGCAACGCAGCCCGGTTGAATGTCGGAATCGCAATCGTCACCAGCGGCTCGTAAGGTGCATTGGAGACTTCAGACACCAAGTCAGACGCCGAGACTGTCATTGCGACATTCTCCCTTCGCGCTGACCTTCACGCCGTCTGTCGCGCTGGTGCGGAATTGCAACGTATCCTCGATGATTTCGGCGATTCTGTTTGCGCCACGATTGAAATCGTAGCGATCTGTTACCTTCTGTCTGGCCGACTCTCCCATGCGCCGGCACAGCTCCGAATCCGCAAGAGCCTCCATAAGCGTCTCGGCCATTTTCCTCGGATCGAATCCGGCGATGGCGAGACCGTTGCCGTCCCGCACGAATTCCGGCGGATGACCCGATCCCTCGAAGCAGATGATCGGTTTGCATCGCAGTGCTGCTTCCAGCATGACAAGCGACAGCGACTCTTCCCGGGAGGTCAGAAGAACCAGTTCGGAGGCCTCGAAATAAGGCGCGACATCCGCCGTCTGCCCGACAAAATGGACGACGCCGCTCAAGCCCAGCGACGCCGCCTGTCGCCGCATCAGATCGACCTCGCGGGAGCGACCGCCGACCCAGACGAAATGAACGGCCGGGCCGCGCCGGCTGGCAGCCGCGTGAACGGCGACGTCGAGAAACAGATCGGTGCCTTTGCGCGGCTCGATCGAACCGCACCCGCACACGATCCTGGCCTCCGCCGGGATCGCCAGTTCGTGCCGGATATCGCGAGGCTGAAAGGATTCGACGCCATGGTCGGCCGGTGGGGGCCCCAGCCCCAGCACCACATCGATCTTGCTTGCGGGAACGCCGTGCCTGTCCACGAGATTGGCTTTCACCGCATCGGACACCGCGATGTATCGACTGGTGCGCGCCTTCAGCAGGCCGATGATATCGAGGCCGGGTGCTTGCAGAGCGCGAATGCTTACGTCGAGCTCATGCACATGACATATGACCGGGCAATCGAGAAACGACAGAAACTGCACCATCCGCGCGCTGGCGACCGAATTCGCATAGATCAGGCGGATATCGCAGCCGATCAGAGTCTGACGCAGAACGGCAAGGTGGGAGGCGATCTGTCCGCGCGATGCCTGTGTCGGATAAAGATTGAGCGCATGCAGCGCACGGTAAGCGAAACTGGGTTCGGCTTCGAAACAATCGACCTCGCCGAGTTCGGCGAACTCGGGCAGCAGATCGCCGGATTTTCCGGCCAGAATTCGCAGCCGCATGTCATGCGTCCGCCTGAACCAGCGCAGGAAGTTGAGAAGCATCAGCGGCGCCCCGGATCGGGAAACGTCGTGGCTGAGAAACAGCGCTGTTCCACGCGCTTCGCTCACCGCCGTTCTCCCTCCCTCCTTGCACGCCAGCGTCTTTCCATCACGACGCTTCCCATCACGATGCCTTTCCGTCACGACATCGGCTCGCGCCAGGCACGCGAACCCAGACGTCAAACGACCACAAGCTTGCGCGCGACGAACGCCTCCGCGTAGCGTTCCGGCGCGCGGCATTCCATGCCTCGCAACCGCGCCAGTCCGAGAAAGACTTCGGCATCGAACCACTGCTTGGAGCGCTGGCTGCCGAAATGCGACATCAGCAGATCGATCTTGCGCTGGAGCGCGCCGGCGGACACCGGCATGTAAAGATTGGGCTGGCCCATGTCGCCATCCCACTTCGGGATTTCGTATTCGAGAATGCTATGATCGCGAAATGTATTCCATGTCAGGCGGCAGACCTGACGATGATCCTGATGGGCGTCGTCGCGGCGGTGAGTGAGGATGACGTCCGGATCGACCCGCGCTTTCAGACCTTCGAACCAGGATTTGATCTGTTCGCCCTGCTCCGGAAAGAATCCATCCCGAAACGACATCACCTCGACCTTGGCGCTGGCCGCGTTCAACAGAAAGTCGGCCGCGGACGCCCGTGCCTCGCGTTCGCGCTCGCCGGCTCCGCTCAGAACACACCAGTGAACATCGAGGTGAACGCCTCGGCCTGCCAGAGCGAGAAGGGTCGCTCCCGCGCCGATCTCGATGTCGTCCGAATGAGCGCCCAGGCACAACACCGACAGCCGGTCGCCGGGCGCGACGAACCGCAGCGCCGTCATCGCGCCACCGCAGCCGGCACATCATGTCCCACCCGCCACGGCATGTCGCCGCGTTCGATCATCTCCTCGAGAACCTGCCGGTCGCGCAGCGTGTCCATGGCGCGCCAGAATCCCTCATATCTGTAGACCATGAGGTTGCCGTCCGCGATCAGGCGGTTGAAAGGTTCAAGCACGAGCTCTTCGCCGTCGCGGATGTAGTCGAAGATGCTGTTGCGGAAGATGAAGTATCCGCCGTTGATCCAGATTTCCGACTGCTGGCTGGCGCGCATCCGCTGCACGACGCCCTGCTCGTCGAATTCGGCGAGGTGAAAACTGATCGGCGGGTGGATGGCGATGAAACACGCGATCTTGCCGCTTTTCCTGAACCGCTCGATCATCTCCGGCAACGGCGCATCGGTCAGACCGTCGCTGTAATTGGCGAGAAAGATCTCCTCGTCCTCGACGAGATGACGGACCGCGACCAGCCTTTCGCCGATGTTGCGCCAGATCCCGGTATCGACCAGGGAAATCCGCCAGTCCGGCGGCCGCTCGCCGAGGATCTCGACCTTCTTGCCGAAGTTCGAAACGACACAGTCGCTGCTGGAGACCCGCTTGTAGTTGAGAAAGTAATCCTTGATGACGTTGGCCTTGTGGCCGAGACACAGGATGAAATCCTGATGGCCGTACTGGCTGTAGTACTGCATCACGTGCCAGAGGATCGGCTGATAGCCGATCGGCACCATCGGCTTGGGAACGCTCTCCGAATATTCGCGAATGCGGGTGCCAAGCCCGCCGCAGAACAGGACGACTTTCATGATACGAGATCCCCCGGATCGATCACTTCTACGCTGGGGATGGGAACGACCAGCTTGCAGCCCCATGCACCGACATGGCGCATCTGCTCGACGATTTCCTTTTTCAAATTCCACGGCAGGATGAGCAGATAATCCGGTCGCATTTCGTCGATAGCGGACACCGGATGGATCGGAATGTGCATTCCGGGCGTGTAGCGCCCGTGCTTGTACGGGTTGCGGTCGACGGTGAAATCGAGAAAGTCCGGCCCGATCCCGCAATAATTGAGCAAGGTGTTCCCCTTGCCGGGCGCGCCGTATCCGCAGATCCGCGCGCCCTTCTCCTTGCATGCGATCAGAAACGCCAGAAGCTGGCGCTTGGTGTGATGCACCCCAGCGGCGAAGCGCGCATAACTGTCGATATCCTCGAAGCCGATCGCACGCTCGTGCGCCAGCAGCGCGCCGACCCGCGGCGAGGTCGGATGGCCGCTGTCGCCGTGGCAAAGATAGACCCGCAGCGAGCCGCCATGGGTGGGAAGCTGTTCGACATCGAACACCCGCAGATCGTGCTTGCGCGCCAGGCGGTCGATCGTCACCAGCGAAAAGTATGAAAAATGTTCGTGATAGATGGTGTCGAACTGGTTCTCGGCGATCAGCCGTTCCAGATGCGGGAATTCCAGCGTGATCACGCCCTGCGCTGCCAGAAGATGCGCCATCCCGGCGGTGAAATCGTTGATGTCCGGAACCTGCGCCAGCACGTTGTTGCCGATAATGAGATCGGCGCGCCGCCCGTCCGACGCCAGACGCCGGGCAAGGCTCAATCCGAAGAATTCAACCAGTGTCGGAACGCTTTTGGCGCGCGCGGCTTCGGCCACATTGGCGGCCGGCTCGATGCCGAGAACGGGAACGTCGAATGGCTGGAAATGCTGCAGCAGATAGCCGTCGTTGCTCGCGATCTCGTACACCTGGCTATGCGGGCCAAGGCCGAACCGGCCGACGATCATTTCGCAATATCGCCGCGCGTGCTCGACCCATGAGGTGGAGTACGAGGAAAAATACGCATACTCGGTGAAGATATGCTCCGGTTTAACGTATTCCTTCAACTGCACCAGAAAGCACCCGCCGCAGACCAGCACGTGCAGCGGAAAATAGGGCTCCATCTGGTCGATCTGGTCGGCGGGCAGAAAACTCTCGCACAGCGGCGACATCCCCAGGTCGACGAACGTCGTCGACAGCGGGGCATGACAGAGCCGGCAATAGCCATGCCGGAGCGCCGCAGGACCGGCGACGGGGCCTCTTTCGATGGCTGCGTGAGCTGATCTCGTCCGATCGGCGGTGAACATCTCAACACGCTTCCGCTACGTCTTGACAATTCCACGCAAAATCACGCGCGCCGTCCCGCGCGCCAATTAAATTAACTATTGAATGCGCGCAGCTTGAATTATATATACATTTAAATCCAATCAAAGCAATTAATTAAATGTCGGGATATCGTAGCAAAGCGCCGGGACCGTAGCCGTATCGCCCGGGCCACCCTCACCCCAAGGGCATCGAATGACGCCGCGAGCGCTCGCATTCGAAGGCCAGACGGCCGTCGTCACGGGCGGCGGGAGCGGTGTCGGCGCGGCGGTAGCTCTTGCTCTGGCCGCAGCAGGAGCCAATCTCCACCTCATCGGCCGCCGCGCGGACATGCTGGACGCCGTCGGCGCTAAAGCGCGCGCCATGGGCGTTGAGGCCACAAGCCGGCACGCCGATCTTTCGACCCGCGACGGCCAACTGAAAGTGACGCAGCAGCTCGTGCACGAGCTTCCCGGCGTCGACATTCTCATTCAGAACGCCGCGGTCCATTCCATCGCCGCGTTCGGGCAAGCCGATCTGGCGGACCTGGATACGCTGCTCAACATCAATGTGCGCGCGCCTTACGCCCTGACCCAGGCGTTGCTCCCGATGCTGAAAGCGCGGCACGGTCAGATCGTGTTCATCAATTCGAGCAGCGGCCTGCTCGCCAAACCCCTGACAGCGCAATACGACGCCACCAAACACGCCCTGAAAGCCATCGCCGACTCGCTGCGCAGCGAGGTCAATGCTGACGACATTCGCGTCACGAGCATTTATCTCGGACAGACGGCGACCGAAATGCAGGCCCGGATCTACCGCATCAAAGACAAACCCTATCGACCGGAACTCTTGTTGCAGCCCGAGGACATCGCCTCCGTGATCGTGAATGCCCTCAGCCTGCCGCGAACCGCCGAGGTGACCGACATTCATATCAGGCCGATGATCAAATCGTGAGCGGCTGATCTCGCGCGCGAGGCTGTGCCGTCCACGGCCTGTCCGCAACAGCGACCGTTCATCGTCAGGATACATCCATGCTGGAGGGCATCAGGAAACGCGGCACCCAGACCAGAGCGCTGACGCTTGTGGTCTGGCACAAGCTCAGACAGGACGGCGTACGCAGTCTCCTGCGACGCGGGATCGGAAAGCTGCCCCGATGGCACGATCGCGACCGGACCCAAAGCAGCTTCGATCAGGAATTCGGCACGGACACCGACGGCGTGGTGCCACTGTGGAAGCTGCAAATCGAAAGCCCGCATCGCGAGCAAGGCGTTCGCTATCAGGCTTCCGCCCCCGATTTCATCCGCGCCGCGATCGAGAGCCTGCCCATTGCCCCCGCCGACTTCGTCTATGTCGATATCGGCTCGGGGAAAGGCCGGACCCTGCTGGTGGCGTCCGAATATCCGTTCCGGCGCGTGATCGGCGTCGAATTCTCCTCCGAGCTGAACGCCATCGCCACCGAAAACATTCGCCGCTACCGGGGCGTCAGACGCCGATGCGCCGATGTGTCGTCGGTTTGCGCGGACGCCGCGACATGGGAGTTTCCCACCGAGAACACGGTCTTGTTTCTGTATAATCCGTTCGGAGAGAGAGTGTTGCGGCGCGTGCTCGGCAATCTGCGGACCTCGCTGGCGCGGCACCCGCGCGACGTCTACATCATCTACAGCCATCCGATCCTGGCCCACCTGCTCGACGATTCCGGTTTTCTCCAGCGGATCGATGCGCCCATCGAAGGCGCGATCTACCGGCACGCATCGCAGGGCGCGAACTCGCGATCGTCCTGATACGTCGCCACGAATGATGAAGGGACCAGACATGTCACGGACGGGACCGCGATGATGTCGCCGCCGGTCCATGGGCATCCTCCAGAACCGCTCCCGTTCGCATATCGACGTTGTGCGTGAAGATCGTCTTGGGGCTGGCGTCGTTGGGGGTGCCGTTTCGGGGCGAGGGATAGGCAAACCCATAGCCGCCCGGATCGAAATAATTGTCGTGCACCGTGAACGTGGTGACGATGGACGAAAGATCGACGGACACGAAGTAGCTGACGCTTCCCATCATGGTGTTGTGGCCGATCTCACCCGTCGTCACATACTCGGTCATGAAGCCTTGGGTCGCTCCGCCGTTCTGCAGGCTCGTGTTGTAGACAATGGTGGCGGTGATGGGCGAGCCGAGAAACTGGGTGTAGTCGCCATGCGCGGCCGGAGCTAGCCCGCCCTGCTCGATCAGATTATTCCGGACGACGACATTGCCGCCGGTGTGATGCTGCTGGATCATGTCGCCGCCGGCATTTTTGAGCCAGCAATATTCGACGGTCAGGCCGCGCCCCACCATGGTGATCAGACCGCCATAGCCCGGCGACTTCCCGTTCCCGTCGATCACGGAATAGCCGACATACAGATTGGACGGCGTGCCGTTGGCGGGATTGCTGTAGATCGGGGTGTTATCCTGCGCGCCGATCATGAATTTCGAATTCACGATCCGCGTATTCGCCGCCTGCACGAACACGCTCCAGCCACCCTCGGTCGAAAAATCATAGCCATCGAGGGTGACGTCATCTCCCGTCACCGCGATGACCCGGCCGCGCCTGTCGACCGAAACTCCCCGCATCGAGATGGTCGCCGGATCTTTCAGAACCGTGTCCGCCGGATAGCCGACACAATAATCGACACCTGCCACCCGCCACGCGGGGCGCACCTTGTATCGCGTCAGGACGGATGGATGTTGAATGGCGCAGGCCGGCGCGCGGGCCGACCCATCGTCGCTGCCCGCGCCTGCGATCCCTGCACCATCGGTGCTTTCACTTGCGATGCCTGCTTTTGCCGCATCGGCGGCGATCGGCCCGCCCTGTCCGAACAGCGATGCCGCGATCAGCAATATCCTGAATATTGAACCATTCCGAGCCGTGATCATGGCGACCGCCTGTCGAAGCTCTGCGACCGATGGCCCCTTACCTCGGACGGCCGACCATGGTCGGCTGTCCCAGCCCGAGCGCGTGAGCCGGCCAGCTTCGTCCGCGACGCTGGGACACCGCGCTTCTGGCCGCTGCCAGATAGTGTTCCTGCAACGAACCGCGAACGCCGACGCAGATGCCCCAGAGCATCCAGATATTATTCCAGTAATGCACCGTCAGACCGGCGAACATGAAGACGACAAGCACCAGCGTGAAGGCCGTGCGCATCCTGCTCATGTAGGGATCGCGGCGACGATCGCCCGCGCCCTCTCCCGATCTATAAAATGCCGCGACATTGGCGAGGAACAGAAAGACAATCGCCGGAATGCCAAAACGGAGCGCGAGGGTCAGCCAGACGCTGTCCACCGAAGCGTTGCCGAAGAAATCGCCGACCTCGCCGTAGGCTTCGAAGCCATAGCCGACATAGGGAGACAGGCCGATATAGTAAAACGCGCTGTCCCACGTCGCCACGCGGAAATATCCAGTGGAGGGATCGAGGGTCAGATGCGAGACGATCCACGAGACCGGCTTGTTGGCGACCGCGAAAACCACGGCGAAAAGAACGATCGAGACCGTGACCAGGAGATACCACCGCCAAGGATATCGGCGCAGCAGGCGGTCGTAAAAATACACCGCCAGCACGATCATGAACGACATCAGCGGCGCGGACGACACCGCCAGCACGCACCCGAAGAAACAGCCTCCCGTATAGAGAACCCGGCCCGGAAGGCTGCGCTCCGAATACAGAAAGACGGCGCCGGCGACCACACAGAACGTGCCGTACAAGATCGGATGCGGAAACGTCGAAAATGCCCGCAGCATTCCGTAGCGGTATTCCGGACCGAAGCTCGGCAGGCCCCATAGCGCGGCGACGAGGTTGTAGGTGACGATGTGCTGGGTGAGATGCTCGAGGGCGGCAAGCGCGATGACGACGATGGTGACGAACTTCAGCGCTCCGATAAACGCCTCCAGAGCCGGGCGCCCGAAGAAGAACGCGCGGGCCACGATATAGCCGCCGAGAAATTCGACCACCAAAGCGAATCCGGACGACCACGATTCGGGGTCCGCGCTGAACGTCGCGGCCACGATCCAGACGGAGGTCAGGCAGACCAGCAGATCGGACAGGATCAGATGCCGTCCCTTTCGGAACAGCTCGAACAGCGCCGGAAACAGCAGCAGACAAATCGCGACCCGCCCCGGGGTGAACTTCGAGCCGCCGATGAAGATCGTCATGGCGGCGGGCGTCGTGCATGCGATCAGCGTCAGCCACGCCGCGGCCCCATGCGCCGAAGAAGCGGGCCGCGCGAGAGCGCCGGACGCAACCAGCCGGCCGTGAGCCGGCAAACGCGGCGCCATCCGACCACCATTCGAACTGCCAATCGACACGGCGCCTCCCTGGCTGACCGCTGGCGCAACCGGATTATATTATTTAATTCGGCGAATGACCATATGAAATTAATTCCGGACATCCTCAAATTAAATATACTATCCATCGCGATCGACCACTGGATCATGATCATCTGTCCCGACGATCAGAACACGGCGCGATTCATTCGGAGACCGGGGAATGGCGGGTTCAATTCATCTGTGCTGCGTCGCCAACAATGAAACAATACTCGCACGCGACCTGCTGCGATCTCCGGATATCGCCGAGGGCCGCGTTCAGACCTCGATCATCTGGAACGCGCCGGCGGCTGCCGCCGCCTATCACGACGCCGTTGGCCGCATCCACGCCGATATCCTCCTGTTCGCGCATCAGGACGTGTACTTTCCCGAAGGCTGGTTCGCGCGGCTGGATGCAGCCTGCCGCGAGCTCGATGCGCTGGACCCGTCCTGGGCCGTCGCCGGGCTCTGCGGCATGACGCGGGAGGAAGAATTCGTCGGACATTTGTGGGACTCCGGCCTCGGCGCGGTCTGCGGAGGTCCGTTCGGCCAGCCCCGCGAGATCGCCAGTCTGGATGAGGTCGTTCTGATCGTGCGCCGGGCCTCGGGCGTGTCGTTCGACCACGCCCTGCCGTCCTTCCATCTGTACGGAACGGATATCGTGCTCGAAGCACGCAAGGCCGGTCTGAAATCCTACGCGATCGATCTTCCCGTCATCCACAACAGCAAGGCGAATGTCCATCTCGACCAGACCTATGTCGCGGCTTACCGCTTCATGGTCCGCAAATGGAAAGCGCTGCTTCCCTGGCCGACCGTGATCGTTCAGCTAAGGGACAATCCGCTGACATTGCAGCTTCGCCGTATCCGGCTGCGATACAAGGCGCTGCGCCGCGCATCCACGCTGCATCCCATGCTGGAATTCCCGGAAACGAAGGCGCGAGAGCTGGGGTTTGCGCCGGCGGAAGAGACGCGGGAGACGGCTTGAACCGCCCGGCGCCCCTGCTCGAATGGACCGATGCTCCTATCGCCGCCCGTCAGGTGTGACGCGGCGGCGCCGGTGCAGCCGATCCGCTCCATCTGCCTTTCCGCATTGGCGCGGCAAATGCCGGATTCGACATCATCCCGCGGAAGGCTTCGGCATCGACGGTATCGGGATTGATCAGGATACGGTCGTCGCGATATTTCCAGCGGACCCGCGATGAATGGAAGCTGTAGCCGATGCTGCGATAGGCATACGGACTGACGAAGCCGTGAAGCATTTTCTTCCACTTCGAGATGTTGTCCCTGTTCCAGGCGGACCAGTTGCCGGTTTCAAATCTCGCCCAGGTATCGTCATAGTCGGACTGGATCACACTCAGCGGGATGTCGCCGGCGGCCTTCTTCGAGAGGATCAGCATCATCATCTGATCCTCGAATGGAATTTCATTCCGCCGCTTGAGATCGACCGGACGCCTGATCAGGCTCCACATCTTCGGGCGGGACAGATTGACCAGAAAGACGCTGGTGTCCTCGAAGCCGTTTCGCTTGCTGAAAAGGCTGTAGAAGAATTCCGGCGAGAATTGATAGAGCCCGTGCGAGGGAAACCCGTTCGCGTTGGTCCCGATCAGGACGTGGCCGCCCGGCTTGACCAAATTCACGATGTTGTCGACCACCTGCGCGACGTTGAAGATGTGTTCGATCGAACCGAAATCGAGGAACGTATCGAATTGCCCGCGCAGGTCCTGCGGGATCGGACGATTGAAATCATGAATCAGCGATGCGCCTTCGAAGGCGGAAGCGTCGATCGATGTGATGTTCTCGGCGCCGAGTTTGCACAGCAGCGGCTCGCAATAGGCGCCCACCGCGATGGACTCGTCATATGCGGCGCCGACATTCTCCCGCACCACATCATATTCCTGTTTCCAGAAATGGATCTCGTGCCGTCCCAGCGTGACCGTGTTGCGGAAGTTGAATTTGTAAACCCGGCTTGCGAAGCTCAGAGCCCGGAGACCTGTCAGATCGATACCCACGATTGACTCCTGTCGATTCCAGCCGCGATGCGAATATCGCCGCGAGCGGCGGCATCACCGCGCCAGCGAACTCTGCGCCTTCGTAAAACCGGAGCGCGCGTAATACACTCTTCTGCGCATCCCGCGCGCGATCCGCAGACTTTCGCGCGCCATGGATGACAGCACCGAAGGCGGAAGAACGATCGGCCCCTGCGGTTCGAGCCACGCGCGCACCTGCGCATGCGCGGGCCCGAGCGTCGCCAGCAGTCGGTCCCAAAGCTCCGGATTCATCGAATCGTGAAAATGCAGAACGCTGACGTCCGCAACCCTGGCGGCGTCGTAGTTCGCCGGCAGATGGCTGCACACCGGAAAATTGCTCGAATCCGGCAACGCCTTCCAGGCAAGCCCCAGCCGGATGACGGTCAAGCCGAGCACCACCTGATCCATGAAATGGACCTGGGAGTGGGTTCGCGCCACCCGCCGATCAAGAAATATCTTGAAGTCGCCGAGAAACTCCCTGCCGAACCGGGCCGCGCGGCGGTACACGTAAAGGCCCGCATTCCAGTAGAAGCGGATGCGATGGCCATCGCCGGTGTACAGCCACGGCAATTGGTCGGCGTCCTTGTCGATGACGGCGGCGGATCGCTGCCAGAACGGATCGTTCGGGTCGGTCTCTCCCCTGGAGCCGATCACCCCGGCATCGGGAGCGCTGGCGAGAAAATCCACGCCGGGCTGCAGTTCGAGACCGTTGGGCTCGCGCAGAAAGAGAATGTCGCTGTCCACCCACGCGATCGCCTCGGTGGAGACATGCTGCTCGACCGCCGCGATCGCTTCCGCCTTGTTCATATAATGGTGCCAGGCATACGGATTATGCGGAGACACCTGAAGATGCCTGATGCCGAGCTCCGCCATGCGGCGGCGCGTCTGGAATGATAGCGGCGGCGTCATGCGCGGCGTCACCGCCACAACCTCCAGATTCGCAAAGCGGCCGCCGAAGCGTCGGAGGCTCTCGACCATCCGGATTGTCAGGGGTTCGAGCAATCCCGATTCGATGCAGACGACGATCGTCATCGAAAGCGGCCTGCGAGGAGCCCGATAGTCTTCCATTGGAGACGTGCTCCCTACGACAATCCCCGCTCCGACATTCTTCCGGGCGCGAATGCCGACATTCCGCCGAAAGCCGCCCCCGGCATGTCTGCGATGCCCGAGGATGATGTCAGGGGTCGGATGATAGTTGAACGTCAATTAATGACAATATATAATTTATTTAAATTGGCCTGCTATTTAATTGGCAGGGAAAAGCGTCGAACCCGAGGCGCCCCGCCGCGCCGGACAGTCCCGGCCCGCATGCACGATGGCAGCGTTCGCCCTGAAACAATGGAGACATCGGATCATGACCCGGTATGGCGAAGCGCGTCAGGTCAGGGATTGAGAGGACCCCTTGCGGTTTTACCCGACAGGTCTGCGGGACGCCGTTCTCATTCAACTGGATCCGGTGCGCGACAGGCGCGGCTTGTTCGCCCGCAACTTCTGCGCGGACGAATTTGCCGCACACGGGCTGGAAACCAATTTCCCGCAACACAGCCTCTCGGTTTCGATACGCAAGGGCACGCTGCGAGGCATGCATTATCAGCGCGATCCTCACGGCGAGGTCAAACTGGTCCGCTGCAGCCGGGGCGCCATTCTGGATGTCATCATCGACATCAGGACGGATTCGCCGACATTTCGCCGCTGGCAGGAATTCGAGCTGTCGCCCGGCAGCGGCCGCGAACTCTATATTCCGAAAGGGTTCGCCCACGGCTTTCAGACCCTCAGCGACGATGTCGAGGTGAGCTATCTGATTTCCGCGCCATACCGACCGGAATCGGCCCACGGCGTGCGTTACGACGATCCGGCGTTCGGAATCACCTGGCCGTTCCCGGTCACGGAGATTTCCGAAAAGGATCTGCACTGGCCCGACTTCCCCGCATAGCCGCGTTGCTAACAACCTGTCGCAAAGCGGCGTTTCCCGCGCCGGAGCAATCAGCGCGGCGGCGCGGCGGGTTTCTCAGGCGCGGTATCGTGGCGGACCAGCAGGCCTTTATGCTCCAGCAACTGTGCCGTTCTTTGGATGACGGCGAACGGCAAGTTCGCGCGCTCGGCAATATCGAGTAGCGAGTGCGTCCCGTCCGACAGATTGAGAATCCAGAGCATCGCCATGTTGGCGGCCGCGGCGTCCTTGTCCCCGCCGATCATGCCGTAAAGTCCGCGCCGCCCAAGCTGCGGCTCGCATTTCCGCACAGTGTTGCGATAGAGCGCATCGTTCTCGACGACATTGATCGCTTCGCTGATCAGACGATAGGACACCGCCAGGTGCTCCGGAGCGATGAATTCGAGATTGTCGGCCGAGGTGTGATATTCGGGAATTTCGCCGAACCTGGAGCGCTGCAGCAGTCCCACCGGCAAATTGAAGCCGGGCGAGCAATACTGGCGCTCGTCATAACCATAGGGAGAAAAATCGAGGATCGCAGGCGACAACCCGCAGTGACGCAGGACATGGGCCATCGTCCGATCGATCGCGGCATCGCCGCGGCGACTCTTCTTGTAGGTCGGCCCGCCGCCGTCTCCCACCATCGACACCACCAATCCGTGCTTGATGAGCCGGCTCCGCGCTTCGTTGCGCGCCAGCCAGGCGATGGCGCCGATGGTTCCGGGCGCGAACAGGAAACGGTAGCTGTAGCGCGTCTTCACCCCCGCCATCCGCTTCGCAAGCTGCGTCAGCAACGCCACGCCCGAACAATTGTCGTTGGCGAGCGAGGGATGGCAGACATGGGCGGAGAGCAAGAACTCCTCGTCGGTCTCGCCTCTGTGCAGGTACTCGCCATAGGTCAGATGTCCGTCCGCGAGCCGGGAGTCGATCACCACCTCGTAGGTCTCATCGCGCAGGCTCTCGAGCAGACGATGAGGCATGCAGAATGCCCAGTTCTCGGCATAATAGGATGTCCGATAGGGAATGAGATCGGGCTGATCGGGCAGCGTATGAACGTGCCGCTTGAGTTGAGCCAGTGACACACGCTGGCGCACCGGCACGCTGTAGCTCATGACGTGCAGGTTCGACCTTGCGAAATCGACGATCTTTTCGCCCTGCTCGTTCCTGATATAGGCCTCGCGGATGTTCCACTCCTGCGGGATCACCCAGTCGAACACCGCCGTCCCGGTCGGAACGTCGTGAATCTCCAGCGGGATGTGCGCGCCGATCTCCCGCAGCGTTTCGCGCACGCCCTCGCCGGTGATGCTGCGACAGATCGGGTAAATCCGCGCGGCGAAATCGAAGATCTCCCTGCCGGTGCTCTCTCCAACACTGTTCTCGCGCAAGCTTCGCTGAACGTTCATGCCGTTGCTTTGAGCTGAAGCGGCACATGCCGCAATCCGGGGTCGAGCATTCCCTCCGCCAGCAGCTTCTTGATGTGGCCGATCCGCTGATAACGCGGCCCCTCGAACTCCTCGAGCGTCAGTCCCGACGAACGGTAAGCGTTGTAGAGTTGTTCGGCGCCCATGCGGGCATCCCATTGCGGCTTGAAGTCAGGCAGCACGCGACGGATCTTCTCGAAACTCACGCGGTACGAGCGCTTGTCGGGCCCCGCATCGTCCGCGAAGCCAAGGCTGCAATTCGGCACGACATCGGCCACGATCTCGGCCAGATCCCGAATGCGATAATTGTGAGCGGTCTGACCGACATTGAAAGCCTCGTTGAAAACCCGCTCGGCGGGCGCCTCCATGGCGGCGATGAACGCACGGGAGATATCCTCGATATGAACGATCGGCCGCCACGGCGTGCCGTCCGACTTCAGATGGATCTGGCCCGTCGTCACCGCCCAGGCGACAAGATTGTTCAGAACGATGTCGAAGCGCAGCCGCGGCGACAGGCCATAAGCCGTCGCCGGACGCAGATAGACCGGACAGAAGCCATCGCCGGCCAGTCGCGAGATATCGCGCTCGGACATCACCTTCGACTCGCCGTAGGCCGTCACGGGATTGAGCGCGCCGGTCTCATCGATCATCCCTTCCCCCGCCTGCCCGTAATTGCTGCAGGATGAGGCGAGGATGAAGCGGCGAACCCCCGCCTGCTTGGCGAGTGTGGCAACCCGTACACTGGCGCGGTGATTGATCTCGTCGGTGAGACCGGGCTTGAGATCGCCGAGCGGATCGTTGGACAACGCGGCCAGATGCAGCACCGCGTCGAAGCCGGCGAGATCGTCCGCCGAGACATCGCGGACATCCTTGCGGATCGTCGCCACCTCGCGGATCGGGCCGCCTCCGGCAAAAGTGCAGCGGGAATACAGATCGCTGTCGATACCGCGGACCTCGTGCCCCGCGCGGACCAGCATGGGAGTAAGAACCGTACCGATATAGCCAAGATGTCCGGTCACAATCACGCGCATGAGTTTTCTCCGGTTCGATCATCATTTGTGAACGTCGCTCGTCTGCGCTGCCCGTCCATCCCGACCATCTCAGGTCCGAACCGGCATGTCCTGCCAGATGCCGCGCGTGTCGATCACATCGAGATGGCGGCGCTCGGCGAGCGGCGCCATTTTGAATTCGTCGTGATCGACCAGAAGAAGGGCGATCTCGCAGCTATGCAGGGCCTGATCGATCTCCATCATCTCCACTCCATGCTTGGCGAGCACGGGCGGGAGCTGACGCAGATTCGGCTCGACGATCTTGATCCGCGGTCCGTATTTTTCCGCGAGATGCGAGGCGATTTCCAGCGCCGGACTTTCCCGCAGATCATCGACATTGGCCTTGAAGGCCAAACCGCAACAGGCGACGTTGGCGTAGGGATGATCCTCGATCAGCGCGACGGCGCGTTCGATGATCAGCGCCGTCTTGCGATTGTTCACCTCGCGGCTGGTCTTCATGACCCTGGCGAGTTCCGGCACGGCATCGATGATGAACCAGGGATCGATCGCGATGCAATGTCCTCCGACGCCCGGTCCCGGCCGCAACACATTCACGCGCGGGTGACGATTGGCCAGATCGATGACCTCCCAGACGTTGATGTCATAGTGATCGCAAATGATGGAAAGCTCGTTGGCGAAGGCGATGTTGGTGTCCCGGTAGGCGTTTTCGGTCAGTTTCACCAGTTCGGCGGCTCGCGCCGTCGTCGCCACGCATGCGCCGCGCACAAACATCTTGTAGAAGCGCTGGGCGCGCCGCGCGCACATCGTGGTGATGCCGCCGATGCAGCGGTCGTTGTTGACCAGCTCGGAGATGATCCGTCCCGGCAGCACCCGCTCCGGACAATACGCGACCGAAATCGAAGCTTTGCCATTGGGCGGCCCGACGCTCAGGTCGGGGCGTCGCTCCACGATCCTTTGGGCGATCTTCTCCGTCGTGCCGACCGGCGACGTCGATTCCAGAATCACCAGATTTCCCGGAGCGAGAAGATCGACGATATGATCGACCGCGGCCATCACACAGCTCAGATCCGGCCGGTTTTCGGAATCGATCGGAGTCGGCACCGCGATCATGAACACGTCCGCCGCCTCGGGCTCGGTCGTGACCGTCAACGAGCCGTTGGACACGACCTTCTGCACCAGACCGTCGAGGTCCGGTTCGGCGATATGGATGGCGCCGGAGGCGACCGTCTTGACGATACTCGCGTTGGTATCGATCCCGACGACCCGCATCCCCCGACTGGCGATGAGCGCCGCCGTGGGCAATCCGATATATCCGAGGCCGATAACCGCCACCTTCTGAAATTCAGGCATCGAGAACCGCCCTCACGATACGCTCGCTCGCATGGCCGTCCCCGAACGGATTGTGGGCGCGGGCCATCGCCAGATAGTGATTGTCGTCGTCGAGCAGACGGACGGTTTCGTCCACGATCCTGCTGGTGCTTGCGCCGACGAGGCGGGCCGTGCCGGCTTCAACGCCTTCGGGCCGCTCGGTGGTCTCGCGCATCACAAGAACAGGCTTGCCGAGCGTCGGCGCCTCCTCCTGAACGCCGCCGGAATCCGTCAGAACGAGATAGGACAGGGAAAGCAGGCTGACGAAGTCGGTATATTCCTGCGGGGATATCAGTTCGACGCGAGGATGATCGGAAAAGCGTGCCGACAGCACGTCATGCACGTTCGGATTGGGGTGGACCGGAAGGACGATCGCGACATCTTCGCGGCGGAGGATTTCCAGAAGCGCTTCGACGATGTTGAGCACGCCGGACCCGAAATTCTCGCGGCGATGGCACGTCACCAGAATGATGCGCCGGTTTCCGTGCTTTGCCGTGATGCTCTTCCAGCGGGACGCCAGATGCGGATCGGCATCGACCATGGATTTGGCGGCGAGCAACGCATCGACGACCGTATTCCCGGTCACGTGGATGCGGTCCGTCGGGATGTTCTCGCGCCGCAGCGCCTCGGCGGCGCGCTCGGTGGGAGCAAAATGCTGATCGGCGATGGCGCCGACGATCTTGCGATTCACTTCCTCGGGCCAGGGCGCATAGATGTCGCCGCTCCTCAACCCGGCCTCGACATGCGACACCGGAATCCGGCGGTAGTAGCAGGCCAGCGTGCCGGCCATCGCGGTCGTGGTGTCGCCCTGAACGATGACCCGGCTCGGATGCATCTTGTCGAGAACGTCGCCGATCCCTTCGAGCAATCGCGCCGTAAGCCGGTCCAGCGATTGGTTGACCGTCATGACGTTGAGATCGACGTCGGGCACGATGTGGGTCAGCTTCAGAACCTGATCGAGCATATGCCGATGCTGCGCCGTCGCGCAGACCGTGACGGTCGCGTCGTGCTCGATTTTCAGACGGTTGATGACCGGGAAAAGCTTGATCGCCTCCGGGCGTGTTCCCAACACAACGAAGAAATGCTTCTTCATCCCTGCCCCCGCGACTGGGGAGACTTCGGGTGCGACGCGCGGCGGGACCCGAGCGTGGCCCGGATTTGTTGCTGGATGAATGCCCGCGCCAGCATCGCGGCAAACAGCGTGTTGGTGCTGGCGTATCGCCACCACATCCGCCCCGGCTCCTGATAGACGCGATACAGCCACTCGAGCCCCAGCGCCTGCATGCGCACGGGGGCGCGGTCGACCTGGCCGGCGAGAACATCGAAAGAACCGCCGACGCCCATGATGAACGGAACATTCAGATCGTCGCGATGCGCCGCGAGAAAGCGCTCCTTGCGCGGCGAGGGCATGCCGATGAAAAGGCAATCCGCTCCGCTGTTGCGGATATCGCCGACGATGTCGGGCTCCTGCTTGGGCATGAAGTAACCATCCTTCAGCCCGGCAAACCGCAGGGCCGGATATTTCTCCCGAACCCGTTCCGCGGAGCGTTGCAGCGTCTGCGGCGTCGCACCGAGAAAATAGGGCCGAAAGCCCTCTTTCGCGCACACCGCCAAGAGTGCGACCAAAAGATCGATGCCGGCCACGCGCTCGCGCACCGGCAGACCGAACAGCCGCGCCGCCCAGACGATCCCCATCCCGTCGATGCCGATCACATCGCTGCCGGCGACATCGGCCGAAAGCACCGGATCGCGATGCACGTTGACGAATTTGGCGACGTTGAGCGCAACGTGCTGCAGCCTGCGGCGCTGGCGCATGGCCTCGCGGGCGAGGTCGACGGTCTCGGCCATCGTGAGAACATCAACCGGGCAACCCAGAAAATCTTCCCGCATTTTCCCGCCTCAAAACACGCACGACCCATTCAAATGAATATTCGACGATGCGAGGACGAAAACGAGCGGCAACCCGAAAAACGCCGCCACCTTGACACGGTATATTATTAAATATTTAATTTCAACAAATCTCGATTTAATATGATTAAATGAATGTGACGATCAACATAACGCCGGCCCGCGCTCTGCCGATGTCCGCGCGGCGCCGGTGAAAGACGCCGCCATCGCGGCTCCCGCCCGGCTCCGGGATCGCCTGATCGAGGCCAGCGCCCGCCGTGCGGCCTGAACAGGCGGGATCAGCGCCGTCCGGCACAGATCGAGCACGCCATGGAATTGGATATGCCGCACGTTTCCGTCGTCATTCCTCACCTCAACCAGCCCGATGATCTGGAAGCCTGTCTCTCCAGTCTGGACGCCCAGCATCTCGATCGCGGGCTTTATGAAATCATCGTGGTCGATAACGGCTCGGCGGTGCCCCCCGATGCGATCGTCGCACGCCATCCCGGTGCGCGATTGCTGCATGAATCGCGGCCCGGTCCCGGCCCCGCACGCAATGCCGGGGTACGGGATGCGGCGGGCGAGGTTTTCGCGTTCATCGACGCCGACTGCCGCGCCGATGCCGACTGGCTGCGAAACGCCTTGCAGGCGCTGGCGTCGCTCCCCGATGGAACGATCCTCGGCGGCGACGTGCGCATCTGGCACGACAACGCAAACCCGGTGACGGCGATCGAGGCCTATGAAGGCGTCTTCGCCTATCGCTTCAAGCTCTACATCGAGCGGCACGGCTTTTCCGGCACCGGAAACCTGGTGGTGAGACGCGCCGATTTTGCGACGATCGGCCCGTTCGCCGGCATCGGAGTCGCGGAAGATATCGATTGGGGCCGGCGCGCCTGCGCGGCCGGTTTCCGCTTTCGCTACGTCCCGGAGATGATCGTCTATCATCCGGCGCGCCAGACGCTGCGCGAACTGTGTGTGAAATGGGATCGCCAGATCCAGCATGCCATCAACACCACGCGCGCCACGCGCGGATGGAGAATTCGCTGGGTCGCCCGCGCGCTGGCGGTTCTGGCCTCGCCCGCCGTCGATTTTCTCAAGGTGCTGAGCAGCGACCGCATCCAGGGCGCGGCGGCGCGCCTGAAGGCCATCGCGGTCCTGATCGCGATCCGCGCTCACCGTGCGCAAAAGATGCTCAGCCTGATGGGCGACAGCCGAAGGATCGTCTGGAATCGCGACAGGCCGGTCTAGCGCATGGCGGAGCGGACCGGCCGGATCAAACTAGCCGGCTGATCCGGTGCCGGCGAAAATCGGATGATGCGTCAGCTGGGGCAGATCCGAACACTGACCGAACGACCAGAGAATCCACCCGAGCTCGTAACTGCGGCATTCAAGCCGCAGACCGACGTCGCGAGAGTCGATCAAACCCGCCGGGCGCGGCAAATAGGTGTTCCGGATCGCCCGCAGCATCCGCCGCTGTCGCGTGTCCGCCTCGCCTTTGCGAATGTGCGAGCGAATGGACAATTGCAGGCTGGGGATCACCGTCGGCTTGCGCAACTGATTGTCGCCCAGCACCCAGTTGAACCCCTTGATCAGAGCATCCCGCGCGTCGCGGGCATCGTGGCGCACCGCGTGTTCGAGAAACGCCGGAGCCATGCCGTATTGGTGGACGGAGTAGACCTCATAGAAATCGAGCACCCGCCCCCGCTTGGCATCGAAGAACCAGGGCCACTCGCCTTGCGGACCTTGCAGCGCGATCAGCTTGCGGGTGCATTCCATGGCCATCTCGATGGCGCGGCGATGTCCGGTCAACTCGCCGTAATGGTAGCAGGCCAGCGTGAGGTAGGTCTGGCTCGCGAAGGACGCAAATCGCCCACGCAGGCCCGACGAAGCGTCGAAAAACAGTCCAGACGGGCCGTGATACTTCTCGACCAAAAACGCAAACAGCGCGTCCGCGACACGAACCCAGCGATCGTCACCGGCCTTCGCCTGCGCCACGATTCCGGACAGCAGCATCCCGAGATCCTGCGCCCTGAACGTCAGCCAGTTTCTGCGATCCGACAACAAGGCGTCGAGGTGAGCCGCGACATCGGCGGGAATATCGAGCTTCAGCCTGGCGGCCGTCCATAGCGCCATGCCGTAGGCGTAGGTCGCGACCGGCAACCGCGTCAGCAGACGGGCATTGCGCCGAAAAATCTCCGGCGCGTCGATGTCGTCAGGCATTCGTTTCAGACGCGACAGACCAAGCAGCACGTTGAGCGTGTAGAACACGTCGCTGGGGGGAACGGACTGGTTCGGCTGCGAGCGGCCATCCAGATGATAGATGTGCGACCATCGGCCGAGCTCGGGCATCCAGCATCTGTGCAGGCCGTTCAACGCGAAATCCACCAGCGGCGAATGAACGGGTGACTGGCGGCCGGCATGCATGGCATCGGAGCGCTTCGCGTCATCGGGGGCGATGCCGTTCGCGCTCGGTTTCGTCCGGGCGTCGCTGACCACGAGCGTCGGACGCCAGGCGTTCAGGCGGCTAGACCCAATGTGCATCTTTGACGGTCTCCACAAGATTCATCAGATAGCTGCCATAGCCGCTTTTCTCCAACGGCTTTGCCAGGCCCAGCAATTGTCCGCGATCGATGAAACCCTTCCGGAATGCGATCTCCTCAAGACATGCGACCTTCATCCCCTGTCTCATCTCGAGGGTTTGCACGAAACTCGCCGCAACGATCAGCGACTCGAAGGTTCCGGTGTCGAGCCACGCAAACCCCCGGCCCATGCGCTCGATGTGAAGCGCGCCGAGCGCCAGATAGCGCGATTGCAGATCGGTGATCTCAAGTTCGCCGCGCGCCGACGGTTTGACCTCGGAGGCATAGCGCACGACGTCGTTGTCGAAGAAGTAAAGCCCGGTCACCGCCCAGTTGGAGCGGGGATTCTTCGGCTTCTCCTCGATGGCGACTGGCTTGCCGCAATCGTCGAAATCGACGACGCCATATCGCTCCGGGTCGCGCACATGATAGGCGAACACCGTGGCGCCCGAGCGCCGCTTGGCGGCGGCCGCCAGCAGCTTGGGCAGATCGGCGCCGAAAAAGATGTTGTCGCCAAGCACCATCGCCACGCGATCATGTCCGATGAAGTCCGCGCCGATGGTGAACGCCTGTGCCAGCCCGGCCGGCTTGGCTTGTTCGGCATAGGACAGATGAAGACCCCATTGACTGCCGTCGCCGAGCAGCCGCTCGAACTGATGGCGGTCTTCCGGCGTGGTGATGATGAGAATCTTGCGGATGCCGGCCAGCATCAGGGTCGACAGCGGATAGTAGATCATCGGCTTGTCGTAGACCGGCAATAGCTGCTTGCTCACGCCGCGCGTGATCGGATAGAGCCGCGTTCCGCTGCCTCCGGCAAGGACGATCCCTTTCAGCATGCGGACAGCTCCATTTGCACGGCGAGCCGATCGAGACAATCTTCAAGCGAGTTTTGCCAGGGCGGCAGGCGAACCTGGAAAACCCGCTCGGCCCTGGAGGAATCGAGGCGGGAATTCCGCGGCCGCCGTGCCGGCGTCGGATAGTCCTCGGCCGTGATCGTCTGCAATTCCGGCACCGGCTGCCCGCGGCGGGCGAGGCCCGCGAAAATGTCTTGCGCAAAACCGTGCCAGCTCGTCTCGCCCCGACCGGCCAGATGATAGACGCCCGACAGGTGGTCCGCTTGCTCGGCGATGAGCCGCTGCGCGATCTTCAGAAGGCCATCGGCCAGATCCACCGCCGATGTCGGCGTTCCCACCTGATCGCCGACAACCCGGACGATGTTCGGAGCGGCGGCCAGCCGCAGCATGGTCCGCACGAAATTATGTCCGTAGGGGCTGTAGAGCCACGAGGTGCGGATCACCACCGCGTGCGGACAGGCGTCCATCACCGCGGCTTCGCCAGCAAGCTTGGACTGACCATAGACTCCCAGCGGCGCGGGCCGGTCTGCTTCATCGTAGGGCGACGGCTTGTTGCCGTCGAACACGTAGTCGGTCGAGACGTGGACGAAGGGGATGTCCATTTTTCTTGCCACGGCGGCAAGCCGGGCCGCCGCGTCGCAATTGATCATGTAAGCGGATTGCGGCTCGGCCTCCGCCTTGTCGACCGCGGTATAGGCGGCCGCGTTGATGATGGCCGACGGCGCGATCCTGGCGACGACATCATCGATGTCGGAGCCCGCCGCGAGATCGAGATCGGGGCGGCCGATGCTCACCAGCGCCATCTTGCGCCGGCCGGCGGCATCCCGCAGGCAGCAGGCCAACTGTCCGCTTTTTCCCGTGACCAGGATCGGCCCGGCCGCGCGCGCGATCCTGGTGCTGCGCTTGAGCAGGCCAAGGCGCGTTCCTTTATAGACGCTTGCCCGCGACGGCTGCCACCACGCACGGTTCTCCAGATACCAGTGGACGGTCCGCGCGATGCCTTCCTCGAAGGTTTTTCCCGGCGCCCACCCCAGATCGCGGCGCGCTTTCGAGGCATCGATGGCATAGCGCAAATCATGCCCCGGCCGATCCGTTACAAATTTGATCAGCGAGCGCCTCGGCTTCGGCGCCGGAGCGGTCCGATCCAGAATGTCGCAAATCTGCTCGACCACGCCCAGATTGGTCCGCTCGCAATCGCCGCCGAAATTGTATTTCTCCCCCGGCCGTCCTCGCAGCAGAAGCGCGATGAGCCCTTCGGCGTGATCGTCGACATAGAGCCAGTCGCGAATATTGGAGCCTCGGCCATAGACCGGCAGCGGCTTGCCCTCGATAGCGTTGAGAATGGTCAGCGGGATCAGTTTTTCCGGAAACTGATACGGCCCGTAATTGTTCGAACAGTTCGAAACGATCACCGGCAGGCCGTAAGTCTTGAACCACGCCAGCGCGAGATGGTCGGACGCCGCCTTGCTGGCCGAATAGGGCGAACTCGGCTGATAGGGCGTGTCTTCGCAAAACCGTCCCTCCTCTCCCAGCGAGCCGTAAACTTCATCGGTGGAGACATGGACGAATCGAAATCGGGCGCGGCGATCAGGCGCGAGCTGCCCGTAATAATGCTGCGCGGCCTCGAGCAGCTGATACGTTCCGACGATGTTGGTGTTGATGAACGCGGCCGCGCCGGTGATCGAGCGATCGACGTGGCTCTCGGCGGCGAGATGAATCACCGCCGCGGGACGATACCTGGAAAATATCGCATCGATCGCGGCACGATCGCAGATATCCGCCTGTTCGAATGAATATCCGGGGTCACCGGTAATGGAATCGAGCGAGTGCAGGTTGGCGGCATAGGTCAATCGATCGACGTTGACGACCGAAATGCCATGATCGCGAAGCAGGCGGCGGCAGACCGCCGAGCCGATGAAGCCTGCACCCCCCGTCACCATGACGCGCATCACAAGCCTCCATCGGGCTAATCGAAAACAGGCGAAAGATCGCCAAGCATCGGCAGCTTCCGATCCTTGTCGGACACGGTTGCGGCTTCGGGGGCGACCGGCCATCTGATCGCCAGCGCGGGGTCCGCCCAGTTGATTCCGTGGTCATGGGTCGGCGAATAGGTCGCGTCGACCTTGTAGAGAACGACGGTGTCCGGTTCCAAGGTGCAGAACCCGTGCGCGAAGCCGGCCGGCACGAAAAGCTGCTCGCCGCCGCTTTCGCCGAGTTCGACCGCCAGATGCCTGCCGAAGCTGGGCGACGAGCATCGCAGATCGACCACGACATCGAGGATTTTTCCGCGGAGCACGCGAACGAGCTTGGCCTGCGCAAACGGCGGCTTTTGAAAATGCAGGCCGCGCACCGTTCCGGCCCGGTCGGAGCGCGACTCGTTGTCCTGCACGAAGTCGCAATCGAGCCCCTGAGCGACGAAATCCGAGCGGACATACGCCTCGCAGAAATAGCCGCGGGCGTCCGTCAGTCGCGAAGTCGTAATGAGCTTCACATCGGCGATCGGCAGCGGAAGAACATTTAATTGCATGCCAGGCCCCGTACGCCTCACCGACCGTGCCGCCGACCGATTCATCCCGCCCCGTCAGCGCTCCGGATCACCACCGACCCGGTCACAATTAACTCAATTTATTAATTTTGACGTCGCTCAAATATATTATTGGATATAATTCAATTAAATGCAATAATCTTTCCGCATCGACGCCGCCGAGCCGACGCCGACCGGAGACGCGCCCGGGCCGGCGTCACTCGACAGCGCCGAAGATCGTCCTGCAATCCCGGAATCCGAGTGCTGGTGGGTCACCCAAATGCTTCAGATACTGCAAGGCGAAAGATCGCACGCCATCCTTGAAAACGAGATGGCGGGCGACCGGGAGGATCAAGGCGGCCTCGGCGATCTGGTGAATTACGCGATTGCTTTCCTGCGCAGGCAATACGCGCTGATGGTGTTCGTCACCGTCCTCGCGATCGGGATCAGCCTGATCTATCTGCGGGTGACGCCGCCGATCTACACGGCGCAGGTCAAGGTTCTGTTTGAAAGTCCGAAGGCCAAGTTCGTCCAGCAACAATCCATGCTGGCTGAATCACCGCTCGACGCCGCTCAACTGGAGAGCCAGATCCAGGTCATCAAGTCGAAGGCCATCGCGACCGCTGTGGTCGATCAGCTCAACCTCGTGAACGACCCCGATTTCAACGCAGCGGCGCAACCGCTGCAGAAACTGATCGGCCTCGTCAAGGGACTGTTCGGCGCGACCGCTACCAGGCATGACGACAAGACAAGCAGCGAAGTCAAGGACGGCGTCATCGCCGCCTTTCAGGACAAGCTCCTCGCCTCGCGGGTCGGCATGAGCAACGTGATCGAGGTCAGCTACAGCTCCAGCAGCCCGCAGCGCGCGGCCGAAGTCGCCAATGCCGTCGCCAACACCTACATTGCCGATCAGCTCAATGCCAAATTCGAAGCCAATCGCACCGCCCGATCATGGCTTCAGGACCGGCTGCGCGAGCTCGGACAGCAGGCGCTGACGGCCGAACGCGCCGTCAACGCTTTCAAGGTGCAGAACAACATCGTGGCTGCCGGCGGACAGTTGATGGACGAACAGCAGGTCACCGACCTCAATGGCCGCCTGGTCGCGGCGCGGGCCCAGACAACCGACACGCTGGCGCGCCTGAACAGATTCCAGGCCATTCTTCGGCACAATGAAAACAACAACGATGCAAATCTCGACGCCTCGATCTCGGATGCGTTGAGCAGCCCCATCATCAACAACCTGCGTCAACAATATCTCGAGCTTTCACGGCGCGAGTCCGACTGGTCCGCCCGCTTCGGCCGCAATCACCTGGCGGTGGTGAACCTGCGCACCCGCATGCACGATCTGCGCACCTCCATTCTGGAGGAAGTGCGCCGGCTGTCCGAAACCGCCAAGAGCGATTACGAAGTCGCCAAACAGCGGCAGGAGGAAATCGAGAAGCAGCTCACGCAGGCGGTCTCGCAGTCACGGACCACGAATTCGGCCGAAGCGACCATGCGCGAACTCGAGACCCGCGCCAAAAGCTACCGCAGCCTGTATGAGAGCTTCCTGCAGCGCTACATGGGCGCGGTTCAGCAGGAATCCTTCCCCATCACCGAGGCGCGGGTGATTTCACCCGCTTCGCCCCCGCAGAGCAAAAGCAAGCCCAAGGCGTCGCTGGTTCTGGCCCTCGGCATTCTCGGCGGCCTGGCTCTGGGGACCGGACTGGCGCTGCTTCGAGACATGCTGGACCGGGTTTTCCGGACCAGCGCCCAGGTCGAGGCGATGCTGCATATGCCTTGCATTTCGCTGGTGCCGCTGCTGAAGGATATCGAACCCAAGCAATTGCGCAGCGAGCAGGACCGCACCGACAGGGCGTCGGGTCAGGGCCTGATCGAGCGTCATTCCGGAGTCTATTGGGCCGCGTCCGAAATGCCGCTGTCGCGCTTCGCGGAATCGATCCGCGCGATCAAGCTGGCGATCGATCTCAATGTGACGAACCCATCCAACAAGGTCATCGGCATCACCTCCTCGCTTCCCAACGAGGGCAAGTCGACGATCGCCGCCGCGCTGGCGCAACTGATGGCGCATGCCGGCACGCGGATCGTTGTGGTCGATTGCGATCTGAGAAATCCGTCGCTGTCCCGCAATCTGGCCCCGGCCGCGAACGCAGGCATCGTCGACGTGATTTCCGGCCGGTCCACGCTCGACCAGGCCATCTGCAGGGATCCGAAGACGAACCTCGCTTTCCTGCCGGCGACCAAGAAACAGCCGCTGTTTCACACCAGCGAAATCCTCTCCGCCGCATCGACCAAGCAGTTGTTCGATCACCTGCGGGCGACCTACGATTATATTGTGGTCGACCTGCCGCCGCTGGCTCCCATCGTGGACGTGCGGGCGATCGCACCGCTGATGGATTGCCTCGTCCTGGCCATTGAATGGGGACGCACCAAGACGGACGTGGTGCAGCATGCGCTCCATACCGCGCCCAGCCTGCATCCCGCTTTGATCGGCGCCGTGCTCAACAAAACCGACATGCAAGCCATTCAGCGCTACGACAATTATCACCGGGATTATTACAGCAACGAGCATTTCGCCCGTTACGGCTACACCGCATAATCCGGCCGGATTGAATTGGAGCCTCCCCGGCCGGCGCGCCATAATGATTAATTTCATTAATCGGTCCGGCAAATCGGTGTGGCTTGCGAGCAACAAGGTTTGGCTTCCGCTGCACGGCGGCCACAAGGCGCTGGCTTGAATCAGTCCGAAATGTCAAATTATCTCTCGTTACCGCTAGCGCGGGGGGTTTTGACTCTGTTCGGCACGAAGGCCCGGTGGGCTAAAATCGGAAATATCAGTCTGGCTCTCGCCGCGCTCTGCGGCGGCTGCACGATCATGCCGGCTTCCGGGCCGCAGAGCATGGACGTGCGCATGTCCCAGGCGGCCGAGCCTGAAAGCCTGCCCTATGCCCTCGTGAAGCTGGAGCCGGAGGTTGTCCGGATTCTGGCGCAATATACCCCGAGGCTTTCCACCGCATTCGCAAACCGGACCCCTCCCAAGGCATTTCGTTTCGGGATCGGCGATACGGTCAGCGTGACGATCTTCGAGTCCGCGGCGGGCGGGTTGTTCATTCCGGCCGAAGCCGGGGTCCGCCCCGGCAATTTCGTGACGATTCCCCCGCAGGCCGTCGACAATAACGGCAACATCACCGTGCCCTACGCCGGCGCGATCCGCGCCAGGGACAAGACGCCGGTCGAGATCCAGCAGGCGATCGTCGCGGCCCTCAAAAATCGCGCGATCGAGCCTCAGGCGGTGGTGTCTCTGGTCGAACAGCGGGCCTCGCTTATCAGCGTCCTCGGCGATGTTCGCGCCGCCGGACGCTTCCCGGCGAGCGCCTCGGGGGAGCGCATTCTGGACGCCATCACGCGCGCTGGCGGCCCCAGCACGCAAGGCTACGACACCTGGGTCACGCTCGAGCGCGCGGGGCATCGCGCCAGCGTGCCGTTCGGCTCGCTGGTCTACGAGCCGTCGAACAACATCTACGTGATCCCGAACGATACGATTTATCTCTACAACCAGCCGCAGACCTTCGTGGCGTTCGGCGCCGCCGGAACGCAGGGGCAATACAAGTTCGACGCCTGGCGGATCACGCTCGCCGAAGCCGTCGGAAAACATGGCGGCCTCAACGATTCACTCGCCGACCCCGCCTCCATCTTCCTTTATCGCGGTGAGACCCGTGAAGTCGCCGAACGGCTCGGGGTCGATTGTTCGAAATTCCAGGGACCGATCATTCCGATCATCTACAACGTGAATTTCCGCGACCCCTCGGGATATTTCATGGCGCAGAGCTTCGAGATCCGGAACAAGGACGTCATCTACACGTCCAACTCGTCGTCGGTGGAAACGACGAAGTTCCTCAACTACCTGCGCACCATCATGGCCACGGCGAACGACCCGATTGTCTACGCAACCAATGCCTACGCGCTGAAAGCGGCGATCAAGGGCGGGGTCCCGGCCATCATCAATCCGGCCACCCCGGTCACCACTCCGTAAAACATCCTCTGGCCGCCGTCGGTCCCGGCGGCGACGCATATCGCACATCCTGAAGCGTTCGGGTTTGTTCGGAATGCACCGGCATCGCCGCTCAAGGAACGGCAGTCGCCTCCGCTTGCCGATGCCCGCGCATCCATCCCGAAAGAACAGTCTCATCAAGAAGACGGATTGCCGGGCCGCAAGGGCATTCACGCCCGTCTTCCCCGGGCTCTGCCCGGCAAGGACAGATCGGGTTTTGGTCGAGGGCAAAACTCCACGCACGCGATGGCGATGCCCCGAGCGATCAGACGACAGGACGTTGACGGCGTCTCATGTCCGCGCTCGTCCGCGCCTGTCCTGCCGACGGAGCGACACCGAAAGGCGCGGGTGCCGGGCGTTGCTTCGTCCCGGCCCGGCGCACGTACCGCGGAGCGCATCCTGCCGGCCTTTCGGAAGGTCACAGTCCATTTAAATCTTTGCAATATTAAATACCGGGCGTCACGGCCGGTTATATCTTGTGAGATTTAAACATTTTCGGCATGCTGCCGGTCCGCCAATGATAGCGGTGATGCCAGTGACAACTGTCCTCACGATTTTGATCGCGCTGATCGTGGCCGCTCCCGTGCTCATGATCGTTGGCAGTCCTTTTTCGGAGGGCTTTGGTCCGGCGATCGCGGCCATCGCGATGGCGCTGGTCGCCCTGTGCCTGTCCGCGGACAAAACCCACCGGCTGGCGACGCTGTTGAAGCCGATTGTCCCTGTTTTGTTGATCCCCTGTGCCTGGATCCTGTTTCAACTGGTCCCGGTGGGACATCACTGGCTGGCCCATCCCGCGTGGACGAGTGCATCGACGGCCCTGGGAAAGCCGCTGCCCGGCACCGTCAGTCTGGATATCGGCGCGACCCTGCTGAGTCTCGCGCGATACCTCCTGATCGTGGCCATCGCAATCGTGGCAACAGCCGTCGCGCTCGACCGGCAACACGCGAAAATCGTCCTTTATTTTCTGGTCGCCGTCGCGGCGGCGATCGCCGCGGCGCTGATCGGCTTGAGCCATGTCGGCGCGGCCGGCTTCGACCTCGCGGTCCAACGCCCGCAAATGGCGGATATCGCCATGATCGGCGTCATCCTGTCATGCGCGGCAACGATCCACGCCTACCAATCCAGCGAAACACCACCCGCGAGGCGGCGGCAGTCCGCAGGCCGGTCGATCTATGCAGGCGCGCTCCCGCTCCTCGCCGCCGCGATCTGCCTGTCGGCGATCATCATCGACACGGACGCCGCGTTGCTTCCCGCCGCCGCTTGTGGAATCGGCGTCCTGATCAGCGTGGAGGCCATCCGCCGATTGCGGCTGGGGCCGTGGGGACGGTCCGGCATCGCCGCGGCGGCCATCGTCGTCCTGATCGGATTTTTCGCGATCAACCCGATCGCAAAAGACACCGACCCGACGCTGTCGCTGGCGCAGCCGTCGCAAGGCTCTGTCCCGATCGCCGAACGCATTCTGGCCGATGCAAGATGGGTCGGCACGGGCGCCGGCACCTTTCGGGCGCTCGTCCCGATCTATCGCGACGCCGATGACGCCGATACACGCGCCGCGCCGACGGCCGCAGCCCAAGTCGCAACCGAGATGGGGCGGCCGTTCTTCTGGACGCTGGTTGTCCTGGCATTGATCGGCGCGTGGATGCTTTTCATGCGGGCTCTGACGCGCGGGCGCGATCACCTCTATGCCGCCGCCGGCGCCGGCTGCATCGTGGCCGTTGTTGTCTCCGCCTTCGGCAATGCCGGCGCGTTCGGCCTGATCACGCCCCTCTTCATCGGCACGATCTGCGGGCTAGCCCTCGCACAAAGCAAAGGCTGGAGCGCCCTCGATCTCGCGATCCCCGGTTTGAAGAGTCCGTCGGACCAGGAACATCCGATCGACAGGCGGCTGCGCGCCGGGCTGCTTGCGTTCGCCGCCGTTCTGGCCGTGGAGGCCGCCTGGATCATTCCGGCCGAATATTATCGTCCCGAGCGGATTCCGCTTCCGGCCGACCCGCAGGCAAGCCGCCTCGCCAGCCACGACCGGGGCAATGCCCGGCGGGCGGCCTCGCTCGCGATGGTGCGGGGAGATTTATGGGCCGACAGCGCATTCACCCACGCGGACCTGCTCTGGAAAGAACCCGCGACCGCAGCGGACGGCAGCCGCGCCGCCATCGGGCAAAGCCGGGCAGATCTCGAACACGCCCTGCGCTATTCGCCGCATCGCGGAGATGTCTGGCTGATGCTCGCCATCATGGCCGATCGCTACAACTGGCCGGGGTATCAGCCGAACGCCTTGCTCAAGATGTCGTATTTGACCGCACCGAGCGAGCTTTCGCTGTTCCTGCTCCGTATCAAGGCATCGCTCCGCCCCGATGCGCTGAAGGATCCCGAGATTCAGGACATGGCGAGACATGATCTGCGCGTGATCATCACGCGGACGCCCGCGCTCAAGCCCGCTCTTGCGGCGATCTACAGAGCCAGCTCCGTGGACGCCAAGGCATTCCTCGACCGCGCGATCATGGACATCGATCCGCTCTATCTTTCCGTGATGCGCGCGGACTTACAGCTCCGGTGATCGGGTCGGCCCGATCCCGGTGCCCAATTCGCCGAGAAATCCGGCCCGCTCCAGCACGCTGCGCAGATAGCCGCCGCCGAGATATCCCATCTCGACCATCACCAGGCTCGCCAGCGACCACAATCCCGCCCGAAGGCCGAACATGGCGGCCATGGCGATACACTCGATCAAAACGACGGCCACCAGACACAGCAGAACCCGAACGCGGAAAACGACCCCCGTCACGAGTCCGGCCAGAAAATGAATGGCGATCTGAAAGGACAAGCGGCCCGGCTCCCGATCATCTGCGAGAGGTTCAGCATAGCCGTCAGTTCGTTAACGGTATTTTAATACGACAGATATCGGAGCTTATTAAATATTTAATTGCCAAATTAAATAATTTCGCCATATTTAAAATAATTTAATACGCGGCAATTCGGTCCACCCCCGGGGCCTCCCATGAATTTCGTAAAGCGTGACGTCAAGGCCGTGAACGGCGCGAGCGCGGTGGAGAGCGCCGCCGTCAGCGATTTCCCGGCCGTCAGCCGTTTCCCGGCCCCGACGGCCGCGGCGCATAAATGGCCCATCAGCTATGAATCCATCGAACTGATCTCCGTGATTGCCGATGTCGTGGTGATCTTTTCGGCAAGCACGCTCGCGGGCGTGATCTATCATATGCAGGCGTACGGAACGCCGGGCGATATCTTCCAGTATTTCGGTACGGCGGGCGTCGTCTCCGCCCTGTTCGTTTCGCTGATGAAAAGTCGCCGGATGTACAAACCGGCAGCCCTGCTTGCGCTGCGCAATCAGCTCCGCACCATCGTCCTGCTCTGGACAGCGGTATTCCTCCTGCTCGCCGGAACGGTTTTTACCCTGAAGGTCGGCACCGAACTCTCGCGCGGCGCCAGCCTGCTGTTTGCCGCGCTCGGCCTCGCCGCGCTGGTCGTGCATCGCGTTTTCTGGCGCAGCCTGCTGACCAAGGGGATGACGAACAAGCGATTTTCCGGACGCAGGATCGTCCTGATCACCGACTGCCGTCACCAGATCGAGGCCGGCCTCGCCCATAACCTGGCAAATCTCGGCTTCACGCTGGAACGCCATTTCCGGCTGCCGCCTCCGGAGCGGGGACGTCATCAACGCGCCGACATGATTTCACGCGCGATCGCCTGTGTCCGCGGATCGGAAGTCGAGGAGATTGTGGTCGGAACCGATCTGAAGAACTGGACCGACTTGCGAGGTCTGATCGCGGAGCTCCGAATTCTGCCGTTTCCGGTCAATCTGATCCCGGTCGGCACCGCCTCGGAGATTTTCAACCAGCCCTCCCACGAGCTTGGCAACTCCGTCTGCGTCGAAGTCCAGCGCGGGCCACTGACCTCGCTGGAATATGCCGCCAAGCGATGTATCGACATCGTGTTCGCCGGAACGGGGCTGCTGGTGCTGTTGCCCCTGCTCGCGGTCGTGGCGGTCGCCATCAAGCTGGACTCGCCCGGCCCCGTCCTGTTCCGGCAGCGACGCTGCGGCTTCAACGGCAAGTGCTTCCAGATCTACAAATTCCGGACCATGTCGGTGCTGGAAGATGGCGCGACGATTACCCAGGCCCAGTGCGGCGACAGCAGGATCACGCCGCTGGGCCGATGGCTGCGCCGCACCAGCGCCGACGAACTGCCTCAACTGCTGAATGTGCTGGAAGGCAGCATGTCGCTGGTCGGGCCCCGTCCTCACGCCGTGGCGCACGACACCCAGTTCGACAAGGTCGTTCGAAATTACGCTTTTCGCCGCCGGGTCAAGCCGGGCCTGACGGGCTGGGCTCAAGTCCACGGCTACCGGGGGCCGACACCGACGCCGGAGGACATCGAGAGACGGGTCGAGCACGATCTGTGGTACATCGACAACTGGAGCTTCGGACTGGACCTCGCCATCATGCTGCAAACCGTGGTCGAAGTCGCGCGCAGCCGCAACGCCTACTGACGCGTGGACATCCAATGTCCGAACATCATTTCCGAAAATCGTTTCGTGCTTGAAAACCGGCTGCGATCCCTGCGGCGTTCGCAACCGCGCCGACGCAATTGCGGCTCAGCCTCTCTGACGCGCCTTTGAACCGCCGGACGCGCCAATCTTGAAATCATCCATCTTGCGACCGGACTTGATGGCCGCAACCATCCAGCGCGGCTGCTTGCCTCGCCCGGACCAGGTTTCCGATGGTTCCGAAGGATTGCGATATTTCGGCAGGACGCGCGGATATTTGCGCCGCGGCTTGTTCTCCGCGCTGCGGGATACCAATCCGGCTTCCCGCTCGATCTCCATCCTGCCGCCGTTGAGATAGGCCAAACGCTTTTCCAGCTCGTGCTTTTCCGACGCTATTCGCTGGGACAGAATTCTGCTGATGTTTTCGTGAAGCGCCCAAAGCTCGTCGATCGACATGGCTTCCAGATTGGCTTTTTTCATCGCGCAGCCCTGCATTCCTGATTCACAACTACGATGTAGGCGATTGCGTGTCAAAATTCAATGCGACAGAAACAGCGGCGAATTAAAGCCGCGCCTGCATCGCCGAGATGAACAACAAGCTCCGCCATGCGCGCGAATAACACTCCGGTATCGCTGTCTTATTCAACGCTCACATCGGATTACCGTTCTCGCCGGGATTTATCCGGCTGTGCGTGCAAGCGCATGGTCACCCTCGACGGCACGAACGAACCATCGGCAGGTCGCGGACAAACGAACCCGTCGATATAATTTGAGATAAATCATCTTTTCGAAGCGGCAGCGTCCGGCCACGAGCCCGTCTTCTTGATTAAATTATGACGTTCTTATTTTGGGCGCACGAACGGCCCATTTCCGGCCATTATTTCAAGCACATTTAATTGATTATATTGTTGGTAACTCCGCGTTTGCGCAGTTCGCCCCCGCCTTTTGATTGAATTCGACGTAATATGAGACGAATTAAACGACAGACGCTTTGCCCGAAAATCATCCGGCAGGGCGCTCTCCTGGAATTGAATGCTGGGAATGCACGAAAGGACAACAACGGATCGAGATAATCCTATGCGAAAAGATAAAGATACAGATCTTGTTTCGATGCCATTTGACGAGCTCTGGCGCCTCCACGAGGACGTCACGAAGGTGCTGGCGGAAAGGATCGTCGCCGAAAAGCGCCAGTTGGAAAAACGATTGGCGCAGATCAACCGCAGCGCCCTGACGAATGGCGGCGGCGCTTCCAAGCGGTCTTCCGGCGTTGCCGGGGACGACCGGCCTCCGCGGCGGCACTATCCGAGAGTTCTACCCAAATACCGCAATCCGTCATCCCCCTCGCAAACCTGGTCCGGGCGTGGAAAAACGCCTCACTGGCTCGCCAACGCCCTCAAGAAAGGCCGCAAGATCGACGATTTCAGGATCGTCCACGCCGACAAGACCCGCGAGTAGACGCTTGGCTTGCCGGCCGTTCGCAAGGCAACTGACGTTTCGGATCAGCGGCACAGCGAGCAACGGCGATGGGCAGTGACCGGCAACACGGTCGTCCCGGCTGGCCGGGCGAAGAAGGGGAACGAGGCCATCTCGCTGACCCCGACCGGCATGGCTCGGACGAACTGGCCGCATCGATCCAATCCAGCGTGGCCGAAATCGCCGTGATGTGGATGCTTCATCACTGGTCACGCGCCGGCGAACGGTGGCCTGATCCCCTTGACGTGCAGATCGAGAATTTCAGCACGGCGGGACTTGCGGCGATCGCAGCCCATGGCCCTGCGCTCCGCCATGCGAAGCGGGAGCATTTATGGATGATCTATTTCAAGGGTCTCCTTGCCGCACAGACCCACCCGCAAGAGCAGATGATCAAAGCCATCAAGGCTGTCGGAGAACGAAGCCGGGTTCAGATCTCCGGCGAACCGATGACGGAGCGGGTCGTCAAGACGTCGCCGGGCCATCTTTCCGATCTGGAACTGCTGGAGCATATCAACCAGGCCCTGTGCCAGACCGCTCCCGGAACGTGACCGGACGCCGCCAGCGAAGCCTTGAAGGCCGGCCCCTGCGCCACGATGCCGATGGACCGACCGGGTAATGTGGGGTGCCGGGGGCTCGAGCATCGGCCTGGGGGCCCGGCCAGAGGCCGCATAGCCGCGTTCGCTATCGAGCCTGGCCGAAACCGAGTTTCTCCGCCTCCGCGATCGCCTGGGCGAAGGCCGGGGCTTCGCCCTTGCCGCCCAGCACCACGATGGGGCCGCCGCCGACCGGCCCGGTGAGGCCCGGATCGGTGGCGATGAACACCGCGATCAGCGGCACGGAATACGCCGCCGCCAGATGCAGCAGCCCGGTATCGACGCCGGCCACCAGCGCCGCGTTGGCGATCACACCGGCGGTGGCGTCGAGCGGCTGGCGCTCGAGGATGCGGCTTTGCGGAATGCCGCCGGCGAGGCGCTGGCAGCGCAGGCGCTCGCGCTCGGTGCCCCATGGCAGCACCACGTCGAGACCCTGCCGCCGCAACCATTTGCCGAGGCCGATCCATTCGGACTCGCGCCACTCCTTGGTCGCCTTCGAAGTGCCGTGCAACAACACCGCGTAAGGCGCGCCCGCCGCCACCGGCGGCTTGACCAGACCGTAGTCGATCGCCGCGTCGGGCTGATAGCCGAGACTGAGACCGGTCAGCGTGCGATTGCGCGTCACCGCATGCAGAGTGCGCGAGACGCTGTGGGTGACGTCATAGAAACGCGATGCCAGCGGCTCGCGGATGCTGGCGGCATCGTAGCCATGCCGCTCGCCCGGCGCGTAATGCGCGATCAGCGCGGAGCGCAGCAGTCCCTGCGTGTCGATGGTCTTCGCTGCATCGATGGCGTGCAACCTTGCCTTGAATGCCGACACCTCGCGCCATGTCGCGGGCGACAGCAATTGCGAGCGCCAGCGCCGCGTCGCCACCGGCACCACCTCGTCGATCGCCGGATGCAATCGCGCCAGCGGCGCGAACGCCTCCTCCACCACCCAGGTGAATCTCACATCGGGATGGCGCCGCCGCGCGTCGGTCATTGCCGGCATCTGATGCACCACGTCGCCGAGCGAGGATGTCTTGATGAAAATGAGGCCGGGCGTATTCGCCATGGAATCCCGCAAATCGAGTGAGGTTTTGGAAACCATAAAGCGTGTTCCGTGGCGAATTGCCAAGAAAATCAACAGAAAGCCGGTGCGTTATACCCCGCGTCCACCCTTCCCCGGCAAGTTTCCGGCAAGGGTATGGCGTCACAGTCGCAGACCGGATCGGGAAACACCGTCGATCGGGCGGCACGGGAGTTGAGCAACATGACAGTTCTGGTCACCGGCGGCGCGGGATATATCGGCAGCCACACGGTTCTGGCGCTGGCGGAGGCCCGCGCCAGCGTGGTCGTGATCGACAATCTGTCCACCGGCTTTTCCAGCGCGCTGCCCGAAGGCGTGCCGCTGTTCATCGGCGACGCCGCAGACGAAAATCTGGTCGAGGGCGTGATCGCCCAGCACGGCGTCACCTCGATCATTCATTTCGCGGGCTCTGTCGTGGTGCCGGATTCGGTGCGCGATCCGCTCGCCTATTACCGCAACAACACGATGACGACGCGCAATCTGCTCAACGCGGCGGTGAAGTGCGGCGTCAGCCGTTTCATCTTCTCGTCGACCGCCGCGGTCTACGGCAATCCCGACGAGATGCCGGTGACCGAGACCGCGCCGACGCGGCCGCTGTCGCCCTACGGCTCCTCGAAGCTGATGACCGAGATCATGCTGCACGATGTCGCCGGCGCGCATGACATGGACTACGTGGTGCTGCGTTATTTCAACGTCGCGGGCGCCGATCCGCAGGCGCGCATCGGCCTGCAAACCGTCGGCGCGACGCATCTGCTCAAGATCGCGGTCGAGGCGGCGACCGGCCAGCGCGCCAAGATCGATGTCTACGGCACCGATTATCCGACGCCGGACGGAAGCTGTATCCGCGATTTCATCCATGTCAGCGATCTGGCGCAGGCGCATCTGGCTGCGCTCGATTATCTGCGCACGGGTGGCGCGTCGGTGACGCTGAACTGCGGTTATGGCCGGGGCTATTCGGTGCGCGAGACCATCGAGGCGGTGCGCCGGGCCTCGGGCCGCAACTTCGCGGTGCAGGAATCGCCGCGGCGGCCCGGCGACATCATGACCATGATCGCCGACACCAGCCGCATCCGGCAGACGCTCGACTGGACGCCGCAATACGACGACCTCGACACGATCGCCCGCCACGCGCTGGCGTGGGAGGACAAGCTGATCGCCGCGCGCGGCTCCAGCGACCGGCAGGCGGCCTCCGCCTAGCGCGGATTTTACCCCGTTTTGGCTTGAAAATCAGCCGCATCACGGGCAAGGAGACGCATGTCTCCACGCAACATTCCGGGACCCGGATGACCGAAGTTCCGAGAAAGATCACCGACGACCCCTATGGCGCGGCCGCGCTGATCCGCCGCCTCGTCACCGAACAGGGGCTCCAATACTGGCCGCGCTACCTGAAGGCCTTCGCCCTGATGGCGGTGTCGGCCGCCGCCACCGCGCTGTCCGCCTGGCTGCTCGGCGAGGTCATCAACCAGACCTATGTCAACCGCAGCGTCTCCGGCATCATATCGCTGTCGCTGGTGATCATCGTGCTGTTCACGGCCAAGGGCGCGGCGACCTACGGCCATTCGGTGATCCTTGCCAAGATCAGCAACGCCATTCTCGCCAACAACCAGCGGCGGCTGTTCGCCAAGCTGATGCACGAGAACATCGGATTTTACTCCGACCGGCACACCTCGGAATTCCTGACGCGGCTCACCGCCGGCGCGCAATCGGTAACGCAAGTGCTCGGCCTCTTGGTCAGCGCGCTCGGCCGCGATGTGCTGTCGCTGATCGGTCTCGTCGCCGTGATGGTGTTCCAGGATCCGTGGATGTCGCTGTTCGGCCTGATCGTCGCTCCGCCGGCGATGCTGGTGATCCGCAAGCTGGTCAAGCGCATCAAGAATCTGGCGCACGACCAGTTTACCGGCACCACCGACATCATGGAGACCATGCAAGAATCGCTGCAGGGTATTCGCACAGTCAAGGCCTTCACGCTGGAAGACACCATGCAGGCGCGCATCGACGCCAGCATCGGCGAGGTCGAGCGCAACTCCAACAAGATGGCGCGGGTGCAGAGCCGCTCCAGCCCGTTGATGGAAACGCTCGGCGGCATCGCCATCGCCGGCGCGCTGATGTATGGCGGCTACCGCGTGATCGCGACCGGCGCCGCACCGGGGCAGTTCTTCTCGTTCCTCACCGCGTTCCTGCTCGCCTACGAGCCGGCCAAGCGCCTTGCGCGGCTCAACATCGAGCTGAACTCCTATCTCGTCGGCGCACGCAAGCTGCTGGAGATCGTCGACAGCCCGGCCTCCGAGCCCGACGACAGCGACAAGCCGGCCTTGCAGCTCACCGAAGCGCAGGTCGAACTGCGCGACGTGACCTTCTCCTATCGCGACGGCGAGCCGGTGCTCCGCCGCGTGAGCTTCGTCGCCGCGCCCGGCACCATGACGGCGCTGGTCGGTCCCTCCGGCGGCGGCAAGTCCACCGTGCTGGCGCTGCTGCTGCGCTTCTACGAGGTCGGCGCGGGCGCCATCGTGATCGACAACCAGATCATCTCGGACGTGTCGCGCAAATCGCTGCGCCTGCAGACCGCCTATGTCGGACAGGACGTCTATCTGTTCCGCGCCAGCATTCGCGACAACATCGCCTTCGGCAAACCCGGCGCGACCGAGGACGAGATCGTCGCCGCCGCGAAAGCCGCCTGCGCGCATGATTTCATCATGGCGTTCCCGCTCGGCTACGACACGCCGGTCGGCGAGCACGGCGCGCAGCTCTCCGGCGGCCAGCGTCAGCGCATTGCGATTGCCCGCGCGCTGGTGAAGAACGCGCCGATCATCCTGCTCGACGAGGCCACCGCTGCGCTCGATTCCGAATCCGAGAAGCTGGTGCAGGAAGCCATCGCGCATCTGTGCCAGGGCCGCACCACCATCGTGATCGCGCATCGCCTGCACACCATCATGCATGCCGACCAGATTCTGGTGGTGGAGGACGGCAGCATCGTCGAATCCGGCCAGCACGACGCGCTGCTCGCCCGCAACGGCCGCTACGCCTCGTTCTTCCGCTTGCAGCATCGCGAGGCCGGCGCGCCGCCGCTGGTCGCGAGCGCGTAGAGTGTTTTTGTTCTGATGAACTAACAGGTGGTCATGCACGGGCTTGACCCGCGCATCCATATTCCTGAAAAGATGGGTTGCCGGGTCAAGCCCGGCAACGACAGCTAAAAAGCATTTTCACTGCACCAAACGCGCCAAATACTTCTTCACAAACCACGGATCATCCCATGAGCGCCGCAGACTACGTCATTCCCGCCTTGGTGCAGCCGGCGCTTCCGGTGGCCGGCACGACAAAACTGTTTCCGGTGCGGCGCATCTGGTGCGTGGGGCGCAACTATCTCGAACACATCCGCGAGATGGGCAATGACGAGCGGCTGCCGCCGTTCTTCTTCGCCAAGCATGCCGACATGATCGTGCCGAGCGGCGCGACCATTCCGTTCCCGAGCCTGACCAAGGATTGCCAGCACGAGGTCGAGATGATCGTCGCGCTGAAGTCGGGCGGCGCCAACATCACCCCGGACAAGGCGCTCGATCATGTCTACGGTTATGGCGTGGCGATCGACCTGACGCGGCGCGATCTGCAGACCGCCTCGCGCAAGAAGGAGCGGCCGTGGGAGATCGGCAAGTCGTTCGACAACTCCGCACCGTGCGGCGCGCTGCGCGCGGCCTCCGAGATCGGTCATCCGGCGAAAGGCCGGATCTGGCTGTCGGTGAACGGCACCCTGCGGCAACAGGGTGACCTATCGGAGATGATCTGGAACGTACCGGAAATCATCGCGCAACTGTCGCAGCAGGTGACGCTCGGCGCGGGCGACCTGATCATGACCGGCACGCCGGCCGGCGTCGCCGCGCTGGCGCCGGGCGACGTGATCGAATGCGGCATCGAGGGGCTGGAGCCGCTGAAGGTGGCGTTCGCCAAGGGGTAGCCATGCCTGAGCCGCTGACAGTCAGGCCCGCGACATCCGAAGATCAGGCTGCGATCACCACGCTGTGGCAAGCCTGCAGACTGGTGACGAGCTACAACGATCCCGCCGTCGATTTTGCCTTCGCCAAGGCCGGCGCATGCTCGGACGTTCTGGTCGGCGAAGCGGGCGGAACGATCAAAGCCAGCGTGATGGTCGGCCATGATGGCCATCGCGGCTGGCTCTATTACGTCGCATCCGCTCCGGACGCACGCGGCGAAGGCTTGGGCCGGCGGATCGTCGAAGCTGGCGAGGCCTGGCTGCGCGAGCGCGGCGTCGTCAAGGTGCAGTTGCTGGTGCGCGAGACCAACACCGAGGTCGTCGGTTTCTACGAACACCTCGGCTTTGAGGTGGCACCGCGCGTGGTGATGGCGAAATGGCTGAAAGAGCCGTAGGCCGCGCTCAATACCCGGTCGCCTCGAGATAGCCGACGCCGCCATGGCTGCCCTCGATCCGTACCGGACCTTCCCAATAAGGAATGCTGGTGCCCATCCAGCTTTGCGGATTGAGCGGCGCAATCGAGATTGTCAGCCCGCGGCTCGCGATCGCCACCCTCCATGATGTCGGCACCACATGGGTACCGATGGTGGTCCATGCCGTCGGCGTCATCGCGATGTCCGATGCAGCCAGCGCGTGCGCCGTCCCATCCGCATCGATCCAGTTGCCGGAGCGATAATCCGCGCCGTCATCCTGACGCAGCCGGAACAGCATCACCTTGTCGCCGGACGCCAGATGCAGCGACATCCAGTCCCAGCCCTTCTGGTCCGGCGCGAGCGGCTGGCTGCTCCATTCGCGGTCGAGCCACGCCTGCCCCGTCACCCCAACGCTACGGCCCGCGAGCGCGATCTCGCCTTGCGCGGTGAAGAACGGCTGGCTGTAGTAATAGGACGCCTGCCCGCGCGTCGATTTCTCGCTGTAACCGCCTTCGCCCTGCAACACCACGGGCCGCGTCGTATCGAGCCGCAGGTCGATGCGGAAATCCGTGCTCGATGCCTTGAGCGCCAGCGGCGCGAGGGTTTGGGCCGACGCGCCTTCAGGCGCACGCAACTCCCACGCATCGATGAAGGCGTGGAACGGTGCGGCCTCGACGCCAGCCTGCCCCACGCCGCCCCGCGCCAGACGCTCGGCGAACAGATGCTGCCGCGCACTGGTGACCGCCGCATGGCCCATCCAGAGCTGGCGGCTGCCCCAGCCCTGACCTTCGGAGCCGGGCGCCATCGCCTGACGGAACAGTGTCCATTGCACGCCATAGGCCTCGCCGTCCTCGCCGCGCAGATTGGCGGTGACGTACCACCACTCGATGCGGAATTGCGGATGCGCGCCATGATCGGCCGGAAATGTCAGCGCCCGGCCACGCACCACCGGCGCGTAGCCCTCCGCCTCGCCGCCGAGACCGGCAAAGCCCTGCGCCCGCGCCGGCCCTGCTGCGGCGAGCCATGCCAGTCCCTGAACGAATGCGCGGCGGTGCATGTCAGCGCTCATTGGCGAAAACCCGGATCAGCCTTGCGGGCGGCATGCGGAACAGCTTGGCCAGCGGGACGGCCGCGGCGATCAGCGCGGCGACCATCGCGATCGCCAGCAGTTCGACGAGTTGCGAGGGGAACACATGCAGCGGAATCCGCCAGCCAAACGCCCGCACATTGACCACCGCGACAAGGCACCAGCCCACCGCAAGGCCGAGCGGCACCGCGAGCAGCGCGGTCAGCAGCGCCAGCATCATGGTCTTGGCAAGCTCGATGGCTGATAATCGCGGCAGCGTGACGCCCATCGCCCACAGCGGCGCAAGCTGCGGCAGGCGCGCGCCCGCCAGCGTCAGCAGGCTGGTGAGCAGCGCGATCGCGGCAACACCGAGCGTGAAGGCATTGAGCGCGGCGGTGACCGCGAAGGTCTTGTCGAAGATCCGTTTCGATTCCGCCTTCACCTCGGATTGATCGGCGATCTGCCGCTCGCCGAGGTGAAACGTATTTTGAAGATCGGCGACGAGGCGCGAAACCTGCGGCGGCGCGATCCGTAGCGCAAGGCGCGTGCGCGGCGTTTTCGGGAAATGCCGGACCAGCGCATCGCCATCCACCGCAAGCTGGCCGCGCGGATTGCCGTAATCGGCATAGATGCCGGCGATGGTCAGCGGCCAGTGGCCGGCGTCGGTCGCGACGCTGATCGTATCGCCCGGCTTCAGGCCGGCCCGGCGCGACAATTGCTCGCTGACGAAGGCGGCATCGCCTTGCGCGATGCTGCGCCATGCATCGGGCGCCGCCGCGAGCAGCGGCCAGCGGCGGCGATATTCCGCATTGTCGGCAAGGCCCATCAACTCGATGGTCTGCCCTGCCACGCGGGTCTCGGCACGCACGCCCGGCAGGATCGCGATCTGCTCCGGCCGCCGCTTCAGCCATTGCGCGATCTCGGCAGCCTGCTCGTTGCTGGCGGCGTCGAGATAGACATCCGCCATCAGCCGATCGTCCAGCCACGTCACGAAAGTGGCGCGGAAACTGCCGACCATGGTGGAGACGCCGACATTGACCGCGACCGCCAGAAGCAGGGCCATCAACGCCAGCGACAGGCCGGACAATTGCTGGCGGCTGTCGGCGAAAGCCCATTGCAGCAGCGGCTGCCGCCGATAGCGCGATGCCCAGCGCTCGCTGATCTGCAACAAAAGGCCGAGCGCCACCGGCAGTGCGAGCGCGGCCGCCAGCAGCAGCGTACCGAGCAGGGCAAAGCCCGCGCCGAGCGAATGACCGAACAACAGGCATGCGATGGCGATTCCGGTCACGAGAACGGCGAGCAGCCCTTGCCGCTTCAGCCAGCGCTGCTGCAATTCCTTCCACGCATCGGGCTGCGCGGCGGCGAGAATGGACAGGCGCTGCAATTTGATGAAGCCGGTCGCGGCGGCCGCAACCGCGCCCGCCATCGTCATGGCAAGGCCGGCAATCCACCATGCCGGCCGCAAGGTGAGCTCACCGGGAATCTCGGCGCTGTAAAGCCCGCGCAAGGTCGCCGCGACATCGGGCAGCAGCAGCGCGGCCATTCCGTAGCCCGCCAGCATGCCGACAAAACCCGCGACCAGCGCCAGCGCCACAAGCTCGACAAGCAGCATCGCATTCAGCGTCCGCGCCGAGACGCCGCAGGCGCGCATGGTGCGAAACATCGGCCGGCGCTGCTCGAAGGTGAGACCGATCGCCGAGTTGACGATGAACAGACCGACGGCGAACGACAGGAAGCCGAATGCCGTCAGGTTGAGATGAAAGCTGTCGGTCAGCTGTTCGAGGCCGCTCTCGCTCTGCGGCGCGACCAGTTGCAGCCGGTCGCCCACCACCTCGGAAAGTGGGGACGCGGGACCGAGCGGCTGCCGCGCCACCAGCAGGCGCGAGATCTGGTTGGGCTTTTGCAGCGCGCGCTGTGCGATGCCGATATCGACCACCAGCACACCAGGCGCCAGCGCCGGACTGATCGCAAGCGGCGGCAGCGATTGTCCGTTGCGCAACTGTGGCCGTTCGCCCTCATGCAGGCCGAGCGAGACAAGCGTCTCGCGCGCGACGCGGGTTTGATAGGGCGGCATCAGGAAGGTGCGAAGCTCGCCGCCGTCCATCCGCGCCACTGCGCCGGTCTCCTTCGGCAGGGTCAGCGGCTCGATGCCGACCAGCCGCACCGAGCGGCCGTTGATCTGAACGCGCTCCTCCAGCAGCGGCGAGACCGCCCAACCGGCGCGGCGCAGCGCGATAAACAAGTCTTGCGAAAACGCCGCACCGTCCTTGGCGACCAGGGTCGCGGTACGCGCGCCGCCGAACATCGCCGCCGCCCGTGCGTAGCTTTGCCGCGCCTGCTGGTTGAGCGCCTGCACGCCGCTCCACAATGCGGTGGCAAGGATGAGACCGACCAGCAAGGTCGCAAGCTGCATCGGATGCCCGCGCCAGTGGCTGAGCAGCGTCTTCAGCACCCAGCCGCACCGTGCGAGCCCGCCGCTCATGTCAGCAATCCGTTGGCAAGATGCACCTGCCGGTCCAGCATCGCGGCAAGACGCGTGCTGTGCGTCGCCATCAACAGGCTGCAACCGCTGCGGCGGATCAGATCGCGCGTCAGACCAAGCACTGCGTCCGCGGTGGCCTCGTCGAGGTTTCCGGTCGGCTCATCCGCCAGCACCAGCCTCGGCCGGGCCGCCAACGCGCGGCCGATCGCCACCCGCTGCTGCTGGCCGCCGGAGAGTTGCTCCGGGTAGCGCCGCAACAGATCGCCAAGGCCGAGCCGGTCGATCAGTTCAGCCTGCCAGCCCTCGTCATAACGCCCGGCGATCCGCGCCTGAAACGCCAGATTGTCGGCGACGTTGAGACTCGGGATCAGATTGAACTGCTGGAAAACAAGGCCGATCTCGCTGCGCCGGATCTCGGCAAGGCGGCTGTCCGGCAGCGCCGCGATGTTCTCGCCTTCAAGATCGATCACGCCGCTGTCGGCATTGTCGAGGCCCGCGATCAGATGCAGCAGCGTGCTCTTGCCGCTGCCGGATTCGCCGACCAGCGCCACGCTCTCGCGCGCTGCCACGACAAGATCGACCCCGCGCAGCACGCCGACCGTCTCGCCCGCCGCACGATAGGTCTTTTTCAGAGCGACAATCTTCAACACCACCGGCCGGTCCGCCTTTTCCCTGCAAGCGAAGGTCCGGCACGATGCTACGGTAAATGTCGCACCCCGCGAAAGGGCTCATCACGTCCCGTTCACGCGAACGCGCTCACGATCTCTCGGGAGGAAAATAAAGAGACCGGAGCGCCGCCCATTGCCGCGCGACAGCTTCAGGCACCGGGCTCAGGCGGTGCCGTTGCATGACACGGTTGAGACCGAGCTTGATGGTCGCGATATCGACCGCGCCTTTGACGCATTGCATAATCACGCCGCGCAATGCGGCGGGTGTTTCGCCGGAACGGACGCCATCGCGCCAGATCGCCCCCATCGAGGCACGGCGGCCGGGCAACATCTTGCCAAGATCGAGACGAGGCTGGCGATAGCCGAGCAGCACCTCGTCCAGCGCGGCAAAACGGCTGGCGCGAAAACTGCGCAGCATCAGATCGTGATCCTCGGCCTTGGTCAGGACGGGATTGTAGAGATACTTCCGGAACCACGAGGCCTGGCCGCACCAGCTTGGATGCGGTATCGGAAAGCCGACATAAGGTCGCCGCACGATGTCGGCATGCGTGGTCGCGCATGGCAGAAGCCCGACCGGCGCGCCCTGCGCATCGAACACCACCGCGCCACAGCCGAGCACGTCGATGGACGGATCGCTGCGCAAGCGCTCGATTTGCCGGGCAAGACGTTCGGGAAAGCACAGATCGTCGGAATCCATCCGGGCGATATACTCGCCGCCACAGAGCGCGATGGCCTGGTTGAGCCGCGCCGCAAGTCCTCGCCCGACCGGCTCGCGCACGAGACGAATTCGCGCATCGCCGAGCCCTTCCACGATGTCGGCGCTGCGATCGGTCGAGCCGTCGTCGATCACGATCAGGTCCCACGCCTCCAGCGTCTGGCGCTGGATCGAGCGAATGGTCGCCTCGACAGTCGCCGCGCTGTTGCGCATCGGCATGATGATGGAAACCAGCGGGGAGGTCTGACTCACGAAACCACGAGGCCCCTAATACGAAGAGCAAAAAATTTCCGGATGGCCCGGCTCCATGTCACAAAAACGAGCCGTCGGGCGACGGATTTTCAACGGATCAGCGCAGGAACGGCTCTCTTCACCACAAAAACCAGTCCATGACCAGCCCGCATCGCGATGAACCGGCATCGAGACATCGAACGGGGCCGTCCGCAGCCGATCCCACAGTCAGTTGACCTTGATCCACTGGTCTGGACAGATATCCTGCGTATCCGTCGGGCCAGCAGGACCGAACCAGCGCGCGGGGGCCACAACGACCGACGGGGTTTTGTCGGACAACCACGCTCCCCACCAACTGAACGAGCTGTTCGCAATGATGTGGTGCTGGCAGCACGACATCAGAACCATATCCTCGAAATCAAGCTCACGGGGCGACGCCGGCACGAATTCGCAAGGCACCGCCAGATTGAGGTTGGAACGAGCCCATTCGATATCGTCGGAAAAAACATACGCCCGCGTGATATCGGTCCGGCTGCAAACTTCCGCGAGGGCCCGCTTGTACCACGCGGGGTCGCAAACATTGTGAAAGGCCTCATTCACTGCGGAGGCCACATAATCGCCGCGGCGGACATGGATCGACAGCGTCCCGGGAAGCGCCATCTCATCGGCGAGCCTTTGCGATCGCTCGCTCAGAGGCTTGCGGGGTTGAAATACCTTGCGAACGGCAGCGCTGGCCGGCAAAAAATATTTCTCCGTCTGCCAGTATCCATACAGGTAAGCATTTCCCGGCACGCCCAGAACAGTTGGGTCGAATCCAAACCGCCGTTCCTGAATGATCCGTTTGCTCGGGCCAGCCAGCCTCGTCCAGAGCCGCCGCAGGCGTGGATGCCAGTTGAGGCCTCCCCCGAACTGGCGGATGTCGTCGGCAGTTGCGACAGGCGCATCGATCTGGAAACAATCCAGCGCGAAATGGCGCAGTTTGTCTTTCTCAAACGAGCGAATGTCCATCTTGAAGGTGCAGCCGCGGTCGGCCGCAAGACGGCACCCGAGCGCATACTGGAACATCTGGTTTCCCAGCCCGCCGTGTATCCGCATGACGATCATGAGGGGTGCCTGGAATTCCTAAATGGCATGATCTTCTCAGCCACGATCAACAACAGCAGCACAGGCCATCCCCATACCAGCTTCCAGTATACCTGTTCTCCCAGATTTTTGCGGACACTCCTAAAGCCGAGGCCAAGGACTGAAAGCCGTGATCTCACGCCAGAACCTGCCCGCAGAGCCGTACTAACGATCAAACGCCACACCGCAGCCTGGGCTCGCGGAGACGCTTCAATCTCTGACGTCCACTTCGACCAAACGGCGAGATGCTGCTTGAAAACACGGATTTTCTTGCTCCGATTTCCGCGAGCAGACATCTGCGAGCCATGCCTGCGGATTCCGAACAGATCAGCATCCATCATCGTTACAGGTCCAACCTTCGCGATACGGAGCCACATGTCCCAGTCTTCCGCGTAGGATAGCCTCTCGTCGAACAGTCCGACCCTTTCGAAAACATCTCGTCGCACGATGGCCGCAGAACCTCCGGAAAGAAAGTTACCGCCCAGCAATACGTCATGGACCCAGCCGGAATGACGGGCGTGGACCTTGCCTGGGATTCGCCGCCCCTCTTCGTCGATATCATGGAAACCGCAGGAGACCAGCAGGACCCCTTCGTCGCTCTGGAACTCATCCATCTGACGCACGATCTTTTCCGGATGCCACAGATCGTCACTATCAAGAAAGGCTATAAATTCTGCTTCGGAATTTCTGATGCCGATATTGCGCGCATAAGGAAGCCCGCCATGGGCAGCACGGACCACCTGCACGCGCGGCTCGGCCCGAAAAGCCTCCTCTACAATCGCCGCTGATCGATCCTCCGAGCCATCATCAACCACAATCACTTTTCGGATGGGATAGATCTGATCAAGGGCGGATTGAATGGCCTCGACGGCGAAACACTCGTTATTGTAGAGCGGCACAACAACATCGACGGGCGCAAAAGCGCAGGCCGAAGGCCGATATGCCGTTTCCATCATCACCACCGAGCCAATTTCATTCAACCACCGCTATAATCCTGCCGCCAGCAGCGTCGCACCAACGCGAACTGATCGACGATATCAATAACATCTGAAACATAACGACTTGCTGTCAGCGAAGATCCTCGCCTCTCTCCGCGCTCGATCAATTCATTTCGCCACTTGCCATCTCGGACGAGCATAAGCATTGCCTCGGCCCATCCGATCGAATCGGCCGGCGGCAAGCGCACAGCCGCATCGCCCAGTTGCTCTTCGCTACCGGGAACATCAGATGCAATCACCGGACATCGCAAGGAAAATGCTTCCAGCGGAGGGATGTTGTCAGGCCCGAAGTATGTAGGAAAGCACAACGCCATTGCGTGCTGATAACAATAGATCAGCGTGGATCGCGGGACAAAACCGAGAAAGAGAACAGACCCCGCGATCCCCAATCGCTCGGCATATTTCCTGACATACTCCAGATTGCCCTTGTCGCTTCCAACCAGAACGAGCGCATATTCTTTCCCGGCCTGCTGCAAAAAGCGCGCGAACGCCTCGAGAAGCCCGACGTGATTTTTATGCGGCCAGAACTGAGCCGGATAAAAAAAGAATCGCCGAGACCCGAGCGACGCCAGTTCGGCGGGCCGGGCAATAGCATCTGCCAGGTCCTGTTCTCGCTCTTGGGGGACGAAAAACGGCACAACGTGAACCGCCTGCGGGTCAATTCCATAGAACAAGGACACCTGCCGGCGACCTTCTTGCGTGCCCACCACAACACGCGTCGCGCCAGCAATAACCCTAGAGTAGTAGGCCTCACGCGCATCCCACGTCCATCCCGACCAGCGAACTTCGGGAAACCATGGCTGCAGCCGATGCTGCAAATCCCAGACCGTAGCGATATAAGGAACGCGCGCGATGGGTTCAGCTGCATTCAAAAACCAAATGAGATCCACACCCTCTTGAATGGCGCGAGTTTCAAGTTGAGCGGCATTCGCCTGAGTGGCCCAATCAGCGGCGCCCGGGAGCATCTTTGCAATCCGCCGCCCGATGCGGCGGGCAATAGTTTTGGTAGCCGGCTGAGCAAATGGCCAAACAACAAATTCATGGCCACCGGAATAAGTCTGTAATTCGTTCAGCAGACTATTCGTAAATGTCCACGCCCCACCCTGATCGATTGCGATCTCGCTGGAAACAACCGCGATGCGCATTATCAATCACTCCGGCGCGCGATCATGATCCCGTTCCAGCTTTTTGCATCGGGCGGTCCAGAACGCCCCCAATCGCAAAGACCCAACCGCTCGAAACCATTTGTGGAAAGGACGTAATCCAGCTCCGGAACAAAGAAATATCTCATGTAATGCGTTTCGCGGAGAACCTTGAGCTCCCTGCACTCTTTCTCGAACGCCTGCAACGTGTAATGAACCGCGACACTGCAGGCTTGCGGATCCATCTGCGGTTCGGCAATTCGTGTGAGATGCAGCCTTTCATTCTCAACCGTTCTCACTCGCGTCACGGGCGGATCGGAAAGAACCCCGGAGCCATTCCAGAAATCGAAGAACAATAGTCCTCCTGCATCCAGAGATGCCCTCACACGTTGAAGCGTCGCGGCAACGTCGGCGAGTGAGGGAAGATAGCTCATCACATGGAAGCCCGCGAAGGCGGCCGCAAAGGTACCTGGGGCTTCGAACGATCGCAGATCACCCTGACTGAAAGTGATATCGGCTGCTCCGGCTTCCGCCGGCGACGAGCGCGCAATCTTGAGCATGTCTTCGCTCAGATCGATGCCGTGAACGGTAAATCCCTTATGCGCAAGCAACCGGGCGTGCTTGCCGGTGCCGCAGCCAAGATCGAGCACGCGCTTGCCGGGCACCTTGTATTGCTCGAGAATTTGCAGGAGGAAATCGACCTCCGCATCGTAAGCCTTCTCCGCATAGAGCAAGTCATAATATTCGGAGTAACCGCCGAACGCGCTCATCGCAGCACCTCGACAAGCGCGGCCGCCGACGCATCGATCTCGTCATCGGTTGTCCCGATGCCACTCGGCAAATAGAGCCCACGCCGGGCCAGCCGTTCCGCAACGGGATATGTCTCTGCCGCGAACAGACCCGACTTTTCGAATATCGGCTGCTCATGCATGCACCAGAAGAACGGCCGGGTGCCGATACCCTTGGCAGCGAGCGCCTTGGCCACTTCCACTGCGTCCATCGCAATATCGTCATCGAGCACGACACCGAAAACCCAGTAATCGTTCTGCGCATAACCGACATCGTCGGCAGGCAACTGCAATCCGTTGAGTCCTTCCAGCGCACGCCGATAGCGCGCCCCGAGCGCACGTTTGCGGATCAGGGTTTCATCCAGACGCTCGAGCTGCGCGAGCCCGATTGCGGCCTGGATATTGGTGAAGCGGAAGTTCGAACCAAGCTCGTCGTGCACGAACCGCTTCTCCGGCTTGAAGCAGAGATTGCGCAGAGACTTTGCGCGCTCCGCAAGAGCCGCATCGTCCGTCAGCACCATGCCACCCTCGCCAGTCGTCACGTGCTTGTTGGCATAGAAGCTGAATGTGCTGATCGTTCCGAACGAACCGCAAGGACGTCCGCGATACAAACTGCCATGCGCCTCGGCAGCATCCTCGATGATCGCCAGATCATGCTCGCGTGCAATGTCGAGGATCGGATCCATATCGACAGGCAGACCATAGGTGTGCACCACCATGATCGCTTTTGTGCGCTCGCCGACTTTCGCTCGCACCTGATCGGGATTCATCGTCCATGTCGCAGAATCCGCGTCAACGAGCACGGGCTTGACGCCGGCGCGTATCAACGGCGCGATACACGAGATAATCGTAAAGGTCGGCAGGATGACCTCATCATCCGGCTTGAGGCCGAGCGCAGCCACGGCCACATCGATCGCGACAGATCCGTTGCTGACCGAGATTCCGTGCGCCTTGCCCATCCGCGCCGCGAATTCGTCCTCGAAGCGGCCGACGAACGGCCCTTCCGAGGATATCCAGCCGGTCTCGATGCACTCGAGAAGATATCGCTGCTCATTCCCGTTCAGCAGGGGCTTGTTGACCGGAATGAACCCAGTCATGACGGCAACTTCACACGGCTGGCATCGACGTTGGGGAAATAGCGCTTGTCGTCCTGGCCGACGAAAGGCCCCTGCTTGATCTCGATCATATCGATGTCTTCGAGTACCTCGAATCCATGCCCACCATGAATGAGGAGAATAACGTCTCCTGACACAAGCACACGGCTTTCGAGGTATTCGCCACCCTCGTCGTAAAAATCCACACGCAGCTTGCCACGCCGGATCACAAGGACTTCCTGCGTGTATTCGACGGTGCGCGGCTTCAGATTATGCGCATGCGCCACGATCACCTTGCCGGCGGGATGACGCATGTAACCCAATTGCTGCGAATAGGTTTGCGGCGTGAGAAAGGCGACGCCCTCGGCCTGGAAATCCGCCCGAACAATGAGCGCCAGCACCAAGCCGCCATGGACGACCTCTTCAGTATGCGATGTCATGCTTCCTCACTCTGGACGCCCCGAAGACGAGCACTCTTAGTTCCCGAACCCGAACAACGCGGTCCCCCGTCGCACAATTCGTCCCGGCAGCAATCTAACCCATGATCGCATCTTCTGGGCACCAGTTCGATACGCATCGGGACAAAAATGCACCTTGTGCTCAAATGCGTCTCGCATGATATCACGGGCAACCCGATGGGGATGGCTCAAAGGAAAACCGATCTCTCGGACCGGCAAATTTGCCTGAGCATTTATCTCATCGTTTGTATGGGTGGCGGCGCTTCCAAACCCGATATTGGACACGAGATTAACGGCCGGCAGGACGGTCAAACCCGAGTTTTCCCAGCAGCTCAGGAGAAACCTGTATGCCCATGAGTCGATCTGTCCTGCTGCGCAGGCCTCAAATACCGACTTCCAATATTCCTGGAAGCCCGGATCGCCCCCAGACCATTGCAACAACTCCCTGCGATCCCTGAATTCGGGCCAGAAAGTCATCTCTGCATCATAACGCTGCCACGCGCGCCGCCAGGTCGCCCATCCCCAGCAATGCATGTACCGACTAAAATAATAGCTTTCCGTCAGTTGATCGGATTCGGGCTGGAAGTTATTCCCCGAAATGGCCATGACGCGATCATCGTCGCGAAAACGATCCAGCAAATCCGTACAATACGCAAAAAAACTCGGGTGAGGGACGCAATCGTCCTCAAGAATAATCCCCTGCTCTTCATGCGAGAAAAACCAGTCCAGCGCTCCACTCACCGAGCGGCGACAACCGAGATTCTCATCGCGAAACAATGTTTGGACGTCGCAATCCCAATCAACGGCAAGGGCCGCCTCGCGCGCCTGCCGACAAGCAGCATCTTCGCCCACAACGGTCGACCTTGGACCGTCAGCCGCAATGTAAAGGACGCGCGGCTTCGCCTGACGGATCGCCTTGAGGACCTCGGCCGTCGTGTCCGGGCGCTTGAAGATCAGCAAAAGAACCGGATTCATATCGCCTTGACCACGTACTTTTCGAGCAGCGGGGCAACCTCGGGACTCGCGGCAAGTATGTTCTGATACTGGAACACCTCGTGACGCGCGTTATAGGCGCCAAGGCGAAGCAGACCGTCCTGTCGCAACCGATAGAACGAAAAGCCCGGCAATATCTGGTAGAAATCAAAAAGGAACGACCGCGATACCACATTCATCTCGTTAAATTCGAAATGAACCAGCGCAATACGCCCCGCTTCGATCGAGTTGATCGCGCCTTTGAGGCACTCGAGTTCATGGCCTTCGGCATCGATCTTGAGCAGCGTGAGCGACGACACGCCCAATCTGCTTCTCAGAGCATCGATCGTATCCACCGGCACATCGTATGCCGAGACGGAGTCGGCACCATGCTGCATCGTCAGGACCGAACTGTAGAGAGAGGCGTGAGAACTGCCTTCCCCGGAAGCATAGTCGTATAGGGTCATCTGACCCGCAACCGCACCCAGTGCAGACTGCACGCAAACCACGCCCTCCTTTTGAGAAAGCCGTGACTTCAGACGGGCAAACGTTTTGGGATGCGGTTCAAAACAAAAAATTTTACGTCGCTCAAATTCGCCTAGAATCAAATTGGCATAATCGCCCTCATTCGCGCCCACGTCGAAAACAACAACCTCCTCGAAAAGGTCTCGCAGTATTTTGTGGACGAGAAAATACTCTCCAGACAACTCGGCCGTCTCAAACTGAAGTATCCCATACTCCTTGTTGTAAGCCGCACGAACATCCACCCGAGCGATGGCCGACAGCCGACCCAACGCTTCACGTATCAGTTTTTTTGCTGTTTGCAGAAACATCGCACGCCTTGAACCGTCAACGAGAACAATTACGATTTCACCCTTGGCAGGGCAGACAAAAGACCATTCGCGAGCTTCGACATCGCTCCCCTCAGTTATTTGGCACCTTCACCGAACGACAAGCAGACTTGCTGAACGTGGGCGGCAAACACTTCTTCGGCGGCGGGACTATCGTTGCAGCGGCCTGCGTAGTGACAATGATCCCGCAAAGTCATTCACAGACGCGCAGCCGCTATCCAATTGCTCGCAGTTTCGCGCGACTAACGACCCATCAACGCGCGCTTGATCCTTGCAGCCAATGTCATCCTGGAGCCGACCGCCGCCTTAGAACCCAGAAATTGCTCGAATGCGAGCCTCAGCGAACCCGGAATCCGAATAATCACGTCATCGAGAACACAGATGTACGCATCCGGAAACTTCATTCGGAGCTGCTCCGTCATGTTACCGATGGTCGGCCAATGGGACGGCTTGTGCGGCGGCGGCGGCGGATTGAAAAACAGGTAGGCATCATCGATCAGAATGACATGTTGGGTCGAGCCGCTGTCGACCACGGAGATTTCCTCCAGCACCGGGCATTCCAGGTCTTCGCCGGCCGTATTTTTTCCGGACCAATGCGCATCAAGCCAGAAGATCGCAGGCTGCGTCAGCGCGGGAACGATGCGGACGATTTCCTCCTGGCTTTGCCCGAAGCGCAGGTCGACGTTCTGAAATGACTTCAGCCGCTCCTTGGCCGAACGATGCAGATCTTCGTCGAGCTCGATGGAGGTCACATGTGGAAAATTGCGGGCTGCCCACATGGCGGTACCGCCCATATAGGTCCCGGTCTCGATAAAGCGGTCCGCCCCTGTCTGCGCCTTGAGCCAAAGCACTACATCTTCGGGCACGCCAAAGTTAACTAACCCCATGATTTATCACATTTTATCGAGATCAACAATCGCGCGAACTCTACTGTTTTTAGTTAACGTGTCAACCGCTGGGCTTGGCCAGCGGAATCATGCGCGGACCTCAATGTAGCTCCAATCGGCCATTTCGATACCTTCAGGATACCACACACCCTTATCCCAACCGATATGATAGAGGGGGGCAAAGACCCGTTTGTTCGGAGAGTCGCCAAGCCACCCCGCCCACCAGGACAAGCTGCTATTGGCAATCACAATCGTGCCGCAGCGCGCCATTGCAACCAAAGTCTCGGCGCCGGTCATATCCGGAGCAAACCAGGCATTGCGATCGCCAAGCAGATTCCGGGCGTAGTCCATATCGTCGGAGAAAACCGCGATCCCCTTGTGGGCGGGAACGCGATCAAGCGCGTCGCGATAGTAATTCCCCGGAAGCGCCCAACCGAGTTGCGGGTGCGCAAATTCTCCTGTCTGGGTCAGATAGTCCGTGCGGCGAACGTGAACGGCGACCATTTCCGATGGCGGAGCCGGAAATGTCGCGACAACCGCTTCCGCGCGGGCCCGCAGCTTCGGGCTCGGCTGGAACGCCGCGCGTATAATTTCCGAGTAGCGGGCAAAATAACGCTCCGACTGATAGAAGCCCTTCAGCCACGTGCCGTCGCGGATGGAGACAAATTGCCCATCGTAGCACTCGATGTCCCGATAACCGTTGCGCGTGAGCCGAGGTGGTGCATAAGCCGCGTTCATTGCTGACCTTATAAGACGCTCCGACCGATCGACGCCTCCCAAACACCCTGCCAGCTGCAGACAAGCAACGATTGACGAGTGCATGACTTCGGGGAAGCTTTCGCCCAGCTCGCACCACGGCCTGCTTAAAAAGCCGTATCGGAGGATATGGCCAAGACTGGTCTGACCCGGAAGAACTACGAGCCTGCACCCGAGACGCTCGGCGGCAGCACGCGCTGCCGCGTACTGGAACATCTGATTACCAAGACCGCCCAGCAGCCTGATCCCGATCACATGGAATCCTTCGTGAATACGAAGCAGCCACAGCCCCATTCCTGCGCATTGATGAGAGCCGGTGCGGCATTTTCGATCATGCCTTTTGAGTAGTCGTCCGGAACAAGACTCCACCTGACAAGTCTCAATTCCGGAAACATCGCCGTGACCTGTTCAAACGCATAAACGCGATGAGCATTGAAATTGGTTCGAGACCTCCCGACGGGCACGACGAACAAAAGCGCACCCCCGACTGCCAGGATACGCGCAAGCTCCCTTGCACCCTTGAGATCACCTGCCGGATCAAGTGGATCACCGTACCGGCCCAAGCCTATGTGCTCCAGCACATGCAGACACGACAAGCTTTCAACGCCGCCATCCGCGAACGGCAAGGCAAGAATATCGCCCGACCGCGTCTCCAAACCTTCGAGATGCAGATTGGGGCGCCGAAAATCGATATGCACCATCGGCACCCATGCCGAAGCCATCGCACAGAACCGAAGATACGAACCGATGTCGACGTGCTTCGACGGCTGAAGCCGCTGCAGTTCGCGGCACGCCCAGGCCGTATGATACGTATAATGAGGTTCAAACTCGGTTTCAGCGGTCCGATCCGACAGGCAGGGATAAAGATCGGATTTCGACGGGACACCAATACCCCGGCGCGAAGCCTCCGCCGCAAACAGTTGAAACTCTTCCATGAAGGCGCGCCAGGCCAATTGCCTGGCCCGCGCCTCGCGCACAGAGAAAACCGCCCGGCGCGCGACCCGGTAGGCTTTTCGAGCGAAACTATTGGTCATCGCGAATCCATTGAAGAACAGGAGCCAGCACACCGGGGCGCACCGCAGACCACAACGGCGAATCGCTCAAACCGCCACGGATTTGAAAATCGATCGCAGGACCGCCGGAATTCGGCGCCTGGACCCAACGCTGGAAGTGAAGGCTGGATATGTACTCGATCCGATAAGCCCCCTCGTTGAGAAGCCGCGCCGGAATTTCACATCGGAGCGTGAACGGTCCGGGCGCCGATGAAGGCCACGACTCCTCGGCAGAGTCCGTCGTACAGCTCCAAAACAACAGCTCGCCTTCCGACGTATACAATGCCATTCCCAAGTTCAACGCCGGCGAGCTTTCGATGATTTCACCGCTCAACGTAACTCTGATTGGAGAATCGTTGCTGAGTTCGATCGCATGCTCGCTCGTGTTACGGGCAGGCTGATCAAGACTCATTTCATCAATCCGGATATGATCGACTTTCGAAGATCCCTGACCCGTTGATGATCGCCACGACAGTTGCCCGGATTGGGAAGAATCCTGTCTCGCAGACTCCCTGAGATAGACGGCAATAGCCGCACTGACGTCATCGCCCAAATGACTGACGGAACCCTGCTGCAGAACGATGGCCCTGCCGCACAAGCGCTCGATCGCATTCATATTATGGCTCACGAACAATACGGTTCGTCCTTGCCGCGCGACTTCGCCCATCTTGCCGAGGCACTTCCTTTGAAAGGCGGCATCGCCGACCGCGAGCACTTCGTCGACGATGAGGATTTCCGGCTCGAGGTGTGCCGCCACCGCGAAAGCAAGCCGCATATACATGCCGCTTGAATAACGCTTGATCGGCGTATCGAGAAACCGCTCGACCTCCGCGAATGCCACGATCTCATCGAACTTGGAGCGGATCTCGGCCCGCGACATGCCAAGGATGGAGCCATTCAGGAAGATATTGTCCCGGCCGGTCAATTCGGGATGAAATCCGGTGCCGACTTCCAGCAGACTGGCAACACGTCCCTTGATTTCAATGCGCCCGGACGTGGGCTCGGTGATACGAGACAGCAACTTGAGCAGGGTCGACTTGCCCGCGCCATTGCGCCCGATAATGCCGACAACCTCGCCCGATTTAATCTCGAAGCTGACATCCTTCAGGGCCCAGAATTCCTCGACCGAAGTGGCCGCTTCAGCACTCGACAATCCCGACAGCACGGAACGAAACGCGGATTTCGCCGCTCCCACCGCAACCTCGCTGAGCCTGCTGTAACGCTGGCGCTCCTGATGCTGAATGAGGTACTTCTTGCCGAGCCCCTCAGCCCTGATCACGACATCGCCCGACATGCTTACGGCTCGCATCCTGGTTTGATGGCACGATATCCGCACCCGATCCGAATTCACGAACCAGCCCCCTGCACAATCAGGGCCCGGTTCCACCCTCGTCAAGCAAACGGCAGACGCGCCTTAATGGCCGTTTCCACAGCCTGCCAGTCGTCCAGGGAGACCCAGGACGGCTGTTTTGGGTGCCAGAACGGCTCATAGATGACAAGCCCATGTGTGAGCAAGCCGGCCACGTAGCTGAATGAGCTCTTCGCGGTGACAATGATATCGGCCCGCGCCATCTGCCGGAGGGTATCGATCGGATCTCCGTCGCACGCGATCTCGCAACCCAACTGACGCAAAGGCTCAAATTGGGAAGCCGGACCTTCAGAATAGAGCGTCACCGCGACCGGCCGATCGGACTTGCACAATTTCAGCAGCCTATCGACACGCTTGAAAATCAACTCGGTCGTGGTGTATCGCCCGGGAAAGTCCTGCGCGGTGACATCCCCTCGCCGGACGTGCACAGCAATGCTGAAAGCATCGTTCCGTGCAGGTGACTCAGGCTCGAAATTGAACGCACGGCGAAACTCGTCCCGAACGAGCGTCAGCGCATGTGGATATCGGTCGGTAAAGCCATGGCAGTGCTCGATTGCGACGACGCACCGCTCGCCCCAGCGCAGACGTGTACGGGCAAAGTCCGCAGCCGGAACAATCGCGAGGCCCTCGTCTTCCGCGCGTCGATACCCATTCCCGAGGTTGAAGGAATCTTCCCAGCGCCGCACTTCAGCGAGTGATGACGCATGCTCCATGAGACGGAACGGGGTGTGGACGTACGGAATACCGAAAGCCTTGCAGAAAGCCTGAACGGACAATACGGCATGCACCTGGGCACCGCCTCCATCCGTCTTTCCCGCGCACGTTATCGCAATCGGACGCCTTTTGGCCCGATAAAGAGCAGCCAGAAAGCGCGGCACCTCCGGCCTACCGAGGCCATAGTAATTTCGCCGGTGCGGGAGTATCGCGGAAGCGACAGCCCAAGAGGGAGCGAATCTGCCGAAGTCGGGGGATTGATCCACAGTCTGGGACCGGATACGGGGCTGGTTCGGGGCGTCAGCTATCATACGGGTTCTTCCGTAGCAATATCCCGCCAGCACAACCAGGGTTATTGACGCAGATCGCCAGAAGTGGACATGGTTCGGCGCTCATCACGACTGGCCCCCGGCGGAGAAAAGATTGGCCCCAACCACGACCAGCATGCCTGCCGCGCAGCCTCTTGCCTCGGACCGGATCACCGTCATCGAGCCGGGAAGACTGGAACGAAACTACTGGCGCGATCTTTGGCATTTCCGTGAGTTGTTCGCCATCCTCGCATGGCGGGACATTGCCGTCCGCTACAAGCAGACGGTGGTCGGCGTTGCCTGGGCGGTGATCCGTCCTTTCCTGACCATGATTGTCTTTACCGTCGTGTTCGGAGGACTCGCGAAACTGCCCAGCGAGGGTGGCACCCCCTACCCCATCCTCGTCTTTGCAGGGATGCTGCCATGGTTCCTGTTCTCCAGCATCCTCGCCGAAGCTTCAGCAAGCCTCGTCGGCAACGCCGCTCTGATCAGCAAGGTTTATTTTCCGCGGATCATCATTCCGGTAGCCACGGCGATGACGGCCGTCGTGGACTTCGCCGTCAATCTCGTCATCCTCGCCGCGATGATGGTGTGGTACGGATTTCTCCCTGACTGGCGAATCCTGTTTCTTCCTCTCGTGGTCGTATTCGCGGTCATGGCCAGTCTCGGCCCCGCGCTGCTCCTCACGGCGCTCAACGTCAAATACAGGGATTTTCGCTTCGTCGTCCCCTTCATCGTTCAGTTCGGCCTTTATATCTCGCCCGTTGGGTTCTCGAGCCAGATCATTCCCGAAAAGTGGCGCCTGCTCTACAGCCTCAACCCGGTCGTTGGGGTGATCGACGGATTCCGGTGGTGTCTCCTGGGCGGCCAAACGACCATTTATGCGCCCGGCCTGATCGTCAGCGTTGTGCTGACAGCCGTCATCTTGTGGGGCGGTCTTGCCTATTTCCGCAAGACTGAAAGATCATTCGCCGATATTATCTAAACATCGGCACGGCGCCATCTCACCGCATTTCGAATAATCGTCGCTCCCACGCCAGCGCGTGGGCCACGATGGTGTCGAGATCGTCATAGGCGGGCGTCCAGTTCAGATCGCGGCGCAGCCTTGCCGTATCCGCGACGATGGTCGCAGGATCGCCGGGCCGGCGGCCGGCCAGCCGCACCGGAAAGTCCACCCCCGAGACCCGCTTCACGGCATCGACCACCTCACGCACCGAATATCCCCTGCCATAGCCGCAATTGAGCGTCGTACTCGCGCCGCCGCCGCGCAGATACTCCAACGCGCTGAAATGCGCGCCGACCAGATCGGTGACATGGATGTAGTCGCGAACGCAGGTGCCATCGGGCGTCGGATAATCCGTGCCGTAAATATCGAGGCCGTCGCGGGTGCCAAGCACCGCCTGCACCGCGGCCTTGATCAGGTGTGTCGCGGCCCGGGTCGACTGACCGCACCGCAGAGCGGGATCGGCGCCGGCGACATTGAAATAACGCAGCGCGACATGGTGCATCCCGCGGACCGCCGCGACATCGCGCAGCACCAGTTCGGTCATCCATTTCGACGTGCCGTAAGGCGACATCGGCTGCGGCAACGCTGTCTCCGCCACCGGGCTCTGCGCCGGATTGCCGTACACCGCGGCAGTGGAGGAAAACACGAAACGGCGGACGCCGGAGCGCGATGCGACATCGATCAGCGCAAGCGATCTGGCGGTGTTGTTGGTGTAGTAGGCCGCCGGTTGCTCCATCGATTCCGGCACCACCGACGATGCGGCGAAATGAATGACCTCGTCCACCTTGTGGGTTTCGATCAGGCGAGACACCAGATCGGCGTCACCGACATCGCCTTCAACAAAAGGCACCGATGCCGGAACGGCGCTGCGGAATCCGGTCGCAAGATTATCGAGCACGACCACCGGCACTCCGCGATCGAGCAGCCCGAACACCATATGGCTGCCGATGTAGCCTGCACCGCCTGTCACCAGAATGGTCATGAATTGAAATCCAGCCCTACTTACCCGGAAAGAATCCTAGGCTCATGACGCCCAGGGTCATGAACTTTCATGCGTGCCGGTGACTCTGTCTCATTGCATTCCTAAATACAATTCGCGCAACGCGGCTGCCTCCCCCGGCATCATCCAGCCTTGCTGAACCTATAACATCGTGCGTCGTATTCGAATGGCGATTTTCCACGGATTCCGTTAAGAGACCGGACATCGTCAGCCGTACCAGCCATTGAGCGCGCATCCCTTGAAGCAGAGCCGCCCGATCGTACTTTACGTCGTCTCGGAAGACTGGGTCTTCCTGGGACATCGCCTGCCAATCGCATACGCCGCCCGCGATGCAGGGTTTGACGTGCATGTGGCGACCCAAGTCACCGACAAGGCGGAGACAATCCGCCGCGCCGGCTTTACGCTCCATCCCATTCCTTACCAGCGCGGCACGCGCTCGATCTTCTCGGTGCTCGCCACCATCCGTGCTCTTCGCCAGCTGGAGCGCTCTCTTGCTCCCGCCATCGTCCACCATTCCAGCCTGCAAGCGAGCGTCTATGGCTCACTTGCAGCAAGCGGCAGCGGGCGGCGCCAAATCAATGCGCTGACCGGACTGGGTTACGCCTACACCTCGCAGAATCCCGATGCGCGTCTGCTCAGACGCCTTCTCACGCCGCTGCTTCGCTTCTTCCTCAACAGGAAAGAGAGCATTACACTGGTCGAAAATCCCGACGATCGGGCCCAGATCGAACAATTCGGGATTGCCCCGGATCGCATCGCGATGATCCTCGGCGCGGGCGTGGATACCCGCCGCTTCCAGCCCCTCCCCGAACCGGAAGGGCCGATCACCGTCGGTTTTGCGGGTCGGCTGCTTACCGACAAGGGCATCCGGGCACTGGTGGCCGCGCATCGGCTGCTGGCTGGGCGCGGTCTCGACATTCGTCTCCTGATCGCCGGGGCCGTCGATCCGTCCAACCCGGCCTCGGTTTCCGAAGACGAAGCGGCATCATGGAATCATGAGCCCGGCATCACCTGGCTCGGCCAGATCGACGACATCAAGGATTTGTGGGCGAGATCACATATCGCCACCCTGCCCTCGCATCGCGAAGGCCTGCCGGTCAGCCTGATGGAAGCTGCAGCCTGCGGCCGCCCGCTGATCGCCACCGATGCACCGGGCTGCCGGGAAATCACGATTGCGGATCGCACCGGCCTACTGGTGCCGGTCGAAAATCCCGCGGCTCTTGCCGATGCCATCGCAACGCTGGCCGCCTCACGCGAATTGCGACTGCGCTACGGCCATGCGGGGCGCGCGTTCGTGGTCGAACATCTGTCGGCGGAGGTTGTGGGCAAGGCCATCGTCGAACTCTATCGACGCCACATGGCGCATTGATCAGGCGGCAATCACAAAGCTCTTGTCGCGCAGCGACCTCACCAATGGACGTGCTGACTCGGTACGATGAAGGACGTATGGATCGGCTGACTGGCCGGCTCGAAATAACGATAACCCACGAGCAGCAGGCCGAGCACCGCAAGCACCGTGACAATGTCGATCAGCCGCTGATTGCGCCAGCCGTGGCCGCCGCGAGAACTGCCGCGCGCATGGCCGGACGAAGCCGGCCCGACCGATGCTTTTCCCGCATCCCCGCCATGGGCCGGCACGAGATGCCTCAAGCCGGGCCGGGATCTGTCGCCTGCCTGAGAACGGTCCGCCTGGCGCGGAGTCCTGTCGGTCTCGTCCAAGGAACGCACTCCTCGGTTGCTGGAGCCACAGTATCAACACCTATGCTACACCCGGCGTTCCGTGTGCGTCCGCAGCAAAATGCATGGCCGGAAAGCGCCCGCGGCCGGCCCGCGATCGACGGCTCGACACGTCGGCTCCACGCGCCGGCCTTTGCGTCAATCGCCTTGTCCGCACGCGGAGGAAGGCGCCCGCAGGACAGGCCGGCGGCGCCCTTCGGCGTTCTATTTCTTCAGAACCGTGTTCGGCCGTCCGTGTTCAACCATATCGATCACCAGCAGCTTCACCGTGTCCGCGCCGGTGTTGGTGCCGTAGTGCCACTGATCGACCACCTCGACGATGAAATCGCCGGGCTTGTAATCGTCGCTTTTGCCGGTGTCGGCGTTGGTGACGCGGAGCGAACCGGCCTGCACCAATGCGTAGCGTGGAAACGGATGCTTGTGCACCGGCAGCACTGCGCCCGGCGCGATCTCATAGGTGGAGACGATGACCTGCGCATCCTTCTGCGGCAGCACGATCGGCTGGCCGCTCGCCGTGGTCGTGGTGGAAAGCACGGGGCGCACGGTGACGGATGGTTTCGCTGCGGTTACCGCATCGAGATTCACGCCCTGGCTGTCGGCATAAAGCGGCGCGGACAGCAGCGCTGCGCTGGACGCGAGAATGATGGCGGTGAACAGCGATTTCATTTCTGCAGCCCCGATGGATTCGGGACGCAGGATCCGCGAGATTCGCCGGAAACGAAAGTCCGAAACGGGCGACGAGTCCGTTCAGATCCGGCTTATAGCGGCCGGCTGAGCTGGTCCTCGGTGACCACGCGTTCGATATTCTCAGTCTTGCTGCGGATGCGGTAGCGCAAGCGCCCGTCAGCCTCCACCGGCATGCGCGCGACAATGGTGTAGATGACCGGAGGTCCGCTGTCGGCGCGGCCTTGTGGTCCCTGCGGCTGATGACGGACATTGTCGTTCTTGGAAAAGGCGTGCGACATTGGTTTGTCCTATCTCAGTTGATGGAAGCGCGATGCATCCTTAGCACTGTTCGCGCCAAAAAGGCGATAAAAGAGAGCGGGTTCCACGCTCGCCGGCCGGACTCAGCGATAGCTATTCAAGGTGGAAGAGCGCACAATTCCGTCACGCTGGGCACCACCGCAGTGGGGTGCTTCCCATGACCACCCGAACACGGCGAGAGACAGTCATCTTCAAACATCCGGTCCGGATCAAAGGCATCGAACGGCTGTTACCGGCTGGCAGCTGCGAGGGCGTGACCGACGAGGAGATGATTGAAGGCCTGTCATTCCCGGTTTTTCGCCGCGTCGCCACCATGATCATGGTGCCGCATCAAGGCTCCGTCGAGATGATTTCCATCGGATCGATCGACCTTGCCAACGCCCAGCATTCCGACGCGGTCGCCTCTCATGAATGACAAGCCGATCGAACTCGATGCCCATCGCGGCATGGCCGCACAGAAGGCGACCGAGATGCGACGAATGCTGGCGGATGTCGAAGCGAACGCCAAGATCCTGCGCGACCGGGAACGGCTGATCGAAGCACAACTGCTCGCAGCGCCCACAAGCTCATGGCCCGAAGCGGCGGCGAGAGCGCGCTACGTCTTGAATTTATACGCCGCGACACTGGGCAAGAACGACTCGCAGCACCGCGACCTGGTCGCAGCCGTGCTGGCCGACTTCGCCCGGCTCAGTGGCGACGCCGAATGACATCCGGCAGACCGGCATTCGCCCCGCGCTACGCACGCAAAAAAGCCCCATCATTTCTGACGGGGCTCTCGAACGTCTGCGTTTCAGTACATCCGTGAAACGAGGCGTGAAACTCTAAAAGCGCGTCCCGGTACATCCGCGGTAACGGCACTTCGAATTCCTGCATGATGCGCCGGCCTCATCACGAACGGATGACAGACAGCGCAGATCGGTGTCGTCTTAGACGAGCGACAGATTTTCCGCGCTGGTCTTGCCGCGCATCTTGTCGGTCTTGGCTTCGAATTCCACCTTCTGGCCTTCGGCGAGACCGGTGAGGCCCGCACGCTCAACCGCGCTGATGTGAACGAACACATCGTTGCCGCCGTCATTCGGGGCGATGAATCCAAAACCCTTCTGACCGTTAAACCACTTCACTGTACCGATAGCCATTTGTCTCTTCTTTCCAATAGACGCGCGATTGCGCGCTCACGCACCATGCGCGAGGTATCCAATTTTTAGCGTCGTCTTTGGGAAAGGAGCCTGGCGGCACGTTAACAAAAGAAGGGCCAGTCATCGAATAAATTCATGCATAGCATAAGAACCATGGAACTCAAAGCGATCAATTGTGTTGATTAAACGGCGGTTTTGCCTTCGGCGACCTGCCACCTCCCCCTGTCGGGCAACAGCCAAGGAGATGTTATGACCAAAACGATTTCGCCTGCGACCACCGCGCGCAACGAACGCATGCGTCTCGCGGCGGAGAATGGCGCCATCGCTCTTGCCGAGGTGCGCGCGCGGGACATCGCGGTGCGCAAGAACATGGAGCGGCTGCGCGCCTTGCGGCTGGAAAAGGAAGCCAATGAATCATCCGCTGAGGAAACCCCGGCGAAAAAGAAGCGCGCCGCAAAAAAGATCGTTGGCGTGCCGGCCTGAGGCGCGCCGCACGCTCATGTCAGAGTGATGCGCTGAACGAGTGATGATTTTAAGAGCGAAAAGAAAAAGCCCCGGATCGCTCCGGGGCTTTTGCGTTTCCCTGAACCGTCATGCACGGGCTTGACCCGTGCATCCATCATTTTGAAGGATGGATTGCCGGGTCGAGCCCGGCAATGACGATCTTGCTTATCAATACCGGTAGTGATCGGCCTTGAACGGGCCTTCCTGTTTCACGCCGATATAGTCTGCCTGATCCTTGCGCAGTTCGGTGAGCTTGACGCCGATCTTCGACAGATGCAGTCGCGCGACCTTCTCGTCCAGCGACTTTGGCAGCACATAGACTTCCTTCTTGTACTTGCCGTCCTTGTTGTTGGCGTAAAGCTCGATCTGCGCCAGCGTCTGGTTGGTGAACGAGGCCGACATCACGAAGGACGGATGGCCCATCGCGTTGCCGAGGTTCACGAGGCGGCCTTCGGACAGAAGGATGATGCGGTGACCGTCGGCGAAGGTGATTTCGTCGACCTGCGGCTTGATGTTGTCCCACTTCAGGTTCTTCAGGGTCGCGACCTGAATCTCGTTGTCGAAGTGGCCGATGTTGCAGACGATGGCGCGATCCTTCATCGCGCGCATATGCTCGATCGTGATGATGTCCTTGTTGCCGGTCGCCGTGACGAAGATGTCGGCGCGCGGCGCGGCGTCTTCCATCGTCACGACTTCGTAGCCTTCCATCGCCGCCTGCAGCGCGCAGATCGGATCGATCTCGGACACCATGACGCGGCAGCCGGCCTGGCGCAGCGAGGCGGCCGAGCCCTTGCCGACATCGCCGAAGCCGGCGACCATCGCGGTCTTGCCCGACATCATGACGTCAGTGCCGCGGCGGATGCCGTCCACCAGCGACTCGCGGCAACCATAGAGATTGTCGAACTTCGACTTGGTGACGCTGTCATTGACGTTGATCGCCGGCCATAGCAGCGTGCCGGCCTTCTGCATGTCGTAAAGGCGATGCACGCCCGTGGTGGTCTCTTCCGAAACGCCCTTGATGCTGTCGGCGATGGCCTGGAAGTAACCCTTCGGCTTGTCCTTGAGCTGCTTCTTGAGCAGCGCGAAGAACACTTCCTCTTCTTCCGAACCCGGCTTGTCGAGAAAAGCGGTGTCACCCTTCTCGGCGCGCAGGCCGAGATGGACGTACATGGTGGCGTCGCCGCCGTCATCGAGGATCATGTTGGGATGGCCGCCGCCGTGCCAGTCGAACAATTTGGCGGTGTAGTCCCAGTAATCCTTCAGCGTCTCGCCCTTCACCGCAAACACCGGAATGCCGGCAGCGGCGATCGCGGCGGCGGCATGGTCCTGCGTCGAGTAGATGTTGCACGACACCCAGCGGATGTCGGCGCCGAGCGCTTTCAGCGTCTCGATCAGGACACCGGTCTGAATGGTCATGTGCAGCGAGCCGGCGATCCGCGCGCCCTTCAAGGGCTGCTTGGGGCCGTATTCCTCGCGCGTCGCCATCAGGCCCGGCATTTCGGTTTCGGCCAGCGAGAGTTCCTTGCGTCCGAAATCAGCAAGGCCGATGTCGGCGACGATGTAGTCTTTGCCGTTGGTGGCGGTCATATTTGTAATTCCTAAATCTGTTTCAGCACGGAGCGGCGTCGTTGTGCCCTCTCCCCTTGCGAGAGAGAGCGACGCGGGCGTCGCGACAAATTCGGTTGGGTGAGGGGTTGGTTTTTTCGTTAGGCAAATAACCCCCTCACCCGCTTCGCTGCTACGCAGCTCAGCACCCTCTCCCGCAACGGGGAGAGGGAAGAAGAAATCACACCGCCTTCTTCAGCGCCTCGGCGAGATCGGTCTTCTCCCAGGAGAAGCCGCCATCGGCGTCGGGCGTGCGGCCGAAATGGCCGTAGGCCGCGGTGCGGGCGTAGATCGGCTTGTTGAGGTCGAGATGCTTGCGGATGCCGCGCGGGGTGAGATCCATCGCGTTCGCCACCGCCTTCTCGAGCCTGTCCTCGGAGACCTTCCCGGTGCCATGGGTGTCGATGTAGATCGACAGCGGCCGCGCCACGCCGATGGCGTAAGCGAGCTGCAACGTCGCCTTGTCGGCGAGACCGGCGGCGACGATGTTCTTGGCGAGATAGCGGGCGGCGTAGGCGGCCGAACGGTCCACCTTGGTGGAGTCCTTGCCGGAGAACGCGCCGCCGCCATGCGGCGCCGCGCCGCCGTAGGTGTCGACGATGATCTTGCGGCCAGTCAGGCCGGTGTCGCCGTCCGGGCCGCCGATGAAGAACTTGCCGGTCGGGTTGATGTGCCAGATGGTCTTGTCGGTGATCCAGCCCTCCGGCAGCGCCTTGCGCACATACGGCTCGACGCGCTCGCGCACCTGCTTCGAGGTCATGTCCTCGACCAGATGCTGATGCGAGACCACGATCTCGCGCACGCCGACCGGCTTGCCGTTTTCGTACTGCACGGTGACCTGGCTCTTGGAGTCGGGGCCGAGCACCTTCTCGACTCCGCTGTGGCGCGCTTCGGCGATCAGGCGCAGAATCCTGTGCGCGTAATGCAGCGGCGCCGGCATCAGATCGGACGTCTCGTTGGTGGCGTAGCCGAACATGATGCCCTGATCGCCGGCGCCCTCTTCGCGGTTGGTCGGCTGCTGGGCGTCGACGCCCTGCGCGATATCGGCTGACTGCTCATGCAGCAGGATTTCGATGTCGCAGGTCTTCCAGTGAAAGCCGTCCTGCTCGTAGCCGATGTCCTTGATCGCGTCCCGGATCACCTGATCGAGTTGCTCCTTCGGCACCTTGGGGCCGCGCGTCTCGCCCGCGATCACCACCTTGTTGGTGGTGGCGAGCGTCTCGCATGCCGCGCGGATCTGCCAGGGGTCGAGGCCCTGCTTCGGACCCTCGCGGAAAAACAGATCGACGATCTCGTCCGAGATCCGGTCGCAGACCTTGTCCGGATGACCTTCGGACACCGATTCAGAGGTGAACAAATAAGACGCGCGCATCTAAGCTCTTCCCTTCCCGCTGGACCGCCAGCGGTCCGTTCGTCAGTGTTGTGAAAACCGTCAATCGCGCCGCCGCGATATGACGTAGGACTCATCGTAGAACCACAATCCGTTATGCTTGCGCAGCACGTCCCCGGTGGCATCGAGATAACGGCCGCTCTGGGTGACATCCGTCAAGCGCTCGTCCTCGATCTGAGCGACATACACCGCCGCATTCCAGGCTGCAAAGGCCGTCGAGGTGCCGATCGCCCCGGTGACCTCGTTGGGCAGCGCCTCCATGTCGTAGCGAAAGATGGAGCGGTTATCCGCATAGGCGTTGAAGTTCAGATCGCGCCCGGCCGAGCCCAGCTCGTATTTTACCGCGCGAAGTAGCTCATGGCGGCTGACGGAGAAAGGGTTTTCTCCGGGCCATACCGCCTGGATGATCTCCATCCCCGGATCGTGGCCATAGGAGTGAATTCCGATCAGCCGCCCGCCGGCCCGCAGCGCCCGCGCCAGCGGCGCGATGATCCGCTTGGCGCGGAAGGCGAGCGAGGATTTGGCCCGGTAGGGCTGGGAGGCGATCACGAGGTCGAAATTGGCCTCCACCTTGCCGGCGCGGGGGATCACCGAATCCAGCAGGAAACGGTGGTCCTCGCGGTAGAGCACGATCACGATCGGCCGCTCATAGACCGGCATGCCCGAGCGCGGCGAGACGCTGGCGCGCCAGTTCTCTTCCAGAAACGGCTCCAGCGCCGCGATCTGGGCCTCGAACTCCCCGGAGGACGAGCCGGTCAGCGCCACCTCGCGCCAGATCGTAGCGGCGGCGGCGGCCGGCGATTTCGGGGTCAGCCAGGGCGCCTCGGCGTAGTGCATGTTGGTGAGCACGAACACCGTGGCGGGGTGCTCGAACAGCCGGTCGGGCACCTTGTCGAGGGTCAGCTTGACGTCCTCGAGGCTGATCTCCTTGCCGGCGACATAGAACGGCATGTGCGGGAACCGGCTGTGCATCGAGCGCATCACCCGCGCCAGCACCGTGCCGTCCCCCACCCCGGCGTCGAACAGCCGCAATGCCGGTGGGCGAGGATGGATGGACGACAGTTCCAACGCAACACGTTGGGCAATCACCCGTTTCTCGCTGCAAGTATGGACGAACAGCAGATATTTTTGCCGGTTCTCGAAAAACCGGAAATTGCCGGTGGGATCGCGCCGCTCCAGCGGCGGCTCCGGCGGGCGCGGCAGCGGCGCCCCGTCGGCCAGAAAGGCCTTGATCCGGTCAAGCGTATCGACCGTGATGCGCTTGCCCTCGCGCAGCCGCTGCACCAGCTTGCCGTCATTGACGGCGCGGCGGCCAAAGGTCGATTCGGCCATGCCCACCTCGCGGCAGTAGCCCGAAATCTCGGCCAGCAGTGCGTCGTTTTTCATGAAATGGGCAGCTTCAGGGTGTGGGCAGAGCGCCTTAACGGTGTCCCGTCTACCACGCCTTTCCCACGATTAAAATGACCGAAAACGCCGCGCCGGGGCAGAATCAATCAAATCCTGTGGGCCCGAGGCCGAAGGGAGCCGAGGAGCGTCATCCGGCCAGCCGCAGACAGGAAGCCCTGTGGGACCTTGAGCAAAGCCCCGGCAAGGGGGTCAGCCCGCAGCCAGCCCCAGAACCTCGTCAGCCACCGCACAGGTCCGGGCGACCTCGGCATCGGTCAGGGTGGGATGGACCAGGAAGGCCAGGCCGGTCTCGCCAAGCTCTCGCGCTACCGGCAGCCGCTGCGCCGGCCGCCAGCCGGTGCCCTCGAATGCCGCCTCCAGATACACCTCCGACTGCGAGCCGTGCAGGCAGGGAACGCCCCGCGCCACGATCTCGTCGATGATCCGGTCGCGGCTCCAGCCGGAGGCAAGACGCTCCGGCCTCACGAACGCATAGAGACGATAATAAGCGTGACCAGCATCGGCAGGCACCTCCGGCACCCGGACCGTGTCGTGGCGCCGCAGCGCCGCCGCGATCCGGCCGGCGATCTCGCCGCGCCGCGCCAGCCATTGCGGCATCCGCTTAAGCTGCACGAGGCCGATCGCCGCCTGCATTTCCAGCATGCGCGCATTGGTGCCGAAGCTGTCATGGACCAGGCGCGGCCCGGCGGGATGCGCGCGCTCGTAGACCCCTTGCCAGCTTTTGCCGTGATCCTTGAACGACCACATTGCCGACCATAGCGCCTGCGAGTTGGTGGTCACCATGCCGCCCTCGCCGCCCGTCGTCATGATCTTGTCCTGACAGAACGACCACGCGCCGATATCGCCGATCGCGCCGACGCTGCGACCCTTGTAGGTCGCGCCGTGCGCCTGGGCGCAATCCTCGATCACGAACAGGCCGCGCTCGCGCGCCAGCGCCATGATCGGATCCATGTCGCAGGGCAGGCCCGCCAGATGCACCGGGATCACGGCTTTGGTCCGCGGCGTCAGCACCGCAGCGATGGTTGCGGCGGTGATGGTCTGCGTCTCGCGATCCACATCGGCGAAGACCGGCCGCGCGCCGGCCAGCGCGACGGATGACACCGAGGCGATGAAGGTGCGCGGCGTCACGATCACATCGTCGCCCGGACCGATCCCCAGCGCCTTCAGCGCAACGTCGAGCGCCAGCGTGCCGTTGGCCAGTGCAACCGCATAACGGGTGCCGACATAGGCCGCAAATTCCTCTTCGAAACGGCGGCACAGATCGCCGGTCCAGTAGTTCACCCGCCCCGAGGCGAGCACCTCGGACACCGCGGCGATCTCTTCGGGCGAATAGCTCGGCCAGGGGGAAAAGGGGGTGTTGAGCACTATGGTTTTTCCATCGGGCGCGCGGGTACGCCGATCACAACGCAGCCGTCCTCGACATCCTTGACGATCACGCTGCCGACCCCGGCGATCACATTGGCGCCAATCCGGATGTTGTGACGGACCGAGCTGCCGGTCCCAAGCCAACTGCACGCGCCAATCTCGACCGTGCCCGACAAATGCACGCCGGGCGACAGATGGACGCCCTCGCCGATCCGGCAATCGTGATCGACGCTCGCCCCGGTGTTGATGATGCAGCCCGCACCGATGTCCGCGGCAACATTGACGATACTACCGGCGGCCAGAAACGAACCCTCGCCGATCATGGCGCGGCGACTGACACGAGCCGTGGGATCGATGATCGTCACCAGCGGCGCAGAAACGCCGCGCAGCCGGTTGAGACAGTCCATGCGTGTTCGATTGTCGCCGAGCGCGACGATGACACCATCAAACTCTTGCGCACGCTGCAGCAAATTCGCAAACTTGCCGACCACATCCCAGTCGCGAACGCGCCCCGTGCGGGTCTCGTCGAAAAATTCGACCGACCAGCCGAGCTCGGTGGCGCTATCGGCCACCACGCGACCATGCCCCCCGGCGCCAACAATCGCGAGTCGTCCGCTCACTTGCCCGTAAACCTCTCGACCGTGGCCGCATTCTCGGCCGTTATGCCCTGACGCCGCAAGGCCGTCATCACGGTGCGCGCAAGAATTCGCAGATCGAGCGTCAGCGAGCGATGATCGACATACCACACGTCGAGCCGGAATTTCTCCTCCCAGGAAATGGCGTTGCGGCCGTTGACCTGAGCCCAGCCGGTGATGCCCGGCCGCACCTCGTGCCGGCGCATCTGCTGCGCCGAATAAAGCGGCAGATACTCCATCAGCAGCGGGCGCGGCCCGACCAGCGACATCTCGCCCTTCAGCACGTTCCACAATTCCGGCAATTCGTCGAGACTGGTGGAGCGCAGCAGCTTGCCGAACTCGGTCAGCCGCTCGGCATCGGGCAGCGGCTCGCCATCCGGCCCCCGTGCATCGCCCATGGTGCGGAATTTCAGCATCTCAAAGGGCTTGCCATGCAGGCCCGGTCGGATCTGGCGAAACAGGACCGGACGGCCAAGCTTTACGCCCACCAGCACGGCGATGAAGAGAATGGCCGGACACAGCAGGACAAGCCCCAGGAGCGCCGCCGTCACGTCCAGCGCCCGTTTCATCGGGCCCTCTCCTGCATCACCCAATCACTTAGACACATGCGGTTCATGGCGACTATTTCGGGATCACGGCCGGCCCGGGATCCGGCCAGCCTCTCCCGGTCCGTCTACTCTGCCCGGTTGCCCGCGGCAACCCTGCGGGGCTTTGCGGACCTGCCTAACGATGCCCGCCCTCGTCCCGGTCCGGGTCCTTCACATGCGCCACGGTGGCGAATTCGATATTGCGGTTCTCACCGCGCTCCACGGCGACCTTGCGCAGATAGATGTTCTGGATCACCTCGCGGGTCTGCGGATCGATCTCGACCGGCCCGCGCGGGCTTTCCCACGCCATGCCCTTCATCGCCGCGAGCAGCGCCGCGCCGTCCGTCCTGCCGCGGGTCTTGCGCAGCGCCTGACAGATCAGGTGCATGCCGTCATAGCCCGCCACCGCCATGTAGCCCGGCCGGTCGCCATAGGCCGCCCGATAGGCGGCAACGAAATTGCGGTTCTCCTGCGAGGGATGCGCCGCCGAATAGAAATGCGCGGTGATGACGCCGAGCATGTCCTCGCCCATATTGGCCAGCGCATCGTCGTCGGTGAGCTCGCCGGTGCCGATCACCTGAATCTTGAGACCGCTGGCGCGGAACTGCTCCATGAAGAGACGGCTCTGCCGCGTCGGCACGAACACGAATAGCGCATCGGCGGCGGCTTCCTTGATTTGCTCAAGCAGCGGTGCGAAGTCCGGCTCGGACAATGGCGCTTTCCATTCGCCGGCGATCTCGCCGCCCGCCGCCCTGAAATGCCTGCCGAACACGGCGAGCGCATCGTTTCCGGGCGCGTAGTCCGCGATCAGGATCGCGACCTTCTTCAACTCGTGCCCTGCCGCCCAGTGCGCCAGCGTCGCGGCGGATTGCGCCAGCGTGCCACCGCTGCGCACGATGAAAGGCGAGCGATCGGTGATCAGCGAGGTGCCCGCCCCCATCACCACCTGCGGAATGGCGGCCTCGGTGGCGAGCGGCGCGGCAATCGCGGCCGCCGGCGACGTGCCGAAGCCGGCCAGCAGCGCCACCTTGTCGTCCGCGATCAATTCCTTCGCCGCCTGCCTTGTCTCGTCCGGCACGGCGCGATCGTCGCGCAGCACGATCTCGATTTTCCTGCCGTCGATGGTGTCGCCGTTCTGCTCGAGATAAAGCCGCACCGCGTTGTCGATCTGCTCGCCGGTCGCCGCCTCGGGACCGGTCATCGGCAGGATGAGACCGATCCTGATGATCTCCTGCTCCTGCGCCCTGCCGGGCGCGACTGCGAAGCCAAGCGATGCGGCAAGAACGCCGAGCAGCACGCACCTCGACAAACGACCCGCCGTCCGGCGGGACTGGCTCGATTTGGCAAGCGGGTCTGGTTCACCCCGCCGCGATGGAATGTGGCTCATGGCCGTCACATGCCGCAGACACTGCAATGCCCGACCGATACCGGCTTTGCGCAGGCTTTGCATCATTTATTGCAGCCGCTGAAAGCCCGGACTGCGACCGGCTCCCATGCCGGCCCTCATGGTGAGGAGGCGCCTCCAGCGCGTTTACGCGTCTTCCGACGCGCTATGGCGCCGTCTCGAACCATGAGGCCACAGATCAGCCCCAATGGCCTCATCCTTGGAGACGCAGCCCAAGGCCGCTCCTCAGGATGAGGGTCATGCCTGCATACCGCGCCCGGTTTCCTTATCTCTCCGCACGCGAGAAACAGGCGCAACCTGCGGCAACGGCTTCAAACAAAATCCGAAATACTTTAAGGTCCGCGCGGGCATCCGATCCCGGCACGGCCCGTCCTCACCACATGACCACCGTCGCGGGAGAGCTTCATGGGATTGCTCAGGGTGTTTCTTGCCCTCGCAGTCGTCGCCGCCCACCAGCCTCCCCCGACCGGCCTGCTGCGTTTCGTCGGCGGCCAGATGGCCGTGGAAATCTTCTTCGTCATCTCCGGCTTCTACATGCAGATGGTGATGAGCTCCGGCCGCTATGCGACGGTGCGCGACTTCTACATCAGCCGCGCCCTGCGTATCTTTCCAGCCTATTGGCTGATCGCCGGCGCGGTGCTGCTGGCCACGCCGGGCTGGCTCACGCAGGTGACGCAACTCGGCGTCGGCCCCGCCGTCACGCTGCTGCTCTCGAACGCGATCCTTTTGCTGCAGGACACGACCCTGTTCCTGTCGGGCAACGGCGGCAGTCTGTCGTTCACTGCAAACGTCTTCGCCGACCCGTTGCCGCTCTATCCCTATCTGCTGATCCCGGTGGCGTGGACGCTGGCGCTGGAATTGTACTTCTACCTGCTGGTGCCGCTGCTGGCGAAACGTAGCGACCGGTTTCTCGTCGCGCTCATCGCCATCGCGACCGTCGCGCGCATCGTCACCTATCTCGCCGGCCTCAACAGCGATCCGTGGACCTACCGGTTCTTCCCGTTCGAGATCGCGCTGTTCCTGTGCGGCATGCTGGCCCAGCGCTTCCATGCACGCACCGACTGGCAGGCGTTTCCGCGAGAAAAACTGTCGCGGATCGGCTGGATCTGTCTTGCGGTGTTCTGCCTGTCGGGCCCGTTCCGCGCGTCGCGCATAGCGGTCTTTCTGGTCGCGATGGCGTGGACCTTCGCTATTCCCTATCTTTTCGAACTTACCCGGCGCTCACGGATCGACCGCATCATCGGCGAACTGTCCTATCCGGTCTATCTCGTGCACGTGCCGCTGCTGTCTTTGGTGATGCCGCATATCAAGCAGGCATTGCCGGCGCTCGGCATCATTCCCGACTATTTCGTGCTGGCGGCGCTATCGCTCGCCACCGCCTTCGCGATCTGGTGGCTGATCGATCGCCCGATCGATCACCTGCGCCACAAGATGCTCGCCAATCCGCGCGCGACGCCGCCGGAGATCTGACCGCGGCCTGCGCCGCCAGTTCGACTCCTGACGGTGATTTTTCACGGATTGACCGGTTCTGCCCTGTTCCGGAAATAACGCGATGAAATCGCTTTTCCCATTTTAATGAAGCGGCTTTCGATCAGCGGCGTCGTCACATAATAGCTCACCCAGAACGACAGCAGGGCAACCAGCGGCACCGCAAGCTCTGCGGGCACGAAGATCACCGAGCGCAGCCGCGCCGGAATCCCTGCAAAATCGAAATGGAACAGATAGATCGAATACGAATGCTGTCCCAGGGTTTCGAGCACTGAGTTTTTCAATCCGACCGACAGAACCAGAAACGAGAAAAGAAACAGGAATGCCACAACCTTTCCAAACTGGAACGGCAGCGCGCATGCCAGCATCAACAGGATGCCGACGACAGGCACCCGCTTCTGCTCCAGAATCTCGAACAGGATGAAACCGAAGCCAAAACAAATGATCTGGTTTGGCAGCCAGAAGATGCAAAACAGATCGACAAGATATTTCTGGGATTCCGGATAGTGCGGATAGAGCGCAGGCAACACGAGGTTCTGCGCCGCGTATTGGCCGGCCAGATAGATCACCGCCACGAGCACGTAAGGCGCGATCGCCTGACGGTTCCTCGCCCGTCTGAACAAATAGATGAACAGCGGAAAGATAAAATAGAATTGCAGCTCGACGGCAATACTCCAGCCACCAGGCACCACCGAGTTGAACGCGGTGGGAGAGAGCCACTGCAGAAGCGAGAACGTCAGCAGGATATCGGTCAGGCTGACGCCGTCGGGCGCGAAATAGTTCGCATGAAACCCCTTCCTGATAACGTACATCAGGGCAACGACCCAGAACAGCGGCACGATCCTGAAAAATCGCCGGGTGTAGAATGCGAAGATCGCGTTTGCGGAGACATCCTTCCCGAACGTCAACATCATCGTGTAACCGCTGATGATGAAGAACAACTGGACACCGTACGGCCCATAGCCGACGAAATTATTCGTGACGGTGAAATATCCCGGCGAAGCCTGCCACGTATGAACCAGGATGACGAGAAGGATCGCCACCCCTCTCAGCAGATCAAGCGATTCATTGCGGTTTGATGCTGGAGCCACGCCGGCGATCTCTCCCAGTCCCATCAATCCGTGAACACGATGGTCTTGCGGCCGTTGAGAATAACGCGATCCTCCAGATGGTAGCGCAGGGCACGCGCCAGCACGCGGCGCTCGATATCGCTGCCCTTGCGCACCAGCGCCTCGGCGGAATCGCGATGGCTGATGCGTTCGACATCCTGCTCGATGATCGGACCTTCGTCGAGGTCGCCGGTGACATAATGCGCGGTGGCGCCGATCAGCTTGACGCCGCGCTCATGCGCCTGATGGTAAGGCTTGGCGCCCTTGAAGCCCGGCAGGAACGAGTGGTGGATGTTGATGCAGCGGCCTGACAGCTTCGCTGAAAGATCGTCCGACAGCACCTGCATGTAGCGCGCCAGCACCACGAGATCGGACTTGGTTTCCTGAATGAGAGTCCAGACCGCCGCCTCCTGCTCCGCCTTGGTCGCCTTGGTGATCGGCAGATAATGGAACGGAATGTCGCCGAATTCGACGCCCTGATAGGCCTCGCGCGGATGGTTGGAGACGATCGCGGTCGGGATCATCGGCAGTTGCCGGTGCCGCCAGCGATACAGGATATCGACCAGACAATGATCGAATTTCGAGACCATCAGCAGCACGCGGTGCGGCACGGCGCGGTCACGGATTTGCCATGTCATGTTGAAAGGCTCGGCGATGGCGCGGAATCCGCCCCGGATCACCGAAAGGTCGGACGAGCCATTGGTCGGCGTGAACATCACCCGCATGAAGAAATGACTGGTCTCGGTGTCGTCGTATTGCTGAGCGTCGAGAATGTTCTGACCGCTGGCGAACAGGAAGGTCGAGACCGCGGAGACGATGCCGGGACGATCGAGGCACGACAGAGTGAGGACGAATTGCTGTTCGGACATGGTGACGATCTTTGCTGGTGATGGCCGGCGGGGCGAAAATCCGCCCTGCTCTAGCATCGCTTCGACCGCCCCGCCAAGCGCAGGCGTCCCGACCTTAGGCTAAATTTGGCGGACGCGCGGAACACCGGCCGGTCCCGCACACTTTTGAGATATGATTTCAACTGCAACAGCTAAAAATATCACGAGCGGGTTCTTCCATGACGGACAGGCTGAACGGCTATCGCATTCTGATTCTGGAAAGCCGCGAGGAAGCGCAGTTCTCGCGCCTGCTGCGCGATCAGGGCGCTGCAGTGGTGCAATGCCCGATGTTCACCATCCATGACGCGCCAGACTCCGCGGCGGTGGAAGCCTGGATCCGGCGCGCGGTCGAAACCCCGTTCGACGATCTCGTCCTCACCACCGGCGAGGGCCTGCGGCGGCTGATCGGGCTTGCGAAGGCACGCGGCCTCGATCAGGCGTTCGTCGCCGCGATCGGGCAATCGCGCACGGTGGCGCGCGGGCCCAAGCCCGGCAAGGCGCTGCGTGAGATCAGGCTTGCGCCGCAGGTCACGACCGAAACGCCGACCTCGGAGGGTATCGCGCAGACCATGGCGGGCTTCGATCTCACGTGCCATCGCGTCGGCATCCAGCTTTATCCCGAGAAGGATCACACCAAGCTGCTGAACGCGCTGCGTCAGCAAGGCGCGAGCGTCGATCCGGTGCTGCCTTACGTTTACGACGCGGAAGCCGCCGATCCTCATATCGTGGCGGCGATCGACGAGATGGTTGCCGGACGGATCGACGCCATCGCACTGACAAGCTCCGGCCAGGTCCGCCGCCTGGTCGACGCGGCGCGCAAGCATGGCTGCGAGGAGCGTCTGCGGCAGGGCCTTGCGATGACGCGCGTCGCATCGGTCGGCCCGGTGGTGTCGGACGAACTGAAGGCGCACGGTTTTCAGACCGACATCATGCCCGCCGATGGCGCGTTCTTCATGAAGCCGCTGATCAGCGCAATGGCTGCGAGACTGGCAACGATGCCGCGTCGGGCACAGGCTTAAGCGATCGCCACCTGCTCGGTGAGAAACGCCTGATAGGCGCGCGCGATGCCGTCTTCCAGCCCGGTCGAGGCGCGCCAGCCCAGCGCGGCAAGACGGCCGACATCGAGCAATTTGCGCGGCGTGCCGTCTGGCTTCGAGGGATCGAACACAATCTCGCCGCGATAGCCGACCGCCTTCGCCACCATGCGGGCGAATTCACCGATGGTGATGTCCTCGCCGGTGCCGATATTGATCAGGTCCGCGCCGGAATAATGGCGCATCAGATGCACGCAGGCGTCCGCCATGTCGTCCACGAACAGGAATTCACGGCGCGGCGTTCCGGTGCCCCACACCGTGACGCCCGGCGCATTCGCGACTTTCGCTTCATGAAAGCGGCGGATCAGCGCGGCGACCACGTGGCTGTATTCGGGATGATAATTATCGCCCGAACCGTAAAGATTGGTCGGCATCACGCTGATGAAGTCGCTGCCGTACTGGGCGCGATAGGCTTCGATCATCTTGATGCCGGCGATCTTGGCGATCGCATACGGCTCGTTGGTCGGCTCCAGCGGCCCGGTGAGCAGCGAATCCTCGCGCAGCGGCTGCTCCGCAAGACGCGGATAGATGCAGGACGAGCCGAGAAACAGCAGCTTCTCCGTGCCGTTCGCATGCGCCGCATGGATCACATTGGCAGCGATGACAAGGTTGTCGTAGATGAATTCGGCGCGCAGCGTGTTGTTGGCGACGATGCCGCCAACCTTCGCGCCGGCATGAAACACCACCTGCGGCCGGTTCGCCGCGAACCAGCGGTTAACCGCGGCCTGATCGCGCAGATCGACCTCGCTGCGCGGCACGGTGAGAATTTTCACATCCTCACTTTTCAGCCGCCGCACCAGCGCGCTGCCGACCATGCCGCGATGTCCCGCGACATAGACGCTCTTGCCTTTCAGTTCGAAGGGAACGGAGGTCATCGTGTCAACCGCTGTTGCGCAGACCGGCGGAGATGCCGTTGATGGTGATCTGGATGCCACGCAGCACCTGCGGATCGGGATCGTTGGCGCGATACGCCTTCAGGAATTCGACCTGCACATGGTTGAGCGGATCGAGATACGGGAAGCGGTTGCGGATCGAACGCTCCAATAGCGGATTGCCGGCCAGCAGGCGATCCTGCTGCATGATCTCGAGCAGCACGTCGATCGAGGTCCGCCATTCGACGCGGATGCGGCGGAAGATGATCTCGCGCAGCTTCTTGTCGGCGACGAGATCGGCATAGCGCGAGGCGATCGCGATGCTGCTTTTCGACAGCACCATGTCCATGTTCGACAGCAGCATGCGGAAGAACGGCCACTCGCGATAAAGCTCCTGCAGGAACGCGATGCCCTTGTCCGGATGCCTGGCGACCCATTCCTTCACCGCCGTGCCGAAGCCGTACCAGCCCGGCAGCATCAGGCGGCACTGCGCCCAGCTGAACACCCACGGAATCGCGCGCAGATCCTCGATCTTGCGCGTCTTGGTGCGCGAGGCCGGGCGGCTGCCGATGTTGAGGGTCGCGATCTCGTTGATCACGGTGGAGGACCAGAAATATTCCTCGAAGCCGTCGGTTTCGTAGACCAGGCTGCGATAGGCCTTGTAGGCAAGCTCCGACAGCTCTTCCATCGCGGCGAGATATTCCGGACGCGGCGCGGCCTGCTGCGGCTGCAACAGGCTGGCCTCCAGCGTCGCCGCCGCGAGGATTTCCAGATTCTCGCGGCCGACGTCCGGGTTGGAATATTTCGAGGAGATGATCTCGCCCTGCTCGGTGATCCTGATCTGGCCGTTCACGGCGCCGCCGGGCTGGGCGAGGATCGCCTCGTAGCTCGGTCCGCCGCCGCGGCCGACCGAACCGCCGCGACCGTGGAACAGGCGCAGCCGCACACCGTGCTTCTTGAACACTTCGACGAGGCTGATCTCGGCCTTGTAAAGCTCCCAGCCCGAGGTGACGAAGCCGCCATCCTTGTTGCTGTCGGAATAGCCGAGCATCACTTCCTGCACGCCGCCGCGGCTGTCGACCAGCCGGCGATATTCCGGCAGCGACAGCATGCGGTCCATGATGCCGGCGCAGTGCTGCAGATCCTCGATGGTCTCGAACAAAGGCACGATGTTGATGCGGGTGTGGCCGGCCGGATCGATCAGCCCGACCTCCTTGAGCAGCACGGCGATCTCCAGAAGATCGGACATACCCTCGGTCATCGAGACCACGCATTGCGGAATGGCATCGCCGCCGAACACGGCGTGAGCCTCGGCGGCGGCGCGGAGCACCGCAAGCTCGCTCGTCGTCTCCTCGCCATAGCTCGCGAACGGCGACACCAGCGGCCGCGCGGTGCACAGCTCCCTGGTCAAGAGCGCGCAACGCTCCTCCTCAGGCATCGCCTTGTAATCGAGGCCGGGCGTCACCGTCTCCAACAGCTCAGCGACGGTGCGCTCGTGCACCGCCGAGTTCTGCCGCAGATCGAGGCTGGCAAGGTGGAAGCCGAAGCAGTCCACCGCACGGCGCAGCAGCCGCAAGCGGCCGCGCGCGATGATGCCGGAATGGTTTTCGATCAGCGAGCGGCTGATGGTTTCAAGATCGCCCTTGAACTCCTCGACGCTGGCATAGGGCTCGGCCTTGCCGACCGGCGCGCGACGGGTGGCGACGCCAAGCGTGGCCGCGCTCGCCGCCAGACGCGCATAGATGCCGGATACCGCGCGGCGGTACGGCTCGGTGCTGCGATGGGCGGAGACGTCGGGCGAGCGCTCCGCCAGCATCTGCAATTGCGGCGAGACATGCACAAGCTGGACCGCCAGCGACACTTCGCTGCCGAGCGCGTGCAATTCATCGAGATAAAAGCTCATGATCTGCTCGCACTGCATGTGCAGCGTTCCGCGCAACACGTCGGCGGTGACGAACGGATTGCCGTCGCGATCGCCGCCGATCCAGCTTCCGGTGCGCAGGAACGAGGCGAGCGGCGCATCGCCCTCACGATCGTTCAGCTTGCGGTCCGGTTGCAGGCGGTCTTCCAGCGCGCAAAGCAGGCGCGGCAATTGCCGCAGGAAGGTGTATTCGTAGAACGCCAGCCCGTTCGCCACCTCGTCGAACACGGTGAGCTTGGTCCGGCGCAGAATGTTGGTCTGCCACAGCGTCAGCACGGCGCGGCGCAACTGCTCGTCATTGGCCTCGAGCTCGTCCGCCACCATCAAGGTGCGATCGCGCTGCTCCAGCAGCATCGCGATTTCCATTTCGCGATCGATCGTGCTCTTGCGGCGCACTTCGGTCGGATGGGCGGTGAGCACCGGCACCACCAGCGCGGTCTTGAAGAAAGCGCGCAGGTCATCGAAGCTGAAGCCGGCGGCCCGCGCCCGCGCGATGGCGCCAGCAAGGTTGCCCTCCTGCCGCTCGGCTTCCGCCGGGGTCTGACTGCGGGTCTGGCGGATATTGTGCTGGTCCTCGGCGATATTGGCGAGGTGCGAGAAATAGCTGAAGGCGCGGACGATGCGCACCGTCTCGCGCGTCGGCATGCCGTCGAGCATCTTTTCCAGTTCGCGGCGGGCGTTCTTGTCCTCGTCGCGATGGAAGCGCACCGAGGTCTGGCGAATCTGCTCGACGATGTCGAACACGTCCTCGCCTTCCTGATCGCGCACGGTATCGCCGAGAACGCGCCCGAGCAGGCGGATGTCGGCGCGCAGTTGCGCATCGTCGTCCTGACCGGAAGCCGCACTCTCCGCCCCGCGATTGAGCACATTGTCGGCGCGGCCCGCCGGCATTGCGGCGGGGTCCGCGCCGGCTGCGGCGGGTTCGGACGCGGCTCCGGCGGCACCGGCGAAAGTCTGGGTTGACGACATGGCTCACTCTGAAAAACGGGCTGGCATTCAGTCGCAATTTTTCCGGGCAAGCGCAAGGCATTAGGGCCGGCCTTCGGCCGTCATCCGCCCCTCGCGGCGGGATCGATGCGTTGTCAGGTTAACGCGGCATGGCGTCGCTCAAGCGCGCCTCTCAGGATTTGCGGGCATCTTCCTTGGATGGCGCGGGCTGGGTCGCGCTCACCGGGTCCGAGGCGGGGAACGTATCGCGCAGGCCCTTGTCGAGTTCTTTCTTGGTCTTGCGATCCTCGGCAAGCGCGGTCTTGACATCCTCCGCATGCTTGTCGTGCGGCGCAGGATTGAATTTCTCCGACATCTGAAACCTCGTCTCCGTTCGCTCCGCATATGCGGGACACGCGGTGCGTCAATCGACCGGACCGCGAAAAGTTCCACCCCAGAGAGTTGTGCGGTGTTTCACGGCTTCGTTTCACGCAGGCCGGAACCTTCGTCTCGCTCGCAGGTTGGCGCGATGACTTTTCACAGCCTCATTGCATGGAGCACCATCATGAATACCGATCGCCTCACCGGCGCCGCCAAATCCGCAGCCGGCAAGGCCGAAGACGCCCTTCAGCGCGCCACTGACGACGCAGCCAACGAAGCCTCGGCGCGGCTGCGCAAGGCGGAAGGTGTCGCGCGAACCGTCTATGGCCAGGCGGCCGACGCGGCGAACGAGATCGGCGAGAACGCCGCCGATCTGACCCGGCAGGCGCTCGATGCCGGCAGCGCCTATTATCGCCAGGGCAGTCGCGCCATCGCCTCCACCATCCGGCATCAGCCGCTGGGTACGCTGCTGGCGGCCGGCGCGGTCGGCTTCGCGCTGGCGCTGATGCTGAACCGTCCGTCGCGACGGCGACACTGGAGCGCGTATCGCTGAGGAATGCGAGACCGAAAGCAACCGCCGCGACCGGATTTCCGGCAGCGGCGGTCGCATCGGTCTTGACGCTGACGACCCCGGGCACGCGCCCGGTCGACCCCGGCAGTTCCGGCCATTTGCGAAAGAAACAGCCATGCCCCGTTTTCTCGCTCCGGTTCTCGCATGCCTTGCCGTGGTCATGATCACGGCCGGCGCGTCGGCGCAGACCGGCGGATCATCGAGCGGCGGCACGGGCTCCGCCGGCGGCACATCCGGCACCGGCCTCGGCGGCGGGCCGCCCGCCGCGCCGCCGCCCGGCACCAACAGCCTCGGCACCGCACAATCATCCGGAGGTAGCGCGCGCGGCAACACCTCCGCGGCCCCGCCTCGGGACGATGCGCGTGACAAGGCCGTCGACAAGAAAATCAAGAGCATCTGCAAAGGCTGCTAGGCGCGATCAGGCCCAAGCTCAATCAGCGTCATTGCGAGGAGCGAAGCGACGAAGCAATCCGACCTTGTATCAGTCGGAAACTTTGTCGGGATTGCTTCGCTCCGCTCGCAACGACGGCGAAATGACCCTGAAACGTCGCGAAACGGCGTACGGCGCGACGAATTGTCTGCAAGTGCGATGGTCAAGCGCGAGCCTGCGGTGTATCAGGAGCGGCATTGCCGCTCTCCCTCCGCACGGATATCCGTCTTGACACAGACCCCGCCCTCCAAACCGTTCATCGATGTTCTTGCCGGCAGCAGGCAGGCCGTGCCGCCGCTCTGGATGATGCGTCAGGCCGGCCGCTATCTGCCGGAGTATCGCGAGGTACGGGCGAAAGCGGGCGGCTTCCTCGATCTGTGCTTCAATCCGGACTTCGCCGCCGAGGTGACGCTGCAACCGATCCGCCGTTTCGGCTTCGACGCCGCGATCATCTTTTCCGACATTCTGGTGGTGCCCTACGCCCTCGGCCGCAACGTGCGCTTCGAAGTCGGCGAAGGCCCGCGGCTCGATCCGCTCGACACGCCGGAGAAAATCGCCACGCTGCCACCGCGCGCAGACGGCGCAAAATTTGCGCCGGTCTACGAGGCGCTGCGCCGCGTTCGCGCCGAGCTCGATCCGAAGGTGGCGCTGATCGGCTTCTGCGGCGCGCCGTGGACGGTCGCGACCTATATGGTCGCCGGGCAAGGCACGCCGGATCAGGCTCCTGCCCGCATGCTGGCCTATCGCGAGCCGGCTGCATTCGCCAAGATTATTGACGCACTGGTGGAAAGCTCGATCGGCTATCTGCTCGGTCAACTGGAGGCCGGCGCCGACGCGCTGCAAATCTTCGACACCTGGGCCGGCGTGCTGCCGCCGCGCGAATTTCAGCGCTGGTCGGTCGAGCCGACGCGGCGCATCATCGCGGGCGTGCGCGCGAAGGCGCCGAGTGCAAAGATCATCGGCTTTCCGCGCGGCGCGGGGGCGCTGCTGCCCGGCTATGTCGAAGCCACCGGCGTCAACGGCGTCAGCATCGACTGGACCGCCGAGCCGGCCTTGATGCGCGAGCGCGTGCAGAGCAAGGTCGCGCTGCAGGGCAATCTCGATCCGCTGGCGCTGATCGCAGGCGGCGACGCGCTCGACCGCGCGGTCGACGACGTGCTGGAAAACTACGCGCAGGGCCGGCTGATCTTCAATCTCGGCCACGGCATCCAGCCGGAAACGCCGATCGCGCATGTCGAGCGCATGGTGAAGCGCGTGCGCGGGTAGAATTATTTCATAATGAGTTGAAGCGCAGCCATAAGCACCGGGCTGCTCCATCTCCCCGTCGGGGAGAGGGGGTTACGGGATCCTCGATAGATCATAGCCCCTCACCCGGATTGCCATCGCGCGCAAACGCGCTTATGGCAATCCGACCTCTCCCCATGGGAGAGGTGAACAGCACATCGCCGCTGTCACGCGTCATCGATCGACAAAATAGCTACTCACACCGGCCGGGTGCGTTCGATGATCGCCGCCGCGCCCTTGCCCAGCAGATCCATTGCCACGGCGCGGCCAAGTTCGCGCGGACGGTCCGCAGGCCCGGTCCGTGTCGCCTCGATGAAGCGGTCGCCGGCCTCGTCGAGCACCGAGGCGGTGAGCGACATCACCGATCCCTCGATGGTGGAGAACGCGGCGATCGGCGAATTGCAATGGCCGTTGAGCACCCACAGCACTTCATGCTCGGCCTCGGCGCTGGCGCGCGATACCGGATCGTCGATGGTCGCGAGCAGGCCGCGGGTCTGCCAGTCATGTGCGGCGCACTCCACCGCGACGATACCCTGCCCCGCCGCCGGCAGCATTTCCTGCGGCGTGAACGCATGCACCATGCGCTCAATCAGGCCGACGCGCTCGAGACCCGAGCGCGCCATGATCAGCGCATCGGCGGGACCGACCTCGCCGCCATCCGGCAGGCGCTGCATCTCGCGGCCGTCGAGCTTGCGGATGCGGGTATCGGCGGCACCGCGAAAATGGATCACCTCGATTTCGGGAAACAGCCGCCGCGCATAGGCGGCGCGGCGCACCGCGTTGGTGCCGATCTTGTAGCCCTTGCCGCGCGTGCGCTTGAGATCGTCGAACGTCACGCCGGGACGCATTACCAAGGCATCGCCCGGCGGATCGCGCGTCAGCGTGGCGCCGATCACGAGACCCGGCGTGTCCTCATTGCCCGGCATGTCCTTGAGCGAATGCATCGCCGCATGCAGCGTGCCATTGCGCACCGCCTCGCGAATCTGGGCGACGAACGCGCCGCCCTTGCCGCCATGGTTCAGCAGCTTGCTGGTCTGGTCCTGATCGCCGACCGTCTCGAATTTGACGATCTCGACCTCAAGCTCGGGAACGGCGCGATTGAGATGCCGGGCGATCTGCTCGGTCTGCGCCAGCGCCATGGTGCTCTTTCGCGTCCCGATCCGCATCGCAATTGTCACCACGCCCGCTCCATCCCGCGCCGCGGAACACCGCCGCGGCTGGGCCTGTCATAGAGGCTCAGTGCAGATGGATCAATGGCGTGAACCGGGTGGCCGTCATTGCGGAGAGCGCCAGCGACGAAGCAACCCGGTCAGGAACTAACTCCTCATCGTGAGGAGCATTGCGCAGCAATGCGTCTCGAAGGATGAGGCCATAATGTGAGGCATCCCCGGCCTCATGGTTCGAGACGGCGCCATAGCGCGTCGAAAGACGCGCGTAAACGCGCTAATGGCGCCTCCTCACCATGAGGGGCGGGATTGTCAAATCCCCGCCAATTCCAGCCTAGCTGTAGGCGAGGCTCGGCGCGCCGACCTCCTCCGGGTCGAGCCCGGTCAGATCGCGATAGATCTTCGGCGCGGTCGCACCCTCGGTGTTGAACAACAGCACGCGCGAGGAGGAATCGAGGCCGAGTCGCGCGGCGGCGTCCTTATCGCGGGCCAGCGCGATCAGGCCGGCGAGTCCGGCCCCGCCGCTTTCGCCGGCGACCACGCCCGCGTCGCCGGAACTCGGCCGCGCAAGCTGCTTCATCACCGCGATCGCTTCTTCGTCGGTCACGGTCATATAGGCATCGACGACGCGGCTCAGGATTCCCCAGGCCAGCAGCGAGGGCTCGTAGCATTCGAGCATCGCCATCACCGTCGGCTCATGCGCCTCGATCTTCACCGGCTTGCCGACGCGGTTGCTCTCGAACAGGCACGCGGCGCGATCCGGCTCGACGATGATGAATTTCGGCCGGGCCTTGCCGAATGTCGCGGTGAGATTGGCGGCGACCGCGGCGGCAAAGCCGCCGACGCCCGCCTGCAGGAAAACATGGGTCGGCGGCTGCGGAATCTGCGCCAGCACTTCGGACACCATCGCGGTGTAGCCCTGCATCACCAGACGCGGAGTGGTCTCATATCCCGGCCATGAGGTGTCGGACACGATGATCCAGCCTTCGGCGTGGCACATCCGCTCGGCCTCGGCGACGGCGTCGTCGTAATTGCCGGGAACGTGGATCAGCCGCGCGCCGAACCGCGCGATGGCCTCGACCCGCTCCTGATTGACGTTGTCATGCACGAAGATGCTGGCCTTGCAGCCGACCAGGTTGGCGCCCGCCGCGACCGAGCGGCCATGATTGCCGTCGGTGGCGCAGCCCACCGTCATCTGCGCAACCAGCGCGCGGATCGTCGGGTTCAGCAGTTCGGACGGCGAGACCTCGCGCTCCAGCAGACGGCTCACCTCCGCCAGCACGAGGCGCACCACCGCATAGGCGCCGCCCAGCGCCTTGAAGCTGCCGAGCCCCAGGCGGCTGCTCTCGTCCTTGATATGGACGGACTGCACGCCGAGCGAGGCCGCCACCTCGCGCAACTCGCGCAGCGGCGTGGCGCGGTGGGTCGGCAACATCGAAAGCATCCGGGTGACCCCGGCCGCGGCCTCGGGGCCCAGCATGTCGCGGTCGATCGCCAGCAGGTCCTTGCCGAAATCGGGATGGTGGTTCGCTTCAATCATTGAGAAATCCTCTGGTTTATGCAAATTTATCCCAGAGCTACCGGATTTTCTCGGCTATCTTGCCGGGTCTCTCGCAAAATTTTTGCATTTTATTGGGACGACGGGCAATGAAGGCTTATGAACTCGATGCATTCGACCTGAAGATCCTGGAGCACCTGCAAATCAACAACCGCACCTCGCTTCAGGACATCGGCCAGGCCGTCAATCTGTCGGCGGCGGCGGTGCAACGGCGGGTCCGCCGCATGGAGGATGCCAAGGTCATCCTGTCCAACGCCGCGGTGGTGGACCCGCGCGCGGTGGGGCGTCCGATCACGCTGATCGTCGAAGTGCAGCTCGACAGCGAACAGGCCGATATCCTCGACGCGGCGCGCATCGAATTCGCCTCGGTCCCCGAAGTGCAGCAATGCTATTACGTCACCGGCGACGCGGACTTCATCCTCATCATCACCGTCAGCAGCATGGAGGAATACGCCACGCTCAGCCATCGGCTGTTCCTGGCGAACCCGAACGTCAAGCACTTCAGCACCAATGTCGCGATGAACCGCGTCAAGGTCAGCCTCAACGTGCCGGTCGGTCGCGCCAGCGCGCTGCGCTGACGCGGCGCACGGATTCGAGAGCCGGGATCAGCCGCCGAGATAAGCCTGCCGGACGTGATCGTTGTCGATCAGATCGCTACCCTTGCCGGACAACACGATCGAGCCTGCTTCCATCAGATAGGCATAGTCGCACATCTCGAGCGCGGAATAGGCGTTCTGCTCGACCATCAGCACCGTGGTGCCGGAGGCGCGGATGCCGTCGATGATCTCGAACACCTGCTCGACGATATTGGGCGCGAGGCCGAGCGAAGGCTCGTCGAACATCACCAGCTTGGGCTTCGACATGATGGCGCGGCCGATCGCCAGCATCTGCTGCTCGCCGCCGGACATCGTGCCCGCGACCTGACGACGGCGCTCGGCAAGACGGGGAAACTGCGCGAAGATGCGCTCCTTATCCGCTTCCATGGCGTCGGTGTCCGAGCGCAGATAGGCGCCCATGTCGAGATTCTCCTCCACCGTCATGTCGGGGAAGACGCGGCGGCCTTCGGGACAATGCGCGATGCCCCGCGCCAGGATGTCCCGCGCCGAACAGCGCGTGATGTCCTCGCCCTCGAACACGATGCGGCCGGAAGCCGAAGCCAGCACGCCGGAAATGGAGCGCAGCGTCGTGCTCTTGCCGGCGCCGTTGGCGCCGATCAATGCAACGAGCTGCCCCTTCTCGATGGACAGCGACATGCCCTTGATCGCTTCGACCTTGCCGTAGCGGCAAACAAGATTACTAATCTCTAGCACGCTTCTTGGCTCCCTGGCCGAGATAGGCCTGAATGACTTCCGGATTGCCCTGGATGGCCGCAGGCGGACCTTCCGCGATGATGCGGCCGTAGTTCAACACCACGATGCGGTCGGAAATGCCCATCACCATCGGCATGTCGTGCTCGACCAGCAGGATGGTGACGCCCATGCCGCGCACCCGATCGAGCACGCGCATGAAGGTCGCGGTCTCCGAGGCGTTCATGCCGGACACCGGCTCGTCGAGCAGCAGCATCGAGGGATTGGCCGCGAGCGCCAGCGCGACGCCGAGCAGGCGCTGGTCGCCGTAGGACAGACTGCCCGCAAGCTCCCGCGAACGGTGCGCGATGCCGACCAGTTGGAGGATCTCGGCGGCCTGCGCACGCAATTCCTCCTCGGACCGCCGCTCGCGCGGCAGCGCCAGCAGCGTGTCCCACAGCCGCGAGCGGCCGCGCAGATGCAGGCCGGTCAGCACGTTCTGGAACACGCTGATCGACTGAAACACACTGGTGCGCTGGAAGGTACGCACGAGGCCCAGCGCAGTGACCTGATGCGGCTTGAGGCCGTTGAGCGACGTACCGCGATAGCGCACCTCGCCCTTGGTCGGCTTCAGAAAGCCGGTGATGATGTTGAACGCCGTGGTCTTGCCGGCGCCGTTCGGGCCGATCAGACTCAGCACTTCGCCCTCGTTGACCACGAAGTTGAGATCCGAGATCGCGACCAGACCGCCGAAATGCACGGCGATGTGCTCGATCGTCAGCGCCGGCATCTTCGGTTCGGCGACCTTGTCCGCCGCCAGTTGTAAGACGTTCATGGCTTCACCGGCTCCAGCGTTGCGCTCTTGTCGTCGGTCACGCCGAACCACTTCTCGATCGCCGGCACGATGCCCTGCGGCAGCACGAAGACGATCAGGATCATCAGCGCGCCGTAGAGGATCCATTGCAGTTCAGGCGTTGCGAACGAGCGGGCGATCACCGGGATGAACCCGAAGATCAGGCCGCCCACGATCGGGCCCGCGAGCGTGCCCTTGCCGCCGGTGATCACCATGATCACCATGGTCACGGTGTAGAGGAACATGAACACATCCGGATCGATGATCCGCAGATAGTGCGCGTAGAGGCTGCCCGCCGCGCCGGCGATACCCGCGGAAATCACCGCCGCCAGGATCAGATAGCGCGTGACGTCGATGCCGACGGAGACGGCCAGCGATTCATTTTCCTTCAGCGCCACCATCGCACGGCCGACCCGTGACTTGGTCAGACGGCTGATGACGAGCTGGCAGATCACGCCGACGCCGAGCACCAGATAGAAGTTCTCCACCTTGCCGTAGAGATCGACATAACCGAGGCCGGGCAACCCAAAGGTGAACGGCGGGATCGAGGTCAGCGCCAGCGGGCCTTGCGTCAATTCCACCCAGTTGAGCGCGACCAGGCGCACCACCTCGGCGAACGAGATCGTGACGATCACGAAATAGGCGCCGCGGACCCGGAACGACAATTTGCCGACCAGATAGCCGAAGATGCCGGCGATCACGACGCCGAGCACGAAGCCCATCCAGACCGGCCACGGCTCATGCACCACCCGGAAGCCGCCGATCAGCTCGACGTCCAAGCCGAGCGAGGTCAGAGCGCTGGCGTAGGCCCCGATGCCGAAGAAGGCGACATGGCCGAGGCTGAGCTGACCGGTATAGCCGAGCAGCAGATTGAGGCTCATCGCGGCAATGATGAAAATGCCGGTGGTGATGCAGGCGTTGAGCAGATACGGATCGTGCAGCCAGAGCGGGATCGAGGCAAAGGCCAGCACGACAAGCCAGGGAAAAAGCCGTTTCATCCGATTCGCTCCGCACGCGCGAACAGACCGGTCGGCTTGAACATCAGCACCAGGATGATGATCAGGAATCCCATCGCATCGCGATAACCCGAGGAGATATAGCCGGCCCCGATTTCCTCGGCGAAAGCGAGGATGAAGCCGCCGATGGTGGCGCCGCCGATGCTGCCGAGGCCGCCGAGAATGACGATCGCGAACGCCTTGAGCGAGGCCAGATTGCCCATCTGCGGCGAGATCACATAGACCGGCCCGAGCAGCGCGCCCGCCGCAGCTGCGAGACTGGAGCCGAGCGCGAAGGTCGCCATGTAAATGAACTGGATGTTGACGCCCATCAGCGAGGCGGTGTCACGGTCCTGGAAGGTCGCGCGCATCGCCTTGCCGAGCTTGGTGCGATTGATCAGGAGATACGATCCCGCGATCAGCGCCAGAGCGGCGACAAACACGAAGATCCGAAGCCACGACACCGAGATCGGCCCGAGCACCAGCGCGCTTTCGCCGAACGGGGTGTTGACCGACTTGGCGACGCCGCCCCAGACATACTGCTCGGTGTTCTGCATGACGATCATCGCGCCGATCATCACCAGCATCGTGGTGTCGATATCGGCGCTGCGGATCGGCCGCAGCAGAATGAATTCGATCGCGGCGCCCAGCGCGCATCCGAACACGATGGCGATGACGAGCGATACGAAGAAATTCATGCCCAGCAATGCCGAGGCCAGATACACGAAGTAGGCGCCGAACGTGTACAGCTCGCCATGCGCGAAATTCACCACGCGCATGATGCCGAAGATCAACGTCAGCCCGATCCCGAGCAGCGCATAGGTGCCGCCGAGGATGAACATGTTGACGATATGCTGAAGAAACTGGTCCATTCCGTCCACGAAGCTTTTTGAGGGGTCTGTCGGGTCGAAGGCCCTTGCCGAAAGCAGGCAGGCGGACGCCGACGCGCGGCGTCCGCCTGCAAGCCGTCAGAGCTTCGGATGCGTGACCTTGCCGTCGACGATCTTGACGAGATAGACGTTGGGCGTGCTCTGCGCGCTCTCCTTGCCCGCAGGCCCCACCTTCGCGAACTTCACGGTGCCGTTCAGGCCCTTGACCTCGACATGCCACAGCGCCTCGGTGATGGCGGCGGGCTCGGCCTTGCCGGCCTTCTCGATGCCGGCAACGATGGTGCGAATGCCGTCATAGCCACGGAAGCTTTCGGTGGTGCCGGCGAAGTTGAAGCCGCGCTTCTTCCATTCGCTGATGAAATACTTCGTCGCGTCCGGATTTGGCGTATCTTCCGGCAGCCAGGGCAGGAACGTGGTCAGATGCATCGAGTTGTTGGCGGCGACGCCGGCCTGCTCAATGAGCTGATCCGGATTCTGCGACGCGCCGGTGGTGATGATCTGCTTCTTGAGGCCGAGCGCGTGCGCCTGCTTCAGCACCAGCGTCAACTGCTCGACCGCGGTGGTCACGATCAGGGTGTCGGCGTCCGACGCCTTGATCTTGGAGAGCTGCGCGGTCATGTCCTGAGCGGACTGGTCCATGATCTCGACCAGGCCTACACTGACACCCGAGTCCTTCAGCACCTTGCCGAAGTCGGCGGATGCACCGCGACCCCAGTCGTTGTTGATGACCAGGAAGTCGGCCTTCTTGATGCCGAGCTTCGGCAGCATCGGCTTGAACGCCTCAGCCTCGATCGCCGAGGGCGGCGAAATGCGGAAGATGTAGGGATTGCCGCTGGTGGTGATCTTGCCGGACGATGACGTCTCGACCACCATCGGCACCTTGTATTCCATCAGCTTCGGCATCACCGCGAGGGTGAGGCTGGAGCCCCAGGCGCCCATCATCACCGGCACCTTGTCGCCGGTGATCAGCTTCTCGGCCACCGCCGCAGCTTCGGTCGGGTTGCTCTTGTTGTCCTCGATGACAAGCTCGATCTTCTTGCCGAGCACGCCGCCCTTGGCGTTGATCTCGTCGGCAGCGATCTTCGCGCCGTTGACGACGTAAGTGCCGGAAGCCGCGAACGGTCCGGTCAGCGGCTGGTTGACGCCGATCTTGATCGTCTGCGCGGATGCCTGCGTGACAAGACCCGCGGCAAAAGCGAGGGGAAGAATTAATTTGATTGTGCGGTCGATACTCATTGAAGCCTCCTCCAATTTATTCGTTATGCGCTGAGCAAGCACCGTGCCAACTTCTTGCGGTCGGCGTTGACTCGTGGGCAACGGGTCTGACGGTTACTCCAAGTCATACTAACTTTAGAATGATAGAATATCATTCGTAAAGCGAAAAGATGCCGGGCTCAGCAATTCGGCACGTTCACTGCCAGCCCGCCGCGTGATGTCTCCTTGTATTTTGCCTGCATGTCCGCGCCGGTTTCCATCATTGTCTTGATCACCTGATCGAGGGTGACATGGTGCGAGCCATCGCCGCTTTGCGCAAGGGATGTCGCGTTGATGGCCTTCACCGCGCCGAACGCATTGCGCTCGATACAGGGAATTTGCACAAGCCCGCCAACGGGATCGCATGTCATCCCGAGATGGTGTTCCATGCCTATTTCCGCGGCATTCTCGATCTGCCGGCTGGAGCCGCCGAGCGCGGCGGTCAACCCCGCCGCCGCCATCGAACAGGCCACCCCCACCTCGCCCTGGCAGCCGACCTCGGCGCCGGAGATCGATCCGTTCATCTTGAACAGCATGCCGATCGCGGCCGCCGTCAGCAGGAAGGTCCGCAAGCCCTCATGCGAAGCGCCGGGGCAATGATCGCGATAATAACGCAGCACCGCGGGGATCACCCCGGCGGCGCCATTGGTCGGCGCCGTCACCACGCGGCCGCCGGCCGCATTCTCCTCATTCACGGCGATGGCGAACAGGCTGACGAGGTCCATCGCCTCGATCGACCATCCGGTGTTGCGCTGGCGCGCCGCCTCATACCTCGCCTTCAGCGCGCGGGCCCGCCGCTTCACCTTCAGCCCGCCGGGCAGTTCGCCCTCGGCGTGCAGGCCGCGCTCGATACACTCGAACATCACGTCCACGATGGCGTCGAGCCGCGCCAGCACGCTGTCGCGGTTCGCCCGCGCGCTTTCATTGGCGAGCACGAGCTCGGCGATTGACAGGCCGGTGCGATCCGACAGCGCGATCAGTTCCGCCGCGCTGCCAAAGGGAAACGGCACCGCGACACCGGATGTCTGCGTTGCGGGATCATCGCCTTCCCGATGGATGAAACCGCCGCCCAGCGAGTACCAGGTTTCCTCGCGCAGCGTGGCGCCCGCGGCGTCCAGCGCGATGAACCGCATGGTATTGGGGTGGGACGGCGGCACGGTGTCGAAATCGAACACGATGTCGCGCGCCGGATCGAAAGCGATGGTCTCGCCGCCCGGCAACTTCAGCTGGCGGGTTCGCGCGATGGTCGCCACGGCCTCATCCGCCTGATCGGGATCGAGCGTGTCCGGCAATCGTCCCGACAGGCCGAGAACGATCGCCTTGTCGGTGGCGTGGCCCCGGCCGGTCCAGGCCAGCGAGCCGAGCAGGATGGCGCGCAGATCTTTGATCCGGCCGCGCGCCTCCTCATCGAGTCCCGCCACGAACGCCGCGGCGGCCTTCATCGGCGCGGTCGTGTGCGACGACGAAGGGCCGATGCCGACTTTGAAAACGTCAAAAACGCTGATCATCGCCGGCACCGGAATGAATGTGCGGTTACTTCTTCTTGTAGGCCCTGAGCTGCGGAATGACTTCCTTCGCGATCAGCTCGACCTGATCCATCTGATACTTGTAAGGCACGAAGATGATCTTCTGCACGCCCGCGTCGATATGCGCCTTGAGCTGTTCGACGCACTCGTCCACCGAGCCCATGACGGCTGCGTCGCGCGAGCAGTCGCTGTTCTCGGGGAAGTCCCATTCCTTGTTCAGCCAGTCGAGCATGTCGGCCTTCACCGCGTCCTTCGACTTGCCGATCATGACCGGGAGCTGCGAGCCGTTCAACAGCTTGTCGGGATCCTTGCCGCCTTCCTTGGCGAAGTTGCGGATTTTCGTCCACGATTTCGTGAACGCCTCGGGGGTGTAGAAATAGGTCAGCCAGCCGTCGCCGACGGTGGCGGCGCGCTGCAGCACCTTGTCGACGTAGCCGCCGATCAGGATCGGAATGCCCGGCTTCTGCACCGGCTTCGGATACATCACGGCAGCGGAAATGTTGTGCTGCATGTACTTGCCGTCAACCATGTGCTCCGACCAGAGCCGGTTGAGGATTTCCAGGTTCTCGTCCATCAGCTTGCCGCGCTTCTCGAACGGAATGCCCATGGCGTCGAATTCGCGCTTGTACCAGCCGGACGCCATGCCCATGACCAGGCGGCCGCCGGAAAGCTGGTCCATGCTCGAAAGCTGCTTGGCGAGCGCGACCGGGTTGCGCAGCGGCAGCACCAGAATGCCGGTGCCGAGCTTGATCCTGGACGTGCGCGCGGCGATCGCCGTCAGCGTGGTCAGCGAATCCAGGATCGGGAAGTTCGGATCGACGCCCAGCAGCATGTGGTCCCAGACCCACAACGAATCGTAGCCGAGTTCCTCGACGCGCACGCCGTAGTCCACCAATCCCTTCGGATCCGGCATGTTCGGATAGGCGACGAAATTGCGCGCGGCGATGCCGAACGTGTTCGAGAGCATTGTCATTTTTGTTCTCCCCTAGAATTACGCAATGAAAAGACGATCAGGGTCGAGCATCCTGAGCGTGGTCAGTTCCTGGATGGATGGCGGCTCGGTGACGCTGACGTCGTCGTCGAACGCAACATCGAAGCCGGTGTTGTCCTGCAGCTCTTCCCGCGTCACGCCGGGATTGAGCGCCAGCACCTTCATCTCGCGGCTCTTGTCGTCGAACGAGAACACCGCAAGCTCGGTGATGACGCGGAACATGCCGCCTTCCGGCAGCCCGCTCTCGGCGCGACTGTTGCCGCCGCGAATGAAGCCGGGACTGGTGATGAAATCGACCTTCTCGACGAAGCGCCGCTTCTCGTGCTTCATCGCCACGATCATGTTAGTGAGGCTGGAGATGTCGTTGCCGCCGCCGGTGCCCGGCAGACGGGTCTTGGGCTTGGCCGGATCGCCGATATAGGACGAATTCAAATTGCCGTAGCGATCGATCTGCGCGCCGCCCATGAAGCCGACATCGACATAACCGCGCTGCAACAGCAGCAGCACGTCGGCGCTGCCCAGCACCATGTTGGCGCGCTTGGTGCAGCGCTGGTCGTTGGTGGACGGCGGCAACTTGCCCGGCTCGACGAAGGCGCCGACCACGCCGCCCTCGAACAGGATGGTGAGGCCGGGACAATGCAGGCGCTGCGCCAGCGTGGCGGCCAGCAGCGGCGTCCCGATGCCGGCGAACACGATCTGCCCATCCTTGAGCAGGCGTGCGCTCAAGACCGTGATGATCTCGGATGCGGTGTAGGTGGGTGCTTCAGTCATCGAAAATGCTCCGGCCACGACGGCTTGCGGTCACGATCTCATCGACGCCGATCATCGACAGGAATTCGTTCCACGACTTCGGCCCGTAGACGTAGTCGTCGAGATACTTCTTCATGCCGCCGACCGGGTCGCCGTTGACCTGCGCGACATACTTTTCCATGTGCTGCATCATCGGCTCGTAGACGCCAAAGCACTCGTGCGGCGCGGAGCCGTAAGGCACTTCGACCACCGCATCGACGCAGAAGAACGGGATCTTGGTGTGGTCGGGCGCGCGGCGGATCTGGTCGTTGGAAACGATCCGCTCGGTGGTCAGGATCACGCGGTTGGCGGCCATCGCCAGGTCGATGTCCATGAACTGCAAGCCGTCCATCTGCGCGTTGCCATAGGCATCGCAGCGCTGGACATGGATCAGCGCGACATCGGGATTGAGCGCCGGCACCAGCAGCAGCTTCTCGCCGGTGAACGGGCAATCGAATTCCTTGGCCTCGGGCCGCTGCGTGGCGACATTCGAGCCCAGCATCGAGCGGATCGGAAGAAACGGCACGCCCATGCCGCCGGCACGGTAACGCATGCCCATCGCCATGTGGCTCCATTCGTCGTAGCGGCAGGCGCCGCTTTCGACGTGATGGCGCATCACCTTGGACAGTCCCCAGAGGATGCCCTGCGCGAACCAGCTCGTCTCGATGTGGTTCGCCGCGCCCGAGCCGAACAGCAGATCGCCATCGGTCGAGATGATGCAGCGCGAGCAGGACAGGTCCTTCTTGCGGGCACGGATCAACTGCCAGATCATCGCCATCGGCGTGCGCGACATGGTCGAGCCGCCGATACCGACCGACATGCCGTCGCTGACGAACGATGCCGCCTGCTCCAGCGTCACCACTTTTTCGCGCAGACTGCGATCGCGGCGTGCCAGCCGACTGCGCAGTTCCTTGTATGGTTGGACCTTCCCGGGCTCCACGTTGCTTCCCTCGTTTTTCGTTCGAATTTGCGTTAAGCCGCCACGCCGGCCTTGGCGTTGAACTGTTCGATCAGACGATCCCAGGCCGGAATGTCGGCAACCAGCCCTTCCCAGAACGACTGGTCCTTGCGAATGTCGAAGTCCTCGACACTGACGCCCTGCTGCTCGACCCAGGTGTAATAACCGAGGTTGAAGATCCGCTTGCGCAGCGCGTGGGTCAGCTCCATCACGTTGTCGTCGGCCAGCGCCTCGAGGCAGGAGCCGAAAATCTCGCCCGCGTTCACCTCGTCGAAACCGCCGGCATAGTGCTTGGCGAGATAGTTTTCGCGCTCGCTGTCGTAGAGTGTGGCGTTGTCGGTTGCGATGGTGACGACGACATCGTTCGGACCATAATCGAGATGTTTGGCGAGCTTGATCGAGGCCGCGATATTGGCGAAGCCGGAGATGCCGACATCGTCGAACGCCGCGAGCAGCGCGGCATCGAGCTTGCGGCGATTGCGCAGATAATCGCGGCCGACCTTGCTGCCGAACAGCACGTTGAGGCGATCGCTGACACGGTCCGACACGCCGATCACGACATCGGTGTTCATCACGTTATGGATAAACGGGATGTGCTTGTCGCCGATGCCCTGGATGTTGTGCTCGCCATAGCCGTTGCACAGCATGGTCGGGCACTCGGTGGCTTCGACCGCGGCGATTTGAGTACCGTGATGGGTCTTGAGATAGTCGCCGGCCGCGATCGTGCCCGCCGAACCCGTGGCCGACACAAAGGCCGCAAGCCGCAAGCTGCCGTTCTTGCCCTTCAGATCCTCGAACGCGTGCTCGCAGGCGCGGCCGGTGCAGGCGTAATGGATGATATAGTTCGAGAACGAGGAGAACTGGTTGAGGATGACGTTCTGCGCGTCGGCTTCCAGCTCGGCGCATTTGTCGTAGATTTCCTTGACGTTGCTTTCGGTGCCCGGCGTGCGGATGATGTCGTCCGGATGCGACACCCACTGCTCCAGCCAGTCGAACCGCTCGCGGCTCATGCCGGCGGGCAGCACCGCGATGCCGCGGCAGCCGAGAATGCGCGACACGGCAACACCGCCGCGACAATAATTTCCGGTCGAGGGCCACACCGCGCGGTGATGCGAGGGATCGAACCGCCCCGTCACCAGTTGCGCCGCCAGCGCCGAATAGGCCGGCAGCACCTTGTGCGCGCCGATCATCGGGAAGCGGCGGCCGAGCATCACCACGATCGGCGCCTTCACGCCGGTGAGTTCCGGCGGCAGCACGAAATAGCCCGGCACATCCGTCCGCGCCTTGCGGTCACGATCGTTGTACCAGTTGATACGCCAGAGGTTTTTCGGATCCGGCTGATCCGGACCGACGCCCGAGAGCGATGACGGAATGCCGGCGGCCTGCGCCAGTTGCGTGAAAGTCGGCATCACCACGCCGAGTTCCCGCGCCCGCGCCGCAGCGCGATCGCGCTGCGCGACGTCGACGACTTCCGGACGGACCACTGAAGAACTCACGCGAGCCCCCTCTCTCTTAAGAGATACTATCATTAGTATCTTAGGATGTCGAGCGGGCGGCGGAGAGTTTTCCCGCGCGATAAACTAGTGGCAGGGCGCCGCCTGGGCCGGCGCCTGCCACGCGCCCGAGGCCGCGGCGAACGCGCGATCCCGCAGGGCGTCCGCTGCAGTGCCGTAAAGCGTGGTGCGCTGGCGCGGCACGCGGCCGGCGGCATAGATGATCGCCTCCATCGCCTGCGGCGTCATCTCCTGCCCGTGCGAAGCGCCGGCCGAGCGCGAGATGGTCTCATCCATCAAAGTACCGCCGAGATCGTTGACGCCGGCCGACAGGCAGCGCCGCACGCCTTCGGCGCCGAGCTTGACCCAGGACGCCTGGATGTTCGGGATGTGCGGATGCAGCACCAGCCGCGCCACCGCATGCATCAGAATCACTTCGCGGAAGGTCGGCCCGCGCCGCGCGCGCCCCTTGAGATAGATCGGCGCTTCCATGTGCACGAAGGGCAGCGGCACGAATTCGGTGAAGCCGCCGGTCTCGATCTGCAGATCGCGGATGCGGATCAGATGCCGCGCCCAGTGCTCGTAGCGCTCGATGTGTCCGAACATGATGGTCGAGGTCGAGCGAAAGCCGAGCCGATGCGCGGTGCGCATCACGTCCAGCCATTCGTCGGTGCGGATCTTGTCGTGGCACAGCGTGTCGCGCACCTCGTCGTCGAGAATTTCCGCCGCCGTGCCCGGCAAGGTGCCGAGCCCGGCCTCCTTGAGCCGCGACAGGAATTCGCCGACCGGCACGCCGAGCGTCTGCGCGCCCTGATGGATTTCGAGCGGCGAGAACGCATGCACATGCATCTGCGGCACCGCCGCCTTCACCGCGCGGCAGATCTCCAGATATTTCTCGCCGGTGTAGGACGGATGGATGCCGCCCTGCATGCAGACCTCGGATCCTCCGCGTGCCCACGCCTCGCTCACCCGCCGCGTGATCTCGTCCATGGCGAGATCGTAGGGCTTGCCGCGCAGGTTCTCGCTCATCTTGCCTTTCGAGAAGGCGCAGAACTGGCACTTGAACGAACAGATGTTGGTGTAGTTGATGTTGCGGGTGACGACATAGCTCACGGTGTCGCCGTTCATCTGGCGGCGCAGATCGTCCGCTGCGCGGCAGATCGCGGCGAAATCGTCGCCGCGCGCGCGGAACAACTCCACGATCTCGCTTTCGCCGAGCGCGATACCGCGCTCCACTTTCGCCAGCGCCGGCGCGATGCGCGAGGACGCCACGACCTGCGGCGCCTTGTCGAGCAGAGCGGCCTCACGCGCCGGCAAAGCCGTCACGCTGCCCGGACACCAGTCGTCGATGCGCGGCGCGCCTTCGCCGTCGACCAGATCGTACACCGCCTTGCGCAGACCCTGATCGATCCAGCGCACGGGATATTGCGCGTAGGACGGATAGATCGCGAGACGTTCGGTCAGGGTCTTGCCGGCGGCGCGGGTCGCGGCGTCCAGCACGCGCAGATGCGGCCACGGCGCTTCGGGATTGACGTGATCGGGCGTCACCGGAGAGACGCCGCCCCAGTCGTTGATGCCGGCGGCGACCAGACGGCCGAGCGCGCCGGGGCTGAGATTGGGCGGCGCCTGAATGTTCATCGCCGGTTCGAAGATCAGCCGCGCGACGGCGATAGTCCACAGATGATCGTCAAGGTCGGGCGCGGCGGCATCCGCCATCCGCGTGCCGGGCTTGGGCCGGAAGTTCTGCACGATCACCTCCTGAAGGTGACCGTAGAGATCGTTGAGATCGCGCAGCGCCAGCAGCGAGTCGATGCGCTCCTCGCGCGTCTCGCCGATGCCGATCAGAATGCCGGAGGTGAACGGCACCGCATATTCGCCGGCAAGACGAATGGTCTCGATCCGCGCCGCGGGCTGTTTGTCGGGCGAGCCGTGATGCGCCGCGCCCTTCTGCATCAAGCGCTCGGACACGCTCTCCAGCATGATGCCCTGCGACACCGAGACCCGGCGCAGCGCGGCGATATCCTCGCCGCTCATCAGGCCGGGATTGATATGCGGCAGCAGTCCGGTACGCCGGAACACTTCGCGCGCGGCTTCGGCGAGATAGGACAGCGTGGTGGGATGGCCGAGCGCCTCAAGCTCCTCGCGCGCGACGCGGTAGCGCAGTTCGGGCTTGTCGCCGAGCGTAAACAGCGCCTCCTTGCAGCCGGCCGCCTTGCCCGCCTCGGCGATCGCGACCATCTCGTCGATCGACAGGAACGCCTTCTCGCCGGCGCGCGGCGGATGGGCGAAGGTGCAGTAGTGGCAGACGTCGCGGCAAAGCTGCGTCAGCGGAATGAACACCTTGCGCGAATAGGAGACCTGATCGCCATGAGCGAGATCGCGCCGCGCGGCGGCGGCCTGCATCAGGGTCGCGAGATCGGCGTCGATCAGCGCCAGCGCTTCGTGGCGGGTCAGACGGCGGTCCGGCGAGAAATCCGGCAACATCGATGAAGCGGTCATATCGCCCCTCCCTGGCTTTGCAGGACGGGCTGTCCCAATCGTGCGTTGATATTGAGTTCGTCAAGCAAGGCCGACGTCCGCGATCCGAACCGTCGCGGCGCGGACACCAGATCGTCGGGCCGGTCCACATCGTGGCCGAGACCCTCGAGATGACACACCGCAGGAGCGATGCCGGCGCGGCGCGCGGCCGCCCGATGCGCGTGAAAGCTGCCATCGCCGAAGCATGGCGCGATCGCGAACGGATCGGTCATCGCAAGACAATTGGTGCCGCCATCGCGCAAGGCCGGCACCAGCACCATCGGCTGGCCGACCATTACGCGAAGCACGCTCTGCACGTCCGCCACTGTGGCGAACGGCACGTCGCCGGGCACGACCATCGCGCCGGCATCACTGTCGCGGGCGACCGCGTGAAGGCCTTCGCGCACCGCGTCGTTGACGCCGGTCTCGGCGATGTCGGTGACCAGCCGCGCGCCGAACGGCCGCGCCACGCGCGCGACCGACGGATCGCCGCTGACCACGACGATGCCGGCCAGTTCATCGACGGCGCTGAGCACGCTCATCACGTCATGCAGCATCGCCTGCGCAAGCTGCGCCCGTTCGGCGCGTGTCAGCACCGAGGCGAGCCGCATCTTGGCGCGGCTGAAACGCTTGGCCGGCACCACGGCCCAGACCTGATCTTCGCTGTCGCGCGGCAAGGTCATCGGCCGGCTCCTTCGGCGCGCGCAGACTGATCGCGCAGTTGCATGGCGAAATCGGCGCAGGTCCGCGCCAGCCGGACGCGATCCTCCAGCGTCCGCATCAAGGTCGGCGCGACACAGACCGGAATGTCGAGCGCGGCTGCATCGGCGCGGTCCGATTCATCGATCACCATGCCGTCGATCAGCCCGGCGTAATGCGCGGCCAGCGCGCGCGAATCCGCGGGCACGCCGAGCTCGGCCATGATCTTCGCGGTCGGCCCCTTCACCGCCTGACCGCCGATCAGCGGCGAGACGACGATCACCGGCACCTCGGCTGCCTTCAGCGCGGCGCGCATCCCCGGCACCGCGAGAATCGGATCGATGCTCAGATATGGATTGGACGGACAGACGATGATCGCATCCAGTCCCGGATTGCGCAGCGCCGCGGCGACCGCATCCGACATCCGCGCCCGCTCCGCACCGCGGAATTCCAGCCGCCGCACCACCGGGATGCACTGTTTCTCGACGAAGTAGCGCTGGAACGACAGCGCGCCGGCCGGCGTGATCACCGTGGTCTCGACCCGCTCGTCCGACATCGGCAGGATGGTGGCGGCGATGCCGAAACGCTCGGCGACATTGCGGGTGAATTCGGTAAGCGAAATGCCGGCGCGCAACTGGCGGGTCCGCTCGACATGCATCGCCAGATCGCGGTCGCCGAGCTGAAACCAGGTCTCGCCGCCGAGTTCGTGCAGCGCCTTCATGAACTGCCAGGTGTCGCCGGCGCGGCCCCAGCCGCGTTCGAGATCGCTGCGGCCACCCAGCGTATAGAGCACGGTGTCGATGTCGGGCGAGACATGCAGCCCGAGATGTTCGAAATCGTCGCCGGTGTTGACCACCACGCTCACCGCGCCGCCATAGGCGCGTTCGAGCCCGAGCGCGAGCTTGGCGCCGCCGACGCCGCCGCACAGCGCCACCAGGCGCGGCGCGCAGGAGGATGCCGGACGGGTCGCGCTCATCGGAATTTGTCCTTGTCGCGGGGGCGCACCAGCGCCGATGCCGGCCGCTCCGGCGCATCGAACCGAAGGCCGCGCACGATCACGACCGGCAGGCCTTCGGCCGCCTGCCCCATCACCAGCGAGGCGCCCGCCGCGATCTCGTCGGCGGCGGCGATCTCGGTCACCTGCATCGGCCGGCCGAACATGTCCGGCGCGCCGATCATGTCGATCAGCGCCGGCACGCCGGCCGCGCCGAGCGCGACGCCGACCACGCCATTGCGCCAGGGACGGCCGAAACTGTCATTGATGATCACGCCGACGCGGGCGCCGAATGCCTTGCCGAGACGCTCGCGCAGCGCGGCCGCCGAACCGTCGGGGTCCTTCGGCAGCAGCAGCACGCGCTCGCCATCGCCGGACTGACTGATGTTGGAATGATCGACGCCGGCATTGGCCATGACGTAGCCGAGGCGGTGCGTGACGATCAGAACGTTGGTCCAGGACCGCACCACATCGACCGATTCCGACAGCACCACCTCGACGTATCGCGGATCCTTCTCGATCTGCGCGCCGATCTCCAGCGCCTTTCCGGATGGCACCACGTCCTTGAGCGCGACGTAGCGCCCCTCCGCCTTGGAGACGATCTTCTGGGCGAGAACGAGGATGTCGCCGTCCTCGAGCGTCAGCCCCACCGCCTTGACCGCATCGACGATCACGCCCGCGAGATCGTCGCCGGGCTCGATCTGCGGAATTCCAGGAACGGCGAGATAGCTGACGCTCTTGATCATGTATCCACGACGCAGGTTACGGCAGGCCGGTGATCCGGATGCCGGCACCGGGCACCTTGTACTTGCGATTGATGCCGATGAGAATAGAGGTCAGCGCCTCGGCCGCCGCCGAATTCGCCAGCACGCCGCCATCGACGCCGCGCGTCGCGACCACATCGGCAAGCCCGATCACCAGTTCGCGCGCCTCCTTGTCATTGCTGAACACCAGCACGTCGCAATCGGCGCGGTCGCCGGCATGCAGCTTGCTCGCGCCGACATTGTGGAACGCGGAGACCACGCGCACGCCCTCGCCGAGCAGCTGCTGCGCGATCTGCGCCGCCGAACCTTCCGGCGGCAACTGCACGGTGGAAACCTTCGGCGGCACCAGCGGCACCGCGGCATCGACCACGATCTTGCCCTGCGCCGCATCCTTGATCTCGAGCAGCGAGGCTTCGTGGTTCGAAAACGGAACGGCGAGCACGATCACGTCGGCCGCCTTGGCGGCGTCGGCATTGCTCTGGCCCGAGGCGCTGCCGCCGAGTTCGGATGCGAACGCCTGCGCCTTTTCGGCGGAGCGCGAGCCGATCACCACCTGATAGCCCGCGGCAAGCCAGCGCTTCGCCAGTCCGGAGCCGAGGTCGCCGGTGCCGCCCAGGATCGCGATGATCGGTTTCGATGTCTCAGCCATGCTCTTTCTGCTTCCCGTTCTATCAGTGGAGTATCATCAGTCGAATGTCATGTCCGGCAGCGGCACCAGCCTGACGCCGGACAGATCCAGCGCCTCGCGCACATGCCTTGCCAGCGCGATCGCGGTCGGCTCGTCGCCATGGACGCAGAGCGTGTCGACCTTGCAGGGGATCGTCTTGCCGCTCCGCGAGGTGATGGTGCGGTGAACGACCATGTCGACCACCTGCTTCGCCGCCACTTCCGGATTCTTGATCACCGCGCCGGCCAGCTTGCGCGAGGTCAGATTGCCGTCGTCCTCGTAGAGACGATCGCAGAAACCTTCGCGCGCGACCTTGAGACCGAGCGCGCGGCCGGCCTTCTCCATCTCCGAGCCCGCCAGCGCGACGTAGATGATGTCGCGATCCACCGTCTTGATGGCGCGGCCGATCGCCATGGCGTAATCGCTGTTCTCGGCGGCCATGTTGTTGAGCGCGCCGTGCGGCTTCAGATGCGTCACCTTGACGGCCGAATACGCCGCCAGCGCCTGCAGCGCGCCGATCTGATAGGCCACCATGTATTCGAGGTCGTCGGGCCGCATGTCGATGCGGCGGCGGCCGAAGCCCCACAGATCGTTGAAGCCCGGATGCGCGCCGACCGATACGCCCTCGCGCTTGGCGTCGGCGACCACCCTGCGCATGGTCAGGGGATCGCCGGCATGAAAGCCGCAGGCGATGCTGGCGGAATTGATGATCTTCAGGATGCTGGTGTCGTCGCCGATGTCATAGGCGCCGAAGCCTTCCGCCATATCCGCATTCAGATTGACCATCATCGACATTCGGCCCTCATCGTCCTTTCAGGGGCGCCGCCGCAGCCCGTTTCCGGGCTCATTCGTCGCAAAGGTACTATCATTAGTACCTTAATACAACTGCGATCTGCGGGACGTCCTGCGATTCCCCCGGACGTTAAGCCCGGCCGGTGATCTTGGCCCATAACATCTTGAAGCGCGAGATGATCACCGAAAACACCAGCGAGCCGGCATCCAGTTCCGTGACCACCGGCGCCGCGCCGCTGCCGCCCGACGCCTGATGCGACAGCTTGGCTTCGAGGTTCTGCACGAAGGCGCCGATCAGCCGGCCGGCGACGTCCTCGACCAGTCCCGAACGGCTGAACTGCGCCAGCATGCCGGTCAGCGTGAAGCCGATATTGACGTCGACTCGCGTCTGGTCGGGATTGTCGCCCGGCTTGACGGCGTAGCCGATCAGGCCGCGGGTCGCCGAATTGCTGCGCTTGTCCTTGCCGGCGCCGTCGATGGTGCCGGTGCGGGTGGCCTCGTCGCGCGCCACATCGGCGACGCCCTGGAATTCGGCCGAGATCGGCCCGACCTTGACCTTGATCTGCCCCTCGACATGGCCGTCCACCGGATCGCCCGCGAGCGAGGCGCCGGGCAGACACGAAGCCACCTCGGGAATGTTGCCGAAGAAGTCCCACACCACATCGGCGGGATGCGAGACCGTGAAGCTCTGGGTGAAGTTGGTCTGCGGTTTCCAGTTGGCGTCCTTGCGCGGCGCGGCGGATGCCGCGGCGGCGGCTTCCTTCGCGGCGGCAGGCTTGTTCGTCGCGGCGGGTACCGCCGCACGCGCCGTCGCGGTGGCGGCGACCGGCACGGCATGACCCGAGCCGGACGGGCCGAGCGACGTGCGGTTGCCGTTCGGAACGGCGGCGATGCCACGGGCGCGGCGCGCTTCGATGACCCGCTGGATCGCGCGGGTGATGCCGACATAGCCGGTGCAGCGGCACAGATTGCCGCTCATCGCGACGCGGATGTCGTGCTCGGACGGCGCGTCCAGACGCAGCACCACGTCGCGCGCCGAGACGATCATGCCTGGCGTGCAATAGCCGCATTGCAGCCCGTGCTCGGCGGAAAACGCCGCACGCAATTCGCGCGCGATCTCGTCATCGTCGAGCCCCTCGATCGTGGTCACCTCGGCCTGCTGGCAGGCGACTGCGAAGGTGATGCAGGAGCGCGTCGGCACGCCATCCACCAAAAGCGTGCAGGCGCCGCAGACGCCGTGCTCGCAGCCGATATGGGTGCCGGTGAGATTCTGCGTCTCGCGCAGGAAGTCGGCGAGATGGGTCCGCGGCTGGATGTCGGCACTGACCGGCTTGCCGTTGACGATGAGATTGACCGTGCTCATGCTGACTGCGCTTGTTCGAGGGCCCGCCGCAACGCGGTGATGTGAGTCTGTCTGTCGATCGGGTCGGTCATGCCGGAGGCCTTGATCACCTCGTCGACGGCCTTGCTGTCGAACGCGGCGTCCATCCGCTCCGCGCGGCCGTCGCCGATAATGTTGCCGGCCTCGGCGACGACGATCGGCCGCGTCTCGGTGGCGCCGATCACCACGCGGCTGACACCGCGCTCCGGATCGGCCAGGAACGCGCCGATGGCATGGGCGAACTCGCCGGTCTTGCGGCAGGTTTTATAGTAACCCCAGCGCGCCGCGCCGCTCAGCTTCGGCACGCGCACCGCCACCAGCATCTCGCCGGGCTGCAGATCGGCCTCGAGCGCGCCGAGCATATAATCCTCGACCGGGATGACCCGTTCGCCGCCCGGTCCGCGCAGCACCACCTTGGCGCCGACCGCCGCCATGATCGAATGCCAGTCGGCGGACGGATCGGCATGGGTGAGACTGCCGCCGATGGTGCCGCGATTGCGCACCGCGCGATAGGCGATGCCCTTCGCTACCGCGGGCAACGCGCCGCGCGTCACATCGGGCACGCGGCGATCCTCGATATCGGCGTGGGTGATGCACGCGCCGAGCACGATCTCCTCGCCGCGATCCTCGAAACGGCGCAGCTCCTCGATGCCGGTGATATCGACCAGCAGGTCCGGCTGCACCAGACGCATGTTCAGCATCGGGCCGAGCGACTGGCTGCCCGCCATGATCTTCACCATCAGGCTGTCGTCGGCGATCAGCTTGATGGCCGCGGCAACGTCGCCCGGACGGGCGTAATCGAAATTGACCGGTTTCACGCCGACACTCCCTCGGCGGCCTGCGCACGCTTGTTGTTTTTCGCTTCCTCGATGGCTTCGAGCACCCGGCGCGGCGTCATCGGCGAATGCAGCAGTTCGACGCCGAACGACTTGAGCGCATCGTTCACCGCGTTGCCGATCGCGCCGGGCGGTGCGATCGCCCCGCCCTCGCCGAGCCCCTTGACGCCGAACTGCGTGTAGGGCGCCAGCGTCTCCATATGGCCGAGCCGCGGCGCCGGCACTTCGGTCGGGCCGGGCAACAAATAATCGGCGAAGGTCGATGCCAGCGGCTGGCCGGAGGCGTCGAAATTCATTTCCTCATAGAGCGCGGTGCCGATGCCCTGCGCGAGACCGCCATAGATCTGGCCATCCACCACCATCGGATTGATCAGCTTGCCGCCGTCCTCGACGATGACGTAGTCGAGAATCTCGATGTCGCCCATCTCCGGATCGACGGCGACGACGGCGACATGCGTCGCGTAGCTGAACGTCCCGGAATCGCGCACCGGCTTGTAGCCGATCGTCACTTCGAGGCCGCGCGGATCGACCGACGGCGGCAGGTCCTGCGGGCGCCGATACCAGGTGTGCGCGATCTCCTGCAGCGTCACGCTGCTGGAGGGACCGACCACCGCACCATCCACAAGCTCGACATGCGCGACATCGGTCTGCAGCAGATGCGCGCCGATCGCCTTGGCGAGCCGGGCGATCTCCTGCGACGCCGTCGCCACCGCGCCGCCCGCCATCACCGCGCAGCGCGAGCCCCAGCTTCCGGTGGAATACGGCGTGTATTCGGTGTCGCCATGCACCAGCTTGATCCTGGCGACATCGATGCCGAGAATCTCGTGCGCGACCTGCGGCAGCGTGGTCTCCATGCCCTGGCCATGGGAATGAACGCCGACCCGCAGTTCCAGCCCGCCGTCCGGCGTCATCCGCGCCGTCGCCTGCTCATGGCCCGGCACCATCGGAATGCCCCAGCCGGCATAGACCGAGGTGCCGTGCGCGCCCTGCTCGCAATAGACGGAAAGACCGACACCGATCAGCCGCCCGTCCGGCTCCGGATTCTTCTGCCGCTCGCGGAGCGCCGGCAGATCGATCTTCGCCAGCGCCTGACGCAGCGATTCCGGATAGTCGCCGCTGTCGAAATGCTTGCGGGTGATATTGTCGAACGGCATCTGCTCGGGACGCACCAGATTGCGCAGGCGCACCTCGTAAGGCTCGAGCCCGGTCTCGCGCGCGATGGCGTCCATCATCAGTTCGATGGCGTAGCACACGCCGGTGCGGGCGACGCCGCGATAGGGCAGAATCGGACATTTGTTGGTCGCAACCGACCAGGTCCGACAGCGATAGGACGGAAAGTCGTAAGGGCCCGGCAGAATACTCGCGACCTGCGCGGCTTCGAGGCAGGCGGAGAACGGATAGGACGAATACGCGCCGGAATCGACCGTCGCCTCGCATTCGACCCCGCGCAGCTTGCCGTCGCGGTCGGCATAGACCGTGATCTTGTAGTGATGCTCGCGGCAATTGGCGCCCGCGGTCAGATGCTCGCGGCGATCCTCCAGCCAGCGCACCGGATGGCCGCGATGCATCGCGAGCCAGCCGAGGCAGACATCCTCGGTGAGCAGAATGCCCTTGTAGCCGAAGCCGCCGCCGACATCCGGCGAGACGATCCGCACCTGGACCTGTTCGAGCCCGAGGCATTCGGCGAGGCCGTTGCGCACGATATGCGGCAACTGGCTGCCGGTGTGGAGCACGAGCTGCTCCATGCGGTTGTGCCACACCGCGACCGTGCCCCGCCCTTCCATCGGCGCCATGCATTGCCGGGCCGTGGAGATTTCGCGGCTGATCTTGATCGGGGCGTCGTAGGCCGCCTCCATGTTGACGTCGACGAACGTCTCCAGAAAGACGTTGTCGCCCCAGTGCTCGTGCAACAACGCCGAGCCGGGCTGCCTTGCCAGCAGCATGTCGTGAACCGCCGGCAGTTCCTCGAAATCGACCTCGACCGCGGCGGCGATGTCCTCGGCCTCCGCCCTGGTGTCGGCCACACACATCGCGATCAGTTCGCCGACCTGACGCACCTTGTCGGAGGCGAGGATCGGCTGATCTGAGGCCTTGAAGCCCGTTAGCCCCGACACCGCGCGGATCGGCTTGACGTCCTTGAGATCGGCGGCGACGAAAACGGAATCCCTGTATTGCGGCGGAATGCGGATGGCGCGAATACGCGCATGCGCGAGCGGGCTGCGGACGAAGGCGACATCGCGCATGCCGGGCAAGCGAATGTCGCCGACAAACTCGCCACGCCCGCGCAGAAGACGGTCGTCCTCCTTGCGCAGAAGACTTACGCCGATGCCCTGGCCCGCCATGTCGCGCTCCCGCCGAATATCACTTCCGGGAATTCATCCTATTTTTAGGATGATAGCAAGAGTTCGTTTCGACCGAACTGTCGAAAGCCAAAAAACCGCCGCAATGCGGCGTTCCGAAGCCTTAAGTCCGAACCTCAATGCGCCTTGCGGGACTTGCGTCCCATGAGCTTCACGGGAGCAGACTCACCATCGGCCCGCTTCTTGCGATCGGCCTTGGCGCCCAACAGATCGATCCGCAACTTGATGCAGTCGCTCCGATAGATGATGTCGGCAACGTAGATCGCAATGTCCCTGTCGTCGGTCACGATGCAGCGGCACTGCATGGTCGGCGATCCGAGCGGGATTTTCATCAGATCGGCGATCTCGGGATCGGCGCTGCCGACCACCAGGGTCTCATGCGCTTCGCCGAGCAGGATGTCGTCCATCGCATCGATGGTCGGCAACGCCGCGGCGACCATGAACCGCTTGGCGTTCTTGTCGAAAATATAGCGCGCCAGATGCAGATGCACCACCGAATAGGGCTCGTCGTTGCGATACTGCACGCTGCACAGCCGGACATATTCGGGTGCGAGCTGGCCGTCGCCATCTTCGAGCTGCGGCGGCGGACAGTTCTTCTCCACCGTGATGGTCTCGGGGACGTTATCTTCCAGCGACGCCACGAGGCTGCTCCAGCTCGTCGCAAGCTGCAGCCAGTGGCGGTCCTGGGTGTGTTTCGACACGAAGGTCCCGCGCCCCTGACGGACGTCGAGCAGCCCCTCCTCGTTCAGCACTTCGACCGCCTGACGCACGGTGACGCGCGCCACCTCGAACTCGCGTTCCAGCTCCTCGAGGGTGGAGATCTTCTGCCCCGGACTCCATTGTCCCGACTGAATCCGGTGCCGCATGATCGAGGCAACCTGGATGTAAAGCGGAACCCTGCTCCTGTCGTATGATTTGAGAAGTTTGGAGGCCATGAAAAATATCTTCAAGTGAATGCGAATGACACCGGCGGCAACCTGAAGCGAACCAACCGTCATGATTGATCCGGGCGGCCGCGGCAGTCGATCAGGCCGTTCATACAACGAAAGGCCGCGATGACGAAGGAAAAATCAGATCCGGCTCGCTTTATGAACCGATCCCGATCTCCTCGCCCAGCGCCGCACCATGTCGTTCTTCAGGCCGAACAGATCGAGCGCGACTTGTAGAGACGATCGCGTTCGAAGATCGTCGAGGTCATCTTCAGTTGCTGGTTGACCGGCTCACTGATCCTGAGAACTCTTCGGATTCGCCCTTTCCGTACTCTCGATGAATCCACGCAGGCTTTAATTGTCTCCGCCAAGCGCCGCCTCCGTCTTTTCATCCTCATGTCTTCAGCTTATATGCTAAGTTGAGGACGACAAGCAGATGGCCGCTCAAAATTCTTGCTTATTTGCGCCAGTTTGCGCAAAGCATCGGTATCGCAGTGCAAACACAAATCGCCGCCGCGGCGTGGCAAGATGATATCCCGCGTTGTGGCGAGCGCGCAGGAAAACCAATGAAATCAGGAGATGCTTACGAGACGCGCGGAAGGGAGCGCAGCAGCGTAACGAGATGATGATCGGGAAACTCGCTGCCCAAAATTTGCGCATAGGTTTTAAGACCGAATGTCGCGGCGGCGTCCGCAGCCTCCGGCGCACCGAGATCGCCGAGCGCGGATTGCATCGTGATGTGCTGCAGCCGCTCGGCCTCCAGCTCCTGCGCCTTGATGCGCTGGCGAAGTTGCTCGACATCGGCGGCAGGCCACGCCGTATCCGGAGTCTTGAGAAAGCGGCGCACGCCGCGCAGCGGCCGGACAACGTTCTCTTGCCAAGCCGCGATCAAATCGATCACACTGGTTATATCGTCGGCACTCAAGCGCCGCCCGCAATGCGCTCGCCAGAGCAGATAGAGCACCAGATTGACGTCCATCCCCAGCCGATCCTGCAGATCGAGACAAGTCTCGGCGACCGATGGCGCGGCGTAAAATGACAGCGAAAAATGCCAGAACGACGTTGCGGGGGTTTGCATATGGCGGCTTTCGGCTCACAGGCGGCGGCGACAGGTTATTTTGCGGACATCCCGGCACACAACATGATTTTTCCGGGCGCGGATTGACAGACACCATGGCCGCGATACGGCACACTGTCTTTCCGCAGGGCCTCGTCCCGTTCGAGCCTCGCACTCCAAGATAAGACCGCGGTACCGCCATGACGTACAGACAGGTTCAGCCTAGCGCCCCTTCCGAAAACCTGACGGATCGCATCACCGCGATGCTGCGGCAGGACATCATCGGCGGCAAATACGAGCCGGGCATGCAGCTTCCGGCCGGCAAGGATCTCAGCCAGTCCTTCGGCGTCAGCATCACCGTGGTCCGGGAGGCGCTGTCGCGGCTGAAATCCGACGGGCTGATCGCCTCGCGCCAGGGCAAGGGCGTGTTCGTCGAGAACGATGCCAAGGCGCGGCCGTTCCGCCTTGCGCCGGCGGGCTCGCCGAACGCCCTGTCTCATATCTTCGAACTGCGCATGGGCGTCGAGGTGCAGGCAGCCGGACTCGCCGCCATGCGGCGCACGTCGCGCGACCTGAAGCAAATGCAGAAACATCTCAAGCAGATGGAGCCATCCAAGAATAGCTTCGAGCAGGCGCTGACCTCCGACCTCGCCTTCCATCGCTCGATCGCCGAGGCAACGCAAAATCCGCTGATTGTCTCCTTCGTCGAGTTCCTGCAGCCGCATCTGAAGGAATCGATCGCCACCGCGCGCGCCAATTCGGCCAGAAAGCCGGCCACCCAGGCGACGGTCTACAAGGATCATTGCGATATCTACGAGGCGATCGCCGCCTGCGACGAGCGACAGGCGCGCATCGCCGCGCGACGCGTGCTGGAACGAAGCGTACGCCGCCTCCGTGCGACACCGGAGCGCTGAGCGATTCCCCACGAAATTATCGTCATCGTGATACTATCATTCCTATTATAGTATGATATGGTCCGAGCCCTGTCCGCAGCAGGGGCAAGCTCCGCCGCGGCACACAAACACACCAGCCCGGGGCCGCGCCACATGACCGATACCAACCGTCAAAAGATCCTCGACGCCATCGACAAGAATCGCGACAAGGCGATCGAATTCCTGCGCGACATGGTGCGCATTCCGAGCGTCACCGGCGACGAGGCCGCCATCCAGAAATTCCTCAACAACTACCTGAGCAAGATCGGCCTCAAGGTCGATATGTGGGAAACCGACTGGGAAGAGCTGAAGAAGCACCCGGGCTATCGTCCGGTGGATCGCGGCTATGAGGGTCGGCCCAACATCGTCGCCACGCTGAAGGGCACCGGCGGCGGCAAGTCGCTGCTGCTCAACGGCCATACCGACGTCATCCCGGTCGGCGACGGCGCGGGCTGGAGCGACGATCCGTGGTCGGCGCAGATCAAGGACGGCCGCATCTACGGCCGCGGCTCCTGCGACATGAAAAGCGGCGTCGCCAGCCACATCCTCGCGGTGGAATTCCTCAAGGAGCTCGGCCTCACGCCGAAGGGCGACGTGCTCATCAACATCGTGATCGACGAGGAAGTCAGCGGCCACGGCACGCTCGACACCGTCGCCCGCGGCTACAAGGCGGACGCCGGCATTTCCGGCGAGACCAGCGACCTTGCCGTGCAGCCCGCCTGCATCGGCCGCATCTGGTTCGAAATCGAAATCCAGGGCAAACCCGCCGGCATCCAGCAGCGCTATCTCGGCGTCAGCGCCATCGAGCTCGGCTACAAGATCGTCAAGGCCGTGCAGGAGCTCGAGGATCACCGTGTCGCCACCGTGCGCCACCCGCTGTATCCGAAGCCGCTGGATTCGCTGCCCTGCATCATCGGCAGCTTCCAGGCCGGCAACTATCCGAGCGCCTTCCCGGCGACGGCGCTGCTCAAGGGCTCGATCGGCACCGTGCCGAGCGAGGACCACGAGGGCGTCAAGCAGAGCCTGGTCGATCAGATCGCGCGCGTCGCGGCGGCCGATCCGTGGATGAAGGATCATCCGCCGAAGGTGCGCTTCGTCGGCTACGACGCGCAGGCCTCCGAGATTCCGCGCGATCACTCGATCGTGCAGACGGTGTCGCGGACCTACACCGAAATCACCGGCAAGCAACCGGAGATCAGCGGACGTCAGGGCGCGGCCGACACCCGCTTCCTCAATCTGTACGCCGATACGCCGACCGTGATCTTCGGACCCGGCTCGACCGCCGTGATGCACTCCGACGACGAATACGTCTCGATCGAGGATTACATCACCGCGATCAAGGTGATGGCGCTCAGCATCTACGACTGGTGCAATACGGCCAAGTAAAATGGGTCACGTCAAATTGGCCAGATGAGTCCCGGTGCCGGCCTGCCCTCGACGGGCATGCCGCTCCTCCTCTCCCAAGAGAGGCACCTGCGGCGCGGACCTCAAAGTCCGCGCCTTTTTTTTGCGCCGCTCCCGCGCCGCAAGCAAGCATCGCCGTTGCGGGAACACGGGCGGATCGCTATCGGCAAATCCGGCTGCGGTGCTAGAGTGGCGGCCCAAAGGGAACCCACGCTTTCCATGCTGCGCATCGCCCGACAACTGACCTGGCGCGAAGGCCTGTTCTCGATCAAGACCTTCGTCGCCGCGATGCTGGCGCTGTACATCGCGTTCCATCTCAATTTGTCGCAGCCGAGCTGGAGCGTCACCACCGTCTATATCGTCTCGCAGCCGCTCGCCGGCATGGTGCTGGCGAAATCGATCTACCGCGTGCTCGGCACCCTGATCGGGGCGACGATGTCGCTGGTGTTCGTGGCGCTGTTCTCGAACTCGCGCGAGCTGTTCTGCCTTGTGCTGGCGCTGTGGATCGGGCTCGGCGTGTTCGTCTCGATCTATCTGCGCGACGCGCCGCAGGCCTATGCCGGCATGCTGTCGGGTTATTCGGCGGCGATCATCGGCCTGCCCGCCGTGCTGGCGCCGGACACCGCGTTCGATTTCGCGGTGGCGCGCTGCCTCGAGATCATGCTCGGCATCGGTTGCGGCACGCTGATCCATCACGTCGTGTTCCCGCAGCGCGCCGGCGATACGCTCCGCAAGGCGCTCGACGCCACGCTGCCGACCATGGCGCGCTGGGTCGGCGACGCGCTGCGCGGTCAGGAGGGCGAAGCCAAGGGCCTCGTCGACCGCCGTCAGGTGATCTCCTCGGTGGTCGCGCTGGATTCGCTGCGCACCTTCGCCATTCTCGACACGCCCGAAATCCGGGCGATCGACCGTCCGATTCGGCAATATCAGGGCAAGCTGCTCTCGCTGCTGGCACTGCTGGTGTCGATCTACGACCGCTTCGCCCTGCTCACCCGCACGCAGCCGGCCACCGCGTCGCGGCTGCGCCCGCTGCTGGAGCGGGCCGCGACCCATATCGCCGCCTCCGCCGCCGATGCGCAATTCGGCCTCACATCCGACTCGGCTGCGGAACGCGAGCGCCTCGCGGCCGACATCGCCCGCCATCTGCCCTCGCAACACGATCTTCGCGCCGATCCGCGCGCGTTCCTGGCGCGCTCGATCCTGCTGCGGCTGCGCGACACCATCGTGCTATGGCACGAGACCGTGCTGTTGCGCATGCATATGACCAGCGGCTTTCATCCGCTGCAATCGACCCCGGCACCGGCGCAGCTTCCCTATCGCGACATCCAGTTCGCCCTGATCGCCGGCGGCATCGCAGCCGCGACGGTGCTGATCGCCAGCGTGTTCTGGATCGCGACCGCCTGGCCGAACGGCCCGACCGCGGTGACCTTCGCCGGCATCGTCTGCGCCATCATGGGCGCGCGCGACGACCCCACCGCCGCCACCATGATCTTCCTGAAGATGAGCGTGGTCGGCGGCGCGATCGCGGCGGTCTATCTGTTCGGCGTGCTGCCGACCCTCAACACCTTTCCGGCGCTGGTCGTCGCGCTCGCGCCGTTCTATCTGGTCAGCGGCCTGTTCCTGGCCGTGCCCTCCGCCATCGGCTATGCGCTGCCGCTGATTCTCAACGGCGGTGCGCTGATCGGCGTCTCCAACGAGATGAACTACGACTTCGCCACCTTCATCAACAGCTTCATCGGCTATCTGGTCGGCATCGGCATCGGCGCGGTGGCGCTGCGGCTGCTGCGTCCGCTCAGCGCCGAATGGGCGGTGCAGCGCCTGACGCGCGGCATGATGCGCGATCTGGCGCAGATCGCGGCGGGCAACGCCACCTTCGACCAGCGCACCACCTTCGAGAGCCGAATGTTCGACCGCATCAACGCGCTGTTCGTGCGGCTCGATCCGATGATCGGCGAACAGCGCGCCGCCATGCAGGGCGGCCTCGGCGCCCTGCGCATCGGCCTCAACATCCTTGCGCTCAAGAGCTTCCGCGCCAGCCTGCCCGCCATCCCCGATGCCGCCGTCGCCAGCGCGCTGGAAGCTCTGGCGGATCACTTCGAGCGCCTGGCACGGCATAATGCGGGCGGCATGCCGCTGCCGGTTTTGCGCGCGGCGCGCGAGCGCATCCTTACGCTCGACGAGGACACTTTGCTGACCCAGAGCGCCGAAGCGCTCTATAGTATCGAGATGACCCTCGCGCAGCATGCCGCGTTCTTCGGCCTCGTCCCGGCGGATGATCCCGTCGCCGCGACCGAATCCGATCCGGTGCCGACATGATCAAGGAAATCAGTCTCGATGGCGTGTTCCTGCCGCCGCTGCTCGGCTATTTCCTCGTCGCGGCGCTGGCGTGGTATGCCCTGCGCTATCTGTTGCAGCAGGCCGGCGCCTACCGCTTCATTTGGCATCCGCCTTTGTTCAACACCGCGCTGTTCGTGATCGTACTGAGCGCGTTCGTCGCTTTGATGTTGTGACGCCGGGACCTCTCATGCCAAGCAAAATGTCGATCCTTCGCGTTCTCGTCACCGTCACCGCGGTGCTCATCGCCAGCATCGCCGGCTGGTACCTGTGGCGGGTCTACGAGGAAAGCCCATGGACCCGCGACGGCCGGGTGCGCGCCAATGTGGTGATGGTGGCGCCGGACGTCGCGGGCGCGGTGATCGACATCCGCGTCAAGGACAATCAGGAGGTGAAGCTCGGCGACGTGCTGTTCACGATCGATCCGGCGCGCTACCGGCTTGCGCTGGCGGCGGCCGAGGCCGCGCTCGCCGGCGCGAAAAGCGTGCTCGACCAGCGCAAGGAAGAGCAGGACCGGCGCGAGCATCTGAGTTCGGCCTCGATCTCGGCGGAGGCGCTCAATCAGGCCCGCAGCGCGGCGCTGGCGGCGCAGGCGAATTACGATCAGGCAGTCGCGGCCCTCGGCGTCGCCAAGCTCAACCTCGTCCGCACCGAAGTGCGCGCGCCGGTCAACGGCCACGTCACCAATCTTCTGGTGGATCGCGGCGACTACGCCACCGCCGGCCATGCCATGGTCGCGGTGGTCGACAGCGATTCCTATTACGTCGCCGGCTATTTCGAGGAAACCAAGCTGCGCAGCATCAAGATCGGCGATCCGGCATCGATCCGGCTGCTCGGCTTCAGCGCGCCGCTGCAGGGCCATGTCCAGAGCGTCGCCCGCGCCATCACCGATCGCGACAACGCCATCGGCAACGACCTGATCGCCAACGTCAACCCGACCTTCAGCTGGGTCCGCCTCGCCCAGCGCATTCCGGTGCGCATCGCCATCGACCGGATTCCGGACGGGATCACCCTCAGCGCCGGCATGACCGCGACCGTGGTGGTGACCGCGCCCGGCAACGACCGCTCGGTCAAGCCGCCGCGGTGAGCGCATCGCATGACAGACCGGCGCGGCAATTGGCGGCCGCCGAACCGGGTTTGTCCTCCGGGCCAGTTGTTGTAGAACAGGCCCCGCAACAGCCGGCGAGAATATTCAGGCCCGTGACCCGCACGCCTTCGTCCACGTCCGACGACTATTCCTACGATGACCGCCTGCGGCTGGGCATCGAGGGCTCCGGTATCGGCACCTGGGATCTCAATCTGTCCACCCGCGAACTGATCTGGTCGCCGGTCACCCGCCGGCTGTTCGGGCTGCCGCCCGGCCAGAACATCGATTATCCGCTTTTCATGTCGCTGCTCGCCCCGATGGATCGGACGCGCACCGAGCAGGCGATCGAGCGCGTCGTCACCGGGGGGCGCAATTTCGATCTGCAGTACCGCATCGCCTCGCCGCGCGGACCGGCGCACTGGCTGCGCGCGCGCTCCAGCCTCGTCACCGGCGCCGACGGCGTCCCGCATCTGTGCGGCATCGTCATCGACATCGACGAGCAGAAGCAACTCGAGGAGGCGCTGCGCACCCGCGAGGGCCATCTGCGCTCGATCCTCGACACCATTCCCGACGCCATGATCGTGATCGACGGGCGCGGCGTCATGCAGTTCTTCTCCAGCGCCGCGGTGCGCCAGTTCGGCTACACCGAGCAGGAGGCGATCGGCCAGAATGTCAGCATCCTGATGCCGCAGCCCGACAGCGGGCGTCACGACGGCTACATGGAGCGCTATCTGCGCACCGGCGAGCGCCACATCATCGGCATCGGCCGCATCGTCTCCGGCAAGCGCAAGGACGGCACCATCTTCCCGATGCATCTGGCGATCGGCGAAACCCGCTCCGGCGGCGAGCCCTATTTCACCGGCTTCGTGCGCGACCTCACCGAATACCAGCAGACCCAGGCGCGGGTGCAGGAGTTGCAGTCCGAACTGGTCCACGTCTCGCGTCTCACCGCGATGGGCGAGATGGCCTCCGCGCTTGCCCACGAGCTCAACCAGCCGCTCGCTGCGATCAGCAACTACATGAAGGGCTGCCGCCGCCTGCTCGCCGCCGAAAACGACGATCCCGCCCGGCAGAAGATCGAATCGGCGATGGACCGCGCCGCCGAACAGGCGCTGCGCGCCGGCCAGATCATCCGGCGGCTGCGCGATTTCGTCTCGCGCGGCGAATCCGAAAAGCGCGTCGAGCGCATCTCCAAGCTGATCGAGGAAGCCGGCGCGCTCGGCTTCACCGGCGCACGCGAACAGGGCGTGTCGCTGCACTTCAACCTCGATCCGGATCACGACCTCGTGCTGGTCGATCGTGTGCAGATCCAGCAGGTGCTGGTCAATCTGTTCCGCAACGCGCTGGAGGCGATGGCGCACTCGGAGCAGCGCACCCTGGTCGTGACCAACGTCAAGGTCGCCGACGACATGATCGAGATTTCGGTCTCCGACACCGGCCACGGCATCGGCAAGGAGAACGAGGCCAATCTGTTCCAGACCTTCTTCACCACCAAGGAGACCGGCATGGGCGTCGGTCTTTCGATCAGCCGGACCATCGTCGAAGCCCATGGCGGGCGGATGTGGGCCGAAACCAATGCCTCCGGCGGCGCGACATTCCGCTTCACGCTGCCGGCGGCGACGAGCGAAGAGTTGAGCGATGCCACCTGAACCCACCGTGTATGTCATCGATGACGATCCCGCGATGCGGGACTCGCTGGATTTCCTGCTCGATGCGGCCGGCTTCCGCGTCAAGCTGTTCGACTCGGCAATCAGCTTTCTCGACGCCCTGCCCGATCTCGGCGTCGGCTGCGTGGTGTCCGACGTACGGATGCCCGGCCTCGACGGCCTCGAACTGCTGAAACGGCTGAAGAACGACAACAAGACGCTGCCGATCATCATCATGACCGGTCATGGCGACATCCCGCTCGCGGTCGAGGCGATGAAGCTCGGCGCCATCGATTTCCTCGAAAAGCCGTTCGAGGACGAGCGGCTGATCGGCACCGTGAAGGCGGCGCTGAGCAAGGCGGCGGACCGGCACGAGGACGAGGCGGTGACCGCGGACATCGCGGCACGGATCGCCAGCCTGTCGCCGCGCGAGCGTCAGGTGATGGAAGGGCTGGCCGCCGGCCTGTCCAACAAACTGATCGCGCGCGAATACGATATCAGCCCGCGCACCATCGAGGTCTACCGCGCCAACGTGATGACCAAGATGCAGGCTGGAAGTATTTCAGAACTGGTGCGGCTCGCCGTGCGTGGAGGACTGCTCAAGGATTGACCCAGGTCAACGCCTCGGCGGCGAAAACCTCTAGTTTCGCCCGATGTTTGTGCAGCCGAACATCCCGAAGCGTCCATGAGCTCACCGATTTACAAATCGACGATCTACGTGATCGATGACGATCCCGACGTGCTCGGCTCGTTGCGCTTTTTGCTCGAGGCCGAGGGCTTCGAGGTGCTGACCTTCCGCACGCCGACCGCGTTGCTCGACCGCAATACGCCGCGGCACGCCGACTGTTTCGTGATCGACTACAAGATGCCGGCGATGAACGGCATCGATCTCGCCCTGCATCTGCGCGATCAGGACATCACCACCCCGATCATCCTGATCACCGGCTATCAGGACGAAAACATCGAGAAAAGGGCCGAAGCGGCCGGCCTGCATCACGTTCTGCGCAAGCCGCATCTGGAGGAAAGCCTCGTCTCCCACATTTTGCAGGCGATCGAAGGTCCGACGCTCGGCCTCTGACGCCCGGCTCCTGACACCCGGCCTCTGCCCCTGGCTTTTTCTACATCCGGCCCGACCTTGGCCGGCGTCCGGGCGACCTCCGGTAAACCCCTTAGGGGGCCTCCCTTAAGGCATGTGGCCAAATACCGCCCTCGAAAAAATTGGAGCACAGTCCCGCCGTCCGAAGCACAGGAGACGGCACATGCTCGCACCTTCCACCAGCACCATCGCTCCCGCCCTCCCCCCGCTTGGTTCCATCGCGGGCAAGTGCACCGCTCCCGCCCTCGCCACCGACAAGTTCGGCGCGATCCTCGGACGGGCCGGCATGGTCGGTACCGATTTCTGCTACCGCAAGGACGAGGAAATCTACGGCGAAGGCGAGCCTTCGGAATACGTCTATCAGGTGGTGAAGGGCGCGGTGCGCACCTACAAGCTGCTGTCGGACGGCCGCCGCCAGATCGACTCCTTCCATCTGCCCGGCGACGTGTTCGGCCTCGAATCCAGCCCGACCTGCCGCCTGACCGCCGAAGCCATCGTCGACACCACCATCCGCCTCGCCAAGCGCAGCAGCCTGGAACAGGCCGCCGAGGTCGACGTGCAGGTTGCGCTGCATCTGTGGTCGCTGACCGCGGGCCATCTGCGCCATGCCGAGGACCACATGCTGCTGCTCGGCCGCAAGACCGCGATGGAAAAGGTCGCGACCTTCCTTCTGGAAATGGACCGCCGCCTCACCGTGGCCGGCATGATGGCGCTGCCGATGACCCGTCGCGACATCGCGGACTATCTCGGCCTGACGCTGGAGACCGTGTCGCGCACCTTCTCGCAGTTGCAGAGCCAGGGCGTACTCGGACTGACCGGCGCACGTCAGGTGGCGCTGCGCAACCGCCAGTGCCTGCGCAACATGGACGCGTGAGGCTCACGCAGAGCCGAGACCTCATTGTAACGCGCGTTTTCGTCATGGCCGGGCTTGTCCCGGCCATCCACGTCTTTCTTGCTCTTTTGTCGCAAAGTCGTGGATGCGTGAATCCAGTCCGCGCAGGACGAGTCTTGATTTCATCAAAACCATAACTGCGTTAGAACGCACGCCATTTCGGCTTGTTGAGGCCGAGCTTCGGCGCGGGCGCCGGCAGGCCGGCCCAGATCCGCGCGCTGACGACCAGCAGCGCCACTGCCGCCGCAACAATCAGGATTCCCGCCCAGATGGACATGGCAATCACCTCCGTCTGACCGCAACATCGATGATTTGCCGGGAGCGGTCGTTGCGACGGATCAAGATCCCGTCAAACCGGCCGGTCACACGTTGCCGCACCCCCACCCGCCTCCTGTCCGCAGCGTGGTTGATTGCGCCAGATCAAGGTGCAGTGTCCTGAAATGTGTCATCAGTAAAACTTATAGATGAGATCGTGGACACGGCGATGATGATGCAGTGGTACGCGCGATGGCGGGCCCGGCGGGAACAGAGAGCCCTTGAGCGACGGCAGCGCGCCGAGCTCGCTGCCGAGATCGGATTGCCGGAGGACTTTCTCGCGCGCCTCATGAGCTATCGCGAGCGCCGCGCCGACGAGCTCTATCAGATGCTCGCCGCGCTCGGCCTCGACGTGCCGGATCTCAAATTGCACCATGCGGCGCGGCTGCGCATGAGCGTGCCCTGCTCCGAATGCAAGACCCTTCAGCGCTGCCGTCTCGAACTGGCGGCCGGCACCGCGCGCGCGAACTATCACGCCTTCTGCCCGAATGCGGCGGCGCTCGACGACTTGCAGGGCGACATCTGGCGCGAGCTCAAGGAGCGCCGGCGCAAGCGCCTCCATCCGATCGTGCGCCATTCCAGCGTGTGATCGCGGGACCGCGACGAAGCGTCCGCCGCGGCGATGGCTGCGACCAGAGCATTTCGTTCAGATTGAATCATGGCGTCGCGCTGCGACCCAGCGCGACTCTTTTAGATGAAAAGCTCTAGGTTATTCGTCGTCCCGGCGCAGGCCGCGATCCAAACCATCAGCCTTTGCAAGAAGATTCAAAAATCCACGGTTTCAAAATATCGACCGGGATGATGGGTCCCGGCCTGCGCCGGGACGACCAGAACCAGCGCTTCAACTCAAAACGATAGCGCTATAGCTGATTCCGGCTTGCTGACCGCCGCTTGGCGGCCGGGCGCGGTGCTCAGGCGACCGCGTCCATCCGGCCGGCCGACGCCGTCACCTTGGCGAGCCAGCGATTGATCGTCTCCAGATCGTCGGGCAGCTCGAGGGCGAATTCGCCGGCGAAATTGCGCCACGCCGGCAGATGACGCAGCGGCACGCCGATCAGCACGGGAATGCCGCGCTCCAGCGCACTCGCCACCAGATCGCACATGCCGCCGCCATCGACCTCGATCTTGCCGAACTTGTTGAGAACCACCAGCGCGGTGTCCTCGCCCAGCGTCGCCTCCACCTTGGTCGCCGCCTGGATCAGCGCGCCGACATCGAGACGGCAGCCCTGCGCCATCGCGCCGCGATCCTCGAAGATCACGGTGCGGTCGCCGGTGACGAGATTCTCCAGCAGCACATCGCATTCCTGACCCGGCGCGGGATCTTCGACCACCGGCCGCTGCACCACGCCGGCAAGCGCGAGGCCGCGGTCGCGATGAGCCGCCACGATGGCGTCGAACAGCGCCTCGGGGAATTCCTCGTCGGGATAAACCACCGCGCCAACCGTGGGGATGGTGTCCTGATCGAGATCAGGTGCCGGGACGGTATGCCTTGCAAACATCTGTGTTGACCTCGATGGGATGCGCGCCGATCAGATCGAGACAATAAGGGATCGCGGGAAAAATTGCACCCAGGCAGACGTCGATCGAGGACGGTCGTCCCGGCAGGTTGACGATCAGGCAGCGGCCGCGCGTACCGGCCATCTGGCGCGACAGGATCGCGGTCGGAACCTGCGCCAGGCTGACCTGCCGCATCAATTCGCCGAAACCGTCGAGTTCGCGCTCGATCACCGCGCGCGTGCCCTCGGGGGTCTGGTCGCGCGGCGCAGGGCCGGTGCCGCCGCTGGTGAGGATCAGATCGCACCCCTCGTTGTCCACCAGATCGGTCAGCGCCGCCGCCACGCTGCCGGCGCCGTCCGGAACGACCCGCAAAATCGCCGTCCAGCCCGTGCGGATCACCCGCTCGAGAAACCCGTTCACCGCCGGTCCGCTGATATCTTCATAGAGGCCCTGGCTGGCGCGGTCGGACACCACGAGAATGCCGATCCGCGTCACCTCACTGGTGACTGCGGGCGCTGCCGAGGCGTCCGCCGCGACGTTCACGAGCAACCTCCGCCGCCGCCGCAGGTGCAGCCTTCGTGAGGCTCCGCGGGCGCGAGGGTCGCCTCGTCGCGCTTGAGCGACCAGTCCACCATGTAGACAAGGCAGCCCGCGCCGGGATCGGACGCGCGCTCCAGCACGTTCATCAGCCCGAGCCAGTCCTCGCTGCCGGCAAGTCCGGCGAAGCGGCGCACCGCGCCGGAGGCGTATTCGCCGAGCGTCTCGTCGAAACGGCCGGTCATGGCGTTGACCCGCGCCAGGAGCACGATGTCGCCGCAGGCGACCAGCGCCTCGGCGGCTCTCGCCTCGTCATCGAAATCGCGGATCAGTGTGCCGAGCTGCATGCCGCCCTCCTACTGGACCAGAGGCGAATCCGCCGCCACCAGCGAGATGCCCTTGATGTCGGCGCGCCCGGCGAGGATCGAAATGTATTGCGCCAGCGCGCGATGCTCGACGCAGGCGGTGAGATAACCTGAGATCCGCTCCCTGGCGAGTTCGAACGGCATCGTCTGGCCTTCGGCGCGGCGATCCATCCGCACCACATGGTAGCCGTAGCGCGTCTCCGCGATCGTCAGTTCGCCCGGCAGCATCCGCTCCAGCACGGCCTCGAATTCCGGCACGGTCTGGCCGCGTCCGATCTGGCCGAGCCGCCCGCCTTCCACCGCCGAGGTCGAGCACGCCGAATGGTTCGACGCGAGGTCGGAAAAGACACGCGGATCCGCCTTCACCGCCGCGAGGACGGTTTCGGCCTGTTCGCGCGCCGCGGTCCGCGCCGCCTGATCGCCGCGCGGGGCCGCGATCAGGATATGCGCCACCTCGTAGAGATCGCCGCTGCGGAAGCGTTGCAGGTTCTGCTGATAGAAACGCAGACAGGCCTTCTCGTCCGGCTCCGGCGTCTTCACCTCGCGCTCGACCAGCGCGCGCATCGCCGCTTCTTCCGCGGTCTCGCGCCGCCCTTCCGGATCGCACAGCGCTTCGGTTTCGATTCCGAGCCGCGCCGCCTCCTGCAGCAGCAGTTCGCGCACCACGAGAGCTCGCGCCGCCGCCTGCCAGGCGAGGATCGGCTTTTCGGCCGGATGGTTCTGCACCTCCTGCGCGATGGCCTCGCGCGGGATCACGACGCCGTTGACGCTGATCGCCTTGGGTTTCGGCAGGGTATTGGAGACCGAGCAATCCATGATCTCTCCTCCTACTCCGCGGGCTGGATCGGCGGCGAGGACGGCATCCGGGTCGCAACGGCCTGCGCGGCGCCGGGACGCGCCCGCACCACCTGATAGCCGCGGCGGCCGAGATACCAGATCGGCGCGCTCCAGATGTGGACGAGGCGCGTGAACGGAAAGACGAGGAACAACGTCATGCCGAGCATCAGATGCGCCTTGAAGATCGGATTCACGTCGAGCACATAGTTCGCCGCACCCGGCTGCAAGGTGACGATGGCCTGCGCCCAGTTCATGAACTTCACCATCTCATGACCGTCGAGATGGCCGGCCGACACCGGAATGGTGGCGAGGCCGAGCAGAAGCTGCGCGAACAGAAGAAGCAGGATCGCGGTGTCGCCGAACGAGGACGTCGCGCGGATCCGCGGATCGAACAGACGGCGATGGGTGAGCAGCGAAATGCCGACCAGGCACATCAGGCCGGCGACGCCGCCGGCGACCATCGCCAGCACCTGCTTGAAGCCGTGCGAGATGCCCATCATGTCGAACACCCAGATCGGCGTCAGCAGGCCGACGAAGTGGCCGCCGAAAATCACCAGAATGCCGACATGGAACAGGTTCGAGCCCCACATCAACTGGCGGCGGCGCAAGAGCTGGCTCGATCCGCTGCGCCAGGTGTATTGCTCGCGGTCGAAGCGGACCAGGCTGCCGAACAGGCAGATGATCGCGCACAGATACGGATACCAGCCGAAGGCGATGGAATTGAGTGTCGTATACATCCGTTCCTCCTGCTCAGGCTGCCGGCGTCTTGATGGCGCGCGAGGCGTGGCGCATCCGCGACTGCAATCCGTCGCGGCCGCATGATGACGTGCTCTGCGCGGTGGGGCCGAACTTGACCTCCTCCTCCTCCCAGGCTTCGTCGAGCGCGGCGAAGTCCATCGGATCGGGGTCCGGTCCCTTCAGCAGTTCCTCGACCGCCTCGCGCTCGGGCTTGGCCTCGGCGATGGCGACCAGCGCGTCGAACACCGCCCGGTAGCTCGACGAGCGTCGCTCCAGCCGCTCGGCGATGGCGGCGAGGATATGCGCAGGCTGCGCCAGAAGTTCGCGCGCCGCCTCCACCGGCTGGGTGGAAAGGAATTCGAGGAACAGTGGAATGAAGTCCGGCAGGTCGTTGGCGGTGATGACAAAGCCGGCGTTTTCATAAAGCGTCTTCAGATCGACCATGGCCTGGCCGCGGTCGCGGCTCTCGCCATGGACATGCTCGAACAGATGCAGCGCCAGCGAGCGGCTGCGGTCGAACAACAGGCCGTAGCGCTCCTGCAGATCGTACAGATCGCCGGTCGCGAGCTCCTCGATCAGCACGTCGAGCCGCTCGCGCGCAGCCACCGGCACCAGCCCCTCCTCGTCGAGCACGACGCAGAACAGCGGCGCGGCGGCAACGAGGTCCTCCGAGGGATAGGTCAGGAGCGCGGACAGAACCTTGAACGTTTTCATGACGCAATCTCCATCGGGTTCTTGGGCTTGCGCGGCGCACCGAACAGATTGGTTTCGGTCTCGCCGCCGCCGCAGCCATTGCCGAACGAGAAGCCGCAGGAGCCGCGCATGTCGTAGGCGTCGGCGCCAAGCTCGCGATGCGCGGTCGGGATCACGAAGCGGTCCTCGTAATTGGCCAGCGCCATGATCTTGTACATCTCGTCGATCTGCGCGCCCTTGAGGCCGACACGATTGGCAATCGCCTCGTCGATCACGCCGTCCACCGTCTTGGCGCGCATGTAGGTGCGCATTGCCAGCATGCGCTCGAGCGCCAGCGCCACCGGCTCCTCGTCGCCGGCGGTCAGGAGGTTGGCAAGATAGCGCATCGGAATCCGCAGCGAGCGGACGTCCGGCATCTCGCCGTCGAGACCGATCTTGCCGGCGGACGCCGCCGAGGTGATCGGCGACAGCGGCGGCACGTACCAGACCATCGGCAGCGTGCGATACTCCGGATGCAGCGGGAACGCGACCTTCCACTCCATCGCCATCTTCCAGATCGGCGAGGCCTTGGCGGCTTCCAGCCAGGCATGCGGGATGCCCTGACGCTCCGCCTCCGCGATCACCGACGGATCGTTCGGATTGAGGAACACGTCGAGCTGCGCCTGATAGAGATCGCGCTCGTCCGGCTTGCTGGCGGCTTCCGCGATGCGGTCGGCGTCATAGAGCACGACGCCGAGATAGCGGATGCGGCCGACGCAGGTCTCCGAGCACACCGTCGGCTGGCCGGCCTCGATGCGCGGATAGCAGAAGATGCACTTCTCGGATTTGCCCGACGACCAGTTGTAATAGATCTTCTTGTAGGGGCAGCCCGACACGCACATGCGCCAGCCGCGGCACTTGTCCTGATCGATCAGAACGATGCCGTCTTCCTCGCGCTTGTAGATCGCGCCCGACGGACAGGAGGCGACACAGGCCGGATTGAGGCAGTGTTCGCACAACCGCGGCAGGTACATCATGAAGGTGTTTTCGAACTGGCCGTAGATGTCCTTCTGCACGCCCTCGAAATTGTAGTCGTGCGAGCGCTTGGCGAACTCGCCGCCGAGAATCTCCTCCCAGTTCGGGCCCCACTGGATCTTCTCCAGCCGCTCGCCGGACACCAGCGAGCGCGGCCGCGCGGTCGGCATCGCCTTCATGTCCGGCGCGTTCTGCAGATGCTCGTAATCGTAGGTGAAGGGCTCGTAATAGTCGTCGATCTCCGGCAGATCGGGGTTGGCGAAGATGTTCGCCAGCACCCGCCACTTGCCGCCGATGCGCGGGGCGATCGAGCCGTCGCGCCGGCGCACCCAGCCGCCCTTCCAGCGCTTCTGGTTTTCCCAGTCCTTCGGATAGCCGATGCCGGGTTTGGTTTCGACGTTATTGAACCATGCGTATTCCATGCCTTCGCGGCTGGTCCACACGTTCTTGCAGGTCACGCTGCAGGTATGGCACCCGATGCACTTGTCGAGATTGAGCACCATGGCGATCTGGGCACGGATTTTCATTCTGCAGCCTCCAGGCTTGTGCTCGATGAGGTGAGCGGCTCGTCCAGCCAGTCCACCTTTGCCATCTTGCGAACGACGACAAATTCGTCGCGGTTGGAACCCACGGTGCCGTAGTAATTGAAACCGTAGGCCTGCTGCGCATAGCCGCCGATCATATGGGTCGGCTTGAGCACGACGCGGGTCACCGAGTTGTGGATGCCGCCGCGGTGGCCGGTCTGCTCGGAGCCCGGCACGTTCACGATCTTCTCCTGCGCGTGATACATCATGCACATGCCCTGGCGGACGCGCTGCGACACCACCGCACGCGCCACCAGCGCGCCGTTGGTGTTGAACGCCTCGATCCAGTCGTTGTCGACGATGCCGGCATTCTTGGCGTCGGCCTCGCTGATCCAGACGATCGGGCCGCCGCGCGACAGCGTCAGCATCAGAAGGTTGTCGGTGTAGGTCGAGTGGATGCCCCACTTCTGATGCGGCGTCAGGAAGTTCAGCACGATCGGCTTGTTGCCGTTTGGCTTGCGGTCGATCACCGGGCGCACCGAATGGGTGTCGATCGGCGGTCGATAGACGCAGAAACCCTCGCCGAACGCCCGCATCCACAGATGATCCTGATAGAGCTGCTGACGGCCGGTCAGCGTGCGCCACGGGATCAGCTCGTGCACGTTGGTGTAGCAGGCGTTGTAGCAGACGCTCTCCGATTCAAGTCCCGACCAGATCGGCGAGGAGATGATCTTGCGCGGCTGCGCGACCACGTCGCGGAAGCGGATCTTCTCGTCCTCTTTCGGGATCGCAAGATGGGTGTGGTCGCGGCCGGTGAAGGTGCCGAGCGAGGTCCATGCCTTCACCGCGACCTCGCCATTGGTCTCCGGCGCAAGCGAGAGCAGCACCTCGCAGGCATCGATATCGGTCTCGATCTTCGGCAGGCCCTTGGTCGGTCCCTCGTCGGTGACGACACCGTTGAGGCGCTTGAGCAGTTCGACCTCGTGCTCGGTGTTCCAGGTCATGCCCTTGCCGTTGTTGCCGAGCTTGCTCATCAACGGGCCGAGCGAGGTGTAGCGCTTGTAGAGGTTGGGATAGTCGCGCTCGACCACGGTGACCGTGGGCATGGTCTTGCCGGGGATCGGATCGACCTCGCCCTTCTTCCAGTCCTTGACGTCGAGCGGCTGCGCGATCTCGCCGGCCGAGTCGTGCATGATCGGCGTCAGCACCACGTCCTTCTCGACGCCGAGCACTTCGGGCGCGATCTTCGAGAACGATTTCGCGATGCCCTTGTAGATGTCCCAGTCGGAACGCGACTCCCACACCGGATCGATCGCGGCGGTCAGCGGGTGGATGAAGGGATGCATGTCCGAGGTGTTGAGATCGTTTTTCTCGTACCAGGTCGCGGTCGGCAGCACGATGTCCGAATACATGCAGGTGGTGGACATGCGGAAGTCGAGCGTGACCAGCAGGTCGAGCTTTCCTTCCGGCGCCTCCTCGTGCCAGACCACGTCGGACGGCTTGCGGCCGCCGATATGGCCGAGATCCTTGCCGAGCACGCCGTGGGTGGTGCCGAGCAGGTGCTTGAGGAAATACTCGTGCCCCTTGCCCGACGCGCCGAGCAGGTTGGAGCGCCACACGAACAGATTGCGCGGCCAGTTCTTCGGGTTGTCCGGGTCCTCGCACGACATCTTCAATTCGCCGGACTTCAGCGCCTTGGCGACATAGTCCTTGGCCTCCATGCCGGACGCCGCCGCCTGCTTGGCGACTTCGAGCGGGTTGGTCTGAAGCTGCGGCGCCGAGGGCAGCCAGCCCATGCGTTCGGCGCGCGCGTTGTAATCGATCAGCGCGCCATCCCACGGCCCCATCGGTGCGGTCGGCGACAGCACGTCCTTGACGTCCAGCGTTTCGTAGCGCCACTGGTCGGTGTGGGCGTAGAACGCCGAGGTCGAGTTCATCTGCCGCGACGGCCGGCCCCAGTCGAGAGCGAAGGTGAGCGGCACCCAGCCGGATTGCGGCCGCAGCTTCTCCTGGCCGACATAATGCGACCAGCCGCCACCGGACTGGCCGACGCAACCGCACATCACCAGCATGTTGATGATGCCGCGGTAGTTCATGTCCATGTGGTACCAGTGATTGAGGCCGGCGCCGACGATCACCATCGAGCGGCCCTTGGTCTTCTCGGCATTGCGCGCGAACTCGCGCGCCACCGTGATGATCTGATCGCGCGGCACGCCGGTGATCTGCTCCGCCCAGGCCGGCGTGTAGGGCTCGATCTCGTCGTAGCTCTTGGCGATGTTCTCGCCGCCGAGCCCGCGATCGACGCCGTAATTGGCGAGGAACAGGTCATACACCGAGGCGACCACCGTCTCCCCGTCGGCGAGCTGCAGCGTCTTCACCGGAATGTTACGGGCCAGCACGCTCGGATGATCGGTGCCGCGGAACTGATCGTGCTCGCGATTGCCGAAATACGGGAATCCGACCTTGGCGACATCGTCCTGAATCTCCATCAGCGACATGCGCAGCTTGATCTCGCGCGTGCCCGAGGCCTTCTCCTCGAGATTCCACTTGCCCTTCTCGCCCCAGCGGAAACCAATCGAGCCGTTCGGCGCGACGATCTCGCCGCTCGCCTCGTCATAGGCGACGGTCTTCCATTCCGGATTGTTGGCTTCGTCAAGGCCGCCGGCGAAATCGGAGGCACGCACGAAGCGGTCCGGCACGTAGTGCTCGCCCTGCTTCACCAGACGCACCAGCATCGGCATGTCGGTGTAGCGACGCACGTAGTCGTCGAAATACTCCGTCTTCTTGTCGATGTGGAATTCGCGCAGGATGACATGGCCCATCGCCATCGCCACCGCCGCGTCTGTGCCCTGCTTCGGCGACATCCACATGTCGGCGAATTTCGATGCCTCGGAATAATCCGGGCAGATCACCACGCTCTTGGCGCCCTTGTAGCGCGCCTCGGTGTAGAAGTGCGCGTCCGGCGTGCGCGTCTGCGGCACGTTGGAGCCCCACAGGATCAGGAAGCCCGCATTGTACCAGTCGGCGCTTTCCGGCACGTCGGTCTGCTCGCCCCAGGTCTGCGGCGAGGCCGGCGGCAGGTCGCAATACCAGTCGTAGAACGACATGCAGACGCCGCCGAGCAGCGACAGATAGCGGGCGCCCGAAGCGTAGCTGACCATCGACATCGCCGGAATCGGCGAGAAGCCGAACACCCGGTCGGGTCCGTGGGCCTTCACCGTATAGGCGTTCGCCGCGCCGATGATCTCGTTGACCTCGTCCCAGCTCGCGCGAACGAAACCGCCGAGACCGCGACGCCTGGTGTAGGCGGCGCGCTTCTCGGGATTCTCGACGATCGACTTCCACGCCGCGACCGGCGTCAACGTCGCCCGCGCCGCGCGCCACAGCTTGAGCAGCCGTGAGCGCACCAGCGGGTATTTCACGCGATTGCCGGAATACAGGTACCAGCTATAGCTCGCGCCGCGCGGACAGCCGCGCGGCTCGTGATTGGGCAGATCGGGCCGCGTGCGCGGATAGTCGGTCTGCTGGGTTTCCCAGGTGACGATGCCGCCCTTGACATAAACCTTCCACGAGCACGAGCCCGTGCAGTTCACGCCGTGCGTGGAGCGCACGATTTTGTCGTGCTGCCAGCGCTTGCGGTAACCGTCCTCCCACGTCCTGTCTTCGGTCGTGGTGATGCCGTGACCGCCGGCGAATTCGGTTTTGGTTTTCGTGAAGAACGAAAGCCTGTCAAGAAAATGGCTCATCAGCCTCTCCTTACTGGGCGGGTTGAGCGAGCGGTGCCGTCGCACCTCGCCGCTCGATGTCATGAAGCAGGCCGCCCTTGCGGGTATAAACGACCCAGGTGATCACTACGCAGGTGACGTAGAAGAAGAAGAAACCCCACAGCGCACCCTCGACGCCGCCGCTCAGATCGATCGACGTGCCGAAGGATTTCGGGATGAAGAAGGCGCCGAACGCCGCGATCGCCGAGGTGAATCCGGTGATCGCCGCCGATTCCTTCTCCGCCTGACGCACACGCGTGGCGGCATCGGCCTGCGGCATCAGGCGATCCATCTCCTTGCGCATGATGTTGGGAATCATCTGGAAGGTCGATGCGTTGCCGACGCCGGTGGCGAAGAACAGCAACAGGAACATCGCGAAGAATCCCCAGAACGCGCCAGGCTGCTCCTTGATGCCGATGAAGTAGAGGATGCCGAGCACGCCGAGCATCATCACCACGAACACCCACAGCGTGACGCGTCCGCCGCCCCATTTGTCCGAGATCCATCCGGTGGCAGAGCGCGACAGCGCGCCGACCAGCGGGCCGAGGAAGACGAACGGCAGCACGTTGACACTCGGGAACAGGATCTTCGCCAGCAGCGGGAAGCCCGCCGAATAGCCGATGAAGGAGCCGAAGGTGCCGGTGTAGAGCCAGCACATCACCCAGTTGTGCTTGCGCTGGAAGATCACCGCCTGATCGGCGAACGACGCCTTCGCCGAGGCGATGTCGTTCATACCGAACCACGCGGCAAAGGCGCTGACGGCAATGAACGGCACCCAGACGAAACCGGCGTTCTGCAGCCACAGCGGCACCTGGCGGCCGCCCTCCGTCACCATCAGCGGATCGCCACCGAACCAGCCGAGCACGCCGGCGGTGATGACGAGCGGCACCACGAACTGCACCGTGCTGACGCCGAGATTGCCGAGACCGGCATTGAGCGCAAGCGCGTTCCCCTTCTCCGAGCGTGGGAAGAAGAAGGAGATATTGGCCATCGACGAGGCGAAGTTGCCGCCGCCGAGGCCGCACAGCAGCGCCAGCCCCAGGAACACGGCGTAAGGCGTCGAGGGCGTTTGCACCGCGTAGCCGATGCCGACCGCCGGGATCATCAACGACCAGGTCGCCAGCGTGGTCCACAAACGGCCGCCAAAGATCGGCACCATGAACGAGTAGAACACCCGCAGCACGGCACCGGAGATGCCCGGCAACGCCGCCAGCCAGAACAGTTCAGACGTGGTGAACTTGAAACCGACTGACGGCAGCTTTGCCACCACCACCGACCAGACCTGCCAGATGGCGAACGACAAGAGCAGCGCCGGGATCGAGATCCAAAGGTTGCGCCGCGCGATGGCGCGTCCCTTGGTCTCCCAGAACTCGCGATCTTCGGGCCTCCAGTCCGTGAGCACCGCGCCCGAAAGCGCACCGATGTGCTCGGGCTTGTGGATCTCCTCCATTTCCGGAAGCTGCGGCAGCTTCTTCAGCTGTTCGCCGACAACGCCCTGCTCCATCTGCCGGACCGCGAGGTGCATCCAGATCAGCGAGCCGGTGACGATCAGGAACAGCAGCATGAAGCAACTGGTCCAAAGCCCGGTGAGATCGTTCAACGCGCCGAAGGCGATCGGCAGCACGAACCCGCCGAGGCCGCCGATCATGCCGACAAGGCCGCCGACCGCGCCGACGCTGTTGGGATAGTAAACGGGGATGTGCTTGTAGACCGCAGCCTTGCCCAGCGCCATGAAGAAGCCGAGCACGAAAACCGAGACCACGAAGGGCACAAGGCCCATTTCCATGTGGAAAGTGGCGGTGCCCCTCACCGTCCGCACGACATACTCGGCCGGCGGATAGGACAGGATGAAGGTGCAGGCGATGCCGACAAGGAACGTCCAGTACATCACCCGCCGCGCGCCGTAGCGATCCGACAGATGACCGCCATAGGCGCGGAACACCGACGCAGGGAACGAGAATGCCGCCGCCATCATGCCGGCGCTCTTGATGTCGACATGGTAAACGTTGATCAGATACTGCGGCAGCCACAGCGACAGCGCGACGAACGCGCCAAACACGTAGAAATAGTACAGCGCGAAGCGCCAGACCTGCATGTTCTTCAGCGGCTCGAGCTCGAGCCAGACGCTCTTGGGCTTCTCGTGGCGTTCGCGCCGCGCGCGCACCACCGGATCCTCTTCCGAGAACAGCCAGAAAACGATGCCCATGACGCCGATGGCCAGCGCCCAGATCTGGGCCACCATCTGCCAGCCATAAGCGACCAGTACGAACGGGGCGACGAACTTGGTCACCGCCGCGCCGACATTGCCGGCACCGAAGATGCCGAGCGCCGTGCCCTGCTTCCCGGCGCCATAAAAGCGCGAGACGTAGGCGACGCCGACCGCGAACGAGCCGCCCGCGATGCCGACGAAAAACGCCGCGACGAGGAATTGCGGATAGGTATGGGCCCAGGTCAGCATATAGGTCGCGATCGCGGCCGCCAGCATCACCACGGTATAAACGCGCCGCCCGCCATACTGGTCGGTCCACACGCCAAGAATCAGCCGAATGAGCGATCCGCTCAGAATGGGCATACCAACCAGCAAGCCGAACTCGGTCTCATTGAGCCCGAGCTTCTGCTTGATGCTGATGCCGATGATGGAGAAAATCGTCCAGACCGCGAAGCAGACCGTGAACGAGATCGTTGAGAGCCACAGAGCCTTGCCTGATGAAGCGCTCGGCGAAGCCGGGGAATGCATGGTGATCTCCACATGAGAGCCCGCATAATCGGGCATGAAGACATCACAGCATCAACGAAAATAGGAATTGTTCTGCATCAATATCGTACATATAAAATAGATGCATTGCACCAAAATATCTGCAGCATATCGCAATGCGATACAAAAATGATGTACCGCAAGCGGCGCCTTGATATAAATCAATTCACGGTGAAAAAATCGACGTTATGGCGGCAAAACGCCGGCGCCGCGATTCGCGGACACCGGCGCCGGCTTCGCCATACGGATATGGCGCGTGGCACACGCGGCGCCGTTATTTGACCACGATAGTGCCCACCATTCCCGCTTCGCGATGACCGGGGATGAGGCAGGCATATTCAAATACGCCGGCCTTGGTGAATTTCCAGAGCAACTCACCGCTCTTGCCGGGCTCGATGTGCTTGGCATTCGGCAGATCGCCGTGCGGCATGTCGGAGTGCTTCTTCATCTCCTCGCCATGCTCGAGGTTTTCCTGCGCCGTCCCCAGCACGATTTCATGCAGCAGCTCGCCGCGATTGCGCAGCACGAACTTGACCTGCTCGCCCTTCTTGATCTCGAGACGCGCCGGCTCGTACATCATCTTGCCGTCGCCCTCCGCCATCACGATCTCGATCAGGCGCGCCGGCTTGCGGGCCTGCCCCGGCTCGCCTGCGGCATAACTCTCGGCATGCTGGTGATGGTCGTCATGGGCCATCGCCGCGCCGACGCCGGCCCACATCATGCCCGCGCCGGCCGCACCCGCCATCGCCGCGATGGCAAGACCCGCGATCATGCGGCGGCCTGCGTTCGTTCCATTCGTCATAGCGTATCTCCTTCAGAATCCTCGATGTGAAATCTAGAACGCTTCCGCCGCGGCGGAAGGATCGGATGACGCGGTTTCCTGCCGCAGCCGCTCTAGCGGCTTCGCCCCGAAGCGCAGGAACAAGACCGGCGTCAGCACGGCGTCGAGCAGCGTCGCACTGATCAGGCCGCCGAAAATCGTCACCGCCACCGGATGCAGGATCTCCTTGCCCGGCGTCGCGGCGTCGATCAGCAGCGGCACCAGCGCCACGCCCGCCGACAGCGCCGTCATCAGGACGGGCGTGACGCGCTCCAGGCTGCCGCGCACCACCAGCTCGCGACCGAACGGCATGCCCTCCTGCACAGCAAGGTTGATGGTATGGCTGATCTTGAGAATGCCGTTGCGCGCGGCGATACCGGTGAGCGTGATGAATCCGATCATCGAGGCGACCGACAGCGGCTGGCCCGCCAGCCACAGCGCGATCACCGAGCCGACCAGCGCCAGCGGCACGTTGCCCATCACGATCAGCGCCAGCGCCGCCGAGCGATAGCGGCTGTAGAGAATGGCGAAGATCAGCGCCAGCGACAGCAGCGACAGGATGCCGATGGTGCGGCTGGCCTCCTCCTGCGCCTGGAAGGTGCCTTCGAGGCGTGCGTAGAACCCCTCCGGCAGTTTCGTCGTGTCGATCACGCCGCGGATCGCGGTCACGACCTTCGCCGTGTCGGCGCCGGCCGCGGTGTTGGCGAACACCACGACGCGGCGGCGGCCGTTCTCGCGCAGGATCTGGTTGGGGCCTTCGGTCTCCTTGATGTCGGCGAGCTGGCGCGCCGGCACCCATCCGGCCGGCGTCTCGATCAGAAGATCGCCGAGCCGCTGGGTGGTGCGCAGGCTGTCGGGCAGCCGCATCACCACGTCGAAGCGGCGATAGCCGTCGACCACGCGCGAGACGATGCGGCCGTTGGAGAGCCGGCTCAGTTGCTCGACCACCGCGCCAGGCTGCACGCCATAGAGCGCGGCGCGGCCGTAATCGACGCGAATTTCGAGTTGCGGGATCAGCACCTGTTTTTCGACCTGCAGATCGACCAGTCCCGGAAGGACGGCGAGCTTTTCGCGCATCGCCTCGGCCGAGGCACGCAATCCGTCGAGATCGTCGCCGAAAATCTTCAGCGCCAGTTCGGCGCGCACGCCGGACAGGATGTGGTCGAGCCGGTGCGAGATCGGCTGGCCGACATTGATCGCCGCCGGCAGCACGCCAAGACGCGCGCGCAGGTCGGCCACCACTTCGGCCTTGGAGCGCGACGACGGCTTGAGATCGATTTCGAGATCGGAGGAATGCACGCCCTCGGCGTGTTCGTCGAGTTCGGCGCGCCCGGTGCGGCGGCCGACGCTCTCCACCTCCGGCACTTCCAGCACCAGCCGTTCGGCGATCAGGCCGACGCGGTTGGATTCGGCGAGCGACATGCCGGGATTGAAGGCGAGATTGATGGTGAAGGTGCCCTCGTTGAACGCGGGCAGGAAGGCGCGCGGCAGCAGCCACGCCGCCGTGCCCGCCGCCATCACCGCCGCCACGGCGGCGACGATCACCATGCGCTGATGCGCGAACGCATGCTCGAGCAGCACGGCGTTGCCGCGCTTGAGCATCCGCACCAGCGCGCTGTCGCCATGCTCCAGCCGCTTGGCATTCGGCAGCATGTAATAAGCCATCACCGGCGTCAGCGTCACCGAAACCGCGAGGCTGGCGAGAATCGAGATGATGTAGGCCTGCCCGAGCGGCGCGAACAGCCGCCCCTCGATGCCCGACAGCGCGAACAGCGGCACGAACACCAGCACGATGATCATGGTGGCGTAGACGATGCCCGAGCGCACCTCCTGCGAGGCCACGACGATGACGTCGAACACCGAGCGCGGCTCGCCCAGCGCGCGGTTCTCGCGCAGGCGGCGGAAGATATTCTCGACATCGACCACCGCGTCGTCCACCAGTTCGCCGATGGCAATCGCAATGCCGCCGAGCGTCATGGTGTTGATCGACAGCCCGGCGAAATAGAAGATCACCGCCGTGGTCAGGATCGACACAGGAATCGCGGCGAGCGAGATCGCCGTGGTCCGCCAGTTCAAAAGGAACGCAAACAGCACCACCGCAACCACAAGCCCCGCTTCCAGCAGCACGCGCTCGACATTGCCGATCGAGGCTTCGATGAAATTGGCCTGCCGGAACACGATCTGGTCGGCGCGCATGCCCTTGGGCAGCGAGGCGGTGAGTTCAGCCAGGGCCTGCTCGATCTCGCGCGTCAGCGTGACGGTGTCGACGCTCGGCTGCTTCTCGATCGAGACGATCACCGCCGGCTTGCCCATATAGCCGGCCTCGCCGCGCTTCACCTTCGGCGCGAAATCGATGGTCGCGACCTGCCGCAGATAGACCGGCGCGCCATTGACCTGCGCCACCACCACCGAGCGCAGATCGTCGAGACTGGTGGTGCGGCCGATGTTGCGGATCAGATATTCGCGCGAATGCTGGTCGGTGAAGCCGCCGCCGGTGTTGACGCCGAACTGGGCGAGCGCCTGCTCGACCTGCTCGTAGGTGACGCCAAGGCTGCGCAGCGCCGGCGGATTCGGCGCGACGCGATATTGCCGGACCTCGCCGCCGATCGGGATCACCTGCGCGACGCCGGGAATCGACAAAAGGCGCGGCCGCACCGTGAAGTCGGCGGCCTCGCGCACCTCCATCGGCGTCGCGGCGTCGCTGGTCATCGCCACCAGCAGGACCTGACCCATCAGCGAATTGATCGGCCCCATCTGCGGATTGGAGCCGAGCGGCAACTGGCTGCGGATCATCGCAAGCCGCTCGGCGATCTGCTGGCGGTTGCGGTAAATATCGGTGCCCCAGTCGAATTCGACATAGATGATCGACAGCCCGATGCCGGAGATCGAGCGCACGCGGGTGACGCCGGGCACGCCGTTCATTTGCGTCTCGATCGGAAAGCTGACGAGTTGTTCGACCTCCGGCGGCGCGAAGCCTTCCGCCTCGGTCAGGATGGTGACGGTCGGCTTGTTGAGATCGGGAAACACATCGACCGGCAGGCGGCTCGCGCTGAAAATACCGAGCAGCACCAGCACCAGCGAGGCGGCCAGCACCAGCAGCCGGTTGCGCAGCGCGCTGGTGACGAGAAAGCGGAACATCGAACGTCCTCCCTATCGCACCTGGCCGAGCAATTCGGCACCCTGCACCACGATGCGGTGGCCCTCATCCAGCCCGCTGGCGACAAAGACGCGCTCACCGTCGAGCGGCTCGGTCCGCACCACGCGCGGCACGAACTGCTCGGCGGAGACATGCTCGTAGACCACGTCCTGACCGCTGCCGCTCCGCACGATGGCGGCGCGCGGCACGGCGATGCCGGTGCGCTCCTCGGCCGTGGTCACCAGCACGGTGACGAACTGTCCGGCATGCAGGCCGGCATTGTCGCCCTCCACCGCGAACTGCACCGGGATCGACTGGTTGCGGCCGGCGAAACCCGAGCCGCGGAAAGACAGCGGATAGCTCCTGTCCTGTCCCGAGCGCGCGAAAGCGCTGTGAATCTGCGGCACCGCGTCGATGGTCAGCGCCTCGACCCACAGCCGCGCCGGATCGACGACGTTGAAGATCACCGCATTCGACGGCGCGATCTGCCCCGCCACCGGCACGCCCTCGGCAATCACGCCATCGACCGGTGCGATCAGCGCCTCCGGCTCGCGCCGCGCCTTGTCGAGCGCCGCCCGGCGGTCCTTCAGCCCCTGCAATTCGATCCGGGTGTCCTCGAGTTGCGAGCGCGGCACCGCGCCGCCCGGCACCAGCGTCTCGTAACGCGCGAGGCGCCGCTCCACGATCGACATCTGCTGATCGAGTTCGCCCTGGCGCTGACGCATGTCGGACAGGTCGATCGCCTGGATCGGCGGCTCGACATAAGCGAGAACGTCCCCCTTCTTCACCATGGAGCCGAGACGCGGAAAGCCGCCCGCCGGCGGCGACAGCCGCCCGCCGACCGAAGCCTGCACATAGCCGCTGGCGTTGGGATCGGGCATCACCCGGCCCGGCAGTTCGATGGCGCGGCGCTGCACCGACGATTGCGTCACCATGCTGCGGACCGCCAGAATGCGCTGCGTGCTTTTCGGCATGAACACCGCGCCGTCGGCGAGCCGCTTGGCGGCGTCGCGCGCGATCTCGTTCGGCGCGGCATCGCTCGCGCCATCCTGCCCGTCATGCGCCGACGATGGCGACGGCACAACGCCCGCCAGCATCGCCGCCAGCACGAGCATCGAGGCCACACCGGCTGGCCGGCGCACCCGCCGCGCAACGAAATAACCGATCGCCGCGCCGATCAGCCCGGCGACCAGAACCAGCAGCAGATTATGTCGTAGCCAGTCGGCGATGCCGCCGCCCGCCGCCGTCTCCGCCTCATGTCCGTCCGCAACGGGAATGACCAGCGTCAGCGGCAACAGATCGCTGCGGCCGCCTCGCGTTACCGTGACGTCGAGATCGTAACTTCCGGGCGTCGCCGTCCACGGCGCGTGGATGTGATAGGGCGTGCCCGATTTACTGCTCGCCGCATGCGTGCCGGACGGCGTCTTCACTTCGACGCTGGCGCCCTCCACCGGAGCGTTGCTGGCGAAATCGTCGAGATAGAGCACGAGTTCGCCGCTCTGCGCGACGGCGACAAGCTCGTAGAGATCGGAGGCGACTTCGGCGCGCGGCGCGACATTGGCGGCCGGCGGTGGGGCGGACGCCGCATGATCGTGGTCGTCATGGGCCGACAGCGGCAGGAACGGCGTCAAGCCGAGCAAAATGGCAAGCACGATGGCCGCGCCACGCGCAGCACGAATTCCGGAAAGCATCGAAAAGTCCTCGTCTGGTCAAAGGCAGCCGCATGCGGCCTCGAAAGCCGGCGGCGTGACAATTCAGACGAAGGATCGAGGAGGTTTGCGCAGGGCTTCGGGATCGACGCCCGCCCCGTTCGCCGGCGGCTCGAAGCCGGGCATCAATGCGCGCAGCGGCGGCGACATCCCGCCCGCTGGCGCGAGAACGGCAAGGGCCGAGCCGCAGCAGCTCACGCCCGGCCCGCAACAGCCGACGGCGCAGCCGCCGGTGTCGATCGGATCGGCCGGCGATTCGCCGGAGGCGACGCGCAGTTCATGCACCGCCGCCTGTCCGGCCGCGGCCGGAGCGGCAACCTCATCGGCCGCCTGAACGGCAGCGGCATGATTCGACGCGACATGACTCGGCGCAACGGGGTTCGCCGTAACATGCACATGCCCGACATGAACGTGGCCCGGCATGGCGTTATGGGCCTGCGCGGCGGACACAAGCCATGGCGCGGCGATCAGCGCGACCGCCACGGCCAGAACCTGCAAGGCAAACCGAAACAAACCCATGGCGGCAGGCTATCACACCGCTTTGCGGCCTGAACAGGGCAGGCAATGCCGCGTGTGAACGCCCCCGAGCGACCTGCCCGGCGGTCAAAACTGATTTTTGGGGAATTCCGGCCTCCAGCCGGTGACGGCCATGCCGATCATCAAATTGGTGGGCGCACCAGGGCTCGAACCTGGGACCCGCTGATTAAGAGTCAGCTGCTCTACCAACTGAGCTATGCGCCCAATTTGATGGAAAACCCGCGCGGCAAAACCGCGTCGAGAGCCGGTCGTTTAGCAAAGCGCTCCGGCGATGTCCAGCAATGCGGCAGCAGTTTTTACGCCCGCCGGAGCGGGATATCTGATTGGACTGTGGATGATTTTCGAACGGGGTGCGGCGCTGCCCGACTATGTAGGCAGCTCCATGGACCTGCCCTCTCCCGCGAGCCGGAAACCCGGCTCCTCATGGTGAGGCGCGAGGCGCAGCCTCGCGTCTCGAACCCTGAGGCCATGGCACAAGTGCCCCGGATTGAAGTGCGGTATGGAATGCCGCTCCGCTGATCCGTGGCCGTTCCAGTCTCCGAATGTGGAATGGTCCCGGTTCCGCGAGGCAGCGTTAAGACGCTGCATCGCGCCCGGGACACATGTCCTCATCCTTCGTCAGAGCCGCTCGGAGCGGTCGCGGCGCGGGCCGCGATCCTCGCGGTCGAAATGGTGGCGGAAGCCATGCTCGCCGCCGCGGCGGAAGCCCGGCCCGCTCCAGAAACCGCCCAGCCGCTCCATCCGGGTCAGCATGGCGAGCCGGCGCTTCTGGCCCTCGTCGAGGCTCTTGTAGAGCGGCTCGGCGGCATCGGCGATCTTCTTCAGGCTCGCCGCCTCGGCCGCCATCGTATCGGCCCGCTCACGCAGCCGTGCGATCTGATCGACCGGCGCGCGCTCCGCCGGCTTGGCGTCCTTGTTCTGCTCGCGTTCGGCGCGGCGCGCCTCCCACTCCTTGGCCCGCGCGTTGGCGTTGTCCATCCGCTGCTTGGCGAAATCGCGCACCGCGGTCTCCACCGCAGGCCAGTTCTTCTCCTGATCGGGCGTCAGTTTCAGCCCGGCCTTGACCGCCGCGATCCGCGCGTCGACGAACGCGGCCCGATCCTCGAGGCTCATGCGATGATGCATCCGATCGTGCGGGCCGCGATGCTGCGCATAGACCGCGCCCGTGGTCAGCAAGGTGGCTGCGGCGACACCGGCAAGAAAAATCTTTTTCATGGCACTCTCCAGTTTTGATGCCATGAAGATGGCAGCGCCCGCGCCGCATTCAACTTAAGCTTTCGACACGTTGCTGAACGTGCGTTCATCGTCGCGATCACGCGCAAATGAAAACGGCGCCGTGCAAGACGGCGCCGTTGTTGCGGGAAGTGTTGTTCCTCATGGTGAGGAGCGAGGCACCGCCTCGCGTCTCGAACCATGAGGCCACAAGCAGTAACCGATATGGCACAGCCCCATCCTTCGAGACGCGCGCGATGCGCGCTCCTCAGGATGAGGCCGTGACACTCAACCCGCGATCAGTGTCCCGCCGCCGCGGCGGCCGGAATGTCGCGCTGGCGCTTCATCACGATCTTGTTCAGCGCGCTGAGATACGCCTTGGCCGAGGCCACCAGCGTATCCGGATCGGAGGCACGTGCGGTCATCGAGCGGCCGTCCTGCGACAGCCGCACCGACACCTCGGCCTGCGCGTCGGTGCCTTCGGTCACGGCGTGGACCTGATACAGTTCCAGCCTGGCCTCGTGCGGCACCAGCGACTTGATGGCGTTGAACACCGCATCGACCGGGCCGTTGCCTTCCGCCTCGTCGATCCTGACCTTGCCGTCCACTTCCACCTTCATGGTGGCGCGCTGCGGACCATGGGTGCCGGCGATCACCGTCAGCGACACCAGACGGATGTGATCGTGCGAGGTCGCCAGTTCCTGATCGACCAGCGCCTCGATGTCCTCGTCGTAGATGTCCTTCTTGCGGTCGGCCAACGCCTTGAAGCGCACGAACGCATCCTGCAACTGGTTCTCGGCCAGCTTGTAGCCCAGTTCCTCCAGCTTGTGCTGGAAGGCGTGGCGGCCGGAATGCTTGCCCATCACCAGCGAGGTCTGCTTCACGCCGACACTCTCCGGCGTCATGATCTCGTAGGTCTGGGCATTTTTCAGCATGCCGTCCTGATGGATGCCGCTCTCGTGCGAAAACGCATTCCGTCCGACGATGGCCTTGTTGTACTGCACCGCGAACGAGGTCGCCGCCGACACCAGCTTGGAGGCGCGGGTCAGCATCGTGCTCTCGACGTTGCACCAGTACGGCATGACGTCGCCGCGGGTTTTGATCGCCATCACGACCTCTTCCAGCGCGGCGTTGCCCGCCCGCTCGCCGATGCCGTTGACGGTGCACTCGATCTGGCGCGCGCCGCCCTCGACGCCGGCCAGCGAGTTGGCGACGGCCAACCCCAGATCGTCATGGCAGTGCACCGAGAAGATCGCCTTGTCGGCGTTCGGCACCCGCTCGCGCACGGTCTTGAACATCCGCCGGTATTCGTCCGGCACCGCATAGCCCACGGTGTCCGGCAGGTTGATGGTGGTGGCGCCGGCCGCGATCGCGGTCTCGACGCATTTGCACAGATAGTCGATCGGAGTGCGGGTCGAATCCATCGCCGACCATTCGACATCCTCGACCAGGTTGCGAGCCTGCGTCACCGTCGCGGTGATGATCTCCAGCACCTCGGCCTCGCTCTTGCGCATCTGGTGCGCCAGATGGATCGGCGACGTGGAGACGAAGGTGTGGATGCGGCCGCGCCGGGCATGGCGCACCGCCTCGCCGGCGCGGGCGATGTCGGCGGGAATGGCGCGGGCCAGACCCGCGATCACCGCGTTCTTGGCGTTCCTGGCGATCTCGGCGACCGCCTCGAAATCGCCGACCGAGGCGATCGGAAAGCCGGCCTCGATGATGTCGACGCCCATGCCGTCGAGCAGTTCGGCGACCTCCAGCTTTTCCTCATGGGTCATGGTGGCGCCGGGACACTGCTCGCCGTCGCGCAGGGTGGTGTCGAAAATCACGACGCGATCTTTTGCCGACGCGGTGCCGGACGTATTGGCGGTGGTCATGGATCAATCCTTTGGTCAGATGCGCCGCTGCGGGCGCTCGGGTTTCGATGCTTCATCCACAATCCCCTGAGTGCCCAGGCGCGCGCCCGGACGGCCCTCAGGGGCAAATAAGAAGCAGAAGCCCGGCAAGGCGGCGCGACGCGGGAACCGACGCGGTCCGGGACGCGGGCGAACGCAAGGCAAAACCGGCGGCAACCGCCACCGTGTCCCGCAGTCCGACCCTGATGCCGCGACCTGTCATCATCGACCCAAACGCCTTCAAACCTTCTGAGCGCCGTAGCTGAGCGCCATCGCTCGAAGCGATGATCCGTCCAAACCGTTGACGGATCGTTATCCATCATGGCCAGACGCCCAGCGCCAGTGCCGGTTCTAGACGAGAACGGGCAGCGCCCGCAACGCCAAAAAGGGTCAGCTACCCTGCCCCTTTTGCAGCCCGTTGCCGCTGCCGGCGCGGCTCGCGGGCTTCGCAGCTGGAGCCGGTTTGCGCCGCACGCCGGCGCGGCGCGGGCCCTCCTTCTCCAGCGCCTCGCGGGCCTTCTCCAGCTCCTTCGCGGTACCGTCGGCTTTCTTCGGAAACTGCAGATTAAGCCGCTCCAGCGCGGTGACGACGGCCGAACTGACGACGAGGCGCGCGAACCATTTGTGATCCGCCGGCACCACGATCCACGGCGCGTGCCCGGCGGCGGTATGACCGATCAGATCCTGATAGGCCGCCTGATACTTGTCCCAGTAGCCACGCTCGGTGACGTCGCCCAGCGAGAACTTCCATTTCTTCGCCGGCTCATCGAGACGGTCGAGGAAACGCTGGCGCTGCTCCTCCTTCGACAGATTGAGGAAGAATTTCAGGATCACGGTGCCGTTGCGCGACAGATAACGCTCGAAACCGGAGATGTCCTCGAAACGCTCGCGCCAGATGTTCCTGGTGACGAGTTGCGCCGGCAGCTTCTCCTTGGCCAGCACCTCGGGGTGCACGCGCACCACCAGCAGCTCCTCGTAATAGGAGCGGTTGAAGATGCCGATGCGGCCGCGCTGCGGCAGCGCGATGGCGCTGCGCCAGAGATAATCGTGATCGAGCTCCAGCGAGGTCGGCTGCTTGAAGGCGTGCACCTCGCAGCCCTGCGGATTGACGCCGGACATCACATGCTCGACCGCGCCGTCCTTGCCCGCCGCATCCATGCCCTGAAAAATCAGCAGCAGCGACCAGCGGTCGTCAGCGTAGAGTTTTTCCTGCAGGTCGCGGATCTTCTTGCGGTTGGCGTCGGTGATCCGCTTGCCCTCCGCCTTGCTGAGACCGCCCTTCTCCGCCGGCTTGTGCGATTTCAAATGGAAGTCGCGCGAACCGTCGATGGTGAACGGCTCGACATAGGGCTTCAGCCCCGCTGTGCTAGCGTGCCTGTCCTTGCGATTGGCCATGGTCCGGCGCCGCTCCTGTTTCCGGCCCCAACGCTATACGCAGGCCGGACCGCGCGCCAACGAAAAAGGACCGCGCCGGGGCGCGGTCCTTTCAACATGACTTGTAATGTCGATTTAATACGCAGTTAATGTGCGCGGATCAGTTCCTGGTCTTGTCGACCAGTGCCTTCTGCTTGATCCACGGCATCATGTCGCGCAGCTTCTCGCCAACCGCCTCGATCTGATGGGCGTTGGCGCGGGCGCGGGTCGCCTTGAACGACGACTGGTTGACCTTGTTCTCCAGCATCCAGTCGCGGGTGAACTTGCCGGTCTGGATGTCGTCGAGGATGCGCTTCATCTCCGCCTTGGTTTCCGGCGTGATGACGCGCGGACCGGAGACATACTCGCCATATTCCGCGGTGTTGGAGATCGAGTAATTCATGTTGGCGATGCCGCCTTCATAGATCAGGTCGACGATCAGCTTCATTTCGTGCAGGCACTCGAAATACGCCATCTCCGGCGCGTAGCCGGCTTCCACCAGCGTCTCGAAGCCGGCGCGGATCAGTTCGACCACACCGCCGCACAGCACCGCCTGCTCGCCGAACAGATCGGTCTCGCACTCTTCCTTGAACGAGGTCTCGATGATGCCGGCGCGGCCGCCGCCGATCGCCGACGCATAGGACAGGCCGAGATCGTGGGCGTTGCCCGAGGAATCCTTGTGGACCGCGATCAGGCAGGGCACGCCGCCACCGCGCTGATACTCCGAACGCACGGTGTGGCCCGGGCCCTTCGGCGCCACCATCAGCACGTCGATGTCGGCACGCGGATCGATCAGGTTGAAGTGGACGTTGAGGCCGTGCGCGAACAAAAGCGCCGCGCCGTTCTTCATGTTGTCGTGCAGGTGATCGCGGTAGATGTCGCCCTGCAATTCGTCAGGGGTGAGCATCATCACCACGTCGGCCCACTTCGCGGCCTCGGCGACGTCCATCACCTTGAAGCCGGCGGCTTCGGCCTTCTTCGCCGACGCGGAGCCCTTGCGCAGCGCGATCGCGACGTCCTTGACGCCGGAATCCTTCAGGTTCAGCGCGTGGGCGTGACCCTGGCTGCCGTAACCGATGATGACGACCTTCTTGCCCTTGATCAGGTTCAAGTCGGCGTCGCGATCGTAGTAAACCCGCATCGTCTCTGCTCCTCGTCGGCCGCGATGGGCCATCTGGCGTGCTGTCTGGGCGGCCGGGAGCGCCCCTGGAAAATCCGGCCGAATTCCGGGGTTGTCTAATGCATTTTCCGGTGAAGTGAAATCGCGTTTTTGCAGGGCCCGCCTGCTTTACATGCCTTCCGGGCCCCGACCGATGGCGGCGACGCCGGTGCGCGACACCTCGATCAGACCGAGCGGCAGCATCAAGGCCACGAACTGGTCGACCTTGTCGGGATTGCCCGTGATCTCGAACACGAAGCTCTCGATGGTGGCGTCGATCACGCGGGCGCGGAAGGCCTCGGCGAGGCGCAGCGCCTCGATGCGCGGATCGCCAACGCCCTTCACCTTGACCATCGCCAGTTCGCGCTCGATCGAGCGGCCGGTCAGCGTCATGTCCACCACCTTGTAGACCGGCACCATGCGGTCGAGCTGGTGCTTGATCTGCTGGATCACCATCGGGGTGCCGGTGGTGACGATGGTGATGCGCGACATGTGCTTGTGATGCTCGGTCTCCGACACCGTCAGGCTTTCGATGTTGTAGCCGCGGCCCGAGAACAGGCCGATCACGCGCGCCAGCACGCCCGGCTCGTTCTGCACCAGCACCGAGAGCGTGTGCGTCTCATTCGGATCGTGCCGTTCCTCGATGAAATAGGCCGAGGCCGGCTGTTCAGTCGTATCGTTCGCAACCATCGTTACACCAATGTCCTATCAAACCAACGCCTTGCCGCCGGCAAACGCCGCCGCGGTGGCTTCGTCATTCGCTTCCGCGGGCAGGAGCATCTCGTTATGCGCCTTGCCCGACGGAATCATCGGGAAGCAGTTCTCCAGCGTCGCGACGCGGCAATCGAAGATCACCGGCTTCCTGACCTTGATCATCTCCTCGATCGCGCCGTCGAGATCGTTCGGCTTGATCACCTGCATGCCGACGCCGCCATAGGCCTCGGCCAGCTTGACGAAGTCGGGCAGCGCTTCCGAATAGGAGTGCGACAGGCGGTTGCCGTGCAGCAACTGCTGCCACTGGCGCACCATGCCCATGTACTGGTTGTTCAAGATGAAAATCTTGATCGGCAGATCGAACTGAACCGCCGTCGACATTTCCTGCAGCATCATCTGGATCGAGGCATCGCCGGCGATGTCGATGACGAGACTTCCCGGATGCGCGACCTGCACGCCGATCGCCGCCGGGAAACCATAGCCCATGGTGCCGAGACCGCCCGACGTCATCCAGCGATGCGGCTGCTCGAAGCCGTAGAACTGCGCCGCCCACATCTGGTGCTGACCGACTTCGGTCGTGATGTAGGTGTCGTGGTTCTTGGTCAGGTCGTAGAGGCGCTGGATCGCGTATTGCGGCAGGATCACATCGTCGTTCTTCTTGAATGCCAGCGAATTGCGCGCGCGCCACTTGTTGATCTGCGCCCACCACGCCTTGGTGTCCGGCTTCTTGGCTTCCGCCTTGAACACATGGAGGATGTCGCCGAGCACGTTGGCGACGTCGCCGATGATCGGCACGTCGACGCGGATGTTCTTGTTGATCGAGGACGGATCGATATCGATGTGGATCTTCTTCGAATTCGGCGAGAACGCATCCGGGCGGCCGGTGACGCGGTCGTCGAAGCGCGCGCCGATGCACAGCATGACGTCGCAATCATGCATCGTCATGTTGGCTTCATAGGTGCCGTGCATGCCGAGCATGCCGAGCCAGTTCTTGCCGGATGCCGGATATGTGCCGAGACCCATCAGCGTCGTAGTGATCGGGACATCGGTCGCGGCGACGAGTTCGCGCAACAGCCGTGTCGCCTCCGGGCCGGAGTTGACGACGCCGCCGCCGGAATAGATCACCGGCCTCTTCGCCGAGGCGAGCAGCGCCACCGCCTTGCGGATCTGATGCGCGTCGCCCTTCACGCGCGGCGAATAGGAGATGTGAACGTCCGACTTGCGCGGCTGCGTGTAGGTGCCGGTGGCGAACTGCACATCCTTCGGAATGTCGACCACGACCGGGCCCGGACGGCCCGTGGTCGCGACATAGAAAGCCTCGTGCAGGATTTTCGCCAGATCGTTGACGTCGCGCACCAGCCAGTTGTGCTTGGTGCAGGGCCGCGTGATGCCGACCGTGTCGCACTCCTGGAAGGCGTCGTTGCCGATCAGATGCGTCGGCACCTGGCCGGTGATGCACACCAGCGGGATCGAATCCATCAGCGCGTCGGTCAGCGCGGTGACCATATTGGTGGCGCCCGGGCCGGACGTCACCAGCACCACGCCCGGCCGGCCGGTCGAGCGCGCATAGCCCTCGGCGGCGTGACCCGCGCCCTGCTCGTGGCGGACCAGAATGTGCTGGACATCGTCTTGCTGGAAAATCTCGTCATAGATCGGCAGCACCGCGCCGCCGGGATAGCCGAACAGATGTTCGACGCCATGATCTTTCAGCGCGCGCACCACCATGGCGGCGCCGGTCATCTGGTTGGGATCGTGGGTCTTGTTCTGGCTCATGGTTCGCTCCGGTGCGCCGTCGGGCGCTGTCGTCAGTCCGTCAATGGCATCATTTGCCGGCATGCTGCCGGGAATTAAAAAAGGGCCCGAAAGGCCCTTTGCACACCGCCTGTCGCAGGATGGCGTCAGCCACCCCCGGCGGTGTGCCGAGTTACGACGACAATAAGGTTATTGGTAATTTTATTGCGCATCGACATCTCAGTATTTCCAAAGGTTGCGCGGTTTATATCTTCCATATTCCGGAAGTCAAGCCCGCAGCGAGCCGAGACTAGCCCCTTCCGCATCCCCCAGAGAGCGCGAAACCGCATAAGAGAGCCGCGCCTGCGCCTCGGCGGGCGGCACCCAGGCGAACTCCGCAAGCTGGTGTCGGAACCAGGTGAACTGCCGCTTGGCGTAGTGCCGGGTGTCGAGCTGGCCGATCCGGGCCGCTTCCTCCCGCGTGATCTCGCCGCGCAGATGGCGGATCAGCGCCGGCACGCCATGGGCCTTCATCGCCGGCAGCAGCGGATCGAGCCCGCGGGCCGCCAGCGCCTCCACCTCCTCCAGCGCGCCGCCCGTGAGCATATCGGTGAAGCGCCGGTCGATGCGCGCATAAAGCTCCTCGCGATCCGGCGCGAGAAACACCGCGATCACGTTGTCCGCCGACAACAACGGCGGCAGGCCCTCACCGTGCCAGTCGGCCAGCGTCCGCCCGGTCGCCTCCACCACCTCGAGCGCGCGGGCGATACGGGTGCGGTCGCGAGGTTTGAGCCGCTGGCCGGCTTCCGGATCGCGCCGGGCCAGCTCGGCATGCAGCGCCTCGACCCCGTCGCGCTCCAAGCGGGCTCGCACCGCTTCGCGAATGTCGGCAGGCACCGGCGGCACGTTCGACAGGCCCCGCGTCAGAGCCTTGAAGTACAGCCCCGAGCCGCCGATGAAGATCGGCAACCGGCCGGCGGCCCGCACCTGCGCCAGTTCCGCGGCTGCGGCCGCGACCCAGGCGCCGGCGGAGAAATTCACCGCGGCATCGACGGTGCCATAAAGGCGATGCGGCGCCCGCCCCTCCTCCTGCGGCGTCGGCCGCGCGGTGATGACGCGCAAATCGCGATAGACCTGCATCGAATCGGTGTTGATGATCACGCCGCCGGTCGCCTCGGCCAAGGCGAGGGCCAGCGCCGACTTGCCGCTGGCGGTCGGCCCTGCGATAAGCACAGCCTTCGCATTGTCCTGGCCCTGGCTCACATCCCCGCTCATGTCTCTGGTCGCCACGCTGATCTGCAACCCCGCGCTGCCCTCGCTGAACAGCACCGTGGTCGACGCCGCGCAGGCGGTATTGCCCTCGCCCTCGGCGGCAGCATGGCTCGACGAGGGCATCGCCGCCGATATCACATTCGCCAGCGACGAGCATCCCCGCATCCTTGCCGACCGGCTGTGGCGCGCCTTGCAGACCCTGCCGATCGACGTGGTGGTGCAGCCGCAGCTCGGCCGCCGCAAGAAGCTGTTCCTCGCCGACATGGATTCCACCATGATCGGACAGGAATGCATCGACGAGCTCGCCGGCTATGCCGGGCTGAAAGCGCATGTCGCCGCGATCACCGAACGGGCGATGCGCGGCGAGATCGAATTCGAACCGGCGCTGCGAGAGCGCGTCGCCCTGCTCAAGAATCTTCCCGTCAACATCGTCGACGACGTGCTCGCCAAGCACATCACGCTCACGCCCGGCGGCGAGATGCTGGTGCGGACCATGCGCGCGAACGGCGCCTATACCTGCCTCGTCTCCGGCGGCTTCACGCTGTTCACCAGCCGCGTCGCCGCGATGATCGGGTTCGAGGAAAATCGCGGCAACGAATTACTGATCGAGGACGGCAAGTTCACCGGCCGTGTCGGCGAGCCTATCCTCGGACGCAGCGCCAAACTCGCGACGCTGATCGATCTGCGCGAATCCTTCGATTTCGACGCCATCGACACCCTGGTGGTGGGTGACGGCGCCAATGACCTCGGCATGATCGAACAGGCTGGCCTCGGCGTCGCCTATCATGCCAAGCCGGCGGTCGCCGCCGCCGCAATGGCGCGGATCGATCATGGCGATCTCACCGCCTTGCTGTTCGCGCAAGGCTACACGCGCCGCGAATTCGTCAGCGCCTGATTTTCCGGACAAGTCCGATGACCGACGTCACGATCTATCACAATCCCCGTTGCGGCACCTCGCGCACCACGCTGGAATTGATCCGCGAAGCCGGGATCGAACCGCACATCATCGAGTATCTCAAGAATCCACCGAGCCGCGCCGAACTGGCCGATCTGCTGCGGCGCGCGGGCTTGAAGCCGCGCGAGGCCATCCGCGCCAAGGAAAGCCTTTACCGTGACCTGAAGCTCGATGATCCGACGACCAGCGACGACGCTCTGCTCGACGCCATGGCAGCGCATCCAATCCTGATCGAGCGACCGCTGGTCGTCACCGCCAAGGGCGTGCGGCTGTGCCGTCCAGCCGATCTGGTGAAAGAGCTGCTGGGCTGAATTTCCCGGCGCACAAAACGGCGATGGCTGGAACAGGTCCGGCCATCGCACAGATCAAATCCTGAGAGCGGGTCAGTTGACGCCGAGCGCGACGAACCGCAATTCGCCCGCGCCGTTGGAGACCAGCAGCAGGATCGACTTCTTGCCGTCCTTCTTGAGCTGATCGATGCGGTTCTTGACGTCGGTAGCGTTGGCGACGCTTTCCTGCGCCACCTCGACGATGACGTCGCCGGCGCTGAGCCGCTTCTCGGCCGCGTCGGAATTGCCGTCAACGCCGACGATCACGACGCCCTTGACCTTGTCCTTGATCTTGAAGCGGGTCCGCAGATCCTTGGTCAGCGCGGCAAGATCGAGGCCGAGCGCCTTCTGCGTCACCAGCTTCTCGCTGTGCTCGGGGGTCGATGATTTCACCGAGGCCTCAACCGGCTTCTCGCCGTCGTCGAGACGGCCGAGCGTCACCTTGCGGGTTTCTTCCTTGCCCTTGCGCACGATCACCACATCGACGGCCTTGCCCACGGCGGTGTCGGCCACCGCGCGCGGCAGATCCTTCATCTCCTTGATCGACTTGCCGTCGAAGGTGACGATGACGTCGCCGGGCTCGATGCCGGCGGGCTTGGCAGGTCCCTTGTCGTCGACGCCGGCGATCAGTGCGCCCCGCGCCGGCTTGATGCTCAGGCTCTCTGCGATCTCGTCGGTGACCTGCTGGATGCGGACGCCGAGCCAGCCACGACGCACTTCCTTGTACTGGCGAAGCTGATCGACCACCGCGGTGACGGTTTTCGAAGGCACGGCAAAACCGATACCGATCGAGCCGCCCGAGGGGGAGATGATCGCGGTGTTCACGCCGACGACCTCACCGTCGAGATTGAACAGCGGGCCGCCCGAGTTGCCGCGATTGATCGCGGCGTCGGTCTGAATGTAGTTGTCGTATGGGCCCGAATTGATGTCGCGGTTGCGCGCCGAAACGATGCCGGCCGTCACCGTGCCGCCGAGGCTGAACGGATTGCCGATCGCGATCACCCATTCGCCGAGCCGCAGTTTGTCGGAATCGCCGAACTTCACCGCGGTCAGCTTCTTCTCCGGCGGCGTGAACTTCAGCACGGCCAGATCGGTGCGCTTGTCCTTGCCGACCAGTTCGGCACGGATCTTGGTGCCGTCATTGAGAATCACGTTGATCTCGTCGGCATCGGCGATGACGTGATTGTTGGTCACGACAATGCCCGAGGTATCGATGATGAAGCCTGAACCGAGCGAGTTCACCTTGCGCGGCTGCTTCTGCTCGCCACCCCGGCGGTTCTTGAAGAACTCGTCGAAGAATTCGTTGAACGGGGAATCCGGCGGCAGTTGCGGCCGGGCCTCGCGATTGCCGCCGCGCCCCTCATCCTTCTGTTCGCCGTTGCGGCTTTCGACCGTCTGCGAGGTCGAGATATTGACCACCGCGTCGATCACCTTTTCCGCCACATCGGCGATGCCGTCGGGGCCGCGCGCCTGGGCGGGAGCCGGCGCCAGAGCGCCCGCGGTTCCGAGCATCAGTCCGGCGACCAGCGCGGCGGAACGCATGCTACGGCTCAGTTGCGAAATCGCATCGGACATCACGAAAAAGTCTCCTGAAAAGAGCTGACGGTTTGAGACGCAGACTGCGCCGGAAGACTGTCCGCGCGCAAGCATTCCCGCCGCCCAGCCACCGCACGATTGCGGCATCACCAAGGTGCGGCGGCGCAAAACGCCCTCAGCTTCCGTATCGGATCGCCCCGACCAGAACCACGCCCAGAACCGCCATCGCCAGCCCAAGGCCGCGCAGCAGGGTTTCAGGAGACTCCAATACGTTCTTCATGGCGTTCCGCATCATGCCGGGGAACGCTGCGAACAGCAGCCCCTCGATCACGAACACCATACCGATCCCGACCAGAAAATCTCGGATTGCCATGTGCTTGCCCTTCCGAGACGTTCGGGAGAATTCGGCTTAACGTTGCGGAGCCGCAGCCGGTTTGCCGGCCGGGTTGGCGAAGAAGCGGAAAAACTCCGAATCCGGGCGCAGCAGGAAGCGGGTGTCGTTGCTCTTCAGGCTGGTCTCGTAAGCGCTCATCGCGCGATAGAACGCGAAGAACTGGGGATCCTTCGAGTAGCTTTCGGCGAAGATCCGGTTGCGCTCGCCGTCGCCCTCGCCGCGGACCTGCTCGGCCTGCGAGTTCGCCTCGGCGATGATGACGGTCGCCTCGCGATCCGCCTTGGAGCGGATCTCCTGCGCCTTCTGGCCGCCCTGGGCGCGGAACTCGGCCGCCTCGCGCTGACGCTCGGTCTGCATGCGCTGATACACCGCCTGGCTGTTCTGGTCCGGCAGATCGGCGCGGCGGATACGCACGTCCACCACAGCGATGCCGTAGGCATCGGCCTGCTTGTCGAGCTGTTCGCGGATGCGGCCCATCAGGGCCTCGCGCTGATCGCGCACCACCTCGATGAAGGTGGCTTCGCCAAGCACGCGGCGCAGCGCCGCGTTGAGCAGCGCGGTCAACTGGATATTGGCGGCGGGGATGGTGCCGACGCTCTGATAGAAGCGCAACGCGTTCTTGATACGGTAGCGCGCGAAGGCGTCCACCACGAGCCGCTTCTGGTCCGACGCGATCACTTCCTGCGACGGATTTTCGAGATCGAGAATCCGCTTGTCGATGCTGATCACGCTGTCGATGAATGGCGCCTTGAAGTTGAGGCCGGGTTCGGTGACGACGCGGATCGGCTCGCCGAGGCGAACCACGAGTGCCTGCTCGGTCTGCCGGACGGTAAAGAGCGAGCTGTAGCCGATCACGATCGCGAGCAGCACGATGACCAGCGCGACGATGCCTGAGATTCCGGATTTCATCGGCTTGCTCCGCCCTGTTGCTGAGTCGCAGGCGGCGTGCGACGACCAAGTTCATTCAAAGGCAAATACGGCACCACGCCCGGCGAGGACGACGAGCCCTGATCGAGCACCAGCTTGTCGGCGTTGCCGAGCACCCGCTCCATCGTCTCCAGGTAGATACGCTCGCGGGTGACGTCCGGCGCCTTCTTGTATTCGTCATACACCTTCAGGAAGCGCGCGGTCTGGCCCTTGGCCTCGGCCACGGCCTGCTCCTTGTAGCCTTCCGCGCCCTGCAGGATCTGCGAGGCCCGGCCCTTGGCGTCGGGCACCACGCGGTTGGCGTAGGTCTGCGCCTCGTTCTGCAGACGCTCGAGGTCGGCGCGCGCCGCCTGAACGTCGCGGAAGGAATCGATCACCTGCTGCGGCGGGTCGACCTTCTGCATCTGCACCTGCTGGATCAGAATGCCCGCGCCATAGCTGTCGAGCGTCTTCTGCATCAGCTCATGCACGGCGGCTTCGGTGGTGTTGCGCGCGCCGGTCAGGATCGGCTGGATGTTGGAGCGGCCGATCACCTCGCGCATCGCGCTTTCGGCCACGGCCTTCACGGTGCCTTCCGGGTTCTGGATGTTGAACAGGAAGTCGCCGACGCCGTCGGGCTTGATGCGCCAGAGCACAGTGAAATCGACATCGACGATGTTCTCGTCGCCGGTCAGCATCAGGCTCTCTTCCGGCACGTCACGCATGGTGCGGCCACGGCGCGCCGGATCGTCCATCAGCGTCATGCCGATGTTCAGCGTCGAAACGCGCAGCGCCTTCGGCAGCATCACGGTCTCAATCGGATACGGCAGATGATAGTTCAGGCCGGGCTGCACGGTGCGCACGTGCTTGCCGAAACGCAGCACCACGCCGAGCTCTTCGGACTGCACGCGGAAGAAACCGGACAGACCCCAGATCGCCAGCGCCGCGACCAGCACCAGCGCGATGCCCATGCCGCTGAAGTGCCCGCCGGGGAGCAGTTGCTGCAGCTTGGCCTGACCACGGCGCAGCAGATCCTCCAGATCGGACGGATTGGGACCGGACGATTGCGGACCCGAACCCCAGGGGCCCTTCGGACCCGGACCCCATGGGCTACCGCCCTGATTCTTCCACGGCATCTATAGTCTCCTTCGCGCGGGACGCGATGGTCTCGCGAGCTCCGCACGGCTTTATATGGGACAGCCCCCGTCCTTACAACGCGCGTCGCAGGACCTTAAGCAGCTAAGCTGCGAGCGGAATTTGTCAATGCAAACATCGCCCGACGCGGTTAACACGGCTTCCGGCGCCGATATGTCACATACGAGAAATCGGCCGTGTCGCGGCCGGTGCGATCATGACGCATGCGCGCCGTCGCGGTCCACTGGTCCGGATCAACCGGCGCGAGAAACGTGTCGGCCTCGGGCCGGCCATGCACCTCGGTGATTTCGAGACGATCGGCCCGCGGCAGCCACTGCGCGAAGATATCGGCGCCGCCGATCACCATGATTTCAGTGACAGATCGTCGCAGCGCATCGCCCACAGCAATGTCGTGAGCCGCCTCCAGCGAGCGCGCCACCACGATGCCGGCAGCGCGAAAATCCGCGTCGCGGGTCACGACGATATTGGTGCGGCCGGGTAGCGGACGACCGATCGACAGAAAGGTCTTACGGCCCATCACCACCGGCCTGTTCAGCGTCATCGCCTTGAAGCGTTGCAGGTCGGAGCCGAGATGCCAGGGCATCGCATTGTCGCGGCCGATCGCATAGTTCTCGGCCACCGCGACCACAAAGACGATCTCGGGATCGGATTGGCGCGATGCGCTCACACCGCGACCTCGGCCTTGATGTGCGGGTGCGGATCGTAATTCTCGAGCGTGAAATCCTCGAAGCGGAAGCCGAAGATATCCCTCACCTGCGGATTGAGCCGCATGGTCGGCAGCGGCCGCGGCATTCTCGTCAATTGCAGACGCGCCTGATCGAGATGGTTGGAATAAAGGTGGGCATCGCCGAACGTATGCACGAACTCGCCGGGCTGCAGGTCCGTCACCTGCGCGACCATCATGGTCAGAAGCGCATAGGAGGCGATGTTGAACGGCACGCCGAGAAACACGTCGGCCGAACGCTGATAGAGCTGGCACGACAGCTTGCCGTTCGCGACATAGAACTGGAACAGACAGTGGCACGGCGGCAGCGCCATGTAATCGACATCCGCCGGATTCCATGCGCTGACGATCAGACGCCGGGAGTCCGGATTGGCGCGGATCATTTTCACCAATTGCGCGATCTGGTCGATGCTCCGCCCGTCCGGCGCGCGCCATGAGCGCCATTGCGCGCCATAGACCGGGCCGAGATCGCCATTGGCGTCGGCCCACTCGTCCCAGATCGTGACGTTGTTGTCCTTCAGATATTTGATGTTGGTGTCGCCGGCGAGAAACCACAGCAGCTCATGGACGATGGCCTTGAGCGGCAGCCGCTTGGTGGTGAGCATCGGAAAGCCGGCCGCGAGGTTGAACCGCATCTGATGGCCGAACACGGACAAGGTGCCGGTGCCGGTGCGATCGTGCTTTTCGACACCGTCGCTGAGAATGCGCTCCAACAGATCGCGGTATTGATGCATCGGCTTGCCAAGTTGCTAAGACCGGGCGACTCACGGGAGCCTCGGGTCCATCCACTGGGCGGAAAATGGCTCCGGCGGCCCAAAACAACAAGGGCGGGATTTACATCCCGCCCCGTTATCACCGTGTTCCGGTGGATCAGTTCTTCGCCGACGCCTTCAGGACCGGGGTCCAGCGCGCGATCTCGCTCTTGACCAGAGCGGTCAGCGCCTCGGGCGTCCGCTCGGCCGGCTTCGGAATCACGCTGCCGAGCTCGAGCAGCCGTTTGCGCACGCCTTCATCGTCGAGAGCCTTGACCAGCGCCGCGTTGAGCTTGGCGACGACCGGAGCAGGCGTATCCTTCGGCGCGAAAATCGCGTTCCACGCCTGCACCTGGAAGGCCGGCAGACCGGCTTCGGTGGTGGTTGGCACGTCCGGCAGCGAGGGGTTGCGCTCAGGCGTTGCGACGGCATAGGCCTTGATGGTGCCCGCCTTCACCTGCGGCACCGCGTTGACGATCTGGTCGCACATGTAATCGACCTGACCACCCACCAGCGCGTTCATCGCCGGGCCGGTGCCGTTGAACGGAACGCCGGTCGGCTTGATGTCGAGCACCGAGCTCAGCAGCGAGAACGAGGAATGCGCGACCGAGCCGACGCCGGCATGGGCGACGTTAAGCTTGTCGTTGTTCGCCTTGATATAGGTGACGAACTCCTTGAGGTCCTTCGGCGGGAAGTCCTTGCGCGCCAGGATGATGATCGGCGTGCCGGCCACGAGACCGATCGGCGCGAAGTCGACATCGGGCTTGTAGGCGAGGTTCGGATAGAGCGCGACGGACGCGGCGTGCGTGCCCATGTGGCCCATCACCACGGTGTAGCCATCCGGCGTGGCGCGCATGGCGCGGGTCGAGCCGGTGGTGCCGCCAGCACCGACCACGTTCTCGATGATGAAGGTCTGACCCAACGTCTGCTGCATATGCGAGGTGATGATGCGCGCGATGACGTCGGTCGGACCGCCCGCCGCGAACGGCACGATCATCGTGATGTTGCGGGTCGGATAATCCTGCGCCTGCGTCGGCCCCACCATGGCGCCGGCGGCAGCAAGGACCGAAAGCCCGCAGGTGGCGAGCATGCGTTTCAAAAGTTTCATGGTATCCATCCTCCCAGAGCCCCTTATTGACGCCGGCTTTTCCGGCGCCGTTTTTTGTGGCCGCGGAACAAGCAACATCATCCCGCACGCCAAGTCCATAGAACGACAGTCTGAGCCAGCGGTCTGGCAGCCGCGACGCTACGCCGCATCCCTAGTTCTCGGATTCGACGAACACCTCGTCACGCTTCTTGCGCAGGGCCGGCAGCAGCGCCAGCACCAGCAGAGCGACGGCAATGCCCATCAGCACCGCCGACAGCGGCCGCGTGACGAACACCGACCAGTCGCCACGCGAGATCAGCAGCGCGCGACGCAGGTTCTCCTCCATCAGCGGGCCGAGCACCATGCCGAGCAGCAGCGGCGCAGGCTCGAAATCGTGCTTCACCAGCCAGTAGCCGACCAGCCCGAACACGCCGGCCAGCACCACATCGGTCGGCGCGTTGTTCACCGAGTAGATGCCGATTGCACAGAAGATCACGATCGAGGGGAACAGCAGCCGGTACGGCACCCGCAGCAGCCGCACCCAGATTCCGACCAGCGGCAGGTTGATGATCAGCAGCATCAGATTGCCGATCCACATCGAGGCGATCATGCCCCAGACCAGCTCGGGCTGCTTCTGCATCACCTGCGGACCCGGCACGATGCCGTGGATGGTCATCGCGCCGACCATCAGCGCCATCACCGCGTTCGGCGGAATGCCGAGCGTGAGCAGCGGAATGAACGAGGTCTGCGCCGCAGCGTTGTTGGCGCTCTCCGGCGCCGCAACCCCGGCGATCGCGCCGCGGCCGAACATCTGCGGCGTTTTCGAGATTTTCTTCTCGAACGTATAGGCCGCAAACGAGGCGATCACCGCGCCGCCGCCCGGCAGAATACCCAGGATCGAACCGAGCACGGTGCCGCGCAGGATCGCAGGGGTCGATTCCTTGAGGTCTTTCCGGGTCGGCATCAAGCCGGAGATCTTCTGCTGCACCAGTTCGCGATCCATCGACGCGCCATGGTCGAGGTTGCGGATGATCTCGGCAAAACCGAACACGCCCATCGCCACCGTGGCGAAGCCAAGACCATCGGCAAGCTCGGGAATGTCGAACGCCATGCGCGAAGCGCCGGTTTCGATATCCGAACCGACCATCGACAGCAGGACGCCGAAGACGATCATGGCGATCGCCTTGAGCAGCGATCCCTTGGCAAGCACCACCGCGAACACAAGGCCGAGCACCATCAGCGAGAAATATTCGGCGGGCCCGAACGCCAGCGCGAGTTTGGTGAGCGGAGCACCGAGCAGCGCGATCAGGACGGTGGCGACACAGCCGGCGAAGAACGAGCCGATCGCGGCGATGGCGAGCGCCGGACCGGCCCTGCCCTTCTTCGCCATCTGAAACCCGTCCAGCGCGGTGACGACCGAGCCCGCTTCGCCCGGAATGTTGACCAGGATCGAGGTGGTCGATCCGCCATATTGCGCGCCATAATAAATGCCGGCGAGCATGATCAGCGCACCGACCGGCGGCAGTCCGAAGGTGATCGGCAGCAGCATCGCCACCGTGGCGATGGTGCCGACGCCCGGCAGCACGCCGACCAGCGTGCCGACCAGCGCGCCGGTCAGGCAGAGCAGAAGATTGGTTGTGGAAAATGCGACGCCGAATCCCAGCGCGAGGTTTGCAATCACGTCAGACATCGGAGCCTCACCGCAGAATGCTGGGATACAGATCGAGCGGAAGCCCGAGCGCATAGGGGAACAGCAGACTGCACCCGAGCGTCAGCAGGCCCCCGACAATGAGGGTCTCCTTCCACTTTATCTCGGGCGAGCCGTACGCGGCGATCACGAAGCTCAGCATCGCCGAGACCACGAGACCGAGCGGGCGGATGGTGACGGAGAACGACAGGATGGCGAGCGTGACGAAGAACAGTCCGCGAACCCCGTAACGCTGCAGCGGCTCGCCCTTCATGAACAGGCCGGTGAGCGCAACGCCGGCGCCCAGCAGCAGCAGCAGCACCGCGAACATGCGCGGCGCGGTGCCGGGGCCGAACGAGAAACCGCGCATTCCCGGCAGATTGCTCGATGCCCACAGCGCGAACAGCGCGATGCCCATCAGGACGATGCCGCCCCAGAAATCCTGCGGCCCTTTGATGCGACCTGAAGATACAATTGGATCGTTCGCGCTGCCCGGCGCTTCGCTCATGGATGTTCTCCCCAACCTCGGAGGGCATTTTTGCCCGTTGTTATCGCAGGGCTTTTTGCCCGTCTTCATTTGTCGCACGGGGCGATCCGTGCCGGTCTCTTGTTAAAGTTTTTATGAGACGAGGCCAGCAAACCCCAGCCCCCCGCCAATAGCAAGAGCCCAAAGCGGATTCAAATTGGTCCATATAGCGATCACTGCAGCCGCAGCCGTGATCGCCATGCCGATCGCCGTCTGATCGACGGTCAGCACCAGAATGTACGCGCTCGCACACATCAGCCCGATGGCCACGGGGACAAGCGAAGCTTGCAGCAGGGCCGGCCATGGCGAATGGTGGGCCCGCTCGAACAGATTGCCGACGAAGTAAGCGAACATCGCCGATGGCCCGCACATCGCCAGTGTCGCCACCATGGCGCCGGCAAGACCGGCGACGTGATAGCCGATCAACGTGACAATCAGCACATTCGGCCCGGGCGACAATTGCGCGATCGCAAACATGTCGGCGAATTGCGCATCGTTCATCCAGTGCTGGACCTCGACCGCAATGCGATGCATTTCGGGAATGGTGGAGTTGGCGCCGCCGACCGCAAGCAGCGACATCAAGCCGAATGCGACGGCAAGACCGATCAGCGTCTCGATGAAACCGCTCATGCCGTGTTTCGCCGCCGCGACAGATAAGTGACGGCGATGCCGAACGGCACGGCCACCAGCAGCACCGGCGGCAGGGGCCAGCGCAGCAAACCGATCACGACGAACACCGCCGCCATCAGGAGCAGCGCCACCGGGTCGCGGCGCTTCAGGAGCGGCATCATCATCCGTGCGGTGACGCCGATGAACAACCCGACGGCCGCGCACGACACCCCGTTCAGCGTGCGTTGCAGCGCGGGGATTGCGCCATAACTCGAATACAGAACCGCGAGCGCGGTGACGATCAGGACCGGCGGCCCCAGCAGGCCGGCGAGCGCGGCGATGCTGCCCGCGACGCCACGAAACCGCGCCCCGAACACCACCGCAAGATTGACGATGTTCGGACCCGGCAGGAAATGGCACAGCGCGAAGGTCTCGTTGAACTGATCGGCCGTCATCCAGCGATGCTGATCGACAATGGCGCGCCGCGCCCAGACCAGGACCCCGCCGAACCCGGCCAGCGACATCTTGGCGAATGAGACAAACAGCGTGAGCAGATCCGGCGGCGGCGCCGGAGAACGGGCGGAACGGGAACCGGGCGGACTCGAATCTGGCGGCGCGATCATGGCGCCGATTTAGAGTGCGGAGCCGCCCGGCAGACAATTCATTTTGCCGTCATCCACATCCATCGTCGCCCGCCCCCGATCTCTTGCATACAATCGCAGCCACGCCTCTTTTTTCCTGCCCGGTTGCCGCCTATATTGAGAGGGCCGGTTCGCCGGCTATGGAAATAAATGGCCGTCGTAATAAACCATTCGGACCCGGGGGCAGCACCCGGCGCCTCCACCAAAGCCTGAACCTGCGATTCACGGACAGGCTTCGGCGGGGGCGAAACAGGATCGACGAGGGCGTAAAGGACTCGCTTTTTCCCGGTATTGTTCCGCCGTTATCGGGCTCTACAATAGTTGCAAACGACAACTATGCTCCGGTTGCTCAGGCTGCGTAACGCAGTTTGAAATACCGACTTGAAGTCCTAGCGGAATAAGCCCCGCTAGGCGGGGTTCGGAGGCACCTGGCAACAGAAGCCTCCACTTCATCTTTGCAGTCGCCATCTCTTCGGGCGCTTTTCTTCAGGCGCTTCGGAAATTAGGCGCTTTAGAAACTGGTCGCTTTCAAAGCCCGTCGGGCGCCGGACGCCTGTCCGGCATCTCTACAAGGACCCGGTCCGGTCTTTGAAAAACCCTACCGCACCGCGTCAAGAATACTGACCTCGGGATCGCGGCAGGCTAGCATGGATCCAGATGAGCGAATCGTCCGGTGCCGGGCGGATTGGCCAATAACGGAATCGAACGATGGCAACCGACCTGATCCGCTACGACGTCCTCACGCGCGACGCCTTGCGAGGAGTGTTGCGGCAGGTCCTGACAGATGCCGCCGCCCATGGCCTGCCGGGCGAACATCATTTCTACATCACGTTTCTGTCGACTGCTGACGGCGTCAAGATCTCGCCCCGCCTGTTGTCACAGTACCCGAAGGAAATGACGATCATCCTTCAGCATCAGTTCTGGGATCTGGTGGTGGCTGAGGATCACTTCGAGGTCGGCCTCTCATTCAGTGGAATTCCCGAACGTCTCGTGGTGCCGTTCAACGCGATCACGCGCTTCTTCGATCCATCGGTGCAGTTCGGACTGCAGTTCGAAACCAGTGACGGCGCCGCCAGCGAACTCGCGACCACATCCGAGGTCGCCGCCGCGAGCCCGGACGTGCCCCCCGCGGCCACCGACACGCAGGACGGTCCGGACGAGCCGCCACATTCGGGCGGCGGCGCGGAAGTCGTCCGGCTGGATCGCTTCCGGAAGAAATAGGCCAGCCGCCAAAACTTCATCGGAGGCGACAGACGACCGTCGCTTCCGCGCCGGAACGGATGTAATTCAAGCGCGCTCTGCGTGACAGGAGACATCGTGGGCAGCGTCGGCAAATCCACCCGTACCGAGACCGATACGTTCGGCCCCATCGAGGTCGAGAACGATCGCTATTGGGGCGCGCAGACCGAACGCTCGCGACAGAATTTCAGGATCGGCACCGAGCGCATGCCGTTGCCGCTGATCCGCGCCCTCGGCATCGTCAAGCTTGCGGCGGCGCAGACCAATGCCGAACTGGGTCTGCTCGACCGGCGGTTGGCGGACGCCATCGTCCAGGCCGCGCGCGACATTCTCGACGGCAAGCTCGACGATCATTTTCCGCTCGTCGTCTGGCAGACCGGATCGGGCACGCAGACCAACATGAATCTGAACGAGGTCATCGCCAACCGCGCCAACGAAGCGCTGGGCGGCGCGCGCGGCGCCAAGAAGCCGGTGCATCCGAACGATCACGTCAATATGAGTCAGTCGTCGAACGATTCCTTCCCGACGGCGATGCATATCGCGGCGGCGGAACGCATCGTCCACGACCTGATCCCGGCGCTGGAAGAACTTCTCGGCGCGCTGCGCGACAAGGAGGAAGCGTTCGCCTCCATCGTCAAGATCGGGCGCACCCACACCCAAGACGCGACGCCCCTCACGCTCGGGCAGGAATTCTCCGGCTATGCCGCGCAGGTCGAAAGCGCGATCGCGCGACTGCGCGTGACGCTGAACGATCTTTATCCTCTCGCGCAGGGCGGCACCGCGGTCGGTACCGGCCTTAACTCCAAGCCGGAATTCGCCGCGCTGTTTGCCAAGCACGTCGCCGCGATCACCGCTCTGCCGTTTGTCACAGCGCCCAACAAATTCGAAGCCCTGGCGTCCAACGATGCCTACGTGTTCGTGCACGGCGCGATCAACGCTGCGGCGACGGGACTGTTCAAGATCGCCAATGACATTCGCCTGCTGGGCTCAGGGCCGCGTTCCGGACTCGGCGAATTGATTCTGCCTGAGAACGAGCCGGGCTCATCGATCATGCCGGGCAAGGTCAATCCGACTCAATGCGAGGCGATGACCATGGTGTGCTGTCAGGTGTTTGGAAATCATACCACCGTCAGCGTTGCCGGCAGCCAGGGTCATTTCGAACTGAACGTGTACAAGCCGGTATTGGCATACTGTATGTTACAATCGATCCGCTTGATGGCGGATGCGGCGCGGTCCTTCACGGCGCATTGCGTCACGGGAATCCGCGCTGACGAAAAGCGTATCAATGAGTTGATGCGGCGTTCGCTGATGCTGGTCACGGCGCTTGCGCCGAAGATCGGCTATGATAACGCGGCGAAAGTTGCAAAAACCGCACACCACAATGGAACAACGCTCAGGGAAGAGGCCGTCCGACTGGGCTATGTTACCGGCGACGAGTTCGATGCACTCGTTCAGCCCGCCAGGATGACGCAGCCAGGATAGTAAAAAATTCTCTGTTTTGCGCTTTCCGTTCTGTTTTGCGCATTCCAACATGAATGAGCAAACAGACATTTTGCCGATACATTTGAATGTGTCGGCTCAATGCATCCACAAGGATCGAGAGTGTTGCGCAAACACCGTTTCGGTGTGATATGTTACATATAAGACTAAGTGAACATTTCCATACACAGGAACGATGTTCCTATTTTAATTTCGCAAAGAAGACGCACCAAAGATGCCTGTCTTGGTTGCCTTGTCGAAGATCAGGGGGTCGCAATGGCAGACCTGATCAACCTGAAAAAAATTAGAAAACGCGCTGAGCGAAACAAAGCTGCCGTGGCAGCCGAATCCAATCGCGTCCGGTTTGGCCGTACTAAGGCCCAGAAAAACGCTGACGAGCATAGTGCCCGTCGCACCGAACATTTCCTTGATCAGCATTTTCTTGATGACGGGAAGAAATCATGAAATCACCTGTCGTCAAACGATCCATCGTTGTCGCGGGTCACAAAACCAGTGTGAGCCTTGAAGAAGCATTCTGGAACGGGATGAAGGAAATCTCGTCGGCGCGCGACATGACATTGTCGGAACTCGTCGGGGAGATCGACGGCGGAAGGCAGCAGGGCAATCTCTCCTCTGCGATACGCCTGTTCGTGCTCGACTATTTCCGGTCGCGCGCAACGGATCAGCCGAAGCTGGACGGCGTCCAGAATTCTCATCATGCGAATCAAGCGAGTCCGTCTGTCGATCCGTGAAATCGCGCAGACGTTCCGCATGATCGTGATGTCTACCTAGGTTGTTGACCGAATATCGGCAACGCCGGCGTCCGGCTATTATGTACCTGCTTCGATAGTGTTCGCGTTCATGCGGGCCGAAATCGACCTGGCGTGCAAGATGCTCTTGCACGGCTCGTCGATTTTTGGACTCCGCCGTCCATATCCACCCAGCTTCAACCTGCCGTTTGGCAACGTCGCGGCGCGCCAGCGCTTGCCACCCGTCGTCGTGCGCGCCGAAATGATGAAGGAGCCGATTATGTTCAGCCATTCCCCGCGCTCGACCGAAATTCATTGCAACGCGGCCAAGGAGTTCGCGGTGGTGAAGCGATCGGTGGTCATTGACGGTCACAAGACCAGCGTCAGTCTGGAAGATGCCTTCTGGACCAGTCTGAAGGATATCGCCTCGCGTCAGGGGATCACGCTGTCGATGCAAATCTCCTCGATCGACGAGAAGCGCCAGACCAACAATCTATCCTCCGCGATCCGGCTTTTCGTGCTGGAGCATTTCCGCACCCGGGCCAATCGCCCGCTCTACATCGGCGAACGGCAAGGCGCTCCGAGTCTCGTTCCGTAACCGCCCGATCAGAATGCCGCGCCCGGTGTCGGCTGGCGTGGTCTCTGCGAATGCAGATCGCCGGGTAACGGGCGAAGATTGATTGGAGGCGGCAGCGGCGCGACCTGCTGGCCTGTCGCCTCAACATTGGCAGCCGGAGGCAGCGCGGCAGGCTTCGGCGCAACAGGTTTGGGCGCGATGTGCTTTCGCGGATCGCGTGGCGGCAGCCGCACCTGCGCCGGTGCAAGCGGCGTCTCCGACTGCGGCGCATCGCTTTGCGGCGATGGCTCTCCCACAGGCGCCTTGTTCGGCGTGACCAGCACCGGCGTAGCGTCCTTCCTGCCTTCAAGTTGATCGAGCCGCCGGGTTTCGCGGTCAACCGCCCGCAAGGCCAGCCACGACGACAGCGCGGCGACATCGACCTGTTTGTTCAGGCCATCCGGCGTGCCGTGCAGGAAAAGCTGGATCTCAGGCCGCGCCGTCGGCGTGCCCAGCGTCAGCGATGCGAGGCTGGCGCGAAGATCGATCTGATCGGCCGGTATGTCATAGCCGCCCGACAGCACCACGCGCGCCCGGTCCGTTTGCAGAGTGGTGGGATCGATCCGCAAACGCCCGTCCCGAATTCCGAAAGACACCTGCGCCGAGGTCACCGGGAAACCGCTCTTCGTCAGCGCGGGACCGGCAATCGCGGCAAGCCGCGCATCGTCAGCCACAAGACCGGCATCGCTGGCTTGAATCGCGGCATCGAACGCGGCCGGATCGAGCCCGCCGATCTGCGCGTTCTCGAGCGTCAGCACGCCGCCCCCCGACAATGCGTTGGACAACGCCGCGGCGCTGCGGCCTTCGCTCGCCAGCGTCATCCGCAGCGAGACTTTTCCGTCCGGCAACGCCAGATGGCGATATTTCAGGGCGGCGCCATCCACGCCTGTCAGTTGCAGTTGCCCGTTCAGCGAGGTGCTGGCGGCATCGCGCTTGCTCGTGATCTGCGCGTTGAGAGCGCCCTCGCCGATGCGGCCTTTGAACGGATCGACGGACACAGAGGAGCCGTCGCCATGCAGAACGCCCGAGAGTTCCTTGAGCGCGGCGCCGCCCGGCAACGCTGCGCGCGCGGCATCGAATTTGAGGCTTCCGCGCCAGCCTTGCAACCAGCCCGGACCCAGCGGCTCATTGGCCTCCCGCCCCGATGCACCGAGCGCCACGCCTGCCACCGCACCAAGGTCAAGCGCATCGATTGTCAGCGCTCCTTCGACCGTCGCGGGAGCGCACAAAACCTTGAGGCGGCCTCGGGCACGACTCGCTCCGACCATCGCATCGAGGTCGTCGAAGGTCAGCGCATCACCCGCCAGCGCAAGGCGGGACGACAGCCCCACGACAACTGCCGACCGAAGGTCGAACAGCGGCGCGATATCGAGACGGCGCGCATTCAGAGTAGCGGTCGCGGCGGGCTGATCCGCCCACGGATCGCCGGTGCCCTGGACTTCGGCATCGAGGCCGTCACCATCGAGCTTGACGTCGAACGTCAGGGGCGAGCGCCACGTCCCGCTGGCGTTGCCCTCAAGACGCAGCGATCCGCGACCGGCGACTATGCGATCAAGCGCGAGCAACCCAAGCAGCCTGCTCCCCTGCTCCGTCTCAATCCTGGTCTTGAGAGTCACCGGGCTCTTGGACAGCGCACCCAGATCAACACCCGTCTCGGCATGAAACGCCGAAGACGTGGCGACGCTTGCCTGCGCCTTGATCTGCGGCGCATCGATCGCAAGCGTGGCGTGTGCATCCACCTGTCCCGCGCGCTGCTGCGACTTGGCCATCTCGACGGACAGGCTGGCGTGCGCTTCTCCGGGCGGAATGCTCAGCGCGCGCAGCCGCTCGACGATGGCCGGCGCTTCGCGCGGAATGAAACGCTTGAACTGGTCGAAGGACGGCGCCGTCGCGTTCAGACTGAGCGTGCCCAGCGCGCCGACACGGTCGAACAGACCATAACCACTGACAGCGAGCTTGCCTGCATCGCCGATCTCCAGCCGGTCCAGCGAGATCGCCTGCGAACTGTACGCAAACTGGAGGTTGACCGGCCCGAGATTTTCACCGGCCAGAGTGGCATCCCCGACGCTCAACGACAGTTGCGCCTCTGCAGGCAACAGGCTTTGCGGCCCGACCAGCAGACGTGCCAGATCGCGCACCTCATCGGCGTTGAAGGCGGAGGATGTCAGATCGGCCTGCAAGACCGATCCCGCCAACGCAACACGGCCTTGAAGAGAATTGCCGCCGAGCCTGGCCTGCGCGGCATCCACGGCAACCAGATCAGGCGCAACCGTCAGTGCTCCGCCAAGCTGAAGCGGAAGCTGACGAGTCGCGGCGGAAATGCCGCCTCGTCCTGCCAGCCAGTTCGCCAGAACCATGACGTCGCCCGATGTCACATCGAGCGGACCCGCGAACCGGGACGCCTTCTGCGATACCGCGACCGCTCCGCGCACCGTCACACGGGTGTTTCCGGGCGCCTGCAATTCGATCCCGTCCACCGTCCAGTTGCGTGCATCGCCATGCAATCGAGCGGCAAGATTGCGAAGCGGCCGGCCGCCGAGCACGATCTGTTCGATATCGAGCCCGATTTGCGTCGGCACCGGAGCCGAAGGCAATGCGGCGACCAGCGCGCGCAGTTTCGGGATCAGCCGGGGCGCCACCTCTTGCGTATCCTTGCCTGCCTCCAGCCGATCGGCATCGAGTTGCGCCGCCGACAGTTTCACCTGCGCGCGCGGTTCAGCGCCAAACAGCGCCTCGATCGTGCCTCCGAGTTTCAGGCCAACATCGTCCGCGCCATAGGCCAGCTCGACCTGATCGAATGCGGCGCCCGCCGGATTCGCCTTGCCTTTGGCGATGAGCTTCCACGGATGGCCGGCGCTCCCCGCAAGCGCCACCGCGCCGTCGAAGCCGGGACTGCGCGCATCCAGCGTCACGACACCATCGAGATCGGCCCCGGGATTGCGCTCGGCCTGATCGAGCGTGAAGCGCAGCCGCGTACCCTTGCCGTCGGCGGTCTGCCCGGTCGCCAGCCGAAACGGCGTCAGGGCGCCGGCGATACGCACCGTGCCCTCGCCGCGCAGGCTGGCAGTCAGTCCCCGGACATCGCCCTTGAAGGTCAGATCGTCCAGATCGACATGCGCGCCGCTGCCGGCATCGTGCAGGTTGATCCGGCCGGCGAGATTGAGCCGGTCAACGGTCAGCGCGCCGAAGTTGAATCCGCTTTTCGCGGAGGGCCAGTCGATCCGACCCTGCCGGTCGAGCCCGAGATCCAGCGCCACGCCGTCCAGTGACAATTCGCTGGCGCGCCATTCGCCGCGCAGCAGCGAACCGAGACTGAATTCGACGTCCAGCTTGTCCGCGCTCATCCGGCTGGCATCGGCCTTTGCTCCGACCGACAGCGACCGCAGGCGCAACACCGGCGCTGGCAGCAGACGCGCATCCAGCGCACCCGACACACGCACCGGTGCCCCAATGATCCGCGAGGCTTCCGCCTCGAACTGCGGCTTGTACTGATTCCAGTCGATGAAAAACGGACCGACCAACGCCGCGATCAGCGCGACGATGAAGGCAATCGCCAGTCCAAGCAGCGTCGTCTGCAAAACCTGTCCCCGGACGTTCCGCGCGCGATCGGGCCCCGGCGCGCATGCGCAGCCATCATAGTGAGAAGTATGGCGAAGTCACAACGCCTTGGGGCGCACAGAATATCACGCTGGCGTCACACGTCGGAAAGTCCCGCAGCTAGAGCGATACGGGAACAATCTTTCCGGGATTGAAGATGCCCTGAGGATCGAGCGCCGCCTTCAGCGCCCGCATCGCCTCGACCGCCTCGGGACCAAGCTCGGGTGTCAGATATTTCTGCTTGCCCTGTCCGATCCCGTGCTCGCCGGTGCACGTACCGCCCATCGCATGCGCGCGCTCGACAAGGCGGTGCAGGAAGTCCTCCGACCGCTCGACCTCTTGCGGATTATCCGTGTCGCATAACAACAGACAGTGGAAATTGCCGTCGCCGACATGCCCGACAATCGGCGCCAACAGGCCGGAGCGCGCGATGTCCTCCTCGGTCGCGACCAGACATTCGGCGAGACGCGAGATCGGCACGCACACATCGGTGGACATCGCCTTGATGCCGGGGCGCAGCGCGCTTGCCGCCCAATAGGCGTCGTGCCGCGCCTGCCACAGCCGGGTCCGGTCCTCGGGGCGCGTGGCCCATGCGAAGTCGCCGCCGCCGCATTCCCTGGCGATCTCCGCAAACATCCGCGACTGCTCGGCAACGTCCGCCTCGGTGCCGTGGAATTCGAGCAGCAGCAGCGGCGTCTCCGGCAGCGTCAGTTTCGAGTAGATATTGCAGGCGCGGACCTGTTCCACATTCAACAGTTCGATCCGCGCCAGCGGAATACCGGTCTGGATCGCAAGGATGGTGGCGTCACACGCCCCGCGCAGGGTGGCGAACGAACACGAGCCACCGGCGATGCTTTGCGGAATGCCGCGCAAACGCATGGTCAATTCGCAGATGATGCCGAGCGTGCCTTCCGCGCCAATGAAAAGGTGCGTCAGATCGTAACCGGCGGAGGATTTACGCGCCCGCGTGCCCGTGGTGATGATTTCGCCATCGCCGCGCACGATTTTCAGCGCCAGCACATTGTCGCGCATGGTGCCGTAGCGCACCGCGTTGGTGCCCGACGCACGGGTGGCCGCCATGCCGCCGAGCGAGGCGTCGGCTCCCGGATCAATGGGGAAAAACAACCCCTGATCGCGCAGATGCTCGTTCAGCGCCTTGCGCGTCACGCCGGGCTCGATCACGCAATCGAGGTCTTCGGCATTTACCGCGAGGATCCGGTTCATCTCGCGCAGATCGATCGAAATGCCGCCCATCGGCGCGTTGACCTGTCCCTCAAGGGAGGTGCCGGTCCCGAACGGAATCACCGGCACGCGGTGCCGGGCACAGATCCGCACCGTATCCTGAATATCGGCGGTGGACTGCGCCATCACCACGGCATCCGGCGGCTGCGGCTTGATCCAGCTGGTGGTGTGGGCGTGCTGCTCGCGCACCGCCTGCGAGGTAATCAGGTGATTGCCGAAACGCGCTGCCAAGGCCGCAATCGCGCCGGAGACATCGCGTCCGGACGACGCCTGCGAAGTCTGCGGAGAAGACGAATTAGAAAAAGCCACGGCCGCTCGCTCGTTATCGGAGGTGACGGACCGTGGCTTATGAAACACGGCCGGTCAAGCTGACCGGCCGGGTCACGATTTGAAAGACGTCAGACGTTCGATCGACCGCGAAACAGTCCGACCAGCGCCGACACCACAAATAGAATCACGGCAATGAAAAAGACGATCTTGGCGATCTCGATCGATGCGCCGGCAATGCCGCCAAAGCCCAGCAGGCCCGCGACCAGCGCGATGATCAGGAAAGTCACAACCCAGCTCAACATGACAGACTCCTCAGGTGCCTCGTTGCAAGGACGCCAGAGGCGCCCTCTCCTGGAAAACCAATCCTGAGCAGGCAAGGAAGTTCCTGGGCTGAAACTGGCGAAATCACGCCAAAACCGGCGATTTGACGGGAACAAACCGCCTCCGACGGGAATGAAGGCCGCATCGGGCATCTTCCTGTCACGCAGATTTCGGGCTGTCGCAACCGTCCGCAGATCCCTATATGGAGCACAATCCTGATATGAAGGCTCCCTTTCGCCACCCCATGGTGCCATCGTGGGGATGAAACCGAATCGCATGACCGAGCCCCGTAAATTGCCGCCTCTGGATGTCGCTCCCTATCAGCCCGCCGCGGGAGGAATTGCCGCCCGCGCCCGGGCCGTCTCCGCTCCGCAATATCTCGCCACGCTCAATCCGGAGCAGCGGGCGGCGGTGGAGACGCTGGACGGCCCGGTGCTGGTGCTGGCAGGCGCGGGGACCGGCAAGACGCGGGTGCTGACCTCGCGCATCGCCCACATCCTCAGCCAGGGCCGCGCCCGGCCCTCCGAGATTCTGTCGGTCACCTTCACCAACAAGGCGGCCCGCGAAATGAAGCACCGCCTCGGCGAAATGCTGGGACAGGCGGTGGAGGGCATGCCGTGGCTCGGCACCTTCCATTCCATCGGCGGGCGCATCCTGCGCTATCACGCCGAGCTGGTGCAGTTGAAAGCCAACTTCACCGTGCTCGACACCGACGACCAAATCCGCCTGCTGAAACAGCTTCTGCAGGCCGAGGGCATCGACGACAAACGCTGGCCCGCCCGCATGCTGGCCGGGCTGATCGACGGCTGGAAGAACCGCGGCCTGACGCCGTCGCAGGTGCCGGCCGGCGAGGCCGCCGTGTTCGGCAACGGCAAGGGCGGCAAGATCTATACGGCCTATCAGGAACGGCTGAAGATCCTCAACGCCGCCGATTTCGGCGATCTGCTGCTGGAGAACATCCGGCTGTTCCGCGAGCACCCCGACGTGCTGCGGCAATATCAGAACCGTTTCAAATTCATCCTGGTCGACGAATATCAGGACACCAACGTCGCGCAGTATTTGTGGCTGCGCCTGCTGGCGCAGGCGCCATCCAGGCCGTCATTGCCGGGCTTGACCCGGCAATCCATCTCATCTTCACAAGATGGATCACCGGGTCTCGATGCTACGCATCGGCCCGGTGATGACGATCGAGAAGATGTCGCCTCCCTTCCCGCCCCCCGAAACATCTGCTGCGTCGGCGACGACGATCAGTCGATCTATGGCTGGCGCGGCGCGGAGGTCGACAACATCCTGCGTTTCGAACATGACTTCCCCGGCGCAAAAGTGATCCGCCTCGAACGCAACTATCGCTCGACCGGCCATATCCTTGCCGCCGCCTCGCATCTGATCGCCCACAACGAAGGCCGGCTCGGCAAGACGCTGCGCACCGAGGACATCGCCGGCGAGAAGGTCACCGTCACCGGCGCCTGGGATTCCGAAGAGGAGGCGCGCAGCATCGGCGAGGAAATCGAGCAGTTGCAGCGCTCCGGGCAGAAGCTCAACGAGATCGCCATTCTGGTGCGGGCATCGTTCCAGATGCGCGAATTCGAAGACCGTTTCGTCACCCTTGGTCTGCCCTATCGAGTGATCGGCGGCCCGCGCTTCTACGAGCGCGCCGAAATCCGCGATGCGCTGGCCTATCTGCGCGTCATCAATTCGCCGGCCGACGATCTCGCCTTCGAGCGCATCGTCAACGTGCCCAAGCGCGGCATCGGCGATGCCACCGTGCAGCTCCTGCATGACATCGCGCGCAAGCGCCGCATTCCCCTGACCGAGGCCGCGCGCACGGTGATCGAGACCGACGAACTGAAGCCGAAGGCGCGCGGCAGCCTGCGCGACGTGCTGGCGAATTTCGACCGCTGGCGGGCGCAGCGCGATGCGATCCCGCATACCGAACTGGCCGAAATCGTGCTCGACGAGAGCGGCTATACCGAGATGTGGCAGAAGGACCGTTCGGCCGACGCCGCCGGCCGCCTCGAAAACCTGAAAGAGCTCGTGCGCTCGATGGAGGAGTTCGAGAACCTGCACGGCTTCCTCGAACATATCTCGCTGGTGATGGACCGCGAGGGCGACGGCAACGAGGACGCCGTCTCCTTGATGACGCTGCACTCGGCGAAAGGCCTCGAATTCAACAATGTCTTCCTCCCCGGCTGGGAAGAAGGACTGTTTCCGCATCAGCGCGCGCTCGACGAGCAAGGCCGCGCCGGGCTCGAGGAGGAACGCCGCCTCGCCCATGTCGGCATCACCCGCGCGCGCCGCCGCGCCATGCTGTATTTCGCCACCAACCGGCGCATCCACGGCTCGTGGACCACCACCATCCCCTCGCGCTTTCTCGACGAACTGCCGGCCGACAGCGTCGAGATCACCGAATCCAAAGGCGGCTCCGGCTGGGGCGGCGCGGGTGGCTACGGCGCCTCGCGCTTCGACAATGTCGAGACGTTCGGATCAAGTTATTCCACGCCGGGCTGGCAGCGCGCGCAGGCTAACCGCGCTCGCAAAGGCGGCTTCGAGGAAAGCGCGACGCGGTTCGACACCTCGTCCTACGGCACGTCGCGTGGCCGCAAGCCGCTGACGATCGAAGGCGAGCTGATTGCCAAATCCACCGGCACGGTGTCGGATTTCTCAGTCGGCGACCGGGTGTTCCATCAGAAATTCGGTTACGGCCGCGTCGCCCGGATCGACGGCAACAAGCTCACCATCGCCTTCGACAAGGCTGGCGAAAAGAAAGTGGTCGACAGTTTCGTGACCCCGGCCTAGCAGAGGCTAGGATACCCCGCGCCTCTTGTATCGCCACAACCGCGTCTTTATCTGTGCGTCTCCCTCCGCAAAGATCGCTGCATGTCCATCATCTCCGTCACCAATCTTTCCAAGACCTACAAGTCCGGTTTCACCGCGCTGAAGAACATCAATCTCGAAATCCGCAAGGGCGAGATTTTCGCGCTGCTGGGACCGAACGGCGCCGGCAAGACCACGCTGATCAGCATCATCTGCGGGCTCGCAATGGCGAGCGAAGGCAAGGTCACTGTCGGCGGCCATGACAACGTCACCGACTACCGTGCCGCGCGCGAGCTGATCGGGCTGGTGCCGCAGGAATTGCACACCGATGCCTGGGAAACGCCGCTCGCCACCGCCGCGTTCAGCCGTGGCCTGTTCGGCAAGCCGAAGAACACGCCTCATATCGAAAAGGTGCTGAAGGACCTGTCGCTATGGGACAAGCGCAAGAGCCAGATCATTACGCTGTCCGGCGGCATGAAGCGCCGCGTCATGATCGCCAAGGCGCTGGCGCACGAGCCGCAGATCCTGTTTCTCGATGAGCCCACCGCGGGCGTGGACGTCGAGCTGCGCAAGTCGATGTGGCAGGTGGTGCGCGAATTGCGTGACGCCGGCGTCACCATCATCCTGACCACGCACTATATCGAGGAAGCCGAGGAGATGGCCGACCGCGTCGGCGTCATCAACAAGGGCGAGCTCGTTCTCGTGGAGGACAAGACCACGCTGATGCGCAAGCTCGGCAACAAGCAGATGACACTGCATCTGCAGGATACCCTTGCCGCTATTCCCGCCTCACTCGGCGCCTACCACCTCGAACTCAGCGAAGACGGCCGCGAACTGGTCTACACCTACGACGCCAAAGGCGAGCGCACCGGCATCACCACGCTACTGAACGATCTGTCCGCGGCTGGAATCCGGTTCAACGATCTCAACACCACGCAAAGCTCGCTGGAAGAGATTTTCGTCAATCTCGTCCATCAGGCCTGATTCACGCCCCTGCTCCCGTTCCGACCGTACACATGAGAACATGTCGATGAATATCCACGCCATCGCTTCAATCTACAAATTCGAGATGGCACGCACCTTCCGCACCCTGCTGCAAAGCGTGGTGTCGCCGGTGATCTCGACCTCACTCTATTTTGTGGTGTTCGGCTCGGCGATCGGTTCGCGCATCACCGACATCCAGGGCGTCAGCTACGGCACCTTCATCGTGCCCGGCCTGATCATGCTGTCGGTGCTGACCCAAAGCATCGCCAACGCCTCGTTCGGCATCTATTTCCCGAAATTCACCGGCACGATCTATGAATTGCTGTCCGCTCCCGTCTCGGCGCTGGAGGCGGTGATCGGCTATGTCGGCGCGGCGGCGACGAAATCCTTCGTGCTCGGCCTCATCATCCTGGCGACCGCCGGCCTGTTCGTGCCGCTCAAGATCGCCCATCCGGTCTGGATGCTGTCCTTTCTCGCGCTGACGGCGATCACCTTCAGCCTGTTCGGCTTCATCATCGGCATCTGGGCGGACGGCTTCGAACAATTGCAGGTGGTGCCGCTTTTGATCGTCACGCCGCTGACCTTCCTTGGCGGCAGCTTCTATTCGATCGACATGCTGCCGCCGACATGGCGGCTGATCACGCTGTTCAACCCGGTGGTCTATCTCGTCTCCGGCTTCCGCTGGAGCTTTACCGAGATCGCCGACGTCAGCATCCACCTTTCGGTCGGCATGACCTTCGCGTTCATGCTGGCGTGCCTGATCGCGGTCTGGTGGATTTTCCGCACCGGTTACAAGCTTAAGCGCTGAGCACCGATCAAAACAAAAACGCGGAAGCCGATGGCCTCCGCGTTTTCAATATTTTCTAATTCTCAGTAATGGCGACGGTGATAATGGTGCCGCCGATAATGCCGGTGCCGATGGCTGCGGGGAGCACCGACCACGCCGCGAACGCCGCCGACCACACCGCCCACGCCTGCGCCGACCGCGCCGCCAACCACGGCACCCACCGGACCCGCTGCCCGGTTACCACGGCGAACGCCTTCTTCCGCGCCCCCGATGATACCCTGCGCATGCGCCGCGAACGGGATTGCCAGCATGGTCAGGAAAGCCAGCGCGAACAACCACGCCCTGCTGCCAGGCGCAGGCAGCGCCGTCGCCGAAAGAGCTGATTTCATTTTGAATCCTTTTGTCGTGACAAACGAATGCAAGTCTCAACGCCGCAGGGAACGAAAAGGTTCCGGCAGCGAGAGCCGTCATTCATGTTCAGATTCATCTTGGCCGAAGCGGCATTCATGGTGAGCACGCTCGGCCCGTTAACGATTTCAATGCCCGATCTGTGATCCGGCGCCCGCTGGAAAAAGCCACGTTCGGTGTTTAACTACGCAGTCCCCGGTTGGCCGGGATGATGAGTCTCGTGGAGAGTGGTCACATGCGTTCGCTCTGGATTGCCGTCCTTGCCGTGATGGCAAGCGTTCCTGCCGCGCAGGCCGCCATCCAAATTGACGTCAACAAGGACCTTCAGCAGATGACGGTCTCCGTCGACAATGTGCCGCGCTACACCTGGCCGGTCTCCAGCGGCAATCCAAGCCACGAGACCCCGAACGGCAGCTTCCGCACCTTCCGGATGGAGGAAGACCATTACTCGAAGGAGTTCGACGACGCGCCGATGCCGCACGCGATCTTCTTCACCAAGCAGGGCCACGCCATCCACGGCACCGACTCGGTCGGCCGCCTCGGCACGCCGGTCTCCCATGGTTGCGTACGGCTGTCGCGTGCCAATGCGCTGACGCTGTGGAATCTCGTCAAGCAGGAAGGCCTGCTCAACACCACCGTGCGGCTGACCGGCTCATCGCGCGTGGCGCTGGCGCGCAATCCGAAATCGCGCACCGCGGTTGCGGCCCGGGAGCGCGAGCCACTCACCCTCGCGCCCGGCAGCACCTACGACAACCCCGGCGCCGACGATTCCTATGGCAACAGCGCCTCGCAGGATCGCACCTATCAGAACCGCCGGCCCTATTACAGCAACTCCGCCGATGCCAGCGACCAGCGTTATCCGCAGTCGCAGCAGCGTCGGCTCTACCCCGATCCCCGCGCGCCCGGCCGCTACATCGAGGAGCGTGACGACGGCTATCCCGGCTATCAGCAATATTATCCGGGCTATCAGGCCCAGCCTCGTCGCGGCTATGGCTACTACGGCTACGACTGACGGCTGGGAAGCGCCGCGTTACTGATCGCCGTCGCGAAGCCGCCGCCATACCGCGCCGAGCACGTTGGAATAGTCGTCGGTCCAGACGCGCTGGCCTTCGGTAGCTTTGGTTAGCATCCACTTCCCATCCGAGGCCAGCCGGCCGACATCGGCTTCCTCGCGCGCCGAGATTACGACATTGGTGGTGAAGATGTACTCGCCGTCGCGGCCCGAATCCTCGTTGTAGACCCAGCTCTTCAGATCGTTCTCCTCGGCGATGCCGACCACGACGCTAGCAAGTTCGAGATGCCGATTGGAGACGTGCATCAGCACCGCACCCTGCGGCGCGAGCTTGTCCTTGTAGATCGCCATCGCCTCTTCGGTCGCCAGATGAATCGGGATCGCATCCGATGAATAGGCATCGACGATAATCAGATCGTAAGCGCCATCGGGCTCCTTGGCGAAGGTCAGCCGCGCATCGCCGATCACCGGCTGCATGTCGGGCTGGCAGGCCTGCACATAGGTGAAGTATTTCGGATCGCGCGCGGTATCGACCATGGTCTGATCGATCTCGAAGAATTTCCAGTTCTCGCCCGGCTGCGACGCGCAGGCCAGCGTGCCGGCGCCGAGTCCGATCACCGCGACCCGCAGCGGCCCGCTTTTGCGGGCGCGGATGGCCTGGATCGCCTGACCGATACCGCCATCCTTGTGATAGTAGCTGATCGGCTCCGGGCGGCTGGTGATCGGCGTGCCGTCGTCGTTCTGGAATTTCTCGGCGCCGTGGATGGTCGTGCCGTGCATCAGCACGTGATATTGTCCGTGCGGCGTCACCACGATCTTGTGGACGCCGAAGAAGCTGCGGACGGTCTCGACCCGTCCCTCGTCGGCGGGATAGAGCCGGATCAGCGCAAGGCCGAGCGCCATCATCACCGCAAGCCGCCAGCGATCGATCCGAAGCACCACCGCCTGCAACGCGGCGGATGCCGCGACGGCACCCACCAGCCAGACCCGCCACTCCTCGAAAAACGTCTGCGCTTCGCCTTCGCGGAACGACAGCGCCATGACGACGCAGATCACCGCCACCACCGCGAGCCACAGCCAGTTGCTGCCCGGAATCGCCGCGCCATCGCGCGGACGACACAGCGCGGCCAGCGCCAGCAGGATCGGGTATTCGGCGATCCACGAAAAGGTGTAAGGCGCGACGAGGCCCGCGAACAGGCCGCCGACCATGCCGCCGAACGACAAGGCAACATAGAAGCCGGTGAGATGCGAGGCAGCGGGCCGCGTCCGCGCCAGTTCGCCATGGCAGGCCATCGCGATCACGAAGAAGCACAATTGATGGCCGCCGAGCGTCAGCAGCAGGTTCTGCTCGCCGCCGATCGCCAGCAGCACCATCACGCCGGCGATGGCGAGCGGCTGCAGGCGCAGCATCCAGGCATGCGGCAGCAACGGGCGCGACTGGAACACCAGTACCCAGGTCAGAAGATAAAGCGACAGCGGCAGCACCCAGAGCAGCGGCGCCGCCGCGACATCGGTCGAAATATGAGCAGTCACCGCGATCAGCAGGCCGGACGGCACCGCGGCGAGAAAAATCCAGCGCGCGCGCAACAGCCAGCTCGGCGCGAGCGTCTCGCCCCCGCTGGCCGCGACGGTTGCGGCACTCACCGGCGGCGAGCGCAGCAACAGCACGCCGCAGGCCGCGATCAGCAGGATCAGCACGCCATAGCCGGCGGTCCAGATCAGGTTCTGCGAATGCAGCGTCAGGATCGGCTCGAACAGCACCGGATAGGACAGCAGCGCGAGGAAGCTGCCGATATTCGACGAGGCATAGAGAAAATACGGGTCCGGCCCATCGGGATGGCCGGTGCGGACGAACCAGGCCTGCAGCATCGGATTGTTGGCGGCGAGCGCGAAAAACGGCAGGCCGATCGACACCGCGAACAGGCCGAGCAACCAGAACGCATAACCGCTGGAGGGCGGCTCGCCCCACCCGCTCGCGATCGACAGCGGCAAGGTCAGCAGCGCCAGCAACAACAGCGCGAGATGGATCACCACCGGCGCGGTCCGGCTCCGCAGCGTCATCAGATAATGCGCATAGGCATAGCCGGCGAGCAGCAGCGACTGGAAGAACACCATCGCCACCGACCACACCGCCGGCGAGCCGCCGAGTCGCGGCAACACCATTTTCGTGAACAGCGGCTGCACCGAAAACAGCAGCAGCGCGCTGGTGAAAATTGCGGCGGTATAGACCACAAGGACAAGCCTGTTGCGCGAGCCGGAAGTCGAACTCGCCTCGGTCAGCGGCACGGATGTCATGGAAACTCCGGATGGCCGGCCATGGCCGGCACGGGGCGCGGACGCGATTGGATCACAGCGGCGCAGCGGCGGCAATAACATGCGTGTGAAGACACGCCGATGTCAGAAATCGCTCGCACGAAAAACCCGGTCCGACTAAAAGTGCATGATGGATTACGACGCACTGATCATCGGCGCCGGCCATAACGGCCTCACCTGCGCGGCCTATCTCGCGATGAACGGGCTGCGGGTGAAGGTCGTGGAACGGCGCAAGGTGGTCGGCGGCGCGGCGGTGACGGAGGAATTCCATCCCGGCTTCCGCAACTCCGTGGCCGCCTACACTGTCAGCCTGCTCAATCCGCAGATCATCGCCGATCTCGATCTGGCCTCCCATGGGCTGCGGATCGTCGAACGACGTGCGCAGAATTTCCTGCCCGCGCAAGACGGTGCCAGCTATCTGCTCACCGGCGAAGACCGCACCTACCAGTCGCTGGCGAAGCTCAGCGAGCGCGATGCGCTGCGGATCGACGATTTCAACCGCGAGCTTGAAAGCATTGCCGACGTACTGCGCCAGTTCGTGCTGCGCGCACCGCCGAACGTGGTCGAAGGCCTCACGCTGAACGCGCTCCGCGAGGCTTACAACGCGCTGGAGACCGGCAATATCCTGCGTCATTTGTCGATCGAGCATCAACGCCTGCTGCTGGACCTGTTCACATGGTCGGCGGGCGAGATGCTGGACGGCTGGTTCGAAAGCGATCTGCTCAAGGCGCTGTTTGGGTTCGACGCCATCGTCGGCAATTACGCCAGCCCCTACACCGCGGGCTCGGCCTATGTGATGCTGCACCACGCTTTCGGCGAAGTGAACGGCAAGAAGGGGTTGTGGGGCCATGCCATCGGCGGCATGGGCGCGATCACCCAGGCGATGGCGGCATCCGCCCGCGGTCATGGCGCTGAGATCGAGACCGGGGCCGGCGTGCAGGAAGTCATTGTCGAGCGCGGCCGCGCCGCCGGCGTGGTGCTCGACGACGGGCGCACCATCCGCGCGCGCTATGTCGCCTCCAATCTCAATCCGAAGCTGCTTTATACGCGCCTCATTCCACCCGACGCGCTGCCCGAACCATTCCTGAAGCGGATCGACAAGTACCGCAACGGCTCCGGCACGTTCCGCATGAACGTGGCGCTGTCGACGCTGCCGTCCTTCACTGCGCTGCCCGGCGACGGCGACCATCTCACCAGCGGCATCATCCTGGCACCGAGCCTCGGCTACATGGACCGCGCCTATCAGGACGCCCGCACCCATGGCTGGAGTCGCGAGCCGGTGGTGGAGTTGCTGATCCCCTCCACGCTGGACGATACGCTCAGCCCCTCGGGCGAGCATGTCGCCAGCCTGTTCTGTCAGCATGTCGCGCCCGAACTGCCGGACGGCAGCTCATGGGACGACCACCGCCATCAGGTCGCCGACCTGATGATCTCGACGGTGGACCGCTACGCCCCCGGCTTCGCCGCCAGCGTGATCGGCCGCCAGATCCTCACCCCGCTCGATCTGGAGCGGGAGTTCGGCCTCGTCGGCGGCGACATCTTCCATGGCGCGCTGACGCTGAATCAATTGTTCTCCGCCCGCCCGATGCTCGGCCATGCCGATTATCGCGGCCCGCTGAAGGGCCTCTATCATTGCGGCTCCGGCGCGCATCCCGGCGGCGGCGTCACCGGCGCGCCGGGCTATAACGCGGCGCAGACCATCCTGCGCGATCATCAGGCGATTTTCCTTTAAAAGCCTGTTGATAGGGCTGTCGGCAGACTGTGGACAAGCGCTGGATAAGCCTGTTGACAACCGCCGATCGAAGGGCAGGAAAAGCCTGTGTACGGCCTGTTGAATAGCACGGTGCAAGCTGTGAACGGACTATGGACAGACAGTGGAAAATTGCGCACCTGAGGGGACTCCTTGATCCGGATTTCACCATGAGCTCTCCTCCCCTTTCCAGCCCGTCGATGACCGCCGCCGCCAGCCGCGTCACCTGCGCGATCGGCGACGAGCGCACCGCGAACCGGATCGTGGATATCCTGTCGGAGAGCGTCGACGGCAGCGACGTCGCCGTCGCGGCGTTCGAACGGCCGGACGGCCGCTGGGACGTCACGATGTATTTTTCCGCGCCGCCGGATCAGGATGCCGTCCGTCACCTGATCCTGCTGACCGCCGGTCCGGAGATTGCCAGCACCGCCACCTTCGACACCGTCGCCGCGCAGGACTGGGTCCGTAGCAGTCTCGAGGGGCTGGCGCCGGTCCGTGCCGGGCGCTTCATGGTGCATGGCCAGCATGATCGCGAGCGCGTGCCGCCCAACAAGCTCGGCATCGAGATCGAGGCCGCGCTGGCGTTCGGCACCGGCCATCATGGCACGACGCGCGGCTGCCTCCTGCTGCTCGATCAGGTGCTGCGCCAGCGAATGCCGGAGCGCGTGCTCGATCTCGGCTCGGGCACCGGCGTGCTGGCGATCGCAGCGGCCAAGGCACGGCAGCGCCGCGTCTTCGCCAGCGATATCGACGGACGCGCGGTGCTGGTGGCGCGCGAGAACGCCAAGCTTAACGGCGTCGGTCGTCTGGTGCACACGGTGTGCGCCACCGGGTTCTCCGCACCGTCCTTCGCCGCCGAAGGGCCGTTCGATCTCGTGCTGGCCAACATCCTCGCCGCGCCGCTGCGACGGCTGGCCTATCCGATGAGCCGGTATCTGGCACCTTCAGCTTTTGTCGTTCTCTCGGGATTGCTGCCGCATCAGGCCGACAGCGTCATCGTCAGTTACCGTGCGCACGGCCTCAAGCTGGTGCGCCGGCTCCGGCTCGACGGCTGGGCGAGTTTGCTGATGCAGCGCATGTAGCGCGCTCGGCCCGTTCGTTCAGTGATCGCGCTTGCGGTCCGTTTCAGCGGGGCCGGTGAAGCGAATCTCGCGCTCGGCCTTCAGGAGTTCATTGGCCTGACGCTGCAAGCGGGCTTCGGTGAGCCGATCGAGCAGTTGCACGATCACCCCACGCGGCTTTGCCGTGCCGATGGCGGCGCTCTTGCGGCTCGGCGGCAAGATCCTCTCAAAGGAAAAGGTGGCCATGGCGGTTCTCCCGTTCCTGCGCGGACATCCCCTTCGCTGCCGAGGGTGACACAGGAACTCATGACGGCGGTGTTCGTTCCCCCGGGGCGGTTCCCGATAGGCTCGCCTTCCCCCCGGCCACGGTTTACAAAGCAGGCTCACGCCAGCGCGGATCGCCTGGCGCCCCTAAGGTCGCGCAATGTTTGAAGCCCGGTTCCAGACGTTTGAAGATTCTGAAAGCGGCGTCGCCCTCACAGCGCGCCTCGCTACGCTCCGTGAGGAAATGTCGCGGCGGCAACTGACCGGCTTTGTCATCCCGCGCGCCGACAGCCAGCAAAACGAATATGTTCCCGCCTCCGACGAGCGTCTGGCCTGGCTGACCGGCTTCACCGGCTCGGCCGGCTTTGCGATCGTGCTGACCCGCGAGGCGGCCGTGTTTGTCGACGGGCGCTATACCTTGCAGGCCTCCCAGCAAGTCGATACCTCGGCCTGGCAGATCGAACCGCTGGTCGAGCCGCCGCCGGAAACCTGGCTGACACGTCATCTCACGGCCGGCGACCGGCTCGGTTTCGATCCCTGGCTACACACATCAGCGGCGGCGGATCGGTTGGCCAAGGCCTGCGAGAAAGCAGGCGCCGAACTCGTCGCGGTCGACAGCAACCCCATCGATGCGATCTGGACCGAGCGCCCGACCCCGCCGCTCGGCGCAGTCAGCGTTCACGACCTGAAATTCGCCGGCGAAAGCGAAGCCGCCAAGCTGGCGCGCATCCATGACGACATCGGCAAGCTCGGCCTCGATGCGCTGGTGCTGTCGGATTCGCATGCCGTCGCCTGGACCTTCAACATTCGTGGCGCGGATGTCGCCCACACGCCGCTGCCGCTGTCCTACGCACTGCTGCCGAAAGAGGGCCGTCCGACCGTTTTCATCGATCACCGCAAGCTCTCCAACGAGACGCGCAGCCATATCGAGGCCAGCGCCAACGTCGCCGAGCCCGACGCGCTGCTGCCGGCCCTCACCGAGATCGCCAGCGGCGGCAAGATCATCGGCCTCGACGCGGCGACCGCCGCCGACGCGCTGAGCCGCATCATTACCTCAGCCGGCGGCAAGCCGCGGCGCGGGCCTGACCCGGTCGCGCTACTCAAGGCCGTCAAGAACCCGACCGAAATCACCTGCTGCCGCACCGCGCATCGCCGCGACGGCGCGGCGCTAGCGCGTTTCCTCGCCTGGGTCGGCCATGAGACATTCTCAGGCACGCTCACCGAGATCGACACCGTCGAGGCGCTGGAGACGTTCCGCCGCGAGACCGGCGCGCTGAAGGACGTCTCATTCCCGACCATCGCCGGCACCGGCCCGAACGGCGCCATCGTGCACTACCGCGTCACCCGCAAGACCAACCGCCGTATCGTGCCGGGCGATCTGCTGCTGATCGATTCCGGCGCGCAATATCAGGACGGCACCACCGACGTCACCCGCACCATCGCCATTGGCGAGCCGACCGCCGAGATGCGCGACCGCTTCACCCGCGTGCTGCGTGGTCATATCGCGATTGCACGCGCGGTCTTTCCCGATGGCACCACCGGCGCGCAACTCGACACGCTGGCGCGGCAGTTCCTGTGGCAGGCCGGACTCGATTTCGAGCACGGCACCGGCCATGGCGTCGGCAGCTATCTGTCGGTGCATGAAGGACCGGCACGCATCTCCAAGCTGGGCACCACGCCACTCAAGCGCGGCATGATCCTGTCCAACGAGCCCGGCTATTACAAGACCGGCGCGTTCGGCATCCGCATCGAGAACCTCGTTCTGGTGACGGAGCGAACCATCACCGGCGCGGAAAAGCCGATGAACGGCTTCGAGACGCTGACGCTGGCGCCGATCGAGCGCCGGCTGATCGATGTCGCGCAGTTGAGCACAAGCGAAATCACGTGGATCGACGATTACCACGCGCGGGTGCGGCACGAGATTCGTCCGCTGGTCGATGAAGCCACCAAGGTCTGGCTGGACGCCGCGACAGCGCCTCTGGGAAATTCGGATCAAACGTCATAATTTGCAAAACAGGCTATCGCGAAACGACAATACCTCATCCGTCATTGCGAGCGCAGCGAAGCAATCCAGATCTAGCCCTCGGCATGTATGGAGTTAGATTGCTTCGTCGCTATCGCTCCTTGCAATAACGATGGTGCCTTTCGCAGGCCGTTCAACCGCCGGTCAGCGCCAGCCACTCGTCCTCGGTCAGCACCGTGACGCCAAGCTTCTGGGCATCGGCAAGTTTTGAGCCGGCGCCGGGACCGGCCACGACATAGTCCGTCTTCTTCGACACCGAGCCGGATGTCTTGGCGCCGAGTCGTTCGGCGGTCGCCTTGGCCTCTTCGCGGGTGAACTTCTCGAGCGAGCCGGTGAACACTACGACCTTGCCGGCAACCGGGGAATCGGTACGTGCCTTTTCGGTATCCTGCACCGTGATTTCATCCAGCAGATCGTCCATCGCCCTGATGCTGTGCGGCTCAGCGAAGAACGCCACAATGGCACTGGCGACGATGGGGCCGACGCCTTCGATACCGTTCAGCTCGCGATAGGCGTCGCTCTCCTCATCCTTGCTCGCCGCCAGCATCGCCGCACGAAACACCTGCACATTGCCATAGTGCCGCGCCAGCAGCTTGGCGTTGCCCTCCCCGATATGCCGGATACCGAGAGCAAAGATGAAACGGTGCAGCGGAATGGTTCGCCGCGCGTCGATGGCTGCAAACAGATTGCGGACCGAGACCTCGCCATAGCCTTCACGATCGGCGAGCTTCTTCACCGCCCGCGCATCGCGCCTTTGCAAGGTGAAAACATCGACCGGCTTCATCACGAGGCCGTCCTGAAAGAACTCCTCGATCTGCCTGTCGCCGAGACCATCGATATCGAACGCATTGCGCGCGACGAAGTGCTTCAGCCGCTCCTTCGCCTGCGCCGGGCAGGCCAGCGTATTGGTGCAGCGACGCACCGAATCTTCACGGCCCGTCTTGGGGTCGGCCTCGCGCACCGCATGGCTGCCGCAGGCCGGACAGATGGTGGGAAAATGATAGGGCCTCGCGGATTTCGGGCGCCTGTCGGTGACGACACTGACAATCTGCGGAATGACGTCGCCGGCGCGCTGGATCACCACCGTGTCGCCGATACGGATGTCGACGCC